>Ga0307929_1000030_pt1 | contig 138970 bp, 119 predicted proteins | sample AceLakmetage1330_FD_203160 | JGI IMG/M metagenome (GOLD analysis project Ga0307929, IMG submission 203160) | Saline water microbial communities from Ace Lake, Antarctica - #1330 | ecosystem: Environmental > Aquatic > Non-marine Saline and Alkaline > Saline | place: Antarctica: Ace Lake...
ATAGAATTAAAAGGAGAGAGTTTAAGAAAAACACTGTAATTTTGTCATCCCATTACGTTCTTTGAAACCAAAACCCAAGGGGGGTCAATATGACCGATTTGGGGGGTCAGTATCACTGAAATATCCACTCAGCCTGCAAGGCTGATACATCAAAGGGTCAGGCATCGCCTGACCAATCACGACAGCTACCCACCCCATCAGACTGAAGGGCTGAAACTCATCACAAAAAAAAGCCATCCGAAGGGGAAGCTTTGCCATCTAATCTGTCGCAGACCTTCGGCCTGCCGTGATCATTGGGGCAGCTTTTTGCTTTGATGTTTCAGGCTTTCAGCCTGGGATAATAAACCCAATAAACATCACCAAATTTTTTAATTTCCATTTGAGGGTAGCCTCAAATGGAAATAGAATCTCCCAATTCTCCTCCAAAACAAAGCTCGAAGAATTTCCTTAATTTTGCCAATCATAAAAAAAATACAAACATATAAGACTCGAAGGCTCAAAGTATCACCAAGGATTTTGAATGCGACATAGCAATTAGGATAAGTCAGGAGTTTTGCATGTATTGCTTTTTTCCTGTGTAAAATCAGAATCCCTGAAAATAAAAAAAGCCCGAGTCTTTCGATTCGGGCTTTTTTAGTATTCGCTATTAGCAATGATTATTTAATCACAACTTTCTTAATCATCACTTCTTCGTTGGTTCTTAATCTTAAATAATAAATACCACGGGCGTACTCGCTAATGTTGAGTTGCTTGTTGGCATAGCCGTTAAGCTGACCCACACGCTGCTGATACACTTCGCTGCCCTGATAGTTGAGCAGGGTATATTCAACCGATTCGGAGATACCCGAAAGATTGATGTTAAGAACGGTAGATGCCGGGTTAGGATAAACCGATAGTTTTACTTCCTCGTCCAGTTCGCCTACGGAAACGCAGGGGTCGAAATAAATTTCGATGTCCGATTCGCCCTCGCAATCGCTGGCGTTGGTTACAACCACGTTGTAGGTAACATATCCGATGCCGGTTCCGGCTGAGTCGATCATGATGGTGGGTGTAGTATATCCACCGGGTGTCCACAGGTAGCTCACTGCGCCAGCAGTAGTAGCATCCAGCACCAGGGTATGGTTGCAGCAGATGGTTACATCTTCGCCAAGGTCAACCACGGGGGCAGGCATTACTTCCAGCATATAAGTATCAGTCATAACATTTTCGCCATCATCGATGGTAAGGGTGTAGGTGGTGCTTACATCTGGGGTAGCCATGGGGTTCATAATGGTGGGGTCGCTCAGTGATCCTGCGGGTTCCCATGAGCAGTCGTAGGTGCCTGTTCCACCCGAAACCGTTGCGATAAGCATGGCTGATTCGCCCTCACACATCTGCTCGGGGTTGGAAATAATGTTGCAAGCCAGTTCGCCCAGGGATTCGAAGGAAGCTTCCCAACCCATTTTGGTAACGGTCCCATCGGAAGTAAAATAGAAGGTTAAAGCACCGGTAGCATCAGTCGAGGTAATTGTTCCCGGGCTGACAGTTCCTGTAAAGGGGCTGCCGGCAATTTGGGGTGAGCTGGTAGAAGGGCCATCGTAAACAGAAAGTTCATCGTAATTATTCTCGACATCGAAGGCCTGGAAAACAAATTGCAAAGCCTGGCCGGGAACTACCGGCTGGAAGGTCATCACAATATCTTCGTTGCTCTGATATTCGCCATCAGCACCACCGGTATCATAAAACATTCCGTTAGCAGCAGTAATCGTTCCTTCGGTCATCAGGTATTCTGGGCCGCCGGTAGTAAACATCCATACGGGGCAATCTTCGGCCTGGCCGTTGGCATTTATCGGAGTAATGCTCCAGTAATAGGTGGTATTGGGAATCAATGTAGCTTGATACTGGGTTTCATTAACGGTTTCGACAAAGGGAGGATTTGGATTAACACCAAAATAAACATCAAATTCAATAGCATCGTAGCTTGACCAGTCGAGGATGGAGGCTACTCCTACACCCGTGGCTCCGTCCACAGGCATGGGGTTGGAAGCACAATCGGGCACACCCGAAATAGTGAAACAACTCACTACTGCTTCCCAGCCGTCTTTGCTTACCGAACCATCGGAAGTAAAGTGGAAGGTAATGGCTCCATCAGCATTGAGCGCAACCAGGGTTCCCGGACTATTAGTACCGGTAAAGGGGCTGCCATCAAATTCGGGAGCTGAGGTGGAAGTGCCATTGTGTATAAATAATTCATCGTAGTTATTTTCTACATCAAACATCGAAAATTCTACCATGATCATGTCTTCACTAGAACCGGGCAAAAAGGTCATGGTTAAATCTTCATCATCACCATATTCGCCGCCGGGGCCACCCGAATCGTAGAAATTACCCACACAGGTGGTAATGGTTTCGTTGGCCATGGGGAAATCGGGAATCAGGCCGATAACAACCTGAAGCGTTTGCTCGGCAGCATAAAGTCCATCGGGGCCACCGACAGCGTCCAGGTCAACATCCACAGGATAGCCTATGGGTGAGGAGGCATCAGCAGTAACATTAATTTCAATATCTTCGGCTTCGCCAGCGGCAATAGCACTTACAGTAACCGTTGTTGAGTTGATGGTGAGCAAGGGATCATTAGAAGCTACCGCAATTTCGATATCCGAAATATCGCTGCTTCCCACGTTGCTAATGCTTAGCTTGAGTAGTCCGGTTTCGCCTGGATCCAGGATGCCATCGCCATTGCCCGATTGCGAATCATCGATAATAAACGAATCTGCAATTTCCATTTCGGGAGCCTGAACCGTGATAAAAAGATTGGAGGTCCAGGTATCGCTTCCATCGGTAATGGTCAAAAGGAACTGTGCCTTATGTTGATCCGGAACAAAGTCATCAATAGCAAAAGTGTAGGCATCATCCACGGTAGAAGTTTCGCCGTTAGCGATCGAGCCAAAACTTTGGCTTGCGCCGCTGGTCAGGGCAACATATTCATCAGTACCACTTACGGTAGCAGTAACGTTAGCCGATGGGTCGGCACCTACGTTTTCGAGCGTTACATTCAGGTTGATGGTTTCGCCATAATCGGCCATGCCATCGTTGTTGCCCGAGGCATCATCAATAGTGTAGCCCGAAAGAACTACATAAGGGCCTACAAGTGCTGCTGCCGGTACCGTGGTCATATAAGGAATGCGTTGTGGCTTGGTTACTACAATATTTACATCGCCCGATGATAAAACCGGATCGATAGAAACTTCAACCACGCCGCTTTCGTCAACCAATGCTGCGCCGTGCAACACACCATCTTTCGAAATGGCTACATAAGAGCCTGGTTCGGCACTAACTTCATAAGTATCGAGGCCGATGGGCAGGATAGGCATGTGTGATACTTCATTTTCTTCGCCTTCGGTAAAATAGGGCACCAGCGAGGGGTCGCCAAGTACGTTGTAGGCCTGCCAATAATAAGTTGGGCTTGAGTGTGAGGGATAACCCTGTACATGAACTTCGGTAACGGCGAGGTTACCAACCAAAACTGTTGCTCCTGTTGTTACATAATCGCCCACAAAAGGTGCATCGTAAGCACCCCAGGTAGTTTCTTCGTAAGTAGGCACATAACCGTTGTTACTAGTCCCCTGGATGGGGAAAGCACCAACAGCCCAATAAAAATCTTCGAACCAGTAGCTACTTGGCGAAGAGCCTATGTAAGCTACAGACCCTTTATTCACACCACGTTGCCAGGTTTCGCCCATGCACTCGCCATAACCGAAGTCGGCGGCCAGGCAGCAGTTGCCAATGGCAAGCGGATATTCGCCGTTGTTGGTAAAAGCATTTACCGCACTCTGGGTAAGGTTGGGGGTGCCCCATGAAGTTTCGCTGCAGTGGGCGGTGTAATTAATCATACTTACTGCAATTCTCTCGGGGTCGTAGCATCCGGTGTAGGAGCTTAAATATGCGTTTACATTGGCAAAACCATAAGAAGCATTAAAGTAGTTTTCGGTTCCGTAATGAACGGTTGGTTGGCCAACATCTGGATTCCATGTTCCGTCGGCACCCGCAATCAGGGTTACGTTGTTCAGGTACGAAGGATCGGTGAATTCATATTTTTCGTAATACATCGTTTTGGCTATCTGGGTATTTAATTGTCCCGATGTGGTAGCCGAAAAACGTCCGTAATACATTTCGGGGAAGTAGTCGCCATCCACGCTGCCGTAATAAAGGTCGGTCATTTTGCCCGACTCTGAACCCGTAGTTGCAGGAATCTGCGGCGTGTCGCCAACAAAAAGGATAAAGCTGGGTGCCGGATCATCAGGTGTGCCCTGGTTGTACTGGTCGTGAACATAAGTTTGGATGGCCGAGTACGAAGTGCCAATTTCATCGGTATAGGCAGTAACTACGGTAAAGCCTTTCATGGTTTTCCATTCGATAAAGGGCTGAAGGTCGTCCTCGAACATGGGATCCGAAACGATGAGGTATTTTACCGGATAAGTGGTAAGGTCGGGATGCTCGGGATAGCCACCGCCCAGGGTGTTGAGCAGGCTGTTGTGAACAGGCTCGAAGTAAGGTGACCAGGTGGATGATTTGATGTAATTGCCCAAAGCTACGTCAGCATTGGTAAAAGTTACTTCCACTTCAATGTCGTTGTAAACACGGATAACGCCCTTTACGGGGTTGTAGCTTACCGGAGCTACTTCCAGGCGGGCTATACGGAAACTACGCAGTACGCCAAGCACCTCTACCGAGGCCAGTTGAGGCTCGATAAAACCATCAGTTTTGTATGCTTTTTCATCAAATTCAAACTTCAGATCATCCGCATCCTGGTCTTTGCGTACCGAGGGCTGCACTGGCATCAGGGCTTGCTTAATGCCATAATCGGCGAGTTTGTATTCGGTAACCGAATAATTTTTTACACTTACCGATACTTCGGCTCCAAAGGGAATCTCGATCAGTTTTTTGGAAGCAGGGAGTTTAGGGCTTCCTAATGTTCCGGTCGAAAATAATCCGGGGATAGCGATTTCGTTGAACTGACCTTTTTTGGTTTCAACGGCGAAGGTGTTTACGCCGCTAAATGAGTAGCTAAGTTCGAGCTTTTGCATGTTGTCGGCAGCAACGTTTACCTCGGTAGCTGTTTTACCCAGGTCGATGGCATAATTTTGTGCCATGGATTGCTGACTGGTAATGAGTGCCACAAACAAGATAAGAGTTGCTAAAAGCATCCCCTTGTTGTGGGCAAAATTAAATGTAGAATTTTTCATTTTGCTAATAAAATTGTGAGTTAATAAAATGTAATTTGTGTTAAAATAGTTTAGATGCAAAACTACAACAAATTAATAATATGGAATTGGAGAAAAATATTTTGGCAGGCAGCGATTTTAAGGGAAAACCCGGAAAGCGTGGACAAACCATCAATCGGTGATGGCAATGCCGTATTTTTTAATTTCCTCAATGAATCCACTTTGGTCGCTGTTTTTATCAATAAGCAGAGGCTCAATTCTTTCGTCCACTTTTCGGCGCAGTTTCCACAGCAGAGGATTTATACCAAACTGTCTTCAGCAATTTTTTGCAGCGAAGATACCTGGATTCCATTTTTATAAAGTTCATATTCACTAAGGTCGATTTGGTCGTTCCAGATAATGCCATAACCACCCGAACCCACCTGTACTTTCTTAAATAGATTAATGTCGGCAAGGGAGGCAAAGGCTTTGTTTTCCAATTTACTTTTCATCGAATAGATTTTAATTGTGCCATTATCAAAGATCACAAACAACCTATAGTCTTCAAGTGCCTCTACATATTTAATCTTGGGGTATTCCATAATCAATTTTTTAAAACTACAAAAGCAAAGAAAATACTTTAATAGTATGTTTTTAATACGACATTTTTAGGCTTCAAAAAAGAACCTTCTGTTATGTTTAACGATGTTGAATCGTTTGTGTAATGTTAATAAAATTTACACTGATAAAACTGCATTAAAAAATTAAGATGAATTCCGGTTCTTTTTATTTAGGTCAGGGCATCTGCTTCATCGTCGATAACGATGGTTTTTATTTTTTCTTCGTGCGTATAAGTTTGGCATACAAATTATTCATAATGTGTCCACATTCTGAGTACCCTCACAGTCTTTTGATCTTCGAAAATTTCATAAATCAAGCGATGTTGAATATTAATTCTTCTGGAATAGAAACCCGAAAGATTTCCTTTGAGTTTTTCAAATGACGGTGGGGTTTTAAACGGATCCTCCTGCAGAATTGTTAGCAAGAACATTGTCTTTGGCTTAAGTCCTGCACTTGCTAACTTTATAGCGTCCTTTGCTGCATGTTTTGAGAATACCAGCTTATACATTACCAGGGTAGCTCATTCAGTTTTACGGCCTCATCCAGGTTTTCTTTCGATGCTTCGATAATGGATTCATTGTAACCCTTGATGCTTTTCAGATAAAGGGTTTCGTAAATGCTGTTCCACTCTGTTTCATCAATAATGATGTAGGCTTTCTTATCGGATACCACTTTAAGAATTTCATTTTCTTCTTGAAACCTTCTGATGGCCTTTCCCGGATTTTTTAGAAATGTATTTTCTGTTATATTTATCATCGTTCAATCCTTTTCGCAAAGTTAATAAAATGTGCAATTATTAAACTACAAAAGCAAAGATAATACATTAAGAGGATGTGGTTTTTTTCCCGTTCGATTTTTATTTCAATACAAAAATCCAAACAGCCACAAGGGAATGGTCTTGCCAAATCCTACTTCGATATCATCGACGGCGAGATAGGCATTCTGGAGATTTTTGATTTGAGTCTTAGTTTTGTTTTTGCCACCAATTTCGAAGACTATGGATTGGTCGATTATAAAATCTCCCTTGTCGGGAAAAGTCAAGCCATGCTTATTTCTTAACTGATTAGCAAAAAATGTTTCCCTCAGTGTTCCGGTATTTGGCATATTGTAAAAGCAATAATGCAGATTGGTATTATCCAAAAATACCTTGTTGGGTTTACGCAGAATCTGATTTCCTTTGGCTTCTTTGCTCAATCCCTGGATAAGTTCGGCATTTTCGAGATAGCTGAAATATTTCAACAGGGTGCGCTGATCTTTAATAAAAAGCTCTTTGCTAATCAGCGAAAGGTTTGGCGTGTAAGGCGCACTTTCCGAAATCAGGCTTAATAGTTTTTTTAGCTTCACGGATGTTTCAAACGGAATGTCGGTTACGGCGGGAATATCGTTTTCAAGAATCACATTTATTACATCCTTTAGCCTTTCAAAATAGTGAGCAGGAGCTTCCTTATAAAATGGAAAGTAGCCTGATTTTAGATACTCCCTGAAGTGGGGAATGATTTTGATTTTTGCGATGATTTGATTTGCGATTTCTGTGTGCCTGTTTAAAATATCATCCAAACTAATTTGTTCAAAGTCAGTAATACCCTTAAAATACAGATATTCCCTGAATGAAAGCCCGGGCAGATTGTAGCTTATCCTGCGGCGGCTCAAATCGCCTTTTGCCTTGCGCAATTTTAAAATTGAAGAACCGGAATATATAACTTTGAGTTGGGGAAAACGATCGTAAATGGTTTTCAATTCCGATGACCAGTCGTGGTCAGGATATTTTGAAGGATAGCGATGCACTTCATCCAGAAAAAGATACTTGCCACCATTTTTCAAAAATTCATCCGCCACCTCAATCAGGTTGCTTTTGTAAAAATAGGGATCATCCAATGATGCATACAGCACCGAATTATTCGCATTAGCATTTATTAATTTTGCTTTTTGCAAAAGTATCGTTGTTTTCCCAACACCCCTCGCGCCATTAATTTCCACCAGCCGTCCTTCCCAATCGATGGTTTCAAACATTGATCTTTTCAATGCAAGGTCAGCATTATTGATAAGCAGGTTGCTATTTTCAAATAATTCTATCATAAATTAATTTTCCGGCAAAGGTAGATAAATTAGGAATGTATTACAAAATAAATGAATAAAACATGTAATGGGTTACAGGAAAATGTGATATTATTTTGAATGGAGTGAAGGAAAGACTTTAGCAGTATTTGAAGAAAATTTGTTTGGTAAGTTTTTTTGCAAGTAAATTGAACTTTGCATGAGGGCAGGTGATAGCGACATTGGGTTGAAGCATCAACCGAAAACCCCCGCAGCTTTGTGAGAAAGTGCGGGGGTGGATGAAAAGTAATCCTTAGTTTGTGCTGTTAATATTTCAACAGCTTTTTGTTTACCGTATTTCCATTCATTTCAATTTGAAGGATGTAAATACCAGATTCTAAGTGGTGAATGCCGATTTTTGTATTTTCATTTTCAATTGTTTCGAAAGCCACCTCTTGGCCGTCGAGTGAGAAGATTTTAAGCATGCCAGCCTGTGAAATTTTGGAGGCAATCGAAAGCATAAATTCATCTTTTGCAGGATTTGGGATAATCTGAATATTCAATTCATCATGATTGTCAGAAATCCCGGAAGTTGAAACCTTTATGCTTGCAATGGCAGACAAACCATTGTTGACAAACATTTTCTCAGGATTTGGCATTGATGGATCGAAGGAAACTTCTATTAAAAATTCTTCATCATTTTCCGGATTCCAAAGTCTAAAAGTGATTATCTCATTTTCATCAAAACCATCTTTGGTTTCTGTAAGCGGATCATCGCCAAACAATGTTATGGAGGTGCTTTCGTCTTGCCATATTCCTACACCAAAACATTCTCCTGAACCGTCATAAGCTTTAATCAGGCTTCCATTCTGAATTTCCAAATTCTCCATTACAGAATTGGGAATAGCAATGGTGTGGCTGGAGGCTGTTTTGGTAACCAACTCTGTCAGGGTTTGAAACCCTGACAGGGCTCGTGGTGCGACAACTTTCAATCCATCACATTCAGGAAAGCTAATTTCTCCCACTGAGTTCATCAACACAAAATAGGCGTTGCCCGGCTCAAGAACGCTAAGGGTGTTTATGCCAAACTCCGGCCAGTAAATATTCCAGCCAGCGACATCTTTTACAATTATCACGTCTGTACCATTAAACAAATCTGCAACATTAACGTTACATTCAGAAAGAACAGGGATTACCTTCCAACCTGCTTCCAAATCTAGAATATGCTCATTTATCATTTTACCTGCGAGAGGCAAGTTGAACTGATTGTTCATTTTTACGGCATACCCTGAATTTGTATTCCAGTTACCAAGTGTATTCACGTTTTCACCTGGCCAGTAAATTCCATCCATATTTTGCAGTATGAGAAGGTCATCAATTACGGATTCAAAAACATTTTCCAATTCTGCAAAGTCTGGCAGAACATATCCGGAAATTCCTGACCAGCCCTCTTTCAAATTTAGGTTTTGAGTGCTTACGATTTCGGAACTCTCACTTTCGTTTCCATTAAAATCGAAGGCTGTAACTTTATAACTATAATCAGCAATTCCAAGCTCATCTTCTATTTGGTTTGAGATAGTTGTTGTGTATGGAATAAACAGGCCATCTTCTTTTGATCTGTAAATGGCGAAATATTGAAAGTCATCATCCACTGGTAGCGACCAATTGAGCTGCACAGTATTTTCTGCTAAAGCAAATCCTTTTAAGTCTTCGGGAGTGAATGGTGCGAGATTATCCATTGAGTATCCGCTGTCGGCTTGGCTTGCCCAATTACCCTCATCCATTCCGGCTAAAATACGGAAGGTAGTTAATCCATTATCTTGGCTGGAAGAGTCTGTCAGGGTTCGCGCTTCCACGGTATATTCATCCTGTCCGTAGGCCAGCATGTAATTTACAGAAACCCATTTATCCTCATCATACCTTTGAACGGTGTAAGATTCGGTGCCACGCAGTGTATCCGTATCATAAACGGATTTGAGAAAGTCGATATACACCCAGCCCCCCTGGTCGTTGGGGATGTCGTAGATGGAGGTGATGGTGGGGGCTTCTGGATTTAATACTGTAAGTAGCATACAATCAATCACCGAAATTGTACAAGGTTGAATAGGATCTGCAGTAAGACACAATTCGATAGTAGTTCCATATTCGGCAAAAACAGGAAAATACACCGGATGTAGCATGAATTGATTACTAAAATACCCCTCACCACCTGACCACTCCAACGAGCTGAAATTTGAAGCCGTTGCATCGACAAGTTCAAAATTTTCTCCTGCAAAAATAGTTGCATCCTCACCGGCATCAACTTCGGGATTTGGCTGGATAAATAAATTAATACAGTCTTCGATTACGATAAAGCAAGGTGCTACCGGCTCAACTTCAATGCAAATTTCGATGCCACCAAGTTCGCCCATTGCCGGAGTATATGTTGTGTTTAGCATGGTTGGGTCATCAAATGTTCCATTTCCTCCCAACCACATTAGCTGGTAATAATTAGTCGCGCTTGCATTTTCAAGGAAATAACTCTCACCTTCGCAGATGGTAACATCCTGGCCGGGATTTACAAAAGGCAAAGGCTGTATAAACAAATCCATACAATCGCTGACCGAAACTGTACAAGGATCAATTGCTTGTGCTTCAATACAGAGTGTAACTGTAGATCCAGCTTCCATAGCATCCGGTGTATAAATGGGATTTAGTATGCCCGGATTATTAAATCCCCCAAGACCTCCATACCACATGAGGGAACTATAATTTGAAGCCGTGGCACCATAGAGTGTGTAAATATCTCCTTGACAAATTATAGCATCCATACCGGCGTCAACTTCGGGATTTGGCTGGATAAATAAGTTGATACAGTCTTCGATTACAATAAAGCAAGGGGCTACTGGCTCAACTTCAATGCAAATTTCGATGCCACCAAGTTCGCCAACTGCCGGAGTATATGTTGTGTTTAGCATGGTTGGGTCATCAAATGTTCCATTTCCTCCCAACCACATTAGCTGGTTGTAATTGGTTGCGCTGGCATTTTCCAGGAAATAACTCTCACCTTCGCAAATGGTAACGTCCTGGCCGGGATATACAAAAGGCAAAGGCTGTATAAACAAATCCATACAATCGCTGACCGAAACTGTACAAGGATCAATTGCTTGTGCTTCAATACAGAGTGTAACTGTAGATCCAACTTCCATAGCATCCGGTGTATAAATGGGATGTAGTATGCCCGGATTATTAAATCCCCCAAGACCTCCATACCACATGAGGGAACTATAATTTGAAGCCGTGGCACCATAGAGTGTGTAAATATCTCCTTGACAAATTATAGCATCCATACCGGCATCAACTTCGGGATTTGGCTGGATAAATAAATTGATACAGTCTTCGATTACAATAAAGCAAGGGGCTACCGGCTCAACTTCAATGCAAATTTCGATGCCACCAAGTTCGCCAACTGCCGGAGTATATGTTGTGTTTAGCATGGTTGGGTCATCAAATGTTCCATTTCCTCCCAACCACATTAGCTGGTTGTAATTGGTTGCGCTGGCATTTTCCAGGAAATAACTCTCACCTTCGCAAATGGTAACGTCCTGGCCGGGATATACTTCGGCTTGTTCCTGTATGAAAATACTGAAATTATATTCTTCAGGATAATTCACCAAACAGCCGTTACCATCCATGATACTGTAAAACCAAAATTCATAAAGACCCGGTTCAAGAATTTGATCAATTATTTGATCTCCTTCAAAATACCAATTGCAGCCATCCATAAACAAATCCCCATCGTGATAAATATCAAAACACATCTCAAAAGGATTTATTCCGGCAATGACATTGCAAATTGAGACATCAATATTTTCAGTCTCGCAAAATTCGTGGGGAATTCCCGGAGGAGACCATTGCTCATTTACGCAAATTTCAATTTCAGGTTCAGGATTAATAATGAAATAAAATGTGTAATCATCGAGTGGGTGTTCACATCCGTTATTATCGGTGATTGAAAGGACTTGAAATTCGTAAGTGCCAGGATCGAGATCACTTGTTGGGAAATAATAAAATAGGTTTTCTCCCTGGCTATAGGATCCATAATCATAGTGCCAAAAGTTGCCATCCAACCAAATTTCATATTCAATTTGGTAGGGTGCAGCACCAGGGCTTGCGATGCAAAGATCGATAGAAACACCCTCCCAATCGTTTTGACAAAGGACGAACTCATCATAAGCATTGATTGATTCGCCATTGAAACAAAAGCCTAATTGAGGTATTCCATATTCTTCGACATAAAAACAAGCAGAGCTTTGAAAGCCCACATCATCAGTTACAGTTACGCAATATTCTCCGGCACATAAACTATCAATGTCTTGTGTGGTTTCATGGAAATATGGGTCATCTGTTTTTATCCAAATGTATTCATATGGTAAAACACCTAGCTGTACTTCCAAATCAATAGAACCATCGCAATCTCCCCAACAGGTTGGTGTTGGTGTTCCTACCAGACAAATGAATTCATCAACAGAATAGGTTTCAGTGAAGATACAATCGTTTTGATCTTGAATCCACACAGTATATTCTCCGGCTGGAATATTAGTCAGGTTTTGGCTTGTTGCGCCATTACTCCATGAAAAACTGTAGGGTGGAGTTCCGCCAAATACCTGGAGGAAAATAGAGCCATTGCTGTTATTTTGGCAGGCATAGTGAGTGGATGCTTCCACAAGATACATCCCGGGTTGGTGCAGATAAATGGTATCATTGGCTTCGCAACCATTGAAGTCCTCAAGATGATAGAAATATTCTCCATAGGGAAGGCTATCAATCATAACGATATTTGTATCACTGATAATAGTTGTTTCAATTGTGAGCCATTCAATGGAATAGGGTGGTGTGCCGTTTTCAATGGTTAATTTAATCCAACCTGTTTCGTTGCCGGCACAATCGATGGCAAAGCCGTTGTAGTTGGAAGTGTCGATAGTTACAGAGATATCACATAATGTAACGGTTAATTCTACAGGAACAATTATGAAATTGTTTGATAATGAGTTGCTGCTTATTTCCAGATTTGCATTATAAACACCGGGTTCTAATTGTGTTGCATTGAATAGCAGGTCTATCGTTTCTGTTTCTCCAGCGTTAATAATTCCTGTTTTTGGTGAGACAGTTAGCCAATTTAAAATTTGATCATCCGAAAGATGAGCTGTTATCATCAGGTTATGATAATAACCAAAACTAGCTAAAGTTGTCCAGACACCATTAACTGTAAGATTATCACTATACCCAGGGTAGCTATTGGGGCCGGAATCAACAGCAATTGGGTTTCTTCCGCTTAGATTCTCAACCAAAAAACTAATCCATAATCCTTGCCCATCAATGGGCACGGGTGTTGATAATACTATGTTGTTCCACCCGTAGGGTGAAACCGTTACAGGCTGAGTGTAGATTAGTTCTCCAGGTGCTCCCGGTGAACCTCCCTGATAGATTTTAAGCTCACAACTTTCTGCAGGGTTATCAATATAAATATCAACATTTTCAAGTTGATGACCGATGTATTGCAACATAACAGAATCAGGAAAAAAAACTGCCACATCAAAAAAGCCACCACCGCTTGCGCCTAATTCACCTCCCTTTGTCCCGTTATCGTATCTTAGAACAATATCATCGGTAGGAGGGAGTGGTTTTATTTGAGAATCGCTCAATTTAATGGAAATACCTTCCGGAATTTCTTTGTCAATAACTTCTAAAAGCTCATTATTTTGTTTACCCAAAAAAGACAAATCAAATTTTTCGGTAACATAGTCAACTTCAATACTGTAATCTAAAATCCCTGTGCCAATATTAGAAATGGTCATGTGCGATTCTCCAGTTGTTCCGGCTACCAGGGTTTTGCTTATTGATGTTGAATCAATATAAATATCAGAGCCATTTCCTGTGATAGAACCATTTTCAAAGGTTATCGAATACGGAGAATAAGCCAAGTCATATACTTCAACAGCAAAGGGAGAGTTTGAAAAGAGTAAATAACAATCCCCTCCCTTGTAAAGAAACTGAATTTCGAACAATACAATTTCATCAGGGGGATTTGTAATGGGTTGGTTTGCAAACCAGTTTGCACCCAATTGTTCACCATTTGTTCCATATTGCCATTCCCCAGAGGGCATGTTTGCATCGAAGTTTACTAATCCCTGATATTCAACAACGGAGCTATCGTAGGCAACGTAAGCGTTTAACATACTCAGGCCGTTGTTATACCCACTGATTTGTACCGGCACAAAAACTGTTTCTCCTGCTGGAGCGCTTAAATCAGGGAGTGAAACAGTAACCTGGGCATTTATTGCAAAGGTAGAAAATACCATAAAAAGAAAGATGAATGTAGCTTTTTTCATATCTATACTTTTTTAAATGTGTATTGTTTGTTTTTATTTTATTAATTTAATGGAATGTAACTTCCATCAACATCTCCGGAGCATAAGCCCTTTATATTGAAATTGAGCTGATCACTAAAATCAAAAATTTCTACAAATTTTGTTTCAAAAACAAAATCGGGAGCAATCCATTGTGGAGTAGGCTGAAAGGAAAGTTTTTTGCGTAGAAGTTGCGCATCAAAAAGGTTAATCATTGCGTTTTCATCCAGATTGGCAGCCATTTGCTGCAATTCATCCATTTGATATTGGAAGGAAAAATATTGCCTCATTCTTTGAAAGTCGAGCATATTCAAGCCTCCCCATTGCTTATCGCAAGTAGCTGTAATGAAGTACTGACCTGCAAGAATATTGAATTCATATTCACCAGAAGCATTAGTTTGAGTCTGTTGCAGGGTGTCGCCTACTATACTTAACAGATAAACTGTTGCATCCGATAGGGGGGTATTAGATTCATTTCTGTAATCTACAATCCCATTTACAGGGATGCCTTGATTAGGCAAAACTTCAAACTGAATTGGAGGTGATGATAAGCCTATCGGATAAGTCTGAACATTTCCATTTAAATCATGAACCCCTATATTCAGTGGTGTATTAATGAGTGAGTGATTGTGAACCAATGTATAGGTTGAATCAGCAGGAATGTTTAAATATTCGAATGCCATTGTACATAAGTAGTAACCCTGAGGATAACCTCTATCGTATTCTATTCCATCAATAAAGTATGAAGAAAGGCATCCATTGCTAAATTCTAAAGTTATCGTACTATCGGTATTGTTTTTGGCTGTAATTGATATTTCAATTGTTTCATCCATTAAGTATGAACCTTTATCCGTTGAAACCTCAACAGAAATTAAATCAGTGTTGCCTAAGGATCTGCTTTGCCCAATTGCATTTTTAATGCTTGATGTTATGTCATCGCTTTTATTTGCAAATTTATCTTGCCCTTTGGCAGTGACTGTAGAAAAAGATAAATAAAGGAATACTGCAAGAATGAAGGAAATGTTTTTCATGATGGTTTGTATTTAGGATTTGCAATAAAACTGCTTGCAAAATTAGTCATGATACTTAAAAAGTTAATACTCAAGAATGAGTATATAAATGAGTAGTCAAAAGTAAAAGGAATGCTTGTGCTTTAAAAATTGGCAAAACAACAAGCTGAGGAATTACTTTCAGATCATCCCCACCAATTCCCCCGTATCCTTTACCCCAACCTTCCCCAAAATCCTCCGCCTGTGTGTATCTATTGTATGGCGCGAAAGTTCCAATTCTTCACCAATTTCTGCACTGGTTTTGTTTTGGAGCAATAGCTCAACAATCTGCACTTCACGTTCAGTTAGGCTGTGGGCTTGTGCAAAGCGGGCTAATTTTTCGCTGGTTTTGGGGGCGGTTTTTTCTTTGTAACGCTCTAGGGTTTCGCGGAGTTCGTCGATGTCAACGGGTTTTAGAAGGTAATCGAAAGCCTCGGCTTTAATGGCTTTGAGGGAATAATGCCCGAATGCCGAAACGAAAATAAAATGGGGGTGGTAGCCGGCATCCCGCAAATCTTTTACCACATCAAAACCGGATTTATTGGGCATTTCAACATCCACAAAAACAAGATCGGGTTTAGTAGCTTTAGCAATAGTAACTGCTTTGGTTGGGTCGGCCAGGTATTTCAAAACTTCAATCTCCGGGAATTTATCCAGGATGTATTCCATGCGGGTCAGGGCATCGGCTTCATCATCGATAACGATGGCTTTTATTTTTTGGCTTACATTCATATTTTTTATGTCCAAATCTTATGAAATTAGTTCATGCACATTTTGAGGGCAAATGGTATGTAGTTCTTCCACCTTATATTTTTCGGAAAAGCTTAGTGGTAGTTTGGGTTTGCGCTTGATGCTCCATTTAAACTCGAAGGCTTTGAGCTGACCATCTTTTTCTTCAACCAGGTCTATCTCGGCACCATCATAAGTACGCCAAAAGTAGAGGTTTGAAAAACGGTTATTATAATGATTAAATTTTACCCTTTCGCTCACACAAAAGTTTTCCCATAATAGCCCCATGTCATTTCGTGTTTGTACCTGGCTGTAATTTGAAATCAGCGCATTTAATATTCCATTATCGTAAAAATAATATTTTTTACTTTTCTTGATTTCATTCCTCAAATTGGTGCTATAGGAGCTTAGGGAGAATATAATGAATGTTTTTTCGAGAAGTTCTAGGTATAAATCTACCTGGCTTCTTGTGATTTGTAGCATGTTCGACAACTCATTTACAGAAACCTGCGATCCAGCCTGAAAAGCCAAAGCTTTGAGTAGTTTCCTGATTATCGAAGGATTTTTTACTTTTTCGTAAACGAGGATATCTTTGTACAAATAATCGGCACTTAGCTCATTTAATTTCCTTTTTTTATTGTCGGCATCCAGGTCGGTAATTCCAGGGTACATACCATAAATGAGATAATCGTTCAAATGATTCAAAACCCATAGCCAGTTTTTCGTATCTTTTATTTCCTGAAGCGAGAGCGGGAACAAGGTAAATTTCAGATTCCGGCCAGTTAGTGGCTCTCCCAATTGATTTGCCAAATCAAAACTGCTGGAACCGGTTGCAATAATCTTGTATTGGGGCAACTCATCATGTATGAGTTTCAATGCCAATCCAATTCTACCTATGGTCTGAGCTTCGTCAAGGGCAATAATTTTGTGATTAGAAAAAAGTGCAGTAATTGATGCCAAATCCCTGCTTTCGAGAATTTCAGCTATGGATGGAATTTCACAATTCAAAAGAAGCGCATCCTTATTTTCATCCAGCAGTTGGTGCAATAAGGTGGTTTTGCCAACCTGTCGTGTGCCGTAAACGATTATTACCTCTCTGGAGGTTAACCATTCACGAATGTTTGTTTCCAATAATCGAATGTACATTTGGCTATATTATGTTTTTAATCCGACAAATTTAGGCTTAAAATTGCAAATATAAAAGCAAAATTAGGCTTAAAGTTGTAAGGTATCATAATTGAGTCATGGGTAAAAGGTTCTTTTGCCTTTTATCGGGTCTTTTGGTATAGAAATATCAACCCTCGTCCCCAAAGTTTTCCCGCTTTCATCTTTTTTATCCACCACTTTATAACTCACTTTCTTTCCCTGCAACTTCTCGTACAAGGTGATGATTTGCTTAACTATCGAAATACCTTTTCCGGTGCTTTTCGCTGTTGTAACTGCGTTTCTGCCAACACCGTTGTCGTCAATAATAATTTCTATTTTACCTTCTTGTTCACTTATCGAAATTATTAGGAGGCCATTTGTCTCTTTTGGTCGTAAGCCATGCTTAATTGCATTTTCAACAAAAGTGTGGATGAGTTGTCTCGGGATCTTTATTGTTTTCAGGTTTTCACTTGAAAAAGTTACAGTGTAATCAAAAGTATCCTTAAACCTGATTTTTTGCACATCCAGATAATCCGTAACAAACCGTATTTCTTCCTCGATGGTGGTTTCAATTTTATCTGAATCCATAAGGCTGCGGTGGATAAGCCGAGAGAATTTGGTAAGGAAACGGTTGGCTTCTTCGTTCTGTCCCGAAATGTACATCGCCGAAATATTGTTGATAGCGTTGAGGGTGAAGTGCGGATCCACCTGGTTTTTAATCGAAAGCATCTGGTGGTGGTAAAGTAGTTTTTCGGCTTTGTGCTGTCTGTTGAGCATTTTCTTTTGAAACCTGAGTAGGTAGTAGAAAAAGATGGTGCTCAAAAAATAAATTCCGGCAATAATTGGGTACTTCCAGTAGTAGAAATTATTTTTTAAGTAGTGGTAGTATAAGTGCTGGTCGCCGTTTTTGATAAACAAAATGGGTTTTTTATCAGTGTCCAATTGTATTTTTTGTACTTCTCTTACCTTATTATAAGGTAAGGAAATATGCACAGGGTTTGTGAAATCCGGTGTGCAAATAATTACTTCGTTAGTGAGATGGCTAAGGATGATCTCTCTTTTATGATCATTGTTCAAATCCAACCTGTTAAAATGTCTCCTGGAAAATAATGTAGGCAGACTAAACTCCAATGTAGTTGTTTCCAAGGGTGCAAATTCGGTGTTAATAATGGTAATGCTTGGTGGTTCATCTTGAGCTAAATAGAATAGTTCTCCGGGTTTTTCATCGTGAGGAAATAAAGTATGCTGCTTTCCCTTTTCTAATAAATGTTCTCTTATCAATTTTCCGTTAAGATTATAAGTTCTGAGTGCTTCCTGCTTATCGGAGCCTTTTGGTTTGTTAAAAACTGATATTATCCCAGCTTTGTCCTTTTTGGCAAAAGGTAAGGATTGTACTATGTTCCAGTATCCAATAGAATTAGGGATTGGTTCAAACCAAAAATCCATGTTTTTGTCAAACGCCAAAGCCCAGCCACATGAGTCATCGTAAAGATTACCGGGCATTTTGTAATTGTTATAAACATAGGTATTCGTGGTAATTATCCAGTTATCATTTTCAAAGGTATGTTGTAACAGCACTGGTTCAGTTACATAGGCAATGGCCGATGGCGGGGTTCTGAAAATGGAATCATTATAAACATCGTAAGCGCAAATTTCGCGGGGTTTGGCACAATAGCGGCCCTGGATGGTAAAAATGATCTCATCATAGCCATCATCGTTTAAATCGACCGATGGCGCATTGAATATCCTAAAATCTTCAATGCCATTTTTATCGTAATGAATATGATTAATAAATGTTTCAGATGGGTTTTCCAGATGTTGGCTTGTATCGTTGTATTCTATTCCTGCAATGAAAAGAGCAGTGTCGTTTTTCAGGAAAATGTAAACCTCTGCCAACGAATTGTGATCATAGTCAGCAAAAATAGGTTTGGCGTTTTCAACGAATGTGTAATTTAGGTTAACTTGATCTATTACCAATAGGCTAAATGGTTTGTCGGACATGATAATGTTTGAGCCGGTTTTATTTTCAAAATCATCATAACGATAAGAAATCCACTCCGTATCACCATCAAAATCCATATCATAATAATAATCATGATTTGGTTGAAATTCCTCTTTTATTAGTTCAACTTTAAATTTCTCGAACTCAAGCGGCAGCAGGAAAAAAATCAAAAAAGTAAATGGCAAAGCCAGCACCAGCGGGTGGATGATAAAGGAGGAAAATGATCGCGGGAACTGTATTTTTTTCTTTGCCGGACTTTGCATTTCTTTTGCTTATTCAGGATAAAAATATGCCTTACTCATTGCTGAGGATAAAAATACTCAATGGCATTGAAATAGCAGGGTAAATATTTTCAATTTATAAGTAATCCAAATAGCAAAAACGGTGAGTCTTGAATTTCTTTTAGCAAGCCAGTGACTTTTTTCTATTTGAGATCCAGCCAACATTCATCCCGTGAATAGCTTGTAAGCTGTGTGCAAGTTTTCGGCGATTATGATATTTGCCGGAAGAATTCACGGGGTGAATTAAATCAAACCAAAGGATCAGCGTTTGTTAAAAACCATTTCCACAATGGTTGAACAGTTATTTTGTATGTTTCTGTTAACAGAAAGAAAATAGTATAAAATGTTTCTGTTAACAGAAACATTAACAGAAATCCCCTGACATTCACCCCGTGAATAGCCCATGAGCAATGCTTGATTTTTTGAGGGTTTAACTACCTGGTTTAAAGAATTTACGGGGTGAATTGATAAACTTATTCTACATGATTTAATATTTTATTATTTTTGTCAATAAACAATTTAGTATGAAATTCAGCGAATTGGTAAGAATTATCGAAAAGCAAGGATTCAGGATTGTGAAGGAGAAAGGATCGATCAGGTATTATAAAAAGCAGGGAGTGGATCATTTAATACGGATTGATTTTCATGGAGCAAAAGAAGTTCCCACAGGAACTTGCCATAGTATATTGAAAGCTGCTGGGATTAAATAATTTAAAAGTCATTAGAAATGATCAATCTAAAATATTCGTTAATAATCGAGGCTACTGATGAACCCGATTTCTTTGGGTTTTACTCACCCGAACTTATTGGTTTTACCGGAATAGGAAACTCGGTGGAAGATTGCCTGTACAAAGCCAGATGGGGTATTATTGATCACCTCAAAGTCCTAAAAGAAGAAGGCCTGCCTGTGCCTGAACCAAATCCGGATCCGAAAATTATTATTCAAAACGAGAAGAAGGTGGCGGTTTAAATGTTGTCAAATCATCATCAAATTTACTATCTAAAAGGACATGCCATTACAAAATGATTTCGACCCCGTTTGGCTTAGCAAGAATAAGGTTGCCCGTGGAAAGATGTGAAATAATGGATTCCCAGTAGGAATTGAAATATTCATGTAGGCCTTTAAGGGTCATGTTCCCCAATTGAAAATAAACGATTTTCGGACTGTTCGATGATAAGATACATTTGTGATAAAAATCTGAGTCTTTCGTAAGAATAACCAGATGATTGTTTAAGGCATACTGCCAAATTTTTGAATCGGACATCTTTGGGTCAATATCAACAACGTGGAGAAATTTATCACCATTAAAAAACTGGAAAAACTTGGGTAAGTTTACGTCAACAAGAAAACGATAGTCCATGGGGCGATATGGTTATACGGCTAATTGTGGAGAAAAATCCTTGTTTCTGTCCACAATAGCAGATGCATATTGCAATGCTGCTAAAATATCTTCTTTTTCCAGAATAGGATAGGCCTTCAAAATGTTTTCAATGCTTTCATCGGCGGCCAAATATTCAAGAATTGTTTTAACGCTTATTCGCATTCCCCTTACAGTAGGTTTGCCATTGCATATATCCGGATTGATGGTGATTCTTTTTAAGTAGTTTTTCATAATCCTTAAAAATTTTTTATTACACAAAAGTAGTAAAAAAATAAGATGTTGTGGCCGTGTTTGCCTTATTGATCTGCAAAGATTCACCCCGTGAATAGACCATGAGCAATGCTTGCTTTTTTTGAGGGTATAATCACCTGCCGAAAAGAATTCACGGGGTGAATTTAAGATGATTCGGCAAACATTGTCCGGCCTTTCGATAGCTCAGATATTTGTTTGGGGAATTCACGGGGTGAGTTGATAAAACCAGACCCACCTCACCTCCCTCCACTTTATTTTGCTGCTTTTTACAATAATCGCCGATAAGATGCTTTATTTGTAAAAGATTTAACAAAAGCAGTTTTTTGGGATGTACACGAATCGATTAAGCCACCTGAATATTTCAATAAAAAAACATAGCCGGGTAGTACCCCTTCTGATTTTGCTGTTGCTGGCACAAATTGCGATAGCGCAAAAAATGACGCGAAGCGAGTACATCCAGCGTTTCAAGGATATTGCCATCCAGGAAATGGTGGAGTTTAACATCCCGGCAAGCATCACCTTGGCGCAGGGCATCCTGGAATCGGGCGATGGCAACAGCCGCCTGGCTCGCGAGGCCAACAACCACTTTGGAATAAAATGCCATACGGGCTGGGAAGGCGATTTTATTCGCGAAAACGATGATGCTCCCAACGAATGTTTCCGCAAATACAAAAACCCCGAGGAATCGTACAAAGACCACTCTTTCTTTTTGAGCCAGCGCGGCAGATATTCCTTTTTGTTCGATCTCAAAATTACCGACTACAAGGGCTGGGCGCATGGACTTAAAAAGGCGGGTTATGCCACCAATCCAAAATATGGCCCTCTGTTGATAAAAATCATCGAAGAAAATAATTTGGATAAATACGACCTGCTGCGCGGCGATTATGTGGCCGTAAATCCTTATCCCAACGAAATACCCGAAAATAGAAACCGCGAATATGAAGCCTTTGCCGTGGCCGGGAACAATCGGAAGGTTTTTACCAACAACGACAAAAAATTCATCTTTGCCCGAAAGGGCGATGATTTTTACAAAATTGCCAACGACCTCAACGTTTATAATTTCCAGGTATGGAAATACAACGACCTGAGCAAAAAGGATAACCTGAAGGAAGGCGACATGGTTTATATTCAGAAGAAAAGGAATAAGTCGAAAACCACCGAATATCACTACGTAAAGCCTGGCGAAACCATGCACTCGATATCGCAGGTGTATGGTATAAAACTAAAAAAATTGTACAAGTACAACCGGATGAAAAAAGGAACCAGCCCCCGCACCGGACAAATGTTGTGGCTGCAAGATATAAAGCCGGAGAAATAAATTTAGATAATGATTACAAATATCAGCATTAATAGCTAAGAAAATGAAACACCTGACCCGAAACATCCTAATGCTTGCCTTGGCAGCATTTACGCTAACAAGCTGCAAAACCAAAGCACCTGAAGCGTTTACTATTGCATTTTACAACGTGGAAAACCTCTTTGATACCAAAAACGATGAGGGGATTCGTGATGGCGATTTTACGCCCGAGGGTAAAATTGTGTGGGATGAAACCAAATACACCAAAAAGCTCAACGACCTGGCCCGCGTTATCACGGCCATCGATAGCAACAATCTGCCGCTTATCGTTGGCCTGGCCGAGGTAGAAAACCTGGGTGTGCTGCAAGACCTAATATCGAAAACTAAACTGCAAAAGGGTAATTATGGGATCGTCCATTTCGACAGCCCTGACGAGCGCGGCATCGACGTGGCTCTGCTCTACCGCAGCGAATACTTTACGCCGCTTCACGCCCGGCCTTATCCGCTTACTTTCGATTTCGACCCCGACGATCGCACCCGCGACTTGCTGTATGTGCAGGGTGTTGCCGCCAGCAAGGACACCCTCCACCTCCTCATCAATCACTGGCCTTCGCGCTCGGGGGGAAAAGAAGCAAGCGATCCCAAACGCCAGGCTGCTGCCCTGCAGGTAAAATCGGTTTGCGATTCCATCTTCCGCTACCATCCGCAGGCAAACATTATCATCATGGGCGACCTCAACGATAATCCCACCGACGACAACGTGCTGCTTAGCCTGAATGCCCAAAGAACAGATGCACAAATTGAGCAAGGTAAATTGTACAACCTTGCCATCGAAAAATTTGAGAAGGGCGAAGGGACGCTTTACTGGCGTAGCTGGGATTTGTTTGATCAGATTATCGTTTCAGGAAATATGCTCAGTGGTGGTAATGCCTATAAAATAGAGTCAGGCGGCTTACAGATATTAAAAGAAGACTGGATGCTTTTTGAAAACAGCAGGGGCGTAAAAGTGCCCAACCGCATGGCTGGGCGGGATAAATATTATGGTGGTTACAGCGATCATTTGCCGGTGTATATTCGCCTGGTGAGGAATTAATTTTTTTGGATTTGTACGAGCAAACACCAAATTGTTACAAGCCAGGGTTTTAGCGGCAACAGGATGTATGATTTGTAGAGCCGCCCAATTTGGGCGGCTCAGTTTTAATTGAAAAAAAACCAATACCCCTTTTATTTCGGAATAACTCCTTTCTTAGGAAGTGATAATAGGAGGAGCCACGAAGACTCAAAGACACTAAGGAGCACAAAGATTTGTAATGGGAAAATAGAATCTGCTAATAAGCGTTTGCTGAAAAACCTGTCATGGTAAATGGATTTTATTTTTTCTCTTTCTCCTTATTCTAAGGAAGCGAAGAGCCTCACTCGCCCAAATTATTGTAGTCGATTTCTTTGATTAATTCGCCAGCTTCGTTCCAGAACTTCCACAGTCCGGCACGCTGGTTATTTTTGTAGAATCCCTCGTAATATTTTTGTCCGTTTTCGTGCCAGGTAATGGTTTGGCCATCGTTAACGCCCTGGACGTAATTTCCCTCGCTCCATGGGTTTCCGTTGGGATAAAATGACACCCACTTGCCATCTTTTAGCCCCTGGTGGTACTCGCCTTCCATGCGCAGTTTCCCGTCCGGGTAATAGGTGGCCTCTTTCACCATAGTTTTTTCCTTTCCTTCGCCCTCGTAGTATTTTACCACTTTGGGCGTGCCATCGGCATAGCTTTCGCTAATTATTTCTTCGAGGCCGGAAGCGCAATTATGGAGTGTAAACAGCGAGAATACAAATAGCAGTAGTATGGTTTTTTTCATCAGTATTTTTTTATTTTTCGTTACGATTAAAAAGCAAACGCATTCCTTTGTTTTGTTCATCAAATTTTCCGTGGTCGTAAACCAGATTCCCGTTTACAAAGGTCATCACCACTTTCGAGTTGAGCGTTATGCCTTCCAGGGGCGACCAGCCACACTTGTACAGGATGTTCGATTTAAGCACGCGCCAGGGATCTTCGGGGTCTATCACCGTTAGGTCGGCGTGGTAGCCCGGGCGGATGTATCCACGTTTTTCGACCGCAAAAAGCTGTGCCGGGGCATGGCACATTTTCTCAACGATGCGTTCCATCGAAATTTTCCCGCGATGATAAAACTCCATCATGGCCACCAGCGAGTGCTGCACCATGGGGCCGCCCGAAGGAGCCTTGAAGTAGGGGTTCAGTTTTTCGTCGATGGTATGCGGGGCGTGGTCGGTGGCAATTACGTCAAGGCGATTATCGAGCAGGGCTGCAACGAGTGCTTTTTTGTCACCAATAGTTTTAACCGCAGGGTTCCATTTGATAAAAGTCCCTTTTTTGGCATAATCCTCAGCCGAAAACCAGAGATGATGCACGCAGACTTCGGCGGTAATTTTTTTCTCGCTTAGGGGGATGTCGTTTCTAAAAAGCTGGGTTTCATCTTCGGTTGAGATATGGAGCACGTGGAGGCGTGTCCCGTATTTTTGTGCCAGGCCAACTGCGAAGGATGAGGACTTGTAGCAGGCCTCGGCACTGCGGATGGTGGGGTGTAGATGAACGGGCAAATCTTCGCCGTATTTTTCTTTGGCTGCTGCTTCGTTGGCTTTGATGGTGGCCTCGTCCTCGCAATGTACCGCTACGAGGCAGGGCGCATTTTTAAAAATTCCTTCCAGGGTTTTGGCATCATCCACCAGCATGTTGCCGGTCGAAGATCCCATAAACACTTTTATGCCGCACACATTGCGCGGATTGGTTTTTACGATTTCGTCCAGGTTGTTGTTGGAGGCTCCCATGTAAAAGGAGTAATTAGCCAGCGATTTTTGGGCGGCCATCGCGTATTTTTCTTCCAGCAGTTCCTGGGTCAAAACGTTGGGGATGGTGTTGGGCATTTCCATAAATGAGGTAAGGCCTCCGGCCACGGCAGCTTTACTTTCGGTATAGATATCGCCCTTGTGCGTAAGGCCGGGATCGCGAAAATGCACCTGGTCGTCGATCACGCCCGGGATCAGGAATTTTCCTTTGATGTCGATAATCGTTGCTCCCTCCGCAGGCAGATTTTCACCCTCGCTGATTTGGTCTATCAGCCCATCTTTAACTAATACCGACCCTGAGAAGATTTGACCTTCGTTAACGATTTGTGCATTTTTTATCAGGTAGTTCATTGGACTTTTACTTGCTTGAAATGAATTTTGGTGAAATTAACTTTGCTCGGTTTTGTTATTTTGTAACAATAATTAGTCTTTTAATTTTAAAATATTGATCAAATTTCTATTCAATTCGGCACGATATTTATCATCAAGATTCCCCAATAATCCTATTATCCTATCTTTATCAATAGTCGCAAATTTATTTAGTCTTACCAATGATGTTTTTTTTAAGCCATTTGTTTGAGAAGGATAAATTACAATGTCAAAAGCTGTCTGCCATTTTAGTTGTGTTGTAATAAAACAGATAGTCACATCCTGCTCTGATTCAATGAGTATTAAAGCAGGCCTTTTTGTAGATCCGGATAAATCAGTAAATGGAAAAGGAGCTAATATTATGTCCCCCTTTTTCATTAATACTTTATTTTTAAATCAGTTACATCATATAAATCTTCTTCATCTTTCAGAAAATCAAATGATTTGGATTCGGAACTTAGTTTCTGAAGATTTTCTAACATTAACTTGTCATCCATTTTGCTTAACAAGAAATCAACAAAATCGTTAATCTCTTTCAAATTACTTTCCGGCAGTTGTTCGATTTTTTTTACTGTTTGATCAATTAAAATTTGTCTATTCATGGTAAATCAATTTTCACAAAAATACAAAACAAAAGGCTAATAATATTTCAAATGGTCAATCAATTGTATTTATTGAGGAATTACTGAATTGTAAAAGTTCTGACATTCTCACGCTCATATTCTACGATTGATTCTTTAAGGTGATTTCTATTGGCTTCACTTGATAATAAATATTCAGTTTCATCAAAACTCCTGAATTTACTTTCTGCCCTTTGACTTCTAAATGACTCCACGCTGTTATTGGGTTGGCTGGTTCTCCCCTTCAGGGGAGTTAGAGGGGTGTGCGAAGGCTTTTTATCGGAATCATTTCCCAGGCCTCGGCTTTATCTTTTTGAAAGATAGTTTAATCACCCCCAAAATGGCTTCCTTAAAAATTCCGCTGCTCATTTTGGAAGTTCCCTCACGGCGGTCGGTAAAAATGATGGGCACTTCCACTACCTTAAAGCCGAGCTTGTGCGCCGTTAGTTTCATTTCGATCTGGAAGGCATAGCCGATAAATTTTACTTTATCCAGCCAAATGGTATCGAGCACCTTGCGGCGGTAGCAAACAAAGCCGGCGGTGGTGTCGGCAAATTTGAGACCGGTAACAATTTTTACATATTTGGAGGCAAAGTACGACATCAATACGCGACCCATGGGCCAGTTTACCACGCGAATTACATTATCCACGTAGCGCGAACCGATGGCTACATCAGCTCCCTTTTCGCAGGCTTCCACCAGGCGCGAGAGGTCGTCGGGGTTGTGCGAAAAGTCTGCATCCATCTCGATAATGTAATCATAATCTCTTTTTAAGGCCCACTTAAAACCGTGGATGTAGGCCGTGCCGAGGCCAAGTTTTCCCTTGCGTTCTTCGATGAAAAGTTTTTCGGGAAATTCTGTCATCAGCCGTTTTACAATAGCGGCAGTACCATCGGGCGAGCCGTCTTCGATTACCAGGATATTGAAATCGCCGGGAAGGGCGAAAACATAGCGAACGATTTTTTCGATGTTTTCCTTTTCGTTGTAGGTAGGGATAATTACCAGCTTATTTGCCATTTTGTGTTTTATTTAAAAAAAGTATTGAGATTTTTTTTTCAACCTCCATTTTTACTAAATTATTTATAGCTCCTATTTTTCTTTTGATAATATAATTGACCCTTTAATCATCAAATGGTTCCCCATCATCAAACGAGTAAATATCCTCGTTTTCATCATTTAAAAACTCAAATGCCGGGTTTTGTGAAGCGAATTTTAACCACAACTTTTCTTCATCTACAGGCTCACTATCATCATACATAATTATCACCTTTACTTTTTTATCTTTTTTATGTAAAGGGTATGATACCCGCAAAATACCAACGGAGTCAGTTTTTGATTCTAATTCAATCGTTTTCATAATCAAAAGTTTTAGCAAAGATACAAAAACCCTAAAACGAAAATAGCCGCCGGTAAGTATCACGGGCGGCTATTAGTAATTTTGGAAAGTTAATTATTCGATAATTAGCTTCCTGAATGTTGAGGCGTTTTCCTGGCTCAGCTTTATCATGTAAAAGCCTTTCGCTAGTTCACTTACATCAAAAACATATTGATTTGTACCTGACTTAAGCATCAGGTTTTCTATCATTATTTCCTTTCCTGCAACATCCAAAATTGAAAAAGTCAAAACATCATTTTGTGCTGCTTCAATGCTAATATTTAATTGTTCAACTGCAGGATTTGGGAAAACAGCAATTTCACCGATTCCTTTTATCTCGGCAATTCCGGTGCTTTCGTAATAGAATTCAGTTTCCACGTTTTCCATTTTATTTCCAGCCAGGTCTTCTACGTTGTTGATGGTGAGCACATAGTTAGCCGTGGCCATCTTAGATACCGTTAAAAACACCACGTTGTTAAGGAAGCTGTGCATGGCCACGCTTTGCACGCTTACATCGTTGGTAAGCGAATAATTAGCAGTATCGGTGGCTGTAGTTTCGTTTACATCCTCCGAGTAGGTAATTTTAATCCGATTGTCGTCCAAGGGGTCGAGTGCGTTAACTTCGGGAGCAAAAATATCCGTGCCATCCACGACATCACTTTCGAGGCGGATCTCAATTTTCCATTCATCAAAATCAAAATTCAGCGGGCCGGTAACATTGTAGCTCTCGCCCAGCACGGGTTCATATTCAAAAATAGATGTGTTGTGTACCAGCATGTCGCCGCTGCCATCATCTACCTTCCACATAAAAAAGTTGGCCTGGTATTCGTCGTCGGTGCATATTGCATTCACCACCCTAACCAAAACCGATTCGTAGGCTTCACTGCCTTGTCCTGTATTGATAATGGCCGGAGTAGGCAGAGTTTTATTGGATGAGATAAGATAATAACCGTCCACTTCTTTCAATTCGGTTTTGGTGTAATATTCTTCAATTAAGCCGGTAACAATGATGCTGTCGCCGATGCTGGGGTTGCGACCCGGATCGTAAATAAACAGACCATTCCAGGCACCGCTGCCATCTTGTATAAAATAGGTTTCGCCAAAGTTAGCAGTAACCACGCCGGAAGTACTTACTACCTGGCCTGCAAAAGGCGAATCGTTGGTTTGTCCCTGGATATCGTAGATGCTCGTGAGCGTTCCGCTAAAAACGGGAGCTACGTAATAGTTGTATATAATCGACGATACAGTTCCATTGGCATCGGTGGCCTCGATGCGGTAATAAATGGTGGTACCACCGCTCCATCCGGGGATGGTAACCTGATAGTTGTCGCCACCCATATTTTCCATCACCATCATAGCTGCAATATTGTTATAGTTTTGTCCCCAATACAATTTCACATCGCTGACTGCCCCGGCACTTGAGCTAATATTTGCCATCACAGTTACAAATTCTTCGTTCACAGGCATAGCTGGTGATGTTTCAAAATCGGCAAAAGAAATGGATGGTGCTGCCATGGCAGCCCAAATCAGGTTTGCAAACTCCGGATTATCGATAAAGGGATTCCGGTTTTTTTGCCACGAAAAGATTACATTGTTGCGATTGCGTTCAAAATCGTCGGGCGGATCCTGCATGTTCCATTCCAGCAAGGTGCTAAGGCGGCCATGCTCGGGTAGGGGATAGGTGTTGATTTCGTCAACTACCGTAAGATCGATTTCGCCGTTGGTGCCTTCGTAGCGGGTGTCCATATAAAAAATGATGCGTGCAATATCGCCTTTAACTTCATCGCGGGGCTCCCAGGTTTCGGAGGTGTAGTAGCATCCGGTAGCCTCAGGATGCTGGGTTCCGCCATTGTCGAAATCCAGATTGCTCTTGTCGGTATTCACCGATTTGTCGGCGGGTTTCAGGTTATGTACGTCGCCGTACATGGGAGGCATATCGGCAAAATTGCCATGGCTTTTTGCCCATACGTGTTCACGGTTTATCTGATCGTTTCCATTGCCATAGTCGTTGTTGGCCTGCGAGCGGCCGGTGTAAACCAAAATTACGTTATCTGGATTGTTGGGATCGGCATCCGAAAATTTCATAATGGTTTTGGCGGCAAAGTATGAGTAGCCCACGTGGTCGTTGATTATTTCGTGGAGTGCCGCTTTGAGTTCTTCGCCCGATTTGCCTTCGCTTCCGTTGTAGTAGCCGGTAGGTTGGGCAAAAGTACCCATCGAAAACAGAGCAATTATTAAAAATGAAATAGTAATTCGCATCATTGAGGTTTTATTAAATGTGATTATAATGGCTAAAATGTTAATTGTAAAGAAATATTAAAACGCCGTCCCAGGCCAAAAAATACGGCTGCTGATTTGGCATCAAAATTATTGTAGCTCTGTCCCACATATTTATCGTTGTTATCGGCATCAGAGATGTATTTTTCGTCAAGAAGGTTAAGAATGCTTCCTCGGATGTCGAATTTTACACCTCTATAAAGAAAGCCATATCCGGCGTGAAAATCAACCATATAGTAATTTGGGATTTTCCAGGATTGTTTAGGATCACCATTTTCTTCAAATGAATTGGGGAAACGTTCGGGATCAAGATCCAGTGGGTCGAATTGAGCGTAGTGCTTGCCAAAATAGGTAAGGGCACTTTTTACGTATAAGTCGTTGATGATTTCCCAGCGCAGGCTATGGCGTGTTTGCACCTGTGCTGCATCGCCCACAAAAATATTTTTCGCATCGAAATACCTTACTTCTTTCAGGTTTTGAAAATCGTCATAAATACGTGCAGAATCTGCGGATGTCCATTTCCAATCACCCACCGAAAGCAGCCCTTCGTAGGACAGATTGTCCAGAATTTTGTAGGCAAACTCAAGTTCTACGCCCTTGTGCAGTGCATTCATTCCATTGATATTTACACTGTACGGTTCATCATCGATCATTATTGAGGCCGGGTAATCAGCCGGTTTGTTTTCCCAAATTGTGTAATAGGCATTCAAATTTAAGGTCATCCGGCTGGTATAGAAGCTATAACCCACTTCAATGGCTTTCACGATTTCATTTTCAATGTCTCTAAAAAGTTTGTTATCGTAGTCGAAAACATTGTTGAAACGGGGGGCTTTGGATAAGTAGCCCATATTAACAAAGGCATTCATATTATCGTTGATATTATAATTAACGCCCCCTTTAACGGTTCCGCCCAGTATCCATTCCCAATCGGATTCCAGGTATTTTAATCCTTCCGAATTCCGGTCGTAGGTTTGTCCCTGGTATTCGATTACGGTGCTGTAGCCAATGCGCAGGGTAGTATCTGCCAGTTCGAGTGCCTTGGGCTTATAGTAGTCGATGCGTTTGTAGCCGCTGTATGAGGTAGTGAGGTTGATAAAGGCTGTGATTTTCTCCTTTTTATATTCGAGTTGGCCAAACAATCCGCCCCATCGCACCAGCCCGTCATTGTTGTAACCAATGCGGTCGCCCACTTTATTTTGCTTGTCAGGGTCAACGTTTGCATTGGTTTCGGTAGGCCTGGTCAGGTAGTAGTTGCCACCGAGCAGGTCGTATATTTCGCGATAGTGTTCGCCTTTGTAGCTTCGTAAGTCAATACCACCTGAGAGAGTGAAGTTTTCGTTTATTTCGTAATTAAATGTTGAAAGCAAGCCATACCAAAAGTGATTGTTGATGGCTGAACGCAAAATACCCTGTGACACCTTATCGGGGTTAAAGTTTCCGGAGTAATTGGCATCGTACAAAGTCTGGAAATCGATTTGCCCTTCCGAGGTAATCGAGGTACTGTTTTGCAGGCCTGTTCCTCCGCCGTTACCTATCGAAAGATAAGCAATGTTAGAAATATAAAGCCTGTCGCTCACATTCCAAAAATCGCTAAGGCTAAACATGGGTTTATGGTAATAATTCTCTTTTTCGGATAGTTTGTCATTGCCATTACTTATTTTTTCACCCTGGCCATCCAGACTGTACCTGTCAATATAGCCCCAGTTAGGATTAAATTTAAGACCCAGGTTTAAGGGTTTCGATAAAAATTCATTTGTGCTTATACCCTGATCTCTGGCATAAGTAGTATCGAATTCAGCAATTGACTTTTTGTACGAACGTTGCCCGTGTTTTTGTGGAGCGCCCATGGCTTTCAAGCTCAGGCGATGCTTGCCCAGGTCTTTGTCAATTCGCACATAATAAAACCAACCCTCGGTCCAGGTCATGTCCACCCATCCGTTTCCTCGTTTGTACGAACCTGCGGCAGTAATACCCCAGCCCCCTTTTAATCGACCCGAGGTGTAACCCAGCGAAGTACGCAAAAAGCCATTGTCGCCCACTTCCTGTTTTACCTTTAGGCTTTTTTTGGCACCAATGCCCTTGGTTTGCAAATTGATGGTGCCGCCCACAGAGGGGATGGCCAGTTTTGAAGCCCCCAGACCACGCTGCACTTGTGTGCTTTGCATCACCACGTCCAGGCCAAACCAGTTGCTCCAATACACCCAGCCGTTTTCCATATCGTTTACCGGAATGCCATCGAGCATTACCGCTACGTTACGCTGGTTAAAGCCCCGGATATTGATGCGCGAATCGCCATCACCACCACCTTGCGCTGTGGCATACACACCGGGTGTGGAATTTAAAATCAGTGGAATATCCTGTGAAGCAAGTTCTTCTTGCAGGGTTTTGGGTGTAATGGCGGAAAAGGCAACTGGTGTTTCGCGTGCCTTAGCCATATCGCCCACCACCTCTACTGCTGTAAGTGTTACATAATCCAACTCAAAATCCAGGGTAGTTTTTGATTTATCAATGATTACTGTTTTTTCGATGGGCTTAAAACCCACATAAGAAATAGTTATAGGATATTCGTCATAAGCCAGCTCCAGCTCGTAGTAGCCGTCAATATCCGTAACTGTACCCTGTCCGGGAGCATAAGTAATATTTGCACCAATGAGTGTTTCGCCGGTTTGGGCATCAGTAATTACTCCGCTAAGCAGGCCTTTTTGAGCAATCAGCGTAAATGAACTCAAAAATAAGAAAACGAAAACTGTAAATACCCTTTGTTTCATGATGGTTTGTTTTCAGTTAAAAAAGCAAAATGGACAGAAAAAAAAGCACCCCGCCGAAAGTTGAATTTCGTGCCCGGGGTGCTTTACTTTTTTGGTAAAAATTATTGTTTTAGAATTTTCTTTACAAAGTTGTTTTGGTTTTCAAAACTCACTTTTACAAAGTAAACACCGGTTTTTAGTTCGCTTGCGGCAATTGTTGATTGCAATACGCCATCAAAGTTTTGATGAATTACCGTTTGTCCCATCGTGTTGTAAACCGTAACGCTTTGGATTTTTTCGAGGGCATCGATATGCAGTGTTTCGCCGGTAACTGGGTTAGGATAAAAACTAATATCAACGCCTTCTTCCAGTTCTTCTACGGCCAGTGTGTTGCATTCGCAGTCGTGCGAGCCTAAGTTGTCAAAGGAATTTTCGGGGATTGAATCCCACTGGATGGAAACGTTAAACACGTCAGGATTTTCTGTTACCCCTTCTTTAACCGCGTACTTGCGAATCAGTGTGTGATCTTGTGTCCATGATAACCAGAACAAGGGTCCAACAATGTAATCCTCGATGGTGTATTCGGTGGGAACACCGCCACTGTTGTAGCTGATAGTAGTATCTGTAAAAGCACACCAGCCTTTTACAGGATCAGGATTTCCAACACGAGCCACAATGTCAAGAATTTCGTCGCCACCAAATGTTTCAAGGGTCATGGCATCGTTTCCATTAAAATACATGGCTTTGTTAACATCATACACCGGGCACAAAAAAGTATCAGCCTTTGCTTGTAGCGCAAGGTCAACAGGTTGTTCAAGCTCGGTTCCGTTGGGGTCTCTTTTATCGAGTACCACCACATACACATCTTTGGAGGCAATGGTTCCACCCAGTTGAATGGCGTTGGGTGTTGTGCCGCCGTTAGAATATCTTACCACCTGATATCCGCTTAAATCGATGGCATTGTCGGTGGGATTGTAAATCTCGAGTGCTTTGTTGTTACCCGAACCTTCTACATATTCCGAAATGAATAGGTGACTGCAGATCTGGCCATACATAATACCAGATAAGAGAATAGCAATTGTAAATAGTAGTGTTTTCTTCATAATAGTAAATTTTTAAATATTTGACATTGGGGACAAAAGTAGTATTTTGATGTTAAAATTAGTGAAAAAAAATAGGTTTATTTTGGATATTTCATTTTTATTTCGTTAAAAACCTGCGCCCCTTCGATGGACTTGTACTTACCGCTTTTTGAATCGGATACTCTTTGTGAAACTTTGAGTCTTGGGGTCTTTGTGGCAATGCTGTAATATTTAGCCACGAAGACACCAAGACTCAAAGAAACACAAAGAAAAAAAAGAATTTGTCAAAGATTATCACAAAAATAGTGTTTTTAATAATATCCCGGATATCTATCTGGCCAGCAAAATTTTTCCAGAGAACAAAGTGTTGCCCTTTCTTAAAGTTAAAACATACACTGCCGGCGGAAATCTTGTTAGAGAAATCTTAAAACTTGATTGAACCAGATACGAGCTAAACAGCGTTTCGCCAAACAAATTATAAATTCCAACGTGCATGTCCGATGGTTGGGAGCTAAACGAAAGATTCAATGATTGCTCACTTTGATCTACCCAATAAATAAATTGATTTTGATCGATCTCGCCAATAAATGAGCTTCCGGTACAGGTAATCAAATCCTCTTTTACCAAAGTATCAATACATCCGCTTAATTTGCTTATTGCGATTAATGAAACAGAATACAATCCGTTTTTCGTGTAGGTATAATTGGGCTGTACGAGCGTGGATGAATCTCCGTTTCCGAAATGCCACACGAAGTTGTAATTATTCTGGTCAGGTGTTAGATTGTCAAACTGGACGTTAAACGGATCAGCAGTAAACTGCGTTGGGAAGGCGGTAAAAGCCAAATTGTAATCCTGGTCATCAACATGGATTATATATTCCTGGGTGGTAACACATCCTTCGTTATCTGTTATTGCTATTTCAATTTCGGTACTTTCTGTTGACGAAAATATGGGTGTTGCGGATGTAGCATTATCAAAAACATAATCGGGTTCCCACTGGAATACATAAGGTGCAAATCCTCCACTTATTTCAGGCTCTAACATTACGGACTCTCCTGGACATAAAATAAAATCCACATCCAAATCAATAGAAATTGAATTGTTACTCTTGGTAATGTGCAATGCTTCCGAAAATTCACTTTCGCCACATTCATTTAGGTTTTTAACTTTCAAGAATGCCTCACCGGCAAAAGATGCGTTCCACGAAATTGTACACAGGCTATCCACCATTGTTAATGTTCCTGAGCTTGATGGGGTCAAATCCCAAATGCCACTGAGGGTATTGCTATAATATTCGGAGCTGCCTTGGTTGTAGCAAACAAATTCATCACCTGTTGGGATAGCAGGGATCGAAGGCAGTGGAATAATCTGGATGTAATCCTCTTTGGTAATAATTAGCGAATCCGAGCCATAATATGTTTTCAGGCTTACATCGAAATATCCTGGTTCCTGGTACAAAACTACCGGGTTTAAGTCATAAGATACCTCAGGAGTGCCACCCGGCAAAAGCCAAACTATCGAATCGAAAACGAAGCCGTAATCGATAATGTAAAACGAAATATTTTCGTGCTGACATTGGCTTGTGGTATCTGATGTAAAATCAGTACTTAAACCACAATCACAATTATGAAAACCTAAATTTCCAAACGAATCACTGGGTATTGAATCCCACTCTACCGCTACATTAAAAACGCCGGGGTTGTTTACTACACCATTTAACACCGTGTTTTTGCGAATTAATGTATTATTTTGTGTCCATGACATCCAGAATAATGGCCCCACAATGTAATCGACGATGGTATATTGGGTAGGGATACCACCAACATTATAAATTATGGTAGTATCCGTAACATCCGTCCAGCCGTATTCAGGATCAGGATTTCCAACGCGGCAAATAATGTCGAGGATTTCGATGCCACCCAACTTTTCGAGCGTTACTGCATCGTTGCCATTGAAATACATCATTTTATTAATATCATACACCGGACATAAAAAAGTATCAGCCTTGGCTTGCAGCTCAAGATCGACGGGTGTTTCCTGTCCTGTGCCATTTGGGTCGCGTTTGTCGAGCACGGCAACCCAGGTGTCTTTGGGCTGAATGGTGCCACCCAGTTGTACGGCATTGGGTGTAACGCCGCCGTTGCCATAACGTACTAACTGATAATCCGAAAGGTCGATGGGCTGATCGGTTGGATTGTATATCTCGATGGCTTTGTTGTTACCAGAGCCTTCAACATACTCCGAGATAAAAAGTTTGGAGCATGGCTGCGCAAAGACTATTGCTGATAAAGCAACCAGAAAAGTGAAGAGTAATGATTTTTTCATAACGAATAATTTTTAGATTTAACTTGAAACAAAATTAGAAAAATTGATGCTAAAACTAGTAAAAAAAATAAATTTTGTATTTTTGAGCTATCAAAATTTAAAACATGATATTATGATAAAACTAATCGAACAAACCAAAACACACACCATCGCCTTCGAGATTATCGGAAGCTACACCCGCGATGACGAGCACAGCCTTGAAAAACTCTTCGAGCAACGCCTCGACCTGGGCATGTCAAAAGTAAACATGCTGGTAAAAATCAGCGAGCTTCACATTATGAAGAGTAGTTTTAAAGCGATTTGGCAGGATGGGATTTATGCGCTGAAACACCTGAAATATTGTGGACGTATTGCCGTGGTGGGCGATAGCAAGATGGAGGATCTGAATACTGACGACTGACGACTGCCTATGCCGAGCTTCGCTCGTGCATCCTCGAAAAATTACGAAAATTGTTAATTTTCTATTTTTCGGGACTGAAGACTGAATACTGCGAACTGAGGACTGCGAACTGAATACTCACCCCAAAATCTGCTAAGCCTTGCAATTTTTTATCCCATGTTGGGTTAATCTGCCTTTATATATTTTATTATCACAATCCTGGATTTCGATGAAGCATCTGTTTACCTCACTTATCATTTTATTATTTACTCTTTCCATTTTTGCGCAGCAAGCCGAAAAGCCATACAGACCCGCCTTTACTGACATTGCAAACCTGCACAGCCCGTGGGTGGATTCAGTGTTTAATTCGCTAAGCCTCGAAGATCGCATCGCTCAGCTTTTGGTTATCCGCACCTTTTCTAATCAGGATCGCAACTTCTACGATAGCATCTCGCGCCTGATTATCGACTACAACATTGGCGGACTGTGCTTTTTCCAGGGTACGTCCGTGGATCAGGTCAAGCTGACTAACCGCTGGCAGCGCATGGCAAAAACGCCCCTGCTCATCACCATCGATGCAGAGTGGGGATTGGGAATGCGCCTGGACGATGGCTGGTCGTTTCCCAAACAAATGACCCTGGGTGCCATGCAAAATGAGGAGCTTGCCTATCAGATGGGGAAACAAATTGGCCGGAATTGCAAAAGAATCGGGGTGCATATCAACTTTGCTCCGGTAATCGACATTAATAGCAATCCCAATAATCCGGTGATTAATTATCGCTCCTTTGGTGAGAATCCCGAAAATGTTGCCACCAAAGGCAGTGCCTACATCCGGGGCATGCAAGGCGAGGGCGTATTGGCTACCGCCAAGCACTTTCCCGGCCACGGCGACACCGACAGCGATTCGCATTATACCCTGCCCTTGCTCAATCACAGTAAAAAACAAATCGATAGCATCGACCTTTATCCATTCAGGCAGGCAATCCAGAATAAGGTTGGCGGCATTATGGTGGCTCATCTTTTTATCCCGGCACTCGATAAGCGCGAAAATATGGCCACCTCCCTTTCTGAAAAGTCGGTGGACAGCATCCTGAAAAAAGAGCTTAATTTTAAAGGCCTTGCCATAACTGATGCCCTGGATATGAAAGGCGTTACCAATTATCACAAGCCGGGCGACATCGAGCTTAAAGCTTTTTTGGCCGGAAATGACATTCTGTTGCTTCCCCTCGATATTCCCGATGCTATTGCTAAGATAAAACAAGCGGTGCAAAAAGATCCTGCGTTTATGCTGCAACTTATGCAAAGCTGCCGGCGAATACTGGCATCCAAGCAATGGTTTGGGCTTGATAAAGCCCATGCTGTGCCTGAAGATGATATTGCCGCAGATATTAACAATCCGGTAAACGAGCTGATAAGTCGAAAGATTTACGAAGAAGCCATCACCCTGGTAAAAAACGATAATGATCTTATCCCGCTCAAAAATCTGGAAAGCCTGCGTATTGCCTCGTTAAATATTGGCGCGGCTTCGCCCGATAAGTTTCAGGAAACTCTGGAGCTTTATGCTCCCATCACGCATTTCAATGTTCCGGCGAAGCCTGCAAAAGCTGAAAGCCAGCGATTGATAAATCAGCTTCAGGATTTTAATTTGATTATTACTGCCCTGACCGATACGCGGCAATCGTCCGCATCAAATTTTGGCATTAGTGCCGAAGCCTTGCAACTGATCGATGCATTAAAAAGACAGCCTTCTTATTTTGTCCTCGATATTTTTGGAAATCCCTATTCGCTGATAAATTTTGATGATTATCAAGATTTGGATGGAATTGTGGTATCGTACCAGGATGAAGATATTGCCAAAAGCATTTCGGCACAAATCATTTTTGGAGCCATCGGGGCACAGGGCAGGCTGCCCGTTTCAGCATCGGAAGTTTATCGGGATGGGATGGGAATAAGCACCCGCTCGCTGGGTCGCCTCAAATATTCGATTCCCGAGGAGGTGGGTATTCCACGGCAGGCTTTAGATACCATCAGTAAACTTGTGGAATTTGGCATTGGCCAGGAAGCATATCCCGGAGCACAGGTTCTGCTGGCCAAAGATGGCGTGGTATTTTACAATCGCTCCTTTGGCTCTCATACCTACGATAATAAAACTTTGGTAAAAAATACGGATTTGTACGACCTGGCATCGCTTACTAAAATTTCGGCTACCACGCCATCTATCATGCTTTTGCACGACCAGGGGCTTTTGGATATCGACCTGCCCTTATCGCATTATCTGCCTTATCTGAAAAAAACCAACAAAGAAAAGGTGCTTATCCGCGGAATACTTGCGCATCAGGCACGCCTGCAAGCCTGGATTCCTTTTTACTGGAAAACCCTGGTGGATTCGCAACTTAATTTCAATATTTACAGCACGGTGTCCAAGGCGGGATTTGAAATTCCCGTGGCTAAGGATCTTTTTATTGCTAACAGCTACACCGACAGCATTTTCGATACCATCGTTAGCAGCGAATTGCTCAAAAAGCACGATTACAAATACAGCGATTTGGGCTTCTATCTGCTTTGCGATGCCATCCAAAAAATTTCTAAAAAGGATATGGATGAATTTGTAAACACGAATTTTTATGCTCCGCTTGGACTGAGTACGATGACCTATAAGCCCCTGCAAAAATTCGGGCTTGAGCGGATAATCCCCACCGAAAACGATACTGTCTTTCGTCAGCAGCTGGTGCATGGCTATGTTCACGATCCGGGAGCTGCCATGCTGGGCGGCGTTTCGGGACATGCGGGCTTGTTTTCCAATGCCAGCGACCTGGCCAAACTTATGCAGATGTACTTGCAGGAAGGTTATTATGGCGGGCGCCAATACCTGCTGGCCGAAACCGTGCGCGAATTTACCAGGCAGCAATTTCCGCTTAACGAAAACCGGCGTGCCCTGGGTTTCGATAAACCCTACCCCGAGTACGACCCGCTGGGGCCGGTGTGCGAAAGTGCTTCGCTCAAAAGTTTTGGCCATTCCGGTTTTACCGGCACCTACACCTGGGCTGATCCTGAAAAAGGACTGCTCTATGTATTTTTATCAAACCGGGTGTGCCCCGATGCCAGCAACAGCAAACTACTAAAAATGAACCTGCGCACTGATCTGCATCAATTGATTTATGATATCTTTCGCGAAAAACACAGCGAATATTTAATACCTGAAAGTTTATAAGTTATCCCGGTTAAGCCAAATCTTCTACTTTTGCAGCCTCAACTAAACCACTGGGATGAAATATCAAACGAAATCAATACTATTTTGGATACTATCTGCTGTGCTCATGGCCGGTGCAGCCGTTTATCAGCGCACCACAGGCCCCACTTACCCCGTTAGAGGGAAAGCGGAAATAGGCACGCAAAAAATTAAGTACAAACTAATCAGAACCTGGGAAGGCACAACGGATGCTGAGGTAAGGATTAAGGTTTCTGACGAAAATATCGTTGGGAAATATCGCTTTAAACGCTTCAAGAGCCATGACCAATGGGCCGAAAAAGCAATGCTCAGGGATAGCAACGAACTCGTGGCCTATCTGCCCGGGCAGGCTGCCGCTGGCAAAGTGGAATACGAAGTCTTTTTGAAAGGTGCAGATCAGCAGCAATTTACCAAACTTCAAGAGGAGCCCGCCGTATTGCGATACAAAGGTAGAGTTCCGCCGTGGGTAATAATTCCCCATATCCTAATCATTTTTATGGCTATGATGTTTTCTACCCGCACCGGCATTGAGGCGGTGATCAATGGTCGCAACCTGGTGAATTATTCGATGTGGACAGTAATTTTGCTGGCTATTGGCGGGATGACGCTGGGGCCAATCGTTCAAAAATACGCTTTTGATTCCTATTGGACCGGATGGCCTTTTGGGCAGGATCTTACCGACAATAAAACGTTAGCTGCTTTTATCCTGTGGATAGCGGCCTGGTTGCAGGTAAGGAGCAATCCAAACAAAAAAGGCTGGGTGATAGCAGCGGCAATCGGGCTATTGGCGGTTTATCTGATTCCACACAGCATGTTTGGCTCGGAGATCGACTACACGCAGCAGGGAGGGTAGGGGAATTTGGTATTCAGAGACACGCAATTTGCGCGTCTGTACGAATAAAATGTTGGAAGAAGGTAGGATGGGTAAGAAAAAGCTATGCCACCTTATAACCCAGCGAGGCAATGGTTTCCTTTGCTTTTTGAATGTTGATAGCATCGCCTTGGAGGGTAACAGTTTTTTCGCTTAGATTTACTTTTGCGCTGTCGATGAAATCGAGTTTCTCCAGATTCGTTTCTACATTGGCCTTGCAATGATTGCAGGTCATCCCATCTACTTTTATCGTTTGTATTTTCATGAAATTAGTATTTAATATTTCTGATTTATTTTGCCTGGATTGGACATGTCGTTGAATGTATCCGTTAATTATTAATCCTAACAAAAGAATGCCGGAGGAAATTTGCCACCAGGTGCTACTCTGCCCGTGATTGTGTGCCAGATGTTCATCGGCAATTTGAGTAAACCATTCCAGGGGCAGCGCGTAATCGATAATTAAACCAAAGGTCAAAGCTCCAATGATAATGGTGGCGAGGTAGGTGGACAAGCTTTTCTTACCCAGCACTTTGCCTATCATGGTAATGGTGGCAACATTGGTAGCCGGACCCGCCATCAATAAAACGAAGGCAGCTCCCGGGCTGATGCCTTTCAGGATTAAAACTGCGGCCAAAGGAATAGTTCCGGTAGCACACACATACAAGGGTATGGATACGACCAGAATCATCAACATTTGCCAGATTGGCGATAGATTAAGCAATTCAAAAAAATCATCGGGTATTAGGGCTGAAATGATGGCTGCCAAGACCAGCCCGATGACCAGCCATTTTGAAATATCCTGAATAAACTCCACAAACCCATAGCGAAAGACATCTTTAAGTTTTTGCATCAGGCTTTTTGTTACGACCTGCTGTTCTTCAGATTTGCTGCCTATGCTTTCGTTGGGTGCCACGTGTGCGGTAATTATGCCGCCGGTAATTCCGGTTAACAAAGCTGCCACAGGTCGCATTATGGCAAAGGGAAGCCCCAGCAGTGAAAAAGTAGCAAGGATAGAATCAACCCCGGTTTGGGGTGTAGAGATAAGAAAGGATACGGCGCCTCCCCGGGAAGCCCCATTCTTGTAAAGTGCCGCCCCGGTTGGGATTACACCGCATGAACACAGGGGCAGCGGTACACCAAACAGTGCTGCCCGCACAGAAGATTTTACCGCGTTGCCGCTAAAATATCGCTCTATCTTTTGACGGGGCATAAAGGCGTAAAGCATTCCGGCAAAGAAGAAACCCAGCAAAAGGTAGGGAGACATCTCACCCAGGATGACCACGAAATCCGTAATAAATGCTTTGATATAATCGAATGCTACCATGGGTACAAAAATATTATTTTGCAAATAAAGGAAGGTTTCGCTTTATGCCTCTTATATTATTTATAAAAAGAATGACATCTTTTTTGTTTAGTGTAGAAGTTAATAGTTTTGCAAATCTTTTAAGGTATGGCAAAAGAGCGAAAAAATTTGGTCGAGGGGAATATTGTAAGGCAATTGTTCAGTTTAACATGGCCTATGTTGCTGGGCATGATGGGCATGGTGATTTTTAATTTGGTTGACACTTATTTTGTAGGCCACCTTGGGGTTCACCAACTTGCGGCAATGAGTTTTAGCTTTCCGGTAATTATGTTTCTCAACAGCCTTGCGCAGGGCGTGGGCATTGGCACCAGCTCGCTAATCTCGCGCAATGTTATCCATGTCGAGCGTGCGGAAGTTAGGATGATTGCCAGCCGGGCGATTTTGCTCGGGGTAATTGTGGTGCTGTTTTTTGTGGCAACAGGCTTACTCACCATCGACCCCGTTTTTAGAGCTTTAGGTGCCGAAGATGAAGTGTTGGGCTATATCAACGATTACATGCGCATCTGGTATTTGGGTGTCCCCTTTGTGGTTATCCCAATGATCGGCAATAATATTGTTCGTGCTACGGGCGACACCTTTACCCCAGGGATGCTCATGGTGGCAATAGCCATTGTAAATGCGGTACTTGATCCATTTTTGATTTTCGGATATGGGCCCTTTCCTGAAATGGGAATCAAAGGAGCCGCTTTGGCTACCGTAATTGCGCGCGGCATAGGCTTAATCGGAATCCTGATGATTTTGATCAAACGCGAAAAACTGCTCACCCTCCGTTTTGGGAAGATCAAAGATATTTTTACCACCTGGAAAAACGTATTGTACATTGCTGGGCCGGCATCACTCACCATGCTTATTACTCCGGCATCGGTAGGCGTAATTACGAAAATACTAGCAGGATATGGAAAGGAAGCCGTTGCAGCCTTCGGCGTTGCCACCCGGGTCGAAATGTTTGCTTTGATGGTGGTTGGATCCCTGGGCTCAGTACTTATTATTTTTGTAGGGCAAAATCTTAGCAGGAAAAAATTCCGGCGTATCCATCAGGCCTTAAGCCTTGCATTAAAGTTTTCGATGATTTGGGGGGCGATAGTCTTTATTTTATTGGTGTTTTTTGGTTTGGCAATAGCCTCCGCTTTTACCAACGATGAAATTGTGATAGAAATATGCTATAAATATTTCCTTATCATCGGTGCCAGTTATGGATTTCAGGGACTTGTAATGCTGAGTACTTCAAGTTACAATGGCATCAACAAGCCCTACCCATCCACACTATTTTCGGTTGTCCGAATGCTAATTCTTTACGTCCCCTTAGCCTGGGCAGGCTCTAAAATTTTTGGGATAAATGGCATTTTCTGGGCAGGATTAATTGCAAATGTAGTTGTTGGATTTATCTCTTATAAATATCTTTTCAGAACGATCAAGAAGATGGAATCGGAAACTAACTGATTAGAATTTAGGTTTAGTAAGGTTTCGCAATAAACGTTCGCGAATCATTTTTTTGTGATCTACCTCATTTACTGTCGCGTTATTTTATTAATTTTTAGGATGAAATCTGTTTTTGCCTGGGTGTATGCTTCCCTGTCGTTTTTATACCGCTTTGCCAACTCCAATTTCAAATCTTCGTAGGCTTTGGCAACTTTTGCATTTTCACGCAGATAATCTCTAAAATACAACTCAACCCAATCACCATTGTACCGAACATGGATATGAAAAGTCTGGCCTTTGAATACCCTGATGGGTATATCCTTTTACAAACAAGGCATGAGGTGGTGGGTTTTCCAATCGCTGGATGTACTGATAATTTAGAGATTCTAGTTTTTCGATAATGCTTTCGAGTATCAATTTGTCCGACACTTGTATCAGAATATCAATGCAGGGCTTGGCTTTCAAATTTGGGATTGCGGTACTTCCAATATGCTCAATGCTATGGATTTCGCCCTCGCTAAATAGGGTCTGCTAAGAAATTCGTAACAACTTGTTATTTATTCCATTACAAAAATAATGTTGTGCCTAAATGCACGGTTTTTTTGTACGATTATTCATAAAACCTTGCGTTTAATATTACGGTGCGCCTGCCCCGTTTTATTCGGGGCTGCACCTTTGTGCCACATGCTCGCCATTTACTACAAAGATTACGGTGCGCTTCACCTCCAAATTTCCTTATGGTTCAACCATACTTGGCATGTACTACATTCAAAGCGGCAGAGCCGCGCAATCTTTGTAGAAAAAAAATACACGGATGTCGTAAGGTGCAACGCACCGGAATATTATTATTCTGAGTTTTTCAGCAAGCCCTACTTATAGCTACTCTTCAAAATCAATATCTGTAAATGCAGTCAAATCCTTGTCGGTATTTAAATCTGAAAATAGGCTGGCAGCAATTTCTTCCATTATAGTTTTACCCTACTGATTCCTAATCGAATATAATGGTTTCTCAACTACATAAATCCTCTTGGAAATTGGTAATTGTTAAATTTCCTTTATTAAATCATTCTTTTATTATAAAGAATTATTTAAACACCAAAATTAAGAATTTTTTCTTTCAGATTGATAACGATTACACGATTAACGACCCCCATCAACCCAACTCCGGTACTCATAATTACGCAGGCTTTGCCGCCGGGAAAAATACAAAATACAACCTTGCCCAGAGTGCCCCCACAAGACTGCCAAGCATGGCTCCGGCCAGGATGTCGCCGGGAAAATGCACACCCAAATAAACCCGCGAGTAGGCTACCAACGAAGCCCAGATAAGAATAAAAAGGGTAAAATAACGGAAGTGAGGTTTGAAGAAGGGAATAAGGAAAAATGCCAGCGAAAAAGCGTTGCCCGAATGCCCCGAAACAAAGCCGTACATGCCGCCGCAATGCCCGCGCACGGTGTGAACCAGTGCTTGCAGCGATTCATTGTGGCAGGGGCGCAATCGTTCGAAATAATGTTTTGTGAAATTGATAAGCTGATCGCTCGAAGCAATGGTCAAGGCAACGAAAAGCAGAATGAGCCAGCTACGCTTTTTATATTTTTTGATGATGAGCACGACAAAAATCAGATACAATGGTATCCAGATAAAACGGTCGCTGACCCAATACATCACAACGTCGAAAAAATCGTTGTGCAAGCCGTTGAGAAAGAGAAACAGCTCGCTATCAATTTGTTTTAAAATATCTATCAAGATTCCGAAAAAGTTTTACTCATTTGACAGGGCATTCCAAATCATATCTTTCAGTTTTTGAATGCCTGACTCGGTAAACGATGAAATAAAAACATGCGGCAGCGCAGGCAGCTCTTTTTCTACTTCGCGTTTTAGCTCCTCGTCGAGCAGGTCGGACTTGGTGATGGCCAAAATCTTTTCCTTATCCAAAAGCTCGGGATTGTATTGTTTGAGTTCGTTGAGCAGGATTTGGTATTCCTCGCTAATATTTTTAGCATCGGCAGGCACCATAAAAAGCAGCAGGGAATTGCGCTCGATGTGGCGCAAAAAACGAAGCCCGAGACCCTTACCTTCGTGCGCTCCTTCGATAATTCCTGGGATATCGGCCATAACGAAGGATTTGTGCTCGTAATAGCTCACAATACCCAGGTTGGGCTTTAGCGTAGTAAAGGGATAATCGGCGATGGCGGGCTTAGCTGCCGAAACCACCGAGAGCAGCGTGGACTTGCCGGCGTTGGGAAAACCTACCAGGCCAACATCGGCCAGCAGCTTTAGCTCAAACACTTTCCACATCTCCTGGCCTTCTTCGCCCGGCTGGGCAAATTTGGGTGCCTGCATCGTTGGCGATTTAAAAAAATCGTTACCCTTGCCACCTCGGCCACCCTGAACCAGGATTTTTTCTTCGCCGTGTTCGGTTATTTCAAAGTCGATTTCTCCACTTTCAAAATCGCGGGCTACCGTTCCCAGAGGTACTTCCAGGATGGCATCGCTACCACCGGCACCGGTACGCTGTTGCCCACTGCCCGCGCCTCCGTGTTCGGCCTTGATGTGCTTGGTATATTTCAGGTGCAGCAGTGTCCACAACTGGCGATTTCCACGCAAAATAACATGACCACCCCGGCCACCATCGCCGCCATCGGGACCACCCTTGGGCGTGCCTCGCGAACGATAAAAATGCGCCGAGCCGGAACCGCCGTCCCCCGATTGGCAATGAATCTTTACGTAATCAACAAAATTTGAATTTGACATGCTTGTGTTTTTATTTTAATATCCAGTTGGCAGTTGGCAGTATTCAGTTGGCAGTTGGCAGTTGGCAGTCCCGAAAAAACAGAAATCTTCGATTTCATCTTTTTTCGTGGATGCTCGAAAAATTACGAAAATTGCAAATTTTCTATTTTTCGGCATCGGCAGTCGGCAGATTGCTTCCCTGCCTGACTGCATCATGCAGGCAGGGCTACGCTCGCAATGAACCATTAACAAATAACCATTAACTCCTTATGCCTTCAGTTTATAAATATCGGGGAGGTTTCGCCCCAGCCCATCATAATCCAGTCCATAGCCCACAATAAAATTGTTGGGAATCTTTAATCCTATGTAATCTATTTTGTAATCTTTCTGGAAAGCGTTGGGCTTAAAAAGCAGGGTGGCTAGTTTTACTTCTTTGGCTTCGAGCTTAATCAGCTTGGGCACCGTGTTAGCCATGGTGATGCCGGTATCGATAATATCTTCAACAATTACCACCGTACGGTCGTGCAGCACTTCATCGAGGCCAATAAGTTCTCGAACTACCGAGGTACTTTGTGTGCCCACATACGACGAAAGTTTAACGAATGATACCTCGCAATCGAAGTCGAAGTGCTTGAGCAAATCGGCGGCAAACATAAATGCACCATTGAGTACCACAAGAAATAGCGGTTTTTTATCTTTTAAATCTTTGCTCATGGTTTTGGCCATGGCATCGATATGTTTTTGAATTTCTTTTTGAGTAAGATAAATCCCGAAAGTCTTGTCGTGAAGTTTTACATCTTTCATAAATGCACATTTTAATATTTATGCAAAGATAAAGCTAATTGATAAGCTCTGATTTGAAAGAAGTATTATTTTTGCCTTCCACAAATATTAATTGAAAATCAAATGAATCCAAAAGTAAGCATTATTATGGGCAGCACTTCCGATTTGCCGGTGATGGAAGGAGCAGCAAAAGTACTGAACGAATTAAAAGTACCTTTCGAGATGAATGCCCTCTCGGCACACCGCACCCCCGAAAAGGTAGAGGCTTTTGCCAAGTCGGCACAAGGGCGTGGAGTAGATGTTATAATTGCCGGTGCCGGCATGGCCGCCCATCTGCCAGGCGTTATCGCCGCTATGACACCTATCCCCATTATCGGGGTGCCCATTAAGGCCAGCCTCGATGGCCTGGATTCCTTGCTGGCCATCGTGCAAATGCCTCCGGGCATTCCTGTGGCTACCGTGGCCATCAACGGGGCGCGCAATGCAGGAATTCTGGCAGCACAAATTCTGGCTGTGGCCGACAAAGTGCTTGCCCAACGTCTGATAGATTTTAAAGAAGACCTGAAAGGAAAAATAGTGAAGGCCAACGAAGAATTGTCGTCGGTAAGCTACGAATACAAAGTTTAAGAAAAAGATTGAAAGCCTTTAAAAAGCCCTCTTACTTATGATAGTTAAAGAAGAAACAGCATTAAAAATGGCTGAGTTTTTATTGCGCATCAAAGCAATAAAGCTCAACATGAAAGAACCCTACACCTGGGCTTCAGGGTGGAAATCGCCGATTTACTGCGATAACCGGATTACGCTTGCTCATCCGATTATTCGTACCTACATCAGGCAGCAGTTTGTAAATATTATTACCGACGAAATTGGAGATATTGATACCGTTGTTGGTGTTGCTACTGCGGGCATTCCACACGGCATCATCGTTGCCCAGGATCTGGGGCTGCCTTTTGCTTACGTGCGCACTGCTGCCAAAGACCATGGTTTGAGCAACCGGATCGAGGGCATCGTTGAATCGGGGCAAAGTGTGGTGGTGATCGAAGATCTGGTTTCGACTGGCGGAAGCAGCCTGAGTGCGGTTAAGGCCATTCAGGAAAAGGGAGCTAATGTAAAGGCACTCTTGTCGATTTTTACCTATGGTTTCGATGTGGCTGACCAAAGATTTGCCGAAGCAAAATGTAAAGCCTTTGCGCTATCAAATTACCAACACCTGCTAAGCCAGGCCATAAGCGATGGTTACATCCTTGAAAAAGATTTAGAGGTGTTGAACTACTGGCGACAGGATCCTCAAAACTGGAAAGGGAAATAAGCCGAAACTTGTAATTTATGAAAAGTATTACTGCAAAACCATTGTTGTTTCAATCTGAAGTTTCCGCCTTTACGGGGTTTTTTGCTGATATGCAAAATTTCAAACAAATCATGCCCGAGCAAGTTGAAGACTGGAGTGCCAGCGAACAATCGTGTACATTTTTTATCAAAAACCTGGGCAAGCTGGGGATGATGAAAGGAATCAATGAAGTGGGTTCCTATTTCTTTCCATCGGATGAATCGTCACGGCTTAAGTTTACGCTTGTCTTTCATCTTCATCCTTCAGCCGGCAATGGCTTCGAGGGCTATTTCGAACTACAGGCCGATATGAACCCCATGGTGGAAATGATGGCAAAACGGCCGCTTACAAATTTTGTTAGTATCTTAAGCGAAAATCTAAAATCCCTAATAGGTAATTAATTTGGTCTGTTTTATTTATTAATTAAAAAATCAAAATCCCTGTGATTTATTAACGATATAAAAATTAGGAGTTAGGGTGAGAATATTTTTGTTTTTGTTGTATCCTTTCGCGCTTATTTACGGATTTGTAATGTGGTTGCGCAATACTTGCTACAAGTTGGGGATTTTTAAGTCCAGGCATTTTGATGTCCCGGTTATTTCGGTTGGCAATCTTAGCATGGGAGGTACCGGCAAAACGCCGCACATCGAAAGTTTGATCAGTTTGCTGGAGCGCGAATTCAAAATTGCTGTGATAAGCCGGGGCTACAAACGAAAAACTACGGGTTTCAGGATGGCGGACAAAAATTCGGAATCGCGCGATATTGGCGACGAACCCTTGCAGATAAAACAAAAGTACAACAAGGTAGTGGTAGCCGTGGATGCCAACAGGTGCAGAGGAATAGAAACAGTGATGCAGAAAAAGCCAAAAACCGACCTGATCCTGCTCGATGATGCCTTTCAGCATCGCGCGGTAAAACCGGGGCTTTCAATTTTGCTCACCGATTTTCATAAACTCTATGCCGAGGACTACCCTTTGCCCGTGGGTACGCTTCGCGAATTTCGCAGGGGTGCGCATCGCGCCGATATTATTGTTGTTACCAAAACAGCAAAAGTGCTTTCGCCTATCACCGTGCGGCGTATCGCAGGACTTATTAAAGCCAAAGCCCATCAAAAGCTCTATTTTTCGTACATCAGCTACGGAGATTTGGTACCGCTGCCCGGTCTCGATATCGCTTTGCCAAAGGGGAAAACAAGCTCGGCCTTACTCTTTTCCGGTATCGCAAATATGTATCCCCTGGTGGAACATGTAATTAAAATAACCAACCATCTGGATCAGTTAAAATTTAACGACCACCACCGCTATTCAAAAAGCGATTATCAAAAAATTAGAAAAACCTTCGAGAATATCTTTACCCAAAATAAGATTATCATCACCACCGAAAAGGATGCCATGCGCATAGCTATTCCTCAAATTCCCGAAGAACTTAGGGGTTTGCCGATTTACTATATCCCTATCCAAACCAAGATACACAAAGAATTTAGAACAGATTTTAACAATCAAATAAAACAATATGTACGAGAAAATACAAGAGACCGTAGCATTCATTAAAGAAAAAACAAATTTTGAACCCCAAATAGGAATTGTTTTGGGCACCGGCCTGGGCAATTTTATCAATCAGATAAAAATAGAACACAGCATAGCCTATGCTGATATTCCGCATTTTCCGGTTTCGACCGTCAAAGGACACCACGGAAGTTTGATACTGGGCACCGTAAACGGAACAAGGGTGGCAGCACTCAAGGGACGCTTTCATTATTACGAAGGCTACACCATGCAGGAAGTAACTTTTCCTATCCGCGTGCTGAAGTTTTTGGGTATTCAACAACTGTTTTTGTCCAATGCCAGCGGTGGAACAAACATCGACTTCCAGGTGGGCGATATGATGATCATCGAAGACCACATCAACCTGACCGGGCAAAACCCTTTGATTGGCAAAAACGATGAACGCTTTGGTCCGCGCTTCCCTGATATGAGTGAGGTTTACAGCAAAGAATTGATTGCCCTTGCCGGGAAGGTAGCCGCCGAGCAAAATTTAGAATACCGCGTTGGTGTTTACGCTGCGGTAACCGGCCCTAATTACGAAACCCCCGCCGAGTACAAATACATCCGCACCATTGGTGCCGATGCCGTAGGTATGTCAACGGTGCCCGAGGCCATCGTTGCCCGCCATCTAAGTTTGCCCTGCTTTGCAGTTTCGGTAATTTCGGATTTGGGCGTGGAAGGCAAGATTGAATTCATCAGCCACGATGCCGTTATCGATGCTGCCAGCCATGTTGAGCCTAAAATGACCCAGCTTATTTTGGGGATGATTGGGAGACTTTCCAGATAATTTTGGGACTTTACAGTTAGCATTCGGGTGTGAAAGGGAGAGAGGCGGGATCGGGCGCAAAGTGTCCGATCCCGCCTCTTATTTTTTGCAAAAAATCGTGTCATTCATTGTTTGAAAAAATGAAACAAAAAGAAATGTTTCGGTTTATAAAAACCACTCAGGGTCGATAAACCTGCTGATCTTTTCCCCATACGATTCCACTTGTTTTTTTTCGTTCACTTTAAAAGTAATTCTCTCACCAAATCTTCTTGAAATGATAATGTAACACTCCGTACAATTATCATCTACCCTGATATACTTTGCCAGGGAATCTTTGTTTGAGATATTTAAACTTTTGTGACAAACAGGACAGAACAACTCAACAATTTCACCTTTTTCAACAGTTATCGAAGCACTCAATTCGCTTGAATAATTTCCGATTTCTTCGTGCAATAAAATGAGGCCTACTTTTTTTGACTTTGTTTTGGCCGATAAAATGATGTTGTTTCCGGCATTGATTGCACCCCGGCAATGAGGGCATAAATATGTAACTTTCATGATTATAAATATTTAATTTGTAATATCTTAGTTGATATGCTCATATTGTAAAACTTTTCCTTAAGTACACTAATTGTTCAAAATGGATTTTGCAAATTCTTCTTTTATACATTTCAATAATCTCAAATTCAAATTTTCAGCATATATTCTTACAATTTCAATTGTTCTTGAATCAATGATCATGGCTCCCATTGCAGCATCAAAGAATTCGCAATCATGATTGTTTTTTATTTCAATTAAAATATTCGAAAATTCACTGTTGCTAATTTGTTTAGGAATAGTAATGTAACCTTTATTTTCTTCCTTTTTATCAAAATAGATACCATCCTCTGCTTCTTCCAGAACAAAGCATTTATTTACCTTGGCCAGAGCAGAATCCGACATTTGAACTTTTTTAATGAATTCAACTCCTTCTTTGATGCAATAGTTTTGCAACAAATGAATGTTTTCATAATCAGGAAAATATTTAACCCTGATAGCAGCATATTCATAATACGCGAAATTAAGCCATGCTGCTGCAACATTTACTTTTTCCATGTAATGTGCATCTATGTTCTGAGCCAAGCGCAAAACCTCTTCCAAAGTATAATAGCGTGTGGTAAACAGGAATAAGGAATTAGGGTCGGTTTGCCCCGGTATCATACCGTAATATCCGGAATAAGGATCGTTAGCTTCTGCAACGCAGGTATTCTTGAGAATGTTATAATCAACAGGAATTAGCGACTCCTTTTTGGTAATTGAACCACATACTTTAATTAAATTATTTGTTTTCATATTTCAATTTTTATTAATGTTTCAATTAAAGACCAAAGTTAACTTTTTTTTAGCAAATAACAGGTATTTTGTAGATGCGCTTGTCAACGATGCCCGAGACTATTGTTACCCGGCATATAAGTTTGCCCTGTTTTGTAGTTTTGGTAATATCGGATTTGGGTGTTTAAGGTAAGATTGAATTCATCAGCTACAACGCGGTTATCGATGCAGCCGGCCTCGTAGCACCTAAAATGGCCAAACTTATTTTGGGGATGATCTGAAAACTCTCCAGGTGATTTTGAATCTTTAAAATAAAATCAGAACTCCTTTTGAAATGTGCAAATTGCAGAGATGCGCAAATGTAAATAAAGGAGACGCGTGTGATGAAATAGGAGACGTGCAATTTGCGCGTCTCTACGATTCTCCCTCTGGCAAGGATTTAATTTTTATCCAATATGATTATTTTTGATGAAATTTTAAAAGCACACCGTTCATGCAAAAAATAATTACGCTGGATAAATCCGGATGCTCCGAATCCAAAATTTAAAGCCTCCGTTCTTAATCAGGAAACCTTGCCTGCCAAAGGTTTGGTAGCTTATTATTCCAATCGCTGCCCCTTTGCCGAATTTCACGTTACAATTTCATTAGTGGAAACGGCAGCCAAAAGAAATCTGCCTTTGAAAATTATTAAACTTGAAACCATGCAGCAGGCTCAGGCTTCGCCAAGCCCGGCCACTATTTTTAGTTTGTACCGCGATGGAAAATTTATCACCACCGACCTTAGCGTTTGCATGGATAGCCGTTTTGATAAGGTTATGGAGAAGGCAGTAAATTAGATAGTGATTATCTAAGAAGTTTATATCTTTGGAAAATGATAAAAGATTAAGCAGCATGAATGACAAGAACTCAAACATTGATGTAAAAAAGATTGTAAAACATTGGCTTGAAACATCTGAGGATGACTATCAAACAATGTTGACCCTGTTTAATTCAAAAAAATACAGTTGGGCATTATTCCTTGGACATATTTCAACTGAAAAATTACTCAAAGCATTTTATGTAAAAAAATTTGAGAAACACGCTCCATTTACACACAACTTATATCGATTAGCTGAGCTAAATAATTTAGAACTTTCAGATGAACAGGCGGATTGGTTGGATGAAATAACTTCATTTAACTTAAACGCCAGATATGACGATTACAAAAGAGAATTTTACTCACTTTGTACTTATGATTATACCCAATGCTGGATCGAAAAAATTAAAAACATGAGAATATGGATCAAAGAGATGCTATAAATATCGCCCACCAATATGCTGATGCGGTGAAATCTAAATATGATTACAGCCAGATATTCCTTTTTGGGTCTTATGCCAAAGGGAATTTCAATGAAGATAGTGATATCGATATTGCTGTAATATTAAAAGATTTTGATAACAAAATGGATGTGCAGTTGGATTTAATGCGATTAAGACGTAAAATTGACAGCAGGATCGAACCTCACCCATTCAGGCAAAATGAATTTGAACTTACAAATCCAATGGTGAGTGAAATTATAAAATACGGTCAGGAGATTTAGAGACAAGATTAGAATATATTATAACCAATTACAACCAAGCAGCGATGATCTCCCATTTGCATGCCCATCCCGAAGATTTTGACGAAGCAAAAAACTTAGCCATCCTGAACAAACAATCGTATTCGTGGCGTGCAGCCTTGCTATTATGGAGTTGTATGGAGAAGAACGACCAAAGATTGCAAGGATACCTTAAAAACATAATCGCTGCAATTCCAAAAGTTTAAGAAGATCAGCAACGGGAATTATTTATCATTCTTCAAATACTTAGAATCGCTGTCATCAACTGCACAAAAATCAATTTTGGGCTAAAGCCCACTGAATTTATTTGGCTGTGCATCCCCGGATATCGGGGTTTAGTGATCATCTGGCTAAAAATTTTTATCCCAGAGATTTTTTTAACTTCGCCAGCAAATCAAAACATCAACGGATATGAAAAACGTGATAATGTTGCTTGTGCTTTTGGCTTTGACTTATTCATTTTCTACTTTTGGACAAGTTAAGGTTTTTAATTCCTACAATGATTATTCTAATGGAGTGTTCGACACCTACTCCCGGACAGGTGAAGCTGGTCCGAGCCTGAAGAACTACCTTATTGTAATAGACAACGCCAATAAAAGAACACGGATACTCATGTCGTCGATTTGGGGATACCAGAACGAGAATGGAGATTTATACAGGGTACGGGAAGATGTGCCGATGAAAGTGGATTATTCCAACGACCGGATAGCCATTTACTTCATCAAAAAAGACGATACTATCATTCTTGGCGACCTGATTATTCCCGACACAAAAACCATCCTCTATTTTAGTTCGGATCTGTCAGCCGAAATACATAAATTATCTTTGGATGCATTGTTATCCGAAATCGACTTCAGCGATCAGGAAAAAGAAATCATTACCGAACTTTATAAAAAAGACAAGCTCAGCAAAAAGAATTCAGAAACAAAAAAGTACTACCTGGTTGAAGTGCTGTTTGAATAAACAGGCAACATTCAAAGCACAAATTCCTTAAAGTTATCCCGTGTAATGCATTGGGAATTCTCATCATAATGCTCCAGCCGGCATTTCGGTACATCAGATTTAGCCTTACTAAATCTAATTTCCAAATCTGAAATTTTACGGTTTGGCCTTAAATTTTTAGCCTGATAATTACTGTCAACCATTAGAATTTGAGGTTTTTATTTTTATCAGATGGTGTATAATATTACCGGTCGTAGCAGGCAAAACCCTCGCGCAGGTGTCCGGCTGGCCTAAAAAGTATAGCTTTGCCGACAATAAAAACAAGATTTTTTTAATCATCCATAAATGAGCAGCAATGAAAATACTAATTATCTTAAACGGTGAGTCTTACGACAACACGGATGTTAGCTGGAACGGATTGTGGATAGCGATAAAGTTGTAACTTTTAAAAATACAAAATTCCTGACCCGGGCGACAGTGTTTTCAAAGAAAATTTAACAATTCTCCAAATAGTCTTTTAATCAACCAACCTACCTACCTCCTGGCTTTAAAAAAATCGCTAAGCAACGTGGCACACGCATGTTCCATCACGCCACCAAGCACCTCGGTTTTGGGATGCAGCACTGAATTTCCTAAACGACTAAAACCTCGTTTGGGATCGGAGGCACCGTAAACAATGCGCGAAACCTGCGTCCAGTAAGCGGCTCCGGCACACATTACACATGGCTCCAGGCTTACGTAAAGCGTGCAGTTTTCGAGGTATTTGCTACCCAAAAAGTTGGAGGCCGCAGTAAAAGCCTGCATCTCGGCATGTGCGGTTACATCGGTCAATTGCTCGCTAAGATTGTGAGCCCGGGCAATAATCCGATTCTGACAAACCACCACAGCACCCACCGGCACCTCGCCAAGTTCGTAGGCGCGAGCCGCCTCCTTCAAAGCTTCTTTCATAAAATATTCGTCCGTAAAAATATCAAGCATAAGCTAATCTTGTTTTTTTGTTTTTGTAAAATAAATACCTGACAACAGCACCAGCAGAGCCGAAATAAAACCGGGAATAAAGGAAGCCTTGGCCTCAAATTGATCGGGAGCAAGCAAGCCCCACACGAAGAAAGCCAGGTTAACCACAAAGCCAACAATAATACTCCAGAGTGCCGACTTGCGATATTGATGAACTTCTTTTTTAATAAGAGCCAAAAAGGTAGCCGGCACGAAAATGACTATAGTGGCCAGCCCCAGCACCATAAGATCCACAATCCTGGGCAGAGCCAAGGCCATCAAAAGTGCTATAAAGCCAAAAATAATTGTTGCCAATCGCGTGCTTTTTTGAATTTGCCCGGACGATTGGGCGGGCTTGTTTTTATCCCATCCTACAAAATCTTTGACTGCCGAGATGGAGATGATATTCAAAAAACTATCGCCCGACGACATCAAAGCCGAAAGCAAACCCACCACGGCAAAGCCCAGGATAAAGGCGTTGCTGTGGCGTTCCAGAAAAAGGTAGGCCACATCGCGCGGCTCGATGCCATCGGACATCCACAGGCGTATGGCCATGCCCACCAGCGGAAATATCAGGTAAAACGGCAACATGCCTAAACCCGAAATAATGCTTGCCTTGCGCGCCGTTGCCGGACTATTGGCAGCCAGCATCCGCTGCCAAATATCCATGCGCACCATAACAGAGGGTGCCAGGAAAAGCGGCAGCCCAATCAGAAAAATAATACCGTAATGCGTTCCATTTAGCATTGTTGTAGGTAGCTCCGTCAATCGGGTCAGGGCTGAAGTGTCGAGCCACACGCCAGGGATAAAAATAAAAACCACCATTAGCAGAATTACAATAAACTGAATGGTGTCGGTGATGATAACGCCCGACAAGCCGGCCAGGGCAGTATAAAAAATCACAATAAGGCAGGAGATGATGGCCGCCGACTGAAAGCCCAGGCCAAACGAAAACTTCAGGAGCGAAGCCATACCCACAAACTGTGCTGCCAGCAGAAAGAAAAAGATAAAAATATTGACCCCACTCACCACGGACGAAAATAGCCGTGCATAGCCCGGGTGATTTTTGTCGGTGTAGCTCTGATTGAGAAAGCCCGGAAAAGAATAAATATTCCGGATGTAACCCTGGCTGTTGATACGACCGGCAAAACGCGCCAAAATAAAAAAACCAATAACGTAAGCAATGCCAATGCCCACGCCGGCAAAGCCCGATTCGTAGCCCATGGCCATCAGGCCGATAGAAGTGCCGCCCCCAACAAAGGTGGCCAGGGTGGTGAATATCAGCGGAAGCGTGCGGGTTTTGCGATTGTTAACGAGATAGGCTTCGGCATCGGCATGTTTTACATGTCGCAGCGTAAAAAACACAATCACCAGCAGGTAAGCGATAATCCAAAAAATCAACCAGGCCATAGACAAAACAATTTTTTCAAAAATAGTTTTTTTTCAATTAGTCATAGTATGGCTCAAAGCCATGCTATGATTATTTTATCTAAAACATACTAAACATTCGTTATTAGTACTTGTTATAGTGGCATTACAAACTTTAAATATTGAAAAAGATGATTTCAAAGAAATTAGAAAAAGCAATCAACGAACAGATTAAACTTGAAGAACAATCCTCACGCGTTTACATGGCTATGGCCTCGTGGAGCGAGGTAAACGGTTATGCCGGAGCTGCCAAGTTCCTTTATCAGCACAGCGACGAAGAGCGGATGCACATGCTCAAGTTAGTGCATTTTCTGAACGACCGTGGCGGATACGCACAACTGATGGCCGTGGAGCAACCACCCGTGGATTATAAATCGCTGGAAGAAATGTTTAACGAGGTGCTCCATCACGAACAATATGTTACAAAGAGCATCAACAATCTGGTGGATATTTGCCTTAGCGAAAAAGATCACACCACCAATAACTTCCTGCAATGGTTTGTTCAGGAGCAGATAGAAGAGGAGAGCCTGGCACAGGAGATTGTGGATAAGATAAAATTGGTAGGTGAATCCAAGGGCGGATATTTCCACCTGGATATGTTCCTCTCCAACCTGGCCGGTGCCGAAGCTGCCACAGGAGAATAGCTTTAGCTTTGCAGCGTTAGCAAATAACTTATTCCCGGCATATTAGTCAAATCGAACTAATATGTCGGGCTTTTTTTGATTGACAAGCTATTATTTTCTCCCTCGTATAGGTTTGATTTCCTTACAAAAAGTGGGGCAAGTTGCCTCTTCACAATTTGATTAAAAAACAAGTAACTTTAAGCGTGTTTATAATTTGTTCTTTTTCCTTGATAAAAAAGAACCGAAAAAACTTTTCTTCAGGAAAACCTTTGAATTGCCGCAGGCTTTAGCCTGTGGGAATAAAGGCATGATAAGAAGCATTTTGGGCTTTAGCCCTACAAGTAATTATCTGTTCCTGCAGTTCTACCTTTTCTCGTACTGCTCCAGGTAGTACTTTTGGTAGTCGCCCGAGGTTACGCTGTCAAGCCATTCGCTGTTTTTCAAGTACCAATCCACGGTTTTGCGCAGGCCTTCCTCAAATTGTAGTGAGGGTTTCCACCCCAAATCTTTTTGCAGTTTGGATGAGTCGATGGCATAGCGCAGGTCGTGCCCGGCGCGGTCTTTTACATAGCTAATTAGTTTTACCGAGGTACCGGTTTCGCGTCCCAGCTTTTCGTCCATTATCTTGCAAAGCAGTTTTATCAGGTCGATGTTAGTCCATTCGTTGTGTCCGCCAATATTATAGGTTTCGCCCATTTTCCCCTGATGAAAAATAACATCGATGGCCGAAGCGTGGTCGTCAACCCACAGCCAGTCGCGCACATTTTCGCCCTTGCCATACACCGGCAGGGGCTTGTTGTTTTTGATGTTGTGGATAAAAAGCGGGATCAGCTTTTCGGGAAACTGATAAGCACCATAGTTGTTGGAGCAGTTGGAGATTTTTACCGGCAGGCCAAAGGTATGGTGATAAGCCCGCACCAGGTGGTCGGAGCTGGCCTTGGAGGCACTGTAAGGGCTGCGAGGATCGTAGGCGGTGTCTTCGTAAAAAAAGCCAGTTTCGCCCAGCGAGCCATAGACCTCGTCAGTAGAAACATGATAAAAAAGTTTGTCCTCGAAATTATCTTTCCAGTGAAAACGTGCGGCATTCAACAAGTTGGCCGTGCCCACAATATTGGTATAGATAAATTCCATGGGATTAGAAATGGAACGATCCACATGCGATTCGGCAGCCAAATGTATCACCGCATCAAAGGCATATTTCTCAAAGAGCTTTTGCATCTGTGTGTCATCCACAATATCGGCTTTCTCAAAAACGTAGTTGTCTTCGTTTTGGATCTCTTTCAGGTTTTCGAGGTTTCCGGCGTAGGTGAGCTTGTCCACATTTACAATTTTATAATTGGGATATTTCTTAATAAAAAAGCGAATAAGATTGGAGCCGATAAAGCCGGCTCCTCCGGTTACCATGATGGTTTTTTCAAATGTTTTCATAGCTATAATTTTATTTTGACTAATGATTATTTGTTCGTTTTGCGTGCGGCCAAAGCCTTTTCCCATTTCCACGCCGAGCGGTTCATCTCATCAATACCTTTGGCGGCCTTCCATCCCAGCTCATCGTTGGCCAGGCGGGTGTCGGCCCACACCTCGGTAACATCGCCGGGACGACGATCGACGATTTCGTAGTTCAGCTTTTCGCCACTCACCTTTTCAAAGCTTTGTATTACTTCCAGCACGGAGTAGCCGTTTCCGGTTCCGAGGTTGAAAACTTCGAGGGCTTGCTTATTCTTATTTTTCAGCATCCGGTCAACGGCAATCACGTGAGCCTTTGCCAGGTCAACTACGTGGATGTAATCGCGGATGGGCGTGCCATCGGGCGTTGGATAATCATCGCCAAAAACCCTAAGCTGGGGGCGAATGCCGATGGCCGTTTGCGTAATGAAGGGCACCAGATTATTGGGAACGCCCAAGGGCAACTCGCCAATTTTCGCACTTTCGTGGGCACCAATTGGATTGAAGTAGCGCAGCATGATGGCTTTGACAGCCGAAGCATGCACCGTGTCGGTGATGATATCTTCGGATATTTGCTTGGTATTTCCATAAGGCGACATGGCCTTTTTGATGGGCGCGTTTTCGCTCACCGGAAGTTCGTCGGGCTGGCCATAAACCGTGCATGATGACGAAAATACCAGGGTGTCGATCTTGTTTTCCGTCATGCCATCGAGGATATTTACCAGCGAAAAAATATTGTTGTGATAATACATCAGCGGTTTTTCCACCGATTCGCCAACAGCCTTGTAGGCGGCAAAATGTATCACGGCATCAATGTCGCTGTTCCTTTTGAAAAAGTCCAGCGTTTTTTCGCGGTCATACAAATCGAATTTTTCAAAGGCCGGTTTTATGCCGCTAATCGCGATGATATTTTCCAGGACATCCAATTGCGAATTGGATAAATTATCAACGATGATAACCTCGTGGCCTTGCTCCTGCAATTCCACCACGGTGTGCGAACCAATGTATCCGGTTCCGCCGCTAACTAATATTTTACTCATTTGCGCCTATTTTTGATTTTTTTGACCTATTCATTTTTTCTTTGTGTTTCTTTGAGTCTTGGTGTCTTAGTGGCTGCCACAATTGCTTTGCCACCAAGGCTCCAAGGCTCAAAGGTTCACTAAGCGATATCTGATGTGATAATAATAAACCAAACCCTTGCATTTAATATTTCGTTACTCCGCACCTTCATGCTACACACCTACTATTTATTACAAATATGTCGGTGCGCCGCACCTTGTAAGTTTCTTTTTATTCAACCATAAGTCACTTAAAAGCGGCAGAGCCGCGCAATATTTGTAACATTAGAGTTCAAAGGATGTTCCAGAGGTGCAGAGCACCGAAATATTAAAATTCTGAGTTTTTCAGCAAGCCCTAATTATCGATTCAGTAAAATCCTGCCGCTAAACTCCTCTCCGGCATTCAAGCGGTAAAAATACAAACCTTCCGCAAGTTTAGCTCCTTTGTCATCTTTGCCATCCCAGCTTATCCGGTGCAGGCCACGGGCTTTTTCCTGATGATTGATCAGGCTTGCTACCTTTTCGCCATTTGTATTGTAAATTTCCAAAGTTACCTTGGAACTTTCCTTCAGGTAAAATGAAATATTGGTTTCGTTGGTAAAAGGATTGGGATAAACCGAAACCGGGCTGCTCTGCGTATTTATTTCGGGAAAGCCAATAGAAGGATCAACCACAAGCGTAACCGGAATTTCAGTCTCACCGTTCAAGTTGTCTGTTACCAAAATGGCACAATAGTAGGTGCCCGCTCCCATATCGGCAGTATTAAAGGTCAGTTCGACTTCGGCCAATTCGCCACCATTCAAGCTGCCATTAGTGGGGTTAAAATTAAGCCAATCCACCGGATTATTTATCTCGATCGTAAAGTCCAGGTTGCCCCCGCCAATGTTGGCGATAACGAGCGTATCTGTCAGGTTTTGATTGGGTGCCATCGTAGTTTCGATAATCTCCTGATTGATAAACAAAAAAGGAAGTCCGTTGTCCACGGGAGGCAACACAATATAATCTACCCAGGCACAATCGTCGCCACTGCTCACGGCAGGATCTTTCGAGTAAATCCATTTAAAAGTATGCATGCCAGCACCCACAGCATAGCTTTGCTGGCTCCAGCCTATTTCGCCGTCCCAGCGGCTTTGCTCATCATCATCAATATAAAAAGCCATATAATCGTAGCTGGCTCCATCGGGGTCGTTTTCGGAGGATACTTTTTTGTAAAAACTGATCTCACCTTCCGAGAGTACTTCCATTTCGAGCAGCAAAACGCTACTCTCGTTATCAGAGACATTTCCCGAGCGAGCACTATAAATTCCTTCTTGTGCATTGCTACCATCAATTATCCAATTGGCATTGCCATCAAATTCCCAGGAGTAATTGGAGAAATCACCACTTTCAAAATCTTCAAAAATAGTCCCAATGGTGAGGCCAAAATTTGTTGGATTAAGATAGCCGCCATTGGCTGAAATATCCAAATCAAAATGAATAACATGACCTGTGGGAACGCTTTCGTCAACAACAAGCTCAAAGGCAATTTCGGCGCTGCCGCCGGCTTCCAGCATATCGAGGGTAAACGAATTATTGCTAATACTTACAAAAGGATTGATGGTAGAAATATCCAAGAGGATGGATTCTGCAGAAGTGCCGCCGACATTATTCACGGTAATGAGCACCTCCGCAGTTTCGCCGGGATCGAGAATGCCATTGCCGCCGTCATCGATTACAATATTTCCGGGAGCCACGATGGGGGAATAAGCGTTGAGTTTAATCTGGCCATCCCACACATCCAAATCGGAGGCGATGCTGGTAATAAGTATTATTGGATAATCGTCGGGTACATCGCTTGAGACGGCAAACGAAAACGCATCTTCGATAAGCAGGCTGTCGCCGGCGGCGATAGTTCCAAAAGCCTGGATACTATCGAGCATGGTTATGTATTCCGATGGAAAAGAAATACTCATATTAATATCTTCTGCAGCCACATCCATATTATTTTTGAGCTGCACATCGAGAAAAACCGTTTCGCCAAATTCGATCAAATCATCATCACCGGCCTTCACAGCAAAGGTGGTACTAAGATCTACGGGAACCACAGGATGCAAATCGGCTTCCCAAAGGCCACGGCCATAAGTACCCGCACGAATTTTACCAGCTTCGTAATGAATCTCCAACTCATTAACAATTACATTGGGCAGCCCCTCGTAAAACGATTCCCAGGCATCCATCGAATTGTCGCGATAAAAAATACCCACATCCATACCTACATACATGCCCATGTTTTCGTCTTTGTGAAAAATCACACAGTTGGCCGGCAGGTTGGGGAGCATGTCAGAGAAATTTTCCCAGCTTTCGCCAGCATCATAAGAGATAAATACCTTTTGATTATTGGAGAATCCCGAAAGGCTTACCGCTACAATTTCCGGATCGAGTGGATGAACAGCGATGTAGGTGATAAAAAGATTGGGCAGTCCACTGCTAATATTATCCCAGGTATTGCCGCCATCCATAGTGCGATACAAGGTTTCATCCTTTGATACATACAAAAAATCAGGATTGGATTCGGCGATATACATATTTTTGATGTAGCCACTGCCCAGGCTCGAAATCGTTGTCCAGCTATTCATGCCGTTAGTAGTTTTGCGCACATTTTGCAGTCCCACATACAGGATTTGAGGATCCTGGGGGTGCATCACAAAGGGCGTAACCCACGAACCGCCGCCAGGCTGGTTTACGTTGACGCTACCGAAATTGCCACCGTTGGTCGATTTATAAAAAGTGCCGTTTTGCGAGGTGCCATACACAATATTTTCGTTGGTGTGATCGACGGCGCATTCCATGCCATCCGCTCCCAGCCACTCGTGCCAGTGATCGTTGGTATAAACGCTTGTGCCATTATCCTGGCTTCCGCCCATCAGTTTGTAAGGATTAGTCTTGCTACCGGCAATCCGGTAAAACTGTCGTATGGAGATGCCCTCGGTAAAATTGATCCAGGTATTTCCGTGGTCGGTCGATTTGCTCACCAAGCCATCGCTGCCCACGTAAAGCGTTCCGCCGTAAAACACCATTTCGTGAATATCGCAGTGGGTGTAGCCAAGGCTATTGCCCCACTGCCAGTCGGTGGTTTTGGTCCAGTTTTGTCCACCGTTCATCGATCGCCAGGTATTAATTTCACCCAGATGCACTTCTTCGGCATTGGTGTGCGAAACGGCAAAAGCCAGATCGTACCAGCCCTGGCTGCCTTGATTAGGCTCGGTAGAGCGTTGGCTAAAAGTATTGCCGCTGTTTTCGGAGCGGTAAATGCCACTTTGGTACGAGAAAAAATATACATAATTCGGATTGGCATCGCTCACGGCAATCTGTGCCCGGCTCGAAGTGGGTAAGCCGGTAACTTGTGTGAAGCTCTCGCCACCGTTGGTCGATTTGTAAAATTTTTGGGTACAAGCATACACAATGTCGGGGTCGCCGGGTTTGAATTCCATGTCATCGATGTCGCCACCCTGCACATTGTACCAGCTATCACCGGCATCGATAGTTTTGTAAACGCCATTGGTGGTGGCGGCAAAAAGAATATCCGGATTTTCGGGGTTGATAATCAATTTGGAAATGGTTCGGTTTTGCCCAATGCTCCAGTCCAGTCCGGTCAGCTCCCAGGTGTAACCGCCGTCCATCGATTTCAGCACGCCGATACTGTAGTTGTCGTTGGCATCCTTGTCGCCGGTGCCGATATAAATAATATCAGTATCCACAGGATGGATGGCAATGGCCGAAACGCCCATAACAGGCAGATCATCGGTAAGCACTTCCCAGTTTTCGCCCTCATCGGTGGTTTTCCACAAACCGCCGGATGGCGCACCCACGTAAACGGTCATCGAATCGAAGGGGTCGAGGGCGATAACATTGATTCGGCCAATGCCCGGATTCCAGTGTCCGGTAATATTTTTCCAGGTATCTGGTCCCAGTGTTGTCCAATTGGCTTTGGGCGCATTATCTTTTTTAGGATTGCTCTTGCGGTATTGCATGGTTTCGTTCCAAACACTTGCATGGTCGAGGCGCTGGCCTGTTGGGAAAACGCGAGGCTGCATAAAATGCTCCCAGCGTTTAAACTGTTTCCAGCCGCTGCCCTTGCCCGTAGGTTTGCCATCAAAGTAGGTGGTGAAGGCTTTTTGTACTTCATAAAAGTTGACCGACACATCCTGCATCATATCCACCCAATGGGGGTTTTCGGAATAATCCACTGCGGTGACTTGCTGTGTAGTTTGTTGAGTGCTTTGCGCCTGAAGGAAGGAAATGCCCAAAATCAGGCTAATTACGAGAGAGAATAAAAATTTCTGTTTCATCTGTTGGTGAGTTTTGTAGTAAAATGCAGTTATTAAATTTGAATTAAAAAATTGAGCCGCTAAATTAGATAAATAATAACAATGGTCGATATCATCGAGAGAGACCATAGCCTTTAAAGTATTATTGTGGTATGATTTAAAATTTAGTTCCGGATGCTATTCAAAAATTCATCCGGTGTCATCACCGGTTTTTCAGATTTTTTAAAATCCTTAACATTTCTCGTAATGATTATTTCACATCCTGCTCTTAAAGCACTATAATACTGTAATGAATCCTCAAGATCAGAGAAATCTGAATTTAGCCCCTTCTCTATTATTAGTCCATCAAGTTCACATATTTCGGATAATATTTTGAATTTTCTTAATTTGTCCTTCGTTTTTTCCAGGCCATAATATTTTGTCAGAAAATAACTTATTGTAGCATAAGACAAGGCTGATACTATTATCTTTAATTTTCTTTCATCAGCAAGGCTTGCAATCTTTGCAGCAGAAGTATAAAACGGATCGCGCTCGCCCAACAAATCAAACATCACATTTGTATCTAAAAATACCTTCATATTTATTTATGTTTTTCTTCGAGGTGTTGCAGCCTATCAGATTTATAATCCAGATCGGCAGGAATTTTTATGCCAACAGACATACTTTTAACGAAAGGAGAAATTTCAATATCTGATTCATCCTTATTTGCGTCCCGTATGATTAGTGATTTGAGATAAGACTCAATAATTTTTGACAAACTTTTTTGTTGTGATGAAGCGTATTGCTTTGCTTGTTCAATGACAAACTTGTCCAGTTTTAATGTGAGTTTTGTGTCCATAATTCAATATTGATACGTGCAAAAATATATTTTTTAACCGTACAAGCTAAGTTTTTTTAAAAAAGCAAATCGCTGAAATTTCATCCACTACAACACCTACTGCATATTTAACAATTTATAACTTACAAATTGTAAGTTACAATTTGTAAGTTACGTTTTGTTACTTATCTTTGCAGGCTATGAGTAATAATCCATTTCCAACAACGCACTATTTAGGCGGAGAAACCTTTTGCAACAGGGAGTTAGAATGTAAATCCATCATCTCAAATATCAATAGCGGAAATTCTACCACGCTTACTGCCGTTAGAAGAATGGGCAAAACAGGGCTGATATTTCATACTTTTGAGTTGTTAAAGGATGAGGTTTTGACCATTTATGCCGATATTTTGGCCACAAACGACAAGCTGGATTTTGTAAATACCTTATCCACGGCAATCATCAATACGGCACCCCAAAAATCTTCGCTTGGAAAAAAATTGTGGAATTTTATAAAATCGCTAAGACCAGTAATCAGTTTCGATGCGCTTACCGGAAATCCCCAGGTAAGTATTACCGGATCGGAAACAAAGGCGGAAAAAGACATCCACGCGCTCTTGAGTTTTCTCAACGGGCTTGAAGTTAAAGTGGTGATTGCCATCGATGAGTTTCAGCAGATACTTGAATATCCAAAGCCAAACATGGATGCCTGGCTGCGTTCGGTAATACAAACCCTGCCCAATATTGTATTTATATTTTCGGGCAGCCAGCGTCATTTAATTACCAAACTTTTTGCTGACCCCGGAAGACCATTTTATCGGAGTAGCCAAATTTTACATTTTGGGAGTATCCAGCGCGAAACCTATCAGCAATTTATTGTTTATCAATTTGAAAGATATAAGCGCAAAATGCCACTTGACCTGGCCGGGACGATTTGGGACTGGGCATCGGGACACACCTACTATGTTCAGCTTTTGTGCAACCGTTTGTTCGCGAATTGCGGAAAGCAAATATCAGAGCTGGATATAAATAATACTATTGTAAAGATTTTGCGAGAGCAGGAAATTGTGTTTTTTCAATATCGCGAATTGCTTACCAAACCTCAATGGAATTTGTTAAAGGCCATAGGCATCGAAGATGTTGTAAGTTCGCCAACAGCATCCGATTTTATCAACAAGCATCAACTGGGTAGTTCGGCAACCATACTGCGCTCGTTAAATGCCTTGGAAACCAAAGAAATGATTTACAAGGACAGCGGCGAAAACGGCGAAAAGAATTACCGGGTTTACGACGTTTTGCTCCGACGGTGGATGCAGGCAAAGTTCCGGGTTTAGCAGATAGTTCTCAGCCTAAAGCGGCCAGTGAGCTTGTCGAACTGCAGTCCACAGTATTCAGTCCTGAACGGCCAGTTGGCCAGTGAGCTTGTCGAACTGGAGCTTGTAGAACTGCAGTTTGCAAATGGCATTAATTTAAATTTTTGCAGTCTATGAACTGCAATTTTATTTAATTAAACCGTTGGTAAAATGTATGGAATATTACTTGGCAGTTATGAAATGTATTTCAATAAATCAATGATATAGTTTTCGGGAATGTCCTCCTGCTCTGATTTATCGTAGATCGAAAGCAGGTAAACAGCAGATCGAGTCATTTTTAAATGGGTAATAATTCTTGCACCTCCCGATTTCCCTTTCCCTTTGCTGGCAATAGTGATCCTGATTTTATAACAATTGTTCCCCAAGGGTATTCCTTTTTCTGGGTTTTCTTTTAGTATCAGTAAGAAATTAGAAAAATCCTTTTTGAAGGACGGGAATTTTTTCGACAAACGTTTGACTTGTTTGTCAAATGGTGGTATGGTGTAAACATTATAGCTCATCGAGAACATCTTCCACCGGGCGTGGAGCCAACTTTCCTTCGCTAACTAAGTTCATGTTTTCAACAGCTTCTTTTAATTCTTCCAATACGTTCGCATAGTAAGGGGTAAGCGGTTTGGCCTTCACATATTTGAAGTTTTTCAAAAGCTCCAAAATAAATGGAGCTTTTTGATCCTGTATTTCCAGTAATAATTTCATAAAATGAATAAAATTTTATTGGCAAAGATAATAAAAATAAAACCTATGGAAATTCCCAAATCCGGCGATTTTATTATCGATGGGAAAGTTACATTTGAAATTGGCGGAAAGAACAAATCGTTTAAACAATTATCCGGCGTTGATCATTCTTTCCTGGCTTTGGATGATATCGAGCTGGGTTCAAACCGAACTATTCCTTTATGGCTGTTTGGTTTCTTGTACTAATCTTTCAATAATTTCTAATCATGCCTGAGTGCCCGCACCGGGTCGATGCGGGCGGCGCGGGCAGCGGGATAAAGGCCGGCAGCAAGGCTGATGATAATCGAAAAGGCGATGGCTCCCAGGATAAGCCAGGCCGGGAAATAAAACAGATTGACCGGCTCCATCCCATCAGGTAATATTTGTGTGTTGACTACCAGGGTGGCCACGCGCGTTACAAGCCAGCCGAGTATAAGGCCGAAGAAAGCACCCACCAGGCCAATCACACCAACCTCTGTAAAAAATATCATACGTATTTCTTTTTCGCTGCCGCCGATGGCTTTCATAATGCCAATCTCGCGCTGTCGCTCCAGTATCGACATCACCATGGTGTTGATGATGCCCAGGCCGGCCACGATAAGAGCAATAGCCCCAACGGCTCCAAGCAGAGAATTCATAATCAGAAAAACTCTTTTGATCTCATCCAACTGATCCACGATAGAAAACACGCCCACGTTCATCGTGCGCAAGTGCTCCGCCACCGGGTCGATTTGCTGCATATTTTCCACACGCACTTGTATGGAACCATAAGTGCCGGCGTTTTTCTTGCTACCCAGCAAATCCCAGACACTCGAAAAACTCAGTTGCGGGATTTTTTGCGCCGTTCCTATCGGGATAAGTACACCTCCGCCAAAGGCACTGCGGCCAAATTCGCCTGTGCGCTTGGTTATTCCTGCAATTTCAAATTCGCTCACAGTTTCGTCAAAAGGCATATCCGGCTGGTTACGCATCATGCCAACGACCGCTCCCGGGATTTTAGAAGCATTCAGCGACAGCGATACAAGTTTTAAAGTTTTGTTGATCAGCGAATCGGGATGAACGAGTTTAAAGCCACGTGCCGAATCTTCTTTCGAAAGCTGCACGTCCTTTTCATCATCAAGCAATCGTATTTTTAGCTTTTGGAGAAACTCCTCCCTGAGGATGATCTGCCGGGCGGTGTCGCTGGTAAAAAAACTACCGGCCAGTAAATCATCAAAGGGCTTAAACGCTCCCATCGCGGAGGGCATGGCCTGAACCTTGGTAGTTGCGGAATCGTTCATGAGAGCAACTCTTGCCGGGAATTCCAGGTTGGGATAGGCGATCTTAACGCCAGGAATATTTTTGATTTCCTGCAAAAGCGAATCGGTAAGCGGAATGCTTTCCTGTTTTAAAGCGTTTGCCATTTCGGCAACATTGCCCGAAGCAATATCTTCGAGCTTAATATCTTTTGGTGTAACAGTTATGCTGGTAAACAAGTCGTTGGCCGCGAAGGCATCGGTAATATTTTTCTGCATCCCGGTGCCAAACGACACCATCGAGGTCAATGCGGCAATTCCGATAATTACTCCAAGTGTGGTAAGGAAGGTGCGCAATTTGGTGCGGCGCAGGTTGGCAAAGGCCAGCAAAATCATGTCGCTTATATTCATCGTGTTTCCTCCCTTTTTAGTACTTCGCTAATGCGACCATCTTTCAGTTTTACCACCAGATCCGAAACCTCTTGAGCCGTTTCCTGGTCATGGCTAACCATGATAATCGTGATATTTTGATTTTTGTTAAGATCGAAGAGCAGATCCATAATCTCCCGGGATGTTTCGCTGTCCAGGTTTCCGGTGGGTTCGTCGGCAAGCAATACTTTGGGATTGTTGGCCAGGGCACGGGCAATGGCTACGCGCTGGGTTTCGCCGCCCGAAAGTTCATCGGGCAGATGAGAAATTCTGTCGGCCAGTCCAACTTTTTGTAGCAGACTGGTGGCGATGGCTTTGCGCTTGCTGCGCGGAACTCCGCCAAAGGTCAGTGCCAGATCCACATTTTCGAGAGCATTGCGACTTTGGATCAGGTTGAAGGACTGGAAAATCATACCCACGGATTTCTTGCGATGTTGGGCAAGATCGGAGCGGCTCATCTGGCGCAGGTCTTTACCGTCGAATAAGATTTTCCCTTCGGTAGCGCGATCCAGTCCGCCAATTAGATTGAGCAATGTTGATTTGCCCGAACCTGATTTCCCAACGATGGAAACGAATTGTCCTTCTTTAATTTCAAGATCAATGTTGTGCAGGGCAGGGATGTCGATTTTACCTTTTCGGTAGGTTCGGCTTAGGTCGGATATAGCGATAAGTTTCAAAATACTAATTTAGTTTGATTGATTAAACGAATCATTTTAAACTTCATTACAACAATATTAAAACTTACAAGAATATCAAGCGCAACATTAATACACAATAATTGTTTTTATTTTTGTAATCACAAACTAATAATGAATGAAAAGAGAATTCACAGCAATAATTGAAGAAGCCCCGGAAGGCGGTTATTGGGCTTGGTGTCCTGAAATATCAGGAGCTAATGGACAAGGGGAAACTGTAGATGAAACCAGGGAGAATCTTAAGGAAGCAATTAAATTAATCCTTGAAGACAAATTGGAGGATTACAGCAGGGGTTTAGCTGATAATGCAATTATTGAAACTATCGCTGTTGAATGAAAAGAAATCTACTTGAAAAAAAGCTACGAATGGCCGGGTGTTACTTAAAAAGGGAAGGGGCCAGTCATTCACTTTGGATTAATCCAAAATCCGGAATTATTGAAGCTGTTCCAAGGCATACAGACGTAAAAGAACATCTTGCTAAAAAAATTCTAAAAAATATGGGAGCTGAATAAAGAACTGCTGTTTTCTTTTTTTTAAATTATTATATTCAATAGTCTCACATCCCATAATAATCTACAACAACAGACTCACTCAAGTCCAGATCGTTTCTAAATTAATAAAACTACCTTTGCCGATTTTATAAACCATTATATGTTATTCGAAGAATTAGGAATTATCCTACCCATACTTAAAGCCCTTAAAGCCGAAGGTTACACAGAGCCTACTCCCATACAGGAACAAGCCATCCCCATATTGCTCAAGAGGAAAGACCTCCTGGGCTGTGCCCAAACAGGCACCGGAAAAACTGCGGCCTTTGCCGTGCCCATCCTGCAACATTTATATCAGGACAGGCAGCAAAATAATACCGCACGTAACATCAAAGCACTGGTGGTTACGCCAACCCGTGAGCTGGCCATACAAATTGCTGATAGTTTTAAGGTGTACGGGCAATATACCGGTATCCGCAACACCGTAATTTTTGGCGGCGTAAAGCAAGGCGCGCAAACCGATGCGCTGCGCAAGGGCATCGATATTCTGGTGGCTACCCCGGGGCGGCTTCTCGACTTGATCGACCAGGGCTTTGTGCGCCTGAAAGACGTAGAATATTTTGTGCTGGACGAGGCCGACCGTATGCTCGACATGGGTTTTATCCACGACATCCGTAAGATTATTGCCAAGTTGCCCGCAAAACGCCAATCCTTGTTTTTCTCGGCCACCATGCCCCCGGATATTGTGCGCCTGTCGCAGAAAATTCTGGATAGCAATCCCCAAAAGATAAGCGTAACACCCGAGCAAACGACTGCCGAAAAGGTGGAACAATCGGTGTATTTTGTGGGTAAAAAGCAAAAACCAAAGTTGCTTACCCATTTGTTAAAGACCGAGTTTACCGGTTCTGCGCTCGTGTTTTCGCGTACCAAGCACGGAGCCAACAAGATTGTGAAAATACTTGGCAAAGCTGATATTGATGCTGCTGCCATTCATGGAAATAAGTCGCAGGGAGCGCGCCAGCTTGCCTTGGGCAATTTTAAGTCAGGCATTACCAATGTGCTGATTGCAACCGACATTGCCGCGCGGGGTATCGACATCGATGATTTGGCACTGGTGGTAAATTACGATTTGCCCAATATCCCCGAAACGTATGTGCATCGCATCGGGCGAACCGGCAGAGCCAATGCCGGCGGTCTCGCAATTTCCTTTTGCGATGCCGAAGAAAAACCCTATCTGCGAGATATACAGAAATTGATTGGCGAACGTATTCCGGTAATCGAAGACCATCCTTTTGTGGGTGACGATGGCGAGGACGATGCTGCTCCGACTCACGAGGCATTGCCCCACAATAAGCCCCCGGCTCAGCGCATCAACAGTTGGGGAAAAGGCAATCCCAACCCGCGCTACCAAAAACGCCGCCGACCCTATACCAAAAGTACAAAGAATAAGGATTAGTCATAGTATGGCTCAAAGCCATGCTATGACTGGGTTTTAAAACTGGCTACAAAAGAAGTTGAAAAAAGGTATCGCACTTTGCGATACCTTTTTTTTATTGTTTCACAAACTTTCCCTGAAAATTCCCGCTCTCGGTTTCGGCTCGTAGGATGTAAAGCCCTTTTGAAAATTTATTGATGTTGATTTCCATTTTTTCGTTGATGAGTTCTGTTTTATTTTCAAAAACTAAAATTCCTGAATACGAATAAATCCGCACCTTGTTAATATGCTGGTCGGGAATAAAAAATGCAATGTGCGTACTTGCCGGATTAGGGTGAACACTAATAGCCCTGGTTTGCTTATCATCCACACCCAAAATGATAGTATCCAAACGCGCCAGAAGCCATTGGTCGTTGTCGAAGTGCGCCGAATCGAGCGTAAAACCAGGAGCATCAAAAATATATTCCTGACCCGAAAAAGAATTATCGCAAAGATAAGTCTGCTCGCTGCCCTGGCCATAAATGGTAATAGGTACCAGCATCTCAAAATATTTTACCGATGGATGCGTCTGCTCCTGATTAATGGTAATATGGATTTTGCCATCGGTCTGCATTTGCTCTACCTCGATGCCAAAGATGGGATAGCCCTCGCCATAATACCAGTCGGCAAAAAACTCGCCCAGAGTGGTATCAGCAGCAGTTTCCAGATGAGCAATTAAATCGTTGAGGGTGGCAAATCGATAGGCCAGCATGGGATCGCTGACGTAATTGCGGACGGCATCAAAAAATGCCGCATCGCCCATGCGCCATCGCAACATGTGCAAAAGGTAGGCTCCCTTGTGATACGAAAGCCGACCACTAAAAATACGACTTATGTCGGTGGTATCTTCCACATACACCGAGCCTGCGGGGCCATCGGTGGCAGCCATGCGCGTATTGTGTTTCCAAATATTCCAGTAATAGCCATCGTACATCTGCTCGAAGGTAAGGCCGGTAGCGTAGGTGGCAAAACCCTCGTTGAGAAAGATGTCGTGCCAGGTGGCCAGGGTTATCTTGTTGCCAAACCAGGAGTGAGCCAGCTCGTGCGCCCGCAGGTCGTGGCCAAATCCCTGCATAAAACTCATGGTTTGATGCTCCATACCTCCGCCTTGCGAAAACTGGGCATGGCCATATTTTTCGGCAGCAAAGGGATAGTTTCCAAACAGAGAATCGAAAATGTGGATTATTTGGGCAGTATTTTCTGAATGGCTGACGGCCTGAGCCGAGTCCTCGGGATAAACATAGTTAACGATGGGCATCGAATCGCCATCAACGATGGCATATTGTGTAAAGACGGCATAGTTAGTTACCGCCACCGCCACGAGGTAGCTAACGATGGGATACCGATGCCGCCAGTGCGAAATACGGTAATCGCCCTCCACAAACTCCGAAACAAGCAAGCCGTGGCTGGCCGCGCGATAAGCAGCAGGACTTTTTACTATTACATCGATCGAATCGATCTTATCGTTCAAATCATTTTTGCCGGGCCACCAGTCTTTGGCTCCATAGGGTTCGGAAAGTGTCCAGACAATCGGTACGCCTTCATGTTCGGCCTGACCGAACGAGCCAAAGCCGTTGCCCTGCTCCGGTACGCCATGATAAAATATTTGTACAGAATCCAAAACGCCCTGCTCCAGGCTGTTGGGTAGAAGGATCGAAAATTGAAAGTCGGAATAATAACTATGCGATAAAAGCTCCCCGCCATAAAGGATGGAATCAATCGTCATCGTAGCATTCAACTCCAGATTTATGGAGGATACACCGGGAACAAGGGCTTTGAAATAGTGGCTTACCTCACCACGGATGAACCAAATCGCAGGATCGATTTCCCAATAAAACCGCGTGTAAACCATATCGATATCACCCCCGGTTCTCGTAGCCTCGGCAGGTTTATAATTTTGATAACGGTGGCTTTCCATTTCGGCAATTTCATGGGTATGATCTTCCAAAGGCGCAAACTGACTCGATGCCGAAACAGGCAAAAGCAGCATTAGCAGATAAAATAAAGTTTTGATTTTCATAGTAAATCCCGTAATAAATAAAGCTCAAAAGTAGTTGATTTTGATTAAAAAATACTCAGCAATTAGAAGTAATCAAAACAGGGCTTAACTATTTTTCGCATTTTTGCATCAAATATTAAAATTTGAAACAATTAAAAAAAATACGAATATTTGCCTTATGGCTGATAGCAAGCTGGTTTTTGTATCAATGTGCAAATCCGGTTTCGCCGGGCGGTGGCTCGAAGGACGAAGATCCGCCGCAGGTAGTATCGAGTGTTCCGCTCAACAATTCAATTTTTTTCGACAAGAAACGGATTTCGGTCACCTTTGATGAATTTGTAAAACTAAAAAATCCCAATCAGCAGGTTTTGATTTCGCCACCCTTTGCCACCAAACCCGAGTACAAGATGCGTGGCAAAACGCTGATGATCGACTTCGAGGAAGAATTATTTCCCAATACTACCTACACTATTTTCTTTGGCAATGCCATTGTGGACATCACCGCTGATAATCCGCTTAGCAATTACCTCTATGCTTTTTCAACCGGCGACCACATCGACTCGTTGGCCATTGGGGGCGAAGTGGTGAATGCCTTCGATTTGCAGCCCCGCGCCGATGTTTTTGTCATGCTCTTCCCTCCGGCCATCGATACCATCCCGCAGGATTCGATACCTATGCTAAGCCGACCGCTCTATGTAGCCCGCACCGATGAGCATGGATACTTCCAGCTTCGCAACCTTAGCGACCGTGCATACCAGCTTTTTGCCCTTAGCGATGTAAACAACAACTACCTATTCGATCTGCCCAACGAAGAAATTGCCTTTTTGGATACCCTAATCCGTCCCGAGGTTTTTTCACTGCCTGTTGCCGATACAATAATTACAGATACGCTTCTTGTGAAAGACGGTGAACGAATTCAGGACACTGCAATAATTAGCGCGGATTCGATCCAAATCGAGGACATCTACGATAAGTACTACCAGCTTTTTATGTTTCAGCAAATCGATACCGTGCAACGTTTTTTGGGAACCGAGGTTTTTTATCCTCCCAAATTCACACTGCTGTATCAATTTCCTGCCCAAGACCCCAGGTATTGGGTGATAAATAAAGATATGGGCAGCGACTGGAAAATTGACCGCCTCAGTTCCGGCAGAGATACGCTTTCGGTGTGGTTAAAAGATATGAGCCTCGACAGCTTGCAAATAGCGGTGGCCGATGGCGATTCGATTTACGATACCGTGCTGATTGCCTTTGGCAGCGAGCGCAAAAAATACGAAAAGCGCAAGGGGCGTAAGAAGAAAGACGAAGAAAATGTCGAGCGGATGCAGATTAAAACCAATGCCCGCAGCCGCACCATCGATTTGGGCAAACCCTTTCAACTGATTATGGAAAATCCGCTGGAGCGATGGGACTTTTCTACTACCACCTTTATTGCCGGCGAGGATACTTTGATGGGGGCTCCTTTTGTGCTTGCCGACAGCCTTGCCACACGCTTTACCCTCGATTACGAAATGACCGAAGCTACCAGCTACGAGTTCATCTTCCCAGATTCTGCCTTCTATACTATTTACGGCCTTACCAACGACTCGCTGCAGGCCAAACTAAAAACTGCTGAAATCAGGGATTATGGGGTTTTGGTTTTGGATATTGAAATCGGTGAACATCCCTATATTGTTCAACTGATGGATGCTAAGGAGCGTGTGCTGGACACTTTTTATCTTACAGAATCAGAAAAACTAAAGTTAGAATATCTGAAACCAGGCAAGTATTTGCTAAAGGTTATTCAGGATAAATGGCGCAACAAACGGTGGGACACCGGCATTTATGTGGATATGCGTCAGCCCGAAAAGGTGTACTATTTCCGTGGAGAAGTAGAGATAAGAGCTAACTGGGATGTGGAGGAGCAGTGGGTGCTGCCTTAGGAGGCTAGTTGCGAGAATTGGGCGATGCGTATTGCGCAGCTTTCGTTAAGGACGTTAATGACTTTAACGTCCTTAACGGAAACCCGGAAATCCGTTAAAACTCCTTCTTAGGAAGCATCGTTGCATCGGTTGATGCATTCGATAATCTCGGAGAGTGCCTGATTTTTGAGTGTGTACATAATCTTCTTGCCTCGGCGTTTTGAGGACAACACGCCCTTTCCTTTCAAAATGTTCAAGTGATGCGATGCCGCCGCTTGCTCTATGTTCAGGCGTTGATAGATTTGCGTTACACTCAGTTCCTGATCGTGCAGCAGGTCGATAATTGCAATGCGCATAGGATGCGCCATCGAGCGGAGTTTGCTGGCTGCCGCTTCCAGTTTTTCTACATCGAGTACTAATTTCTTTGCCATAAGTTTTGAATATTTTTACAAAAATAGAAAAAATTATATTCCAGCTAAATAAATATGTAAGAATCTGCATTTATTTTTTGATGAAGGCAATATGGCCAGTCGTGCGTTTAGCCAAATTCAAATTTCAAATATTTTCTTGTTGCTCCAATTTCTGAATTTTGAAGATTTGAGATATCAATAACAGCACCGTATTCAATAAAGGTGTCATAGAATTTATCATAGTGGTGCCCCCAGTAAATCATTGCACATGCCATTGGAGCACCCTTTCCGGCACCCGACCCATTTTCAAGAAATTTTAATCGCGTATCATAAAGAAAGCATATAGCTTTGGCTTGCCCGAAAACACTCTGTTTCCAATGGCCTGTATTTGTAGCAACTGGCACCAAGGCCAATATCTCTGAATCAAAATTTTGGTGTGTTAAAGCACATTTTGCTAACCAGTTCTTAATGGTTGTCCCTCTTTCTCTATCTGCTCCATACGGGGGATTCATATATATAGTTGGATAGTTCCAATCTTCTTTTAGTCCATCATTTTCGGGGAGCATGAAATTCGTTTCCGCATGGACTATTGAATATTCATTTGAGCACGGGTCTAAGGCAATTGAGCCTTCAAAGAAACGCCTGATGACATTTACATATTTGGGGGGGGTTCCCCAACTTTGACTTTTTGAATTTACTGTTCTACCTGCACTCATAATATTTCTTTCCAGTTTTTTGAACGTAACTCCTTAAGTTCGTTTTTTAATTCAGTAATGTTTTTTTCTATTGGTGTAATGATATTGAACCATGTTTCTATTTCTTGCAGTTTTGTAGAGAAATATTTCTGCAATAGCGCATCTGCCTCCAAATCCATTTTGACTTTTGTAAAAACATTTCGCTTTTTATCAGCAGTATAACTGCTTTTAAAGGCTTCCTGAATTTTAATGTATTCAGGTTTTGGATTCAGAATTAACTCATCAATAAATTGAGACAAGCCATTGTCAGTTAAGAATATTAACCAGTCGTAGGAATGAGCTAAAACCTTTAATTCCTTATTTTGATTTTTTGCCGTGAACCAATTTCCATGATTACTTACGACACCTATAGTCAAAATGAATTTTTTTAGTAGTTCGGAATCATCTGAATAAATTATTTCCTCCATCAAATCAACATAAGGCTTTATGTATGGTTCGTTGTTTGAACGATAAATAAGCCCATATTTTTCACCAGTGTCTGTTCTGATTTTTTGAAGTGATGATGCTGTTCTTGCAACATAAGCTCCTTGTTTTGCTTTCTCAATTGTTTGTGGCCCTTTTTTATTTCCTTCCTCAACTCCAACTCTTTTGCATTCAATTATCGCATAAGGTTTTTGCATTTGTTCAAAGACGAAAAGTTCATATTTTTCTTTACCCATTGATTTAAAACTGGTAAGTAGGAAGGAGTCTTTGGATTCACCAATAGTGCATGCGTTACGAAGGATATTGTGCTTATCGAGAAGGTTGTTATTCCTTTTTTGGAATTTGGAAATGTCCACACTTTCTTCTAATGCTCTTAAAATTTTCGTAGCTGTAATAGAATTCTTATTATTGTCAACAGTTACTTCATGTTCTTTGATTATTGGGTGTAAAGAATATTCCACATTATGCCTGATATCTTCATTCCCATATTCCACAAGACCCCTCTCAATTGTAGTTGAGTTATTAAAGCCCCAGGTTTTGAGAAGATAATACGTAATGATTTCAACCATTGTTCCAAGTGCCCTGCCAGCAGCCTTTTTCTTGTCTTGAGTATAATGAAAAACCTTTTCTCCAAGCGCATTCTGTAATTTATCTATCGAATCGTATGCCATTTATTTTCTTTTATTTTACAAAGATACTTTTCTGATTTTAATTAGCCTAACGTCTTACGCCATTGTATCTTTGCATGTGGTATTTAAGAATTATTCGCTTAACATGCCAACTCGGTAAAGGCAAATTTTTCGCCATCGAACAAACCCATATCGCTGAGCTTGAGGTGGGGAATAACCAACAATGCCATAAACGACAAAGTCATGAAGGGTGCTTTGAGTTTGCTTCCCAGGGTTTTGGCCAGGGCATCCATTTTCTGGTAGGCGGCGGCGGTAGCGTAACCATCGCCAGCACTCATCAGTCCGGCCACAGGAAGTGGCATCACGTGGTTTTCGCTGCCATTAATTATCGCAATTCCTCCCCGTGCATCGATCAGGTGGTTTACGGCTGCCACAATATCCTCATCGTTGGTGCCTAGTGCAATAATGTTGTGGCTGTCGTGGGCTACCGTCGAAGCGATGGCTCCTTGTCTTATCCCAAAACCATGGATAAAGCCGATGGCCGGCTCACTTTGCTTGTAACGGTTCATCACGATAATTTTTAAAATATCGCGCCCAGTATCACTTACTATTTTACCATCTTCAAGGGTAGGCTCTACTTCCATCTTTTCGGTAATCAATTCCCCATCCAGGGCTTTTATCACCTTAATTTTATCCGAACTTACCTTAATTTGAATATCGGAGGGTGCAATTTTTTCGGCTCTGAAAATATTTGGCTCCGATTCCTTGACGGATTCAATATTAGTTTTCCCTTCCTTAGCCACGAGCTGACCACGAATGTAGGTTTCGATAATATTAAAATCCTTCAAATTATCGATGATAATAAAATCGGCATCATCCCCGGGCTGGAGCAATCCCACATCCAGCTTGTAATGTTCGATAGGATTTACAATGCAGGTGCGCAAAACCAGCAGCGGATCGTAGCCCAGGGCAATGGCGCGTTTTACCAGCAGATTGATGTGTCCGTCCACCAGGTCGTTGGGATGCTTGTCGTCCGAGCAAAAAAGCACTTTGTCAGGGTGGGTAGCCAGCAAGCCTATCAGCGCATCAAAGTTTTTGGCCGCGCTGCCTTCGCGTATCTGAATTTTCATTCCGTACTTAATCTTGTCCAACGCCTCCTCCATGGTAAAGCACTCGTGGTCGGTGCTAATGCCGGCCTCGATGTATTTGCGGGCATCCTCACCTTTCAGGCCGGGCGCATGGCCATCGATGGGTTTGTTGTGCTTTTTGGCAACAGCTATTTTTTCCATCACTTCCTTATCCTTAAACAAAACGCCGGGGAAGTTCATCATCTCGGCCATGTATTTTATCTCGGACTGGCTAAGCAGCATATCCAGCTCGGCGGCTCCGATATTGGCTCCCGAAGATTCAAAACCGGTGGCAGGCACACAGGGCGAGGCACCAAAATAAAACTTGAAAGGCACCTTCTTACCATTATTTATCATAAAAAGGACACCATCGATTCCGAGCACATTGGCAATTTCGTGGGGATCCGATACGGTGGCAACTGTGCCATGCACCGAAGCCAGCCGCGCAAACTCGGAAGGAATTAACATGCTGCTTTCGATGTGGACGTGTGCATCGATTAACCCCGGAAGGATAAACTGATCTTCAACATTTTGGGAGGGTTTTATCGAAGCTATTTTTTCATCTTTGATAGTTACAATACCCGGAAAAATCCGATTGGCTTTTAAATCGATAATGTTTCCTGAAACGGTAAATTCTTTCTGATTTTCCATAAGACAATTTTTAATTTTGGATTCCAAAAGTAAAAAAATTGTCGGGGTACTATCTGATAATTATTTTTTTTGTGAGGTTCTGATTATTTGGTGGGTGTGGTGAGACGCGATGCATCGCGTCTGTACGATTCAAAGTTTCGTGTCTATGATGGTTAATGATGATGGCATCAGTAGGATTTCGGTTTGATGAGCATGCTGGTGGCCAAGGCAAAAGAAATCATCACAGCCATGCGTTTGGAAAGAATTTATACCAAGGAGCAAATTCTTGAATTATACCTCAATACGGTTCCTTTTGGCGAAAATACCTGCGGCATCGAAACGGCAGCCATCACTTACTTCAATAAAAAACCAGCCGAGCTAAGCATTCCTGAATCGGCGGTTTTGGTGGGATTGCTCAAGGCCAACACGGGTTTTAACCCGCGTCTTAATATGCAGGCAGCCTTTATGCGCCGAAATACGGTGATTGGTCAAACGGTGAAATATGACTATTTGGATAAAGAAACTGCGGATTCGCTTAAAGCCCTGCCCATTACCATCGACTATAGCAAGCTGGATCATATACCCGGGCTGGCACCCTATTTTCGCGAAGTACTGCGCCACGAAAGCGGAGACATTCTCGAAGAATATAACACACAAAATGTTACGGATTATAATTTGTATGCAGATGAATTAACCATTTATACAACCCTAAATGCCAGCGTACAGGCCAAGGCCGAGGAAGTGGTGGTAGAGCAGCTTGCCCATTTGTAGCAATACTTTCGTAAGGAATGAGCAAAGCGGCATTGGAAGATTCTTTTAAAGAATTTTTGGAAAAAGGGATAAGAAGCGGGATAGGTAAGATCGGTATTTATTTACTGGATATGTACAGCCGCCCAAGTTGGGCGGCTCTGCAAAACACTCTTTAGGAAAAAATGCAATTTTTGCATTTTCATATTTACTTGCTCCGCTTGCCCGATTCAATTTTATTTTACTTTTGCGCCATGGTAAATAACGAAGACCTTTTAAAGAAAATAATAGCCCACTCCAAAGAGTACGGCTTTGTGTTTCAGTCGAGCGAAATATACGACGGAATGAGTGCTGTTTACGATTACGGCCAAATGGGTGTTGAACTCAAAAACAACATCAAAAACTATTGGTGGAAGGCCATGGTGCAACACCACGAAAATATCGTGGGCCTGGATGCCGCCATCTTTATGCACCCCACCACCTGGAAAGCCTCCGGCCATGTGGATGCTTTTAGCGATCCGATGATCGATAACAAAGATTCCAAAAAACGCTACCGTGCCGATGTGTTGGTTGAAGACCACATTGCAAAAATTGATGCCAAGATCCAAAAAGAAGTGGCAAAGGCCGCCAAACGCTTTGGCGACAGCTTTGACGAGGCGCAGTTTGTAAGCACCAATCCCCGCGTGGTAAAATATAAGGAGCAGATCGAGGAAATCAAAAACCGGCTTTATCCCGCCCTGGATAAGGAAGATCTCTCCGACGTTAAAAAACTGATCGAAGATCTGGAGATTGCCTGTCCCATCTCGGGTTCGCGCAACTGGACGGATGTGCGGCAGTTTAATCTGATGTTCTCCACGCAAATGGGATCGCTGGGCGACAGTGCCTCCACCGTATATCTGCGTCCCGAAACGGCCCAAGGTATTTTTGTGAATTACCTCAACATACAGAAAACAGGCAGGATGAAGATTCCTTTCGGGATAGCCCAGATTGGCAAAGCCTTTCGCAACGAGATTGTGGCCCGTCAGTTTATCTTCCGTATGCGCGAGTTCGAGCAGATGGAGATGCAGTTTTTTGTACGCCCCGGCACCGAGATCGAATGGTTCAAGTACTGGAAAGCGCAGCGCATGAACTGGCATCTGAGCATGGGTATTCCCGCAGAGAGCTACCGTTTTCACGAGCACGACAAGCTGGCGCATTACGCCAACGCCGCCTTCGATATCGAGTTCGATTTCCCCATGGGTTTCAAAGAACTGGAAGGCATCCACTCGCGCACCGATTTCGACCTGGGCGCACATCAGAAATTTTCGGGCAAGAAATTGCAGTACTTCGATCCCGAACTCAACGAGAGCTATGTGCCTTATGTGGTAGAAACTTCCATCGGCCTCGACCGCACCTTCCTGGCAGTGCTAACTTATGCCTACCGCGAAGAAAAACTGGAGGATGGCTCCGAACGCACCGTGATGAACATTCCCCCGGTGCTTGCGCCCATCAAGGCAGCCATTTTCCCCTTAATCAAAAAAGACGGCCTGCCCGAAAAAGCACGCGAAATATTCGACAGCCTCAAAATGGATTATATGTGCCAGTACGATGAAAAAGATGCCATCGGTCGCCGTTACCGTCGTCAGGATGCCATCGGCACGCCCTACTGCATCACCGTTGACCACCAAACACTGGAAGACAACACGGTTACCATCCGCGAACGCGACTCGATGAAACAGGATCGCATCGCCATCCATGAAATTTCGGGGATTATCGCCGGGAGGATTAAGGGGGATAGTCAGCAGTAGGCAGCAGGCAGTCTTCAGTAGGCAGTGCCGAAAAACCAGAAATCTTTGATTTCATAGTTTTTCGAGCATGTTGAAAATCCGGGATTTTAAATCCTGGGCTCGCCCGAAGGGCGGCATCACAGTAGGCAGTCTTAAGTAGATAGTGAGCGTTTATGAATAGCCCCGGGTTTTAACCCGGGGAATAATGAGCTTAAAACTATCACCCCCGCGATTCCGCAACGCCACAGGCGTTGCGGAATCGCGGGGGCTTTTTATCCCGCCAATTAAAACCCCGACTTAAAAGGCAGCCTGTCCCGCTTTTGCGGGAGGGCTAATGATCATTCAAAAAGTTTACATTAAAGACAGACCCTAATTATTGATATTCGATATCCTTAATCCTCAATAATTTTTTTCCATTGGGTGTGTGGAGTATGATTTCATCTCCGGCTTTTTTATTGATCAGGGCTTTGGCGAGTGGAGATAAAAATGAGATTTTATTTTGGGAAACATTGGCCTCGTCTGCACCTACTATTTGATATTGTTCTTTGCAACCTTCCTCTTTTTTATAGATTGTTACTGTTGCTCCGAAACGGATTTCATTTTTAATCTGGCTTGATAAATCAACGATTTTAGCTGAGTTGATTCGTTCCTCGAGTAAATCCAACTTGCTGGTGAGATAATTTATCTGTACCCGATTATTTTCGATGGATTGCTCGCGCAGTGCTTTTCGTTCATCCACCAGGGTACGCTGCTCATCTTTCAAGGATTTAAAGCCTTTGGGCGTAACATAATTTACGACACCGGCAGGCAGGTAAGCTCTTGGCGTTACCAAGGGTATCTCCTCCTGATCTTCTTCTTTTACAAATCCTCTACTCATAAATAAAATTTGATTTTTCTTTCACGTGGGTAATTTCAGTCACCCAGGTGGTTTTAATGCCAAATAAAGGGCTTGCCAAATAACTGATAATCATTCCTGGATACATCTTTTCTGGCAAATCTTCTGTTGTGATATCGAAGCCCATATAATCAGGTGTGATTTCTTTGAGCTTTTTGGGAGAAGAAATAAAATCCCATACCTCATCCATGGTAGCTTTAACCCTGAGCTCTCTTTTAAATTGATAGAATCCCATTTTAACCAGCTGTTTCTAAATTTTCAATTTCCTTTAACATCTGGTCGGCTTCAGCAGCTTTTTCATCACTGGCCTTGCGGTTTATCGTAGATAATTTGTACGATTCTTTTAATAAGTTTTGGTATTTTTTTTCCAACACTTCTATTTTCGATTTTTTCTTGAATATTCCAAACATGATTATTAGTTTTTATAAATAAATACATCCAAAGTTTCTGGAAGAAAACCAATCCTATTCACGTCACTTAATACATCAAGATGTGTAACCTTTAATTGATTGCTGTCTTCTAAAGCATTGTTATTGTAGGTTTCGTAAACCATATGCCCTTCATCCGTAAGTTGCCTTACCAATGCCTTTCCAATTCCTGAGGATCCGCCGATTACCAAATAATTACTCATAACAATTTAAATTATTTATGTGTTTAATAAAATAATTATAACTTTAAACAAAACTTACTGTAAAAGGTTTATCATCCTTCTCGGACTATACAGTTGAATTCGGTATTATTGGCATTGTTGGTGTGTTTTATAAACTTCCAATTATTGTAGCTCTTGTTGTCATCATGTTTATTCATCGTACAAGCATTTTCCGAGGAAAATTCAAACTTACAATTGTTGCTGCTACCTCTATTTATCTCGTTGGTACTGCAGCCAAAATATTTTTTGAACAATTAAATACAAAATTGTGTTTGGGTTTTTCTACACAGCAATTCTGATTTTTACACATTTTTTAATAAACACTGACAGTTATGATAAAAATCTGCCAAATTCCTACGCAAAAAGTAAAACCTGCAAGGGTGCTTGCCTTAAATGCGCCAGGCCTAAATACCAAAAGCATCATTTCATTTTCCATCACTTTTTGGTTCTTACTTTTTATTGCTTTCGTGGCCAAGGGTCAAACGCTCACCTTGCTTTCACCCAATGGAGGCGAAGAATGGATGAACAATACAACTCAAATCGCGACCTGGGAATGGGACGGTGACGACACTGACATATATTTGCAATATTCGCCCGACAACGGTACGAATTGGTATCTTCTGGGTGATGCTGCTGCCAGTGCGGGCTCCTTTAGTTTTGTTGCTGCTTTTTATGTGAGCGAAACAACAAAAATCAGGGTGACTTCCTACAACAATGAAAATCTCACCGATGAAAGCGATGACTACTTTTTAGTGATCGAAAATCCGGTTAATTATTATACGCCTATGCCCGGCGATGAGTTTTATCCCACACAAACTGCACAATTGTCCTGGGACAGTTTTACCTTTTTCAATTGCAATGTGTCTGTTAGCACCGACGGTGGTGAAAACTGGACACAACTTGAAACCAATTGGCCCTTGGATTTTTATGACTGGACAGTGCCCAATATTTATTCCGACGAATGTGTGCTTAAAATCAGCGATGTTAATGATACCTCCGTCTATGGTCTCAGTATCAATTTTTCCATTGCCGAGCAGCCAACGGCCACCTTTACCAGCCCGGTAGGTGGCGAAACATGGACTTTTGGAGAGGATGCAAACATCAGTTGGACAGGGAACAATATTCCGAACTATGTTTATTTTGATTATTCTGTCGATGCTGGACAAACCTGGGAGAATTTGGGTTATGCTGAGAGCGAACCAAGCGGTGGAAGTGTTGATTTTGGCGTTCCGAGGGAGAACACGAGCAATGCCAAAATAAGAATGGTGAATTCCAATTATGATTTGGTAATTGGAGAGACCGAAGAACCTTTTACGATCTACACACCTCCCATCATCATTTATTTTCTGAATGGTGGCGAGGAATTTTATGCCGGAAGTATGGCTTCTATAATTTGGGTGGTGAATGGTGTTGATTTTGTCAATATTGAACTATCACGAGATAATGGTGAAAATTGGGAAATGGTTGCAGCCAACCTGGATGCAGACATCTATACATACACCTGGGCAGTGAGTGGCAGCCCTTCCGACGAGTGCAGAATAAAAATATCGGATGTCTCCGATCCAGCTACATTCGACATCAGCGGTCAGTTCAGTATCCTTGAAGCTCCTGTTATTTCTCTCATCGAGCCCAACGGAAATGTTGTGTGGAAATCAAATAAATTTTATACCATCTCATGGGTCTATGATAATCCAGAATTTTCTGAAGTGAATGCCGAGTATAGTATTGATGGTGGCGCAAGCTGGGATTATATAGGATATGGTTTACCCGCCCAGGGAAGTATCGATTGGAAAACACCGGATGTTGAATCGGAAGAATGTTTGATACGCGTATTTGATTTTAATTTCGGTTTTGTGGCTGATACCAGCGACCTTTTCGCCATCCGTGATTTCCCCGATACACCCATTTGTATCGTATCAGTGGACAGCGCTACCAACCGTAATGTAATTATTTGGGAAAAGCCCGATTCTGACATGATCAGCGATTTTATTCTCTACAAAGAATCTAACCAGGCGAATATTTTCGAACCAATAGCCACTGTTCCTTATGATGGTACGCCCTCATTTACCGACCCCAATTCAAATCCGTCCATTAAATCGTACCGGTATAAACTGGGTTTTAGTGATGGAGAAGGTTATGTATATCCCATGGGAGAATTGCACCAAACCATTCACCTGACCATCAGCCAGGGTATCGGCAACGCATGGAACCTGAATTGGGGTGCCTACATCGGATTCGATGTTGCTTCGTATAACATTTACAGAAGCGATAATGGCGCTGATTATGTGAAAATTGAAACCATTTCTTCGAGTTTCTTTTCCTACACTGATATTGATGCACCAGGTGGCGATGTCTATTATTATATCGAAGTCGTCAACGAAAATGCTTGTAGCTTAAGCACAAAGGACTTGAATATCAACAGTGCGATTTCCAATATCGTCACCAACATTATCACTGATTTGGAAACCCTTGATGCGCCTTTAATCAGTAATATCTATCCGAATCCATCCAGCCAATGGATAAATGTCACAACAGGTTCTGAAACCGGAGATTTAAGCTTGCAGTTATTCGATTTGGCCGGCAGAATGCTACTGTCAGAGGATTATGATCAGGTGAACAGAAATTTTCAGGTTCAACTCAATATTGCTGAAATCAAGAATGGAATTTATTTTCTGCATGTAAATTTAGGAAATTTCTCTGAAATCAGGAAAGTCGTTATCAAACACTAAGCTCTCATATAAAGCATATTGAGGTGTCAAGTTAAATACTTATTATAATCATTTGATAAGTAAGTGCTTGCCCTTTGACCATCCTTTGTATAAGGGTGTCAAAAATCGTTTGTTTAAGAATTGAGCGGTTTATTCGAAAACTGTAATCAACTAAATATTTCTCCATGTGTTTTTTATGAACCCAAGAATAGTTACTTCTTAATCAAGATTGTAACTGATGTATTATTGTATCATGATTTTTTTGCGAATACTATTTTGCGAACCTTCAGCTACTTCTACAACATAAATTCCAGGATACAAATTACGGGCATCGATATGGGCATCTGATCCATAAAAACCTCCGCTCATCACCATTTTTCCGTATGAATTAAAGATTTGATAGTTCCGCGCTTTGTTGCCCATTTGGGTCATCTTAATGGTGAATTGTCCGTTGCTGGGATTTGGAAATATATTGAGGCTTTCATGGATTGAAGATTCTTCATGCACGCCTACCGTACGCGAATAAAATGCAGAACTATAGGCAATGATTTCTGCAATACCCATACCCGCATCTGCGTCAATCTTTACCCATCCATAATAGGTTTCTGCGGGGTATGCAATCTTAAATCCCAGGTAACCCGACTCGAAAACACCATAATAATAATCGTCCCACGGTTCCGGTTCCCAGTAGTGATAATATCCCCGGAGTATCAGCGATGAAATACTATCCCCACCCCATAACATACCGCTGTTGATCGTATCGCCATAGGCCAACTCCCTGGCATTGCTACCATCGGCTCTTACTAAGTCCAACTGATTGTTATATATCACAACAGAAGTCCAAAATTTAATCCCTACATAGGCATCGCCAGCTTGAACATAAAATCCCAAATCGATGACTCCATCCTGGTCAATATCCAAATCGAAATTATTAATGAGCGTAGTCAGGACTACCGATGAATCAGGTTCATAATCGGTGTAATGGATGTATTCGCCCTCGCTTTGTCCGGCAAGAATCATGTTTTGCGATTGTACCTGTGAGGAGAACATTCCTAAAGTAAGGAAGGAAATAAATAAAAAACGGATAGTATGCAGTTTGTTTTTCATAATATAAATTTTAATACAAATTTAAAAAATATTTTTATTACCCTAAATTATCCCCGCTTGATTTTGTTAATAAATAAAATAGGCTGTTTCATTCTTTTTTGTTCATTTTGTCGGTTCAAATTTACTAATGATAGCCATGTTTTTATTTTAGATGATTAGATAGATGGATAGCGAGGACAAGAGAAAATTAACGGAAGAGGAGCAGAACACACCAGAAGTGCCGGCTGACACCACAGACCAGCAAACCGACGGGCAATACAAAACCATTGCCCTTGCCGGGATGTACGAGAACTGGTTTCTCGATTATGCCTCCTATGTCATCCTCGAACGTGCGGTGCCCGATGTAATGGACGGGCTTAAGCCTGTGCAGCGGCGCATACTCCACGCCATGCGCGAAATGGACGATGGCCGCTACAACAAGGTAGCCAATATCATTGGGCAAACCATGAAATACCATCCCCACGGCGATGCTTCAATCGGTGATGCCTTGGTGCAACTGGGGCAGAAAGAACTGCTGATAGATACCCAGGGAAACTGGGGCAACGTGCTTACCGGCGACAGCTCTGCCGCTCCGCGTTACATCGAAGCCCGCCTCTCGAAGTTTGCCCTCGAAGTGGCTTTCAATCCCAAAACCACACAGTGGAAGGATTCGTACGATGGGCGGAACCGCGAGCCGATTACCCTGCCCATGAAATTCCCGCTGCTCTTGGCGCAGGGTGTCGAAGGGATTGCTGTGGGCCTGGCTTCCAAAATTGTTCCTCACAACTTCAACGAGCTTATCGATGCTTCCATCCTCCACCTTCAGGGAAAGGACTTTGTGATATTGCCCGATTTTCCAGGTGGCGGCATGGGCGATTTCTCCAAATATAACAATGGCCGGCGCGGTGGCAAAATACGGGTGCGCGCACGGATACAGCAAACCGACAAAAAAAACCTGACCATCACCGAAGTTCCCTTTGGCACCAACACCTCCAACCTGATCGATTCGATAGTGGCGGCCAACGACAAGGGGAAAATTAAGATTAAAAAAATAGACGACAACACCTCAGATAAAGTTGAGATACAAATACAACTGGCTCCCGGCGTGTCGCCCGACCAAACCATCGATGCGCTTTATGCCTTCACCAACTGCGAAATATCCATCTCGCCCAACTCCTCGGTAATTTATCAAGGCAAGCCCAACTTTATGGGTGTGGACGAAATCCTAAAAATTTCTACCGACCAAACCCAATATCTGCTGGGTCGCGAGCTGGAGATACGAATGGGAGAGCTGGAGGAGATGTGGCATTTTTCATCGCTCGAAAAAATATTTATCGAAAAACGTATCTATCGCGACATCGAAGAAAGTGAATCGTGGGAGGACGTGATAAAAACCATCGACAAGGGGCTTGATCCTTACAAATCGCTGTTCAAGCGTGCCATCACCCGCGACGACATTATCCGGCTAACGGAGATAAAAATTAAACGCATCTCCAAATACAACACTTTTAAAGCCGACGAACAGTTGCAAAGTATCGAAGACGAGCTGGAAGAAGTACAAAACCACCTCGACCATCTCACCGATTTTACCATCAACTACTTCCGGCAGATAAAAAAGAAATACGGTAAGGGAAGGGAACGGAAAACCGAAATACGCAACTTCGATACAATCGAGGCTTCACTGGTGGCCGTGGCCAACCAAAAACTCTACCTGAACCGTGAGGACGGCTTTGCAGGCACCGGCCTGAAAAAAGATGAGTTTGTGTGCGAATGTTCCGACATCGACGATATTATCTTTTTTCGTGAGGACGGAACTTTTATGGTTACCCGCGTTAGCGAAAAATTTTATACCGGAACCAACGTCATCCACATCGATGTTTTTAAACGAAACGACGAACGTACTACTTATAACATGATATACCGTGATGGTCGCGTCGGCAAAAATTACGTAAAACGCTTTGCCGTGGTCAGCATTACCCGCGACCGCGATTATACGCTGACCAAGGGTGGCGAAGGAAGCAAGGTGCTGTATTTTTCGGCCAACCCCAATGGCGAAGCCGAAATAGTGCGTGTTAATTTGCGTCCCAAGCCGCGTTTGAAAATTACGGCCTTCGATTACGATTTCAGCGAACTGGCAATCAAGGGCAGATCCTCACAGGGAAATACCCTCACTAAAAACTACATCCGAAAAATCGTAAAAAAAGAAGAAGGCATTTCTACCCTTGGAGCCATGGATATCTGGTTTGACGAAAGTGTAAAACGGCTCAACACCGACCAGCGCGGCATCTCCTTGGGGGCTTTCAAGGGCGATGAAAAAATCCTTACCATCATGCAATCGGGCGACTATCGCTTGACCGGATTCGACCTTAGCACCCACTTCGATGAAGACCTGCTGCATATCGAAAAGTTTGATCCCGATAAAGTGATGTCGGTGGTTTACGTGGAAGGCATGCAGGGTTCGTGGTACTTCAAGCGATTTGTCATCGAAGAAACCGATCGCAAAACAAGATTTATCACTGAGCATCCCGACTCTAAACTTATCAGCTTCTCGCTGGATATGAAACCGGTTTTTAAAGTTAGATTTGACGACAAGGCCAACAACAAAATGCTGGATGATGAAATCCTGGTGGCCGAAGAATTTATTGGGATCAAGGGTTATAAGGCCAAGGGGAAACGCATTGCTAATTTTGCTATTAAAAAAATTACCTGGCTGGAGCCACTCGAACCTTTGCCAGGGGAAAACGATTTAGCTGGTGAAGATGCGGATGATGAATCCAATGATAATGACCTTGGCGGCATGGAGAATCGTGAAGTGGAAAACATGGAAGTAGAAAATCAGGAAGAATTTAAAGTTCCAAAAGAAACCAAGGCTAAGATTCCCGCTGCCCCTGTGGAAAATAATTTCGATGATACTTTTGAACAGGAGGATGAAAGCCGCGAGGAACATGACGAAAATGAGGAAGCCAAACCCGCGAAGAAGAAAAGTCGCAAAAAGCCTTTAGATGAGGATTCGCAGATGAGTTTGTTTTAGGTAGAGGGTTATCTGTTAATCGTGGAGCGAAGCGACATCCTCGCCGAAGGCGGGATTAATCGTTCACCGTTAATCGTTTTGAATCGGGGTGATAGAGAAGCGCAATTTTCGCATCTGTACGAATCCTTCTCGGTTATTGTTGAGCGGAGCGAAATCCTCGCCGTAGGCGGGATTCCAAAAAATCGAAAATCTTTGATTTTAGTAGAAAAAAATAGTCTAATCAAAATAAATAATTCATTAATAATAAATGTGTATTTTTGCATCAATACATACACATAGAATTGTAAAATTATGAGAACTAATATCGTGATAAACGATGCCCTGATGCAAGAGGCACTTTTAATTGCTGAAAGCAAAACAAAAAAAGCGGTTGTTGAAGAAGCCCTTACGCTTTTGATAAGGTTTAAAAATCAATCCAAAATTAGGGAACTGCGCGGAAAGCTTAATTGGGACGGCGATTTGAATGAAATGCGCACCGACACATGATATTGGTTGATACATCGGTTTGGATTGACTATTTTAATGGGAAGGTAAACGTTTTTACTGATAAATTGGATTTGCTATTGAGCAAAGAACTTATTGTTACCGGCGATTTAATTCTTGCCGAAATTCTACAGGGATTTAGGGTAGATAAGGACTTTATAGATGCAAAAAATGCCCTTATTGAATTAGAATGTTTTGCCTTGGTATCCAGAGATCTCGCCATTAAGAGTGCTCAAAATTTTAGGTATCTGCGAAAAATGGGCATTACCGTTAGGAAAACTACAGACATGCTCATTGGAACATTTTGCATCGAAAATCGAATCCCCTTACTTTACCAGGATAGGGATTTTGATCCTCTAAAAATTCATTTTGGTCTTATCTCAGTGATTTAAGTTTTGCATATAAGATTAAGTTGGCTCCCCTACCAGCTTATTTTACTATCGAATGTCCGCCAAAGGCGAGATAAATCCTACGGACGATTCGAGGTTTACTGCATTTTCTCGTTTCTCTTTATTAGTCCTTCGGAAAACCTTTTTTTTTGTTTTTCAATCATTCATTTAATCACCCATTCAACTGTTTCATTCATTCAATCATTCAGCAGTTTCACTCATTCAGCTATCCTTCACTCCATTACTTCTGTTATCAAAATAATTCCGTTCTTTGAATATCATTTTTCAAATCTAAATTCGATGAAACTAAAACTACTGCTTTTCCTACTCTTACTATCTTCTGGCCTTGCAGCGCAAAATTTTTATCTGGGTCTCGACCTATCCTACACCAACGAAATGGAAGATTGCGAGGTGGTTTATTATCAGGATAATCAAGCCAAGGATCCATTTACCATTTTCGCCGAACAAGGGGCAAACCTGGCTCGTTTCCGGCTGTGGCACTCGCCCGAGTGGACTAATTATAGCACGCTCGATGACGTGAAAATTTCGATAGCTCGCGCCAAAGCTCAAGGCATGGCGGTGCTGCTCGATTTTCATTATTCAGATACCTGGGCCGACCCCGGCAATCAGTTGCGTCCTGCCGCCTGGAATAGCATCGATGATATAACCCTGCTCGGTGATTCGCTTTACAAATATACCTTTGAAACACTCGAAACCCTTAACAACGAAGGCTTGCTCCCCGACATGGTGCAAATTGGCAACGAAACCAATGGCAATATTTTACTCAAACCCGGCGAGGCACTTTATCCCATCAACTGGGATAGAACCACGAACCTCTTTGGCCGTGCCCTGGAAGCCGTCGAACATTTTAACGCGCTTAATTCCGCTTCCGTAAAAACCATCATCCACATAGCCGCACCCGAAAACGCGCTGTGGTGGTTCCAGGAAGCAAAAAGACACGGGCTTACGCAATTCGATATTATTGGTATTTCGTATTATCCGGGTTGGTCGAGCATGGGTTTGCGGCAGGCCGCCGATGCCGTGGGAGAACTGATTGCCACCCATGGCAAGGAAGTGATGATTGTAGAGACGGCCTATCCCTGGACGCTGGAGTGGGCCGACAATGCCTCGAACAATCTGGGCACGGATAACCTGCTGAAAACGCACGGCCTGGAGGCCAGCCAACAAGCGCAGTTCGATTTTCTGAGCGAGCTTACCTCGCTGGTGAAGGAGGCAGGCGGCTCGGCGGTGATGTACTGGGAACCTGGCTGGGTTTCGAGCGATTGCTCCACGCCTTGGGGACAAGGCTCGCACTGGGAAAATGCCACCCTCTTCGATTTTGATTACCAGCTTCACCAGGGTGCGGATTATCTGGCTTATGATTATATGCAAATGCCCGAAGCCCTCAATTCTGTGGAAGTTACTTTTAAGGTGGATATGACCGGCGTTGATACGGCTCAGGGTGTTTTTGTTACCGGAGATTTCACCGGCGAGAACTGGCAGTTTATGCAGATGCAAGCGGTTGGAGATAATATTTTTGAATACAGCACCATCATCCCGGGGCGCAGCGAGGGCGCGTTTATTTTTCATAACAAAGCCGACTGGGGCGAGCAATGGCGCGAAACCGTTCCCGAAGCCTGCGCCTTGAAGTGGAATACTCATCGCGAATTTGTAATCCAAAAAGAAGCTGCTGTTTTTGGATTTATCTGGGGCACCTGTACGCCCATTGATGAAACAGGTATTTCGGGTTTTCCCGCCAATGTCTTTAACATTGCGCCCAATCCTGCTCATAATTTAGTTTCCGTTTCCGGGAAAATCCCGATTACGAAAATTGAAATTCTAAGCATTAATGGTGAGGCTTCCAAATCTTTTTCCTTTGCCGGATCCAACGAAGTTGATTTAGATATTGCTGACCTGCAAGCAGGCGTTTATTTATTAAGAATTATTGATGTCGATAATAATTCATCCATCCAAAAAATGATAAAAAAATGAGATTCTTAAATTATTTGTTAATACCTGGCTTACTTCTGATTTTTGCAGCCTGCAATCGCAGCGAAGAAAAAAAAGTGTTTCTCGGTGCCGATCTTTCGTATCTGAACGAAATGGAAGATTGCGATGGAGAATTTCGTGAAAACGGATTGACGGTGGATCCTTATGAGCTTTTCGCTAACAAAGGCTGCAATCTTGTTCGCGTAAGGTTGTGGAATAATCCCACCTGGAGCGGTTATTCCGATTACAAAGATGTGGAACTTACCATCCAGCGGTCGAAGGCGCAAGGCATGGAAGTGCTTTTGGATTTTCATTATTCCGACACCTGGGCCGACCCCCAGCATCAGGTCATCCCGCAAGCATGGGAAAATATTAACGAGCTTTCCGTTTTGGGAGATTCGCTTTACAATTTCACCTTTAATACATTGATGAAACTTGTCGATAAAAACCTGCTGCCCGAAATGGTGCAGGTGGGCAACGAGGTGAACATCGAAATTATGCAGCCTGAGGACAGCATGAACGTAAACTCGATCAACTGGGAGCGAAATATTTATCTGCTCCACCGGGGCATAAAAGCTGTTGAAGATGCAGCGCAAAAAGCCGGCAAGGAAATCCAAATCATGATGCACATCGCCCAGCCCGAAAATGCTTTATGGTGGTTTGCCGAGGCCGAAAAGAACGGCCTTACGGGTTACGACTGGATCGGATTGTCCTATTATCCCAAATGGTCAAGCTATAAGTTTGACGAGTTGCCCCAGGCCATCGACTCGTTGCACCGCACCTTCAATAAGCGCGTGATGATAGTTGAGACGGCTTATCCCTTTACTTTTGAAAATGCCGATGAAGCCGGAAACATTTTGGGTGAGGATGCACTTATTCCCTGGCTACCCTGCCACTCCCGAAGGGCAGCTCAAATATATGACCGACCTCGTGAAACTCACCTTGCAGGGCGGTGGTGAGGGTGTAATTTACTGGGAGCCTGCCTGGATTTCGACACGCTGCTTCACCCCCTGGGGGCAAGGCTCGCACTGGGACAACGCCATATTTTTTGATGCCAAAAAAGGCAATGAGGCACTGCCGGTGTTTGGGTTTTTTGATCAAGAGAATTACCGATAATTTTTTGAAAAACAACATCGATTATGCAACGAATTTTTATTACAGTTTTCATATTTCTCCTTATTTTCCTGGTGGCAGCCTGCCAATTAGATAAGCCAGGTCTAACCGAAAACCCCCGCCAAAAAATCAACTTTGGCCAAAACTGGGAATTTAAAAAAACCGCCGATGATGGAATTTTTACCGCCTGGGAAAAAGCTACACTTCCCCATGCCGTAAATATAGAGCCGCTGCTTATCGAAAAGCAGTGGCAGGGCGAAGCCGTTTATCGCAAGGATTTTGAAGTTCCTGATTATAAAAACAAAAAGACCTTCCTGTATTTTGAGGGAGTGATGCACGAAGCTGAGGTGGCGGTGAATGGCCAAAAAGCTACACATCACATCGGGGGATATCTGCCTTTTACCGTGGATATTACCAATTTCCTTAAAAAAGGAACTAACGCCGTTGAGGTAAAAACCAATAACCTCGATAACTTGCAAATTCCACCGGGAAAAACCCTGGAAACTTTAGACTTTAATTTTTATGGCGGTATTTACCGGAATGTTTATTTGGTCACCACCAGCAAATTGTATATCACCGATCCGGTGGCGGCCAACACCCCCAACGGTGGTGGCGTGCTGGTGCATTTGGATAAGATCAGCGAAAGCCAGGCCCATGGCATTTTGAAAGTTCAGGTGCAAAATGATTTTGAAGAAGCGAGAAGCGTTTTTCTTGAAGCTGTGTTTACATTTGATGATGCCATTATTAAAACAATAAAATCGGATGCTTATGAAATTGATCCCGGCCAAAATCAGGAAATAATTACAAACTTAACCATAGAAAATCCAAACTTATGGTCGCCCGAAAATCCGCAGCTCTACGATTTGCAAATCCAGGTTTTTGCTGATGATGAATTATTGGATATTAAAGAAGGAAAAATTGGAATCAGAAAAATTGAATTGAGCGAAGACGGATTTTTCCTGAATGATGAAAAACGATATTTGCGCGGCACCAACCGTCACCAGGAATATCCCTACATCGGCTATGCGCTTTCGGATGAGGCGCAGTGGCGCGATGCGGTGAAGATTAAAAATGCCGGTTTCGACTTTGTGCGGCTGTCGCACTATCCCCACGCCGAGGCTTTTATGGATGCCTGCGATGCGCTGGGCTTGCTGACCATGAATTGCATCCCCGGCTGGCAATATTTCGGGGATTCTGTTTTTGTCGAAAACGCTTATCAGGATTGCTGCGATCTGATTCGCCGCGACCGCAATCATCCTTCGGTAGTTTTTTGGGAGCTTTCGCTTAATGAATCTGAGATGACGGACGAATACATGGAAACCGTAAACACCATCCTGGATGAGGAATTGCCGTACAAAAACATTTACTCCGCAGCCTGGATCGACCACCCTTCCTACGACCTCTTTATTCCTGCGCGGCAGCATGGTAAACCTCCGGATTATTGGAACTTTTATAAAAAAGGAAAACGGCCGGTTTTGATAGCTGAATATGGCGACTGGGAATATTACGCACAAAATGCAGGTTTTAATCAAACGCAATTTGCAGATCTAAAAACTGAAGAACGCACCAGCCGCCAGCTACGCGAAGATGGCGAAATACGTTTGCAGCAGCAAGCCCTCAATTTTCAGGAAGCCAAAGACTCGAACCTCAAAGGCAGCGGAACCATCGGCGATGCCAACTGGCTGATGTTCGATTACAATCGCGGTTACAGCCCCGACCTCGAAGCTTCGGGCATTAGCTCTATTTTTAGGATTCCCAAATTTGCTTATTACTTTTATCAAAGTCAGCAAGTGCCACAGCTTTTGCCTATCCCAAAAATCAAATCGGGGCCGATGGTGAAAATTGCCAATTATTGGACGGCTGATTCGCCTTTGCAGATAAAGGTTTATGGCAATTGCGAGGAAGTGGAATTAATGCTAAACGGGAAGCCGCTTGAAAAGCAAAAGCCCACGCGCGAGGATTATTCTTCACATCTGGATTTCCCACCTTATGTTTTCAATATTGAGAAATTTGAACCCTGCATATTGGTCGCCCGTGGTTTTATCGATGGGGAAGCTGTGGTTGCCGACAGTGTTAGAACTCCCGGCCAGGCCGTCGCTCTGCGCCTTGAAGTCGATCTTTCCGAAATCCCTATAAATCCCAAATTTCAGGATGTGGTTTTTGTGCATGCCAGCATCGTGGACGGAAATGGGACTTTAATTCCGGATGCGAATGATTTTGTTGAATTTGTTTTGGATGGCGATGCTGAATTTATCGGCGATAATCCGGCGCAAGCCAAAGCGGGAATTGCAACTATTCTGCTACAAACCCATGGTTTGGAAAAACCCATTGTGGTAAAGGCTTCCGCCGGGGATTTGAAGGCGGATGAAATTATAATTGATAAATCTAAATAGCGTGTTTGTTGGTAGAGACGCGATGCATCGCGTCTCTTATCCGAATCCAATTTTTTTTTGATATCAGATGTCAGGTGTACGATATCAGATTTTGGATGTGGGCGAAAAATCCAAGATCATACTTCGAAAAATTGGAGCAGGCTATCTGAAATATTATACAAAATAGATACCTTATCCTCCGCAATAAAACCTTCATAGAAAATCCAAGCCCAACGAACAAATCAAGCTTACCTTATTATTTATCAATAAGGTAAGCTTGATATTCATGTTGGGAATTATTTTTCTATTAAGTTAAAAAAAATGAAAAAGGAGGTTGTTTTTGCTACGAATTTTGTCACCCCGTGAATTACTTTCGGCAGAGGTGCGTACTTTAAAATTTTACGTTTTGCCCAGGCAGGATTCACGGGGTAACTTTTCTTTTCAATACTAAATTCTATTACTACTTTTACCCCATCAAAAAAATAAAAATATGACAAAAGCACTTTTTATAGAAAAACAACGCTTCAGACAGAAATGGCTAATGGCAATTATTGTGATAACCCTCGGCATCGCCGTGTGGGGCTTTGTCCAACAAATTATCATGGGCATCCCTTTTGGTAATAATCCCGCCCCCGATGGTGTTTTGATTTTGTTGCTGCTCTTGCCTTTCTTGCTTTTTGGATTGTTTTTTTCGCTTTGCCTCCATACCCGAATCGACAAGCATGGCATCACCTACCGTTTTGCCCCCGTGCATCGCAAGGATCGGCTTATCAAATGGGATTCCATTAAGCAGGTGGAAGTGAGAAAATACAAACCCATTGTCGAATATGGCGGTTGGGGTTTCAGGGTGGGGAAAAATGGCCTGGCCTACAATACAGGCGGAAATATGGGTTTGCAGCTCGTGCTGAAAGACGGTAAAAAAATACTGATTGGTACCCAAAAAGCGGATGCCATGCAAAAAACGCTGGAGAAGCTGGAAGTAGATCGCTTGTTGAATTAAGAAAATTTAAGAGGCTGCTATCATGGCCAAGCGGCAATTTCGGATATTTTTGTGAATTGTACTTTTCTGGTATTAATCCAATTTTATATCATTAAAAAAATAAAATAATGAATTTTGAATTGAGTGAAGAGCATCTGATGATTAGGCAGGCAGCCCGCGATTTTGCCAAAAAGCTGGAAGCCGATGTGATAGAACGAGACACCAAGGCAGCCTTTCCCACCCAACATATCAAAGAACTGACCGAGCTGGGTTTTTTGGGTATGATGATCGACCCCAAATATGGTGGTGGTGGCATGGACAGTTTGTCGTACGTGCTTGCCATTGAAGAAATCTCGAAGATAGATTCTTCGGTGGCCGTTATCATGTCGGTGCATAATTCGCTGGTGAGCTACGGCATCGAAAAATATGCCTCGCAGCAGATGAAGGATAAATACCTGCCGGTGATGGCTACAGGCGAACAAATTGGAGCCTTTCTGCTTTCGGAGCCGGAGGCAGGTTCGGATGCTACCTCGCAAAAAACGCTGGCCGAAGACAAGGGCGATCATTACCTGCTGAATGGAACAAAAAACTGGATTACTAACGCCAATTGCGGCTCGATATACATCGTGATAGCCCAAACGCATCCCGAAAAGAAACACCATGGCATCAATGCGCTTATCGTGGATGCCAACTTGCCTGGTATTTCGCTGGGACCCCACGAAGATAAAATGGGCATGCGCAGCAGCGACACCCATTCGGTGATGTTTACCGATGTAAAAGTACCCAAAGAAAATCGCATTGGCGAGGATGGCTTTGGTTTTACCTTTGCTATGAAAGCCCTGGAGGCCGGACGTATCGGCATTGCCGCACAAGCCCTGGGCATTGCCGCCGGGGCTTACGAGCGAGCTTTACAATACTCTAAAGAGCGCAAGGCCTTTGGTAAACTGATCTCGAAACACCAGTCCATTGCCTTCAAGCTGGCTGATATGGCTGTAAAAATCGAAAACGCCCGCAACCTCGTTCACAAGGCATCCTGGCTAAAAGATAACAACAAGGATTACTCGCTCATCGGCTCGATGGCCAAGCTCTATGCCGCTGATATTGCCATGGAAGTAAGCACCGAAGCAGTGCAGATTCATGGTGGCTACGGCTACGTTAAAGAATACCACGTAGAGCGTCTGATGCGTGAGGCCAAGCTCACCCAAATATATGAGGGCACCTCCGAAATACAAAAAATTGTGATTTCCCGGAAAATTCTGAGAGATTCTTAAGCTGGCGATTCAGTCACCCCGTGAATTGCTTTTGCCATTGTTACAATTTTCAAAATTTAGTGCCACTGTTTAGGTTCGATTCACGGGGTGACTTTCTTCTTTTTGGGTAAATCTGTCTGGTTATCTTTTGCAAAAGTTATCTGTTTTTCTATTTGTAGCATGCTGGTTTTGAGAGTAAACCAGACAGGGTACGCCCATCACCCCGCAAATTCTTTCCCGGAGGCAAATACAGATTTGTTTATGGAGGCATAATTTGCAATTAATTTTTTTTAGTCTAAAAATTCAAAACCATTGGCTATCCATAATTAGGGGCTGCTGAGAAATTCGTAACAAATTGTTATTTATTCCATTACATAAATAATGCTGTGTTTAAATGAACGGTTTTTTTTTCGGTTATTCAAAAAACCTTGCACTTAATATTACGGTGCGCCCGCCTGAATGTGTTACGCGGGCAGGCTGCACCTTTGTGCCTTGCTAACCATTAACTACAAATATTATCGGTGCGCCCGCCTGAATGCATTACGCGGGCAGGCTGCACCTTATAACCATGCTTGGCAAATACTGAATTTAAAGCGGCAGAGCCGCGTAATATGCCGCCCATAGGGCGAGCATGCTCGATTTACAATCGGCATTTGTAGTAGTAAAAAGATGCGCGGATACCGTAAGGTGCAGAGCACCGAAATATTAGATTTCTTAGTTTTTCAGCAGACCCTAATTAAATTTTACTTTAGGGGATTGAATTGGAATAATTGTGTATTTATTCCTAATCACGCCAAAGAACTCCACGCAATCGCCCTGAAAGCTGTGGAAGACCTCTTGCTAATTGCCACTTGAAACACCCCCGAAAGTAAAGCCGAATTTGATAACTTAATTATAAAGGAACTTTATCCAATATCGTTAGAAGGATATTGAAGTGTCAGGAAAAATGCCAATAGTCTTTCACATCTGCACATCTCATACTAAAACATAAAAGCCCGCCTTTTATCCGGCAAGCCTTGCTAATTTTGTAGCTGAAAGAATATCAATATCATCAAAAAAAAATAAGATAGCTATGTCATACTCTGCCAATAACAATCCTTTGCCTCAATTCTGCGATATCGTAACTGCGCAATCCGTGCTGAAAAATATAGTGAAGTTTACGCCCCTTGAACGCAGCAAATCCTTTTCGGCTATGTCGGGAGCAGAGGTTTATCTGAAACTGGAAAATTTTCAAACCACCGGCTCTTTCAAAGTAAGGGGAGCTTATTACAAAAAGAAATACATGAAAAAGGTGGATGCGTATCTGAAGGAGCATGATGATAAAATGATTTTCATATACGGCGAATACAATTCCTGGTCATCCACGGCTTATGAGCCAGGCAAAGGAGTAAGCAAGGCATTGAAAATTGTAAAGCCCGGGGGTTCGCACACCACCCGCATCAACAACTTGCCCGAGACGCAACGCCAGCAGGTGCTGGATTCGCTGGAAAGGTGGCTGAATGTCAAGATTGAAAGGGAATGAGGGACTGTTCTATTTTTCAACGTTTCTATCCCGTAGCTACGAGAATGAAAAGTTAAGCCCTGCCTCCGATTTTCGATCAAGCGAAGGTCATGGAATTCTCAAAAGAAAACGCACCTTAATTCTATATCGAAAAATAATATTTTTGGATAGCGTTGATCTTTTTGTGCATTTTCACAATATCAGATAAACCTTTGTACTTTTGTCCGAACATAATTTAAGAGATTACATTGATATGTCCAAATTCTTTAATAAACCATATCCTTTCAACAACGATCTGAAACACAATACGAAGGTTATTTTTTTTCTGAGTGTTGGCGTTTTTGTGTTTCTCTTTTTGTTTCAGCCACTACAAATCGATGATTTAGAAACCAGAGACAAATACTTCTTGGTGATTGGTTTGGGTGTTATTACTTTTTTGTCTTTAAGTTTAAACTTGCTTATTCTCCCAAGTCTTTTTCCGAAAATTCTGAATGGCTCATCCTGGAATATTAAAAAAGAAATATTTTGGGATTTGTGGATATTGTTCACGATTTCGGTAGGATATTATCTTTATTACAAAGCATTGGACATCATGGTTTTTGGTTTTGAGATAATCATAAAACTAATTCTTATAGCCATTATTCCAACCTTGATTTTGATTACCCTTAACAGACATCGGCTTCTTCGATTTCATTTAAAAATGGCCAATGCCCTTAATACCAAGCTACAGGAAAACAAATCCATCGATGAAAAGTTGGTACATTTTATTTCTGATTACCAAAAGGACAACCTTTCACTTCGGGTTAACCTCATCCTATTTATCCGCTCAGCCAATAATTACATCGAAATTTTTTGGAAAGAGGGTTCCGAAATTAAAAATCAACTGGTGAGATGTAGTTTAACCAAAGCCGAAGATTTATTGATCGATTATAAGTTTATTTTTAAATGCCATCGATCCTATCTGGCAAATAGTAAACACATCGATAAAATCGAAGGCAGTTCACAAGGGTATCGTTTGTATTTCGAGAATGTGGATTTTCACGTTCCGGTATCCAAAAACTATGTGCATAAACTCCAGGAGTTGATCTAATATTTAACACCAGGTTAGTTTTTTCGCCCCTGTATTTGCGTTTTCCATCCCTAAACCCTCCATTTATAACTTTTAGTTTTGTAGCCATCCCTATTATTTTATTAGGCACTCTGCATGATCTAATTTCGCATTTTTATAAAACTATTCATTCATTTTTTGCGAAACACCTTTATGTTCCGGTTCTGAATTCTCAAACTTAAAACGGTGCATTGGTTTATTGCAAATATTAAAAACATCATAAAATGAAGCCATTATTTATTGGAGACCTTAAAGTAAATCTGCCCATCATACAGGGCGGAATGGGAGTAGCTGTTTCTTTATCCGGGCTTGCAAGTGCCGTAGCCAATCAAGGTGGAATTGGGGTTATCTCGGCGGCAGCCATAGGAATGACGGAGCCTAATTACACCAATAAATTTCATGAAGCCAATAAACGGGCACTTCGGCGCGAAATACAAAAGGCGCGTACCTTAACAAATGGTGTTTTGGGTGTTAATATTATGATGGCTTTGACAGATCATGAGGAATTGATTAAAGTGGCTGTTGAAGAGGAGATTGATGTGATATTTGTAGGTGCCGGGCTGCCATTAAAAATACCCCAAATTCTTGCCGATGCGGGCTTGGCCAAGCACAACACCAAGATTATTCCCAAAGTGTCATCCGCAAAAGCTGCCAATCTGATTTTTAAATATTGGGCTAATAAATACAATTTTGTTCCCGATGCGGTGGTGGTTGAAGGGCCAATGGCTGGTGGGCATTTAGGTTTTAAAAAAGAAAACCTGGGTGAAAATAGAATTCCATTGCATGTTTTGGTGCAGGAAACCGTAGCAATACTTCGACCTTATGAAATGGCTTATGGGAAGTCTATTCCGGTTATTGCCGGCGGTGGCATACATTCCGGAAAGGATATGTACCACATTTTAAAGGCCGGTGCAAAAGCTGTGAAGTTGGGAACCCTTTTTGTAACTACGCATGAATGTGATGCTTCAATCGAATACAAGCAAGCTTACCTAAACGCTTCCAGGGAGGATGTCGTTATTATCGACAGTCCTGTGGGCTTACCGGGTCGGGTTATTAAAAATGATTTTGTTCGGCAGATAAATAATGGAGAAACCAAGCCCTATAAATGTCCATGGAAATGCCTGTCGTCGTGCAACTTTAGGGAAGCACCTTATTGCATTGCAAAGGCACTTTACAACTCAGCAACGGGGAATATGGCCGAAGGTTTTGCTTTTGCGGGAACCAACGCATATCTTGCTACAAAAATTAATCATGTATCGGAGGTTTTTGAAGAGTTGGTAAATGCATACAATCACGAACTTCGATTGGCTAAGCTAAGGCTCACAAGGAGGCTTGCCCCCAGGGTAATGAATAGGATTGCTGTATAAAGCAATGAACCTGGTGCTTTTTTGATGATGACATTATGGACACACACTAATTAGGATCTGCTGAGAAATTCGTAACAACTTGTTATTTATTCTATTACAAAAATAATGTTGTATCTAAATGCACGATTTAAAATCGGCATTTGTAGAAAAAAAATGTACGGAGGTCGTAAGGTGCAGAGCACCGAAATATTGTCATTTTGAGTTTTTCAGCAAGCCCTAATTACTACAAATTACCATCAATTACCATCAATCACCATCAATTCTTAAATCACACTCCTATATTTCGAGGGTACAGGCTCCAGCCCATCCCACACTACCTGCTTGAAATTAATAGGGTCGGTGTTGCCCTCCGAATTAATCAAAAGCACCTGGGAATCCGAATCGAGTTTTAATTCGTGCTTTAGGCTTTCAAGGTTGGCCTGTTTCATGATAAACATCAAGGCACCCAGGGTAACGGCTCCCGACTCGCCCGAAACAATCATGGGATCACCCTGCAGAGGCATGGCATACACGCGCATGCCTTTAGCAGCAACATAATCGGGGCAGGAAAAGAAATAATCGGCCTGCTGGCGCAAAATATCCCAGGCTATCGGATTTGGACTTCCACACTCCAGCCCTGCCATAATTGTACTTTTTTCGATTTCCATATTAACAGGTTCCTTCTCATTTTTAATGGCCGACTGATAAATGCAATTTGCGTTGTCGGGTTCTACAATGATGGTAGTGGGAGCGTCATCGCCAAATAAATCATGATAATAATTTACCACCGAGGCGGCCAGCGAACCCACGCCGGCCTGGACAAAAATATGGGTGGGCTTAATAATGCCGATGGCTGCCAGTTGCTCCTGAATTTCGAGATACATGGTGGAATAGCCCTGCATAATCCAGGCGGGGATTTTTTCGTAACCCTCCCAAGCCGTATCAGCAATGATTTGCCAGTTATTTTTTTCGGCATCTATTGCTACCTGCTCCACAGCCTCATCGTAGGTGCCATCAATTATTTTTACGGTAGCACCATAATTCTGAATGGTTTTTATGCGTGCTTTGGCCGTGTTTTTATGCACGTAAATCATCGACTTAATCCCCAATTTACTGGCTGTCCAAGCAACTCCGCGGCCATGATTTCCATCCGTTGCAGCAGCAAACACAAGGTCTTTGAGTTTCTCGCGGTTTTCGGCGGCAGTGATTTCGGCAAACGAAAGCTCCCGGTTTGTTACGCCCAGCACCTCTTTGATATGATTGTAAATGGCATAAGAGCCGCCCAAAATTTTAAAGGAATTCAAACTCAGCCGTTCCGACTCATCCTTAACCCATATTCCGCCCAGCCCCAAAAAACCGGAAAGATAATTTAGCCCTTTCAAGGGACTGATGCGATAGCCTGAAATTTTTTTATGAAAATCGGATGCCTTGCGGGCAGTTTCGTGTGTAATCAGATTATTTCCCTTGCCGGGATGGCGGGTATTGTTTTTATTTTTCAGATATTTAACCGGTTGATTGTCTTCCATAATTTTAATACTTTTTTTTCAATTATCGTACGATTCACTTTGAAACGACACCGGCAAAAGTAGCGATAACAGAAATTTAGTGTCGCAGGGTACAAAGTTGTAAGGGCTATATTTGAAGATTTGGGAAGGTTAAAAGACAGGTGTTTTAATTTGCATTATGAGTTCTTCAAACAAATTTTCCTACCTTTGTTGATGCAGTTGTGTCTATAACAGATCTCTCTGAATTAATAAGAAAATCATTAAAAACAAAATACATTATGAAACTAATTACTTTGATCTTCTTGATGCTTTTCGTGCAGATAAATTTGCATTCACAATCCTGCCTGCCCTCAGGTAAAACTTTCAATACGCAAGAGCAAATTGATAACTTTCAATCAAATTACCCCAATTGCACTGAGATTGAAGGGGATGTTGAAATTTCCGGCTGGGGCATTGAAAACCTAAGCGGTCTCAACGTTTTAACCGCTATATGGGGCGATCTTATTATTGGCAATTGGGTTTACGGCAATCCGCTATTGACCACTTTGTCGGGGCTTGAAAATTTAAGTTCTGTGGGCGGAGATCTACTAATATCGCACAACGAGGCTCTGATAAACATCAGCGATTTAGGTAATCTGGAACATATTGGAAATACATTAAGAATAGAGTACAATAGCGAATTAATCAATTTAGAGGGTCTCGAAAAAATTAGCTCCATACATGGCAACCTTAGCATTGGCCCCAATTTTTCAATCACCAGCCTGCAAGGTCTCAATCAGCTTACCGATGTTGAAGGACATTTGGAAATCTTCGGAAACGAATACATCAGTAATTTAACAGGTTTGGAAAATGTTATTTCGGTTGGTGGCAATCTTGATGTGTGGAGTAATCTGGAGCTCACCAGCCTTGCAGAACTGGAACAATTAAATTCAGTTGGTGGCCGGGTATATTTTTATCGAAACGATTTATTGCAAAACCTATCGGGCATAAATTTGCAAGCAATCAATGGCAATCTTATCATTGATGCAAATTATGCTTTAGAAGATTTGAGCGGCCTGGAAAACTTGCAAACCATTGGAGGCATCCTCAACATTGAAGATAATAATGCCCTGATTAATATGAATGGACTGGAAAACCTGAATTCTATTAGCGGGGATCTCATCATTGAAAATAATGAGTCCATGATTAATATGAATAGTCTGGAAAACCTGAATTTTATTGGCGGGAATCTCAAAATTAACTATAATGATAATTTAACCAGCTTAACAGGTTTAGCAAATATTGATGCAAATTCCATTCATAATCTAAGTATAATCGATAACCCATTGCTGTCAGCATGTTCAGCCGGAAGTATTTGTGATTATTTAAGCGCACCCAATGGCGTTGTGGAAATCAATAACAATAACACAGGATGCAATAATCCATCTCAAATTGCAAATGATTGTGGATTTGCCATGCCGTGTTTACCTTATGGGAGCTATTATTTTTTTACGCAGCAGGAAATTGATGAGTTTCAAATGGCTTATCCGAATTGCCATGCACTAAATGGACTTGTACAGATTACAGGAGACAGCATTACCAACTTGTCCGGACTAAGTGTAATAGACACTGTTAGTGGAATATTGAATATCTGGCATAATGCCTCCTTAACAAATTTAAATGGACTGGAAAACCTATCTTTAGTAGGAGACAGAATAAACATTTGCTATAACTCAACACTATCTGACTTATCAGGAATAAAAAACATAGATATGAGCTCATTGAATAAACTTGATATTAGTGGAAATGCTCAATTATCGATATGTGCCCATGAAAGCATCTGTGATTATTTAACAAACCCTTCGGCTTATGCTACCTTCTTCAATAATGCCCCCGGATGTAGCAGCTACTCGGAAGTTACAGAAGCATGCCAGTCTATTTCTGTAGAGGAAAATGATAATTTACCGTATTGTCAACTTCATTGTATTCCCAATCCTGTTTATTCAAGCACCAATATTTGTGTTGTGCTCAACGAGCCTTGCACGCTTAAGCTCAGAATATTCGATTTTACCGGCAGGGAAATTAAAGAACTTCATTCAGGGTCTATATCGGCCGGGACACATTATTTTAGCTGGGATGCCGGAAACTATAGGAAAGGCGCGTATTTGCTAAAGCTGCAAGCAGATGGAATGATTAAAACAAAAACAATAGTGCTTATTAAATGATGAAAAAGTAGTGGATAAATATTTTTATTCGCACGTAGGATTTCAAAACGTCAAGGAATAAGACCATTACCGTTTTAACCTGTCCAGTTACGCACCGACATTCTATCGTCAGCAGGACATAGAATCGTTAAAAAATATAATCATAGAAAATTACATATCAAACCTGACTTTTGAGCGTTCGCAGAACCTCGAAACGTCAAAAAAAACATAGAAACCTATTTCAATATTCCATATCCCATACTAAAACATACAAGCCCGTCCTTTATCCGGCAAGCCCTCTTACCTTTGTAATTTAAATAAAGTTAGCTATGGCATATTCAACCAACAACAATCCATTACCGCAATTTAGCGATATTGTTAATGCACAATCGGTACTTAATAATGTAGTGAAATATACACCCCTTGAGCGAAGCAAATCCTTTTCGGCCATGTCGGGTGCCGAAGTTTATCTTAAACTGGAAAACCTGCAAACCACCGGCTCATTTAAAGTAAGAGGAGCCTATTACAAAATCAAAAACCTTACGCCTGCGGAAGCCGCCAAAGGTGTGCTTTGTGCTTCGGCAGGCAACCATGCCCAGGGCGTGGCTTATGCAGCTTCAAGCCTGGGCGTAAAAAGCACAGTGTTTATGCCGGTGTTTGCTCCGCCGCTCAAAGTAATAGCCACACGAGCTTATGGTGCCGAGGTAATACTTACCGGCGACACTTTTGATGATGCTTTTGCTGCAGCAACCGAATTTGGCAAAAAATCGGGAGCTACCTTTGTACATCCCTTCAACGACCCATATATTATAGCAGGACAAGGCACCATTGGCCTCGAAATATTTGAGCAGATGAGGGACGTGGACGATGTGCTGGTGCCCATCGGTGGTGGCGGGCTTATCTCGGGCATTGCCATCGCGCTAAAACAACTCAATCCCCGCATCCGCATCATTGGCGTTGAAGCCGATGGCGCACAATCGATGAAAGTAAGCATGGAAAAAGGGGAGCCTGTAACGCTGAACTCGGCCAATACTATCGCCGATGGCATAGCCGTAAAATCACCGGGAAATCTCACCTTTGATGTTTGCCGTAAGCTGGTGGATGAACTGGTGGTGGTAAACGATGCTGAGATGGCCCGGACAGCCTATCTACTTTTGCAGCGTGCCAAAATACTTACCGAACCCGCTGGCGTGGCAGCCATGGCCGCCGTGCTTTATCACAAAGCGGATATTAAAGGTCGCAAGGTAGTTCCGGTAATTAGCGGAGGTAATGCCAATATGTCGATATTAGAGCAAATACTCGACAAAGGGGTAATGGACGAAGGCCTGCGTGCCCGCATCCAGGTGCTTATTCCCGACCAGGCTGGCAAGCTAAAATCCATCATCACCATTCTGGACAAAATGAAAGCCAGCATCCACGACATCGAACACGAACGCTCAACCACGAGCGTGCCGGTGGGCTACGTTCAGGTAACCATCACCTTCAATCTGCAGGACACCAGCCAACTCGCTACTCTATGCAAGCAACTTAAAGAACAGGGAATGGAATACCAGGTGCTGCGTTAGGAATGAGTGGGCAGTGCCGAAAAACCAGAAATCTACGATTTCATAGTTTTTCGAGCATGCACGCCCGTAGGGCGGCATAGGCAGTCAGCAGTAGGCAGTCAGCAGTACCAAGCTTCGATCGTGCCCAGGATTCAAAAATCCCGGATTTTCAAGATCCTCGAAAAGTTAGGAGAATAAAAATTTTCTACTTTTCGGGAAAGGCAGTGCCGAAAAAACGCTGGCATTTCTTCTATTTTGAAAACTATTATACTTTTGAAAGCTGAATTTAATCGTCATTTGTTTGTACGGAAGAAATGCTGAACAGAAACAAGCGAATAAAAAAACTCAGCAAGAATCCTATGTTTTGGAAGACTCATATTCCGGCTTTATCCTGGCTTCAGGGCTATCGCTTTAAAACTTTGGGGAGCGATGCTCTTGCCGGCATCACCCTGGCGGCTTATGCCATCCCGGTATCGCTGGCTTATGCTTCGCTTGCCGGTTTGCCGCCACAATACGGCATTTACGGCTACCTTTTGGGCGGTTTTTTTTACGCCCTCATTGGGGGAAGCAGGCAACTTGCCATAGGCCCAACTTCGGCAATTTCTCTGATTATCGGGGTAACTATTGCAGGCATGGCCAATGGCGACACGCAGCGCTGGGCCGATATCGCCTCGCTTACTGCGCTGGTATTTGCCGGGATGAGTATTGCAACTTATTTTTTGAGATTGAGTGGCGTTATCAATTTTATTAGCGACACCGTAATGACGGGCTTCAAGGCCGGTGCTGCGCTGGCCATCGCAACAAGTCAGTTACCTAAGCTATTTGGCGTGTCGGGCGGAGGTGATAATTTCTTTGAACGTCTGGTAAACCTTGCACAGCAATGGCCACAGTATAATTATTACGTGCTTGCCTTTGGGATTGTAGTGCTGATTCTGCTAATTATTGGCGAAAAAGTCCTGCCCGGACGACCTGTGGCCATCCTGATTGTTGTGGTTTCTATCCTCGTTATTTCGTTTACGCCCCTTGGCAATTTGGGTTTTAAAACGGTGGGATTGATTCCTTCAGGATTACCTAAATTTCATATCCCCACCTTATATGCCGGGGATTTAGATGATATTTTTACGCTGGCCTTTGCCTGTTTTTTGCTGGCAACCATCGAAAGCGTTTCAGCGGCCAAAGCCATGGCGCAAAAGCATGGATACAAAATTAATCCCCAACAGGAACTACTTGCCCTGGGCATTGTAAACCTGGCTACGGCATTTGGGCAGAGTTACCCGGTAAGTGGCGGCTTGTCTCAGACTGCGGTAAACGATAAGGCCGGCGCAAAAACTCCCATTGCGCTTATTTTTGCCTCTATTGCCATTGGCTTGTGCCTGCTCCTGCTTACGGGTCTCTTAGAAAACCTGCCCAACGTTGTGCTGGCCTGCATTGTGCTTGTGGCTATAAAAGGCTTAGTGGATTTCAAAGAGTTTTTTCACCTTTTGAAAACCAACAAAACGGAATTTATACTTGCCATAATTGCGGTAATTGGCGTACTTGTTTTTGGCATTCTCGAAGGGGTGTTGATTGCAGCCATCGTAACTTTAATATTGGTACTCAAGGCCGTTTCGATGCCCCACGTGGCTATCCTGGGAAGGATTCCGGGCACCAAACGATATTCGGACGTGGGACGAAATCCCGACAACGAATTATTCCCCCAGCTTTTTCTGTTCAGGGTCGAATCATCGGTTTATTATTTCAATACCGATTATATCGAAAATCATATACTCTCAAAAATCTACTGGCAATACACACCGCCCAGCACTGTGGTTTGGGATTTGAGCACCTCGCCCAACGTTGACCGTGTTGGAGCGCAGATGATTGGCCGACTATATCTGGAATTGAAAGCCCGGGGCATCCGCCTGCGTCTCGCCGAAACCCGTGCCGGGGTGCGTGATATTTTGCGCCACGAAAAAATCGATAAGCTGATAGGCAGAATCAGCCGCCAGGTGTCGCTCAATGACATTGTGAAGGATGAGCTGAATACAATAAGATAAATGGTTTTAATGTCTTGAATAAAGGAGCTTTTGTGGATAAGTCTATGCAATTTTTGGGTATGATTTAAATTTATCCTTCCCAATAACCAGCGGCTACTTTTTGTTATCATCAAGATGACTGATGATTTTTTCGCAGATTAGCTCACCACTACCCGGGCAGAAACCATTTTGCCGACAGAGTTGGTGCAGGTTTTCGTCGTAGAGTATGGTGCAAGGGAGGGCGTTTACACCGAGTGCTCTTTTGAAATCTCCATTTACATCAATGTAGGTGTCGAAGCTCCAGTTTCTGCCCATTATCATTGGTTTGACATGACTCCAGGATCCACTACAGTCCACGCATATTGCGATCATTTTCACGCCTTTATTCTCCAGTGAATCAAGCCAGGCACTTTGCAGGCTCTCCAAATTTTCGCAACATTGATTGCTGGTTGATTTCCAAAATACCAGCATGACAGATGCTCCCGGGGTCAGTATGGCATCAGAGGAAATCGAAATACCGTCCGGGGTTTTTAGTTCTGCCGGGGGGGCAGCCAGCAACTGAGCCTTCAGCCCGAAAGAGACGAAGGCTAATAGAAGGATGGAGATAAGTGTTTTCATAAGAGGGGGCTTTAGTTAATAATTTATATCGAAATTAATTAGATTAATTAAGTCCCAAATATACTGATAAATAGTGCCTTATTATTATTTATTATGTTAATTATTTTTAATTGTGAGGCATTTCGGGGCTGGCTTGCTCCGTTTCTTTGGAGTCCAATTTCCGATGCTTCCTCTAAATCTAAAATCTAAAATCACACATCCACATCAAAAATCGGACATCTGAAATTTGACATCTGACATCGAAGGACTTTCTAATGTCAAAAAAGGAAAGTAAAGTTTATATTTTATCCAGCTGTAGAAATTGCTCTAAACCTCAAGCTACATATTATTCAATACCAGCCAAATGATGTAGGCCAGATAAATAAGCATCATTAGTCCCCCCTCGCTGCGAGTAATCTTGTTGCCTTTGCCTACAATTACAAAAAGAGCTACCACAAGATTGGCGAGAAGCATCACCCAAAGGTCGATGTTCAGGGTGGAATTGAAGGGTAGTGGACGGATGACGGCACTGACACCCAGCACCAGGAAAACATTGAAAATGTTTGAGCCTAAAGCATTGCCCAGGGCGATGCCCGAATTTTTTTTCATAGCTGCAATTACCGAGGTTACCAGCTCGGGCAGCGAAGTGGCCACCGCAATGATGGTTATGCCTACCAGCGCATCGCTCATCCCAAAGTTGGCGGCAATTACCACGGCTCCATCTACTACCCAGGAGCCACCAAAATATAGGCCAAGCACGCCCGTTAGCACCATGAGTATAGAGCGCAAGGGCGAATAAATGCGAATAGTATCGGGAATCAAATCGGATTCCTTTCGCGAAAAAAAGTAGGAATAAAGCAGGTAAAGCACAATGAATAGCAGGAATATGATACCCTCGATAGTGTCGATGACAGGTGCGTTTTGTGCAGTGAATAAATGGGTGTTGGCAAAAAGCATAAGCATCCCGGCGGAAAGCAGGCTTATGGGAACCAGGGTAAACATGGAGCGGCGGCTGGGGATAATCGGAAACAGCAGAGCCGCTGCGCCAATTATGAAAAGCGTATTTATAATATTGCTGCCCAGCACATTAGTGATGGCCAACTCAGTTTGTCCGCGCACCGAGGCAAAGACGTTGATGAGTAGCTCGGGCAGCGAAGTGCCCAGGGCAACAATGGTAAATCCAATTACCAGAGGCGACAGCTTCGCGCGGCGACCGATAGAGCTGGCACCATCCACCAGAATATTCGCGCCCACAATGAGCAATACAAAACCAATTACAAAAAGGATATAAATCATTAGTGCGTCCCCGGAGGCGTTAATGTGCGTTGCGTTCGCCAAAAATAAGACTGCCGATGCGCACCATGGTGCTTCCCTCGCGGATGGCTATCGGGTAGTCGCCCGACATGCCCATGCTAATTTCTTTGAAAGTCGGCTCTTCGGCAAAAAAGCTAAGCTTAAGCTCTTTGAAAATATTTCGCAAAGCACGGAACTCACGGCTTACCTGGTCTTCATCATCGGTATAGGTGGCCATGCCCATCACGCCGCAAAGCTGTATATTTTTCATTTTGTGGTAGGCATCCGATTCGAGTAATTCGCGGGCTTCCCGGATGTCGAGGCCAAACTTAGTATCTTCTTCGGCAATATGAAATTGCAGCAGGCATGGGATAACTCTTTCGCAGAGCGCGGCCTGTTTATCTATTTCGCGCAGCACTTTCAGCCGATCCACCGATTCGATCATGCTAACGAAGGGGGTAATAAACTTCACCTTGTTGGTTTGCAAATGGCCGATAAAATGCCAGCAAATATCCTGGGGTAGCTCGGGCTGTTTTGCAGCCAGATCCTGCACCTTATTTTCGCCAAAGGCACGCTGACCTGCCTGATAAGCCTCCATCACCATAGCATTGGGTTTGGTTTTAGAAACGGCAATTAACTCAACGCCTTCAGGTATGGATTCCTTGATTCGGTTTAGATTTTCGCTAATGTTCATAATTCTGATTTTTATGCAAAAGTAATAGAAAAAAAACCGGCCTCATCGCTGAAACCGGCTTTTTAAATTATTATGAAAAAGTGTTTTTGGATTATTTCCCCGGGCATGCCTTGACCACCTCCGGCTTGATATTTTTGTCGCCGTAAGATCTATCGAAGGAATCGCTGAATTTTTTGGCCAGCATTTGTGCCTGCTTGTCGTAGGCCGCTTTATCAGCCCAGGTATTTTTGGGTGTTAATATTTCGGAAGGTACCTCCGGGCAGGTTTTGGGCACGTTGAGGTGGAAAAGTTCATCGTATATGTATTCTACATCATTGAGCGAGCCGTTGAGGGCAGCATCCACCATTTTGCGGGTTAGTTTAATATCCATGCGTTTGCCCACGCCATAAGCACCACCGCTCCAGCCGGTGTTGACCAGGTAAACCTGCGTGCCATGTTCTTCCATTTTTTCGCCCAGCATATCTGCGTACACGTCAGGATTTGACGGCATAAAGGGCTGCCCGAAGAAACGCGAGAAAGTGGCCTGAGGCTCGGTAACACCGGTTTCGGTTCCGGCTAGTTTGCTGGTGTATCCCATCAAAAACCAAAGCATGGCCTGCTCGGGATCGAGTTTGGAAACGGGAGGCAGCACGCCGTAAGCATCGGCGGTAAGAAACAGAATCGTTGAGGGATGTCCCGAGGTGGAGGATACTTTAATGTTTTTAAGGTACGACAGCAAATACGAAGCCCTGGAGTTGGGGGTAATACGATCATCGTAATAATCGAATTTACCATCGGGATAAATCATCGCATTTTCGACTATGGAGCCGTGGTTCAGATAATCGTCCTTGTGCATCACTGCGTCATAAATGTCGGGTTCTTTCGAGGGATCGATGTCGATCATTTTGGCATAGCAGCCATACTCGAAGTTGGCGATACCATTAGCACCCCATCCATGCTCGTCATCACCCAGCAAGGCGCGATTGGGATCAGCCGAGAGCGTTGTTTTTCCGGTGCCTGATAAGCCCAGCAACAATGCCGATTTACCATCTTTGCCTTCGTTGGCCGAACAGTGCAATGGCAAAATGCCCTCGAAGGGAAGCAGATAATTCATCACTGTGAAAAGCATTTTCTTGATGCTGCCGCAATATGCCGAGCCAACGATAACACCCAGCTTACGATCCATGTCCATCGCTACCACCATGTTGCTGGTGCTGCCATCAGGCATTTTGCGCAGACGGCCTGCGTATTTGGAACCATCCAGCTTGTCGAAGGGCAGAGCCAAAAGTGTGTAGCCATCCTGATAGAAACAACTCTTTTGAATGTCGTTGGGAACCGGACGAAACATATTATCAACAAATACAGAGTGCAGGGCTTTATCCGTTACAACCTTTACCGGCAGCGCATAGCTGCTATCTGCGCCAATAACGCGATCCAATTCGTAAACTTTATCTTTACCATTCATTATTTTGATGGCATCTTCAAAAAGCATATCAAAGGTTTCCTCATCGATAGGCACGTTGTTGGGCGAGGTCCAGTCGATGGTTTTTTCGCTCTTGGCGCGTTTCACCACCACGGTATCTTTGGGCGAACGCCCCGTTGATTCGGGGGGCGTCCACATTGCCAGTGCGCCCGACTCGGCCACAATGGCCTCTTTGTTGTCAACGGATGCAGCAATAAGCTCCTTGCGCGGAATGTTGCTTAATACATTGGCGTGTTGCCCGACGGCTTTTAATAATTTGTCTTTCAAACTTGAAGAACTCGTCATAATCTTATCGGATTTTTGAAATTATTTTATAAAATTAATAGCTTAAAAATGTGTGATTTAAATTAAAATAGGATTCAAATTTTATTTGGGGTGCAAATATCCTAAAAATCAATTAACCTGTTTACAAATTTAAATAAAATTAACCCTGATGAGAAAGTCCGCAGCAGGCAGTCTTCAGTCCCGAAAAATAGAAAATTTTCAATTTTCGTAATTTTTCATGTCTGGATTAATGGAACGTAGAGGCGCACGGACGTGCGTCTGAAATAAATGAACATGCGCACGAATCTGTTTCATCCGTGTTCAAAAATTCAAATTCAGCATCATGGATAATAAATTATTGCCCGATAATTTTGTAGATTAAAAATTTGTGTTTACTTTTGCGCCCCTGAAAAATAACAAGGTAAATAACAATGGCAAAGAAATCAAAAGACGCAAGAGTACAGATTATTCTGGAATGCACAGAGCATAAGAATAGTGGACAACCGGGGACTTCAAGGTACATCTCTACCAAAAACAAGAAGAACACTCCCGACAGGATGGAATTGAAAAAGTACAATTCGATCCTGAAGAAAATGACAGTACACAGAGAAATCAAATAAATATTTTTGAATTATGGCTAAGAAAGTAGTTGCATCACTCCAATCGAGCAGTAAAGATTTTGCGAAGGTTATTCAGGTTGTGAAATCTAAAAAAACCGGCGCATACACCTTTAAAGAAGATATCGTTCCGAACGAAAAAGTTCAGGAATTTATCAGTAAGAAATAGGAATACCCATGGGTATTTTAATGCAAGCCTTTTCCGCCAGGGGGAAGGCTTTTTTTGTATGGACATATACTAAATAATTTTGCATCATGGGACTCTTTGACGTTTTCTCGAAAAAGAAAAAAGAAAAACTCGATGAAGGACTTGAAAAAACCAAGTCGAGTGTATTTTCGAAACTAAGCAAGGCCGTGGCCGGCAAATCCAGAGTGGACGATGAGGTGCTTGACAATCTCGAAGAAATTCTGGTTAGCTCGGACGTGGGTGTTAGCACCACGCTTAAAATTATCGAGCGCATCGAAGCCCGTGTAGCCCGCGACAAGTACCTGGGTACCGCCGAGCTTAACAGAATTCTTAAAGAGGAGATTGCCTCGCTGCTCGAAGAAAACTACAAGGGTGAACTTCTGGGTTTTGATTTCCAGAAGCGCGATACGCCTTATGTTATTATGGTTGTGGGTGTAAACGGCGTGGGCAAAACCACAACCATCGGCAAGCTGGCCTACCAGTTTAAGCAAGCCGGCAAATCGGTGGTGCTGGGTGCTAGCGATACCTTTAGGGCGGCTGCCGTGGATCAGCTCACGATTTGGTCGCAGCGTGCAGGCGTGCCCATCGTTAGCCAGGGCATGAATGCCGATCCGGCATCGGTGGCCTTCGATACCATGAAATCGGCAGTAGCTAATAAAAACGATGTGGCCATCATCGATACCGCCGGTCGCTTGCACAACAAGGTGAACCTGATGAATGAGCTGAGCAAGATTAAAATGGTGATGCAAAAAGTGATTCCGGACGCTCCGCACGAGATACTGCTAATTCTGGATGCTTCAACCGGCCAAAATGCCATCGAACAGGCAAAGCAGTTTACCGCCGCCACCGAAGTAAACGCGCTGGCACTCACCAAACTCGACGGCACAGCCAAAGGTGGCGTGGCCATCGGCATTTCCGACCAGTTTAAAATTCCCGTAAAATATATTGGCATTGGCGAAAAAATGGAAGACCTGCAAATTTTTAATAAAACTGAATTCGTAGATTCCTTATTCAATCAATAAAAATAAATCCCTTTAAAACCCTTTCCTTTGTCGTTAAAAAGCCAAATCAGCATTGTTACCCTGGGCTGTTCCAAAAATCTGGTGGACTCAGAAGTACTCATGCACCAGCTCGAAACCGGTGGTTACACCGTTGCTCATAATCCCGATAAGGTGGACGGAGGAACTGTAATTATTAATACCTGCGGTTTTATTAATGATGCCAAGGAAGAATCCATCGAAACGATTCTTAGCTTTGCTAAAGCACGAAAAAAGAACAATATCGAAAAACTGATTGTGATGGGCTGCCTGTCGCAACGCTACAAATCGCAGTTGGAAGCCGAGATGCACGAGGTGGATGCGTTTTTTGGCGTAAGCGATTTGGCTGCAATATTAAAAACCTTCAAGATTGATTATCGCAAACATCTGATTGGCGAGCGGGCGGTGAGCACACCCGGGCATTATGCCTACCTTAAAGTATCGGAGGGCTGCGACCGTTCCTGTTCGTTTTGCGCCATTCCGCTAATCCGGGGCAAGCATATCTCCAAACCCATCGAAGAAATTGTAAAAGAAGCGGAGTTTCTGGCCTCCAAAGGGGTGAAAGAATTGATGCTGATTGCGCAGGATCTTACCTATTATGGTCTTGATATTTATAAAAAGCGAATGCTGGCACCCCTGCTCCAAGCCCTCGAAAAAGTAGAAGGAATCCGGTGGATACGCCTTCATTACGCCTATCCGGCAGGTTTTCCTAAGGATGTAATCGAGGTGATGAAAACCTCGGATAAGATTTGCAAATACCTCGATATCCCCTTGCAGCATATCAGCGATCCGATCCTCCAATCGATGAAACGTGGACACAGCGGCGAGCAATCCAGGAATCTTATTTCGGAACTCCGCACCGCCATCCCCGACCTTGCCTTGCGCACCACACTTATTGTTGGTTATCCCGGCGAAAGCGAAAGCGATTTTGAAGCCTTAAAACAATTTGTAACCGAAACACGCTTTGAGCGACTTGGGGTTTTTACCTATTCGCACGAGGAAGATACCGCAGCTTATAAGCTGGCAGATGATATTTCGGAAGAGCTAAAACAAAGCCGAGCCGATGAGTTGATGGCCTTGCAGGAAGATATTTCGATGGATATTAATCGCGAAAGAATTGGACAGGTTTACAAAACGATGATCGACCGCAAAGAGGGCGATTTTTGGGTGGGCCGCAGCGAGTACGATTCGCCCGAGGTGGACAACGAAATCCTGATTCCAAGGGATGCTCTTTTAAAAGTGGGTCAGTTTTACAATATCCGCATCACCGATGCCGAGGCCTTCGATTTGTTTGGAGTTTTGGATGCAACCGCCCAATAAATTTCCAAAATTAATTTCTGATTTCCTGTAATAATCTGTTTTACTTTGAACATTTAAAATGCTTTAGTTGAAATTTGTTTAGAAATTGGAGATGGATTAATGCAATATTATTTTGTATGTTTGTAAAATGTATTACCGCAGAAAAATATTATTATCATTATTACAGGTTTTTGATAACCAGATAGATAAGATAAGTCTGCAAAAAGAAAATACCAAACAAGCCGAGATTTTATCATTATTGAAAACAAAAAAACGCATTGCCCTTACTTGCTTCGAAGCAAATATTCACCAATGCCATAGAAAGCATTTATCTGAATCTATTGCAAATATGGAGGGCTTTGATTACGAATTAAATCATATCTAATGGCAAAGACCAAAGTTCTGCATTTCTTTTTAGGGACAACGCAAGAGCATCACTACCGATCGAGAAATCCATTTGTGATTATCGGAACTTTCCACCCAAAACCCATCACACAATTCAGGTTATTTTAGGATACAACAAATTCCTTTTTCCCGTATTCCTGTCTGGTCGGGGCTTTGGATACATCCTCGCAGTAGTCCCAAGCCATTTCAGTATTCGATATTTAATATTCGATATTCAATATTCAGTATTCAATATTCGATATTCAATATTCAGTATTCGATATTCAATATTCAGTATTCAATATTCAGTATTCGATATTCAATATTCAGTATTCGATATTCAAAATTCAAAAATGCTACCTCCTCCGCTCAATCTGCGTTGGTGTCCACTGGTAGGCTCCAATATCCGGACGTTGGGTGCGGTCGATGCCATTGATGTCAAAAGGAACCGTGTTGGCAATACCGGGATTGCCTGCGCCAATTACCGGCGAAAGGCTGTCGGGTTGCAAGTTGTTGACCGTTGGATCGATAAACAAGGGATCCTGGTTTTTGAGTATCGCCTTGAAATTGGTATCCGCCAAAACATCCAGTTCGGTTTTTATCAGGCAGTGGTCGAAGGTGTAAAGAAATTCGGCCACACTATCCTCGATTACCAGTTCCTCTTTTTGATTGCCATAAATAATGGTATTGGCAATATTGGCCGAAAAAGGATAGGCCACCACCTGATTGTCCTGGTCGATAAAATAATTGTTCAGATATACCGATGCGGTATTACGAATCCCGTGTCGCCAGTTATTGCCGATAGTGGTTTGTCTGAAATCATAGCCGCCGCCCAGCGTTAATGCGAGGGCATATTGTCCGCAGTTGGTGATAACGCAGTTTTGTCCGGCCACAAAATAATAGCGCGTCAGAATTCCGGCTCCCGACATATTTTCGATAATGGTATTGGATAGATACAGTTGGTTGCCCATAAATTCCTGGAGCGTTTCCAGTTGCAATCCAATAAATCCATTGCGGATGATGGCGTAGTTGATTTCGTTATCCACGGCACCCTCGTTTATCCAAATCCTGTCCCACTGCCCGGGCAAATCCTTGTAGGCCGCTTCGAGGCGGTCGCCCTGAAAATAGACGGGTTCTTCCTGCGTGCCCATCACTTTAAGCGAGCCGCCTTTGTAAATCCACAAGCCCGAGCCGCTGTGAAAGTAAATCTTTGTTCCGGCTTCGATAGTCAGGCTGCCGGTCGAATCTACCACAGCGTATCCGTAAACCACAATAGGCAGGTCGCTGGTCCAGGTGGTGTCCACGCCTTCGCCGGCTACAATTTTGTAACGTGGCAGGTTTTCCGGATCCTGGTTCCAAAGGATGTAACGCGCATTTTGTCCCCAGGCCACCAGGTCCACATCCTGAGGATTGCCATTGGTTTCAAACACAATCGAATCGGTAAGGATAAAGGGTTCGGTCTGGTCGTTGGGGTTGATATTTACTTTGGCAAACAGGAAAATGCTGTCATTGCCACGAATTTCAATATCCTGAAAAGCGGTGCCACTCTGGCCGTCCACATTCATCGAATACCTCGAGGTGGCACCTTTGGCCAGCCTGATGGATGAAATTTTGATGGTCTTGTCCGAAGGATTGTAAACGCTGATGCGCTCGGTGATGGAACCGATGGTAGTAAAAACTGTATCGAATATTAAGGTATCCGCCGAAAATCTTAGACTGATTGTTGGATTGGTATCAAAGTCATCGTCTTTTTTGCAAGATGAAAAAATAATCAGGATGCCGATAATTAGAATTAAAACAGCGGACAGAATGCGTGAGGTCATGGATAAATATGTTTATAAAAAGGCAAAATTAGCCTGAATTTTTTAATCTACCATTTACGAATTAATGCCTGCTTTATTGTAAATGATGCCATTGAAGAAATTGATTTAAGGGATTGTTGTGAATTAACTTGATGTTATTTTGTTACCAATGACATGTTTTTGCAAAATGTGTATCTAAGGAGAAATCTATTGCATTGAGTCAGATTATTTCATAGCAAGTACTAAAGCACAACGATTAACAGATAACGATTAACAAACAACGATTAACAAACAACGGATAACGATTAACAGTTTACGGATAACGATTAACAATTATTCATGCGCACAGCAAACCACAAACATTGCCTATTTTTGAGCCGAATTAATTCAATATCCAAATATGTCAAATCAAAGTATTCAAGTTGCAGTTGTGCAGGCAAGTCCTGTAATTTTTGACCTCGAAAAAACGCTTCAAAAAACCATCTCCCTGATTCACCAATGCAAAAGTCTGGGAGCGAAGCTTATTCTTTTTCCCGAATCTTTTATCCCGGCCTACCCACGAGGACTTAGCTTTGGAGCCGTGGTGGGCAGCCGTAGCGAAGAGGGTCGTCAGTTATTTCAACGCTATTCTGACAGTAGCGTTGTGGTGCCCGGCAAAGCTACCCGGCTGATTGGCGATGCGGCTAAAGCAGCCGGGGCTTTTGTGGCTCTGGGCGTAACGGAACGCGACACAATTAGCGGAACTTTGTATTGCACGCTCTTGTATTTTTCGCCTGAGGGGAAGCTCCTCGGAAAGCACCGCAAGCTAAAACCTACCGGCACCGAGCGCGTGATATGGGGCGAAGGCGATGGTTCCACACTGGTAACTTACGATACAGGAAAGGCAAAAATCGGTGGTTTGATTTGTTGGGAAAACCTGATGCCCGAGGCTCGCATGGCCATGTATCGCAAAGGAGTTGAGATTTATCTGGCACCCACTGCCGATGCCCGCGAATCGTGGCAGGGCAGCATGAAGCATATCGCCATCGAAGGCCGGTGCTTTGTGCTATCGTGCAATCAATTTGTACAAAAATCAGATTATCCCGATGAGCTGCTCCCTTTGTTGTCCGACCAGCCCGAGGTGATGAGTGCGGGTGGCAGTGTTATAATTTCGCCAATGGGCGAGGTGCTCGCCGGCCCGGTGCGGAACACAGAAGAAATTATTTCAGCCCGCCTGGATCTGTCGATGATTACCCGTGCAAAAATGGATTTTGATGTGGTGGGGCACTATGCCCGCCCCGATGTTTTTCGTTTGGAGGTTAAAGACCAGCCTGATATGGTGGAGGGTTGGAACGCTGGAATAGTGGAGTGATGGATTTGTGGAGCGTTGGAGTGATGAGCGATTCGCAGAGACGCACAGCCTGTACCAATTTTTTCGGGGGACATGCCTTAGGGAAAGTGGAGGGATGCGGTGGTGCGGCGACTTGGAATCGTCCGCAGGACATTTCAACGTCAAAAAGGATTGACGGAAGATTAGAAATATGCGAATTGTAAATCAAAAGCCAGTGCCAGCACATCATTTTTTTATCTAATCCTAAACTTGCCGGCTATTGTATTTTGCTTAACTTTGACATCAAAATTATTTTAGGAGGGATCAGCCCAATCGATCAAAATATTATTAGATAAAATGCTGCCATTACGAAAAGAATTATTCTGGGATATTGATGTCGATAAAATCGATGTCGAAAAAAATAAACGATTGATCATTGAACGAGTTTTATCGTTAGGCACTGTTGATGAATTTCGGTTTCTTCTGCAAACATACGATCATCACACGCTGATAAGCACTATCCGGGAGCTTGCCTATCTCGACCCCAAAACAATGAGTTTTGTAATAAGTTTTTTTAAAATTAATAAAGAACAACTCAAATGCTACACAAAGAAACAGTCGGCACCACAACACTGGAGCTAATTAAGCAGCTGCAGTCCGATCGGTACTTTCAGGATTTTATCCTCGTAGGTGGGACTGCACTTTCGCTTCAAATTGGACACAGGATTTCGGTGGACATCGATTTTTTTACTCAAGAGGACTTTGACGTTCCAACGATGCTTGAATATTTGGAACAGAAATATGGATTTCAGGAGCAATACAGCCACACCAATACTTTGAAGGGAATCATCAATAACGTGTTTGTTGATTTACTCACGCATAATTATAAAAGTGTGAGACCTTATGTTGAAATTGACGGAATTAAGATGGCCTCAAAGCAGGATATAGCCGCAATGAAGGTGAATGCTATTACAGGCAGTGGCACCAGAATTAAGGACTTTGTGGATATTTATTTCCTTTTAAAGGAATTTAGTTTTTCAGATATTATTGATTTTTACAAAACAAAGTACAGTACCCGAAACGATTTTCATGCGATTAAAAGTCTGGTTTATTTCGATGATTTAATTGTTGAGGAATGGCCAAATATGATCTTCGAAAAAGAGCTTACCCTTGATGATTTAAAAAAGTACCTGATTGAAAACCAGGGTTTGTTTCATTTGACTTTTTGATTGCAAACGAATTGAAATACAAGGGTTAAACACCCCAAAGATGCGGCGACTTGGAATCGTCCGCAGGACATTCCAGCGTCAAAAATAAAATATCGACCACCGATATCCGCATTATTCTAATTTTGCCTTTGCAAAACAAATTGAACTTATGCAGCAAATCAAAGATAAAATTCGCCAGTTGAGTATCGAATATTACCCGAAAGTAGTAGTCTGGCGCAGGCACATCCACACCTGGCCCGAGCTATCCAAACACGAACATCAAACGGCGGCTTATGTGGCTGCGGCACTCGACGAGATGGGCATTCCATACCGCTCAGGTATTGCAGGCACTGGCATTATGGCCTGGATCGAAGGACGTAACCCTGCCAAAAAAACCATTGCCCTGCGTGCCGATATGGATGCCCTGCCTATTACGGAAACAAATACTGTGGATTACAAATCGAAGAATCCTGGCGTTATGCACGCCTGTGGCCACGATGTGCATACCGCATCTTTGCTGGGCACAGCGCGTATTCTCACTCAACTGAAAGATAATTTCGAAGGCACAGTACGGCTGTTTTTTCAGCCTTCGGAGGAGCGTTATCCTGGCGGGGCCATCCAAATGATAGGCGAGGGGGTGATGGAGAACCCGCGTCCTGCACACGCCTTCGGGCAGCATGTGTATCCTGAGCTGGAAGCCGGAAGTGTGGGCTTTCGCAGCGGTGCCTACATGGCCTCCACTGATGAAATTTTTTTAACCGTCAAGGGCAAGGGCGGTCATGGAGCCCAGCCTTCGCGCAACATTGACCCGGTGGTGATTGCGGCACACATCATCGTGGCACTTCAACAAATCGTGAGTCGCCAAAGCGCACCCGATGTACCCACAGTTTTATCCTTCGGGCGTATCATCGGCGAGGGGCAAACCAACGTAATTCCTGACGAAGTAAAAATTTCGGGCACCATCCGTACCTTCGACGAAACCTGGCGCAAGGAAGCCCATAAGCGCATCAGGAAAATGGCCGAGTCGATAGCCGAGGGCATGGGCGGAAGCTGTGAAGTAGTGGTGGACCCTGGTTATCCCTTTGTTTACAACGATCCTGCAATTACCGAAAACGCCAAACAATGGGCCATCGAATTGCTGGGCGAAGATCGGGTGGTGGATCTGCCCATACGCATGACCGCCGAGGACTTTTCGTATTTTGCCAATATCGTCCCCTCCAGCTTTTATCGCCTCGGCGTGGCCAATTTCGAGGCAGGCATTTCCTCCAGCTTGCACACCTCCACCTTTGGTGTGGACGAAAAAAGCCTGGAAACAGGTATGGCCTTGATGGCCTGGATTGCAGTGAAGGCTCTGGCTATGTAATGCGGTTTTAAAACAGTACAGCGATTTTCCCGTCTGATTTAAATATTGGGGTGCCCTTTTCTTTTGTATTTTTGCATCCAAATTATAGTTTTGTTAAAATATGAATAGCATTAATAAAATAAAACTTGTGCTGCTGATCCTGGTTGGGGTTTTTCCCTTTTCCGGATTTTCGCAAGATAAGATACCAGAGGATTTTTGCATTAGCACCAACGAATTAAAACTTTACAATCTGATTAATCAGTACAGGCAGGAACATAAACTGGCCGAAGTGCCCTTGTCGAAAAATTTATGCTATGTTGCCAAGCTCCATGTTAGCGATCTGCAATATAATCGCCCCGATACCGCAGGGTGCAACCTCCACTCCTGGTCTAACCAGGGACACTGGGTCGAGTGCTGTTACGGGCGAAATATTTTTAATAATTCCTGCATGACGGCAAAGCCCAAAGAGTTGACCGCTTATCCCGGCGATGCTTACGAAATTGCTTTTTGGGAAAGTGTGGATGCCATTCCCGAAGTGGTACTCAACCTGTGGAAGTCATCGGAGGCTTCGGCTGACCTGATTCTAAACCGTGATATCTGGAAAAATAAAAGTTGGAAGGCCTTTGGCGTTGGGATGCTGGATGGCTATGCTGTGGTATGGTTTGGCGCCGATGCCGATGCCGAAGAAGGCGTAAAAGTATGCAATACGGGCAAGATGGCCGGACGCTTGGTTGACCGCCAGCAAAAGAGCAGCAATGCTGCGAGTGGGAGCGGAGTAAAATATTTCCTGATTATTTCCAGCTTCACCGATGAGGCTTTGGCAAAGACAGAGGTGAGTAAATACAAGGCCAGGGGTTTTCGCAATCCCTCGATTATCCAGTCGGGGGCTAACTACCGTGTAACTCTTGGAAATTATCCCTCGCACGAAAAAGCCATCCAGGCACGCAATAGCCTTAACGACAGTTATAAAAATGCCTGGGTTTTGAAACAGTAATTACTAAATCCCGACACAATCGGGCATTAAAAATATTTCAAAAAATAAATCAATGAATTTGCAAGATCATTTAAATGCTTTATCTGAGCTAAAGAGCCAACTATATAAAAAGGATTTTTTGCTTACCTGGGAAAAAAGCGATGCCGACCTGCGTGCCATCCTCGAAATTGCTGACACGCTCAGGCTGATGCGCCGCGAGAATATATCGCCACGCCTTTTTGACACCGGCCTGGCGGTTTCCATCTTTAGAGATAACTCTACCCGCACCCGGTTTTCGTTTGCCTCGGCGGCCAATCTGTTGGGCTTGGCGGTGCAAGATATGGACGAGACCAAGTCGCAGATTGCCCATGGCGAAACCGTGCGCGAAACAGCCAATATGATTTCTTTCTTATCCGATTTTATCGGTATTCGCGATGATATGTATCTGGGCGAGGGCAATAAATATATGCGCGAAGTGGGCGATGCACTCGACGAAGGCTTTGCTAACGATGTGCTCCCGCAGCGTCCGGGCATCATCAATTTGCAATGCGACATGGATCATCCCACCCAGAGTATGGCCGACCTCCTGCATCTAAAAAATTATTTTGGTTCGCTGGAAGCCCTGCGTGGTAAAAAAATCGCTATGAGCTGGGCATACTCACCCAGCTACGGCAAGCCGCTTTCGGTGCCTCAGGGCATTATCGCGCTGATGACCCGCTTTGGCATGGATGTGCAACTGGCCTATCCCGAAGGTTATGGCTTGATTCCTGAGATTACCGATCTGGCTGCAAAAAATGCCGCCGCCAGTGGAGGCTCTTTCCACATCAGCAACTCGATGGAGGAGGCCGTGAGCGATGCGGACATCGTCTATCCCAAAAGCTGGGCTCCCTTTCACATTATGGAAGAGCGCACGCAACTGCTGATGAACAAAGATATGAAAGGCTTGGGTGAACTCGAAAAGTCCTGCCTTGCCAACAATGCCCGCTTTAAGCATTGGGAATACGATGAGGCAAAGATGAAGCTCACCAAAGGTGGAAATGCCTTGTACATGCACTGCCTGCCTGCCGATATTTCGGGGGTTTCGTGTGCAAATGGTGAGGTGCAGGCCGAAACCTTCGAGCATTATCGTTTGCAAACCTATATCGAAGCGGGTTACAAGCCCTATATCATCGCCGCCATGATGCTGGCCAACAAATTTGAAAGTCCTGCCGCTAGCTTGCAAAATGTGCTTAATCAAAAGCGGGCGCGGGTTTTTTAGCATTAGCTTGGGGATTGTTTTTTTTCAATGTGGCAAAACCCTTGGTCTTATTTGTTAACTTCTTGAAGTGATAGTTGCTTTGGCCATGTGATATTTCCTATTCCTTTTTTTATTTCACAGGCTTCATTCAACATTATCTTCGGCGGATATCAAAAAGTGATTTCCCGAAACTTTCGTGGAACAAGTTTCTTTAAATTAAAAATTTGGTAACACTAAAGTTCCCATAAAGCATCATTTTCTTATCGCTTAAAATCTTAAGAATCATTGGATTCAATCAATGGTTTTTAATAAATTGTTAATAGCCTCCCTCAATTTCGCCCTCCATTTAATACTTTCTTAACACACTTTTAATTTTGAGTTAATCGGCCTTAAGATCGAACGCTACACTTTTGCAGCAGATTTTTTAAACGTAATTAATTTGATATCCAACTTAGAAATTAACAAGTAAAATTAAAAGATTTTAAGACGATGAAAAAACTCAATCTGAAAATGCTGGCCGTAATGCTGGCCGCGCTAATGTTTACCTTTTCGTTTGTTGCTTGCAGCAGCGATGACGATCCTACCCCGCAAAGTCCAAAAGTTAGCTCTCCCGACAATCAGGAAGTTGCCCTGGGCACTGCACTTGACGTTAGTTTTGCTTATACGGCCGAAGGTGGTTTCAAATCCTCGAGCGTACTTGCAGACAATGGAAGTGCTATTATAAAGACCGATGGTACTATCGGCGCAAGCACGGGTGAAATTGTAGTAACTTTTACTCCGAGTGCTAATGGAGCAGCCTCAGTTAAAGTGATTGTTACCGATAACAACGACCAAACCGATGATGCAACGGCTGTGCTGAATGTGGTGGAAGAAGTAGTGGAGCTCACCATATATGTTGATGCCAACATCAGCGAAGATATTACCTGGGAAAGCGGAAAAACTTATGTGCTTCAAAGCCGTATCGCTGTGGTTTCGGGGGTAACGCTTACCATCAAGCCTGGCGTAGTTATCAAAGGAGAAGCCGGAAGCGGTGCCAATGCTACCGCCTTGCTTATCGCGCGTGGTGGCAAGATTATGGCCGAAGGAACAGCCGCAGCCCCCATTATTTTTACTTCGGTGGCCGACGAAATTGAACCCGGGCAAATTGAAAGTCCCAACCTCGACCCCGACCTGAATGGCCTTTGGGGCGGACTGATTGTGCTGGGTAATGCGCCCATTTCGGCCGATGCCGAATCAGTTCAAATCGAAGGTATTCCTCCTTCGGATCAAAATGGCCTTTATGGCGGAACCCTTGCTAACGATAATTCGGGTGTGATAAAATTTGTTTCGATTCGCCATGGTGGTGCCAACATTGGCGAAGGCAACGAAATAAACGGACTTACCCTTGGCGGCGTAGGATCGGGGACTATCATCGAAAATATCGAAATTGTTGCCAACCAGGACGACGGAATCGAGTGGTTTGGAGGAACAGTAAATGTGAAAAATGCCATCGTTTGGAATACCGGCGATGATGCCATCGACACCGATCAATCGTGGGGCGGCACACTCGACAATTTTATCGTGGTTAATCCCGGCGATGAGTGCTTCGAGCTGGATGGTCCGGAAGGCGATATGTTTGCAAAACATACCATCAAAAATGGGACGGCTTATGCCGGAAATGCTCAAGGTTTGGTTGACCTGGATGATAATTCTAATGTAGATATGATGAACATTTATTTTTTCGGATTGGGCGATGATCAGGATTTCGACCAGATTCCAACGGTTTATCCTTGTTCATTCTCAGCATTTGAGGCTACGCTGCCGGCGGATAAAGTATTAACGGATTATTTTAAAGATGGCTCTGACGCTTTTGTAACTGTGGTTGCTCAAGGGTCGAGCACTGTTGGTGCTGATGCTTCAGTTTTTAACGGCTGGTCGTGGGCTGCTGTTTCAGGAAATTTGAGTGGTTTTTAATTATAAGTAATTTTTTGGTTCTCAACTCGCAGGCATTAACAATGCTTGCGAGTTTTTTTAATGTTTGGTGAAGCATATTAAATTTGAACAGCATGCACATACTAAAATTTAGACTAGTTATCTTTTCACTTCTTTTTTTCCCTACGCTTGTTTTTTCTCAGAACGGATTTATCCGGGGTACTATATATGATGATGCAACTGCAGAAACATTGCCCGGAGTAACCGTATTCGTCGAGGGGACAAGTGCCGGTGCAATCAGCGATTTCGATGGGAAGTTCAGCATTAGCATCGCTCCCGGGATCTACACATTGAGGATTTCGTTTATCTCGTACGAAACCCTGACTGTTGAAGGCCTCCTAGTTAAAAAAGGCGAAGCAACTATTATGGATAATCTTAGCTTGAAAGAAGCAAACATCGAAATTGAAGGTGTTGTTATTTCTGCTGCGGTGATCAGAAATACCGAGACAGCCATGCTTAGTATGAAGAAAAAATCGGCGAACCTTATGGATGGAATTTCTGCAGTAAATCTCCGCAAAATCGGCGACTCTGATGCTGCTGCTTCCATGAAGCGGGTACCCGGTGTTTCGATCCAGGGTGGCAAATATGTATTCGTGCGTGGACTGGGTGATCGATATACCAAAACAACTTTAAATGGCATGGATATTCCCGGCCTCGATCCCGACCGGAATTCATTGCAGATGGATATTTTTCCAACCAATATCATCGATAATATTGTAGTTAATAAATCCTTCACGGCAGATCTTCCGGCAGATTTTACCGGCGGCATTGTGGATATTGCCACCAAAGATTTTCCTGAAGAGAAAAAGGCAAATGTGTCGATCAGTTTAGCTTACATTCCAACCATGCATTTTAAAAGTGATTACCTAAATTATGAAGGTGGTAAAACCGACTGGCTGGCTTATGATGATGGAACGAGAGCTATCCCGGCTACCAAAAATATCCCTTTTTATACCGATGCCATCAGCGATCCGGAAGGTCTCGATGGGCTGCGATTCCGTGAAATACTCAATAATTTCAACCCTACCCTTGCTGCCATGCAAAATCAAAGTTTTATGGATTACAGCATCGGGGCTTCGGCAGGAAATCAGATTAACCGCCAAAAAGTAAGCTGGGGATACAATGCAGCCGTTTCGTACAAGAATGAAACAGATTTTTATAAAGATGCCGAATTTGGGAGATATGGACTGTACAGCGATAAGTCGATAAATGAAATGGAGCAGCGCGAATTTCAAACCGGCAATTATGGAGTAAATAGTGTTTTGATAAGTGGATTGGCCGGCCTGGCATTAAAAACTATAAACTCAAAATACAGATTCAATATTCTCCATCTGCAAAATGGTGAATCGAAGGCGGGTATTTTTGATTATGCTAAATCGAATCAGGGTACTGAGTTTAAAGGATTTCAGCATAACCTGGAATACAGTCAGCGATCGATGACCAACCTCTTACTAAGCGGTAAGCATGTTTTTGCTAGGGATTGGGATATCGAATGGAAATTATCGCCCACCTTGTCCAAAATGGAGGATCCCGATATTCGCTTTACAAGATATGTAGTTACTGATGAGGGAAAGTTAGTAATTGGCACCGAGTCAGGATTCCCGGAGCGAATATGGCGAGCGTTGGAAGAAGTAAATTATTCGGGTGTAGCTGATGTAACCAAGGATTTTAATTTAGGTGGAGAAAAAGCAAAATTGAAATTTGGTACGGCCTACACCTATAAGGAACGCGATTTTAATATCCGCAGTTTTGCCCTCAACATCCGTCAGCCATGGGATTTTACCGGTAATCCTGACGAATTGTTTTATCCCGAAAATTTATGGCCACGAGATGGGAGTATTGGTGCCGGAACTACCTACGAAGCCCGTTTTGTGCCTACCAACCCAAATCAGTTTAATGCCAATACCAATATGATGGCAGGCTATGTTTCAGCAGATTTTACACCTATCCATAGCTTAAAAGCAATTGTTGGAGTCCGTGTTGAAAATTTTGTTCAGCGTTACACCGGGCAGGATCAGTTGGGGAATAATGTATTGGATAATGATAAGGTACTTGATGATACAGATTTTTTCCCTTCGGTAAATTTGATCTACAGCCTTACCGAAAACCAAAATCTGCGTTTTTCATACACCAAAACCATTGCCCGACCTTCGTTTAAAGAAGTTTCGTATGCCGAAATTTTTGATCCTATCACCGGGCGTACTTTTATTGGTGGCTTGTTTCGCGATGCCGATGATGTTGCAGGTCTTGAATATTGGGATGGTAAGCTGATGAGTACAAATATTGACAATTTTGATTTGCGATGGGAGCTGTTTGAAGCCGGTGGTCAAACCGTTTCGGTGAGTGCATTCTACAAGCATTTTAAAAAGCCCATCGAATTGGTGCAATATACAACGCTTGTAGGTGCTTTCCAACCTCGGAATGTAGGCGATGGACAAGTTTTTGGGCTTGAATTGGAGCTTCGGAAAAACCTTGAGTTTATAAGCGTTCTCATGCAGAATTTTTCCTTTAACGCCAATTTTACCTACACCCAATCACGCATTAAACTTAGTGCTACCGAATATCAGTCGCGTTTAAACAATGCCCGCGAAGGCCAATCTGTGCGCGATTATCGCGATATGGCCGGCCAGGCTCCTTATCTTATCAATGCCGGGATAGCCTACGATGGAGGCAACGATGGTTTGTTGAGAGGATTGGAAGCCGGACTTTACTACAATGTGCAGGGCGAAACATTATTTATTGTTGGGATTGTTGATCGTCCTGATATTTATACAGTCCCTTTCCACAGCTTAAATTTTAATGCCAATAAAGATTTTGGTAAGAATGACAAAATGAGTGTTGGTGTAAAAATTGAAAATATCCTGGGTGATGATGTAGAAGCAATATTTAAATCATACCAAGCCACCGATCAGTATTATACGCGCTTAAGCCCCGGCACTAAATTTACGCTTAGATTTGGATACAGGATATTTTGAGCGGGAATAAAAAAAAGAGCCTCAAACCGGCTAAGATTGAGGCCTCAACTTAAACTTTAGAGGCCAAAAGGCTATTTTTGGTTTTCTGTAAACCTGGTAAAGCATTTAGTTTTGGATACCACGCTTTGCTCAGGTCAGCCCAATTTGAGTAATTATCACTCAGGTTGGGTTTGTTCTTTTTTAGTAGGTTCTTTCCATAGCGAGCTTTCCTTGCTCATCCCACATAAACCAGTCGCCACTTTTTTCGCCATTTTCGTAATTGATGTCATAACGCTTGTTTCCGTTTACATCCCAAACATACCAATGGCCATGTTTTAAACCATCCTTAAAACTTGCTTCTGCGGTAAGGTTTGCATTTTCATCCCATGTTAACCATGTGCCATCCTTTAAACCGTCTTTGTATGATCTTTGCTCTTTTTTGGCACCTGTCGGGAAATATATCATCACAACGCCATCTTCTTTTCCATCAAGTAAATTCATCTGCATCTTTAAGATACCGTTGTTGTGGTATTCGGCGTATTCACCAGTGTAGAGCTGACTGCCTGCATAATACAAGCCTTCGTTTTTTACAATGTCCTGAGCATACGATGCTCCAAGAACTCCAATAAACAATGTTAAAATTAAAATAGCCTTTTTCATTTTTAGCCTCCTGTTTTTATAAGTTGAGCTGCAAATATACATTAAATTAACCTTCAGGTAACATTAAGTTAACATAGTAAAACTCAATTTATTCCCATTTTAGATTTCTCCATTCAGTACCGAAGACATGCTTTTGCAAATGTGAGTATATCTCGGGAGATTTCTCCTTTCAGTCGAAATGACACCATTGGAGCGGGTATGGGAGGGGGGAGATTCGGGCGCGAAGCGCCCGAATCTCCCCCCTCCCAATCAGCCTGCGGACGCTGTCATTTCGATGCCGCACGAGCGGCAGGAGAAATCTTTTCCCAAGTGTCCCCGTAAGGGTGAGATTTTCCTAATAAATGCGAGAGTGTGGCCGGGTGAACCCGCTTACCAATTAACAATAATCTGCTCCTCGCTATTTGTATAAGTAATCGATGGACACCGCAAGGTGTAATAATCTGCTGGCAAAGGCTCCTCCGCTGCTTTCTGAAAATTGACCATCACAGCATTTATCTTTTTGGTTTCCCCATTCACTTTAATAAATTCGGGATTATCGAAGCCATGGAACACTAGCTGGATAAAGCCGAACTGACTTTTCCGGCTTCCGGTTTTTTTATCAAAAACTACCTCGTTAATGGCAGCCTTGTATTTCATGGTGCGCAAATAGTAATCTCCATCCTTATATTTGTAACTGGTGCCATCATCTTCGTAATATTCCCATTCGTGATCCGCCGTTGCATTGCTGCGATAAAGATGCACCCGGAGCGTGTCCGAAGGTTTTTCGGCGGTATGCTGTATGGGCGATTGCATAGCTATCATGCTGCCGGCTTTTACAAACACAGGCAGTTTGTCGATGGGGCAGGAGGTGGTCATTTCCTGTTTGCCTTCGTAAAAATGGTCGGTATAAAAATCGTACCAGCCGCCCTGTGGTAGATAGGCTTTGGTAATTTCCTTCTTGCTTTCCACCGGGATAACAAGCATGGAAGAGCCAAAGAGGTACTGAGTTTCGTATATGCGCCAGAAAACCTTTTCGTCGCTGGTATAATCGATGGCCAGACTGCGGTTGAGGGGCATGCCCGTGAGCGTGGATTGGCGCATGGCTGTATAAATGTAGGGCAGCAGATTGTAGCGAAGCTGGATGTAATTGCGGGCGATACGCTCGGTTTGCTCTCCAAAGGCCCAGGGTTCGGCACTGGCAGTGTTGATGGCGGTGTGGCTGCGAAAAAATGGCGTAAAAGCACCTATTTGTACCCAGCGGGCAAAAAGCTCTGGTGTAGCATTTCCACCAAAGCCCCCCACGTCGGAGCCGGTAAACGAAACGCCTGAAAGGCCGAGGCTGTTTACCAGACGCACCCCAAGCATCAGGTGCTCTTCGTTGGCCTGGTTGTCGCCCGTCCAGATGGCGGTATAACGCTGCAGGCCAGCATAGCCCGCACGTGTGATATTCATCGGGCGCAGGCCATTCATCAGTTTTTTGGTGCCCTCGTAGGTGGCGCGAGCCATTTGTAATCCATACACATTTTTGGCCTCACGGTAGCTGGTTTTCTCCCCTTCCCAGTCGAAAGTTAAAAGGCTGGGAACTTCCTGCCCCCAGGATGAGACCTCGTTCATGTCGTTCCAAAAACCGGCGATGCCCAGCTTTACATATTCCTCAAAATTTTCGCCCCACCAAAGACGCGCTTCAGGCTTGGTAAAATCGGGGAAGTGGCACCAGCCAGGCCATACCTGCGCTGTCCAGGGCTGGCCGTCCGGATATTTTACAAAAAGATTCTCGGCCAGCCCTTTCTCGTAAGCCGAATAACCTTCTTCTACTTTAATACCCGGATCAACAATTACTGCCGTTTTAAAATTTAGATTTTTCAGATCTGTCAGCAGTTTTGCCGGATTGGAGAAGTGTTCAGGGTGCCAGGTAAAAATTTTATAGGCATCCATGTAGCCGATGTCGAGATAAATAACGTCAGCGGGGATTTTCTTTTTGCGAAAGGTTTGGGCGATATTCAAAACCTCGCTGTCGGGGCTGTAGCTCCAGCGGCATTGCTGGTAGCCCAAGGCCCAGAGCGGCGGCATTTCCATGCGTCCGGTAAGCCAGGTGTATGATTCGATGATTTCGCCCACCGTGCTGTTGCCGATAAAATAATAGTCCATCTCGCCATCCACAGCCGAGAAGTAGGAAAAACGATCGTTGGATGCCCCGAAGTTAAAGGTGCTGCGATACGAATTATCCATAAAAATGCCATAGCTCAGCCCGTGGTGCAGACCGATGTAAAAAGGGATGGTGGCGTACAATGGGTCGCTGTTGCTGTCGTAGTGCGGATTGTCGGTGTTCCAGTTGGTGTAGCCTTCGCCCCGGCGGTCGAGATGTCCGGTTTTTTCGCCCAGTCCCAAAAACTTCTCACCTTCCTGCAAAGTCTTGTAGGTCGTTACTTCGTTGCCAATCCACGAGGTGCCAAAGGCAGGGTCGTCCTGGCTGATGATTTGTCCGTGCTTATTTTTAAAAGTAAGACGCAGCGGACTTTTTTGGATTTCCAGATCGAGTGAATCGGTGCTGATGAAAAAGTAATCCGCATCTTCACCGTAATCAAAATTGCCTCTTATCATCTCGCCAACCACGGCATACGATTGGTCTTCACCAAAACTTCTGGCTATCCTGACCCTAAATATCGTGGGAGTGAGGATACTTACTTCAGCAATGCTACTGCTGGTATGAAAAGTAAACTGCTGCTTTGCCTTGTTTTTGTCGATGTCAGTTACCTTTCCCAGGCTTTCGTTGAGCTTACTTTGCGATGTGGCAAAGCCTACTACAAAAAAGGTGAGCAGCAGAATTATAAAATTTTTAAGCATGATGAAGATTTTGATCGTTAAAAAATTTACAAAAAACTAAGTCTTGTGAGCCTTGGTGCCCTAGTGTCTTCGCGGTTTCTCCTGCTTTACTTGCCACGAAGGCACAAAGACACGAAGAAACACTAGGAGCATTTTTGATACCTAAGCTGTCGCAGACCCTCGGCCTTCCAATGAACGCTGATGGCTTTGATGTTTCAGGCTTTCAGCCCGTGAATAAGAACTAATTATTTTACATAAACCCTATATTCCCAGGGTTCCAGCTTTAGCTGATGATCTTTAATAAAACGCACTTTTTCCTTACTAAATAAATCGCTGTACTCCCCCACATAACCATCGCTCTGGAGTTTTACTTCAAGGGCGGTATCCGATAAATTAAGGATTACAAATACCTTGTCCTGGTCTTTGCTTCGTGTAAATGCCACCACACTTTCATCCTCCGATGTTTTTACAGCTTCATATTCCCCGCCAAAGTTGCCATTCCACAATGCAGTATTTCTTTTTTTCAGGTTCAGCAACTTGCGATAGAAATCCTCCAGCGGATAATCTTTCCAATCCACGAGGTCTTTGGTGAAAAATTCCAGCCGTTTATCCAAAGCCGATTCCTGCCCTGTGTAAACCAGTGGCATGCCAGGCACCGTGGCCATAAGTACTGCAAAGGCCTTGTAGCCCTCGCCATATCTTTCATGCACAGTTCCGTTCCAGGAATTTTCGTCGTGGTTGGTGGTGAAATTCATTTTGTAAGCACCCGCAGGTGTGATGGTTTTTAATGCTTCAAAATACCGGGCAACAACATCTGCGGTGGTGTCGCCGCTTGCAATCTTGTTGCTAAGGTGGTGAAAGTGCCAGCCATAGTCCATGTCGAAGGCATCCACGAGTAGGTCGGCTTCTTCGGCTTCGGCCAGCATAAAAACGGGTTTTATTTTATCCAGTGCTGCGCGTGCCTGGTTCCAGAATGGCGTGGGTACCATCCCGGCCACATCGCAACGGAAACCGTCAATGTCGGCCTCGCGAACCCAGAATTCCAGTTCGCTGGTCATCACAGGCCACAGGTCTTTGTTTTCGTAGTCCAGTTGCACCACATCCGACCAATCGAAAGGGCCGAAATTTTGGCCGGTAGAATCCAGGGCGTAGTATTCGGGATGCTCGCTTTGCCAGGCGTGATCCCAGGCCGTGTGATTGGCTACCCAATCGATGATCACCTTCATATCCAGGTCGTGAGCCAGCTTAACCATATTTTTGAAATCCTGCATCGTGCCAAACTCGGGGTTAATAGCCCGATAATCTTTTACCGAATAATAGCTGCCCAGCTCGCCCTTGCGATTTTTGAGGCCGATGGGTTGCACTGGCATGATCCACAGGATTTCTACGCCCATATTTTTCAGCCGAGGCAACTGCTTCATAAATGCCTTCAGGTTTCCTTCGGGGCTGAACTGCCGCAGGTTTACCTCATAGATATTTGCGTTTTTCGACCATCCGGGATGAGCCACATTGCTTGTTGTGGCCACCTTCGTTTCAGTGGATTTTGTTTTAGCTTCCTGTTTTTTAGGTGAAGTGTTGCAGGCCGTAAGGATTACCGCTACTAAAATTAGCAATAGAAATGTGTATTTCATTTTATTAAATTTTTAAAATTATGGATAAATTATTTCATAAAAAGTGCTGATGACAAGCTATTATTTATTTTTGGCAAAAATAACAGGAATTATCAAAATTTAGAATTAATGAATTTAGCCGAAAATATGACTGCCGAGAACCTCGACCTGGTGATGCGCGAGGACGACTTTGTGATTTATTACGCAGGCGAACCGCTTACTACGCCCGGAGGCCGCGATTTTACGCATAAGAATGCACGTTTGCTAAAGCATATTTTATTAAAGCTAACGCTTTTGTCGTCCAGGATAAACGGGGGCCTGAACAGCGCAGAGATTTTTGTGTATTTAAAAGATAAGATAGAAAGATCGCAGGATTTTGTTGGCGAAAATTTTGATGCCATTTTCGAAAATGATTATGTGATTGCAGCGCGATATGAAACTTTGGCAAAAACAAACCATCCGAAAGAGCTTGTGCTGGATTATCTGGATGAAAACCTGAGCGTGCTCAACCTTATTTTCTGGAGCAATTCGCTCATACTCGAAGGTTATCGCCGGCTGATGGTGCAAATGGATGGGGCGAGTAGCGTTTTAACAAAGGAAGAATGCCGGGAACTGATTAAGGAAAAATATGAAAAGCTGAACCCAGGACAAAAAGCCGGGGTCAATATATTGGTCTTCCATCATCATATCGGGATTGTTTTGCCGCTGATGCTGGTGCTGCAAATTATTTCGCCCTCAGAGTATGCCAATGGCACTTTGGCGGCGCAAGGCAAGGGCTATGCCGGCAAAACCATGCAGATATGTCAAACTGCCGCGCTTGAAATGCAAATTGAAACTCCACCCTTCGATATTGCCGCACCCTTCGATTTTGTTGGTAACAACCATAAGGATGCTTTAAAAGCGATGGAGTTTATGCGCTTTTTTGCTGCCGATCATCAACGTATTTCGGTAATTAGCGAGCTTATAAACCGTGGCGAGAGCGATGAGCTGGAGTTTAAATCCACGTTTAGGTGGGACTTGCGACAGAATAAAAAAAATCCGGCCATCGAACACGCATCCCTAAAAACTATGGCCGCCTTTATGAATTCCGATGGCGGCGACCTGCTTATCGGCGTTGAGGATGATGGGAATATTCTTGGCGTTGAAACGGATGGTTTTCCTAACGATGACAAGTTTTTACTGCATCTTTGGGCGCTCATCAAAGATACGATGGGGCAGGATGTTAGCCCCTTTATCAAGACTACCCTCGAAAAACTGGACGGGAAAACGGTGTGCAGGGTACATTGCCTGCCAAACATGCGCCCGGTGTTTCTGCGGCAAAAGGGTTTCGACGAGGCTTTTTATATAAGGATAGGCCCCAGCACCGGAAGTCTCGACATTAGCGAAGCTCTGAAATATATCTCCGGGCGGTTTAAGAATTAGTGTCTGTCTTTTAAGTAACAGTTAGAAAAATATTCGATTTCAGATTTAAGACGTTGGTGATATTCAGCATAATCTAAAATCTCCGATCGTTAATCGTCAATCTTAAATCAAAAAAAGGCGACTTTATGGACAGGCACTATTTAAAGTTTATATATCAGCCTGTCGCCCTGATAATCGATCCTGTTCATTTTTTTGCCTGCTTTCTTAAAGTTGTCAAAAGCCAGAATACAAACGATGGCCCCCAGTCCTGCAACGCCTGCTCCAATATCAACAAGGTTGTCGCGATCGTCTTTACGCCCCAAAAATGCCAATGCACCACCCACAAGCGAAATGCCTACCCCAAATTTCAAATTTCTGGAGGCCTTTATGAATTCCTCACCGGGGGTGGTATAAAAGTTATTCACCAGATATACGGCGGTTTCATCCAGGGCATAGCTGCTTGTTTTGCGGTGGTGTCGGCTAAACTGGGTGATAAAAATGCTGTCGTTTTTAACTTTCTGAATTTCGCAGGCGATACGCGTGCCGTTTTTAAGATATACCACATCAATATCTTTTTGAGCATAAACAAGGCTCGAAGCCAATAATGGCAGTAATACAAGTAAAAATTTCATCTCTGTCCCAAATTTGGTTTGTTGCGCAAAAATAAAAGGATTTTCCAAACATCCCTGTTTAATTTTGACTTTGGCAGGGAAAAAAAATAATGGATTTTTGATTTTTAAAATCATCTGATAAAAAATAATACTTAGCTTTGATGGCTAAAATAAAAACATCATAACTATGAGGAGTATTCTAATAATTACAGCATTATTTCTGGCGACAATTTTGCATAGCCAGTCAATCTTGACAGTCGGAGAAATCTTTGATTTCAATCTTAACGACGAATTCCATACATTTAATGATTATCAGCAAGGTGGTCCGCCAAATGCAAAGCGGATGACAATAATAGGCAAACATTTTTCTGCGGCAAATGACACCGTGTTTTATACCCGTTCATTTAACAATTATCACTCGGTTTTCAATCCAAACCCGACACCACATCTGGACTATTATTTCAATGCTTACATTGATTCTGTATTTTACACTAACTTAAATGATAGTGTTTTGTGCAACGGCTCCGACACAACTTGTAACTCAATTATCGATACTACAATTTGCGGGATTCCTACAAATGGAAGGGAATACATTGGACTTGAAGAGTATTCTTCAATTATTTACGGAAAAGGATTAGGAATTGTGCGAGATGTTTATTGGCAGAATCCTACCTTATTTTATGACTATAAAATTTTCTATTTTAAAAAAGATTCATTGGAGTGTGGGATCCCAGACTTGATAACATCAATTTCCTCAGACAAAATTTCGTTGGGTGTAGAAAATATTTATCCCAACCCGTTTACAGACAAAATCAATATCAGGTTTGCTGATGACCAACATTCATATCAAATAAAGATTTTTAATTTGAATGGACTGGAAATCTTTGAAACTACAGTTAACCATTGCAATAATGTCGTGATTGACAAAATAAAAAATAAAGGATTTTATGTCATAAAAATAGAATCAGAAGATGAAAGTTTTATCGGGAAAATTATCAAGAACTAAAGCCGCGCAACAGCAAATCATTGCATACAGCCGCTTAGCGGGCATTTGAGAAATGAATAGAAAAGGGAACACTCGAATCACAAAAAAAACTTCTGGCAATTGGGAGACTGCAAGTCATATTTGCGGAACGTTGAACTAAACCGCCCCCTATCTGAGGCGGTGATTTTTGTTATTTTTAGGGTATCGAATTCTAAAATATAACAAAATGGAAAATTCAGATTTAATGCTTATCCAGCGGATGATCCAAAATCAGATACTTCGGCATTATGGCACAATGCAATATGGCCACCAAGCTGGCACAGTGCTTCGAGCTATTGGAAAAGGCGGCTTACTATCCACAATTGCAGGGA
>Ga0307929_1000031_pt1 | contig 134723 bp, 119 predicted proteins | sample AceLakmetage1330_FD_203160 | JGI IMG/M metagenome (GOLD analysis project Ga0307929, IMG submission 203160) | Saline water microbial communities from Ace Lake, Antarctica - #1330 | ecosystem: Environmental > Aquatic > Non-marine Saline and Alkaline > Saline | place: Antarctica: Ace Lake...
GGGAGTTCCTGCGGATGAGGAAGCGTTACTGGCTTCTTCCCATACTACTCACGTTGGCCCTGTTTGGGGCATTGATTGTCTTTACCGAAGGAAGCGCCGTCGCTCCTTTTATCTACGCCCTTTTTTGATGCCAAAACCGTCGCTTCATTTTACAATTTTCAGCAACGTTCCGGCCTGTACCGTTTCATCCAGGGTTTTTCCATTCATGACTGCCCAGGCTTGAAGTTTTCCGTCCGACGCACCCAGGGCTTTCAACACCTGCTTTACAGTTCCGGTTCGGGGTGCGGAAGCAATCTTGATGCGATACGGTTTCCGGTTCAGCACCCGTTTGTTCGTCAACCGCTTGAAGCCCCCCATGGTCTTCTGAAATACAGGCTGGTATGACCGAAAAGCATTTTCCGGCGCCAGGCCGTGGAACTCATAGACTTTGCTCCCTTTCTGAACATAACCGGACATGATCTCAAGGGCTCCCTGGTTCGTCTGGATTTTCGACACCGTGCGAACAACTGACAAGCCATTAATCTTTTTTCGGTCGGAAGCCATGAGCCGCATCCGGTTCTTCTGAACAAAATCCCTGGCCGCCTGCTCCGGGGATTTTGCGGAAGAAAGCATGAACATGATGGCGGCATCCTTTTTCAGACTGGTCATCTGAACCATGGCGCGGGTATTTTGAAGGGTCCAGTCCGGGGGAACCGGGAATTGAAACCGAAGAAGGGGATGATAAAACACATTGTTTTCCACAAACCCTTCACGGGGATCCTCGCCGTAAACCATGCCGTTGATCTCTTTTAAGTAGACATCACGATTAACCTTGAAATTTTTCAGTCCCAGTTCCTTCTGCCATTTTTTCGCTTCCCGCTGAACAGCGCCGATACGATCTTCGGGGTCCGGATGGGTGGAGAACCATTCCGGCAAACCACTTTTATCCGATGTGGGCTTCATCCGTTCAAGGGTTTCAAAAAAAAGGGCCATGTGGGTGGCGTCATAGCCCGCCTGGCTGGAATAGGCCACCCCCAGGTCATCGGCTTCCCGTTCATTGTCCCGGCTGTAGCTGAGAAATAAAAGGCTGACCCCCATCTGGGCCAGCGGGGCCAGGACCTGCAACGTTTCAGAGAGCATCATGGCGCTGCCCAGGGTCAACTGGGACAGCTGGGCGCGACTGTACTGCTGGGCCGAATGGCGGGCGGTAATATGACCCAGTTCGTGACCCATAACACCGGCCAGTTCCGCTTCGCTGTTCAAGTTGGACAGAATGCCGCGGGTGAAATAGACGTAACCACCCGGCACGGCAAATGCGTTTACCACGGGAGTGTCCAGGATTTTGAACGCATAGGGTAATCCGGGACGATGGGAAATCTTTGCCAGTTTCTTTCCCACACCATCCAGATAAGCGGTCAACCGGTCGTCTTTGTAAATGCCATATTCGCTGACCACCTGGGAATCGGTTTGCTGTCCGAGCCTGATCTCGTCTTCCTCACTTAACAGCATCAACTGGTGCTCACCGGTCACGGGATTGACCGCACAGGCGATCGGAAAACAAAGCAGGCTCAACAGAAAAAGCCCCATCACCATACTGGCATATCTTTTTTCCCGCATCTTTTTTTTCTCCTGAAAGTAGGGGCACGATGCATCGTGCCCCTACTGAACATCCATATCGAACCGGGAATCCACATCAAACCGTGAAAAAGATCCCGTTTCAGCTGCGGACGCTTTGGGAGCATATTGCTTTGGTTCAGTTCCCTCTTTAAACGCCTGAAAAACGGTATTTTTGGAATGTCGTCCGGCCAGATGACCTGTTTTCCCATCTATCTTGGCAAAAACAACCCCTTTGGGCACCTTGAAGTCCTTTACCGGCTTCCCAGCCAGAACTTCCTGCATGAAATCCAGCCAAATGGGGCTGGCGGCCCTGGAACCGGTTTCCCCTTTTCCCATCTCCCGTGAGTCATCGTACCCCACCCAGACACCGGTGACAAGGTCCGGGGTATATCCCATAAACCAGGCATCCCGAAGATCGTTTGTGGTACCGGTCTTTCCGGCCACAGGCCGTTTCAACGCCCTGATACGCCAGCCCGTTCCTTCGCTTACGACGGCCCGCAACAAATCCGTCATGACAAACGCTGTTTCCTTTGAGATGACCGGTGCCGTATCCGGCTGGTTCTCTTCAATGACATGCCCGCTGCGATCCAGGATGCGATTGATGTAAAACGGCTTCACCAACATCCCACCATTGGCAAACGCAGCATAAGCGCGAGTCAGTTCCATAAGTGAAACACCCGATGAACCGAGGGCCAGTGAAAGATTCGGGGTCAAATCAGATTGGATCCCCATCTTCCTGGCATATTTGATGGCATAATTCACCCCGATTTTATTTAAGATTTTGACGGTAATAACATTCCGGCTTTTGGTCAGTCCCGTCCTGATCAATGTGGGGCCGTAAAATTTTTTCTTGTAATTTTTGGGTTTCCAGACCTCCCCCTGCTTATTGGGAGAGGATACATAGGGCGAGTCTATGATAATTGTCACAGGATTCATCCCCCGGTCCAGGGCGGCGGAATAGATCAAGGGTTTAAAAGCGGATCCGGGTTGTCGCCGGGACTGGATGGCCCGGTTAAACTGGCTCATATCAAAACTGCGCCCACCCAGCATGGTTTTCACTTCTCCCGTTTCAGCATCCATACAGACCAACGCACCTTGCGCTTTCGGTGTCTGCTCCAACGCCACCAGCCAGGTGAATTTGCCATGTTTCGATGTGTCTTTTCCCTTTTCAGATCCCTTCTTTTTTGGCGTATCGTCGCCGTACTTTTTCAAAATTCGCACCAGAACCACATCGCCGGGTTTCAATACGGATGAAAGTTTTTTGACGCGAGCTTCGTAATACGCCACTTTTTTGTTGAGCTTTCTTGCCCATTTCATCTGTTTCAACGGAAGGCAGCCCATCTCCTTTCCCAACCGAATGGAGACCTCCTTCCGCTTATCATCCACTTTGGTCACCAACCCTTTCACCACCGAATCGACCTTGGGCGGTGAAAGCAGAAATTTTTTCTCGGCGTCTTTTATAAAATCCTGAGTCTCCTTTACCAAAATATGCTTGAGGGGGCCACGATACCCTTCACGTTTATCCAGGTCCGCCAAACCCTTGTCCAGGGCTTCCCTGCCGAGAACCTGCATGTTGAGATCCAGCGTGGTATAAACCTTGAGCCCCCCTCGATACAGAAGATCCTTCCCGTATTTTTTCAACAGATAACGCCGAACATGCTCGGAGAAGTAGGGTGCTCTTTCAAAGGTGTTGATTTCCTTCCCGTGAATTTCGAGGGTGGCCTGCAAGGCCTCATCCCGAGATGCCTCAGAAATGAAGCCTTCTTCATACATCCTTGTCAGAACGTATTTCTGCCGGGCTTTGGCCCGATCGAAATGGGAAACCGGGGAATACCTGGCCGGGGCCTGGGGTAGGCCCGCCAAAAGGGCCACCTCGGCAAGGGTTAGATCTTTTGCGGATTTGTGAAAATAGGTCTGGCTTGCCGCCTCAACGCCGTAGGCCCCCTGCCCCAGATAAATCTGGTTGAGATAGAGAAACAGGATATGTTCTTTGGGAAATGATTTTTCAAGCTGAACGGACAGGATCGCTTCCCGGACCTTTCGCCGATAGGTCTTTTTGACGTTCTTGAGAATCAGTGATTTGGTCACTTGCTGGGTGATGGTACTCCCCCCCTGTTCAACTTTCCCAGCCGAAACGTTTTTCAAAAATGCACGAAGAATGCCTTGGATATCCACGCCCTGATGCTCAAAAAACCGCGCGTCTTCAGCAGCGACAAAGGCATTGATCAAATGTTGGGGTAATTCCGAAACGGGCACAACGGTCCGTTTCTCCTCCCAGAGCCTTCCGATCACCTGGCCGTCCTCACTGTAAATCCGGGTAATAACCGGGGGCCTGTAATCCTTTACAGACCCCACATAGGGAAGGTTACTGGACCACAGGTAGGCAAAATAGGCGCCGATACAGAGGCCGGAAACCACCGTAATTAAGACCAGACACAACAGAATCTTAAAGAACAGTTTCATGAGGAGAATGCCTCATCGCGCCCCGGCGGAAAAATCAAGAGCGGTCAGGTTGAAAGGTTTCAGCGAATTCCTGCTGTTAAAGATATCGCCTTTTTTGATCTGGAACAATACGGGTACATTTTCAAAGGTCTCGGCTCATCTGATATGGGTTGGGGAAGCGGTATTTTTTGCAGGTGTCACCAGGAAAAGGCTCAAACCCACCATAATGGCGCCCACGGTAATGGCAGCGTCTGCCACATTGAAGGCGGGCCAGTGATAAGACCCCACATAAAAATCCAGAAAATCAATCACTTCATGAAGTCTTACCCGGTCAATCAGGTTACCCAGTGCCCCGCCCAAGATGAGCGAGAGGCCCAGGGTCGTCCAGTTGCTTTCATTCTCCATACGATAAAACCAGAACAACAGCAGAATAATAGCGAGAATTGTGGCGGAAACCAGGATCCAGAAACCAAAATCCAGATCCGGCCGGTTCAGAAATCCAAACGCCATGCCCCGGTTTCGCACGTGGACCATATTGAAGAATCCCTTGATCACCGGCACGCTCTCATAAACCCTGAGGCTTTTGAGCACAGCGATCTTCGAAACCTGATCCAGACAGACGATGAGTAGCGCCGGCCAGACAATCAGTGGGTAATTATGTCCAGAACGTCTCGGCATCGCTCGCAAATGGTTGGATGTTCACGGTTGTCCCCCACTGTGGCATCGTGCATCCAGCAGCGTTCACACTTGGGGTCGGTGGAAGGGGCCACAAGAACTTTGAGCCCGGGGACCGTCTCACTTTCAATGCCCCCTTCAACCGCCTCGATATTCATCAGCTTCACGGATGAGACAATAAAAATAGACCTCAACTGGTCGGCATAGCGCTCCAGTTTTTCGTAAAGCTCAGGGGTAACGCCCAGGGTCACCGCCGCATCCAGGGAATGCCCGATGATTTTTTCTTTCCGCCCCATTTCCAGGGTTTTGGTCACCTCTTTTCGCACGGTGAGAATCTCGTCCCAGCGTTCAGCCAGATCAGGATTCAAAAACGCCCTGTTGCGCGGTAAAAAAACATCCGCATGAACGCTGGGAGAGCGGTCTTCACCCCCCATGTATTGCCAGATTTCGTCCGCCGTAAAAGAAAGAACCGGTGCCATGAGCCGCACCAGGGTTTCCAGGATCTCGTTCATGGCAAACTGTGCGGACCGCCTTTGGGTGGCGGTTTGCGGAGAAGTGTAGAGCCGGTCCTTGATGATATCCAGATAAAATGAGGAGAGATCCAGGACACAGAAGTTATGAAGATGGTGATAGACCAGATGGAAATCGAATGTCTCATAGGCGCTCTGGATCCGTTCGGTCAACCCCTGAAGCTGATGAAGTGCCCACTGGTCCAGCTCTTCCATCCGTTCATAGGGGACCCCGTCGGTTTGGGGGTTGAAGTCCTGCAGATTTCCCAGAAGATACCGGCAGGTATTTCGAATGCGGCGGTACGTATCCGTTAATCGCTGAAGAATTTCTTTTGAAAGCCGAATATTGTCCCGATAATCTTCTCCCGCCACCCACAGCCTTATAATTTCGGCTCCATGGCTCTTGATCAGGGACTCGGGGGGGATCACGTTGCCGGCGGATTTGTGCATGGCTTTTCCCTTGCCATCCACCACAAACCCGTGGGTCAGAACGTTGCCATAGGGGGCCTGGCCCCGGGTGCCGACGGAGCACAGTAGCGAACTGTGAAACCATCCCCGGTGCTGGTCACTCCCCTCCAGATAAAGATCCGCGGGGCTGTCCAGGTAGGGACGGTTTTCCATGACCGCCGCGTAACTCACACCGGAATCAAACCACACATCCAGGATATCCGTTTCCTTTTCAAACGTATCTCCCCCGCATGAAGGACACGTTGTATTTTCCGGCAGCAGTTCCTTTTCCGAAGCCGTAAACCAGATATCCGCACCCGATGTTTCAACCATCCCCGCCACACGGTCGATAATTTCCTGGGAAATAACCACTTCACCGCATTTTTTGCAGAAGAACACGGTGATGGGGACCCCCCAGGATCGCTGGCGGGAAATACACCAATCCGGTCGGTTGGCGATCATGCTGTAAATCCGGTCGCGGCCCCAGGAGGGAAACCAATTCACCTCATTAATGGCACTGAGGGCCGCATCTCTCAAGCCCGTCTTGTCCATGGAAATAAACCACTGTTCCGTGGAACGGAAAATCACCGGCTTTTTGCAGCGCCAGCAGTGGGGGTATTCATGGGTAATTTTCTGTTCCTTCACCAGGACTCCAAGCTCCGTAAGCTTGTCAATGACGGGCCGGTTGGCTTCAAACACCTCCATGCCTGAAAAGTGTTCCACGTCCAGGGTAAACCGACCGGCGTCATCCACCGGCGAGTACACCTCCAAGCCGTATTTGAGACCGGTTTCGTAGTCCTCCCGACCATGCCCGGGGGCCGTATGGACGCATCCCGTGCCACTCTCCAGGGTTACATAGGGGGCCAGAACAATCACTGAAGGCCGGTCAAAAATGGGGTGCCGGGCTTCCAGGTTCTCCAGATCAACGGCCCGAAACGTTTTCAAAATTTTGTGGGAATCGATACCAAAATTTCCCATGCACTCATCCAGAAGACCTTCAGCCAGGATCATGACCTCATTTTCCCCCGTTTCCACTGCCACATAGGGAAGATCGGGATGCAATGCGATAGCCAGATTTGCGGGCAGGGTCCAGGGGGTGGTGGTCCAGATCACAACAAAAACCTGTTTCCCTTCAAAAATCGGGTCCAATGCCGCCAGATCGGAAATCATGGGAAATTTGACGAAAATCGATGGGGAGGTGTGCTCATCGTATTCCACTTCGGCTTCCGCAAGGGCCGTTTTGCACGAAGTACACCAATAGATGGGTTTCTTGCTCCTGACCAGGCTGCCGTTCAAGGCAAACTTGCCGAACTCCCTGACGATGGTGGCTTCGTACGGGTAGTTCATGGTGAGATAGGGTCGATCCCATTCTCCCAGCACCCCCAGGCGCTTGAACTCGTTACGCTGAATATCGATATATTTTTCCGCGTACCGACGGCAGTGCCCTCTCACTTCCGCCTGGGTCATCTCCCGCTTTTTCTCCCCCAACTCCCCATCCACCTTATGCTCAATGGGCAGTCCGTGGCAATCCCAGCCGGGAACATACGGGACATCAAAACCGGCCATCTGTTTTGATTTGATAATAATGTCCTTCAATACTTTGTTAAAGGCGGTTCCCATATGAATATTGCCGTTGGCATATGGCGGTCCGTCATGAAGCATATATCGGGGCCTGCCCTTTGAAACCTGCCGGATTGTTTCATATAGATTTTCCTTCTCCCACCGTTCAAGGATCTCCGGTTCCTTTTTGACCAGGTTCCCTTTCATGGGAAATTTGGTTTTGGGCAGGTTGAGTGTTTGCTTATAGTCCATGATGCTCAGGCCTCCAGGTTCAAAAATAAACGATTAGGATATCAGATGTAGAATTTCAAGTCAATTCCATAATTTCCAAGGAAACCGGCTTTTACCACAATTTTCAGGGGTCCAAAATATAATCAGGGAAATCCGTCAGGCGGGCGGTTCTCAGGTGCCGATATCCAGCTGATCCAGCATCCGGTCGGCAAAATTGATGATGTAATCCCGTTGCGGGTCCGTACAATAGGCCGCGCAGTCGCATTTCATGGTTTCAAGGGAACGCACAAGAAACTCCAGTTTAACCCAGTCCGAACCCAGTTCCACCGCAAAGGCATGGGGTTGACAAGCGGTGTGCTGAAACTGGAGGGGGCTCAAAAGATCCTCGGGGAACTTCACCCAGAAAACCTGCTCCATTATTGACCGAGAAGCGTTAACCTTAAGAAACTCGTTAATTTTATTCATGTTTTCCGAGGCTATTTCATCCAGAAAATAGGCCTTCATGGTGTGTGATCCTCGTTTTCAAGCTGATCCATTTTTCTTCCCCCCACATATGCGTCCGTCACCGTGTAAATCCACAGGATGGCAAAAGCGACCCCCAGAAACCAGAGCACGGTCATATCCTCAGCGCCAAGCCTTGCCATCAGCGCCTGGGGATCCGAAAGATCAGTGTGCCCTGACCCGAAGACAGAATTGATAATCTGAAAAAGTCGGATGATACCCGCCACAAACAGGGCGAATACAGCGCAAAGGATGATAATGCCTTTTTTCAGATCCTGATTGATGATCTGCCCCAGCCCGGGAATCACCAGGCCCGAGCAAAGGGGGCTCATTATGGCTTTTTGCATGACAATAATGTTCAAAATGGGTTATGGGGTATTTTTTGTACGCTTATATCTCAATGGCAACACCTTGTAAACCACAAATGGCCATCAAAAATGTAGCACTCTTTAACGAATTGGATTCTCTTGGCATCCATCCGCTTGCCGTCACCCTTGAGCCCCACAGGGAAGAAGACAAGAGGTACAGCCTTGAATATCCGGCTCCCATCCGGCCCTGGTAAGGCTGAGACCCTCTTTTGCATTGTATCTTTGGCAACTTTGAGATATCGTCCTGAAGTGTTTTCAATTATGACTTCAAACATGAACCGGAAAAAGCCATGACACAACCCATGATGGAGCACCCCTTTTCGAAATCCACCAGCCAGACCGAAAGATGCCAGAAGCTGTTGGAAACCGTTTCATCCGACGACAGCCTGGGCATCATCATAAACGCCGATCCGGACGCCATTTCCAGCGCCCTGGCCTTGAAACGGTTGTTCTGGCGAAAAGTCAAAAAAGTGGAGATCCTTCACGTTAATGCCATTGATCGACCCGATAACCTGGCCATGATCCGCTTACTGAATATCAAACAACGGCGCATTCGTTCCATGCGGGGCAGAAAAGTGACAAAGTGGGCCATGGTGGATTCTCAACCGAGCCATTATCCCCCTTTCAGGAACCATCCCTTTGATATCATTATCGACCATCACCCCATCGATCCCGCATCCAGAGCGCTTTTTTTGGACATCAGGGAGGATTATGGTGCCAACGCTACCATCATGTGCGAGTATCTCAAAAGCATGAAAGTGGCCCTGTCCACAAGGCTCGCCACCGCCCTATTTTACGGCATTAAGACCGACACCGATAATTTTGTCAGGGATTCACTGTCCAACGACATCAACGCGTTAAAATACCTGTATCAATTCACCAACATGAACATCATTAAGAAAATTGAATCTTCGGAGTTGAGCCGTCACGCGCTGGATGAGTTTCGAGCTGCCATAGACGGGCTGGTGTTCATCGGCAATATGGCTTATGTGAACATGGGGGAGGTGGAGAATCCCGACACACTGGTCATTATTGCTGATTTTTTCATGAAACTGGCGGAAACCGAATGGAGCATCGTCGCCGGAGTGTATGACGAAAAACTGATTTTTATTCTCAGAAATGCCGGGTTCAGGGGCAATGCCGGCAAAACCGCCAAAAAGCTTTTCCAACCCTGGGGGGGCTCTGCCGGAGGGCACAAGTCCGCTGCCAGGGCGGAAATACCGATCAAAGAAATAGCATCCCGGATCGACAGCCGCAATGACCTGAACGACATGATTCTGAAAAAGCTGAAAAGTTTCAAACAAAAAGATTCCCCATCGGACAACGGGACTTCCAAAAGGAGTAAATCTTGACGGCTTTCAAAGCAAGATCCATCGAAGCCAGACTTATTGACGAAGTCAAGACCCTGGTAGAACTGGAAAAACTCGACACGCTCAAGAAGCTGATCGGGGAGATGCGACCGGCTGATGTGGCGGACCTTATCGAGCACCTTGCCGCCAACGAAAGGATTGCCATTTTCCAGCTTCTGGAGCCGGAAGGCGCCGGGGACGTGCTGGTTGAAATCGAACCGCCGATCCAGGAACGCATCCTGAGAGGTCTTGACAACAAAGCCATCTCCGACATCGTAGCAGAGCTGGATTCCGACGATGCCGCCGACCTGGTGGGCGACCTGCCGGCGGAACGGGCCAAGGAAGTCATCGATTCGGTGGACGACCATGTCTCGGAAGAACTTGAAAAACTGCTTCCCTTTCCCGATGACACTGCCGGAGGCCTCATGGCCCTGGAGTTTGTCGCGGTAAAAGCCGACGTTACCGTGGGAGACGCCATCAAGACCATTCGGGAAGAGGGAAGAGAGATTGAAAACCTCTATTATATCTGGGTCACAGATGATTTTCAGAGACTGGTAGGGGTTATTTCCCTGAAAGACCTGGTGCTCGAGTCTGAAAATAAAAAAGTCAGCGACATCATGAACCCTGATGTTATTTCGGTGGAAGTGGACACAGACCAGGAAGAGGTGGCCAACATTGTGAGACGATACGACCTGGTGAGCATACCGGTGGTAGACAACCACTTCCGCCTGGTGGGCCGTATCACCCATGACGACATCATTGACGTTATCGAAGAAGAGATTGATGAGGACATGTCGCTCATGGCAGGCGTTATAGACCAGGAAATCACAGAAGAATCCACCCTCAAGATCTCCCGGGCCAGACTTCCCTGGCTCATTGCAGCGCTACTGGGGGGGATCTTTGCCGCAGTGGTCATCAACCAGTTTGAAGCGTCCATCAAAACCATGGTCTCCCTGTCATTTTTTTTTCCGGTGGTCATGGCCATGGGAGGCAATACCGGCACCCAGGCCGCCACGGTGGTGGTCAGGGGACTTGCAACCGGAGATATCGGGCTGGTTAACATCGGGAAACGGCTGTGGATGGAATTGCGGGTCGCCCTGATCAACGGCATCATTTGCGGGGGCATTCTGGGCCTGATCGTGGGGTTCTGGGTAGGAGACTATCGACTGGGTCTCATTGTCAACATGGCCCTTTTTCTCATTATTATCATGTCGGGCGTCATCGGGGCCGCAGTTCCCCTGGCGTTGAAACGTTTCAATGTGGACCCTGCCCTGGCTGCCGGACCCTTTGTCACCACTTCAAATGACATCCTGAGCCTGCTCATATACCTGGGCCTGGCGACCTTTTTTCTTCGCACAGCCGCTTGATAAGCGATCGGCAATCTTGAGGGCCAAACCCCGGTGAATGCCGGGCACGGCGCACAATTCTTCAACTTCCGCTGTTGCGATTCTATCGATTCCCTTGAAATGCCTGAGAAGAAATTTCTTCCGCTGTTTTCCCACGCCGGGGATCTCATCCAAAACACTCCGGGTCAGGCTTTTGGATCTCAGTTTTCGATGATAGGTAACGGCCCTTCGGTGCGCTTCATCGCGGATCCGCATCATCAAAAAGAGTACGGGATGATCGGGTCCCAGTCGAACGGGGTTTTTTCTGCCGGGGATATAGATCTTGTCATACCGCTCTCCCAGGAACTCATCAGGCTTGGCAAGAGAAATCACCTCGGGCAAAAGGGCAGTGCCGGATCTTTCAAGTTGATGATCCAGCACCTTTTTCACAGCAGACAGGTGCCCCTTCCCACCGTCCACCAGAAAAAGATCCGGCAGGGGTGGGCCGGCAATACGTCGTTCGATCACTTCCGCCATCATGCCGTAATCATCAATGCCGTCGATATGTTTGATGCGATAATTCAAATAGTGTCCCCGGTCGGGCTCGCCGTCTTTAAAAGCAACCACAACGCCCACCGCATTTTCCCCCTGGAGGTTGGAGATATCAAGCCCCTCAATGGTTCGAGGCACTTTTTGAAGGCTCAAAATGGACCTGGCAGATTCCAGCAATGCTTCTTTCTGCGTTATCTGGTGACCCGCCAGAAGATTTCCGGCATTGGCCACCGCTATCTGAACCAGTTTTTTCTTTTCGCCCCGTTGGGGACAATGGATCACAACCTTTTTTCCAGCCATCTCCGATATCCACTCGCTGAGGGAATGACTTTCCTCAACAGGCTCGGATAGCAGAATCGTTCCGGGAATAAACACCTGCCCGGAATAGTATTGTTTCAGAAATGCCTCCATCACCTCCACCAGGGCGGCATTCGATGCTTCAAACAGAAAATGCCGACTCCCCAACAGATGCCCTCCCCGCACGTACATCACAGCCAACTGACGCACTTCCCCTTGTTGAGCGATGCCGATCACATCCTGATCCGCCATGCGCCGAGAAACCACGTGCTGCCGTTCAACGGTTTTCCCAATGGCACGAACCCGGTCCCTGATCTCAGCGGCTTTTTCAAAATCGAGTCGGGCAGCGGCTTCCGTCATGTCCTTCTTCAAAACGCCCACAAGCTCAGTGTTACGGCCTTCCAGGAAAAGGCGCACCTGCTCAACCATTTCCCCATAGGCTTTTTTGGACACGGTCCGCGCGCAGGGGGCCAGACAGCGGTCCATCTGAAAGTTGATGCAGGGCCTCTCCCGGCGTTTCAGTTTCTGACCCTTGCACTTCCTGAGTTTGAAAACCCTTGAAATCACCCGGGTGGTGCTGCGAACCGCATTTGCAGAGGAAAACGGTCCGAAATAGAGCGCCCCGTCCTTCTTAATTTTCCGGACCGTGCCGAGCCGGGGATAGGGTTCACGAATGTCCAGCCTGAGGCAGGGGTATTGTTTGTCATCCCGAAGGATGATGTTGTATCGCGGTTTGAATTTCTTAATCAGATCGTTTTCGAGGATGAAGGCTTCTTTTTCGGTCAGGGTGAGAATGAATTCAAGGCGTTGCGCCATTTTCATCATTCGGGCGGTTTTGGTCGGGGCATGGTTTGAAGATCGAAAATAGGAAAGGACCCGCTTTGAAAGATCCTTTGCCTTTCCCACATAAATAACCCTGTCCTGCGGACCCAGGAACAGATACACACCGGGGCCATGGGGAAGGACTTTTCGCAAAGATTCCAAATCCAGCGGATAATGAACACGGTCACGGCTCATATTTTTTAAAAATCATCCCAGCGGACCTGGAGGCGTTTGGTCAGGATCACCAGGTTGTGGGGGTTTTCCTCCATATCCAGCACGTGATCCTTAAAAATCGCCCGCTCAACAAAATCGAGCTTTTTCACCCCTTGAATCACAGCAATATCCCGGTCTTCAATCAACCGCATCACCAGAATTTTCAATCCGATAGCCACGGCCAGGTTGATCAGGTCCAGGAGCATCCAGGTTCCCAGTCTTTTTTCACGCATGGCGGGATCCACGGCAATCCGGATTTTGCCGATGTGTTTTTTAGCCCCATAATCTTTCATCATCAGCACGGCGTTGGCAATCACCCTCCCTTCCAGAAGGGCGATAACGGAAACCACCCGCTTCGAATTCAGGTTTCTGACCCATTCATCAATCAATTCCGGATCATTCACATCATGATTCAGGAACCACAGTTCGTCTTTGGGAAATCGATGAAACATTTTGAAGAGAGCATCCTGATCCCCATCCGCCAACGACCTCAGTGTTACGCCGGTACCGTCTTTGAGAATGACCTCTTTCGGGTAGTCCTTCAGCACATTGGCAAGGGTTCGCTGACGCTCCATATGGGTCCTCTTGAAATTTTTCAAAAAAGTTGCATCAGTCAGAGGTTAATGATAGAACCCCCTGGAGTCAAGATCATTGTTCGGAGGACTTAATCTCGGAACTTCAGACTTCAAATCCGTGAGAAAAAATTATGTGCTGTACCCTTCGAAAATATGGATTATATTTAGCGGTTACGGTTTCTCTGATGATTTTTCAAGCTTGCACCCCCCCCAAACATGTGATGCCGCCACTGGCCACCGTTGAAGGCATTCAGCGGCATTTTTCACAGGGGAGAATTATTGATCTTAAAACAGGAGAGGCCATTGATTTTACCGATCTTATTGAACAGCTGAAACCGGTGGATATCATTTTCGTTGGCGAAGTGCATAACAACCCCGAGCACCACCTGATCCAGGTGCAGTTACTACAGGCCCTCATGGCGCGTTACGCCCCTCCTCTGACGGTTGCAATGGAATTTTTCGACACCACCCGACAACCTGTCCTGGACCGATTCATGAGTGGAGATCTGGATGAAACGGCTTTCCTGGAACAGGTTGACTGGAAAAACAGCTGGCGGTTTCCCTACCATCTTTACCGCCCGATCCTCTGGGTTTCACAGGAGAAAGGAACCGCGCTTCTGGGCATTAACGCGCCGAATCCGGTGGTCAAAAAGGTGGCCGGATCAGGACTTGAAAGCCTGACGTCTGAAGAACGGGATCAGGTGGCCCAAGACATGGATCTGAGCAACAAAGCGCATCGGGAATACCTCAACAACATATTTAAACAACACACGTTCGAGAAAAACGCGAAACACCATATGGAAAACTTCGAACATTTCTACCAAGCGCAGTGCGTCTGGGACGAAACAATGGCCGAAACCATCGCCGACTATATCAAAGCGCACGGAGGGAGGATGGTTGTGTTTACCGGCAACGGCCATATTATGAACAAATTCGGCATTCCTGACCGGGTCCTGCGGCGCGTTGATGTGAAAACGGCAACCATCGTGCTGTACCCCTTGACAGAGCGATCAACAATCAATAAAAGACTGGCAGATTATGTCTGGCTCACCAGTGACGGCAAAACCGGGAGGCGCATGACGCGGCCCATGAAAATACACCGGAAGGAAACCAAGACCAAAGGAAAGACAGAAAAATGAAAATGAACACGGAAAGAATTGATGACCTCACGCCTGAAAGGCGAAAGGGGATTATGGCAAGGTCCATGGAGGACATCTCATCGGTTTTCGAGGATGTCCGCGGGATTGTTACCGACATTAAAGAGAACGGTGAGGCGGTAACACTTGCCCATTACCGAAAACACAAGGAAGATATCAAACCCTCCGATCTGGAAGCCACGCGGGAAGAAATTGCTGCTGCCTACGACCTTCTGGACCCTCACGTGACGGATTGCCTGAAAGTGGCCGCAGCGAACATCATCAAATTCCATACCGCACAGAAAGAGCGGGAAATGTGGTCCATTGAAGTCACCCAAGGCATTCTGGCGGGAAGAATAACGCGGCCCATGGACAGGGTGGGGTGCTACATCCCCGGCGGCAGCGCCGTCTATCCCAGCACCATTCTGATGACCGTCCTGCCCGCCAAGGTCGCAGGTGTAGAAGAAGTTGTGGCCGTGACCCCTCCGGGAAAGGGAATGTCTGCCAATCCCGCCACCCTGGTGGCTGCTGACATTGCCGGTTGTGACCGGATTTTCAAGGTGGGAGGACCCTGGGGCGTGGCCGGCCTCGCCTATGGCACCCAAACCATGCCCCGGGTGGATAAGATCGTGGGACCCGGGAACAAATACGTTACCGCTGCCAAGATGCTGGTCTACGGACAGGTGGACATTGATTCACCGGCAGGCCCCAGTGAATCCCTGATCATGGCCGATGACAGCGGCAAACCGGAATGGATCGCCCTTGATTTTTTGAGCCAGGTGGAACACGACCCGGATTCCGCCGCCGTACTGGTGACACCGTCCCGGGACTTGGCCCAAGCGGTTTGTGACATCATCAACAGTGAATTTGATCAGCTACCGCGAAAGGAGATCTTTGAATCCTCCCTGGTGAAACATTCCTGTGTCCTCATTGCCAATGATATGGATCAGGCCATCGATTTCACCAATGAATATGCCGCGGAACATCTTCAGATCCTCACTCGGGATCCCTTTATCACCCTGAACAGGATCAAGCATGCCGGTTCCATTTTCATGGGTCCCTATGCCCCCGTACCCGTGGGGGATTATGCTTCCGGAACCAACCATGTCCTGCCCACCGGCCAGTGCGCGCGTATGTTTTCGGGTTTATCCGTGGACGATTTCATCAAAAAACCCACATTTCAGTATTTAAGCAAGGAAGGTCTTGCCGGCCTCAAAGATACGGTGATCACCCTTGCTGAAGCGGAAGGTCTTCCCATTCATGCCAGAGCGGTGAAGGCCAGGTTTTCTTAACGGTTGCACATCTTAATTTAGAGGGAGGTTTAAAAAAATGGCTGAAATCAAAGGGTATGACATGCCTGACGATCTCTACTACCACGAAGAGCACAGTTGGGCCAGGGTAAAGGGCACCAAAGTCACCATCGGTATGAACGACATGTTTCAAAAAGAGGCGGGCGACATCGTGTTTGTTGATCTGCCCGAAGAAGAGGACGATGTGGAACAGGGAGAGACCTGTGGCAAAATTCAGTCCAGAAAATGGATTGGGAAACTGGTTGCCCCTGTTTCCGGGGAGATTGTCGAAATCAACGAAGACCTGGAGGACGACACCTCCCTCGTCAACTCCGACCCCTACGGTGAGGGGTGGATACTGGTGATCGAAGCCGAGGATGAAGACGGCCTGAAAGAGGAACTGGGCAATCTGATTCACGGTGACGGTGTAGCGGATTTCATTGACGCGGAAATCAAAAGGACGGAAGAGGAAAAGGCCAAGGAGTAGCAATGACCACTCCCTGGCGTCTGTTTAAAAATCTCGAAGTACCCGTTTCCACCGCCCGGGGCCTGGCGGTGGATGATACCCTGCCCTGCGCCGTGGGACGCCATCATTCGCCGCCCATACTAAACCTGTACACATTTATCCCTTCGGCGATTGTGGGAAAATACCAGGATATGGAAGCGGCTTTGCGCCTGGACCGATGCGAAGCCCGCGGCATCGAGTACAATCGAAGAAGCACCGGCGGCGGCACCGTCATCATGGGCCCGGAAATTGTTTCACTGGGTCTCGGCATCAACGTGGACTATCCCGGACTGAAAAAGGGCGTGGGGGGCGTATTTGAATCGTTGAGCATTGTTCTCATCAACGCGCTGAAAAAACTGGGAATCGAAGCCTATTTTCAACCCAAGAACGACTTGGAAGTCAGCGGAAAGAAAATTGCCGGCTTGTCCGCAGCCGCTGAAGAGAACAACACGCTCCTGTTTCATACCAGTCTCCTGGTGAACTTCGATGTGGAACTGATGACCGATATCATGAACACACCGGTGGTCAAATTTCAGGACAAGGGCTACAACTGTTTCAGCCGGCGTATGACAACCATACGGCATGAAACAGGCCGCGAGGTTTCGGTCAGGGAAGCCATGGAAGCGATTCAGGGGGCGTTTGAGGAAGAATTTCAGATCACATTCAAGGAAGACAGTCCCGATTCGTGGGAACAGAAAACCATTCAAAACTTCATCGACGAACGGTACACCCAAGAAAACTGGATCTTCTCCCACAAACACCCCAGGACCCGAATGGGAGTGGGACAGTTGAAAACACGGGGCGGACTTCTGGAAATATACCTTTCCCTTTCCGGCGCTTCCATCGAAAGCATCCTGATCACCGGGGATTTCTTTTCCACCAGTGCCGATATCCACAAAATCGAAAATGCCCTCAAGTGGACATCCGCACGCCGGGAACGTATTGAAGAAAACATCGCCTCCGTGTGGCACGATAACATGATTTACGGCATCGACGTGCCCACACTCACGCAGGCTGTCCTTTTGGCGAAGGAAAATCAGGTAAGATTGTAATGACTGAAAAAAAACAAAGCCCGGAATACGCCAAAATGAGCCATGCCACGGCCATCTCCCTGGGATTGATGCACAACAGGATGTACCGTGGCGCCGTCAATAGATGCGTCAACCTGCTGGTTCACTACCCCGAAGGGTGCTCTGCCAATTGCGCCTATTGCGGGCTCGCCAAAAAACGTCCCGGAACCTATGGGGAAAAGAGCTTCATTCACGTGGAATGGCCGCTGTTTTCCATGGGGGAGATTATCGACGCCATCAACCACCGGGCGCCCGGATACGTCAAGCGAACCTGCATTTCCATGATCACCAACGGCAAATGTCGAGCCCATACGCTCGCCATGACCGAACAACTGATCCGGGCGACGCAACTTCCGGTATCCATCCTCACAAGCCCCACCATTCTGGATGAGGATTTCCTTTACCAAGCAAAACGCTGCGGCGCCGATAAAGTCGGCGTGGCCCTTGATCTGGCAACTCCCGATCTCTTTGATCAATACCGTGGTAAAGGGGTATCGGGACCGCATCGATGGGAAACATACTGGCAGTTCATGGAAGACGGTCTTCGGGTATTCGGCCCGAACAATGTGGGCGCCCACCTCATGGTGGGCATGGGAGAAACTGAAAAGGAAATGGTAACCCTCATGGATCGACTGTGGCAAATGGGGGTGGACAACCATCTTTTTTCCTTCTTTGCCGAGGAAAATTCCAGCCTGGGTAACATGCCCCAGCCGCCCTGGCCCGCCTACCTGAGAATTCAACTGGCCAGATATCTCATGGAAAACGAAATTTCAAGCCCTGATCAAATGGTATTTAACGAAAAGGACTGTATTGTTGACTTCGGGGTAGCCCCGGAGCGTATGGAAACAGTGATCCATTCAGGCATCCCTTTCATGACCACCGGTTGTCTGGATGAAAACGGGGAGGTGGCCTGCAACCGTCCATTCGGTAACTGCCTGCCGGACGTCCAGCAATGGAATTACCCCTATCAACCCAATCGTGAAGAAATCAATTTGATCCTGGCAAACATCTCTAAAATTGCGGCCTGATTTCCCCAAAAAATTATTTGACATGAAGAAAACGAAATGCTATTAAGTCGAATTCTGGTCGGGCCGTTAGCTCAGTGTGGTAGAGCAGCGGACTTTTAATCCGTTGGTCGCGAGTTCGACTCTCGCACGGCCCACCAGCACAGAAAATAATCGGGACCCTATTTGAGGCGAACGCCTCGGCGGTGACCATTTTAGCGTTATAAATCGGTGTCCGTCCACAAATGAGAAAATTTGTTCGAGTTCTAGGAAGACGAAAATTATAACCGCAGGAATACGTTTAGTATTTTGAGGATTATAATTTGAGCCTGACGCCGAAATCGGGCAAATTGGCCATTTGTGGATGGACACCGAATAACGTCCCCATCGTCTAGTCAGGTCCAGGACACAGGCCTTTCACGCCTGCGACAGGGGTTCGAATCCCCTTGGGGACGCCAAAAATATCGGCGAGGGGCGCGTATTTGTATTAAGTACGCGCCCTTTCCTTTTCCGGGTTTTTGTTTCACATGTATGGCTGAACTTTTACGAGACGGAAGATGAAAAATAAAAAGAATAAATTAGAAGGTTTTCAAAGAAAATACCTGAGGGGTCTCGCCCACAAGATGAAACCGGTTGTCTTTGTCGGCCAGAAAGGGCTTACGGAGACCTTGAACCGTTCCATCAACGACGCTTTGACGGCCCATGAATTGATCAAGGTGAAATATATTGATTTCAAGGATAAAGAAGACAAAACAGAGATCGCCGGGATCATCGAAAAGACCCATGGCTGCGAAATGGTGGGCATGATCGGTCACACAGCCATATTTTTCCGCCAACACCCCGAGGAAGAAAAACGCAGAATTGCCGTGCCCTCAAGATAGTCCTTTCTTCGCCGGTTAATCCCGACACGCCGCAAATCTTCCGGAACCTTCCCATTTGCCTTCCTTGAACTGCCGTGCCCTTTCAGGTTTCTCATCACTGAACTTGCTTGTTGACTGAAACGGTATGGGAAACGCCCGGAGACTCCGCGACCGAGAGTCCGGTGTTATCCAAAGAAAGGTATCCCTTTATATGACCCAGTGGGCCATCGTGGAAGCTTTGGACGGTTCGCAGGAGGGTCCTGATAGGATGATGACTGAAACACCAAATATCGTGTGACTTAAAATCGTTTTCGTAGTATGGTTCTACCCATGCGGTTTCTTTAATCCGGTAATTCTCATGAAACTTCGGGCTTTCGCAAAAACTCCGAAAGTCCCGCTTTTGCAGCTCAACGTATTCAAATCCTGAGATACATCCCATGGCAACGTCAAGATCCACCGGTCTGAAATATGCGTTTCTGTTTGCCGCCCTGCTGATCTTCTTTTTGGCTGCGGTTTCTTCCGCCCGGGCGGAACGCCCTTTTCCAAAACCAAAAGGCTTTGTGAATGATTTTGCGGGCGTCATTTCCCCCGCGTACCGGAAAAAGATCGCAGCTCTCACGGGCGCACTGCTCAAAGAAACGGGAATTCCCATCGTGGTTGTCACCATGCCCGATTTGGGCGGTGCGGAGTATAACGACTACGCAAACCGCCTTTACAGCGCCTGGGGAATCGGAAAAAAAGGGGAAGACAAGGGCGTCTTGATCTTCGTGGCGGTCAAGGAGCGGAAGATGCGGATTGAGGCCGGGTACGGTGTTGAGGGGATCCTTCCCGACGGCCTGGTGGGGGAGATACGGGATCGCTACATGATTCCGTTCCTTAAAGAGAACAAATTCGGTGAGGGACTGTTTGCGGGTACCGCGGCCGTGGCTAGTGTCATTGCCAAGGCCTCGGGCGTTAAGCTCTCCGTTCAAGCACCGAAAACCGCCCCCAAAAAACGGTCCGGCTTCTCTTTTTTGCCCCTTATTTTTATACTGATCATCATTATGCTCATATCCAAAAAAGTGGGCGGTTCCTGGTTCTATTTCCTGCTCTTCTTTCTTGGCTCCGGCCGAGGCGGCGGATATGGAGGATCTTCCGGCGGCGGGCACGGGGGGAGCTTCGGCGGATTCGGGGGCGGTTTCGGCGGATTCGGAGGGGGAATGAGCGGCGGCGGCGGCGCCGGAGGAGGCTTTTAAAAAGCATGGGGAAAATTCAAAAAGATCCAAAAAAAATATTGCCGGACGTTACCGAAGATTACAAAGCCCTTTATGGTGACGACCTGGTCAGCATGATTCTTTACGGCAGCGCAACGGGGAAGAATTTTCAGCCCGGAAAGTCGGATATCAATCTCATGATTGTGCTTACGGAAAAGGGCATCGAACAGCTTGATAGAGCCTTTGACCTTGTTGGTAAATGGCGGAAAAAGGGTGTGGCCGTCCCCCTTTTCTTAACGGAGAATTACATCAAGACCTCATTGGATGTTTTTCCCATTGAATACCTCAATTTCCGGAACAACCACGTTCGGTTTTTTGGAAAGGAGATCCTCAAAGAGCTTGAATTCAATTCCGAATTCCTTCGGCTCCAATGCGAAAGAGAGATCAAGGGAAAACTGCTCTTGTTGCGGGGGGCGTTTGTTGAGACCGAAGGAAAGGGAAAGCCCCTGAAAAGGCTTATGACGGAAGCCCTGCCGGCGCTCCTTGCAATCTTTGAGGCCTTGTTGCACCTTAAGAAAACAGCCGTCCCAAAAGAGAGACGGGAGATCGTAAAAGCAGTGGCGGACGCATTCGGCTTGGAGCATGCCGTATTTGAAGGGCTCCTTCATATTAAGGAGGAGACCGCTAGAATAGGCGATGAAGAAAGTCTTCGTCTGTTTAAGGGCTGCTTAAAGGAAATGAGAAAGCTTTCCGAACTGGTAAATTCATTGGGAGGATAACGTGGGGAAAGGACTGAAAACCTTACTGATCATTCTGGGCATATTGCTGCTGATCGTTATTGGCGCTTATTCTTATCTCAAGGGGACATACAATTCCCTTGTGACCATGGATGAAAGTGTGAAGGGGGCGTGGGCCCAGGTGGAAAATCAGCTTCAACGCCGTTATGACCTTATTCCCAATTATGTGGAGACGGTTAAGGGGTATGCCAAACACGAAAAGGAGGTTTTTGTGGAAGTGGCCAATGCCCGCTCAAAGGTGGCAGGTGCCACGAGCGTCAACGATAAAATTCAGGCCAACCAACAGCTCGGCTCCGCCCTCGGGCGGTTGTTGCTGGTGGTTGAACGTTATCCGGAGTTGAAGGCCAATACCAATTTTATCCGCTTGCAGGATGAACTGGCGGGGACTGAAAACCGTATCGCCGTTGAACGGAGACGCTTCAATGAAATTGTGAAAGCCTACAATATCAAGGTTCGAAGCTTCCCAACCAATATTCTGGCGGCCATGTTCGGGTTTGAAAAGGCAACTTTCTACGAAGTCCCCAAGGAACAGCAGCAGGCGCCCAAAGTGAAGTTTTGATGCGACGGTTTTGAAACTATGCTGCTTTGGTGGCGTTCATAGCGTCGTCTTCCATGAAGGTCATCTTCGCACCCACGGTCGCGGGGATCCATTGTTCCCGGAATCTCTCCATCAGCGCATAATAGCCGGTGCAATGGAAGGCCGAGATATGTTCAATGCCGGCCTGTGAAATGTATTCAACGGTCTTTTCCATCTGCGTTTCATCGGCACTGTTCAGATGCAAACCGCCCAAAAGCTCATGGACTTTTCTCTTCGGGAACCGCCTCCGGGCCTTTTCCAGGGTATTCACCGCACCGGAATGGCAGCATCCGGTCACAACAACCAGTCTGGCATCCCCCCCAGTTCAATAAAAACGGCCTGGTTGTCCATGATGTCGTCATGAATCCGCTCCCCTTTCATCTCCACAAAAGCATTGGCCATTCCCGGCTCAAAATGTCAAGGTCAAGGGGTCAAGTCTGCTCTTGACCGTTATCACGCGATTAACAGTCAAAAGCAGACTTGACCCCTTTTCACTCGCCCCGCAGTAGGATACATCAATTGGCTCATGAAAATTCCTCGTGAAGAGCAATTCACCAGCGCCGTTGTAATTGGCGAATTATACAAAGGGGCCTATCGTTCCCGGGACCAACATCGACATCTAACCAATATTGAACAACGTATTCTTCCAGATGCCGATATTCAGATTGCCTCAACAGCCTTGGGCAACGATTTGGAACTCGTAACGGGGAATCTGCGCCATTTCAGAAGGATTTCCGGCCTCAAGCTCAATTCAATAATCGCAGCTTCACAAAATAGAGATTAACCCTTTTTTAGTTGAAAGCCCATTCAATTCAAACCCACAACATATACATCAGCGGCTTATCCGCTGCATGTTTTGGTTGGGGTTTTGGGTATAGTTGAGAACACAAAGCAGCAAGTTTACAAGTTAAGAACGTCCCCGTGCCCTCCCCACAGCGTTATTTCATAGCCCAATAGACTGCAACGCTCCCGGCTTGAACCCGCCTGGGCTGTTTGCCTGCTGATAGACGGATTTGACCGGCAAATTAAAAACCGCGGCGGCACGCTCTACCATGATGCAGATTAAATAAAGCAGATTTTGTTACGTCCCGTATTCTTTGATTGGTAAAGTGCATGGTCTGCTTTTTCGAATAACTGGACATATGACATCCCAACACCGTGTTCCAACGTTGCCAGGCCCAGGCTTATGGTCACGATACCAAAGGGAGACGCTTTGTGTGGAATGGATAACAGCTCAACATCCTTTCTGATCTTTTCAGCGATGCGCAACGCATTTTCTGTGTCTGTCTCGCTCATTATCACTGCAAACTCTTCTCCACCATATCTCGCCAGGGTATCGATAACCCTCCGAACATTCTTTTGCATGCAGCTTGAAACCGCCTTGAGGCATTCATCCCCTTTTTGATGGCCATACCTGTCATTGAATTTTTTAAAATAATCCACGTCAATAACCAACAAGGAGAAATCATGACCGGTTCTTTCCGCCAGTGAAGCATGTTGCTTATACATTTCATCAAAGACTCTCCGATTGAAAAGGCCGGTTAAAGCGTCCACACGTGCAAGTTTTTCAAGTTCATTTTTTGTTTTCATCAGCTCCCGCGTGCGTTCTTTAACCAGTTTTTCAGCCTTTTCAAGATATTGCGTCTTTATGGATTCCGATTTTTTCATCTCCTCAAGGGCCCGGGCCTGGGCAAGCGCTATATCTCTTTTTAGGATATTGATGCGGTCAGCCAGGGCAAGGGACAGCAAAAGCCCTTCCACTGCGGAACCTATTTGCATGGCATACTCAGTAAAAAAATTGTGGGGAAATATCCCGAGCATTTTGAAGATAAGTGTTATCAGACCAAAGATAAACACTGTCCATGCCAGAAGAAAAAATCTTGCCTCGCGCAACCCTTTCAAAAAAATTATGATGGCGGAAATATAGATGCAGGGCACCGTATACAGTGCGCCGAATGCCGTCAATGTTGAGGCGAATTTCATGCCCACCAGGGGCTCTGATACGGAGGTGAACATATAGACACCGATCAGGCTCTTGAGGGTAAGGTCTACTTTTGGAAGATACTGTTTGATTTGCAAAAAGGATCGGGCAAAAAACGTCATGAAGATTAAAACGAGACCCATAAAAAAGGGATAGCTGAAGTCTGCAAACCAGTTTCCAAAAGGCCAGAAATACTGGTATCCGAACCCATTGTATGTCACTTGACTCATGATATAGGCAAGGATAAACGCGATATACAGCAGGTAGTTGATGTCACGAATGGATAAAAAGATAAAAAAATTATATATCACAAGGGCAATCATTATCCCGTAGTAAATCCCGAACAACAACTTTGCATCGGCGACATGTTCATAAAATTGTGAGCCGTTCCAGAGAACGGGCGAAATGTTTACGACGGCCGAGGATCGAATATTCAGGTATATGGACTGGTTTATCGGCAGTTCGGTCCCCAGCGACAGCGTCGGTCTGCAGAAATGTACATCCCAATCGGCAAACGGGATATGATCCCCTATAACGCGAGTTTTGTATTGTCCAGATTTATCAGGGATATAGAGCGTATAAAGGTCAATGGGGGAATATGTCAGTTCGAGATACCAACCGGATTCGGAAGTTGTCTCCCCGGTCAGACGAAATCGAACCCAGTAGGATAGATCTGAAAAACCAAAATTCAATGAGGATTTTTCATTTTTGATGAATCGGCCCTGACGGTCAGCATGCCGGATGTCTTCAAAACTCATTTCTTTTCCCGCATCTATAAAATAGTGCAGTACGGGAACAACGGCATACCTTTTGTCATCTTTGGTCAGGTCAAGTTCGCCTGCCTGGGATAAAGCAGGGAACAGTAATGCCATAAAAAAGAGGTATTCAAACCATATTTTTAAATGGTGTCTCATGACTTAGGGCCTGTTTAAAAAAAAGATCCTTCTCCCAATGGGTGGTGAAGCACATGATTCTTTTCCGAAATGTTTTCCCTTGCGGACAAACCTGCTAACTCATCATACAACTTGGCAGTTCGGTGTTTCACTTCCTTTAAGGATTTTCCTGGCGTACATAGAGACCCAACCACAGTCATGGGGTCAAGTCTGCCGTTGACTCTTACTGTTTCCCGAAATTAGAACTAAGAGTCAAAAGCAGACTTGACCCCTTTTCTCTTTTCCTTGACCCTTTTTCCTCTTTCAAAACCAAATCTTTCAATTCTGAAATATCACACCCCGAACAGAAAAAACCCCATACCTTGATTCAAGATACGGGGTTGTAATATGCCTTCAAATCCATTTCGACACCCACCTTAGGTTTTCTACAACGGATTTTCTAATGGGGCAGATCTTAATCTTTTTGAATTCGAAAACTCAAGCGTTTTTTAGACAAATCCGAAAAAAATGGTGAGAAAATATTTGACAGGGAGAAAGCACCGCCCCTCCCCAATTCGATCACCGCGTGATATTTACATTTTTGTTATTGTGGTGACCATCTTTCAGAAAATACTGGATTCCGGCTTTCGCCGGAATGACGCTGTCGTATATCCACCTTGCCACGGATTGTCGTAGCGGTGATAGGAATTGCGCAGGCTCTGTTGACGTCAACCTTCGACAGAAGTCTCCTTTTCCCCTTTCATTCGCCAAGCCTCAGGCGGGAGGAAGGTGACCTTGAGGCCGAAGGGCGAGGCGATTTTCTCCAGCGTTGCAAGGGTCGGGTTGCCTGAACCGTTCTCGAATTGGGAAAGTATCCGAGGGGAAATGCCGGCCACTTTTCGGGCATAATCCTTCTGACTCATTCCGAGGATTTTGCGCATCCGGCGTGTCGCTTCCCGCACATCGATATGGCCTCGGGCAAGGTCCATGTAAAGCGCCTCTTTCATTCGGGCCATTTCAGCCGGGGTGAATCGTTTCATGGGGTCCTCCTCCATATTCGCGGCCGAGCTTCCGCAAGACCTGCCGCCACCTCATCAATCCAGCCCGCGAGTCTCTGAATGATGTCGTCATCCACATGCTCACGTTCCATGACGTCGGGCAATCGCAGGACGTCCTTGCTCAGATCCGCCAGCCAGTTTCTGGTTTCGCCGGGAGGCATGAGATTTTCAAATTTTTCGCAAATGATCCCCCACTCCGGCTGACTGCCGGGCCGCTCATCATCCCATCGGCTGACACGGCCGATACCTTCAGGATCCAGAAACATGGGCGCGAAGTCGAAAAGCGGCGAAAGTTCCACGTGGGCCCCTGTTCTTAGAATGGCCGCATTCCGTCCGTGATTGTCGGTGTTGCGCAGAGCCAGGTTAAGGATGTCCCGCAGCATGTATTCCCGAAATTCCCGCGCAGGATCGGAGGCGACCTGCGCCAGGGCACGGCAATAAATATCGTGATGTACCGCAGCGCTGAATCCGGGGATATGGGCCACGGCATATAAGCTGTTCATCCCCAGACGTTCAACGCGCCCGTCCGAGACCCTCCGGTCAAAACGAGGCACAAACAACACACCTTCTTCATAAACAAGCGGCTCACCGGTGCGGATGCCGAAATTCCTGGCAACTTCCAGGTAGGCGGCTTCATTGCGCAGGACCTGTTGATTTCGCGCGTCCGTACGGCGGCCCCGTGGAAATTTCACAAGCCGGAATTTGAAGGCTTTTTCGTCGGGCAAGGCACCCTCTGCATGAAACCGCCCGGCATGATCCTCCACGAGAAGATATTTCGGCGCTTCCCCCTGTACGCTGGAAGCCCCTGCCACATAAGCACCGCGTTCTTCCGCGTAATCCAGGAATCGTTCCCCCTGCTCGATGACGTCCCCGCAGGGAAAACCCAAGCTGAAGTGATCAGGCGAGGGTGAAGGAACGGCTTCGGCAATCCTGAGATTGCCCGGCGGAGTACCTGCGCCCTTTAGGAGCAAATGCCAATCCATTTGCGGGCCGGGAGAGAAAAGCCCGGCTACCCGATTATGCTCAACCATTTGTTTTAAAAGAAAAGCGGTTTTTTGCGATCCGCTGAAAAAGCATGGTTGCGTGGCGGGTGGAAAAAATTTTACGCTAAACCTCTGAACAGACATGAGGTTTATTGATGTGCTTCTCTTTTTCCCAATTATTTTGTAATAATAGCTGTCACAGTGCTGATTCAGCCAACAGCCGCACCCGCCGAAAAAAGGCGGTATGGGGCATCAAACCTATAGGCATTCATATGGCAACCCAGTATTTTGAAGATATACGGAATGGAGATCACCTCCCCTGCAAACCTGTATTCATGACGAAAGATTCGATCATCGCGTTTGCCAAAAACTTTGATCCACAACCATTTCATGTTGATGAAGATATTGCAGCCGGTTCGATCTTTAAGGGAATTGTTGCTTCCTCGCTACATACGCTTTCCGCATGTACTCGTGTTGTAGTTGAAGCGCAAGGTGATATTGCCATTTTAAGCGGGGTCGGCATGCATGAGGTGAACATGTTCAATCCGGTTCGCCCGGGAGATACGCTTTTCGTAAAAGCGTGGTGGACTGAGCTGAAAAAATCAAATAGCAAGCCGGATCGTGGTTTTGCGTCCATTAAGTGTGAGGTTACGAATCAAAAAAAAGAACCTGTCATCGATTATGGCTATCGGTATCTATTGGCCTGCAGAGAATTTAAGAAATTATAGTACGACAAATTATCCCCGTCTGTGAAGCATCTCAGAGAAAACTGCCATAAAATGGGACACAACGGAAGGCATTTTGATTGCAAGGACCGTTGCGGAGCGTGGGAACGGGAGAAATAATGGATGGGGATCAGTTGCACAAAAAAGAGAAGCAGGCCGGCACTACAGGGGGTAGATCCTTTCGCGATCTTTAAACCAATTTACACCGATTCTTGAACGGATGCCAAGCCAAAAATTGAAAGGTTGTGGGAAACGGTTTTTATTTATCATCCAGTATTTCTCGTAGTTTTTGTGACAATTGTTCTATTTTGAAGGGTTTTTGAATAAAGCCGTTACAACCTCGATCCAATATGGCGATCGCCTGACCGTCAATGCTGTAACCACTGGAAAGAATTGCTTTAATATCGGGATTCAGCAATTTGAGGTTGTCGTAAGTCTCCCCGCCGCTCATGCCGGGCATGATCATGTCCAACAAGACCATATCGATCCGGTCCCTGTTCTTTTCGTATATATCGAGGGCCTCTTTTCCGCTTCCGGCAATCAATACGGTGTAACCCAATACACCCAATAAATCTTCGGCAAATTCAGTCAGAATGTCTTCATCATCTACGAAGAGAATGGTTTCGGAACCCCTTAACAGGTCTTCAGTCGGTTTTTTCTCGGGGACAATCTCTTTTCGGGAGGCAGGCAAATGGACCATAAACGTGCTGCCGTGACCTTTTTGACTCTCCACCTCTATGAACCCGCCGTGGTTTTTGACAATGCCGTACGTGGAAGCCAAGCCCAAGCCGGTCCCTCTGCCCATTTCCTTGGTGGTAAAGAAGGGGTCGAAAATCCTTTCCTGAATCTCATGATCCATTCCAACCCCCGTATCCGTAACGGACAGTTTCACATACTTGCCGAGTTTATCACAATGGGGCCGTATGCAATCCGCATCAAATTCAACATTTTGCGTTTCAACATAAATCTCACCACCGGCATTCATGGCTTGCCAGGCATTAAGGTACAGATTCAAAATAACCTGTTCAATCTGTCCCCGGTCCACTTCAACGGACCAAAGGTTTTTTTCATATGTCCCGTGGATACTGATTTCCTTTCGGGTCCGGCCGAACATTCGATTCTGGTTTTTGATGAGTTCATTTAAATCGGTGGGGGTGACCTCATATTTTCCCCCTTTTGCAAACGCCAGAAGCTGCCGGGTCAGTTCGGTGGCACTATTGATATAGGTATCTATTTCCTTAAGATGTACACGATCATTGTGGAAAGCATCCTGATCCATTAACATCAGGGAGACACGCCCCTGAATAGCCGCAAGCAAGTTATTAAAATCGTGGGCGATACCGCCGGCAAGGGTTCCGATAGCCTCCATTTTCTGCGCATTTTGGAGTTGTTTCTCAAGGCCTTTTCGCTCTTTCTCCGATTGCACACTTTCCGTTACATCAATCATTGCAAAGAGATCCGCTGGTTTTCCATGATAGGGAATGGTCTTTGAATAGAGATCCCACCAGACGATGGTTCCGGTCTTCGTAACCCCCCTTAGTCGATAGTGGGTTTGTACATCGGTGTCGCCCGCCTGTTTTTTTCGGGATTGCTCCATGACGAATGGAAGGTCATCTTTGTACACGGTCCTGGCGTATTCGTAGGGTTCCCATCCATAGATTTCCTCAAGGGAATATCCGGTCACCCTGGAATACATTTCGTTGGCATATTTGATATAACCATCCTGGATGATGCCGATGGACAGCAATGATTGTTCGGAAATCAGTCTGAACTTTTCTTCGGATTCCAGAAGGGCCTCAAGCGCTTCCTTTCGTTCGGTGATGTCCCGAATATTAACAACGACTCCCTGGACCAAAGGGTCCTTAAAAAAATTGCGCCCCACGGTCTCAAAATGGCGGTAACCACCCTTTTTGTGTTTGTGCCGGTAGTTGACCGTGACCACTGCTTCGGGGTTTTTCAACAGTTCATCGAAACCTTTTTGGACATGGGGAAAGTCTTCGGGATGAATAATGTTGGCAAACGGCCCTTGAAGCTCTTCAACGGTGTAGCCGGTGATCTTTTCCGCCGAATGGCTGATAAACTTTTGTACGCCTTCCTTATCTATAAACGCCAGGATATCGGAAGAGTAGTCCACCAACAGGCTGAAAAATTGTTCCTCCCGCAAAGGCGCCGCCGCCCCCTCTTTGGGCTCAATCCGAGCCCGCTCCAATTCCCTGACCCGTTGTTTCAATTCTTCATAGGTTGGTTTCATGGTTCATCCAGAATAATATATTGATGATCGGCCGGAACTGAAAAAAACTTGAGGCAAATTTGGTAATCTCATTGTCGATTCGATGTATATCCTGAATGACCTGATGGTATTTCCGTGCCCGGTAACGGGCAGCTTCAGAAGCCTTTTTCACCCATTGGGGATTTAACCTGCTCACTTTTCATTGAAACCTCCCTTATCATTATCCATAATAAAGGATTGTTATTTCAAAGTAAAAATGTAGGGGAATTCTGTTTATTCGTCAATAACAAATCCCATGAATCCCAAAGAGCACAAAAAAGAAAAAATTTTGTGACCAAACCCGACGTTCAGGTGTATACCCGGTCAGCGTGGAACCAGTTTTCGACTCTCGCATACCTGCGCTGATTCCATTTGAGAAAGGAGATTTGTTATGAAACAAAAATGCTTAAAATTTAAGGTACTTTTAATCCTTACAGCCATAATGATGTTTTTCACATCCCATTCCCTTGCTCAGGCGCCGGAAAGATTCTTTGCACCCTATGTGGATGTGCTGCTCTACCCGACCTATTCCATAAACGACGCCTTTGACCAAACCGGACAACCGTTTTTCACCCTCGCCTTCATCACCGCCGATACCGATTGCAGACCCGCATGGGGCGGCGTGATCGCCCTGGAAGAGAACTATTATTTGGATGAAATCAATGCCCTTAGACAAAAGGGGGGAGACGTCATTATCTCGTTCGGCGGGGCCAACGGCACGGAACTGGCCATGTGCCATAACGACGTTGACGCACTTCAGGCAGCCTACCAGTCGGTCATTGATCGATACCAAGTCACCTGGGTGGACTTTGATATTGAGGGATGGGCTGTTGGCGACAGGCCCTCCATCGATCTCAGAAATAAAGCCATCAAGGGCCTCCAGAAAGCGAACCCGGAGTTGACGGTGGCTTTTTGTCTTCCCGTCCTTCCTTCCGGCCTGACCCATGACGGTCTTTATGTCCTTGAAAATGCACACGCCAACGGCGTCAGGGTGGGCATGGTTAACGTCATGGCCATGGATTACGGGGACTGGGCAGCACCCGATCCGGAAGGCAATATGGGTCAGTACGCCATCGATGCAGCGCTCAACACCTACCAACAGGCCCTGGAATTGGGGCTCAATCCCCTGATGGGCGTAACCCCCATGATCGGGCAGAACGATGTGGCCTCCGAGCGCTTTTACCTCTCCGATGCGGAAGCGCTACTGTCGTGGGCGGAATCCACAGACTGGGTCGGCATGCTGTCCATGTGGTCCGCCGCTCGAGACAACGGTCAGTGTGCCGACAAGATCTGGGCTGATCCCACCTGCAGCGGGCTTGCCCAGGCGGAATTTGCCTTCATCGACATTTTCGCCCGTTTTAACGGGGGCATCACCGGCAACATAGGCCCTCAAGCGGTTATCACATCCCCGATGGAAGAAGATATATTTGATACGAATGAGACGGTGGTACTTTCAGCAGATGCAACGGATGCCGACGGAACGGTTGTCCAGGTGGCATTTTTCGCCGACGGCATTTCCCTCGGCATAGATCACGATGCCCCCTACACCCTTTCCTGGATTGACGCTCCCGAGGGCGTTCATGTAATCTCAGCTGTAGCAACCGACAACGAGGGTGCGACGGGTTATTCTGCTTCCGTCCAGATCACCGTGGGCAGTGGCACTTCAATTTCCACCTGGGATCCAGCGGAAATCTACACGGCCGGCGATGAAGTCTGCCACAAGGGAAAAACCTGGCAGGCCAAGTGGTGGACACAGGGAGAGGAACCGGGAACCACCGGCCAGTGGGGCGTGTGGAAAGAAATGGGCTGGTGCAACGGCAATTCAGCCCCGGCCGTCACCATCACTTCGCCGGCGGATGGGAATATGTTTGACCTTGGCGAAACCATTGTTCTAACGGCGGATGCGTCTGACAGTGACGGAGCTGTTATTCAGGTTGAATTCTTCGCTGATGGCTTATCCCTGGGGGTGGATCAGGATTTCCCCTACACCCTCTCATGGGAAGATGTGCCTGAGGCTTCCTATGCCATCACTGCTGTTGCAACCGATGATCAGGGCGCCACGGGGCAAGCCGCCGCCATCCAGATCACCGTGGGTGAAATCATACCCCCCTCCGCACTTCCCTGGCGTGCGTCTGAAACCTACTGGGGCGGCGATGAGGTCTCCCACAACGGAAAACTGTGGCGCGCTAAATGGTGGACCCGTGGTGAAGAACCGGGAACTACCGGGCGATGGGGGGTATGGGAAGAGCTGAGCTGACGGATCAAGCGTTATCCGGACAGGGACTGTAAATCGAAGCTTTACAATCCCATTCAACATTGATAGTTTTTCCGACCAGTGTACACACGCAACCGGAGTTCATAGTGGTCAGAAAAATTATCTCGGGCGGGCAGACCGGTGCTGATCGAGCAGCCCTTGATTTCGCTTTGGAATGGAATATTTCTCACGGCGGCTGGATCCCCAAAGGGCGCAGGGCGGAAGATGGGAAACTGCCCGAAAAGTACCAACTCAGGGAAATGAACAGCACCGACTATGCCCGTCGTACCGAGCAGAATGTGATCGATTCCGACGCAACCCTCATATTCTCCCACGGTAAACTGACCGGTGGATCCCTGTTAACCCGAAGAATGGCCCTGAAGCATGGGCGTCCCTGGCTTCATGTGAACCTGCTCCAAACCAACAGCTTCAGCGCCGCCCAATCCATTCACACATGGATAAAGAAGCAACGCATCGGTGTTTTGAACGTGGCGGGCCCCCGACAAAGCCAGGACAAAAGAATATACCGCGCCACTTTTGACATAATGGAAGCGGCCTTTCAATTATCCATGATCAGTGCCCATACGAACCCATCCGTCAGTCGGCGTTACCCCCTGCCCGAAAATGTGGACGAAGCGGTTGAGCGCCTCCTGACGCAACTGACGTTAAAAGATAAGAGTAAAATCGCTCGGACGGACAAACGGGATCTCAAGACCCTGGACCGCACGCTGGGCCGTTACATCGCGGAGAATTTCGGCCTGCGGGAGGAGAATGATGCGCTCATCTCATCCTGCGGCTTCATACTGGGGAAAGGTACCATCAAAGAGGATGAAGCGATCTCCCTCATCATCATGAAGCTCTGGGAAAAGCTTCAATCGTCCCACGGATTGAGGATCGTCCGTTGACTTCTCCCGGTAACCCGGCCTTCATATGACCGCAACAGAAGAAGCCATAGGGGAAAAAAACGCCGGGCAACCGGGATCCCTCTATAAAAAGGTCGGCATCGCATCCCTCATCATGATGGCCTCGGTTCTTCTGAGCCGGGTCATCGGCCTGCTGCGCGAAGTGGTCATTGCCTATGTAGGCGGAACCGGGGGTGAAGTAGACGCCTATCAGATGGCCTTCGTACTGCCGGAAATACTGAATCATGTTGCGGCCACTGGGTTTCTCTCCATTACCTTCATCCCCATATTCAACAAATACCTGGTCAATCATAAGGAAACAGAGGGGTGGCGAATTTTCTCCCTTATCCTCTCCTCTTTTGGAAGTCTCCTGCTCCTGTTCATCCTCGTGGCCTGGTTTTACGCGGATCACCTGGTAGCACTGTTTGCACCCGGCATTGAGGATCCGGCCATCAAGGCACTCACCATCCGAATGACCCGCATTGTCCTACCCGCCCAGTTTTTTTTCTTTACGGGGGGCCTCTTCATGGCCGTTCAGTTTGCAAAGGAACATTTCCTCATTCCCGCACTGGCCCCCCTCCTATACAATCTGGGTATCATCACAGGGGGGGTTGTTCTGGCTCCCTGGATCGGCATTGAGGGGTTTGCCTGGGGCGTGCTGATCGGTGCTGTGGCAGGAAATTTCGCAGTGCAGTGGTGGGGGGCGGCGCGTCTGGGCATGCGATTTAAATTCTGTTTTGAATGGGCCCATCCGGATTTGAGGCACTACGTCCTTCTGACCCTGCCCCTTATCCTGGGCCTCACCATGACCTTTTCAACGGAGTTTTTTTTCAGATTCTTCGGTTCTTATATGCCCAGGGGCGCTATCGCGGCCCTCAATTACGGGCTCAGGATCACGTTTATTCTCGTGGGTCTGTTCGGCCAGGCCGTCGGCATCGCTTCTTATCCCTTCATGTCCCGCCTGGCCACGGAAGGGCACATGCTCGAAATGAACCGATTGCTGGATCGAACGCTACGCGCCTTGTCCATGGTCATCCCTTTTTCCGTTTTCTTTATGGTCATTCGTCATGAAGCGGTTTTTATTCTCTTCCAGCGGGGCCGCTTTGATGCTGCGGCCACCGCATTAACCGCCCATCTTCTGCCGTTTCTACTACTGGGCGCTTTCGCCTTCTCCGCCCAGACCGTTGTGGTGCGGGGGTACTATGCCCTGCAAAACACCCTGTTCCCGGCACTTGTGGGGACGGCGGCGGTGCTGCTAAGCATCCCTGTTTTCCTGCTGAGTATGCAACAGTTGGGCGCATCCGGTGTGGCCTTGGGGGTTTCAGTTTCCGCGTTTATGCAGGTGTCCCTGCTTTACATCTGCTGGAACCGACGGACTCAAAACAAGGACAGTCACGGCGTTTATAAAACGGTTTTTAAAATGGTGCTCTTGAGCATCTTTCTGGGATCAGCGCTTGAGGCCGTCCGGCAAAACGTTTTTTCGGGCCTGGCCGGCGGGTCTTTTGCCGGCGCACTCATAACCTGTCTCGGGCTGGGGATTCTCTTTTTATGCCTGCTTTATCCGGCCTGCAGGATCATGAAAATGGCGGACATTATTGAAATTATTGAAAAACCAATTCAAAAACGCATAAAACGGTTCCGCCCGAGCCGGTAAACAACCGGAACTCCCTTGACATTTGGGTGGAATCCAAGGAAAAATCACGAAACTAAATGATAATAAGGAGTCTAACAGATGAAAGATAAACTCGGGAAATACTATTATCCATTCCCACAAAATAAAAAAGTGCGCATGTACGTACAGGAAACGGACGGCATGGTCCATTTCAGGTTATGGAATTCCGATGATCCCAAGCTATGGGAGGAACATGGCTGGGTCCCTTATGAAGCCATACGGCAGGCTTCCGCTATGTATGAGCAGAAGAATGATTTCAACCCCAACCAGGCGTATAATCTGGATATTGCAAAGGCGGCGCTGAAGGAATAATCCGTTACCGCAAATAAATGGGGTTCGAAAAAACCCACGGCCGAAGGCCGAAAAAAGGCGCCCGAAAGTAAACTTCGACACGATAGACGCCGGGGTGGTCAACGACCAGGGAAAAACGCATGCCGGACCCCCGGGCCACCAAAACACCGTTTTTTAACAAGCGGATTTCCCCCTTATGCGGTGTTTCCACAAAAACAGTGCCCGGTTGAAACGGTCTTTCTTCCCCCATTTCCAGAGTCGGTCCCCCTTTACAGGCATAAAAGAACCTGAAGCCTCCGGAAGATGCCAGCCGGTCGTGTGCAATATGAAGCCGGCCTTCTTTCATAACATTGTAGACCTGTTTTCCCGCCTCAATTGGATCCTTTGCCGGGGGATGATCCAGCAACAGGTGGATATTGATGGATGAGAGCCCATCACGGTAAGAGAGTGGCGTAAAGCGGAACGGCCCCCAGCGAAACAGTGCACCGTGGGCATCGGATCCCCCGATGGCCACCACCCGTCGCTCTGCACATGCTTTGTCCCAGAATGAGAGGGTTTTCCGACTGGGACCTTTCAGGGTCCAGGTCTTGAACAGCAGAAAAAACAGACCATGCAGGACTGTTCTAACCCGCTCTTTCCATCGGGATGAGAAATTCCAGATACAAACCCCCGTGTAACCGGTCACCGAAAGATCATTCCAGGTATAGGCGATGCTCTTTTCCCGAAACGGCATCCCCTTTTCAAAGGGATGGGCCAGGAAACCGAAACCGCCCTTTTCGTTCACGCGATCAATGACCGACTGGGGCACCAGGCCTTTCCCACGCACCATCTCCTTTAAACCAAAGGCCAAGTAGTGGTGAAACCGTTTCCCCAACTCCAAGCTCATGAGGACCAACACACCGCCATGATAACCCTCGTCTTCAACATGAAGGATTTTTGTCATGTAATCGTGATCATTTATGATAATGAAGTCAAGATTCGCCAAACCCGCGTGCCGGGCGATTTCGGAAACGGTTCCCGCGCCATCCGAATAGCGGGTATGGATGTGGACGTTGCCGGTATATTCGAAGTGATGTTTGCCCATTTTTTATGGCTGTGTTCCGGATGCAGCCAGTGCCTTGAGCCCCAGCCCCATGGGTTTCAATACGGCCGTCGCGGTAAGCGCCAGCACACCCGCAAAAGACAATACCATGTAAACCTGTTCCGGGATGGATATGGGCCGGCCTTTCATTTCAGACATAAACAGAAGGTACACGGGGCCGGCTTCCAGAACCACAACAGCACCGATAAACAGAGCACTCACCATCATATACAACAGACCTCCGAATCCGGTGGCCACCTGTCCGATATTTTCATGGTCGAATCTGGGATACATGGCGCCAAAGCCGATACCAAGAGACACGATACCAAATATCATCAGAAACATGGTAGCTGATGAAAGGAGCATCATAAACCGGGTAACTTCAAGAAAATCGTTGGTCACCACGATCAACACCAGCCCCAAGAAAAGCATGGGAACCAGGAAGAAGAAGTACTTTCCCCACAGATAGCGTTTAAGCCTCATGGGAGAGGAACGCAAGATCCAGAACGCTTCGCCCTCGGCACTCACGGCAGTAAAAACAAACCGGACCCCCACCGCCGCCAGGACAAAACCCGCCAGCCCCATATTCAGAAAAGCCAATCCATTTTGAAGAAAATCCAAGGGCAACGGGCTTTTCTCCAACGGCAGTACTTTGAAATTATACACATACACCACCACCAGGGCGAAGAGGAGAAGCAGCTGGGACCACTGGGTATTGTCCCTGAAAAAAACCCGGATATCCTTGGCCATCATCACGGACAGATCCGACTTAAACGGTTTTGTGACGACTCGGATCAACAGGTCAAGAATCCGCTTTCCGCCCATGAGCCTTTTCTTGGCCTCCTGGGCCTTGGAAAACCCGCCAAAATAGATAAAGCAGGCTGTCCGGATATTGATGACCAGCAGGGACAGCGCGGTAGACCAGATAAGGAGCAGATAAAAACCCTCCCCTGCCCTTTCGCCCCCCTGCAAACGCCCCCACAGGATCTCGGTAATCCAATGGGTGGGGAGATAGGGCGAATCGGGGGTTTTAAGCGCCGATACATAGTGCATCACCGATAGCGCCGTCTCCGGATCGACCAGTCTTTCGGGCCTCAAGAACCGAAACAGGAGATACAGCCCCACGACCATGAGAATGGACAGCAACAGAATCACGTCCCTTGTTCTCTGGGCCGGAAAAACGTGGACCAGGATCATGGTCAGAAGAATTCCCAGGCCTGAAGCAATGACCCCCATGGCGACCATCAGGTGCAGGAGGCTCAAATAGAAACCCACACCGGGGGCATATACATAACCATAAGCCCCCAGAATCGGTACGGCAAAAATCAGCGCCATCCAGGAACTGTTTAAGAAGGTGCTAAATGCCCGAGCCGCAAAAAGCACCTCCACAGACACCGGCGCCGAATGACAGAACTCAAGATCTTTGGACAGGTACAGGGTGGAAAGGGCGGTGATGATATTGCTGAAGATGAGCAGCGAAAAAAACGTCAGGAACACCATACTCAAGAGTTCCTTCGCCAGCAGATCACCGATCATCTCAACGGATTGAAAATAGACCAGCACCCGGGAAGAGAGCACAAACAGGATTAGGCCGAAGACAAGACCCAGCCCCCCCATGAACAGCGGTTTTTTGAATCCCGCCCCATGAGTCCGGCTCAGCCGGTTCCTGAAACCCAAGATACCGGGGCGCAACAGAAGCATGAGATGGCCCATTGATTACCCCTCTTTTTCCCGGGTCAAATTCAAAAAGGCTTCTTCCAGGTTGCCGTCCACGCCGGCCTGCCGGCGAAGGGTTTCACTCGTCCCCTGCGCAATCAGCCGGCCGTCCTGAATAATAGCGATTTCATCGCAGATCTCCTGGGCCACATCCAGGGAATGGGTTGACATGAACAGGGTAGCGCCCTTTTCAACCAGCTCCTTGAAAATATTTTTAACCAGCCTGGCTCCCCTGGGATCCAGCCCCACCATGGGCTCATCCACAATGAGCACCTTGGGCCGGTGCACCAGGGCACCGCACATGACCAGGCGTTGTTTCATCCCGTGAGAATAGCCTTCAATCAATTCCTCCCCCCACCGGGCCAGACCAAAAAGGTTCAGCAAATCATTGATGCGGTGGTTCAGATCACCGTTATTCGTGAGGCCGTAAAGTCCCGCCACAAAATGAAGAAATTCCAGGCCGGTGAGTTTTTCATAAAGAAACGGCCGATCGGGGATGAACCCCACGCATTGTTTGGCGGCAACAGGGTCTTTTGCCAGGTCATGGCCGTTGATGATGATCTGACCGTCGCTGGGCATCAAAACGCCTGCCATCATCTTGATGGTCGTCGTCTTTCCCGCACCATTGGGCCCCAGGAACCCGAAGCGAGCCCCCTGTTCTATCTCCAGATTTATCCCGTCAACGGCTCGGAGGGATTTGTACCTTTTGGAAAGATTAATCAACCGAATCATAAGCATAGTCCACGATGTCCAATTGCAGTTTACCCATCAGGGCCATCAGCTCAGCCTGTTTGTCCAGTCCCCCGTGGAGCAGCTTGATATGGGTCGCATCGGTGGGCATCTGGTTGAGGGTGGCGTCCATGGAAATCCAGTGACCGAGATACGCTTCGGTCCATGCATGATAGAAAAATCGATGGTCCGTGTAAACAATCCCCACGCATTCCCGAGCGGGAATACCGGCAGCCCGAAGGAGCGCCGTCAACAATACCGCATGCTCGTTGCAATCGCCCACCTTTGTTTCCAGAACCGTCAGAGCGTCAGGAACACTGACAACAGGCCGTTTTTCAATATTTTCATATACCCAACCCATTAGCTTTCGCGCCACAACCCGCAAATCTCTCTCGCTCCCCGCAATTTCCCGGGCTTTTTCCACAAGCGCCCTGTTATCACTCTGAATGCTGATTCCGGGTGAAATAAATTGCTTCATATGGGGCGCCATATCCGCTTTTGATAGTTTCGAAGGGGCACGTGAAGATACGCTTTCCTGAAAGACCTCCAGCATATCCTCTCTTAGTTTCTGCCGGCCCTCATTCAACGCCGAAAGGTTAAAACCGGTATCCCGAAGTCCTGTCACCTCTATTTTCAGGTAGTTAATTTCACGGGGCCGTTTCAAGGGCTGTTTTACGGGAATGGCGGCAGCATCATAAAAATCAGCCCCGGCCGAACCCTCCACATCAAACGGCGCACGATTTTTGTCGGAACGGACCAGGGTCAATCCCATAAAGCCCTCTTCTCTCAACAAAACCCCTTCTTCATCGAGCCAGAAAACCAACGTCTGCCCCCAAACTTTCGTTTCCAGACGGAAGGCGGGATATTCCCTGCCGTTTACGGGAATAACCGTCTTGTCGGTGACCTTGATCAACATTTCCTTGTGAGAAAGGATGGAAGGATCAAAAAAGGTGAATCGAAATTCGTCGCCGATTCCAATAGCACGCCCTTTGAAAAAGCCCGGAAGGCCGGCACCGATGGTCAATGGACCGACAAGGGGAATCAGATGCTCCCTCTTCTGGTCACCTTCGCCAACTTCTACGACCACACGGTTTGCTTCAACTTTTCCCGATACGCGGAAACGAACCACGCCGGAATCAATGACCAGCCGAAACTGTTTCAGCAAAAACCCTTTGTCCACAACGGCCCGGGTGGCCATACGCATGACGCTCGGCTGCCCCATCAGGTTCAGCGCCAACACCATTTTTTCAACAATGAGTTGATCCTCTCCCAGCGGGCTTAGCCGGGTTTCGGAAAAGCCGACCTTTTTCCCCTTGAGGTAGATCTCCATCCAATCGTGCTGAAACTGTTGGGCGGATTCGGGTTCCGCTTGAATCGGGGTCCCCACAATTTGACCAACTTCATGAAAATGCGTTTTTCGAATCAGTAAAGCCACCATCACCAGCCAGAGCACGACGATACCCGCCCCCAGGAAATAGAACAGCTTTCTTTTGGTGATCAGGGCCATAGATCGAGATAAGAGACGGTGTTTGAAGTTGGCATGCTTTCACACGCTGGAGCGTGGGAATGAGGAATTCGGAGCGTGGGAATGAGGAATGCGATGTCGGACGTTGGATGTGCAACGTTCATCTTTCCCTTACATCTTGTATTTTCCAAAGTCGTCAGGATCGAGACTCTCCAGGATTTCCTGCCATTTTTTCCCTTTTTCTGTCTTATCCTGGGCCTCGGCTTTCAAATCGATCTGGGTTGACCGGCTGATGACATCCTCCGAGACAAAAATAGGCGCGTCCAACCGGAGGGAAAGGGCGATGGCATCACTGGGTCTGGCGTCAATGGACATCTCTTTTCCGTTGAACTCAAAATTGATGCGTGCGTAGTACGTATTGTCCTTGAGATCACAGACCTCAATTTTGCTGACCCTGACATGAACCATGTCCATCATGTTTTTCAGGAGATCATGGGTCATGGGCCTGGAAAACTTAATGCCTTCCAGTTCGCTGGCAATGGCAGTGGCCTCCAGCAAACCGATCCATATGGGAAGTGTACCGTCCCCGTCAATCTCCTTGAGAATGACAATCGGGCTGTTGGTAATGGGATCGACGGTCAAACCGGATATGGCCATAGGTGTATACATAATTTCCCCCGGGAATTTTCAGCCTGACTGAGCTGCATCATCGGCTGTTATTTTTAACCATACAATTGTTTTTGTCAACAACCGTATGGACAATCGGATAAACGTTGGTTACACCATCTAAAAAAGGATATGAACCTCAAGAGAACCATTTGTCCTTGCCAGAACCTTTCATGAATTGTAGAATTCAGGTTAATCCTTTTCCCAAAACATCTCTGTCTGGAGAACATTGAAACCACACGTAAATCGTTTAAAGGAACCCAATGAAGAACAAAAAACCATATTTCCCCTTCGTGGTTGATTACAAACCGCGATTTTTCCTGAACTGGATTCTTTATAAACTGTTTAAACGGGTCCGCTATAACGAGAGCATGGCCCTGAAGTTAAAAGCAATGAACCGGGAAGGAACGGTGGTTTACGCCGTAAAATATCGGGGACGACTGGATTATCTGCTTTACCACTATCGTTATTTAACCAGCCGCCTGCCCTACCCTAAAATCGCCTTCAACCTGAATATGTCCCTTGTCCTTCCCCTGCCCCAGCTTTTCAAGGTCTTCAAATTTTATCTGTCTGTTCTTTTCAGTGAAGGCCGTTTTCCGAGTCCTTTTAAGACGGGCTTTTTTGAAAAAGCCATTACTGAAGGAACCTCTGCGCTGGTCTGTCTGGTGGATCCCGTTGGATTCACCCGGCATTTCATTTATGCTGAAAAAGATCCCCTGGCTTTTTTACTGGAAACCCAGAAAAAGATGGATCGACCCATCTTTGTGGTCCCCCAGTTGATTCTTTACAAAATGACCCCTGAAAAAAGCCGTCACAACCTCCTTGACATTTTCTTCGGATTTAAGGACAAAATCGGTTTTCCCAGGAAAATCGTCCTTTTTTTCAGGCACAACCGTCGCGCATTTATCGATTTTGGGGACCCCATCAATATACAACAATATATGGCGGACAAACCTGAGAATCTCCCACCCGAAGAGATGGCGGCGGAAGTCAGAAAAGCGCTCCTTGAAAGCATTGATCAACAAAAACGGGTTATTCTGGGACCGGTCTTGAAATCCAGACAGCAATTCAGAGAGACCGTTTTGGGCGACCGGAAAGTGATAGAAGCCATCGGGAAAAATGCTTCCAACAAAAAGACCGGCCTGAAACACAGCAAGAAAAAGGCGGTAGCTTATTTCAATGAAATCGCCGGGGATTACAACATTACCGTTTTACAATTCTCCTCTATCGTATTGCGCTGGGTTTGGAAAAAAATGTTCCAGGGCATCGATTTAAGCCCCCAAGAACTGGCCAATCTCAGGGAATGGACCCGAAAAGGACCGGTGATCTATGTCCCTTCACACAAGAGCCATATTGACTATCTGATTCTCAATTATATTCTCTACGAAAACCACCTGCACATCCCCAGAACCGCTGCGGGCAAAAACCTCGCCTTCTGGCCGCTGGGCAATTACTTCAGAAAAACGGGCGCGTTCTTCATCCGAAGGACTTTCAAGGGCGCCAAGCTCTATTCAACGGTTTTTTCACGTTATATTAAGGCGCTCCTTCAGGAGAACACCCCTCTGGAGTTCTTTATCGAAGGTGGCAGAAGCCGGAGCGGAAAACTGATCCTTCCGAAAATCGGGTTCCTCTCCATCCTCATCGATGCCTATCGGGAGCACTATTGTGAGGACCTCATCTTTGTCCCGGTATCGATTGTTTATGATCGCATTCTGGAAGAACAGGCCTACCTGAAAGAATTGGGCGGGGGCAAAAAGGAAGCGGAAAACCTACAACAGGTTGTAGGTGTCAGACGGTTCTTGAAAAAGAGATATGGTAAAGTCTACATTCGTTTTGGTCAGCCCATTTCCATCAAGCAATACCTGGCCGAAAAGCCGCACCTGGAAAACAAAAGATATAAACACCTGGCCTTTCACATCATCAGGAGCATCAACAAAGCCACCCTGGTGACACCCATGGCCATTACGGCATCTGCGATCCTGGCCAAACACCGTAAAGGTTTTCAAATCCATGAGATAACGGAAACCGCCGAAAGCTTTCTAACGTTCATCAAAACACGCGGAACACCTGTGGCCGATTCATTTCAACAATGTGAAAACGCCATTGAGGAAACCCTGAGCGTTCTCTTGAAGAGCCATGTACTCGAAACCATCAAGGATGTGGATGATACCGAGAAATTTTATTTTGCAAAAGAAGGGAAAATGCCTGAACTGGAGTACTACAAAAACAGCATTATCCACTGTTTCATACCCCATGCCTTTGTCTCCCTTTCCCTCTTGACCGGAAACCGGGAAATCACGCCGCGAGAAAATGTGATCGTGGACTTTGCCTTTCTCAAAAACGTTTTCAGGTATGAATTCATTTTTGAAGAAGAGACCGAAACCCCTGACGAGGAAGTCAACAACATCCTCGAATATTTTTTCCAGACATCCCTTCTGGTCAAGAGCGAGGTCAGTGCGGGCTACAGCCTCACCCGGCCCGGCCTTGAACAAACCATGGTCTGGGCCAATCTGGCGAAAACATTCCTTGAGTCCTACTGGATCGCAACGCGCGGCATCATTAAACGCCAGAAGGACGGTAACAAGCGCTCGGACATGCTCAAAAGCATGACCTACCTGGGACAGCGCTACCACAAACTGGGACTGATCGATCATCTGGAGGCGGTTTCACAGATCACTTTCAAAAACGCCATCCGTATGATCGAGGAAGATTTCCCCCTGGCTACGGCTGATTCCGAAGAAGACCGGCGGGCCACCTGTGAAAGCCTGGGCCTATTCAGCAAACGACTGTATCAGTTTTCCCAATACAATAAATAGGTTATTTTCCGACAGTGGCCATGACACCCCTACCTGTGGATTTCGTTCCGGATACTGTATCGTTCTTGATCAAGAAGCTCGAACGGGCGAATCATCGAGCGTTTGTCGTGGGCGGCGCCGTCAGGGACATCTGTCTGGGCAGGCCGGTGGTCGACTGGGATCTGGCCACCTCGGCATCGGTTTCCACTTTACAGGATATTTTCAGGGATACATCCCATTTCACCCCGGGCCACGGCACCGTCGCCGTTGTTATCGATGGACATTCCTATGAGATAACCACATTCAGGGGTAATGCGAAAACGCTCGAATCGGATCTCTCCAAAAGAGATCTGACCATCAACGCCATGGCCCTAGACCCTTCGACCGGAGAAATCTTCGATCCCCACAACGGTCGACGGGATCTGCAAAACCGAATCCTTCGCGCCGTTGAAAATCCCGAAGATCGTTTTCGGGAAGATCCCCTGCGGCTGTTCAGAGCCGTAAGGCTCGCAGCACAACTCGATTTCCGAATCCATCAGAAAACAAAAGAAGCAATTTCAGCATTGGCCCCTTCGATTTCAACGGTCGCGCAGGAGCGGATCCGGGACGAATTGATGAAAATCCTTCTGGTCAAAAAACCCTCACGGGCCCTCAACTCCCTGGCAACCCTGGGGCTTCTGAAGGTTTTCCTGCCGGAACTCCTTGAAGGGCGTCTTAAAAGGCAGAACCATTACCACCGTTACACGATCCTTAAACACATCTTCCTAACCGTGGACAACGTTGACCCAACGCCCCTCCTTAGACTCACAGCCCTTTTTCACGACATTGCAAAGCCCCGCATCCGATTCAAGGAAGGTGGCATCTGGCGGTTTCATGCCCACGAAAAGGCCAGCGCCGTGCTTGCGGAAGAGATTATGAAGCGGCTGAAGTTCAGCAATCAGATGATTCAGAAAGTCACCCACCTCATTAAAAACCATATCATCGGATACAAGCCCCAATGGAGCGATGCGGCCGTTCGGCGGCTGATTAATCGGGTTGGTGCTGATGCTATGGTGGACTTTCTAACCTTTCGAAAAGCCGACATTCTGGCCCATGGTAAACAGACTGGAAACCAGAATCTGCTCACGGAGCTTGAGAGAAGGATCCAGGCGCAAATCGCATCTTCCCCCCCCATCCATGTATCGGACCTGGCCATCGACGGCAATGCGGTCATGATGTTGACAGGGCTTTCACCCGGTCCCGCCGTGGGAAAAATACTGGCTGAACTGGCTGAAAAAGTAATAGAAGACCCCCACTTGAACCGGCGGGAGAGCCTCGAGATGGCGCTTAAAAAAATGTGAGGATGGGGTCACATCTGATTTGTGAATTGAGTACCGCATGGTTTTTCTGAAAATCTTGATCTGTCTTCATTTCATCTTCCACCCTTTTCACACAAAATCCCTTTCTATGCGACACCATATTGTTAACGATCAAAGATCCCCTTTGACATAAATGGAAATATATCCTAACATTCGTTAAGTTTAACACCTATTTTTTTGCACCCTTCATTCATGAATTTTATTCTTTTTTTAAGAGAACCAGCTTCAAAAGGAGCCTGACCATTGGGCCATAAACCAAAGGTTCTTCTGGTTGACGATAATCCCGTTAACCTGAAAGTAGCAAAGATGCTTCTGGAAAAAGAAGGGGTTCAAGTGGACAGTGTTATGGATGGTGAAACAGCCATGGCCGCCATAGAGAACACTTCCTACCAAATGGTTCTGATGGATGTTCAGTTGCCGGGAATGGACGGCCTTGAAACCACAAGACAAATCCGTCAATGGGAAATGTCTTACCCGCAGGGTGAAGATCACCCCCGCATACCCATCATCGCCCTGACCGCCGCGGACCAGGAAGAAGAACAACAGGCATGCCTGAAGGCCGGCATGGACGACGTCATTTTGAAGCCTCTCCGCCCTGAAAAAATCAAAAAGGCCTTACAATTCATCTTTGTTGATCACAAAAGTAACGAAAAATTATCCACCAACATACTTAACAAGCTGAAAGAAAAGGAAACATCCGCTTCTTCCACCCCAATCACATCACCTATTCGGTGTCTGGTGACCTTTTCCCTGGGCAACGAGAAATATGCCTTTGATATGGGCTTCATGAAGAAAATACGCTGGGCGGAGGGCATTACACAGGTCCCCGGACTTCCGCCTCATATTCCCGGAATCATCAATCTTAGAGGCGAAATCATTTCGGTGGTAGATTTAAGGGCTTTGCTGGGAATTTCTTCTGAAACCCCTTCAAAAGCCACCATCATGGTCACCAGTATGAAGGGGGTAGACGTTGGCTTTCTCGTTGACAGTGTGGATGAAATTATCGATCTCCCGTTAAAATCCATCGATCCACCCATGATTACCTTTGAGAAGGAGTATTCAGAATTTATTGATGGAGAAACACGCATGGATGAAAGCCTGGTAGTCATTTTGAACTATGGAAAAGTTATGGCCTCTGAAAAAATGAATATTCACAAAAAATAGCTCACATGACCCCTGCCACTGACACCCGGAACATGCATCGCAAAACCTTCGATTTCCTTCTCTTCCGACTGGGATCGTTTCTTCTGGGGGTGGCGGCTGAACAGGTCATTCGGATCACACGCGGGAACATGCCCCAAATAAATCCGGGCAGCCGACAGGTGGACCTGAGGGACATTTTTCGGATGTCACCCCACACGCAAACGAACGATTCGAACGCCGTTCTGGAGGTCAAAAGCCAATTCGGCCGGACTTACGTTCCCGTGGACGCGGCGGAAGGCACCGTCGCCCTGGAACTGGACCAGATAAAAAAACTGCCGCCGTTGATTGATTTCCACAAAAGCCATCCTGCATTATGGGGGCTGGCTTTACTGGATGAAAATATAGTGTTTCTCCTGGATCTTGACCAGCTGACGTCTTTTGCACCATAATCGGGGGACTAGCAAATGAATGCATTGCAGAAAAAAATCGGGTTCACTCAATTTCTGTACTTTGTCGCCATAGTGGGCCTCCTGGGCATTCCCTATGTTCTCTTTTCCCTTGAAATGACCCCCGACCAAATGAGACAGCTCCTGATTACCTATGCATGGGAAGGCATATTGTTCTGCGCCCTGTGCACCTGGTTACCCATGCACTGGACACGCATTATCCCCACCCATGAAGAAACGGGCATGGACGACCGGCCCCAGGATTCGGAGCACCTGAAACGGAGTCTCGCACCCGCCTTCAGACTTCCCCGGAAAATTGCCGTTGTTTCACTTGCGGCGATCCTTTTCGCCTTTGCCATCGGCGTCCTGCAGCTGGTTGCGTTTGCCCAATTTGATTTGATTCAATCCGTTGAAGCGTTTACGGCGGGTATTATCATCAGCATCGTCTATGCCATTTGCACTTTTTTTAATATTGAGCGGGCACTTGCGCCCCACCTGGGCCGAATGGTCCATCAGTCGGGCATAAAAAATCCGCCCCGGGTCTTTTCCATTTTCAGTAAAGTAATGATTGTCTGCGTGGGAATTATGGGTGTTGCAGTTCTTTTTGAAGTGAGTATCAGCTACGTATACTCTATAAGACTGCTTGAATCGGAATTAACCAAATCGGCAACCGAGGAACTCATTCGGCTCAAAGCGTCACTTTATGGAAATTCCTTCAACGAATCGGAAAGCCACAAAATATTGGAGTTGTTAAACCGCCTGGACTCGGAAAGCAATACCCCCCTGTTTCTTCTAAACAATCAGGGGGAAATCCTTTCGGGGAAACCGGCCCTCCCTCCAAATTCTGAAAATAGCAGTGCTTTAAAAAGACTGTTTCTAACCCTTAAAGAAAACCCCATCAAAAAGGATATCATCAATAAAATCATTTGGTGTGCCGTTTCCATTGATGACGAAAAACGAATGCTCATACGGGTTATCGATGTGGGTGAACTGGAAAAGCTGGAAGCGGTTTTTCTAAAACGTGCCTTTGCCATATCCGGACTGATTCTGATTGTCGCCGTCTTTCTGAGTTACGGACTGGCTCACAGCGTCTCCGAACCCATTAAAAAACTCAATCAGGCGGCCAAACGCATCGAAAGGGGAGAATTCGGTCTTCACCCTGTCACCGGTAGCGGTGATGAAGTGGGCGCATTGGCATACAGCTTCTTCCAGATGGAAACGGCACTCAAAAACATTATCCTACAGATCAAGGAAGCCGCTTTCAAAATCAACTCCGCCAGCAACGAGATTGTAGCGGCAGCGGAACAGCAATCATCCGGCGCTGCCCAACAGGCCTCCAGTGTGGGAGAAACAACGGCTACCCTTGAAGAATTATCAGCAACGGCCCGGCAAATTGCTGAAAACAGCGAGGTCCAGGCCGGCATGGCTGAATCCACCCTCAAAAACGCCGAAGACAGCCTGAAAGCCATGGGTGAAACCGAGGTTGTGATGTCGGACATTCGACAGAGAACCGAAGTCAGCGCCGGAAAGATCATGGCACTGGGAGAAAAATCCCAGAAAATCGGCAAAGTGCTGAGCATCATCAATGACATCGCGGCGGAGACCAAAATGTTGTCCTTAAACGCCGCCATTGAAGCCAGTCGGGCCGGAGAAGCCGGAAAAGGGTTCTCCGTGGTGGCGGGAGAAATTCGCAAACTGGCTGAAAATGTGGTCAAATCAACAGGCTCTATTGAAGAAATGCTGAAAGAAATCCAGGGGGCCGCCAACATGTCCGTCATGGCATCGGAGGAAAATGTTAAAATCGTAACCACGGGCGTTCATGAACTGGACCGGGTCAAAACCGCCCTGGAAGAAATCGTTCACCTGGCCGAACAATCAACCGACGCCGCCAAAGAAGTATCCATGACCACGGGGCAACAGAAAACGGCCAGCGAACAGACCGCCGTAGCCATGCGGGAGATATCCGAAGTCACCCGACAAATGGCCGCCGCATCAACGCAGACCACCCATTCGGTCCAGGGGCTTCACCGCCTGGCAAAAGACCTTCGGAATCTCGTCGTAGCGTTTCAAAACACACCTGAATCCGGGAGAGGCAACAATGGATAAGTTACAGAAAAAAGTCGGCCTGCACCAGGGGATATTCTTTCTTGCCGTTATAGGGCTCCTTTTCATGCCCTATGCCCTTCTGACACTGGAAATGACCTGGACACAGCTCAAAGCCCTTCTGATCGTCTATGCCTGGGAAGCCCCGCTTTTCGCAATCATCTGTATCGGGTTGCCCATGCGGTGGGTGGGTGCGCTGCAACGCGCTCATGAAGCTGCGGCTAAAAAAGCGCATGATACCCCGGCTGAAATGTACAGCGTTATTTCTCGTGGGCTCAAGCTGCCCTTAAAGATCGCATGGACCACCCTGATCATTATTTTTCTGGGGTTTGTGATCGGCATCCTGCAAATGATCATTTTTGCGGGCTTTGATCGCGTACAATCCATAGAGACCCTGATGATCGCCATTATGATCGCCATGATCTACGCGGCCTGTTGTTTTTTCAACAATGAACGGATTCTGGCCCCCCATCTGGGCAGTTGGGTTGAAAAATTCGGGATGTCGACACCGCCGAGGGTGCTGACCCTTTTTAACAAAATCCTGGTGGTTTGCCTGTCCATCATGGTGGTCACAATTCTGTTTCAAGGCAGTGTTACCTTCAGCCATTCGAATCGACTGATAGAGGGACTGCGAGGAGAAAGCAGCCATAAAGAACTGCTTCAATTGAAACCCATCCTCCAGAAACTGAAGGCCGAAGGACAGGAAAAGGAGGTTGAAAAAACCCTTTCAAAAGCCTCCGAACCCGTTGATTCGGATTTCTTTCTCTTAAACAAAAAAGGGGAAGCGCTTGCCGGACAAAAGGGCATGCTGCTGAACCGGCAAAATCCAGAAAATCTCAAAAACGTTTTTCTGAACCTGCGCCACAAGATGGACCCCCAAAAACCTTATACGTCCCATAAGAACCCTGAAGATCAAAAAATTTATTACGCGCTGCCACTGGACAATGAAGGTCTGCTCCTGGTCAAAGTCATCGAATTTGAAGTCTTGAGAAAGGAAATGACATCCCTATTGGGAAGCATCCTTATTTCCAGCCTGGTGGTCCTTTTCATCGCATTTTACCTGAGTTACCGTTTGGCGGAAAACGCTTCGGCTCCCCTTAAAAAGCTGGAGGAGGTTGCGGACAGAATCGCCGATGGGGATATCTCCTGTCCGGTTAATGTGATTACCGGAGATGAAATCGGTGCGTTATCCTGCAGTTTCCTCCGCATGCAGCAGGAACTCAGCAAACTCTCCCAACAGGCCAACAATATTGCCTGCGGAGACCTGACAAGCCAAGTGGAATTCAAAGGCGATCTTGGCAAAGCTTTTAACCAGATGCAGACCGACCTCTCCGAAATCATTGTTCAGGTGAGAGAAGCGATTCTCAAAATCAGCACCGCCTGCAACCAGATCCTCGCAAGCTCCGAGGAACAGGCATCGGGCGCTTCAGAACAGGCGGCAAGCGTGGGGGAAACCACCGCCGGCATCGAAGAACTTTCCGCCACGGCGGGTCAAATTGCGGAAAACAGCGATATCCAGGCCGGCATGGCGGAATCCACTCAGCAAAATGCCGAAGAAAGTGCCGGTGCCATGGACGAAGCGGCCGCATTGATGGAAAATATTCGACACCACACGGAAAAAGGGGCCGAGCAAATCATGAGTCTGGGGGAGAAATCCCAACAGATCGGAAAGGTCCTGGCCATCATCAATGAAGTGGCGGCCGAAACCAAAATGCTCTCTTTGAACGCCGCCATTGAGGCCAGTAAGGCCGGTGAAGCGGGAAAAGGGTTTACAGTGGTGGCCTCCGAAATTCGTAAACTGGCCGAAAATGTGGTCAAATCAACCGGTAGCATTGAAGAAATCGCCAGAGAAATTCAAACAGCGGCCAATGGGTCGGTCATGGCCGCTGAAGAGAATGTCAAATTGGTCAAAGCAGGCGCGGAAAAACTGATCCGCGTTGAAAAAGCCATGCAGGAAATTGTCACAATGGCTGAACAGACCACCGATTCAGCCAAGCAGGTCTCCATGGCCACAGGCCAGCAAAAGGGCGCCAGTGAACAGGTTGTACTGACCATGCACGAACTGTCGGATGTGGCCCAACAAATGGCTGCCGCCGCCGGAGAGACCACGCAATCCGCTAACAGCCTGACGCAAATGACGGAAGATTTAAAAACGATTATCTCCAGATTCAAACTGGAGGGATGACATGAAACCCACCCATGGGCCGTCCGATGGGGGAAAAATCTCCCGGATCCCGCCTGAATTCCAGGAATTCCTGCCCAGTTTCGTCGGCTCCGCCAGGGAGCATATTGATGCCATTGACCAGGGATTGCTCGAACTTGAAAAAAAGGGATTATCCGCTGAAGACGCCATCAAGAACATCTCTCGCAATGCCCACAGCCTAAAAGGTGCCGCCATGACCATGGGCGTAGATGAGATGGCGGATCTTTGCCACAGCATGGAAGACCTTATTCGGGAAATCCAGGAGGGACGAACCGGGGCTAAACCCGAAGTTTTTGACGTTCTCTTCCAGGCCAATGATACCAACAGTACCATTTTAGAAAGTCTCACCGCCTCATCAACCGTTTCAGTTGATATCACCACCATCCTCAGTCGCATCCAGGGGATGATCTCCTCTGGAGAATGTATTCCGGCACCATCCGTTTCAGGATCCGGCCTTGAAAAATCCGGGAGCGCCCCCACCTCTAACCGGATCTCCTATGACTCGGTACGGGTGCCGACAAAAAAAGTGGATCGTTTTCTGAACATCGCCGTTGAACTGGTGATCACCCGCAACCGGATGCAAAGTTTTCAAGAAAAGCTGGATGCGCTGGAAGAAGTACAGAAGAAAGAACAATCGGAACTGATCCACTTGGCCCGGAATCTCGAAAACCATTCCGCCAATCTCTCTTTTTCTGCCTTGTCCATGGAACAGTTGCACCATCTCAATCAAGAGGGCCAGGAACTCATGGAACAATTTTCCGAGGGCTTCCATGAATCCGTTGATGTCCTCAGTCGACTTGTGGATGAAACCCAGCAACTGGTTATGGACATTCGCATGCTTCCCATTTCCCTGCTTTTCAACCCCTTTTCCCGATCCGTTCGAGATCTGGCACGTGAAAGAAACAAGGCGGTTGACCTGGTGATTGAAGGGGAGGAAACACGAATTGATAAACGGGCCATTGAGGAATTGAGCGATCCCCTGATGCACCTGCTCAGAAATGCCATCGACCACGGAATGGAATCCATTGAGGAACGAAAAGCGGTCCATAAAGATGAAACCGGTAAAATCATACTTCGGGCGTTTCAGGATATTGATAAGGTCATTATTGAAGTGATTGACGATGGACCCGGTATCGACAGAAACCGCATCACGGAAAAAGCACTGGAAAAAAAGTTCCTTACTGAAGAAGATTCAAAACACATGCTGGACGCCGAAGTATTCGATCTGTTGTTCCTGCCCGGTTTCAGCACGGCGAAAATGGTTACCGAATTATCGGGACGCGGTGTCGGCATGGATGTGGTCAAAACCAATGTTGAAAAACTGAACGGCTCAGTGGAAATTTCCAGCCAGGTGGGGCAGGGAACCGTCGTGCGGATCGCCCTCCCTTTGACGCTGGCCACCACAAGGGCTTTTCTGGTCCGATGTTCGAACCATATACTGGCTGTGCCGGTTTTTTCCGCCCTTCAGGTATTGCGGTTATTGCCCGAAAACATTCAAACCATCAAAGGCCGTGAAGCCATCTACTGGCAGGGGGAGATTATCCCCGGCGCCAGACTGGATGCGACCCTTGCTTTCCCTGAAGTGTCGTCAAAAGACCCGGATGGAAAAATATCACTTCTTCTCTTGAAACATGGCGGGAAAAAAATTGCCTTTCAGGTGGATGACATCATGGGGGTGGAAGAAATCGTCATGCGAAATCTGGGCAGTCATCTGGGAAGGCTTCCCGTTTTTTCCGGAAGCAGTATCCTGGGCACTGGAGAAATTGCGTTGATCGTTGACGTTTCCAGGCTGTTTACAGCGGCGCAGATTAAAGCCGGTAACATTTTCCTTGAACGTAATGCGTTTAAAGCCGCTTCCGACAACCGTCAGAAGATACTGCTGGTTGAAGATCAAATGACCACACGCCTGCTGGAAAAAAGCATCCTGGAAGCGGCAGGCTTTCAAGTGGAAACCGCTGAGGACGGAACCATCGCCCTCGAAAAGCTGAAACATACCCCTTTCGACCTGGTCATAACCGATGTTCAGATGCCGAAAATGGACGGCTTCACCCTGACCGCAACATTGAAAAAAGATGAACGTTTCTCCCACATCCCCATCATCATCGTCACCTCGCTCGAAAGGGAAGAGGAACGGAAACAGGGCCTTCAGGCCGGTGCGGATGCATTCCTTCTGAAAAAGAGTTTTAACCAGGAATCGCTGATTCAGACCATCCGAACACTGATTGGCTGAGAGGCGTGTAATTCACCATTAGAGAACCCTTTTTTTGGCAAACCATCATGGTCGAAGTCCTTATTATTGATGACCTGAAATCCGCTCGGGAGATGATCCGGGATATCCTGATTTCCGATCCCCATATCCACATCTGCGGAATGACCGACAACGGAAACGATGCGGTAAACATGGTGAAGAGGCTTCACCCCCACCTGATCATTCTGGACTCCCATCTGAAGCAAACCAGTGGATATGAAGTGGCTGAAAAAATCATGCAAGTCAGACCGACACCCATTATCATGGTCACGACCGCATCAGATGCGCTTGTGAACGGGCCGGACCGAATGTTTGGCTGTGGCGTGCTGGATGTTATTGAAAAGGGAGACCTCTACCGCTGGAGAACACGTCCGGATGTGGCAGCGAGATTTATCCGAAAAATCAAATTGTTGTCTAAAGTTAACCGGGTCTCCATCAAGGAACACTGCGAGAAAGCTGAAACCGGACTGAAAACCGCCGATTCCATCAGAAAGGATTCAGTCAAGGTCACTGCACCCAGGAAAAATGCGAACAGAATAATCGCCATTGTATCCTCCACCGGAGGCCCCAATGCGCTTTTTAAAGTGCTTCGAGATCTGCCCGCCGGTTTTCCAGTCCCCATCCTGATTGTACAACACATGAGCCCCGGGTTTATCCATGGACTGGCGGAATGGCTGGATCATGAAGACCACATACGGGTTCGCGTGGGCGAAGATAAAGACGTGCTTTTGCCCGGGGAAGCTCTGCTGGCACCTGATAATATGCACCTCACAATTGATGGAAACCATCGGGTCAAACTAATTGATGAGCCCCCTTTGGGAGGCCACAGGCCTTCCGGAACCACGCTGTTGAAATCCATTGGAGAACACTATGGCAGGCAGGCTCTGGGCGTCATCCTGACCGGCATGGGAAGTGACGGCGCCCAGGGCATGGCGGCGCTCAAAGCAGCCGGCGGAAAAACCATCGCCCAGGACCAGAAGACCAGCGTCATCTTCGGCATGCCCGGAACCGCCATCAATCTGGGCGCGGTGACGCAGGTACTACCGCTTTCAAAAATTGCTTCGGCCATCGTAAGATTTGCAAAAACAGGCCTGTGAGAATTTACATTCGCTGATGACAATGCCCTCCCCCAATAATCAACATCTCAATTCTCTCTGCAACCGCATTACGCTGAAATCAGGCATCGGCTTCGATGAACGGAAACGGAAACAGCTTGAAGAAATTGTAGGAACCCGTTGTAAGATATTGGGGTTGAATCATATCAGCGACTATTACAAACTGCTCCGCATACCCTCCGTCAAGGGGCGGGAATTCAGCACATTAATGGATATTCTGACCATCCAGGAGAGCTTTTTTTTTCGCCACAAAGCCCAGTTTCATGCCCTGCGCCATTTCTGCCTGCCCCCGCTTATAGACAAAAAAAAGCCGAATCACGGAAGAATCAATATCTGGAGCGCAGGCTGTGCCAACGGTGAGGAAGCCTATTCCATCGCCATGCTCATTCGGGACCTCGTTTTTGATGATTTTCAAATGAAATTTTACATCAAAGGTACGGACATCAGCCGCCAGGCACTCCGGAAAGCGACGGAAGGGGTCTATACGGAACGGGCGATTCGGGGCCTCGCCCCCCATTACCTGGACCGCTATTTCACAAAACAGAAAGACCGGTATCATTTGTGTGCGGACATCAAAACAATGGTAGATTTTGAATACTTCAACCTGTCCGAGGAACCTTTTAAAATGGATACCATGCCCCGGTGGGACATTATTTTCTGCCGGAACGTGATCATCTATTTCACCCGGAATTACAGCCGGAAACTGATGAAAAACTTCTATGCATCAATGGCTGACGGCGGCTTTCTCTTCGCCGGGTTTTCCGAAACCATGCGCTATTTGAATGACGACTTTATCCCCATCCAGATGGATGACGCGTTTATCTACCGGAAACCGTTACCCGAGCACGCCCTAAAATCTGCAACAGCCTCCCGATCAAAATCCATAAAAAAACATTTCCAAAAAAGTCCTTCCAAAAAACCGATCCTTTCAACCAAAGACACCCGACGAATCACAACCGGAAAGGTTGAAATCCATCCCCCCCAAACCGTTCCTCAGCCCACGGAAATTGAGAACACCGCTATAACCCCATCAAAATCTCTTGACGAGAATTTATCGGTTGCGCGTGAACTCGCAGACAAAGGCGAAACCATTGCGGCCGTGACCATTCTGGACAACATCATCCGGCAGGACCCCCTCCATGCTCAAGCCTATTTCATGCTCGCCATGATCCATGGCGACGCCGGAAACCCGGATCAATCAAGCCATTTTCTCAAAAAAGTCATCTATCTTGAACCCGAAAATCCGCTGGCCCGTCTTCACCTGGCAGATATATTCAAAACAGCATCACGAAAAACAGATGCAACCAGGGAATACGCCAATGTCATCTCGCTGTTGGAAAACCGGAAAAATCTGGAAGAAGAAGAATTCGGCGACGGCTTTACCGGCCAGGCTATTCTGAATGCCGCCCGCGCGCATTTGAAAATGATTGCGGCAAATTCAACGGCATAATTATACGAAGAGATCCAAAGCCAATGATCATTTGTGCGTTTCCATCCGGGGTCATAAAGGCGCGCCGCACCTGGAAAGCGGATGAAGAACACCAGAGGTAGTAGGTGCCCGGATCATTCAAATGGAAGATATTTTTCACTATTTTGCAAATATTCCTTATCGCGGTTCACGAGGAGACAAGGGTCGGGCGATTTTCGATGATGACCAGGAACGGAAGGTATTTCTTTAGGCGTTTGGAGAATGTACCACAAAATCATCTCCCATTATCCCCTTGACCAATAGCTGGCGATTCTTTATACTCGGTTCCATAACAGCGAAGTGACACACCAGCCATATTGCTTATCAATCAACGGAGAAAAATGCTATTTCATTTTAAACAAACCGGTTTTTTGTTATGCTCGATTCTCTCCTTGTTCCTGGCGCTTACCGGTTGCACCACTGGCTCCCATCAACAAAACACCGTATCCAACCCATCTACGGAAACCAAGCCTTCCAAAGACACACCCATTGCGAGTCCATCGACCGCACCACCTGATCCATCCTCGAACCTTTCCGCTGCCTATGGCCATATGGAAGAAACCGCACACCATTTTCCGGAAATGGACGTCAGTGATGACTTTTTTTCACATCTTGAAAATGGAGAGAACCACACGTCATTTGCCCGGTCGGACAAAGTGGAAAAATCGAACCAGGAGCTGCTCGATTCCGCCCTCGAATTCTGCAATGCGTCCAATGATTTCTGGGAGCAGGGAGATCTTGAAAATGCCATTGACGCACTGGACGAATCCTATTCCATTATATTGAGAATCGATCCTAACAAATCACCGGAAATTCAGCAACAGATAGATGATTTGAGATTCACCATTTCCCAACGAATCCTGCAGGTCTATTCCTCCCGATTCACCGTTTTAAACGGTAATCACAAGGCTATTCCACTGGACATGAACCCCCATGTGAAAAAAGCCCTGGATCTGTATAAGGGGCGTTATAAAAAATCCTTTCTGGTAGCCTACCGCCGATCTGGAAAATATCGTCCGTTTATCGTAAAACGCCTTAAAGAAGCGGGCCTGCCCGAGGAACTCTCCTGGCTTCCCCTGATTGAAAGCGGCTTTAAGCTAAGGGCCCTTTCACGGGCCCGGGCGCTTGGCATGTGGCAATTTATCGCCTCCACCGGTTACAAGTACGGTCTGAAGCGGGACCGGTGGATAGACGAAAGGATGGACCCGGAAAAATCAACTGATGCCGCCATCGCATACTTGAAGGAGCTTCACCAGATTTTTGGCGACTGGGATACGGTCCTCGCCGCCTACAATTGCGGTGAAGGCCGCGTGCTGCGAGTCATCAATTCCCAAAAGGTCAATTATCTGGACCATTTCTGGGATCTCTACACACGACTTCCCTCTGAAACAGCTTTCTATGTCCCCAAGTTTCTCGCGGTACTGCATATTATCAATGACCCTAAAGCGCACGGTTTTGTGCTGCCACCGGTGGACAAACCCATGAAGACGGAGACCGTTACCATTGACAGACAGGTTTCCCTGAAATCAATGGCAGAGCACATCGGTGTTTCACCCGGCGTTTTAAAACAGCTGAACCCCTCGCTCAAACACCGCACAACCCCTCCCCGGCCTTACGCTTTCAGGGTTCCCAAAGGTAAACGGGAGGTCATCCTGGCCAAGCTGAGTCAGATGCCGGACTGGTGCCCGCCTCCGCCACCTGTTCGAACCAAAACCAAAGGCCGCACAATTACGCACCGCATCAGAAAGGGTGAAACCCTATCAACCATTTCCCGCCGGTATGGTACCAGCGTAAAATCGATCATGCGGGCCAACGGTCTGAAAAGCAGTCGATACATCAAAGTGGGGTGGCGGCTCAAAATACCCGTCAGAAAAAGATATGCTTCCACCCGGAAAACCGCAGCAACCGCTATTTCTTCAAAAAAAGGCAACCCGAAGGCGTGTCCTGTACCTCGGCGGTATGCGGTTCGAAAGGGGGATTCTCTCTGGAAAATCGCTAACCGTTTCAGGACCACCACCAAGGCCATACGGACCGCAAACAGGATGTCCGGTACCGCATTGAGTATCGGTCAGGTCCTTATCATTCCCAACCCTCCCACCACCAGCGGAAAAGCCAAAACAGCTTCTTACAAGGTTCTGAAAGGAGATTCACCCTATATCATTGCTCAAAAACACCAGATGGATCTCTCTACTCTACTGAGATTGAACCGGCTGACCCCTCGAAGCACCATTTTTCCCGGACAGGTTCTCCTGGTCAAAGCGAAGTAATCGTATACAAAACGATTTCGACCACCTCATTAAAGTCCCCGCATACGTAATCCGGTTTCGGATCCCCCGGCGCCATTGTTGATTCACCCCCATTGGTCAAGAGGACTGTCGTGGCACCGGCCTTATTTCCCGCAATCACATCAAACCTGTAATCTCCCACCACTATCAACTCCTCGGCAAGACATCCCATGTTTTCCGCCGCTTTGAAGACCCCTTCGGGTGAAGGTTTCGGCAGAGCCGCTTCACGGGTGATCACCACATCAAAATCACGGGATTCAATGCCGTCAAATTTTCTAAGAGCGGAAGCCACTGACTTAAAACTGTTACGGGTAATGATGCCGATGGGAACACCCCGCATTCTTAACCTGGAGAGACACGCCTCCGCACCCTGATTGGGGACGGATAACCGTGCGGCCTCCGCCTCATGCCCCTCAAGAATCCCAGTGAGAAGGGCCTGTTTTTTCGGCGGTTGCAGCTTGATGTACTCCAGAATCGCCTCATCATGAGGACATCCAATCTCCTGTTTGATGGCCCGGAAATCGATGGCGCCAGGTTGCGTGAGCGTGCCGTCGAAATCGAACAAAACCCCTTTCATATGGAATCCCCTGCTCTTTCTCGCTGCCAATGCGATGGTGGCAGGCGCCTAGTTCTTTTCCATCTTTAAGTGGCAGCCCCCGCATTTTCTGTAAGGACCCGTTTTCATCACTTTTTTCGCCAGGTCTTTGTGACATCCTTTGCACTGGTAGTGAAAAGCCTTTTGAAGCATGATTTTGTTATGCTCTTTATTCTTTGGGTCGTGGCACTGATTGCACCGTTTTGTCTCTCCCCAGGGAACCCAGACATTCTGACCATCTTTGTAATCGTGATGACAATCCCAGCAAAACAGCCGGTATTGGTACACATGCTTTTTATGGGTGAATTCCACCGGTCCTTTTCGTTTCTTTTTATACCCCTGGTTATTCAGCAGGATCAGGTTGAGATTTCCCGGATCTGCCTTTGCTTCATCACCGGATGAAATTCCAGCTGTCTGAGTCTCAGCTTCAACCGTCGGCACCAGCCATCCGGTAAAGACCGGAACCATCAATAACAACAGAAACAACAATTTCAAAAATGCTTTTCGATCCATCGCCACCCCCTCATTATCGTTATAAAGTTTAGGGTTTTCGCACCCACTACCGAGTATTCTATCTGTAGACCTCGTCATGAGTGCTGATATAAGTGGAATAAGAAAGCACTTCAGGAAAAGGAACCAGGGTCTTTTTTCGCTTCCTGATCCTGAAATAGTGCGTATATCCCGCATCACGGGCCAGCTGAAGGGCCGCGGAAAAGTCTTTTCCAACGTCCTGGGGGCTGTGGGCATCCGATCCGAAACAGATGGGGATATCCCTTTCCCGTGCCAGGGAAACGATCAAGGGCGATGGATAAATTTCACCCACGGGTTTTCTGAGCCCCGAGGTATTTAATTCCATGCCCATTCCCGACGCCGCTACCCGATCCAGGACCGGCTGCACCATCTCCTTTAGATCTTTCTCCGATGGCCGGTACCCGAATTTCTTGGGAATATCCAGATGGCTCACCGCATCGAAAAGCCGCGTGTCCACCAATTTTGCCACCAGTTTGAAATAGGCACGCCAGGTACCGGCGATATCCACCGAATTCCACACCTGCTTCACGTCCGGGTTATCAAAACCCCAGTCATCAATGAAATGCACTGAACCGAGCACGAGGTCAAAATCCTGGATCTCAAGCCATTTTTCCAGGAAAGTCTCACACCCCCTGTAATAATCAGCCTCTATGCCAAACAAAACATGCGGCAACTGATGATCCATCTCAGCACCAACCATCTCCTTATATGTGCCAAATTCGTTAAGATGCATACGATGATTCGAATCGTATCCATCCGGATTAGGGGCATGATCCACAAAGCAGATTTCAGGGATTCCAATGGCGGCGGCAGCATCCCGGTAGCCAGCGACTGTTCCTTCCGCGTGTCGGCACAAAGTTGTGTGCATATGGTAATCCGGCAATTGATTTCCATGCGGTTTCGCCCCATGAAACACATTGTCTTCCGCGCAGTTCATTTCAATATGACTTCCTCGATATGTCGATGCCATCGGGATTATTCCACTTTGGAACCAGCTTTTACGCGCCGCTTGTCCCTGACGTAAAGCTGATCACCGCCCACCAGTTTTGTCTCAAAAATATCGATGGCCCGAATCAGATCGCCGAGTTTTTTGTATCCGTAATTCCTGGCATCAAAGGATGCCTGATTGGAAATATGGGCGCCGATACGTCCCAGATAGGCCCAGCCGTCATCATCCTGCTCCGAATCGATGGCGTTTCTAAGCAGATTCAACAGTTTGGTATCCGACTTCAGCGCCTTGCCCATCTGCTTAACCCCTTGCGCACCGTTTGTTTCGGGTTTAGCGGGCTCATCCAGATAAAGAAAACGGGAACATGCGTTAACAAACGGGGACGGGGCCTTGCGCTCACCGAAACCGATGACCGATTTCCCTTCTGAAAGAACCCGTAACACCAGCGGCGTAAAATCACAGTCAGACGAAACGATGCAGAAAGCATCGATATTCTTCGTGTAAAGGATATCCATGATATCAATGGTCATGGCCATATCCGTGGCATTTTTGCCTTTAACGATATCGAACTGTTGAACCGGCTGTATGGAATAATCATGGAGCACATCCTCCCAGCCCTTAATGGACGGCTTCTTCCAGTTGCCGTAAGCTTTCCTGATGCTGACAATACCATATTTTGCCAGTTCAGACACAATCATATCGATTTTTTTCGCCGGTGCGTTATCCGCATCAATAAAAACCGCAATTCTTTCCTTTTGTTCTTGCATAACCACTCCTTCATTAAGTCCAGGAACCGGTCTGGGGGCGGGGCAGCTGACCGGCCATCATGGCACGAATATACCGGTTAAACCCATCTCCGTTACCGTTTTCCAGTTCCTTTATTTTTTCATGAAGCTGATTCATGAGATCTTCATGTCTGGGCATCTCCAATGGATGCACGCCGTAATGCCCGGACCGCTGAAGCAGAACATAGGCCTTCTGGTCCGGTTCGGGAAGGGACAGGAATGAATCCAGATCATCCAGCATGCGGGCCCGATCCCGGTCCAGATATCCGTCCACGTGCATTAGCAGATTCAGGCTGAAATCCGCACACCGGAAGTGTGACGGCATTTCCTCCAGATGTCGCATCAGCTCTTGAATTTCAGCAACGATTTCCAGATCGTTCATGGGCACGAATCGACCTTCACGGGCCATGGCTTCCATGGGGGAGTCGGGGGGCAGAGCAAACGTGCGAACCCGGATGAAATCAGGCCTGATCCGGTTCAAAACATCCGCTGTCTCAAGGGCGTTTTCACGGCTCAGGTCCCTGCCACCCACCCCCGGCATAATATATTCCGAAAGCTCAATACCAGCTTCCATGACCCGCTGTCCCCCTTCAACCATCTCTTCGGGGCTCTCTCCTTTCTGAGTCAATTTCAAAACCTTCACGGACCCGCTTTCAAGACCCGTATGTATCCGTGTCAATCCAGCCGCTTTAAGTGCTTTCAAGGATTCAACACTTTTCCGTTTCAGGCTCTTGGCGCGTGCATAGGAAGTGACCCGGATCAAGGAGGGGAAAGTCTCACTCAGGTGATTTAAGATCTCGAGCAGCTCCTCCGTGGGAAGGATCAGGGAATCGGCATCCTGGAAAAACGCCGTGGTGATCTGTGAACCGTTTCGGCCGTGATATCGCGCCATTTCATCGATATCTTCTTTTATTTCCGCAACGGATCGCCTGGAAAAGGCCGTTCCTTTGTAGGCCGGACAGAACAGGCAGCGGTTCCACGGGCAGTTTCGTGTCACACGAACCAGGAGACTGTTGGCTTCACTGGGCGGCCTGATAACACCCTGTTCAAACATAGTACATATCCTCCATTATCATTAAAGACTCAAGCTGGGTATCTTGAGGATTCTTGCAGAAAGAATGGGAATCTTTATACAAGCAGCAGACGCACAAATTCCAGAAAGGCCTCTTCCACACCAGAATGCCGGCATCGTTTGTTTCAATGGCAAACCATTTTACGGAAGGTTCACTTCTTTATAATTTCAACTATTTTGTCTACAACTTGCATAATTTTCTCGTTCGTGATGTGACCCGTTCTATAAAGAATAATATAGGTATCGGCAGTAAATAACCTATTGGGCCTTACATTACTCTGCTGTTTGAGGCTTCCGAACGAAAAATCTGAATCATCAATGGAAATGGCGTAAGAGTCTTTGAGGGTTTTGCTTGTTATCCGGCAAAGGATGGCGTCTTCACCTTCAAGTGAACCTATAATGAGGACCGGCCGACGTTTAGACTGACTTAAGTCAGAAAAAGGAAAAGGCACAATAACCACATCCCCTTTTACAAATTTTGCCACGCCTCATCCTCTTCTGGTTTCAGCCAGTCTTTCCGAAGTGCAGATTCGCTCATTACCGTAATATTCAAATTTTCACGGGCTGTTTTCGCCCTTAGAAATTGAACAAAATCCAGCACCTCGCTCAACAAAGGTTCAGGGGCCTCATTTATCTCGCTTATCAACAACTCTCGCAAACGCATAATTTTCCTCCTCAGCACCTGAATTGGTTCATTATTTCCGATGGGAAAGAATAGTAAAAATGGCGGTTTCATGCAAGCAATAACCGTACAATTTCAGGAAGTGCGTCTTCCACCCAGGAATCCAGCGTTTCATAGGTTGTGGCATTGATGGGATGGGGAATGACGGCAAACGGATAGTCGGGAAAACCGTGGGCAACGGCCATGGCTTTCCCTGAACTTAAGAAAGGCGCCGTACAGACCACTGAGGTCGGAACGCTCCGTTTTTCCATGACCATGCCATCGAGCACACTGCCCGAGCTGCAGGATCCTCAATCCCCGATGCCGGCCACCACCAGATCCACCTTCCCCGCCAGATCTTCGGCGATGTCCTGGGGAATGGCGTGAGAAGGAGACGGCTTTCTCACAAGGATTTCTCCGCCCAGTCCATAAAGTTCCCGCAGTCTGGCCCCGATTTTTTTGACAAGATAATCTGAATTCTTCTTGCCATTGTCAATGAGCCCGAGGGTCAGTCCTTTCAGGGATTCGGGTCGGGGGGCCGGTTTAAACGTCGTCCTGACGGGCCCATTGGTAGGATCCAGAACCGTATAGGTCATGATGTTTTCCTTCCTTCCGGCATCTGGGATTCCAACGGAACCCCGGTCACCGCTCAGGTCCCACCGGCACATGATGGCCCAACAGGCTCCGTTACGGCCCTTGACATGTGACGGCTGAACCATCCGGGCATGCAGGCCGAAAACCTGCCGGCGCCTCCGCCGGCCATAATCAGCAGAATATGTTCCGGAGAGGAAACGGCCCGGACCATTTTCTCTTCATCCCCCGGCTCAAGGGGCGATTCGTTCAACCCTCCTCTTTTCAGATCTGCCAGGGGCCGACAGGCATTCTCGTAAAGAAACTCCCGGACACCCTCTTTTGTCCATCCATCCCTGACAATGGTTTCATAATGTTCCGGACAGATGATCACTGCACACTCACAATCCCCACCCATATTGAAGCTTCCCAGAGCCCGCATGCGATCTGCAATGGTGTTCAAAATGTTTTCAGGCTTCAAAGCCACGTGATTCTGTACCTGATTGGGCCCTTCTGCTGCAAAAAGGGTAACGGCGCTCGTTTCCTGCTTAAATCCCCGCATCACATGGAGCGGCACCCACGAACCGGTTTCCTGCTCACCGATACAGTAGGTATATTTCCCGGGATGGCCCAGGGTGGACCTATCGAACTCCCTTCCCCCCAGATTGTATAAAACAAGCCTTAATGCCCTTCCGATGGTGGCATTGGCGCGATTTCCGGGGGCCATGAGGTTCTGGCCGTTGTTCAAGCCACAGGCGCTCGCCACCGGACCGTTCACCACCATCAGAATACCCGATCCCGCAGTGCTGGCGGAAACACCGTGAAGCCCAAATTCCGGTCGGGATATGCCCCGCACGGCGGCCACAACAACCGGAAAGTATTCGGGCAGACAACCGGCCATAACGCCGTTTATGGCCACTTTTTCAGCGGTGAAAATCCGGTTTCGTTCCGGAATGGTCCCCAGAATCTCATCAGGGGCCAGGCCTGCGGCACCCAAGAAGGCCCGCACTTTTTTCTCTGTGGGCGGCACCACGGGCAACCCGTCGGTCCAACCCTTTTGATAAAAGGTTTCCAGGACCTGCTCGGCACTTTCAACTTCAATTCTTTTGGACATGAGCGCCGGTTTCATTGGATAACTTTCATGTTCAGGATATTTACGTCTTTAAAAATGGATTTTCGAAAGGCTGACAATACGATAAAGCAATTCAATTTTTTCGTCAATGCTTATAAAATCAAGATATTTGGATGTAATCCTTACTCATGCGCTTTATTATCCTTTTGCAGTAACGTCACGCACTGCCGTCTTCAGTTCGTTCAGGCTGAAAGGCTTGGGAAGTGCACCACGAAAGCCGTGATCCCGGAAGTTACTGATGATGGGATCACCGGAGTAACCGGTAGCAACGATCGCCTTGACGCCGGGGTCAATCTCTAAGAGCCTCACGATAGTCTCAGCCCCTCCCATGCCGACTTTATTGGTCAAATCCAAAATGACCACATCAAAAGGTTTTTCCGATGCCATTGCCTCTTGGTACATTTCAATGGCTTCAATACCTTCTACGGCAACCGCCACCTCATATCCCAAGTGAGTGAGCAACCCATGCGAGACATTCCGCACCACTTCCTCATCGTCCATCACCAGAATTTTCTCTCCCCGGGTTAGGGATTTTTCGGATAGGGGTTCCTTTACGGGGGCGGCTTTAACAATCTCTTTTTCAGATGCGGGAAGGTAGATCGAAAGAATTGTCCCGGTCCCCAATTCAGATTTCACTGTGATCAATCCATCATGTTGCTTTACAATTGAATCAGATACCGCAAGCCCCAGTCCCATGCCTTTTTGCGCACCCATCTCTTTGGTGGAAAAATAGGGGTCAAATATCTTTGCACGGTCTTCGTCGGTTATGCCGGGACCCTGATCCTCTATGGAAATCTTGACATATTTGCCACTATTTAATACCAGGGGGTCTTTCTCCCCTATGTCAGTATTTTCAAGGGAGACAGTGATCGTTCCCTGTCCGGCCATGGCCTCACGGGCGTTGGTGATAATATTATGGATGGCCTGTTCCATCTGATTTTCATCAATTTCTACCGGCGAAATATCATCAGGAATGGAAAATCTGGCATCTACATCAGCGCCTTTCAATGAAGCATCCACGGAAGCCTTAACCAGATCACCGATGGAAACGGTGTTCTTAACCGGTTTTCCGCCTTTGGAAAATGTGATCAGGCGGGTGGTCAACGCCTTTGTCTGAATGGATGCCTTTTCTGCTTCCACCAGGCTCTTAAATGCCTCACTGCCCGGTTTTATCGCCATCCTGGCAAGGGAAATATTGCCCACAATGGCGGTCATAAGATTATTGAAATCATGGGCAATGCCGCCGGCAAGCACCCCAAGGGATTCAAGTTTTTTGGCCTTAAGAAGTTCTTCCTGCACGCGCTTTCTGTGTTCAATTTCATTCTCAAGCCGCTCTACGGATGTGGTGGTCTCTTGAAGCTTACCTGCCATGCTGTTGAATGAGTGGGCCAAATTGCCAAATTCATCATTTCGACTCACATCAATTCTGGATTTAAAATATCCTTTTCCAATCTTTTCAGTCGCCTCATTGAGTATGGCAAGCGGTCTGGCGATCTTCCGAGCAAACAGGTAAGAGATCAACACTAACACCGAAATTATTGCCATACCTAGCAAAATAATGGCCTTGATCGATTCCGTGACCGGCGCCAGGGCAACGCTCATTTGACGAGAACAAACAACATACCATGACTCACCCGTGTTGCCCTTTTTATGATCAATAGATTCAAAGGTTCCCCCAAAACCGTACCCTTTTCCCCCTTTTGTCAGGTTAATTTCCGAATACCCGACAATGACCTTTTCCCCGGAATCGTCGATAATGAATGATCCGTTTTTTTTGCTTTCTAATTTTTCAAAAATAGAAATATGAACCTGTGTGCTCAATGGTTCAAAACCTTCTTCAAAGACAATCATTCCGCCGGATCGGGCCAGTTTGAATTTCCCGATTAATTTATCTTCCGCACCGGATATCAATTCGCTGATACTACCCAGGATATTGAGGTTACATTTCAATATACCGATGATTTCCGTGCCCTTTCTGATAGGGACAACAAGACCCAGGACATATCCGCCGACACTGTCGTCATACCCGCGATCATCGAAAAACACCGCCCCCGCTCCATTGTTATAAGCCCCCAGCCACCAGTATTTATGCCCGTGGGCAAGGGTTGACAGCTTTGCAGTTGATGCAACCAAAGCGCCAAATTTATTGGTAAGGAAGATTTCCCCATACTCGCCCTTGAGGAGTGCCTGTTGGTTTTTCAGAAAGTGTGATACTTTGTTGTCAGTGAATTTTAGAAATAAATTGTCAGCAGGGTCTTTTGTTGATTTCCATTTTTCATTTAGACGTTTGATGGATTCCTTTCTTTTTTCGTCCGACAGGTCAGCATAAAAAAGATTACTCGTCTCCAAAGCTTTTTTTATGATGGGTGTGTTCGCCAGGGTCAGTGCCGTTTTCACTTTTTCCAAAAGAAGATGATCAATATCTTCTGAAATCTCATGGGCAATGGATTGAGTGTACATTAACTGTGATTTCACGACCGAGTTATAGCTGAATTTGTATAGCGTGAATGATGATAGAATCAAAACGATCACACCGGTTATCAAAATAGCCAAAGAAAGTTTATTTGAAAATTTCATTACGATGACCTCCATCAAGGTTCGGTCTTCTCCAGTTCTTTCTTAACGGCAACCCCTATTTTTTCCAGCAGAAACGGCTTTTTGATATACGCTCCCGCACCCAGACCCTGAAGCTCTTTGGCACGGCCCGTTTCAGAAAACCCGCTAGAAATGATTGCCTTTTGCCCGGGGTGGATTTCGAGGATTTTCCTGTAGGTCCCAAGGCCATCCATACCCGGGTCCATAATCATATCCAATACCAATAGATCAACCTTATGGGTCTTCAGATATTCAACCGCCTCTTCCCCGCTTGAAACCGATACCACCGAATAGCCCAACTCTTCCAGCATTCCGGAGGCTATTTTTCTTTGCTCTTCCACATCATCCACCACCAGAATCGCTTCGCCCTTGCCCATATAATCTTTTAAAGATATTTCGAATTTCTCTTCGACCGATTTCCGGGTCACCGGAAAATAAAGCGTGAAAGTGGTTCCTTTGCCTTCAGTACTCTTAACATCAATATATCCGTTATGATCCTTTACCGTTCCCCATACCACTGCCATGCCCAAGCCCGTTCCGCTTCTTCCCATCTTCTTTTTGGTATAGAACGGTTCAAAGATCTTCTCCATATCATCGGAGGCAATACCTGTTCCGGTGTCAGAGACAGTGAGAACCAGGTAATCACCCTCCTTTATATCATCATAACCTCTTACGGGTCTATCAATGTACCGGTTCTCCGTGGAAACGGTCAGCGTCCCCCCTTCGGACATAGCCTCAGCAGCGTTGGAAACCAGGTTCATGACGGTTTTAGAAAGATGAGTGGATGATCCCAATATGTTGAGATTCTCTTTTTCAAGATGGGCCTCTATATGAACTCCGGGGTGGTACGATTGAAGCTTTTCATACTCGGGACTTCTCAAATACTCGTAGATAACATCATTCAGATCCACCACCTCAGTGACAACAACACCTCTCCTCGCCAATGTTAATAGATCCTGAACAACCGCTGCCGCCTTTTCTCCTGACCTTTGTATGGTCAGAATTGATTTCCTTAAAGGGCTGTTTTCAGGGAGTTGTAACAATAACAATTCAGGATAGCTTACGAGACCGCCCAGGATATTGTTGAGATCGTGTGCCACCCCCCCTGCGAGCATTCCGATGGCTTCCATCTTCCGGGCCTTTTGGAGGTGGGCTTCAAGTTTCTGTTTCTCGGAAATATCCCTAACAATCCCCCTGAACCCTACTGGCTCTCCTTTTACATTCCTTCTTAGTGACACAGAAGCCTCTACAACTCTTTTCATGCCGTCTTTCCTTATGATTTCCCAATCAAAGCCTTTCTCAGGTCTCCCGCTGATATTTACCTTTTTGAAGACCTTATACCCCCTTTTCGCTGTTTCTTGATCTGTAGACTTCCGAATATTGATCCCCATTAGTTCATTCTCGGGGGATCCATAAATCTCACAAAGTGCGTCATTGAAAAAGGTGAAGTTGCCATCAATATCAACTTCATAATACCCATCCTCGATGCTTTCAAGAATGGTTCGATATTTCTCCTCGCTCTCCTGCAGTGCTTTATGCATGATCTCAAGTTCTTCTATCTTTCCCTTAAGCCCAGCATATAGATCATGCAACTCCTTTTGCATTTTGTTAAACGCATGGGACAATACCCCTACTTCATCCTGCCGTTGCACATGGATGAACTTGGTTTCGAGGTCGCCGGTTCCAAATCGCTGTGCCGCGTCGGTTAGCGTTCGAATCGGACCAATCAGACGCCGGGAGACATAATAACCCAACCCACCGGCCAATATAATGCATAGGAACATCAGCCCCAAAAGGTACCGTTGCATTTCCGAAATGCTTGCATAAGCTTCACGCGTAGGCTGTTCGACCAATACCGCCCAATTGGTGCCCTCAATTGGCGCATATACGCCAATTACTTCTTCATTAACCAACCCCTGATACTCTTGAACTTGACCTGTGCCGTCCTGACCGCGGATAATGAACTCGGACACAGGAGGCATTCTGCTCATATCTTCTCCATATTTTTGCAATACCTCGGCAGGCTTCTGATACGCAACAAACCGGCCTTTCATATCCACAAGATAGGCATAACCGCTTTGGCCAACCTTGATACGTGCCACCTTCTGCCATAGATGACTGGCATTGACTTCAGCGATTAATACACCCGTGATTTCAGCTATCCGACTCTTTATGGGCAAAGCAATCGACACGGAGAGCAGGCCGGTATTCTCCAGAAAAGCAACCGGGCCCATGTAGTTATCGCCTTTTATGGCTGTAAGAAAGGCGGGGCTTTGAGCCTGGTTAATCAGTTCATCGGGCAGAAAGGTATGAAAGCGGGATATCTTGCTTAACTCATTGCCTTCTTTATCCAATATGGTAACCTGGCTGTATAGGGGGAGGCTTGTAATCAGCAGGTTTCCCAGGGCGGTTCTTTGCTGTTCAGGTGATTGGGAGGATAACGATGTACTTTCCAAAAAGAAGACCAGTCGATCTACCGCTCGGGTCATATAGCCTGAAATAAGTTGGGAAACCTGTTCAGCGCTTTGTTGCTGCAGCCGAAAAGCGCTATCCTGCTGGGTCCTATGGGCGATAAATATCAGACCCGTACCCACGGCAACCAAAGCCAGGGTTACCATCAATATGGAAACCCAGGTCAACTGGGTTGCAAGGCTCTTGCGCCGAATTGGTTTATTGATGTGGCTATGGAATAGATTTTGGCCCATAAAGATGGCTATTCCTTAATTTCAACCTTTGCCGTAGCATATGGCGCCGGCCAAACGGGCATCAGTTCACCGTCTTGTATCTGCACCACGTAAAGACGGGCAAACTCGTTTTGACCGTTTTTATCAAAGCGCAGTCTCTCAGCGGGTAATACAAGCTGGGGGCCCTGTCGTATGTCAGTGGCAGACAATGCCTCACGAAGCCCATCCTTATCCAGTGAGCCGGATCGTTCCAAGGCATCCTTAAGCACCAACACCGCTTGATAGGCATGAGCACTGTCCCCTGTAATATCAACTTTAAAGCGCGCACGATAGCGTTCATTAAGCGCCTTGCTCCCGGGCGCGAACTTGGAGTATTCGGCCAATGTAAGGGTGCCCTCAGCTAATGGACCCAGGATTTGGATGTATTCCGGAGATACTGTCCCACCCGCCGTATCGACCATGGGCACGGCCTTCCCTGACTTTTTTAGCGCTCTGCGAATCAGAATGCTATCCAAAAGGTAGGTCACAGTGAGAATTGCGTCTGGCTTGGCCGCCAAAACCCTTGTCACTTCCTTGTCGAGGTCAGTAGCACCTTCAGCTCTGTAAGCGATATCCGCCACCACCTCCAGGCCATGCTCCCTGAGGGCGCTCTTCTGGGCCAGTGCTGTGGACGTCCCGAAATCCGTGTTTTCGTGAAGAAGGGCGACCCGGCTAACGGCATAACCCGTAAGCTTCTCCAAGTCCTGTAAAAACTGGACTTGATCCCGCGCGTAAAACTTGGCTTTGGGTTGAATTCGGAAGGTATAGCCAAACCCTCTTTCGGTGATAATGTCGGCAATGGAGATGCTGACGATGAAGGGCGTCTCTAATCTCTCCGCCACCTGGGAAGCCGGCTTGGTAACACTGCTCTGATAGGTGCCAATAACTGCAACCACCCCCTCTTCCTTGATCAAACGTTCCGTTTCCCTGGCGCCAATCTCAGGTTTACCTTGGGTATCGGCAAAGACGACCTCCAATTTAGCGCCGCCCAGGGAAGTGATTCCTCCGGCCGCATTGATCTCTTCGGAGGCCAGCCTCACGGCGTTTGCGCTATCCACGCCCTTATCCCTAAGGTCGCCGCTAAGGGGAAAGAGTGCTGCAACCTTGATTTTGGCGGGTGATACACGATCTTTCTCTCTCTCGCATCCCATAACGCCTATCAGGACGAGCGCGACAAAAAATACCCAAATCATTTTTGAATTCTTCATGATGGCATCCTTACACAGACAATATGCAGATAAGTTTAAGCGGGTGATCCCGAAAAAATTAAGGGATCGGTTCTCTCTCCTCAAAATGAAAAGGCCCATGCTCCGTAGTGTTTTGGAATGGCAAAGAACTTTCCGCCCATTTAGAGTTTGGCTAAAAACTCATCGCCGCAGCATCGCTGTCGTCATAGATTCCAAAAATTCGATGCAGTCTTGTCAATTCAAAAATCGCCCGCACCTGATCCTGGAGGGCAGAAATTTTTATATCTCCGCCTAATTTGTTCACTGAACGAAGGGAGGAGACCAGGCTGCCCAACCCCGAACTGTCTATAAAGTCAATGCCCTCCATATCAATAACAAGGTTTTCTTTGGTAAGCGATGCAACCTTCTCCTTGATATCCTTGGCCGAAGACGCATCCAGCCGCCCTTCAAGCTTTAATACTTCAACATCATTGATCCTTTCTTCCCGTATTTCCATGCCTCTACCTCCCCCGGCTACAGTTGAATATTGAATATTTGTTGAATTCCGTCTCTCACGTTCTTTAAGTTTCGGCGTTACTTCACAGGGAGTTTCTTTATCAAAGTCAGGCAATTCTCCCCCTCTTTTGACCTGTAAGTAACACTGTCCATAATCTCCTTCATAATGCCCAGGCCCCTGCCGCCTTCCGCGATACCCTCAATGTCTATTACATCATCCCCGGGATGCTTGATCACAGCCTTATCCAGCCTTTCCGGGTTCATGGGGCAGGCACCGTCATCACAGATATCAAGCATAACATCCTCTTGTGTGAGGGTGAAAGCAACCGTTATCTCATGTCCGGACTCCCCGCAACAGGCATGCTTAATACTATTGGTAATGGCTTCCACGACACAAAGCTCGATATTAAAGGAGTCGACATTGGAAAAAGATGCTGATGAACATAGTTTATTCACCGACATTCCGATAAGCGGAATGTTTTCCAGATTACTATCAATAGTGAACTTGACGCTCCTGATACCCATGATGGCCATCCTTCCTCTTACTCCGGTTCCCCTTTGAATTCAATACCCAGGAGGGTAATATCATCCTGAGGCGGGTTATTATCCCCGAAATCCATAATAGAATCTATTATTCCGTTAACAAGTTCGGAGATTGGCCTTCCGCTTAATCTCCGCAATTCCCTATGAAAACGCTCATCGCCATAAAACCCTCCATCTTTATTCTGATATTCCACAATGCCGTCCGTATAGATGCACAACATGTCTCCGGCACGCACCTGTTTCTCCCCCTCTTCAAAGGGGAGTAATCCCCCCATTCCGATAATGGTCCCTCCCTTGTCCAAGAACTCCATTTCACCATCCTCGTGAAGCAGAATGGGCGGAGGATGGCCCGCATTGCTGTATCGGATACTTTTATCTTCGGTATTCAAGACAATATAGCTGATGGTGAAAAACTTGTTAAACCGCTCTATGGGATATTCCCGGTCGAGAAGATTGAGAACCTCAGCGGGGGATACTACCTCATAAAACGGCGGGGGCTTTATGGTCTTTTTGAGCACCAAACCCTGCTGGGGTCGCAATATCTGGGAGGCCGAGACCGCCACCAGGGCCGAAGGCACGCCATGCCCACTCACATCAAGCATGTAAATACCCCAGTGGGTTTCATCTAATCGAACCATATTAAAGATATCGCCCCCGATCCTCTCACAAGGCATAAACTGCCACGCCACATCTACAATATCCGCATCAGGGGGCTTTTGAGGAAGGAGGCTTCGCTGGATCCCTGCCGCGGCTTTGAGGTCCTCATCCAACGCTTCCTGTTTTTTGAGAAGCTCTTCATTGGCCTTAATCACCTCTTTGGTCAACCCTGCGATCTTCAATTGCGCCTTGACTCGGGCGAGGACCTCCCCTCTGTCAAACGGTTTGGTCACATAATCTGCGCCACCAAGATTAAGACCTTTTATTTTGTCTTCCGTCTGGGTCTTGGCAGAGAGAAATATGATAGGGGTATTGGCCATCCGGTCATCGCTTTTGAGTTCTGCACAAACTTCGTAGCCATCCTTTTTCGGCATCATGATGTCAAGCAGGATGAGGTCCGGCATTTCCCTGAACGCCAATTCCACAGCTTTTTCACCATCTTCGGCCTCTAATAGCGCATAGCCTTCCTTTTTCAGGATCGCGGCTAAGAGTTTTCGATTGATAACGTTGTCATCTACAATAAAAATCTTTTCGGACATTTCAGGTGCTCCTCTGACAGCGTGAAGTAATCAAGTATATGTTGTCTATGTCGGTTAGACAAGAATCCTAATCCTCCATTATGACCTCCCGGTCCTTCACGGCTTCCCTGAACGTATCTTTTTTTTCACAGGGTGAAGGTTCCAGCTGCTGGGAAGATGAATGTGAGAAATCGGCATCCATGTCACACTCTGAAAAAAAAGAGGCCTTGCTCTTTTTAATCCATTTTGGGTAATGTGTAAATCAAGCATTCATGATTTCCCCGCCCAGCGGGGAACCCACTTTTGCGTTATCAAGATAACCCCAAAGATCCATGACATCACCGCCTATAATAACGATAACCGGGCCTTAGATCATGTGGTTTTTTCCAAAGAGAAGAGGGAGGAATTTGTCAGGTCAGGGCTGCTGTGGGAGGAGCGGACAGCTGGCAGGTGAAACTTAAATGGAGGTAAAGATGGGATCCAAGACAGTTGTTATTTCGCTGGGGGGGTCGATCATCGTACCAGAGGAGATTGACGTACCATTTTTGAAGATGTTCAAAGAGATTATCCAGAGTCTGGAAAATGAGCGGTTTATTGTCATCTGTGGGGGCGGAAAGATCTGCAGGAACTATCAAAACGCGGCAAGGGAGACGACGGAGATACCCAACGAGGATCTTGACTGGATCGGGATCTGCGCCACCCGGCTGAATGCCGAACTGGTCAGGTCGATTTTCGGGGATGAGGCTCACGAAAAAGTGATCCATGACCCTGATGAGGAGATCGATGGATCGAAGCGGGTTGTTATCGGCGCCGGGTTTGAACCGGGAAGCTCCACGGATCTGCGCGCGGTACAGTTAGCCAGGCGGTTTGGGGCCGTCAGGGTCATCAATATGTCCAACATCGATTATGTGTACAACGCTGATCCGAAAAAGGATCCAAGTGCCGAGAAACTCACAGAAATATCATGGTCCGAGTTCAGGAAACTGGTTGGAGACAAATGGGATCCCGGGCTGAACATGCCGTTTGACCCAATAGCATCCAGAGAGGGTGAGGCGTTAGGGTTAGAGGTGGTCATCATCGGGAATAATGTCGACAATCTTGAGAAGCTTCTGAAAGGGGAGCCCTTCAGGGGAACGACCATTTCGTGACCCCGCCACCCTTATCTCCCGGCGGTCTCCCGGCCATCAAACTACCAGGTAAATATAATAGTAACGATCCCTATAGCCCAGCAATAGGGGGCAAAATAGTAGAAATGGCCCTTCTTAACGATTCCCATGAGGAGTGTCAGAGCCACGAAACCGACCAATGCGGAAGATGCAAATCCTAAAATAAGGGGCACAACCCCTACCCTTGTAATGGCCTCCATGTCAAATTGCAGGACAACGGCCCCGATAATCGCCGGTATGGAGAGGAGGAAAGAGAAACGGCCTGCCAATTCCCTGTTCAGGCCTAACAGCAGGGCACATACGATAGTGGAACCCGAGCGGGATATGCCGGGCATAATGGCCAGGCCCTGGGCCGTGCCGATGGCTAAGGCTATTAGTGGCCCCACCTGTGTCAACTTTTCGTGGGCCTTGGGGATGAGCCTTGTTGAACCCACAATAATCCCGGTGATTACCAGCATCACCCCCACCGTGGTTACGGAACCAAATACCCTTTCCAGAGGCGTTTTAAAAATAATCCCTATAAGCGCCGTAGGAATGGAACCGACCACGACCATCAATGCAAGGGAGGCATGGGGTTTGAGTCTGAACCGGTTATCTGCTCCCGGTGTAGCGATCTCCCATATCTCCTCAACCATTTTCTTGAGGTCGGAACGGAAATAGATGCATACAGCCAACAGGGTCCCCAAATGCAGGGAGACATCTAACAGGAGTTCAGGCTCTTTGAACCCAAGCAGGTTCTTGAAGATTACCAGATGGCCTGAGCTACTGACCGGCAGAAACTCCGCAAGACCCTGGATAATGCCTAAGAATATTGTTTCGATATTGGTCATGGGAGGGACTCCTGGTTGGCTGATATTTTATAATTACCAGATCATGGCCGCAATTTCAATCAATTGCGGAGAGACCTTATCTCCATGCAGACATAATATCCATACAGATCTGATTCATCTCTATTGCCCGTGATTCAGTGTCGGCTTCGTTGTAACAGCGAAACTCCGGCGCATTGCCTGATGGGCGGAGGTGTACAATTTCATCGCTTTCAAAGATGATACGCAGACCATCAGTGGTGTCAAAAGAGGCAACCGGACCGAATTGCTCCCCGAAAATAGCCCCAATGGTCTCTTTATCCCTGGATTCATTCCCGGAATAAAGTTCGTTGATCTTGGCGCTGCTCTTTTCCGTTGGGAATTCTTTCAGCCGGTTGCTGTAGGTAAACCGTTGGGGCATTTCGGAGACCAGGTCGCTGATCGTGATATTTTTTTCAATGGATAGCAAAAGAATGGCGAGATGGAGAATCACAGCGTCTCGCGTGGGCAGTGGGGACAGAATCTTCCCCCCGAATTCAATGGGGGAGGCGATTAAAAATCCGCCATTGGCCTCATACCCGACCACCCGTTTTGCCCCTTTTATCTGGGCTAGTTGCATGGCTTCAATCACAAAGGGTGATCCGATCTTTGTACGGTAAACCGACTTGAAAAAACCGCATTTTTCCACGGCGGAATTGCAGGATATGGGTGTGGCAACGGCATCCGCCTTGAGATATGCGGCGCAGAGAATGCCTGCCACATCTCCACGGAGCCACTTCCCGTTTTCATCGCTGATCAGTGGTCTATCGCTGTCTCCGTCCGTTGATACAATGGCGTCAAAATCATTTTCGGCAGACCATTTTTCGGCCGCCTCAACGTCTTCGGGCCGGATGGCTTCCGTGTCAACCGGAATAAAGCTCTCGGAAAAACCCAAAGGGGTGACATGGGCGCCCAATCCGGAAAGAATTGTGACCATATCCTCACGGCCCACAGCCGAATGTTGATAGACGCCTATCCTTTTGCCATTCAGGCAGTTGGGAGGGAAAAACGCTAGATAACGATCTTTGTACAAAGCTGAGGCTTCGCTGCCGGGAATAAGGGGTTCTTCTTCAATTAGAAACATTCCTTTCTCATCAAAGAAACCTTGAGCCAGTGTTACGGCCTGGCGTCTTATGCCAGCCTCATCGAGCTTGAGAATTTCCCCTTCCCTTTTGGTGTATTTGATGCCGTTACGATCTTCGGGGATATGACTCCCCGTGACCATCACCGTAGGGATTTCTTTTATGAGGCCGTAATGGGCCAATGCCGGAGCGGGTAGTCTTCCGCAGCATTGTGCCTCATAGCCCTTATCCGAAATGGCCCTGGCCGCTGCCGACATGATGCGCTCTGTGCTTAAGCGCAGATCTCCGCCAACCGCAATCGCCCCGCTTCCTATTAATTCACCTGTCTCTTCCAAATATTGAATAAATGCCGCTGTGTAGGCATAACACACCCTGTCGGTCATATCATCTGCAAGACCACGGGCGCCGCTTGTGCCGAATTTTACCCCACTCTGAACCATCAGATCGTTAATCTTGACTGTTTCGCCCATTGGTATTATCCTCCTCTGCGCCGGTTATATGCAGATATCTAAGTGTTCAATTTGCAAAATTGGCCTAGCTCGTTTAGAATATATTAAAGATAGATTTTTAGTCAAGATTTTGAATTGGACTCTTAACAGAGAGGGTGACGATGGCTTTTAAGACCAGGGAAGAATCAGATGGGAAAGTTGTGGTAATTGAGTGTCCCGTTCGCTTGGATTTGAGCGTTGCCAAAGATCTGAGGGAAATCATGAAGGAATCTACCGAGCAGGATAAGTTCTTGTTGGTCGTGGATATGGACGAGACGGAATTTATGGATTCCAGCGGCCTTGGCGCCCTTGTCTCGCGAATTGCCGCAACCCGTTCAAACAGCGGTGATATTCGTCTCGCCTGTGTTAAAGAGCCGATTCTCAAACTACTTGAGCTTACCCATCTGGATAAGATCTTTCAGGTTTTCGAGAGTGTTCACGCCGCTGTTGATAGTTTTGAAGCCTGAGCTGTATCAATCAAATGCCAATCATAAATAATTAGCCACCCGCTCACGAGGTTAACAGTGAAAATAGGGAACCAAACATCCATGCAGGAGAACCCAAAGAGGGACCTGTCTAAGTTCTATATGCTAGAACCTGATTATGACCGAGCGATATTTGAGATGCCCAAAAATACGCAAAAAAAGATAATGGATAAGCTTGAGTTCCTATATGGACCGGAGGAGGCCGAAAGATCCTTTCAGGAAATAGAAAGAATTATGAAGGTCCATTATGCATACAAGCCTTCTGAGATGATCGAGCAGGAGAGGGATCTGGATCCCTCAGAGCGCTTTTCCGAGAAAGATGTTATTCTAATCACTTATGGTGATTTGATAAGGGGGGACGATCAGCTTCCTTTAGAGGTCTTGGCCGATTTTGCAGACAAATACCTCAAGGGAGGAATCAACACGCTCCATATCCTTCCATTTTTTCCTTACTCATCGGATCGTGGGTTTTCGATCATCGATTTTGAAGAGGTGGATCCCAGATTGGGCAACTGGGAAAACATAGAAGCGCTTAAGGTACACTCCAGGCTGATGTTTGACGGTGTCTTTAATCACATATCCTCTAAGAGCCGATGGTTCCAGGAGTTTCTGGATGCCAATCCGGAGTACCAGGATTTTTTCACCACCTTTTCGACTAAGGGCGCTATTTCGGAAGATCATCTCAAATTGATTGTTCGGCCCCGGGTATCAGAACTGCTGACACCTTTCAGCACGCTGAATGGCAAGCAATCGGTATGGACAACATTCAGCCCTGACCAGATAGACCTGAACTTCAAGAACCCGAAAGTGCTTCTGAAGATGGCGGAAATACTCCTCATTTACGTTAGAAGAGGGGCCGACATCATCCGCCTGGATGCCGTAACTTACCTCTGGTCCGAACTGGGGACCTCTTGCGTACATTTAGAGCAGACACACCTGATCATCAAACTCTTCAGAGACATCTTCGATGCCGTGGCACCCAATGTCGCCGTCATAACCGAGACCAATGTACCCCATGATGAGAATATCCAGTATTTTGGGAACGGCTATGATGAGGCACAGATGGTCTACAATTTTGCGCTCCCCCCTCTTGTTTTGCACGCCTTTCAGAACGGCTCGTCCGCGCATCTTACAAAATGGGCTTCAGGGTTGAAAAAAGTTTCTGATGAAGCGACATATTTCAATTTTCTCGATTCCCATGACGGGATTGGGGTCAGTCCGGTAAAGAATATCCTGACAAAAGACGAGATTGAGATGATGGCCCTCCGTGTATTGGAACACGGTGGGTTCATCTCCTATAAGGATAACGGGGACGGAACCTTGAGCCCCTATGAATTGAATATAACCTGGTACAGCGCCATCAACCGGGAGGATTCAGACGAAAGCGAGGAGCTCCAGATCAAGCGCTTTATTGCCTCCCGATCCATTGCCATGGTAATAATGGGAGTCCCCGGCGTCTATCTGCCCAGTCTGTTCGGTTCAAGAAACGATGCGGATGCTGTAATAGAGAAGGGAGAAACCCGGAGCATCAACAGAAAGACGTATCGTAAAGAAAGCCTTTTTGCAAGACTGGATGATGTGGACGGGTCCGCCTACAAGGTCTCCCGGGGCATGGGAAAGATCATACGGGCGAGGATCAGGGAAAAGGCTTTTCATCCCAACGCGGCCCAGCAGGTTCTCCATATCTCAGAAGAGGTCTTTGCACTTGCCAGAACTTCTGTGGATAAAAAAGAGCGTATCCTGGCCATTACCAATATTGTCGACAGGGTTCAAGAACTCAGCATCGAAACAAAAGAGATAGGCGGCCAAACAGAGTTCACCTGCCGTGACATCATGTCGGGCAAAGATTTTGTCTCCACCGGCGGAATGCTTTCTCTGAGCCTGGCGCCTTACGAGGTCCTCTGGTTGAAATGCAGTTGATTTCTTGACGGGTGCTGATACTTGTCGACTTTTGCCCTCCCTTTACCCTGGCATCGTCCGGAAAGCTCGTGGCTTGATCCATTTCCCACACCCTTTTGAAAGTCTCAAATCCTCCCATACCTCCCCCACTAACCAACTCCTGCGTGGCATTTTGCAACGATTTTACTATTGTACATTTTTGTATCGTATTATCAACCACTCAACAAGGTCTGTCCCTCCAATACCGCTTTGAGTTTCTCCGACAATACGGCAAGTGAAAAGGGTTTTTGAATGAAATCCTGAGCCCCTGCATCCAAAATCTTCCGGGCAGGACCATCAATGGCATACCCGCTGAAAACAATCACCTTAAGGTCCGGACGGGCTTTCATGATCAGAGGATACACCTTGCCGCCTTCCATATCCGGCAGCTTTATATCCAATAGGGCCAGGTCGATCCGGCCATCAAAGGTTTCGGTGATATGGATCGCAACCTTTCCCGTCTTGGCCACCATAACCCGGTAACCTAACCGCTCTAACATGGCCTGGGTAACATCAATAACCACATCTTCATCTTCAATCATCAGGATTGTTCCGCTTCCTCTAAGGACTTCATTCTCGGCCTTTTTTGGTTTTTCTACCGTTAACTCAATGGCTGGAAAATAAATTTGGACCATAGTGCCTTCACCCAACTGAGAGTCCACAGAGATCCAGCCATCATGATTCTTCACAATCCCATACACAGCGGCCATCCCCATGCCGCGGCCTTGAAATTTGGTGGTGAAAAAGGGTTCAAATATCCCGCTTCTGGTTTCCTCATCCATGCCTTTTCCATTATCCTCGATCGTGAAGCAAACATAGGGACCGGGTTTAAGACCGGGACATTGTTTTGTGAAATCCACGTCAAGATCTTTGTTTTCAGCCGCTATTCTGATAAGGCCCTCATGTTCGATAGCCTCATCTGAATTGGACAATATGGCGGAAAGAACCATCTGCATCTGAGTATGGTCGGCCTTAATAACCGAAATATCTTTTGAGAAATGGGTTTCCACCCTGACGGCAGAGTTGAGGCCGTGTTGCAGAATTGGTAGTGTTTCCATCACGAAATCATCCAACTTCATGTTCTTGGGTTGATATTTTCCACCCTGCGCATAGGCCAGTAACTGGTCGGTCAAACGGGACATGCGATGACCGGAATCCTTCATGGCTTCAAAATATCGAGCTTGCCTTTCATCTTCAGGTAAATCCATTTTAAGCAGTTCCATGTTCCCCATAATCCCCATCAGGGCATTGTTGAATTCATGGGCAATACCCCCGGCCAAGGTAGCAATAGCCTCCATCTTCTGGGCATGCTGAAGTTGGGTCTCCAGTCTTATTTGTGCTGTAACATCTCTTAAAAAATTCAGGGTGGCTGGTTTCCCTTCCCAGTCTATTTGAACTGTATTGAGCTCTGTTGATAACGCCTCTCCGGACTTGTTTAAAATCCTGAAAGAATAAATGCTGGGGAGTTCTTCGCCTTTCAGCCTTTTCAAGTGCCTTTCCAGGACCATAGGTCTATCTTCAGGATGAATAATATCAACAAAGGGAATTTTGGCCAATTCTTCTGCGGAGTATCCTATCATCTCTTCGGCTTTCGGATTGACGAATTTCAATACTCCGTCCTGGGCAATAAAGATGGCATCGGTGGCATTTTCTACTAAAAGCCTATATTTCTCCTCGCTCTCACGTAGTGCCTCCTCAACCTCTTTACGTGCCGTTATGACTTCGGTAAACATAATGAGTCCACCGATCTTACCGGCGTCATCCCACCATGGACATAATTCTCTCTTTACCCAGTCTGTGGAGCCATCAGCCCTTGGAAACGGTTCCTCATCCCTGCTCACAATTTCGCCGGCAAAGCATTTTTGATGTTCTTGTTCCCAATGTTCCGGTAGATCGGGGAACAGGTCGTAATGACAGCGGCCAATCAAATCTTCTTCGCCCAAACCATAGTCAATGGCCCAGCGACGGCTGTAAACGATATACCGCATTTCTCTGTCGCACATTGCAACAGCTGCCGGAGTATGTGCCACAAACATCCGGAGAACCTGCTCACGTTCTCTCAGTGCCACTTCAGCACGTCTGCGGGCACCCGCTTCATCCTCAAATTCCTTAACCCTTTGTCCCAATTCTTCATATGTTGGCTTACTTTCCATTGGAAAATGCTCCCTTTTCCTCATCGATAATCTCGAGGTTGGAATCCCTTTTCGACAGTAGCAGAAAATGTAAAATGTAAAGGTATAAAACTGTTATCCGTTTGATTTTTTCATGTGTTTTCTTCCTTGGAATTTTCTTCCTGGAACTGACCTTTTGACTTCATCATCTTTCCCACCAGGATGCGCACCAGGATGTACAGGGGGATAAAAACAAAAGCATATCCCACACTGTTGCCAATGAAGGGCAGGTCCGGCGGAAGGGGAAATCTGACGTCTGAAAAGCGCAATTGCAGCCAGCCGAGGGCCAGGGGGATCGGCCAGAGAGAAGCCGTCGCCATGGCCACCTGTAGAAAAAAGGTTTTACCGTAGGCCTCGTTGGCCAAATTATTAATGGCTTTGTAAGATTCTTTGTCCCCGGCCTTCAGGGCATTCATGCTCTGCTTATGCCGCAAACTGGTTTCAGCCAGTCCCTCCCGCACATGGCGCAGGTTTACACGCATCACCAGGGCCATGGTCATTCTGCCCAAAAGGGTGGTCCAAAAGGCCAGAATCACGGTACCCAACCACCAGCCCAGCATGGGATTTTTGGGCCACCGATAGGGGGTGATCAGGAATTGATCGATGCCGTTTATGAGGATGGAAACAATATCCATTTTAGCAAGCGGAAAAAGTGTTGTGCACCGGCCCTGCCCAGAACAGACCGGCCCGGTGCGCATGAAAATGACCCAGGATCAATCAGAATGGCGGGACGATACTGTATCCCAGGAACCCTTTGGTGATGTACCTGAGGCCCACAAGCCACTGGTTGGATACGCGGATGGAGTCGGTGACCAGCTTGTTCATGGGGTAGCCCTTTCCGAAGCCCTTGGCATAGTCCCCCAAACCGAATATGGTGATATGACCCACTCCGGCCATAATGCCACCGAAAGCACCCACCGTTGAAAAAATCCAGCCCACCCATATGGCCCACAGAAAGCCGAGTATGAAATTGACTTTAGGCGCACCGGGAATCCCTAAAAATCCGGGTTCTGCCCCCTTGGCAATTTTCCCGTCGCTAAGCCCCTGTTTAATGGCCTCTGAAAGGCTGTCCGCCGATGCGGAGGTGGCCGCAAACAACAAAACGGTAAAAACACTGACCACCAACAGAACACACAAAATCCACCTCGGACTGCTTTTCATACCCCTCCCTCCTTAAAAGTGGTTTGATTTATTAAAACACTTGGTTAGCTTAGAGCATCATGATTTATGCATCAAGGAAAAAATAAAAACCTTGAGGCCATTCAATTTATCCTTGACCTGCTTGGGTGCTGTGGATATTTTCTAAAAATTAACGGGACACTCATGATCCGGAAGGAGATTCAGATGATTCCACCCAGGACAAAAATTGTCTGCACCATTGGACCTGCAACCCGTTCGCGAGAAGTACTCAAAGAGCTCATTTTGGCAGGCATGAACGTGGCGAGGCTCAATTTTTCTCACGGCACCCATTCAGAGCATAAAAAAGTGGCAGATTCGGTAAAATCCCTCTCACGATCACTGAATCGATCTGTTGCCATCATGCTGGACCTTCAGGGTCCCAAGATTCGAACGGGCCTGATCAAAGGCGGAACCTTACGGGTAAAGGCCCATGACCCCTTCACCATCACAACCCGTGCCGTAAAAGGGGAACCCGGTATTATCTCAACCACCTATCGCGGAATTACCAAAGAACTTCAACCGGGCGATAAGATCCTCATGGACGATGGATTAATTGAATTAAAGGTGCGAAATAAAAATAAGACGGATCTTTTCTGCGAAGTGGTCAGCGGGGGAATAATCGGCGAGCACAAGGGGATCAATCTGCCCGGCATCACCACCGGCATTCCCGCGGTCACGGAAAAAGATAAAAAAGATCTGGATTTCGGACTGGAGATGGGGATCGATTTTGTGGCTGCCTCTTTTGTTCGCAGTGCCGGAGATGTTCAGGTCCTGAAACGCATTCTCAAAAAAAAAGGCGCGAACATTCCGGTAATCTCTAAAATTGAAAAGCCACAAGCCCTCGACAAGCTGGAGGAAATCATCAATGCAAGTGAGGGCATCATGGTGGCACGGGGTGATCTGGGCGTGGAGCTTTCACCTGAGCAAGTGCCGGTGGCACAGAAAAAAATGATCGCACTGGCCAACCAGAAACGGAAAATAGTTATTACCGCCACCCAAATGCTGGAGTCCATGACGGAGCACCCACTGCCCACCCGGGCTGAGGCTTCGGACGTTGCCAATGCCATCGTGGATGGTACCGATGCCATCATGCTGAGCGGGGAAACGTCCGTGGGGAAATACCCGGTGAAGGCCGTAAAGATGATGGCGCGGATCGCCAGGGTCACTGAAAAGAATTTTCCGGCAACCGCCCCTTTTTCACGTAAAACGTCCAATTTTTCCGACACCATTTCAGAGGCCGCCTGCCTGGCGGCCAGGAACCTGGGGCTTAAAGCCATTACGCCCTTTTCCCAATCCGGTTTCACGGCCCGGCTCATTTCAAAATACAGACCGTCGGTTCCCATTATCGCCCTTACGCCCACCGAAGCCGTTCAACGGTCCCTTGCCCTCAGCTGGGGTGTAAAAACCCTTTTGCTGCCCCTCGTGGACAATTCCGACCTCATGATCAAAGCCATGGAAGAACAGCTTCGAAAAAAAAGGCTGGTTAAAAAAAATGACCGCATTGTCATCGTTGCGGGATTCCCGCTTATGAAACAAGGGAAAACCAACACGATGAGACTGCATGTGGTCGGAGAGGAATGACGATTGCGGAATGGGGAATGGGGAGTATGAAAACACCTCGCAATCAACGAAATACTTGCGTTTCCAAAGGATTTTCTGATATGTTCGGATATGCACAGGCATTCCTAAATTGTAGGGGCAGGCCCCTGTGCCTGCCCTGATGATATGCGAACACCCAAAACAGGGCAACCACAGGGGGTTGCCCCTACGGCGCGACAATAAAACCCAGTGGAACCTATAAAATGATCGGTATATCAAAACTTTATTGCGGAACGGTGGAACCCTCAGATGCGCTTCGATACGGAAGGCGCTCCAAGGATCTACCATCGCATCTCCTTCAGTTTTCTGAAGACAAACGGCCCGTGGTGGTGTGGAACATCACCAAGGCCTGTAACCTCAAGTGCGTTCATTGCTACGCCAGGGCGGTTGAACAAAAATCAAAAGGGGAACTCTCCCATGAACAGGGGCTGCGCCTGATTGACGACTTAGCGGACTTCGGTTCGCCGGTGATCCTGTTTTCCGGGGGCGAACCGCTCATGCGGCCCGATCTGGTGGACCTGGCCCACTATGCGGTATCCAAAGGAATGCGCGCGGTTATTTCCACCAACGGTACCCTCATTACACCCCAAAAAGCCGAGGAATTGAAAAAAGTGGGTCTTTCCTATGTGGGGGTCAGCCTTGATGGAATGGAAGAAATAAACGACCGCTTTCGCGGCAAAAAGGGCGCCTTTAAAGACGCCATGAAAGGGATCCGGAATTGCCAGGCGGTGGGTCTTAAGGTGGGCCTGCGGTTTACCATCAACCGAATGAATGCCATGGAAATCCCCCACATCTTTGATCTGGTGGAGGAGATGGCGATTCCACGGATCTGCTTTTACCACCTGGTGTATGCGGGACGCGGGTCAAACATGGTGGAAGAAGACCTGGAACATGCCCAGACCCGGGCCGTGGTGGACCTGATCATGGACCGGACCCGGAACCTTCATGAACGGGGAAAACCCAAAGAGGTGCTCACCGTAGATAACCATGCGGACGGGCCTTTTGTGTACCTTCGCATGCTGAAAGAAAAGGACCCCAGGGCGGAAGATGTATTACAGTTACTCAGGATGAACGAGGGGAACAGTTCGGGTCTGGGCATCGGGTGCGTCAGCTGGGACGGCGCGGTTCATGCGGACCAGTTTTGGCGGCACTACAGTTTCGGCAATGTTCTGGATCGTCCTTTCAGTGAAATCTGGTCCGATCTTTCCAATCCCTTGATGGCAAAGCTGAAAGAGAAAAAGAAATATGTCAAGGGCCGTTGCGCCACATGCCGATGGCTGGACGTGTGCGCCGGAAATTTCAGGGTCAGGGCCGAGGCGATAACCGGCGATATCTGGGCCGCAGAGCCGGCCTGCTACCTGACCGATGAAGAAATAGCGTAAAATCTGAAACGGAGACATATCAACCCATGATCATACGACCGCGACGACTGAGAAGAACCGGCACCATTCGAAATATGGTTCGTGAAACCCACCTTTCCACCCAAGATTTCATCGCTCCCCTCTTTGTAAAACATGGTAAAAACATTCAGGACCCCATCCAGAGCATGCCGGGACAGTTTCAATTTTCACCGGATACGCTGGTGGTTGAAGCGGAGGAACTCTGGGCCGCAGGCGTTCCTGCGCTGATCGTTTTCGGTCTGCCCGACGGGAAAGATCCCACAGGAAGCAGGTCCTGGGCCGAAGACGGGATTGTCCAAATCGCTGTCAAAGAGATCAAGCATCGTTTGCCGGACATGGTAGTCATGACGGATGTTTGCCTTTGCGAATACACGGATCACGGGCACTGCGGCGTTATCCTGGACGGGGTGGTGGATAATGATGCCACCCTGGACCTGCTGGCCCGACAAGCGGTCAGCCATTGTAACGCAGGCGCCGACTTCGTGGCCCCTTCGGACATGATGGACGGTCGCGTCGGCCATATCCGACACGCCCTGGATGAGGCCGGTTGCAAAGACCGGGGCATCCTTTCCTATGCCGTCAAGTACGCGTCCGCATTTTACGGCCCCTTTCGGGATGCAGCGGATTCAGCGCCTCAGTTCGGTGATCGCACCGGCTATCAGATGGACCCGGCCAATGCCCTGGAAGCGCTCAAAGAGGCGGAATTGGACATTGAAGAAGGGGCAGACATGATTATGGTCAAACCCGCCCTGCCCTACCTGGATATCATAGCACGGGTTCGGGAAATCAGTTTGCTTCCCCTGGCCGCTTATAATGTGAGCGGCGAATATGCCATGGTCAAGGCGGCGGCGGAAAAAGGCTGGCTGGACGGTGAACGGGCCATGATGGAAATGCTCATCGCCATCAAGCGGGCGGGGGCCGACCTGATTCTCACCTATTTTGCAAAAGAAGCGGCCCGGAAATTGAGAAATGAAAACTGAACTCACGCATCCCCACTCAATCCCCCATCATCCATCCTCCGTCATCCGTCATCAGATGGGCAGGCACGGGGGCCGGCCCCTACTCCGTCTCGTGGCCTGGGAATTGACACGAAGATGCAATCTCAACTGCGTCCACTGCCGGGCCGGCGCCGACCGGGGGCCGTACCCCGGAGAGCTGGATACGGAAAAATGCCTTGAAATACTGGTGCAGATCCAAAAGGTGGGAAACCCCATTGTGATTCTCACGGGCGGAGAACCCCTTTTGAGGGAAGACATATTTGATCTGGCCCGTGAGGGCACCCGCATGGGTCTTCGTATGGTCATGGCCACCAACGGAACCCTTCTGACACCTGAAATCATCGCCCGGATGAAAACATCCGGCATCCAACGGGTCAGCATCTCCATCGACGGCGCAACCGCAAAACAGCACGACGCCTTCAGGCAGGTGCCCGGCGCCTATGAAAAGGCGATGGAAGGGATCGGGCTCCTGAACCGGAACGATTTTGAATTCCAGATCAACACCACCGTTTCCCGCCATAACGTAAAAGAACTTGAAAAAATTCTGAACCTCTCTGTTGAGCTGGGGGCTGCGGCCCATCACATCTTCCTGCTGGTCCCCACAGGCCGGGCCAAAGAAATGGTCAACCAGGAAATCGATGCTCTTGAATATGAAAAACTGCTACACTGGTTTTACCACATGCGGGATCAAGTCCCCCTTCACCTGAAAGCAACCTGCGCACCCCATTACTACCGCATACTGCGCCAGGAAGCGCGTAAAAAGGGTGAAAAAGTCAGTTTTGAAACCTATGGCCTGGATGGCGTTACAAGGGGGTGCCTGGGCGGAACCTCTTTTTGTTTCATCTCGAACACCGGCATTGTGCAACCGTGCGGTTACCTGGAGCTGGATTGCGGAGACCTCAAGGCATCATCATTTCAATCGGTCTGGGAGGATTCCAAAATTTTCAATTCGTTAAGAGATTTTTCAGCATACAAGGGAAAATGCGGTAAGTGCGGCTACATCCGGTTTTGCGGCGGCTGCCGGGCGCGGGCGTTTGAGGCCACCGGTGATTATCTGGCCGAGGAACCCCTTTGCATATACGAACCGGGCAAACGCACGGCTGCTGTCTCTTAGCTAACAGCCAAGAGCCAACAGCTTTTGAAGGCATCACCATGGACATGACCTACAGAAAAATCCTGAACGAAATTCAGTCTGATTTCCCCATTTCGTCCCGGCCTTTTCGCGACCTGGGCAATCGGCTCCACATGACAGAGGACGAGGTTATTGACGTCGTAAAACGCCTTAAAGAAAAAGGCATCATCAGACGAATCGGGGGCAATTTTCAGACATCCAAATTGAATTTTGTCAGTACCCTCTGTGCCGCACGCGTGCCGGACGAAAAAATTGACCATTTTGTTGAAACGGTAAACGCATACCCAGGTGTCACCCACAACTATCTGAGAGCCCATTCCTACAATGTCTGGTTTACCTTTATTGCTGAGGAAATGGCGGTTATCGAAGATGCACTTGAGACCATTCGACAGAAAACCGGCGTGACGAAGATTTTAAACCTCCCCGCCGAAGAGATGTTCAAGATCAAAGTTGACTTTGCGGTGTAATTGCCCAAACGAGGTTTATCTGGCCCCCAAACGAGGTTTACCGGAAAATGACGGCCAACACCCTGATATTCGTTGTGGATGACGAGCCAACAGCTAGAAAGCTGATGTCCAAATGGATTCAAAAATATGGCTATGAGGTGCGGACATTCAGCGGCGGCAAGCAATGTCTTGAAGCCCTGGATGAGGGGCCGTCAGCCGTCTGTCTGGATATCATGATGCCCGGACTGGACGGCATTGAAGTCTTAAAACGCATTCAAAGCATCGAAAAACAATTGCCCGTTATCATGGTAACCGCCAAAGGTTCGTTGGAGCTGGCGGTCAAATCCATGAAACTGGGGGCCTATGATTACATCCGAAAACCCATCGACCGAAGCCGCCTGGAGACATCCCTTAAAAAGGCTGTGGAAAAATACGCCATGGCCAAAAAAATCACCCGGCTCCAGAAAGAGCTGGGCCATACTTATTCATTTCATAATATCGTCGGCAAAACCGCTGTAATGGATAAGGTTTTCAATCAGATTGAAAAGGTGGCAAACAACAACATCAACGTTTTTATCCAGGGAGAGAGCGGCACGGGCAAGGAACTGGTCGCCCGGGCCATTCACTACCAGGGTTCCCGTCAAGATGGGCCCTTTGAAGCTGTCAATTGCGGCGCCATACCGGAGAACCTTCAGGAAAGTGAATTTTTCGGCCATGAAAAAGGGGCATTTACCGGCGCCATCCGGTCACAGGCCGGCAAAATTGAGGTGGCTAACGGCGGCACCCTTTTCCTCGATGAAGTGGGCGATATGTCGCCCTCCCTTCAAGTGAAACTCCTTCGTTTTCTTGAAACCAGAACCATTGAACGGGTTGGCGGTCGAAAACGCATCTCGGTTGATGTGCGAATTATTTCCGCCACCAACAAAGTGTTGAAAACGGAAACGGAGACCGGCAAGTTCAGGGAAGACCTCTATTATCGGCTCATGGTTTACCCCATTACCATTCCCTGTCTTAGGGATAGAAAAGAGGATATTCCGATTCTGGTGCAGCATTTTCTGGACAAATACATGAAGGAAACCAAAAAGGATATCCGATCTGTTGATCATAACGCCATGGAGGCCATGGTTGCTTATGATTGGCCGGGGAATGTCAGGGAGCTGGAAAACGTCATTCAACGGGCCATGGTGACATCGGACAGCGATCGTCTGGAGATTTCAAATCTTCCTTCGGAAATTGCGGACGGCTCCCGTACCGATTCCGGGGAATGCCTACCCAATGATGAAAAACCTGATACCGACGAACCCGTTAAATTTTCTTCCCCGGAAGTGGCCCCCCTTTCAACCATGGAAAAATTGGCAATGCTGAACGCGCTCAACATCACACGGGGAAACCTGGCGTTGACGGCGAAGAAGCTTGAAATTTCGAGAGCGACCCTCTACCGAAAAATAGACAAATATGATCTTCGGACGTTGAGTCCTTTCCTGTGAAAGGATCAAGGCGCCATTGAAATTCATAACACATAAAAAATAATATCAGTTTCAGTATGTTAAATTGCTTCATTAAATCAAAACATAACATCGGGAGTGTATGCAATGTTTAAAAACATTCTGGTTCCAACGGATTTTCTGGATGACAATCAACATGCCCTGGAGATTGCCGTCAGGCTTTGTTCCATGGACGGCGGCAAAATCTGTCTTCTGCATGTGATTGAGGTCATCCAAAACACGACTTTTAATGAATTTGAAGATTTTTACAGCGGCCTTGAAAAACGTTCTTTTGAAGGCCTCAATACGATCATTGATCGCCTGGGCCTCACCGAAACGCCTGTGGACCCACAAGTGGTGTACGGCAACAGAACCCATGAAATTGTCCGTTACGCGGAAGAAAACAATGTGGATTTGATTATCATGAAATCCCACAAGGTTGATCTTGAGGAACGAAGCCAGGGATGGGGGACCATCAGCTACAAGGTGAGTATTCTGGCGCAATGCCCTGTTTTGCTCGTAAAGTAAACGGTCTTCTTTGGAAAAACCCGCATCACCCATATCCTTTGCCAGACAACTGCAGGTTTTTCTGCCGTTTGCGCTGGGGTATTTTCTATCGTATCTCTATCGGGTGATCAACGCCGTACTGGCCCCTGATCTGACTGCCGACCTGGGTGTGGGCCCCTCCGGGCTGGGATTGCTCACGGCGACCTATTTCATTACCTTTGCAGCATTTCAACTGCCCCTGGGCATTTTACTGGACCGTTTCGGCCCCCGCAGGATTGAAGCAGGACTGCTGATCCTAGCCGCGGCCGGTGCCTTTATGTTTGCCCAAGCCGATACGTTGACCGGTCTGATCATTGGCCGTGGCCTCATCGGTTTTGGTGTCTCGGCATGCCTGATGGCGGCCTTCAAAGCCTTTGTAATCTGGTTTCCCAAACAGCAACTCCCCCGGATCAACGGTTTTCAAATGGCGGCGGGGGGCCTGGGAGCCCTTGCCGCTACGTCCCCGGTGGAGTCGGCCTTGACCGTAACGGATTGGCGGGGGATCTTCACACTGCTGGCGGTGCTGACCCTTCTGGTGGCAGCGGTCATATTCTTCATGGTTCCTGAACGCCACAGCCACAGCAAAGACGAGCCCTTCGCCGACCAAATGCGGGAAATGGGAACCATTCTGACGAGTCTCCACTTCTGGCGGATTGCGCCCTGGGCCACCCTGAGCCAGGGAACCTTCCTGGCGGTCCATGGACTCTGGGCAGGCCCCTGGTTGCGGGATGTGGCAGGATACGACCGTTCCACGGTGGCCGGCACACTGCTATTACTGGCTGTGGCCATGGTGCTCGGCTTTGTTATACTGGGGACGGTTGCGGAACGCCTCAGCCGGCGCGGCATCTCGACCATGGCGGTGGGGGCAATGGGCATGGGCCTTTTCATGGCCGTGATGATACTGATTGTGTCGGGAAATAAATCCGGGGCCACATTGATGTGGATGCTGTTCGGGTTTTTCGGCACATCCGGTATTCTGCCTTATGCAGCGCTTTCTCAAAGCTTTCCCCTGCACCTTTCCGGCAGGGTGAACACGGCACTGAACCTGCTGGTGTTTCTGGCAGCCTTTGCAGCCCAATGGGGTATCGGGGCCATCATCGGCATTTGGCCCACCACCCAATCGGGAGGGTATGCACCTGTGGGTTATCAGGCGGCCTTTGGCATACTTCTGGCCATTCAGCTCATCACCATCTTCTGGTTCTGGTTTGCGAGCGCCCTTTTGAAAAAAACAGATCAACCGGCTTCCAACAAGTACAACCCACCAGATAAGACGTCCTTATGATGATGGATGTTCCCCACCACCCGGCCTAAATCATTAAACTCCAAAGTTTTCCCAAGGCCGATTTCAACAATACCCGATATTTGGGTCCAATGAAACGTCTCCACATCTCCGTCAATGATAGTCACCGATTTCTTCTTGACAGATATACTAACCCAGCATATTGTGTTGTGTCAGTATTGATCGAATGCTATATGTTGGGCTTAGTACTCACCCTTCGGCCTGGTTTTTCCGCATTTTGTAGTCGAAAAGGGAATGTTTCGGAAATCCACATTTCAACCCACTTTAACCCCATTTTGAAAGGAGACCCAAATGCTAAAAAAAACCCTCAAGATAAACGGCGTTTCCAAAACCGTTGTCGCCGCTTCCGATGAGAGTCTGGCCAATGTTCTGCGCGAGCAGTTAGGTCTGACCGGCACAAAGATCGGGTGCGGCGAAGGGCAGTGCGGAAGCTGCAATGTCATTCTCGATGACAAGTTGGTCCGGTCCTGTGTCACCAAAATGGCCAAGGTCCCTGACGGCGCGGCGATCTTAACCATCGAAGGGGTGGGAAATCCGGACAACCTTCACCCGATCCAGCTTGCCTGGACTGTACATGGAGGCGCCCAGTGTGGGTTCTGCAGCCCCGGGTTTATTGTTTCAAGCAAAGCCCTACTGTCTGAAATCCCCAACCCCAATAGAGAAGATGTCCGAAACTGGTTCCAGATTCACCGCAATGCCTGCAGATGCACCGGCTATCACCAACTGGTGGATGCGGTAATGGACGCGGCCAGGGTGATGCGGGGGGAGATGTCGGCCGAGGATCTGCTCTACAAGCTGCCCGCCGACGGACAAATCTGGGGCGGCAAATACCCCCGCCCTTCCGCCGTGGCCAAGGTCACCGGCACCCTGGACTACGGCGCGGACCTGGGACTCAAGCTCCCGTCCGATACCCTGCATCTGGCCCTGGTGCAGGCGGATATCTCCCATGCCAACATCCGTTCCATCGACACCAGCGAGGCCGAACAGATGCCCGGCGTGGTTAAGGTGGTGACCCACAAGGACATCAAAGGGAAAAATCGCATCACCGGTCTCATCACCTTTCCCACCAACCTGGGCGACGGCTGGGACCGCCCCATCCTGTGTGATGAAAAGGTGTTCCAATACGGCGATGCCATCGCCATCGTCTGCGCCTATACCGAGGCACAGGCCAAGGCGGCGGCTGGAAAGGTCAAGGTGGATCTGGAAATTTTGCCCACTTACATGAGCGCACCCGCGGCCATGGCCGAAGACGCCATGGAGATCCATCCCGGAACCCCTAATGTCTACTTCACCCAAAAGATCGCCAAGGGCGAAGATACCGGCACCATCTTCAGTGAGGCCCCCGCGGTGGTGGAAGACGAATTCTATGTGGGCCGCCAACCCCACATGACCATGGAGCCGGATGTGGGGTTCGCCTTCATCAATAAGGACGATAAACTTTACATCCAGTCCAAATCCATCGCTTTGCACCTGCATGCGGCCATGATCGCCCCGGGCCTGGGCGTGGAGTTGGAAAACCTGGTCATGGTGCAGAATCCCGCAGGCGGCACCTTCGGCTACAAATTCAGCCCCACCATGGAGGCCTTGGTGGGGGCTGCGTGCCTGGCCACGGGCAAGCCGGTGTTTTTGCGCTATGATTACCACCAACAGATGACCTACACCGGCAAACGCTCACCCTTTTTCGTCAAGATGCGCATGGCGGCCGACACGAACGGCAAACTGTTGGGTATGGAGACGGACTGGTCGGTGGACCATGGACCCTACTCCGAGTTCGGCGACCTGTTGACCCTGCGCGGCGCACAATTCATGGGCGCCGGTTACCACATCCCCAGCATAAGGGGAGAGGGCCGAACCGTTTGCACCAACCACGCCTGGGGATCGGCCTTCAGGGCCTATGGCTCCCCCCAAAGCGAGTTCTCCTCGGAGGTTCTCATGGACGAACTGGCCGAAAAGCTGGGCATGGATCCCCTGGAGTTACGATTTAAGAACGTTTACAGGGAAGGCAGCACCAACCCCAGCGGACAGAAGCCCGAAGTCTATTCCCTGCCCGAAATGATCGATATCCTGCGGCCCAAGTACCAGGCGGCTCTCAAAAAAGCCAAGGACGATTCCACCGACGCCTTAAAGCGCGGCGTGGGTGTCTCCGTGGGCGTCTATGGCTGCGGCCTGGACGGACCCGATGCATCCGAGGTGGCAATTGAGCTGAACCCTGACAACACCGTCACCGTCTACGCCTGCTGGCAGGACCACGGCCAGGGTGCCGACATGGGCTGCCTCGGCACAGCCCATCAAGCCTTGCGCCCTTTGGGCCTCAGGCCGGAACAGATTCATCTCGTTTTAAACGACACGGCCCTTGCACCCAACAGCGGGCCTTCCGGCGGCAGCCGACAGCAGGTCATGACCGGTCAGGCCATCAAGGTCGGGTGCGAAGCGTTGATCGAAGCCATGGGTAAGGCCGACGGCAGCTATCGTACCTGCGAGGAGATGATTTCCGAAGGCCATCCCACCAAGTACGCGGGCCAATGGACCGCACCGGCCGCCAATTGCGATGAAAATGCCCAAGGTTCGCCTTTCTCAGTGTATATGTACGGTGTCTTCATGTCCGAAGTGGCCGTGGAAACGGCTACCGGAAAGACCACCGTGGAGAAAATGACACTGGTGGCCGACATCGGTAAAGTCAACAACCGCCTGGTGACCGACGGTCAGCTTTATGGCGGGATCGCCCAGGGCATCGGCCTGGCCCTTAGCGAAAACTTCGAAGACATTCAAAAACACTCAACCCTGGTGGGAGCGGGTTTCCCTTACGCCAAACAGATACCTGACGATATCGAACTAATCTACGTGGAAACGCCGCGGCCCGCAGGCCCCTTTGGCGCAGCCGGTGTGGGAGAGCTTCCCTTGACCAGCCCTCACGCCGCCATTATTAATGCCATTTACAACGCTTGCGGTGTTCGCATCACCCAACTGCCCGCCCTGCCTGAAAAGATTCTGGCAGGTCTGAAACAATAACCCCCTTTAATTCAGGAGACAGGCGGGGGCGCTCAGTTTCCATGCGCTCCCGCCCCTTGGAATTTTCCATGGAAGAATAGATTCCACGCCCCTTTCTCGGAAGACGCCAATGGATCAGCAAGCGCTTCGAAAGATTGAAAACAGATGCATCCAGGAGCAACCCGCCTGGTGTATGGCGTCCTGTCCGCTTCACGTTGACGTCCGGACTTTCATTGGGCATGTTTCCCAAAAAAAATGGGACAATGCCTGGAAGGTGCTGCGGAAAACCATGCCTTTTCCCGGGATTCTGGGCCGCATCTGCGACGCGCCTTGCCGGGAGAAATGCAAGCGGTCTGAAGCGGGAGACCCCATTGAAATAGGCGCCCTGGAAAGGTTTTGTGTTTCACACCCCCCACCTCACCAACGTGTTCAACCCCTCCCTGCCAAGGACCATAACATCGCTGTTATGGGCGCCGGACTCAGCGGCCTGACCGCAGCATGGGAGACCTGGCCCGCAAAGGGTCGGGTTGACATCTTCGAACCTGCACATTTGGGTGCGCATTTACTGAACCAATACCCCCACCGCCTCTCCGAGGAAATCATCCATGACGAACTATCGATTCTTGAGCGCTTGGGCGTGGTTCATCACTGGGAGGAACAGATTCATCAGACGGCTTTTATGGAAAAAAGCCGCAGCATTTTTAATGCCGTCTTTCTTTCCCTGGAAGTGATGGATCCCGTTTTCTGGGGACTGGAGATGAACGCAAATGGCGGGTCTTTCACAGCAGCTCCCCTTGCGGAAAAAAATCCTGAACGGCGTATTCTGCGAATGTGTTTTGTCCCTCCTGGATCATCCCGGAAGGGCGCTGGTTGAATTCGGACGGATTCTAAAACCCGGAGGTTGTTTGATGATCACGGACCTCTATGCGCACCGACCGGAAGGTGTCTCCTCCCTGGAACGTCTGCCGCTGAAGTCCTGTCTGAAGTGTGCAAAACCCCGGCAAAAAATCCTTTGTCTGGTGGAAGACGCTGGATTTAAACCGGTCCTTTGGGAGGACCATTCCCATTTATTGAAACAGCTGGCCGCCAAAATTTTTTTTCAGCTTGAATTCATGAAGGAATTCTGGACACGATTCGCCCCCCACTGCGCCCCGCAGGACCTTACCGCCGGCCGTGAACAGGCCAGCCCGGGCTACTACCTCATGGTCGCACGAAAAAAGGGAGGATTTTGATGAATGAATGAAACGCTGCAATCTGGCTTGCGCCTTCTGCTATGCCGGTTCAGGCGTAGAAGCCGCCGGAGATCCCGACCTGTCGGTCATCAAAAAATGGTATCGATCGGCGGCGGATGCCGGCGGCGATTGCCATATCCAACTCTCCGGGGGCGAGCCCACTTTACGGGATGATTTGCCCGAAATTGTCGGCATGGGCCATGAATATGGATTTTCATTTCTTCAGCTCAACACCAACGGTTTGCGGCTGGCCGGATCAGGCTTTTGGAAGGGGGCATTCTGACCCTGCCCGAGATGGATGAGGTATTGTTCAGAATTCCCGATCTTTTGAACTATCGGGCGGAATTGAAACTTCGGGATGGAAAAGACTGTCTGAGCATTCAAGTCCATACGGTTTTGGATGCCCCACCCGGAATCCTGAAGGAAACCGGAACACACCTTATGAAAATCCCTTCCGTAAAAAGAAGAGTGAAGGCAAATTGCTCCTGGACCCCATATCCAAAAGTCCTTCCGATTGGCCCACAACAGGCACCATCAAACGGGTATTGGTTGACAAGCGCCGGGCGCATGAGGCAACGCCTTCAATCTAATTTTACAATTTTCACGTGACTTCCCACCCAGATCACCGGCAGATAGAGTCGACCGCTGTTTCCACTCAGCTTAACAACCTTTTCAATCACTTCTTCGCCATAAATCTCCAGTTTAACGTCTTCCTTCTCTTTGGTCGAATCGAATTTCTTTTCGTTTCTTAATGTCTTTTCGACACGATCGACAGCCCAATTTTCGTATACGTCCACGTCTGATTATCCATTCGCAGCCAGTGCTGCTTTTACCTTGTCCGGAACAGCGGGCAATTCGGTTACCCACACGCCGCAGGCGTTATGGATGGCGTTGATCACCGCCGGCGCCGTGGGCACCATGGTCATTTCGCCCACACCGACCGCACCGTTGGTTCCGCGGTTTCGGGAGGTTTGCAGGAGGATCGTCTCCATATCAAATGCGGTTTTCATGCTGGGAAATTTGAATGTCACCCAATCCTTGGTTTGACCGGCAATGTATTGTTCCCGAAGGGCATACCCGACCCCCATATCCATGCCGCCATGGAGTTGACCCTCCACGTTTTGAGGGTTGATCAGAACTCCGGCATCACAGGCGGTGGTCATTTTGAGGATTCGGACTTCCCCGTTTTCGGTGTTTACCTCTATTTCGGCCAGCTGGATGGCATGGACCTGGGAATCGAAGGAGGGACCCTGCCCGGTCTTCTCATCCAAGGAAACGGGGTCAACAGCCTTTTTCCGGCCGATATACCGGACGGGTTTATGGGCCTTTCTCAGGTCTTCCGCGGTCTTTGCTCCGACTTCGGCCATAACATTTTTCAGCTGATTGACGGCATCGACCAGGGCGCCGCCAACCATGAACGTTAAACGGCTACCGGCGGCCGGGCCGGTGGCGGTGGTCCGGTCGGTATCCCGGGTAACCAGGCGCACCATGTTCATGGGCAGGTTCATGTTTTTGGCCGCCACTTGCGTCAACATGGCATCAGTGCCTTCACCCGGGTCCGCAGCCGCCGCGTAAAGGGTAACGCCACCGTCATCATCCAATTCCAGTGCGGCAATGGCGCTGTCTCCGGGACTGCCGATACCGAATGCTCCCGCAGCCAGGCCCACACCTCGACAAATGGGCCCGTTCTTGGAACCGGCCGCTTCTCGAACGGAACGTTCATAATGCGGGCGAATCGCATCACATAGTTCCGGAAACGGCCATTGGTCCACTACCTGCCCTGTGGATTTAGACTGCCCGGAGCTGAGTGAATTGATCTTTCTAAATTCCAATGGATCAACATCCAACTTATGGGCAAGCATGTCCATGGAACATTCCAGAGCAAAGTGAGCCTGTGGCGGACCGGCGCCCCGGGCAGCACTGCCCCATGGGTTATTGGTATAAACCAGCCGGGAGCGGCAGTGGACATCGGGGATATGATAGGAACCGGACAGCATCATCTGCGCACGATTGACGACGGCGGTGCCGTTTGAGTGGTAAGCACCGTTGTCCACGACCATGTCCATATCCAGAGCGGTAAGGCGGTTGTTATGATCGGCGCCCATTTTGACCTTCATGCGAAACGCATGCCGTTTGGAAGACATCTGCATGGATTCGACCAGATTGGGGATATAACGTACCGGTTGCCGAAAGTGGATTGCCGCGGCCGCGGCGATCCCTTCGGAGGTGATTTCAAGCTTGATGCCGAATTGCCCCCCTGAAAACGCCTCTTCATAACGCATGTTTTCCCAACCCACCGCTTCCTGGAGCATGCTCAGATGATGGTGGATGTTGATGCTTCGGCCGATGACCACGAGTTTTGCGTCATCACCTTCCCCTTCCCAAAATGCCACGCAGGCTTCAGGCTCCAGCGGTGCCTGATGGTTAATTTGGGTCTTGAAACACGCCTCGATAATGGTCTGTGAATTTTCCAGGGCCGTTTTGCTGTCGCCCTTGATCTGGGACTGGCTGAAACACAGGTTGGGCCATTGATCGTGGATCTGAACGGCATCATGGGCCATGGCTTCCCGGGGATCGGACAGGCTCGGTAACAATTCATATTTAACGCTTATTTTGTTCAGAGCGGCAAGTGCCTGTTCACGGGTTTTGGCCGCCAGAACGGCCACCGGATCGCCCATATTGCGGACTCGGTCCTCGCAAAGGATGGGGCGGTCGGGGATCATATATTTAAGTCGGTTGGTTCCTTTGATATCTTCGGCAGTTATGACGCCGACCACACCCGGTTGTTGAAGCGATGCGGAAAAGTCCACGGAGAGAATTCGAGCATGCGCATGGGGACTGCGCAGGGCGACCAGTTCCAAAGCGCCGGGAATACGAATGTCCGCTGTAAAATGAGCGGTCCCGCAAGCTTTGATCATGGCCGAGGGGCTCGTATGACTAACGCCCAAAGCGGCCGCGGCCGCCCCGGGACGAACCGCGTCCGGCGTAATTTCGCCACGTTTGAAACGGGCCGCTAAGCGAACAGCGTCGATAATATTGGTGTATCCCGTACACCGGCACAAGTTTCGGCGCAGGGCCTGTTTTATGTCATTTCTGCCGGGATCCGGATTTTGATCCAAAAGCACTTTAGCGGCCATGATCATGCCCGGCGTGCAAAAACCGCATTGGACAGCGCCGGCCAGCACAAACGCCTCCTGGATAAGGTGCGGGTTGTCCGGAGTACCCAACCCTTCTATGGTGATGACTTCAGCACCATTCAACCCGGCCACTTTGGTTAAACAGGACAAAACCGCCTTGCCGTTGACGATTACCGTACAGGCGCCGCATTGGCCCTTGCGGTCGCAAGACTGTTTGGTACCGGTCAAGCTCAGAATATCGCGAAGTAAATCCAGCAAAACCAACTTGGCGTCGGCAATCACCTGAACCGCGCAACCATTGACGTTTAGGCATATTTCTTTCATTTCAGGTCCTACTTTACACGAAGACGAACTCAGTGAGATGATGACAGTCCGTTATCTTTTGCACCTATGAGAAAAATGCTTTCATAGGTGGCATCATTAGCGGTCCGTTTAATATTTTCTCCCAGCATATGAAACAATCTGAAATCAAATCGACAAAGCCTGGATTTCATGAAGTTTTGTTCATCCGGGCTTGCGTTTTGCAGCCATCTTGTAAAGGTTGTCTGATTATCGAAATGCTGGCAGGCCAGGTAGGCCGACAGGTCCGCCACCCGTTTTTCCCGGGATTCGATGATGTTCAGATACGACTCGCAAAACAGCCCGGAATGCCTCAAACGACTCAGCAGATGGGGCAGAAGAGCTTCGGTTCGGGTTTCAACAATGGTATGGTTTTTCAACCACTGCATCACGCCCCCCCGTGTGGTGGCCGTATGTCTGAACTGTTCCGTGAGAGCGGTGTGTCGTTCCTTGACAATGGGCTGCTGACGTCCCCGCACATGGATCAGGATCAGCCGCGGGTTCAGCAGCAAATCCCCTACCAGCGGAAATTCACAACTCTCGGCGTAGTTCCCTGCAGCGACGATGCCGAGTTCATTGATACGGGCGAGGGAAAGCCAATAGAGGTTATCGTGAAAAAAGGAGGCTTCCTCCAGGCGGTTCAGTAATGTGACCAATGCCGCTTCGTTCAAATTGTGCAAGGCGGCCTTTTCTTCCAACGTCCGGTTGAAATTGAGGATGACGTCCCGTTGTTCAACCAACGTATCCGACGCAACGTTCTGATACATGTTATTCCTGCCTTATCTCAGCCTTTTGTTAACCCGATACAACATGTTTCTCCAGTTTTACCGCACAGACCTTGTAGTCAGGCGTTTTGGATATGGGATCCAGAAAGGTACCGAGGAGCCAATTGGGATTGGCCTCTTGAAAATGAAAATCCATAAAAATAGATCCTTCCGGCACAATATCTCCAATTGCAACCGGGGTCACAACCTCACCCCGCCGGGAGGTTACCTTAACGGAACCACCGTTTTCTACCCCCAGCCGTTCAGCATCATCGAAATGAATCTGGGCCATGGGTCCTGGAAATTCACGCTCGAGAGAAGCACATCTACCGGTCATGGTACGGGTATGATAATGCGCATATCGCCTCCCTGTTGTCAGAATATAGGGGAATTCGTCATCCGGAAGTTCTTCAGAGGGTCGGTATTGAATCGCATGGAACAGACCCTTTCCCCTGGCAAATCCATTTTGGTGGAGAAACTGCGTTCCGGGATGGTCCACGGTGGGACACGGCCACTGAATGTCCATGACATCAATGCGGTCATATGTAATGCCTGAAAAACTAGGGGTAAGTGATGCCATTTCCTCAAAGACCTCTTTCGCTGAAATATAGGAATTGTTCTCCAGCCCCATCCGTCGTCCGATTTCCGACAGTATTTGCCAATTGGGTCTGGCCTGACCGGGTGGTTCCACCGCTTTACGGATTCGTTGAACCTTCCGCTCCGTATTGGTAAACGTCCCTTCCACCTCGGCCCAGACCGCACCCGGCAAAACCACATGCGCCATCTGAGCGGTCCGGGTGAGGAAAATATCCTGGACCACCAGGAATTCGGCAGACGAAAGCGCTTTTCGAACATGATGAATGTTGGGATCACTCTCCACGGTATTTTCGCCAAAGATATACATGCCCTTTATGGACCCATCTATGAGCCCATCCATCATGTCAGGGATCATTTGTCCCACTTCCAAAGAGAGTGGGGCGCCCCATGCGGTTTGAAATTTATCCCTGTTGGCCGGGTCGGTAACCACCTGATAACCCGGGTATACATTGGGCAATGCCCCCATGTCGCAGGCACCCTGAACATTGTTCTGGCCCCGAAGGGGGTTTACGCCGCTGGAGGGCTTTCCGATGTGGCCGGTGAGCATGGCCAGGTTGGCCAGGGATTTCACGTTATCCACCCCGTGGGAATGCTCCGTAATACCCAGGGTATACAATATGGTGGAAACCCTGGAAGTGGCGTAAGCGCTGGCGACTTCACGGATGACATCCGCGGGTACACCGCAGATGGAAGAAGCCTTTTCCGCCGGATATGCCAGCACGGTCTCCCTGAAGCTTTCAAAACCTTCGGTTCGTTCCCGGATGAATTCACCATTGTGCCAGTTGTTTTTCAGGATCTCGTTCATGACCCCGTTTAGAAAAACCACGTCCGTCCCGTACTTGATTTTCACATGAACGTCGGCTAAAAGGGTCAGTTGAATTTTTCTAGGGTCAACAACGATCAGCTTCGCCCCTTTCTGTTTGGCCCGAAAAATACGGTGGGCAATAAGGGGGTGGGCCTCCGTGGTGTTGGAACCGATCACGAACACGCAATCCGCATCCTGAATCTCGGGGATAGAGTTCGTCATGGCCCCACTGCCAAAAGCTGCGGCAAGACCTGCCACCGTGGGGGCATGTCAGAGCCTTGCGCAATGGTCAACATTGTTGGTCCCGAATCCGGCCCGACAAAGTTTTTGCAGCAGATAGTTTTCTTCATTGCTGCAACGGGCCGAACTTAAAAAGGCAAGGCTGTTTCCGCCGTTTCGTTCCCGGATGGATGAGAGATTGGACACAACAGTTTCCATGGCCTCTTCCCATGAAGTCTTCTGCAATTTGCCATTTTTTCGAACCAGCGGCGACATGAGACGGTCGGGGCTGTGAACAAATTCATGCGCATTCCAACCTTTAATGCAAAGCTTGCCCTCGTTCATTGGCGCACCCTTGACGGGGATGGTGCGGACCAACTTTCCATCCATCACCTCCAAAAACATCTGGCAGCCGCAACCGCAGAATGGGCATGTGGTCTTCACAAATTTGTAATCCATAAAAATTCCTTTCCCATGGAAAGTTGAAGGGCCCCTGATAAAGGCATTTTGTTATGCCATTTGCGACATATTGCTCTGCAAAAAAATTCCCTACCTTTGTTTCTCCATAAAGATCTATCAAAGTCCATACTTGGATTATAATCGAATATGTTGCTGTAAAACACTCTTTTCCCGATGAAATAACTTGGCGGATTTCGTTTTGAAAGGGGTATATCAAAACCGATACGCTATGTCAATAGAGACATACCAAAAACCACTTGAATTCTCCATTTCCGGTTGCAGCATTTTATATTATGTGCTAAAAAACATGTATGGAACAACGGCAACCGTTTCATATTCGATCAAAAATCTGGATTGAGGACGAATCAGGAAATGTGGTATTCGGTCTTGGCAGGCTGAAAATCCTTGATGCCATTGATCGGCTGGGTTCCATCCAAGGCGCCGCCAAAGAATTGAAGATGAGTTACAGAGCAATCTGGGGTAGAATCAAAGCAACGGAAGAGCGCCTTGACCGGCCCCTGCTGATCCGAAACATCGGGGGGCGTACCGGGGGAGGATCCCAACTGACGCCTTTCGCGCTAAACCTGCTGGTACATTTCCGTCATCTCCATCACCGGATCACAACCCTATCTGATTCAGAGTTTGAAAAAAGCATGGCACCCACTTTCATGCCGGATTAAGAAAAGTCAATCAACTCTCACGGTTCCGTATGGTCAGATAGCAGCAATCGCCAAGGTAAACGATCTTGTTTTGGTAACTCACAATGTTGAAGATTTCAAACTATTTTCAGGATTGAAATCCGAAAACCGGCACACATAAAAAATCCGGCTTAAAGGAGGCCCCATGTTTGATTACCTGCTTGACGAATCACAGAAAAAATTTATTGATGAGGTGCGCGACTTTGTAAACTGGGTTCCGCGGGAGATGATTCTCGACATGGATGCGGACCTGATCAAATTTCCCAAAACCTTTCTGAAAGAGGCGGGATTGCGGAATCTTCTGGGATGCCGCTACCCCAAAAAATGGGGCGGCCGCGAAATGGACTGGGTCACCACCTGCGCCGTCCTGGAAGAAATCGGAACCCTCGGGTACGAATTTGCCTGTGTCTTCGGGGTCGGCGCAGAGCTGGTCTGTGACGCCATCATGCAGCACGGCACTGGGGCACAGAAGGAAAAATATGTCAAACCCCTGCTGAAGGGAGATGTTTTTGCGGCCGAATGCCTGACGGAGCCCCGGGGAGGATCGGATTTTTTCGGCGCCACCACAAAGGCTGAAGACAAGGGGGACTATTTCCTTTTAAACGGCCAGAAGCGGTTTATCGTAGGCGGCGAGGGGGCGGACTATTTCCTTGTCTATGCCCGCACGGAATTCGATACCAAAAGCAAACCCCAGGATTCCCTGACAGCCTTTATCGTAGATCGCGGCCCGGGGGTGGAAACCGAATATCTCTACGGTCTCATGGGATGCCGGGGCGGGGGAACGGCCCGCCTGATTTTTAAGGACGTAAAAGTGCCGAAGGAAAATATTGTGGGTAGAAAAAATGGGGCCTACGATGTTTTCAACACCATGATGATACCCGAACGTCTGGGATCGGCGGTCATGGCCCTGGGATCGGCCCGTGTGGCCCTGGATATCGCCACAAAGTACACGTCCCGACGAAAGGCCTTTGGGGCCACCATCAACAATTTTCAGGGGGTCAGTTTTCAGGTGGCTGAAGCCGCAACGCTTCTGGATGCGGCCCGTGCGCTGGGGTATGCCACGGCCAGAGCCGTGGATTCGAACGTCGGCATGCACCGAATCCGCAGGATGGTTTCCGAATCAAAGAAATTTATCACGGAATCATGCCAGAAGGTGGTTCACAATGCCATGCAGGTGGTGGGCGGCATCGGATACACCAATATTTTTCCCATTGAACGAATCTACCGGGATATCCGTTTGGCCTCCATATGGACCGGCTCCAGCGAAGTGATGAGCATGATCATCGCCCATGAATGGTACCGGGAACGGCTGAAAACCGAAACCGCTGCCGGTGAACGGGACTATGAGGCCGATGCACCGGAAGCGTTTGCGGTTGATGAAAAGATCTACGAATGAGATGCCCTTTATTTTCTAAGAACTGCGGTACGTCCAAAAAGGATCTTGTAGTTGTCTTCAAGGACAAGGCCTGATGTTTCGGCCTGAGCGATGCTTTTTTGAAAATTCTTTGCTGAAACATGAAAAGGCGGCTCAGTCATCATGAACCGACCATTCACCGCCAGATTATCCGCTACCTGGCCCATGAACCGATCCGGATCGGGGACCTCGTGAACCATGTAAAACGCCAGAATAAACTGAGCCTTTACGTTCAAATTCAAATCGTTCCCACGCGCAAGGCATGTTTCAATTCTGTTTTCAACTCCCATCTTTTTCGCCCTTCGCATAACGCCATCCAGCATCTTCTGCTGAATGTCCAGGGCCACCACCTTTCCGGAATTCCCCACCAACTTTGCCAGCCCCATGGAATTAAACCCAAGGCCGCATCCCAGGTCCACCACCGTCATATCGGGTCTGATATATTTTCCAAAAAGCTTCTCCGGATTGTGTGCCAGCAGTCTCAATCGATGGTCAAAGGTATACGCCAGCCACCAGGGACAAACATGAATGTCCATTTTATCGAATCTCCATTTTTTAAATGATCGCGCGCAGAATCTCACCGCTTTTTACAACATTAACGAACAGATATCAATCGATATTGATCATATAAACAGCCCCCGAGACCTGTGCGGCCAATTGAGAATTGACATTGAAAAGAGAAAAATCTAAGATTGCCGCGACTTTTCATATATGGATACCTTTCACCCGAGGATTACCGCTCCCTTGAACACTGCTTTTGAAATCTATAAACACATTATCCCGGATTTCTCTCTTTTTCAGGAAAGTCTGATAAGACCTTTTCCCGTTCACCTGAGAATGAACCGCCTCTTGGCACAGCCTTCCAAAGTGGTGTCAGCCCTGAGAAAAAAAGGCATTGTGATGACACGGGTCTGCCGGGAACATGATACCCTTTATGTAGCGGAGGATCTCCCCTATCCCGGAAATCTGCTGGAGTATTTTCTAGGACATATTCACCCGCAGGCCATGACCTCAGCGCTGGCGGCATTGGCGCTACGGCCCCGGAAACATGCCCTTATCCTGGACATGTGTGCGGCGCCGGGAGGCAAAAGCGCTCACTTGGCGGACTTGATGGAAAACACGGGGTTCCTCGTCTGCAACGATCTCTACACAAATCGTCATGTATCCCTGGGGCATACCCTTTCCAGACTGGGGGTGCAGAATTCGGTGGTGACCGGGTATCAGGCACAGGAGTTTCCTTTGCGCCGGCAATTTGATTATGTTCTGGCAGATGTTCCGTGCTCCTGCGAAGGCAGATTCAGAGAAACATCGAAAATCACCCAATATCGGGAAGACAAAGGGAGAGCACAGCTCCCTGATATTCAGAAAAAGATACTCTTACGCGGGTTTGATCTTCTTAAGAATAATGGAGAAATGCTTTACGCTACCTGCACCTACAACCCGGCGGAAAATGAATCGGTGGTCAATTTCCTGTTAAACGAAAGAGATGCGGACCTGCTGCCCATTCATCCGGGAATCGTTTTTGAACCGGGGCTATGGGAATGGAACAATGAAACATATGACAAACGCCTCACCAGAACAGCCCGATTTTACCCCCACCATGTCAATTCGGTGGGCTTCTTCATGGCCAGAATTGGCCGGAAATGACAGCCGGCTGGCTGTTACAACCTATCTGCTGGAACGGTTCGGCATCCCGCCGGCGATTCTTGACGAATACCATCTCTTTGAAAGAAAGAGGGGATGGTTCATACTGGGGAAATCCGAACAGGTGAAAAACGGAGCACACCTAAAGGTTTCTAAAGTCGGGCTCAGGGCGTTTCGAAAGGTCGGTCAGTTTATAAAACCCACAACCCGTTTCATCCAGGCTTTCGGCCGCTTTGCCACGAAGGCCATATTCCGGATGGACATGGCACAGTTTAAAACACTGGTCCAAAAAGGTGAGATTCCCGTTGATCTGGCGCTGGAGAAAGGGTATGTCATTCTGACACTGGAAGATGACGTGATCCTGGGTCTCGGGTTTTATATCCATGGCACCATCCGTTCACAACTCCCCGGAAAAGAAATCAGGGAAAGCATGTTGGAATCATTTTAAACTTAGGAGAATAATTTATGTTAACAAAAAACCAGATGGACATGTACGCCGATGTCCTGCTGTGGGGGCTCAGGAAAGCCAGAACCGAAACCTTTAAAAAAGGGGACGTGGTCATGGTACTGTTTGATCTCCCAGCGGTGGAACTGGCCGAGTTTCTTCATGGAAAGCTCCTGGACATGGGGGTTCATGTGGTGATGCGGTCGGGTAAAACAACGGTCATGGAACATGATTTTTATGAAAAATCAGATGAAAAACAGCTGGTTTTCAGGGGATCATGGGATGAGGAACTCTTTAAGAACCTTAACGGCAGGATCTTTCTCCATGCCCCCACCTCTTTAACGCACCTGGCGGATATCGATCCCCACCGGATCGGAAAAGTGGCCGTGGCCATGAAACCGCTAAGGGACATCATGCGAAAGCGGGAAGAAAAAGGAGAGTTGGGGTGGACCCTCTGTGTGGTTCCCACCGATGAATTGGCCAGACAGGCCAAATTGACCCTTGAACAATACACGGATCAGGTCATCAAGGCCTGCTATCTGGACCAGCCTGATCCGGTCAAGGCCTGGGAGACCGTTTATAACGATGCTTTGGATATTAAAAAATGGATGAACAGCATGGATGTTCACTATTACCATGTGGCATCCGACCACATCGACCTTAAAATCACACCGGGCGATCAACGAAAATGGATCGGTATCTCCGGGCACAACATTCCCAGTTTTGAACTCTTTATCTCCCCCGACTGGCACGGCACACAAGGGACCTATTATGCCAACCAGCCTTCTTTCAGGAGCGGAAACTATGTGGAAGGGGTCAACCTGACATTCCATGAGGGCGTGGTATCCGAAATCAAAGCGGAAAAAGGGGCATCCTTCACCCAAAAGCAATTGGATATGGATGAAGGTGCCCGCAGATTGGGCGAGTTCTCCCTGACAGACAAGCGTTTTTCCAAAATTGACCGCTTCATGGCCAGCACCCTTTATGATGAAAACTTCGGCGGAGACAGCGGTAACTGCCACGTGGCCGTGGGCGCTTCATATTCAGACACCTATGACGGCGATCCCGCGACTCTCACCGAAGAAGCAAAAGAAAAACTGGGATTTAACGATTCCGCCCTTCACTGGGACCTGGTGAATACCGAACCCAAAACCGTCACCGCCCATTTGAAGTCCGGGAAAAGCATTGTGGTCTACGAAGACGGCATGTTTAAATGCTGAGGGCAACCTTCGGTTGCCGGTTGTCAGTTTTCAGTTGTCGGTTTTCAGAAAAAGGCGGTTTATGCTGGAACAAACCTTCATCCACATCCCGGGCATTGGTCCGAAGACGGAACAAACGCTCTGGCGTCGTGGGGTCCACAGGTGGCAGGACTTTTTGGATCGTCAAGAACCTGTTTTTTCTCAGGCAAAGGACCGGTTAATCGGCAGCGAATTGGAGACTTCCCTGGCGCACCGGGATGATATCGGTTTTTTCAATGACAGGCTGCCGGCAGGGGAAAAGTGGCGCCTTTTTGATAGATTCAAGCATCGGGCCGTCTATCTGGACATTGAAACCAGCGGCTATGACCAATGGAACAACGATATCACCGTCATCGGACTTTACGACGGAACCAAGGTCCAGACCTTTGTGAACGGAAAAAACCTCGATGCATTTGAAGTAGCCGTAGCCAACTATGATCTCGTGATTACCTTTAACGGCGCCTGCTTCGACCTGCCCTTTATCCGGCGCAGTTTCCCGGGGATTTCACTGCCAAAGGGGCATATCGACCTTCGATTTGTAATGAAAAGACTGGGCCATGAAGGAGGCCTTAAGAAAATTGAAAGGGATCTCGGTATCGCCCGAAGTGATGAAATCGAGGGGGTGGATGGATTTGAAGCGGTCCGGCTCTGGCGGAAATACCGGCGGGGGGATGAGAAAGCGCTGGAAACACTAATCAAATATAACAACGCGGATATCATCAACCTAGAACCCTTGATGGAGTTGGCGTATGATGAGATGAAATCAATAGTTTTTGATAAATATTAACAGCGATGATTTGTGGGCGTGTTTTCAGATTTCAAACAGAAGAATAGAATCACCACTCTTCACTTTCCAGAACCGGAAAAATGTATGTTACAAAATTGTTTTTGGCTAACATCCAGATTCGGAACTCAACGCAATAATGGTATAGGCAAAATTCCGTTGGGGGAGGACTTTCAACCGGGGAGGCGACCACAAGATGCAGGGTTCTTCTTTCTCAGCTTCGATGGTGCTTTGAACCATGGGCGATGGTGAGATTGAGCTCATACATCAACCCTCACGCACCTGATGTATCTCAGGATATTAACCGGTTTCTACCCATTCAAAAAATCGCGAAAACCGTGACATTCTCAGACCTCGCTATGTCCGCCCGAATGATGATATTGCAGCTTTTTCCAGGTTTGAATAATAGCAGATACACCCAACAGCCCAATCAACAATGTGTCGAGGCGTGGGCATGAAAGAAAAATTTGTCTTTCAAGGTTTTTTACTTTTCAGTTGCGGCAAAAGCAATGATTCAGCCGTGCGCATTTCAGCTTTCAAGCGGAAAAATAGAACCAGCGTCCTTCATTTTTTCAGGATATAAATCGAATTCAGGATACAATTTCTTCGCACAGTCCGGGCAGATGCCGTGGCTGAAAAGGGCCTCTGAGTGCGCGCTTATATAGCTTTCGATCTGATTCCAATATCCTTTGTCGTCCCGAATTTGTTTGCAATGTGAACAGATGGGGAGAAACCCGCTGAGTTGCTTGACTTCTTTCAGGGCTTCCTGAAGTTTAAGAATCAATATCTTTCGTTCCTCTTCCATTTGCTTGCGCTCGGTGATGTCCTTGATGGCCAGCAGGATGATTCGTTCCGGGACAGGGGACCCCTTTATATTTTTATATTTAACGATTCAATTAATGAATACCCATTTTCAGAAGCCATCCACTCTCCTCTTTTGGCAGCGACACTTGCAGTTGGTACTGGAATTCCAAGAGCGCTTGCCAAGTGTGTCATCGTCAGCTTGAGCTCAAAGGCACCCCAGTGACAGATGAGATTTCGGGCTTTGACAACATCCCTTGACTTACCGGGACCGAAAATTCTTTTCGGATGGATGGACAGCAATTCAGCTGTTAGCTGTATCAATCGATCGAGATCAACCCCCTGAGCCGCCAGAGCGTATTTTCTTTCCATTGCCTCATCGGCTTTCGCCAATACATTGTTGACAAAGTCCCCATCCCCCAGAATACGTTCATCACTCTTAAGAAAAACACCTTCTTTTCCCAGCGATTTCACGGCTGCCCATCCACCTGCACTGCGAACCAGCCCGCCCCCCATAAGTTCAGGGCGACGACCCTGATCAATGCCCGCTTCGACGTATTTTCCATAGGCACGCCTGGCCGTGGAGATCCGGGCGTCAAATAATGAAAGCACAGAATTGACTGACTGCCATTCGCGGCTGCAGTTTTCCATAATCGCGCTGTGCCCGGCGTAAGGATAAGCGTCAAGCGCGGCAATGTCTTTTACGATATTGGCGCGCAATGGATTCAAATGGATATATCGAATCAATTCTTTTTGATACACATCTTCCTGGCAAAGGATCGATTTATACCGATTCTGAAAAAGATGGCCGCTTCGCTTTCGCCGCCGGTTGAAACGGATCACATAACCGGTCAGAAGTCGACGCATCACTGTCGCGATGGGAACGTTACCGGTTTTCAGCAACAGATGAAAATGATTATGAACCAGACACCAGGCATAACAGGGGGTGCCGGACTCGGTAAGGATGTCTCCCAATCGTTCTATGAAATCATCACGGTCCGTATCGTCCGTAAATATTCTGCGCCGTTCAATCCCTCTGGCCATCACATGATGCAACGCACCCGGTGCGTCTATTCGAGCTTTTCCGGGCATGGCTGTTCAATAACACAATTGAAGAAGGGTTATAAATATATAAATATAGGATGTCCCTACGTCCCTCCCGCGTCTACATATGATCGTGCGACCTGCTGCGTCTCCGCGCCTCAGAAGTGCATTCTCTTGGCAAAATGAAATTGGAGAATGAAATCAATTTATTGCGATTTTTTTTTGAAAAAGTGCATTTTTTTCGATCCTTATATCGGAGTTTTAGGAAAGCAAAGGAAAGGTTGCAAGGGTTTAGCAAAAAAGATACAGTTGAAATATATGACCACATATCGGAAAATTTTCATATTCTATTCAGTCGGGCCCGGTTCACGACCCATACGCGAAACCCCATCGAAATCCAGAGGCAGCCATTGGAAATAAACTTTTCGAGGCATGCAAAAAGAAGAGCCAGACTTTATAAGATACCCGAAACAATGGTTGAAAGAATATTGCTTGAATCAAATTTGGTCATTGGAACACATGAACTTGTCACAGATATACCGGAGTTTAAGTATCCGTTAAAAATTGTTGTTTCGGTTGAAGCGGACAGAATGACTGTAATTACAAACTACCCATTGAAGAAAGGAAGGATTCCATGAAGGTACATTACGATGAAGAGGTAGATGCCTTGTACCTGGAACTGGGAACAGAAGAGCCGAACGGTGTCATTGAAATTTCGGAAGGTGTGAATATCGACACCAGTTCTGAGGGAAAGCTGACGGGGATTGAAATACTCAACGCATCAAAGAAAATGGATCTTGCTACAATCCTAACGTACACCCTGGAACTGGATCATAGCATAATCAGTAAAAATATTGCTGCCGCACAAGACGCTTCGAAAGAACTCTCAGTGCGATAATCTTCTCCCCGCTGCTGCCCCCAAACGTTAAGGTATCCGTTCCCAAACGGGTGCTCTGATACGAGGGGAAATTCGTATCACGTCTCACCGACAAGACGATAAGTAGGGATCTTATCAATCTCATCCCCTAATCGCGATCGCGCTTTCCACAGGTCATAGGCTTGTTGCAGCCGGAGCCATATCCCCGGACCGTTGCCGCAGAACTTTCCAAGCCTTACCGCTATTTCCGGTGTTATCGAACGTGCCCCTGTCATAATCCGCTGCAACATCTGCCGAGATATTCCAAGCTGTTGCGCCGCTTCACTGGCAGATATTCCCAGTGCAGGAAGAACATCATCCTTAATGATCTTTCCCGGATGTACCGGTTTCATAGCCGGCTCCTCCGTCACCAATAACTCTTTAGGCATTTCTCTCATTTTTAAACCTTGGGTCGTTTGTACATGGCCTCAATAAGATCCCCAAAGGCCTCATTCACATAACTCCGCTTCACTTTCATGGTGGGGGTGACTTCCCCATCCTCTTCGTAAAGCTTCTTGGGCAGGATGGTGAATTTTTTGATCTGCTCAACGCGTGCCAGGGTGTCATTCACCCCTGATACTTCTTTCTGGATCATCTTGTTGATTTCCGAGCTCTGGGTCAAGTCCTTGTAAGTGGAAAACTGGACCTTGTTGTCCTGGGCGAATTTCACCACATTGTCCTCATCAATCATGACGAGCGCTGAAATGAACTTCCGCTTATCCCCGATGACCACCGCGTCGTTGATGTAGGGGCTGACTTTCAATTTGTTTTCAATGTACTGGGGCGTGATGTTCTTTCCCCCGGCCGTAACGATGATGTCCTTTTTCCGGTCCGTGATCTTGAGATAACCATCCTCATCGATCTCCCCCACATCGCCGGAGTAAAGCCAGCCGTCCCGAATGGTTTCCGCGGTGGATTCCGGGTTTTTATAGTATCCCTTGAAAACGCTGGGGGATTTGACCAGTATCTCACCGTCTTCGGCAATCTTGATCTGGGTGCCCGTAATGGGGGGGCCCACGGTGCCAAACTTTACCTTGCCCACCCGAGCCACACAGGTAACACCCGTCCCTTCCGTCTGTCCATAGCCTTCCACCAGGTTCACCCCGATGGACTGGAAAAAGTGAAGGACATCCGGAGAAATGGGCGCCGCTCCCGAATAGGCCATCCGCATACGGTCAAATCCCAACCGTTCCTTGAGCTTTCTGAACACCGTAAAATGGGCCAGGTTGTAGAGAAGGGTCAGAACACCGGGAACCGGTTTGAAATCCATCATCAGGGAAGCCCGCTTCTTGCCGATTTTGAGGGCTATACCGAAAACCATTTTCTTGAACCAGGTGGCATCGGACATGCGGATATACACGGCTGAGAGATACTTCTCCCATATACGGGGCACCGCATAACCCACGGTGGGGGAGACCTCGATCATATCGTCCGTCACCGTATCCAGATTTTCGATGAAATTCACGGTATAGCCGTGTGTAATGTGGCCCAAGACCGAAAAAAGCTGCTCAAAGACGTGACACAACGGCAGAAAGGAAAGGACCTCGTCTTGATCATTCATGGGGTTTTCAGTGGTAATGGCCTGTCCCATCCACATGAGGTTCCGATGGGTCAGCATGGCGCCCTTGGGAGGGCCGGTGGTGCCGGAGGTATAAATGAGCATGGAGAGGTCTTCCGGCTTCACCTGCGCCATTCGCGTTTCAAGGCGCTCGGGCGCCTTTTCCGAGATCTTACACCCCATCTCGATGATCTCTTCATAGGTCATAACCATGGGATCTTCAAAATGCCGCAAGCCTTCCAGATCCCACACAATGACCTTTTTTAGGTGTGGTACGTTATCCCGAAATTGAAGCCATTTATCCAGTTGCTCTTCATTTTCCACAAAGAAAAACTTGGAATCCGAATTGCCGATCACATGCTCCACCTGGGGCCAGGCATTGGTGGAATAGACCCCCACGGCGGTACCGCCTGCGCACTGAACACCCATATCAATAATCACCCATTCCGGACAGTTGTCGCCGATGATGGAAACGCAATCCCCCGGTTCCAACCCCATGTCCATGAGCGCCGACCCCACATATCCGGCCTGATGATAATAGTCATTCCAGGAAATATCCCGCCAGAGACCATACTCCTTGCTGCGCAGGGCCACACGATCGCCGTATTGCAGGGCGGTCTCCTTAAACATGAGGGGTGTCGTTTCTATCGCCATCGTTTCTTCCGTTTCCACCGCTGAAAACCCTTGGCGGATTCCTCGCTGCGAATGCCCATATAAAATTCTTTCACATCCCGATCTTCCATCAATTCCTGTGATTTGCCCTTCATGACAAACCGTCCATTTTCCAGAATCAGCCCCATGTCGGATATGGAAAGAGCCATACGGGCATTCTGCTCCACCAGTAGAATCGTCATTCCCTGTTCGTTGATGGTTTGAATAATCTTGAAAATCTCCTTGACCAGAATCGGCGAAAGCCCCAGGGAAGGTTCATCCAGAAAAAGGAGTTTTGGACGGCTCATCAAAGCACGACCCATGGCCAGCATCTGCTGCTCGCCCCCCGACAGGGTGCCCGCCCATTGGTCCTGTCGCTCTTTCAACACCGGGAAATAACCGAGAATCTTTTCCACATCCCTCTTGATGCCGGCACGATCCCGCCGAATGTAGGCGCCCATCGATAGGTTTTCCAGAACGGTCAATTCTTCAAACACCTCCCGACCCTCGGGAACGTAAGAGATGCCCCGCCTAACAATGACCTCCGGGTCTTTTCCATCGATACGCTTTCCAAAAAACTCGATGGTTCCCTTATCCGGTTGATCATCCAGAAGGCCCATGGCGGTTTTCAAGATGGTGGACTTTCCCGCGCCGTTGTTTCCCAGGATCGCGGTAATGGTCCCTTCTTCCACGGTGAGGGATACACCCCTCAAGGCGTAAATCAGGCCGTAGAACGTTTCGATATTCTTGATCTCAAGCAGCGTCGGCAATGCCTTCGTCCTCTCCCAGATAGGCCTTCAGGACTTCCGGGTTCTTTTGAACTTCCTCCGGGTCCCCTTCCATGATGGGTTTCCCGAAGTTGATGACCAGGATGCGCTCTGAAATGTCCATGACCATCTTCATGTCGTGCTCAATCAACAGGATGGTCACGCCCAGTTCATCCTGAATATCTTTGACCCAGAAAATCATATCCTGTTTTTCTTCCGAGTTCATACCCGCACAGGGTTCATCCAGCAGCAGGAGTTCCGGCTCCAGGGCCAGAGCCCTGCCCAACTCCACCTGTTTCTGGGTGCCGTAGGGGAGACCGCCCACAAATTTGTTGCGCACGGATTGCAGATCCAGCAGATCAATAATCTCCTCCACCTTATGCCGGTGGGAGACTTCTTCACGCCCTGCAAAGGAACGCCGACCCCACATGAAAGAGCCTCGAAAAAGCCCTGTCTTCATGAAATTGTGGCGGCCCGCCATGAGGTTATCCATGGTGCTCATGTGATTAAAAAGCTCGATATTCTGAAATGTACGGGCAATGCCCAGTTTGGCCACACGATCCGGCTTCTTTCCCTGGATCTCCCTGTCTTTAAAAACAATACGGCCCCGATCGGGCTTGTAGATACCGTTGATGCAATTAAAAAGGGTGGTCTTTCCCGCGCCATTGGGTCCGATGATGGCAAAAATGGACCCTTTTCCAACCTGGAAACTAATGCCATCGAGGGCCACCAGGCCCCCGAATGATATCCCCAACCCCTCAATTTTAAAGAAATCCATAAAACCGTCACTCAAATAGTGTAGCCGTTCACAGGTTCAACGGTTCAGGGGTTCAGGATTGGTTTCCTGTACCGAATACCATTTTTGCTTTATCCCTGACCTTGAACGTTAAACCTGGAACCTTTGAACCCTTACCTACTTAATTTCCATCCAACCGGTCAGTTTCTCATACTTGCCGCCTTTGAGGCATTTGACCAGGAAAACCTCTTTCTGACCCTGGCGACATGCATAAGGCTCAGCCAGGTCCAATGGACCATAGCTGATCTTTCCGCCGATCCCCTTGAAGTTTTTGATCCCTTCCATCTCCTTCACCAGTCGTTCACGGGTCAGGTTCTTGCCACATCGCTTTATGCCTTCCACCAATGGTTCCGCAAAGAGAATACCCGCATAGTAGAAGAGGCCCCATCTTTCTCCCTTGGCGGCGTATTTGCCGTAAGCATCCTTTTTGTATTTCTGGAGCAGGGGATTATCCGAATCCGGCAGCTCACCGAAGGTGGCGGCAATCACGCCCTCCCACAAACCCTTGCTGATTTTATACATGAAGGGAAAATCAGAACAGGTACTGGTGCTCATCCACTGGGGGGCAAACTTCATGGCCTTGCTGGTTCCCACGATCCGAATTGCATGGGTCGGCGTCACCCACAGCAACACCGCATCAGCTTTAGCTTTTTTCAGTTTCATGACATGGGGTTTCATGTCCGTATCGGACTTTTCAACAGGGATCTGCGCCACCAGTTTCAGACCCATTTTCTCCAGCGCTTCCACGGCGCCCTTAAGGCCATTCTTGCCGTAATCATCGTTCTGGTAAGCAATGGCAATCCGTTTTTTGCCCAGTTTTTCAACCGCATAGCGGCAAAGGCCCTTGGCCTCGATGTAATAGAGGGGATAAACCGCAAAGAGGTACTTTTGGGGGGGCTCGATCCAGTGGAGAGACCCTGCGGAAGGTCCCACCCAGGGGATCTTTCGTTCCATGAGATAATCCATCACCGAAAGTCCGGGGGCCGTGCCCACGCCGGACACCCAGGCAAACATGCCGATCCCTTCCTGCAGTTCTTTGACGCCCGCCTTGGTTTTGGCAGGATTGTAGCCATCGTCAAACATGTGATGGATGAGTTTTCGCCCGTGAATTCCGCCCTGAGCATTAATCATTTTAAAGTAAGCATCGGTACCCCGGGCCACCGAACCCCATGGGGCAGCCGGTCCGGTCTGAGGCCCCCACTGACCGATATGGATTTCCGTATCCGTTACCCCTTGTTCGGCGCCGGCCGCGAAGGCCATCCCAAACACCAGTACAAGCGCTGCCAACCCCACCAAAATTCTTTTCATTTTCATGCCTTTCTCCTTTCTGTTAATGATTAATAATTTGTACGGGCGAATGATGATTCGCCCCTACACCTTTTTCACATAATGACGGGCAAAAAGCCCGGACGGCCTAACACACAGAACCAGAACGATAATGGTAAACGCCACAACAGATTTGAACTCAATGGACACATAGAGCCCAAACAGATTCTCGATGATGCCGATAAGATAGGCCCCGAAGACCGATCCGGGAAGCGATGTCATGCCTCCCATCACCGCGCCGGCAAACCCCTTCAACATGGGGTCCCACATCATATAAGGCTGCATGGTCGTGGGAGAGATTAAAAGGCCCGCCAGGCCGCCGACCACGGAGGAAATCCCCCAGGTAACCATCAAAATACGGTTGGTCCTGATACCCATGAGGCGAGCCGCCATATTGTTCTGCTGGGTCGCCTTCATGGCCACCCCCAGCTTGGAATATTTCAGAAACAGGAAAAGGATAGCCATAACTGACAAAGCCACCACAAAGGTGAGCACTTCCAGGGAGCTCATAAAGACTCCCCCGATTTCCACGCTGTCGTAGGGGGACATGGGAAAAGGCATGGTTTTGGGATCGGCCCCGAATTTCCAGGAAACAAACCCCATGAGGATCATCTCAAGACCGATAGTGATGATAATCATTCCCAGAATGTTGGGTTCCTTGGCTCGCCTCAGGACGGCGAACTCCAGAAAAAAACCTAAGAATGCTGCAAAAACTAAAGCGGATGGAAAGGCCACATAGAAAGGAAATCCATAGTTTTCCAGGACCATATAGGTGAAAAAGCTGACAACAAGCGCCATTTCACCCTGGGCAAAATTGACCACTTCCGAAGTTTTGTAAACCAGCACCATGGCAAGCCCCATCAGGGCATAAGAGCTTCCCACGGCAATTCCACTGGTAATAGTCTGGATGAATTCAAGCATGGAAAAACCTCACTTAATCAAAACGGCCAGGTACGCCAGTAGATCTTGGTTCGAATCCAGATCCCGTAGATCCCCAGCGGTTCGAACAGCATGATCAAAACCATGATGAGACCGTAAACAATGAACTGAATATTGCTCACTCCCGTGATGGAAAAATAGTCCTTGCTCAAGAGCTCCAGCCACTGACCGAGATAGGGGATACTCAGGATATTACGCAGCTCCAGATCCAGCCAACTCAGCAGGCAGGCGCCTGCGATGCCACCGAAAATAGACCCCAACCCCCCTACCACTACCATGCCCAGGAAAAGGATGGACATCATCAGGCCAAACATTTCAGGTTCAATGAAACGCAGGACAAAGGCATAGAGTCCCCCCGCAATGCCCGCATAAAAAGCACTCACCGCAAAGGCCAGGGTCTTGTAATAGGTCAAGTTCACGCCCATGGTTTCAGCCGCGATATCCGCGTCGCGAATGGCAATAAAAGCGCGTCCCACTTTGGTTTTGATAAGATTGCGTGCCGCAAGCACGAGAATGACGGTGATGACCATCAACAGGTAGTAAAAATCCCGGTCCGAATCCAGATGCCAGGGACCGATGGTCAGGGGGGGCGTATGCAAACCCTGCCGACCGCCGAAAAGTTCGACCCGGCCGATCACCTGAGTAATGGTGAGACCGAATCCCAGGGTAGCAATGGAGAGATAGGGCCCTTCAAGCCTCAGGGCGGGAATACCCAGAAGAAAACCGAAAAGGGCTGCCACCAGGCCGCCGGCCGGCAGGGCCAGCAGAAAGGGTAAATGCGCTTTGGCCATGAAAACCACGGTACCGTAGGCCCCGATGGCAAAGAACCCCGCATGTCCCAGGGATATCTGACCGGTATAGCCCACCAGGAGATTCAATCCCACGGCCACAATAATGTTGATGGCCATATAGTTGGCCATATACACATAGTAATTCTTGACAAAAAGCGGGAACAAGGCCAGGCAGAGTATCAGGGCTGCAAACCAGAAAACCACCACCCCTGATGAAAAGAGCTGCACGTCCTCGTAGTAGTCCCGTTTCATGTCCATGGATAAGATCTCCCAGCCAATTGCGGATTACTTTCGATCTGTTTTGTCGAGCACTTTCCGGTAATAAACTTCAGACTCCCCCAACAGTGGGGATCCCTTACCCATCATGTTAAGCTGCATGATTTTGTAATTGATCTTCTTGATATGTCGAAACTTTTCTCTTTCGTCGGGGATATCATCCAGCATGTCCTCCATGGTTCGAATCTCATTTTTGAGCTGGAGTTCCGGAGGAAGGCAATCTGCATTTCTCAGAATCTTATAGGTCAGTCGAAGGTCTTCCGGAATATTGCTGTCGTCTTCAAGATCAATGGGCTTTCCCTTTCCCGGGAGATTATCAAAGTCCCCATTGTTCTGCGCATCTTGTATCCGCTTTTCAATAATCTTTTGAAATGCAAACATGCTTTTGATACCTTGTTCAGATGTGAAGTGCCTGCTTATATCCGATTGACTTGATTATTTCAAGGTAAAATCGTATAGCTCTGAATCACTTTTCACTTGTTTAACAGCGCAGGCAATAGTACCAATACAAATTCAGGTGTATCGGTTCCTTTATGAAATAAGAGGAGAGAATTTCATGGATTTTATCATCGAAAGGGGCCTGGCCCAACTCCGCAGCATCCCCTTTTATCCGGTCATCCAATCCAGAAGCAAATATGAACTCATCGACATAACCCTGACGGTCATCGGCGTGGCCTTTGAAGAGGTCTCCAAGCGAGCCCCTGATTTGAAACAGGAAATCTCATCATGGAACGACGGCAGGCGATGCGCACTGGGGGTGTTCCCCAAAGGACCTTTCATTACCCTGGAAAAAAGAGGCGACCGCATTCACTACCTGGGGAAAAGAGAGATTGATCCGGACATGACCTTTCTATTTAAAAACCTGGATTCCGCGCTGCTGGTCTTGACGGCCCAGATGAGCGCCCATCAGGCCCTTGCCGAAAGCCGGATTCTGCTGGATGGCCAGGTTTCCTACGGCATGGAATTAAACCGGGCCCTGGCCATTGTGGAAACCTATCTTTTTCCTCAGTTCATATTGAATAAAATTTTCAAGCGGCCGCCCACCCTCAATATGTACCAACTGGCTACCAAAGGCATCATTTACGCGGCAATGGGTCCGGCGCTACTCAAAAACGGTCTTAAATGCACCCTAAAAAAACAATAGGAGGAAATATCATGCTGCCCAACTATTACCAGTTCTATTGTCCCGTCAAGATCCTCTCAGGTCAGTTGGCCGTCAGCAATATTCCTTTTGAGATGAAACTTCTGGGGTGCCGGAGGGCCATGATCGTCACCGATAAGGGCGTGGTAAAGGCCGGGCTGATTGATATCGTGAAATCCGCCTTTGCGGATTCTGATGCGAAAATCGGCCATATTTTTGATGAGGTACCCCAGGACTCAAGCGACAAAACCGCCAACCGCATTGCGCAAATGTATAAAACCGAACGGTGCGACTGCTTTATCGCCGTTGGCGGCGGCAGCGCCTTGGATTCGGCCAAGGGCGCCAACATTGTCCTGTCCGCGGACTCCGGCGATATCCTGGATTTTCAAGGGGCAGATAAAATTACCAGCGACCTGCAACCCCTCATCGCCATCCCCACCACAGCCGGAACAGGCAGCGAGGTGACAAAAGTCGCTGTTATTTACAATGAAACCACGGAAACCAAAATGAGTTTCGTATCCGACAAGCTCTATCCGAACCTGGCCGTAATCGATCCCCGAATGACCCTGACCATGCCCCCTATGATTACAGCCGCCACCGGCATGGATGCGCTGACCCATGCGGTGGAAGCTTACACCTGCCTTCAAAAAAACCCCATTGACGACATCTATGCCAAAACAGCCATTGACCTGATTCGCCGTTACCTGATTCGCGCAACCGAAGACGGTAAAGACATGGAGGCACGGATGGGGATGGCCAATGCCGCCCTTTTTGCGGGGATTGCCTTTTCCAACTCCATGGTGGGGATGGTCCACGCCCTTGCCCATGCCCTGGGCGGTGTCTGCCATGTGCCCCACGGGATGGCCAACGCCATTCTTCTGCCATGGTGCCTTGAATACAACATCCCCAAGGTTCCGGAATACATTGCGGAGCTTTCGGGGCTTCTGGGGGGAGCGCGAGCCTACCTGGAGCCTCTTGAACAGGCGGAAGAAACCATTTCCCTAATCAGGAATCTGTTAAAAAAGCTTAACAAAATTTCCGGAATGCCTGAAAAGTTACGGGATGCCAAAGTTCTGGAAGACCAACTCCCCGAAACAGCCGAAGCCGCCATCAACGACGGCGCCCTGGTCTACAACCCGCGGGAGGTTTCCTATGAAGACGCACTGAACGTATATCGGAAGGCATTTTAGTAAGGAGAAATCCATTGGGCATTACCATCGTACAAAAAAGCGATTTAAACCATCCCAAACCTGAGTCCAAAGTAGCCCTCGTCCTGTCAGGGGGCGGCATCTCCGGCGGCGCTTTCAAAATCGGCGGATTAAACGCACTCAGCAGCTTCATGGCCAATCGACGGCTCAGAGATTTTGACATGTTCGTGGGCGTCAGTGCCGGCGCTGTTCTCGCCACGTACCTGGCCAACGGCGCATCCTCAAAAGACATGGCCGCCAGTCTGGAAGGCGCACCCGGGAAACTCAATCCCATTAAAGCGTGGGACCTGTACACCCCCAATCTCATGGCCTTCCTCCAGATGCCCACCCATGTCATCAGCCATATGTTGTCCATTTTCCCCAAAACACTCCGTGATATTTTGCGCTATAAAAACATCTTCCGGGAGGACTTTCGAAGCCGGCTGATGCAAACCGTCATGAAACCCACCTACAAAAACGTCGGCGATTTTCTCGCCTACTGCCTCAAAGACGGTGACCCCAATGCCCAACACCCCACCTGGCCCTGGCATTATCTGCCCAACGGCATATTCACCACGGAAAAGTTCGAACGGGCCAACCGGAAAAACCTGGAAGACCATGGGTTCATTAACGATTTCACCGAGCTTTACAAGCGCCGTGGGAAAGAACTGTATACCATCGCCATGAATCTGGATTGCGCACAACAGGCTGTTTTCGGACATGACGAGATCAATACGGTTCCCATTTCCAAAGCCATGGAGGCCTCCTTCGCCATTCCCTTTTTCTATAAACCGGTCAACATCGACGGCGTGGATTATGTGGACGGCGCGGTCATCAAGACCACCAATCTGGGCCTGGCCATTGCCAAAAAAGCGGACCTGATCATCTGCTATAACCCCTTCCGCCCCTTTAACCTCGATCTTTTCTGTGCACAGTGCGAAGCCAATAGAGACAGGATTCGGATCGCGGAAGACGGCATCTATGCCATTTTCAACCAGGTTATGCGCACCGTGCTCCACACAAGGCTCATGCATGGCATATCGCTGTACCGGAAAAATCCCGATTTCAAGGGCGACATCATTCTGGTGGAACCCAGCGAATATGACGATAAATTTTTTGACATGAACCCCATGAGTTTCTGGGAGCGCCAGGTGGCCGCCAAACGGGGATACGACTCCGTCAGACAGTCCATCGCCAATGATTATGAGATCCTGAAAAAAATCCTTGCAGCCTATGGCATCAAAACAAATCCCAAATTTAAAACGGCCCCCGTCCAGGAAGTCCCGTCAATGATCGCCACCTGCCCGGAACCGATGGCGGCATGAGAACATTATGGCAAACAGGGAAAGGGCAACCAGGGCCATCATAAATCTGAACGCCATCGCCTCCAATGTCGCGGCAATTCGAAGCATCATCGGCCATCGTAGAGATCTGATGGCCGTCGTCAAGGCCGATGCCTATGGGCATGGGGCGCTGCAAGTAAGCAAAACCGCTCTGAACAGCGGCGCCACCTGTCTGGGGGTAGCCTTGCCCGAAGAAGGTGAAGAACTCCGATCCCAGGGGATCGAGGCGCCTGTTCTGGTTCTGGGACTGATCCACCCGCAGGAAGCCGCCAAAGTGGTCCATTCCCGGCTGGAACAGACCCTTTGCACCCTGGAACCGGCCGAAGCCCTGAATCAGGCGGCTGAAGCATCATCCGGCAAAATCAGCGTTCACGTCAAAGTGGACACCGGCATGGGGCGCATCGGACTTGCCCCCCGGGATGCTCCGGCCTTTGTTCAGAAAATCAGCCGCCTTAAGAACCTCCATCTTAAAGGCATATTCAGCCATCTGCCCTGCGCGGATCACGCGGACAAAACATTTACCCACAGCCAGATTAAACTGTTCAATGGGCTCATACGGGAAATTGCGGCATCGGGCATCAAAATTCCTCAGAAACATCTGGCCAACAGTGCGGGCATTCTCAATTTTCCTGAATCCTATTTTGACCTCGTCAGGCCCGGTATCATGATGTACGGCCTCTACCCCTCCCCCCATGTACGCCGCAGCACAGCCCTGAAACCGGCCATGACCCTCAAGACCACAGTCTCCTACCTGAAACGGGTTCCCGCAGGAACCCCCATCAGTTACGGCCATACGTTTTGTTGCGAAAAATCCATGCACATTGCAACCCTTCCCATCGGCTACGCCGACGGTTACAGCCGAGGGTTGTCCAATCTCGGGTATGCCGTGATCCGAAATCAGCACGCCCCCCTGTTAGGACGGGTATGCATGGACATGTGCATGTTTGATGTCACGGATATCAGGAATGTTCAACCCGGGGATGAAGCGGTTCTTTTCGGCGAAAAGCCCACCGTGGATGAACTGGCCGATCAATTGGGCACCATCAACTATGAAATCGTCTGTTCCGTTGGTAAAAGGGTGCCCAGAATATATCGATAGGGGTCGATAGGGGAACGCTCTTTATATATTTACATTTCGAAGCACCGACAAGGAACTGGATTTCGTCGATTATGCGAAATGTAAATATATAAAGAGCGTCCCCATAGATGGAGGAAAAACCATGATTATCGGCATTCCCACAGAACTAAAGGTGGCTGAAAAAAGGGTGGCTGTTACCCCTTCCGGCGTCAGGACCCTCGTACAGAACGGCCACACGGTCCTTATCCAATCCAACGCCGGGCTTGGAAGCGGTTTCCCCAACGAACAATATATCCAGGCGGGCGCACAAATCATTGTTCACCGGAAAGATATATGGGCTGATGCGCATATGATCATAAAGGTTAAAGAGCCCCTTCCCATTGAGTATGACCTAATGCGAGAGGATCAAATCATCTTTACCTACCTTCACCTGGCCGCCGCCAGGGAACTGGCGGAAAAAATGGTTGAAAAAAAGGTGGTGGGCATTGCCTACGAAACCATTCAGACCGATAGCGGCGCCCTTCCCCTTCTGGCGCCCATGAGCGCGGTGGCAGGACGGTTGTCCATACAGGCGGGCGCCTATTGTCTTGAAGCCAAATCCGGCGGCATGGGGGTTCTGCTGAGTGGCGTACCGGGCGTCAGGCCGGCTTATGTGGTCATCATCGGAGCAGGGGTTTCCGGACTGCATGCCTATTTCAGCGCTGTGGGCACCGGCGCCCGAGTTACCATACTGGACATCAACCAGGAGCGACTGGATTACATCAATGACGTCATGCGGGGAAGCGTTACCACGCTCATGAGTAATGAAGGGATCTTGGAAGAGGAGATCATAAAAGCGGACCTGGTCATCTGTTCGGTGCTGATTCCGGGGGCTGCAGCGCCCAAACTGATCTCAAGAAAGCTGCTCAAAAAGATGAAGCCGGGGGCCGCCATCGTGGATATTTCCATCGACCAGGGGGGGGCCTGCGAAACCAGCCGTCCCACCACCCACAAAGATCCCACCTACGTGGAAGAGGGGGTCGTCCATTACTGCGTCAACAACATGCCCGGCGCCGTGCCACGAACCGCCACCATGGCGCTAACCAACGCCACCCTGCCATACGCTCTGGAGATCGCCAATTCAGGCTATGAAAAAGCCATGAAAGAAAATCCACAGATCGCCAGGGGAATGAATGTGATCAAGGGAAATGTGGTACACAAGGCCGTGGCCGAAAGTGTCGGATTGCCTTACAAGGCGATTTAATCGAAAATACCCCCCCCCTGACCACATTTCTTGATACCGCTTAAAAGAATTAGGGGGGCTTATTTTCACCTACTTCTCTTTCCATACGGGACTTCGTTTCTCCTTGAAGGCCCTTATCCCTTCTGCGGCATCTTCCGTAGAGCAAAGACGGGCAAAGGCCTCGTTCATATATTCAAAGGCCTTGCCATAATCCAAATCCGCTGCCGAATAGAATGCCTGTTTTGCGATCTGTAGTGCCACAGGACTCTTTTGCGCCAGAATGGCGGCCCACTTACGGGTTTCCTTGTCCAAGTCGGCTTCGGGCACCACTTTGTTGACAAGCCCCATGTTTAAGGCTTCCCGGGCGGAGATCAAATCACCGTAAAACAATAATTCGAGGGCCTTCTTTCTTCCTATGGATCGGGTGACCGGAATTACCGGCCCAATGCAGTTCAGCCCCACATTGATGGCGGTCAAGCCCAGACGTGCGTTTTCACTGGCAACGGCGAGATCAGCCGCCGCAACCAGTCCGGCTCCGTTAGCGGCGGCAACGCCATGGACCTGAGCAATAACAGGCTTTTTTATACGGCTGATGACGATTAGAGGATGCTCCATATCGTCTATCCAGTCACGGTACTCCATAACACTCTTCCCGAAAAAATCAGAGACATCAATACCGGCACAAAATGCCTTTCCGGCGCCTTTGATGATAATGACCCTTACTTTTGGATCTGAATCAAGTTCATGAAGAGCCTGGCTCAGTTCCGTAGCAAGGGAAAAATTAAAGGTATTGAGATTATTCGGCCGATTGAGGGTTATTTCAGCAACAAAATCATCTCCAGTTTCAACAATAATACTTTCGTAACGCATGGTATCACTCCTTCGATAAATAAAGTTTTTGAACCAATAATGATGGTCTCGTGAAAAGTCAGTGATGAACCGTTTTCGTCATCTATGATATGCCAAGTCGCCTGCCTCTACATCATTCTCTCGTCTCACATCGGGTGAATTTTGTCAAGACCGGCAGACACAACCATCAAACCATAAATGACTGAATAAAGCTTCGAACCGCTTTCTTTCCACGGAAAACGCCGAAGTGCCCTTCGCACAGGATATCCGCGTCAAAGGTCAGGAGTTTTCTGAGGGATAGCAACCCCCTAACAACACCCTGACTTGCCGGATCCACCCGTTACACTGTCGTCCGTATCAATGACACAGCAGCATGACGACCCATCCCGTCCCAGGGCCGTATTAATAACCGCTGCCGCACATCCCACGCCCGCCTTTACGGTCACGGCTTCTGTGGGACAGTTTCGGGAACAGGCCCCGCACTCCATACACTGGTCCCTGTTTTCGATCCTCGCGTTCCCGTTATGCATGCTGAGGACTGCCTGGGGACAGACCATCAAGCACATGCCGCACCCGACGCATTTCTCCTGATCAAGCGCTAATGTGACCACATCCCTGAGATAGATGAAATCAGACATTCTACAACCCTCTTACGCCACAGAAAGAGCGGTTATCCATAAGATTAAACCTGCCCCACCCCCCGCGATCTCAAGGGGCACTGCCCACTTCATCTCTTTTCTGACCCCCGAGAGCGAGGTATAGGTGGAAGCACCCGTAAAGTTCATGGCCAGATATGCCGAAAGGGCCGGAATCAAAAGAAACCATGCGATAATTTCGGTCCTGCCCGTCCAGCCATTGAAATTTCCAGGCCAGAATCCGGCAAGCAGAATGGCCGTTACCAGCCCCATGATCAGCCCTTTAAGGGAGAAAGCACGCCCCGGCAGCCAGGGCAGCAAAATCGGTGTCAGAACCGCGCCCGAAGCGATGGCACAAATAAAGGCAACCGCGGCAAAGAGACCGTAACGCATGGTTCCGGCCCAGAATCCCCCTTCTCCACCAAAGCCCCCTACGAAGAACAGACCGGGCAGTATGAGAAGACTCCATTTGAGGGTTCCCACCAGTTCAACCGGGACCAGAACCGTCCTTTCCCCCGTAGAAAAGGTTTTCTTTCGCATATCCGGTGTCGCTTTGCATCCTGCATCTAAGAAACGCGGCAGGTCAGCTGACGCGATGGGGCCATAAATGATCTTAAAGCCGGAACGTTTCTTTACCAGGTGGGCCGCAACGCCGGGGCCGGACAATTGCGGCAGAATCAACTCCCGGCGGGCAACGATCTGCGCCAGATTGCTGAACTCAATCCGCCTGACCAGTTCCTCTGTACCGAATGTTCCCTTTCCCGCAGCACACCATACGTTGACACCGTTGGTGTCCAATACCAGGATCCATGCATCGCGAGCAGCAAGCGCCTCACGAAGCCGGTCAAAGCTCATCTTGTAATTTGCGGTTACAAACACCCGTGTCTTCTCATCAGGATTACCAAGGGCATACAAACCGGGATCAACCGTGAATTTCATACGTCCCACACCCCAGCGGGCTTTGATGGTGCCCAGGTGATCGGCCCATCCCAGCGTAGCGGAAATGCGGGGGACCCTTCCCACTTGGGTCTCAACAGATCCTTCCACAAATGGCTGCTCCATCCTCGGCAGGCTCAACTGAGCCGTTCCGCCCTTGGGTCAGCAGCCGGTTTGGGGAGATTGAACGGCTTGAGAATTTATCGTTTTGAGCATCTCAAAGTTATCTTTCCCCTGATTCATAATTATATTCTCCTCTCTGTTACACCGTTAAGAGAGTTTGCCTTTATTGTCAAGAGCCCTTATCACTTTAGCAATTCCGGACATGCAATCCTTGACTAAAATCAGCCGAAACTGTACGGTTCATCCAACGGTTGATTTTGATTTAAGGGCTTCGATACGGAAAGGAGACAAAAAATGGATATAAAAAAAATGATCGAGAGAAAACGCGTCCTTATTGTGGACGACGAGCAGGATGTGCTCGACAGCCTCATCGAACTTCTGGACATCTGCCGGCTGGATACGGCCCAGTCCTTTGACGAGGGCAAGCGGTTAATGGAAGAAAACGATTATGATGTGGCGATCCTGGATATCATGGGGGTGGACGGCTTCAAGCTCCTGGAAATTGCCAACCGGCGGAACATCCCGGCCCTGATGCTCACGGCCCATGCGCTTTCCGAGGAGAACCTGAAACAATCTGCCGAAAAGGGTGCATCCTATTACGCCCCCAAAGATGAAATCGAACATATAGATCTTTTCGTTGCGGATATCATCGAGGCGAGGGAGAAAAATAAAAATGTTTGGCTCAAATGGCTTGAAAGGCTGGGCGGCTATTACGATTCCCGTTTCACCGGACCCAACTGGCGGGAAAAAGACAAGGCTTTCTGGGACAAAAAACTGAAGGAGATAACCTATCACTAATGGGAAAATATGCAAGACGATCCCTTAATTTCGTTTATGAGAGACTGCTTTCGCTGTAGGTCAGTCCTGTTTCCCCCTTCTTAACCACGATATTCCGTAACCAGCGGTCATTATCCTCCTCCGGGCAATCCGTACGGTAGTGAGACCCCCGGCTCTCGTTTCGCAACAGTGCCCCTTGGCATACCACTTCAGAGAGCAGTAGCATATTTTCAAGCTCAAGGCGCCGGATAAGATCCGAAATCTTCCCCACGGAAGTCGCCACAGCCCTGGACCGGAGTTCCGATATTTTTTTCAGGGCTTCGATCAACCCTTTCGGGTCACGCAGAATACCCGCTTTGAGCCACATCATCTCCTTCAGGGATCGGCATAGATCCCTTGTATTTTCTTTATTTCCCTCAAACCGTGATTCCAGACGGGCTTTTTCATGGTCGATCATTTCACCCGGTGGATTCACAAGACCCGTCTCCTTCGCCCTGGCGGCAGCCCTTTTCCCGGCAATCCTCCCAAAGGTAAAAATCTCACACAGGGCGTTACCCCCCAGGCGATTGGCACCATGGATCCCCGCAGTCGTCTCTCCCGCCGCAAAGAGGCCCACCATGGGTGTTTCCGCATTTTTGTCAATCATGATACCACCCATACAGAAATGGGTTGTGGGGGACACCAGCAGGGTTTTCTGATCGGTATGCCATACGGACGGCAGCAATGGGGCCAAGGGCACCAATCGCTCTTCTGCAATAGGGCTGAGATCCATAATGATGCTTCCTTCTATCCCCTTTCCCGCCATAAGCTCCCGCATGATGGCCTGGGCCAGGCGGTCCCGTGTCAGCCGCATGGGATCATCGAGCCCGTGCTTAATAACGATATCCTCGCCCACCCTGTTCCTGAGGATTGCGCCTTCGACCATAACCAGAATCTCAGAAAGGATGAGTCGATTCCCCAACCTGCCCGCGGCCGTGGGATAAAATTGTACAAACTCCATGTCTTTCAGGGGAAGGCCCAGCTCAAGGGCCAGGGCCTGGCCGTCGCCGGTAATACCCGCGGCATTGTTTGTGTGCAGATACACCTGTCCGAACCCGCCCGTTGTCAGGATCACACTCCCGGCTGTAAAAACCAGGAATCGTCCATCATGGGAAACCCCTGAAGCGGCGGTAACACGATTGTCTGACGAAAAGAGGCGGGTAATAAAGACCCGATCGACAAAGCGCACCCCGATCTTTTCCGCATACTGCCTTAACGGCAGGATCAAATCACTGCCGGTTCGATGTTGCCCGCGAACTTGTCTGGGAAAACGGTGTCCGGCTATTTGCTCGATTTCGAAGCGCCCCTCTTTTTTGGCAAAGGTCACCCCGCATTTTTCCAGAAAAGATATCTCGGTCTTAGCCGCCTCTACCATTACGGATACCAGTTCCCGATCATTCAAAAAACATCCGCCCTTGACCGTGTCTTCCAGGTGAACCTGGCCCCCGTCGCGCGGATCTCCCCATCCGGAAGCGGAAATAACCGCTTTGGCAATATAGGTGTTATTGGCGTATCCCACCTTTGCTTTGGAAACCAGGAGTACATCGGCACCCGACGCTCTGGCTTCAATAGCCGCCCTCAAGCCGGCCCCGCCGCCACCGATCACCAGCACATCACAAGTCATCCTGCTAATTTCATTAAATTTCATGTTTAGCCCACCAATTTTTTTTCAGGGAATCTCTCAATGAAATATCAGTATTCGATTCCCTTTCTCGCGCCGACGCCGTCATTAAAGGGGTGTTTAATCTCCTTCATCTCCATGACGGCCTTTGCAGTTTCCATGACCTCGGCTTTTGCGTAACGCCCGCCCAACATGAGATGCACATCCTTTGGCTTTTCTGAAAGCAGGCTACAGACCTCGTCAGCACGGATAAAGCCGTAATTGACAGCGATATTGATTTCATCCAGCACCACCAGCCCGTAGCGGCACGACAATACGATCTCCTTCGCGCGCTCCCAAGCTTCCCTTGCCGCTTTTTTATGATCCTGGTCCCCATCAGGATTTTCCTTATCCACAAACCCCTTTCCCATGGACTGAATTTCTATACCGGGCAAGTCTTCAATGGCCATGACCTCGCCATAAGGTTTGGGCGACTTAATGATCTGAAGAATAAAAGCGGGCACGCCCATACTGCTCATGAGCAGGGCCTTTCCCAGACAATAAGTGGTCTTTCCCTTACCCTTTCCGGTCACCACTTCGATGAGGCTTTGATGCCCATTCGGGGCCTGGGTCTGCACCACCATTTCCGTCACAAGGTGGACTTCCGTCATGATTTCATTTATGGCTTCAGGTCCTGTCAGAAGCAATTCCACATGTGCTGCTTTTTCCCGCATCAATTTCAGAATTTCGTTCACCGGAATCAGGCCATTTGAAACCAGTTCCAGAACGCCATCCAGGATCACTAAATCATAGGAACCGGACACAGCGGCACCTACAGCACGTTGAAAAGCCTCTTTTGCCCTGTTCCCGGCCATACCCGAATTCTTTTTTGCACCCATCAAGGCTGAAGCGTCAATCACCAGGTTCGGCGCCAGGGATGCCACGGCCGTCTTTTCCCCACCCTCCAGGTCATGGTGGACAAAACGGGTGATGAGTGAGCGAAGCCCATAACCTGAGGCCCGAAGGGCCAGTCCAAAAGGTGCAAAATTGGTTTTTCCCGATGGGCTTGTGTAAACCTGTACCAAACCGGTTTCCTGATTGGCTGATGTTATTTTCTCAATTTTCATGGTATTTTAGCGCGCTCAAAAAAGCACCTGAACCTCAATTATATTACCCGGTGCCAGACATTCCACCCCTTCCGGAATCCGGATCAGGGCCTGAGCTCGGGCCTGGGACTGAATTCGGCTTTTCATGCGGTGCGGAATGGCCCGCCACTCCCCTCCCCGCTTTTCCAGACTCGCCTGGAAAAACTGGGTCCATGTGACATCCCCGCTCATCGCCTCCGCCAGGCGGACTTCTCTCAATGGGAAGGGTGTTGTGGGTCTTCCCGCCATCTGAAGGAGTCCGGGCAAGGCAATCTGAAGAAATGCCATTTCATTGGATGGGGGTCCGCCGGGAAGGCAGAAGATTGGTTTGCCATCCAGGATTCCCAGCGCCACGGCCTTTCCCGGACCGATCCGGACCCGGTGAAAAAACATCTCCCAACCCATTTCATCCAGGACCCTGGTGGTCAAATCCCGCTCGCTTTTCCATGCGCCGCCGCTGGTCAGAAGGGCATCATTTCTTGAAAGGAGTTTTTGGAAGGTCATTTCAAGTTCATCGGGGCGATCCCGCACAACGGCCGTTTCCCCGGACATGCCGAAATGATGCAGCCACGAATAAAGGGTCACGATGTTGCTGGCATACAACTGACCGGGCTGAAGGGGGTGCCCCGGCGCAATAACCTCGTCGCCGGTGGCCACAACGGCGACACGAGGCGACGGATATACCTTCACCTGTTCCAGACCGCCGGCAGCCAGGAGCCCGGTCAGGGCGGGCGTCAAAGCCTCCCCCCGGCTCATAATGAGGCCATCTGCTGCCACATCACTGCCCCGAAACAGAAGATTACATCCGGGCGGCGCATCCCGGTAACAGATCACCCTGTCGCCGTGCTGTTCCGTGAATTCAACGGACACAACGGCATCGGCGCCTTTGGGTATCACAGCGCCGGTCAAGACTTCAACCGTCTCACCCGGCCGAACGGTCTTCAAGGTGGGATCCCCGGCAGCCAGCGTACCGGCGATTCTGAGCGGAACGCCGTTTTCACGCGACGCTTTGGCGATATCCGCTGAAACCACTGCATACCCGTCCCGCAGGGAAGATGTGGCCGACGGACAATCCACCACCGCTTTCAGATCTTCTGCCGCCACATGACCACACACCTCATGAACGGTCATCTGCGCCGGCTTCAGAACCCGAATGGCATCGAAAGTCAGGGAAAGGGCCTCTTCCAGGCCGATATCATAGGTCCGGGCCATGTGAATCTCCCTCGTTAGATTGAAATAAAACCCGGTTTAATCAGAATACCCGGTCGTTTAAGGCCGAAAATGCTTTACGCACAACGCGGACCCGGTCGGGATCAATCTCAGCCGAAACATAACATGCCCCTTCCCCACCTTCAGCCACTACCTCTCCACCGGGATCAACGATCATGCTGTGACCTGCAAAGGCCTTTCCGTCATTGGTTCCGGCGCAATTACATGAAAAAAGATAAGAGAGATTTTCGTGTGCTCGGGCCCGGTTAAACAGGCGCCAGGCTTCCAGTCGGGCCAAGGGCCAGGCCGAGGGCACCAGAAAAATCGAAGCCCCCTGATCCACCATGAGCCGGTAAAGCTCCGGAAAGCGCAAATCATAGCAAGTGGTAATCCCCGCTTTGCCCCACGGCAGATCCACAACCGCCGGTGTTTTACCCGCCTTCAACAGTTCCCGCTCTTCCGACTGGTATCCAAAAAGATGAATCTTCCGATATTGGGCCATAATCCCGCCGTCAGGTCCCAGAAGAAGGGCCGCGTTAAACAAGTCATCGTCTTCCCGCAACACCAGGCTCCCCATCAGGATATGAATCCCCATGGCCGAGGCCTTTTCCCTCAAAGCCGACACGGTCGGGCCGTCAATGGGTTCACTCTCCTTTCCATACCGATGAAACGAAAAATAACCGCAAGGCCACAATTCCGGCAACAGTATCAAATCGCTTGGCGGTGCCTGGTCCAGCAAATCCAATGCCGCTTCAATATTTTCTTCCTTACGTCCGTCTCTAATTTCCATCTGAATGCTGGTGACACGCATATTGGCTATCCTTTCGAAACTTTACATTCAAAGCTGCATTTTGTATAACCCAAAACCTTACGATTAGGCAACCCCCATATTCCGGGTCCCACGCTGGAGCTTGGGGGGGGGGGGAATAGTTTTCAGGGTGCAGAAAAGGCAGCTCCATCCTGCACTCTGCACCCTGCACCCCGTCCCTTTGCGAGGAACAGCCCATGATCACGTTGCTGGATTACGGCGCCGGAAACGTCAGAAGCGTCATCAACGCCATCGAAAGCCTCGGCGAACAGGTCCATATTGTTAAAGCAGGAAATGATATCCTTTCCGCCGATAAGCTGGTCTTTCCCGGAGTCGGCGCTTTCGGCAACATGATGGAAATCCTGAACCGGAAAAATTTCGTCGCACCGCTGCTGGACTATCTCAACGCCGATCGTCCCTTCCTGGGCATCTGCCTGGGCCTCCAGGCCTTGTTTGAAAAGAGCGAAGAAGCACCGGACATGCCGGGGTTGGGGTTCATCCCGGGCGACGTACAACGGTTTGCCACCGATCTTTCCGTCCCCCACATCGGCTGGAACGGACTGAACATCCAACAGCCATCCAAACTGTTTGCAGGTCTTGAAGGTAACGAAAAGTTCTATTTTGTCCATTCCTACCACGTTAAACCCGTTACGGATGACACCGTACTGACCACCACTGATTACGGCTATGAGTTCGTCAGTGCCATCCAGAAGGGAAACGTGATCGCCACCCAGTTTCACCCTGAAAAGAGCGGCAAACACGGGCTTTGCATACTGGAAAATTTCCTCAGAAAAAACGGTAAAATGGCAATGCCCCCGGAAATTTCAAACCGTACATGCCTGGCCAAACGCATCATTGCCTGCCTGGACGTTCGCGCCAACGATTCTGGAGATCTGGTGGTGACCAAGGGAGACCGATATGACGTCAGAGAAAAGGGGGATGTCCGGAACCTCGGCAAACCGGTAGATCTGGCACGACGGTACTACGAAGTAGGCGCCGACGAAATCACCTTCCTCAATATCACCGGATTCAGGGATTTTCCCCTAGAAGACATGCCCATGCTTGACGTACTGCGAAAGACCTCCGAAAACGTTTTCGTCCCCCTCACCATCGGCGGCGGTATTCGGGACTATACGGATAAGGACGGAAGAACCTACACAGCGCTCGAGGTCGCCGCAAAATATTTCAGATCCGGCGCGGACAAAATATCCATCGGGAGTGATGCCGTCCTGGTTGTTGAAGCCCATCTTAAAACCGGCTTGAAAACCGGCCGGAGCGCCATTGAAGAGATCGCCAGGGTCTATGGAAACCAGGCCGTGGTAATTTCCATCGATCCCAGACGGGTATACGTGGACAACCCTGAAGACGTCCAACATCGGGTGATCAAAACGGATATCCCCGGACCCAACGGTGAATCTTATTGCTGGTATCAATGCACCGTCAAGGGAGGGCGAGAAGGTCGAGATCTTGATGCGGTTACGCTGGCACAGGTCTGTGAAACATTGGGTGCGGGTGAAATCCTGTTGAACTGTATCGACCGGGACGGCACATCCTTAGGGTTTGACCTGGAACTCATCAATGCCGTCAAAGAGGCCGTTTCCATCCCCGTTATTGCATCCAGTGGCGCCGGTTGCTCGGAGCATTTCCTGGAAGTCTTTAAAAAAACTGAGGCCGAATCAGCCTTGGCCGCCGGAATCTTTCACCGCGAAGAAGTGCCCATCGGACAGGTGAAAAGGGACTTGAAAGGAGAGGTGGAAATCAGAGTTTAGATTCTTACGCAATCACTTTGAGAGTTCATCTCTCACATTTGTAACACGTTGCAGTTGCAGGTTTTTTTGGGCTACGATATATGTCGATACAGCACAGACCCATGCCGACTACAAGGTTTCTTCTTTCTGTCCCATCTATTTTCATTTGAACCGCAGAATATCGAATTGCGCCATTGGTATAATCGAATTATGAAGTTGTCTCTAAATTTTGTTTGGCGGTGCTTACACTTTTTGTAATAATTGAAATCAGTTGGTTGTTTTAAACAACAGACCAATAGGGGGTATAATGGGACCGTTCACGTTCACTACTGCGGAATCAAAGATTCTGTTTTCCCAAGAAAAATCACCCGTAGCTCGCTAAGGAAGGTGGCAGAACGTGCTGATAGTCCAACAACAGAGCGACTGCAAGATGTTGCGGCATTCGATCGTAAACAGAACGTCGCGTTGTGCCATGTTCAAATGAGATATTGAGCTCATATTCCCGCCTGTTCCGACCTGTCACCCACCTGATGTATCATGGTATATTTACTGGTTTCCACCCATTCATAACATCGCGGGAAGCATTACATTTCTACGCCCCGGTGCGTCCGTCCGAATGATGATATCACACATTTTTCCCGTTTTGAATATAGCAGTTATGTTGCGTGTATGATTATGTTGCGTGAGTTTAAGTGCCTGTTTTCTTGAAATAAGAAAACTTTGAAAAAGTTCTTTTGCTTTGCATATTATTCTTGTTCTTTCCAACTCAACAAATACTTTGGACGTCATTTGCGCTGGACCGGCTGTTTGTTTTTGCATCATTAGAACAGCCCGGATGAGGTTATGGTTTTCCCCAGGGGGGTAGAAGCCATGGACCGATGGAACGTCCCAATGTCTTGGAGAAGTGGCATCGGTTTGAGATTGGACAGGGCGATGGACGGCCGGGTGAGGAGTGCCATATGTAGTCCTCACTTATTTCAAAAATTTTGAAATTCAACAATAATATAGGAAAACTTCACTCTTGGATTAACAGTCTGAAAAGGGCTCGACCACAAGATGTGGTGGTCTTTTATCATATTATGGAGGATTGGTTTGACAGAAAGAACTGATTCCCCTATACTCTTTCCTGGATAAATAAGCTTCCCGGTTAGGAGAAAAGAAGATGAAAGGCATGAGATTTCTCAGACTTCAAATCTTTGTGTTGGCCATTATTTGCCTCTGCTCGGCAACATTCGGCAGTCGAGTTTGTGCTGATGACAAGG
>Ga0307929_1000032_pt1 | contig 132176 bp, 125 predicted proteins | sample AceLakmetage1330_FD_203160 | JGI IMG/M metagenome (GOLD analysis project Ga0307929, IMG submission 203160) | Saline water microbial communities from Ace Lake, Antarctica - #1330 | ecosystem: Environmental > Aquatic > Non-marine Saline and Alkaline > Saline | place: Antarctica: Ace Lake...
CAAATCGTTTTACTTCAGATGATTTCATGGTACACTCCTTTTTGTTGTAAGTGTCCGGGATTGGACACTTACTGGAGTTATACACTGTTTTTTGGCTTTTTCCGCCGCGGGAGCGGCTTCGTTCAACGATACGTTCAACGCCGACCCGCGACAACTGCGATTTCTTGCGCTAGATTCAATAAATCACATCGCGCAAAGCTAATTGCCAAACTGGTTGGCAGGCGGGTTAACTTGGGTGCTATGCAGCGCTGTTATATAAAGGAAGGAATGACAAGTGAATCTTAAAGCATCTGTATTTATTGCCACCAGTTTAGATGGTTTCATCGCGAGAGAAAATGGAGAACTTGATTGGTTAGATGCAGCAAATGCCACCGTTCCCAAAGATGAAGATTGTGGCTATTTAAAATTCATTGAGACAATTGATGTCTTGGTAATGGGGAGAAAAACCTACGAGAAAGTATTATCTTTTGGGATGTGGCCATATGGAGACACATCCGTAATCGTTTTGAGCAGTAATAAAATAGAATTCCAAAACGATTTGAATCAAAATATTGAGTGGTCTTCTGAATTCCCAAAGAAGCTATACGAACGTTTGGCTAAGGAAGGCGCTAAACGGCTATATGTTGACGGAGGTATTACCATTCAGCGGTTCTTAGCAGAAGGACTTATCACTGATATTACTATTACAGTCATTCCAATAATCCTTGGTAGCGGCAAACCATTATTCAGCAATACTGGAAAAGATATTTCACTTAGACATGTTGCAACCAAGACCTTTGACTTTGGTTTTGTTCAATCAACCTATAAAGTTGAAAGCGCATAACAATTACATACACACCGACCGCTTCCCCCTGCCGATCTTTGGCGTGATGATAAGTCATTACTCACTTAATAATTCAAATAACAACCTTTGGTAGATGAAATTATTTCAATCATACTAACGAGGTCCGACCCTAGTTTATTTACTACTATGCAAAAGTTATTGAGTTTATTCGTTTTATTATGTGTTTTTGTTTCTCAAGATAGTTTTGCGGCTGAAATTGACAGCGTAACCCCAAGAAAACTAAACCTTGATAACAGCCTAGATATTATTAACACAATTTTCAATCAACGTATGCAAGAGGGGATCCAAAAAGCCAATGCAAAACAAGGTGATATTGAAGATATAGGGAAAAATGGATTTTGTGATGAAGAAATCCTTTATACAGAACTTAGAAAAGCTATATTTCAATCCTTTACCGCATCCTGGGGACTTAAGGGTTACGGCCTAGACAAACAGTTACGCGTTTTATTAGCCAGGCAAAGTTACTCTCTATCGTTAAACGACTCTATTTACCGTGACATAAATTATTTAGAAGGTTTTTCTTTAAATATTAAAGAGCTGAGTGATGTCGTAAATATCAATGATCATCTTATTGGCCTAGATAAAATGGGTCATTTTTTTGCTGAAGGGTGGCAATATTTTGAGTTAACCCATTATAAAAAACACAATATAGACCAAGCTCTCAAGTGGGGGAAGGAGCAAGAATCTGGAAAATTTGGTTATACGACTACAGGTATTTTTTCCTTTGCCGATCTTGTAGCCAACTTCAATGGCTGGCGTTTTTGGAATAAAGTTTTACTCAAAGAAAATGATCCTTTAAAAGGAGCTATTAGTAATTTCTTTAACAAACCTTACATAACGTGTGAAATTCAGATTATTGATTCTATAAAAAACAAAAAAATAGTTAAAGCCTGGGAATACAATACTCGATTTGATTTATCGGAGTACATCGATGGTGCCTGGGATGAAGGAAATAACTGTAATAGCTACGAAGACCCTGTTATTGAAGAAAAAGTAACCTTAAGAATAAAGAATGTTAATCCTGAATTTACCTATCCTCTCATAACTGAAGAGTGCTTAGCGGCTCAGGAAAAATATGGCTATTATGCAAAATATATTTTGCATCCCTACTGCCTCACTGCAACTAAAGACTAAACAACTAACCTGTTGAAGCAGGTGGGTTTAAAATAGCGGCATGAAAACCCAGAATGTCGTTTGAATGGAGTCGGCCCACGATAATTGGTTATATGATAAGGGAATGAAGATTTGCAGGTTGCGTAAGTAACTGAGATTACCAGACACCGAAGTTAGCCATAAAACAGCACCAAAAGGAGAAATAAAATGGCAAAGTTTAATAATAGTATAAAAACAATCATGGTAACACTAATAGGTATGCTGTTGCTAAGCACCTCCAACGTAAATGCCTGTACTGGCATAAAGTTAACTGCTGACGACAAAAGTATTGTTTACGGTAGAACCATGGAATGGGGGGCTTTTGATCTTCGTTCTCGCCTGACAATAATCCCGCAAGGTTATAAATTTGTAGGTCTAACGCCAGATGGATATACAGGTAAAAAATGGACAGCAAAATACGGTGTGGTCGGGCTTGATATGCTTGAGCAGCCAATTCTTGCCGACGGGATGAACGAAAAAGGGCTAACTGCTGGCCTGTTCTATCACTCTGGTTTCGCAAAATACTCTGAATATGATTCAGCAAAGGCCGACATAACAATTACAGCTACTGATGTCGTGCATTTTATTCTGACACAGTTTGCTAGTGTTGATGAAGCTCGCGAAGGCATGAGTAAAGTAAGAGTAGTGCCAGTTATTGACGAAACCTTGGGCAAGCCTGTTCAGGCGCATTTTATGGTGAACGACTCGCAGGGCAAATCGATTGTTATAGAGTTTTTCGATGGAGAAATGAAGATTTTTGAGAATCCTTTGGGAATCATCACAAATTCACCTACCTTTGACTGGCACATGACTAACCTACGTACCTATGTGAACCTTTCTGCAGTTGCGATTCCTAGTAAGAAAATTGAAGACTTAAATTTCGCAGCACTGGGCGCTGGTAGCGGTATGATCGGTCTACCGGGTGATTTCACTCCTCCGTCTCGCTTTGTGCGTGCCACTGCCTTTTCGCAAACTGCGCGGCACACCCAATCATCAGACGAAACGATCTATGAATTATTCCGAATTTTGGATAATTTTAATATCGGTGTCGGTTCTGCAGAAGGGTCGGATGTATCCCACGGCGATAAGAACAAGCTACGAAGTGCTACGCTGTGGACAACAGCATGGGACATGAAGAACACTACTCTCTACTATCATACCCAACATAACCGTCGGGTCCGGAAGATCGACTTAACCAAAATTAATTTTTCTACGATCGGGAAATCTATCATTCATATCTCCCTTGACCAGAAGAAAGAACAAGACATTAAGGAAATTACTCTAGGGAAATAGGCGGTTGCTCTGTACGATAAGTCATACTAAATATGGCTAACAAGACAAATTCACTCGGACGCAAAAAAGCGCTGCTCGTTCCTCGTTCTGCCTCTTGCCTCCGGTTATTTGCGATGTTACACAATCAATCCAAAATGGAAAAACATATGAATTTTTTTATCCGTATTATGCTCTTGATCATCCTGTTACCGACAATAAGCTATGGAGAGGAAAAGCCTACACCCGAGAAACCCGAAAATGCCTCTGGAGTAGAAGCACTTTCCTACGATTTGCGCAATTTACTTTCTCAAGAAATGCTATCATTGCAGAACGGAATGATGTCTATCATCCCCGAATATATTTCTGGAAACTGGAACGAAATAGAAGCGACTGCAGGGAAAATAAAAAACAGCTATCTATTGAAACAAAGCATAACAGAAAGCCAAGTAAAAGAATTGCATTCAGTATTGCCGCATGATTTTATTGAAAAGGATCAGAGATTTCATTATCTGGCAGGTATGCTTGAGCATGCCGCAAAAAGTAAAAAACCAGAGTTAATAAATTTTTACTTTTCCGAAATGAATGAGTCGTGTGTTAGCTGCCATACCAAATTTGCAACTCATAAATTTCCAGCCTTAGTAACAAAAGAAAAGAAAGAAGAATATACTCACTAAGATGTATAACAAGCCAATGAACCGGACATTTCATTCAATACACTCGTTGCAATGTCTCCTGTGCCAATAACCATGGGGTCAAGTGAAATTGCCTTTGGTGGCAGTGCAGAATCAATTGACCATATCAAAGGTAACACCGGCGAAGGCTGGCATGTTGTAATTTCTATCCCTGAAGAAAACGTTCTGAAAAATGTTCACAAAACAACACTGAGAATTGGCTTGGTAGGTGCCATCTTCCTGATTTCATCTTCTATTGTCGCCTTATTTTTAGGAAAATTAATAGCTAAACCTATTGTTAGTCTGGCTCACGATGCGTCTAAAATTGGTGCTGTAAATCTCCGAACAAGAACGAACGTGTCCTCAACCGATGAAATTGGTATTTTAGCAAAATCTATTAATTCCATGGCTGGAAATCTCGAAACAAATGCGGCGGCAAAAGAAGAGATAATAGAAGCTTACATTGGTCGTCACTCTGAAGCACATTTTAGCCATAGCATATGCCTGGCATGTTACAATAAACAAATAGAAGGTATGGAAAATGATTGAATCCAACCCCAGCAATCTCACCTTAAACCATGCCATGGGAATTAACATAATCGCCTAAAATGACCGAAAAATCGCCCATAAAACTTCACCTCATACGTGGAGACTGCGATGGATTCGATTGTTTTGGCTGGGCTGGTGAGTTGCAACTTGGCTACCGCATTTTATCTTTAGCCTATGACACCGACAGTGACGGTCTCGTACCCACTGCTTCAGCAATTATTGAAGGGGCTGAACTTGTAAAATATTTTCCCAATTTTGATCATCTTGACCTGGTGCAGGAACATAACGTGGCGGAAACGGCAGCAAGATATTTACCTTGATTGCTAAGGATAGGCAAGTAGCAGAAAAACAGGGTTTTCCTTCAGATTCGTAACATTTCAGATACAGTAAAACCATCATCGATAAACACGATTGCCCCTTGGGGGTGCAAGCTCAACCAACCCATCATTTCACCTGAGCCATAACCTCGTCCAACCAGTCATAGATTTTGGCAGATGAGATAGCCAGAGCACCCATCTGGCAGTGGTCCCCGGCTGCTTCCTCTTCGGTGAAAAGCATAAACGTTTTATCCGATTGGAGTTGATCGTACATGAGTCGAAGGTGCTCAATTTTGACGGTATGGTCGCCCTTGCTGGCCACACACAGAGTGTTGGTGCTGATTTGTTTGACCAGTTCTTTCATTTGATATTGGGACAAGGTCAGAAGAAAATCCACCGGTGATTTGCTATTAAAAGCAAACATACCATGCTGGATAAACCATCGAAAACCTATACCACTTTCCATGGCCTTATACAGGTATTGGTTATTTTCATCAGGGTCCGTCCTCATTCCGGGTAGTTGGGATCTATCCTGTACGTAGAGATCAAGATTGCCTGGATTGGCCACCAAGGCAGCCAGTCGATGTTCAAAGGCAGCCGCTCGAGGAGCAAGATACCCCCCCATACTGATACCCATCAGGGCAACTTTATCGAGGTCTACCTCTGGTCTTCCCAGCACATAATCCAACACCGGGGTGACCACCTTTTCCCAATCAGGGCGGAAGTAAAGATGCTGTTCGCGAAGGGCACCTCCCTGTCCCGGACCTTCAAAGAGCAACACATTGTAACCGCGCTTCAGCGCAAAAAGAGCGCGGGTAAAAAAAAGTTCTTCGGCAGTTCCGTCAAAACCAGTCTGCACTATAACTGTTTTACGTGGTACCAGTGATCTGTTCGGGCTGATGAAGTAACCAGGCAGGGTAGTGTTCTCGTAAGGAATTTTGATAACTTCAACAGGATAAGGCATAAGTGAGGCCGCCTTACGGAATGCATTCCTGCTCAGACGCCACGATTCAAGAATACGAGGATCATCGGGGTTGCCGTGCAAAAAGAACTCACAGGTGCGGTAGTAGTTGCTGGCTCGCTGGAAAGATTCCCGGGCAGTTATTTTATGGCCTGCGGCAAGAGCCTTCTCCCCTACCCTGTAAATCCGGTCCGCCAGTCCCCGCCAGTGAGTGTACCAGGATTCGCCATCCCCTTCGCTAATCTTATGTGCGGTGCTCAGGCATTCGTTAATATCTGCCCCGCCGGCCAGAGTCGTGCCCAGAGTCCGTTGCAGTTGAAAATCATAGGTGGGATCGTTAAAGACCAGTTTTAACCGCGTTCCCTCCTCTGCAAGAACTGGACTGCAGGCAATAATCAACAAGAATATAGCAATGAACAGTGCAGTGATGTTACTGCGAAAGCCCTCCCCTTTGCTTGAGACTAGATGTAGACCATTTTGAAAAGTGACCATTTCGCTCGACTCATGCTTCACTGCCAAAAGAAAAATATTCATATTTGATTACTATCCTGTGATTTTGGTTTTTCCCGTTTCCAGAACTTGAACAAATCTAGCTGACACAACCTCGCTCCAACCCTCCGCATACTACTGACGATACAATGGGTTTATTAATAATGCATTAATTTACTGTTCTTTTTTTCTGTCCTTGGCGATTGTCTAGAGATCAAAAACAGTCCATACTACCTCTACTCTGGAACAATATTCCGCCTAAAAATTCAAGGCCAATCGGAATCCATAGTGATAAAAGAGACCGGACCCGTTTCTTTTTCTTTACATCATTGATCAATCATCTCTGCCTGTGTTGCCATCACTGATAATTGGTGGTAATCAACTACAAATAATTCTCATGGTAAAAGGTGCGAAATAGAAAATTTAGAAAATGATGATCCTCAACTGCTGGAATTAATTCATCTGGAAGCAGAAAGAATAGAAAATACGCTTGACCTTGTGGCATCGGAAACACATATGCCTAGGTTTATCCTTGAAGAAATGGGTTCAGCACTAAATCATAAAACCATTGAAGGCTATCCTGGAAATTGATATCACAGCGGATGTGAACCTGTTGATATTATCGAAACACTAGCCATTGAAAGGATGAAAGAACGGTTTCAGGCAGAACACGAAAATGTTTTAATTTTCTACACTATAATGTTGATCTACAGACAGAGTTAATCGATTATGAGGCTATGGCTGAAACGGCTCATCGGCTGGTCGGAAATGGAACAGATACCCATCAAGTTGTGACTGATGTCACAACCAAGGGGTTAAACGGCTCTCAAGCCGAAACAATTCTTAAACCAATAGGAATAATTACAAACAAACATTATATCTCAAAAGACACGGGAAAGAAAAATAAGTGGCCTACGCTTTGGCACAGGGCCAATATCTGCTCAAGATACCACAAATGACTAGATTATACAAATTGCCTATATTGTTGACAATGCCCTAATGGAACGGGACAGTCGAGAAATATCAGAGGCGTTAACAAGAAATGTTTCTTATATCTGTAAACTCTTTCCTGTTTACAAAAAGGGTTGAATGGAAGCCATAAACATCACCACAGAATTACTGTGTATTTTATTTGCAGTCGCTTTTATCGCAGGATTCATCGACACCCTGGCTGGTGGAGGTGGTCTTATTGCACTTCCCGCGCTCATAATAAGTGGGTTGCCGCCTCTTGCAGCACTTGGCACCAACAAGTTACAAGGATCAATGGGTACGGCAACCGCTACCTACATGATGCTTAAAACCAAAAAGGTGTATTGGCATAATGTCAGACACCTAATGCTCTCAGCTTTTCTCGGTGCACTCGCAGGTACCATCGCCGTTCAATTTATGAACACTGACGTTTTGAGCTTCGTCATACCCGTAGTCCTCCTGTTTACTGCAATATATTTCTTGTTTATGCCACAGCTGCAGTCGGAAGACAGGTCACCCCGAATCTCGGAAAACATCTATCATAAGGTAATTATCCCCCTTATCGGCTGGTACGATGGAATGTTTGGCCCCGGAACCGGTTCATTCTTTGCTCTATCGGGAATATCACTGAGAGGTCATGGATTACTTGAGGCGACTGCTGTAGCTAAAACCCTCAACTTTTCAACTAATTTTGCCTCCTTATTTATATTTTTAATTGCGGGAAAAGTTGTCTGGAGCGTGGGCGTTGTCATGATGCTGGGACAGTTTGCCGGAGCATGGGGAGGCTCACGATGTTTATTTAAGCTAAATCCTCAGCATTTACGACTATTAGTGGTTACAATGTGCCTTGGTATGCTTGGTAAATACGTTCATGCCATGGGTTGGATTGGATAATAGTCATAAAAAATGGGTTTCTCAGTACACCTAAAAGATGATAGATAAAAATAGAATTCCACAGGCATTACTGCCACTTCTTGAGGCAAAACTTCAGGGGAGAAAGGATGAAATCACCTTTCCTCCACCCGTATTTGATTCGATGCAGGGTGAAGTTATTGATTTTGATCTGGAAAAGGAGTCTTTCAAAAATAAATTTCCTGTACTACCTGAACATTTAAACCCATACGGAACCATGCAGGGAGGGATTATAGCTGCAGCTATTGATAATACCATTGGTCCTTTGAGTTTGCTGGTATCACCTCCGAGTTTCACCCGGTATCTCACGATTAAATATGGGAAGGTCGTTACTCCTGAGCTTGAATATATCTTTGTGACAGCAACCTATACTGGCAAAAAGAAACGACAACTCTTCTTTGAGGCTCTAGTGGAGGATAGCGATGGCAATAAACTTGCTTCCGCCAAAGCCACACACTGGGTTATTGATTAAACAATCAAATATCTCTGGATTATACTCTTTGGATTAATTCTTATCTGATCCGGAATATTCCCAAAATGACCAGGAAGCAGTACTTGAAACCAGGGCTACATATGGGACACGCAGTCAGATATGGGTATTGTATCACTAGGCGCAACCGTGGCATTACTTTCACTCAATAAAATATAATCACCAGCTTTAAAAGGTAAGTCGATGAGCACTAAAGAAAACCCCAAGTTTAAGGCACCAGAAATCCTTCTGCTGTCATTTTGTCATTTTATCCACGATGTTTACTCTTCTTTCCTGGCCCCCCCTGCTGCCGTTATTGATTGAAAAGCTTTCCATGTCACTGACCCAGGCAGGTTTTCTATCTGCTGTTATGCAGCTTCCCGCCTTGATGAATCCCTTTATCGGGATGGTGGCGGATCGAGCCAACCTTCGCTATTTTGTTATCCTGGCTCCCATGCTGACCGCCATCCCCATGAGTCTGATCGGACTTGCGCCAAGCTATGGAGTGTTGCTGATTCTGCTCTTTCTGGCTGGAATCAGTATTGCTATGTTCCATGTACCAGCCCCTGTAATGATTGCTAAAATGGCAGGATCCAGAAAAGGCCGGGGAATGAGTTTCTTTATGACTGGCGGAGAACTTGCCCGTACCGTTGGGCCACTGACTGCTGTTGCAGCGGTTTCACTTCTAGGCCTTGAAGGATTCTGGCCAATTATGATTGTGGGTATTGCGGCATCCGGATGGCTTTTTATACGATTTAAAACAATCGACCTCTCTTTTCACAATCGTAAGCAGAAGACCTCACTTGGTACCACTTTTAAGAATATGCGGCATATCCTGATTCCACTTTCAATTATCCTGCTTGCGCGCAGTTTTATGCACGGTGCCATGACAGCCTTCCTCCCCCTCTTCATCCAGAGCGAGAGTGGCAATATCTGGCTGGGAGGAATGGCCTTAATGCTGTTTGAAGCAGCAGGGGTTGCAGGAGTATTAACTGCTGGCTCACTGAGTGATTATCTGGGCCGTAGGCGCATGCTGTTTATCTCACTTGTTGGAGCGCCCATCTTTGTGCTACTCTTTGTTATCAGCGATGACTGGCTTCGAATGGTATCCCTGCTCGGCTGTGGTTTTATGCTCCTTTCCACCACTCCGGTAATGCTAGCCATGATTCAGGAACATGCAGGGGATAGTCCGGCAACAGCCAACGGTATGTTTATGATGATTTCCTTTATGGCTCGTGCATCCATGGTGGTTGTTATTGGTCTGATTGCTGATCAAAGCGGCCTCCAGACTGCCTATCTTATCAGCGCCGGAGCCGGATTAATCGGCATCCCTTTTATATTTATGCTGCCGGGCAAAAAAATATCTCAATAATAAAACAGGAATAATTTCCTTTGATTTCATAAAAAATGCATTAAAACAGAGTGTAGTATAAATAAAATCGTGATCAAAAGATCCGGGACCAGATATGGAATTTAAAGACTATTACACAACTTTAGGTATCAAGCGAGATGCCACTCAAGATGAAGTAAAGCGGGGCTATCGAAAACTTGCCCGAAAATACCATCCGGACATCAACAAAGATGACTCCGCCGAAGAGCGCTTCAAAGAAATTGGTGAAGCCTACGAGGTCTTACAGGATGTTGAAAAACGAGCAGCCTATGATAAATTCGGCAAAGACTGGAAGGCAGGGCAGGACTTCAACCCTCCACCGGACTGGGATGATGGTTTTGAATTTAATGGCGGCGGCTACACAGAAAACGACGCCTCACAGTTCAGCGACTTTTTCGAATCCCTTTTTGGGGCACAGGGCGGTGGGCCAAGACAACAAGACCCGTTTGGTGGCCAGCATACTCGTTACGCCGGTAAAGGCCAGGATCTGCACGCCAAGATCGTAATTCACCTGGAAGACAGTTACAGCGGCAGCAAGCAGTCATTCACCCTGCAACGTCCTGCTGTTAATGAATCGGGCCACGTAATAACCCGGCCTCATACCCTGCAAGTCTCTATTCCCAAAGGAATCACCGGAGGGCAACAGATCAGACTGGCAGGCCAGGGAGCAGAAGGAATGAGTGGCGGAGGAAACGGTGATCTGTTTCTTGAAGTCGCATTTGCCGCCCACTCTCACTTTGTCCCCGATAATCGTGACATCATGCTCACACTTCCGATTGCCCCCTGGGAGGCCGCGCTCGGTGCTGCCATCCCCGTGCCAACGCTTGGGGGAACAGTTGAGCTGAAAATACCGCCAAACTCTCAGACAGGAAAAAAACTTCGACTCAAAGGCAGAGGTCTCTGTTCGACTAAGATAAATGGAGATCAATATGTAACCCTTGCCATCATGACTCCCAAAGCAGTCACCGATAAGGATACCGAGTTTTATAACCGGATGAAAAAAGAGATGTCCTTTAATCCTCGCAGCCACCTTGGAGTATAACCATGACCACAGAACTCCACTACACAATCATTGACGAAACCTGTGAATACAGCCTCCGTGAACTCTGCAATGTCTGCAAAGTTCACGCCCAGTTTATCCAGGATCTGATAGACGAGGGAATACTTTCGCCACAGGGACAAAGTCCGCGGGAATGGCGATTTGCTGCAGTTGAGATCAAACGGATCCAGTTAACCATTCGTCTCCAGCAAGATCTGCGTATTAATCTTCCTGGTACGGCTCTTGCGCTTGACCTGCTCGATGAAATTGAACAGCTCAAGCGCAGTAAGTTACATCTTGAGCAACTCTACTCCCTGAATAAACAAAGTTAATTTTTTACGATGAACCCATAGTAATCATAAATCTTATCGACTACAAAAGATTGACAAGCAAAGGGTTATGACTACTCTTAAAGCAAATACTTAAATTCCTTTTCCTTATATCAGGAGCTACAATGAAAACTACATTTTTTATCCCTGTTCTGTTAAGCCTTACTCTTCTTCTCTCTTCCTGTGCCGATGGACCCAATAAAGCTGGAATGGGCGCGGCAGGAGGAGCTGCAGGTGGAGCACTTCTTGGCCAGGCCATTGGCGGCAATACAGAGGCCACTTTGATAGGTGCCGCAGTGGGAACCATGTTTGGCTATATTGTCGGCAACGAGATGGACAAAGCTGACAGGGCACAGCTCAACCGTACATACGAACAGGGCGCCTCGGGACAAACCAGTGCCTGGAAAAATCCCGATACCGGTAACCAGTATAAGGTGACTCCGCAGGCTGCCTATGATAACCCATCCACCAACCAGCCCTGCAGAAAGGCTGAAGTCCAGACCATTATTGACGGCAAAGCCGAAACTGCCTATACCACAGCATGTCGTGACCGAAATGGCCAGTGGAAGCTGCAAAACTGATATGCATAAAGGAAGCATCACAGTACCGACTACCCAGCATATGCACCTCGTTGATATCACAAGCGAGGTGCAGCAGCAGATTTCGAAAACAGGAGTGGAAGAGGGTATCTGCTATCTGTTCAACCCACACACCACAGCAGGACTCACCATTAATGAAGGTGCAGACCCGGATGTGCGAACGGATATCATAAAAGGACTAAGAGAAATTGTCCCCATCGACTATCCGTTTAAACATATGGAAGGAAATTCACCTTCTCATATTATGGCTTCTTTAATGGGAGCATCACTCACCATGATGATTACCAGTAATATGCTAGAGCTTGGCACCTGGCAGGCAATTTATTTTTGTGAATTTGATGGTCCGCGAACCAGAAAAATTCACTGGAAACTTCTCACAACCAACTAATACTTCCCATTCAAATACTATGGAAAGCGATCCCCATCAGATGTGTTTTGGCCTGAACCTTGAGCTTGACCGAGAATCTATCACTACATTCTTACAGCTTATGGGCAACCCAGCACTTGCCAAAACACTGGCTAATCGATTATCAAGTGAAGAGATACAGGAAGTTGTTCACTATTTTACAGGTGTTCTCAAAAAGAATATGAGTGAAGATGAATATCATGAACTGTTTCTCTTGGAACAGTCTCCCCATCCCCATAAATAAATGTACTAATTCGCCATGGCACACGATATCCTCTATGACCTTCGCAGTTTTGTTGAATTACTTCGCCGCGAAAACCAGCTTCTTGTTATTGATGAAGAAGTCGATCCAAATCTTGAAATTGCAGAAATCCATCGTCGCGTTATTGAGCGTAAGGGACCAGCTCTTCTTTTTACCAAGGTGAAGGGCAGTTCTTTTCCAGTGGTTACCAATCTCTTTGGAACTGCCAAGCGCCTCGAACTAGCCTTTGGCTCACGGCCTCAAAATTTTGTTCAAGATCTGGTCAATCTTACCGAATCAATTATGCCATTGAAGGCCAAAAAACTCTGGGATAACCGGAATCTTTTTATGGACGGCCTCAAAATTGGTCTGAAAGATAAAAAGCATGGTCCCGTACTTGAAAACTGCCAGTTACCACCACGCCTTGGCAGCCTTCCCATGCTCACCTCATGGCACAGTGACGGTGGGGCTTTTGTTACCCTACCGCTTGTCTATACTGAACATCCAGGAGGCAAAGGGCACAATCTCGGCATGTATCGCATTCAGCGTCATGATGAAACCACAACCGGTATTCATTGGCAGATCCATAAAGGCGGCGGCTATCATTATCATGAGGCAGAGAAACTGAATCAGCCTCTACCGATGACCCTATATATTGGGGGCCCGCCTGCTCTGATGCTTTCTGCTATCGCCCCACTCCCGGAAGATATACCGGAGCTGATGCTCACCTCTCTGCTGATTGGCAAAAAACTCGATATGACCGGTGACCCAAAGGGCGGCCATCGCCTTGTTGCCAATGCTGAGTTTGCAGTCAAGGGCATAGTGCCACCACATTTACGGAAACCGGAAGGTCCCTTTGGTGATCATTACGGCTATAATTCCTTGCAACATGACTATCCTGTTTTTCAAGCCTCTCATCTCTATCACCGTAATAATGCCATCTATCCTGCAACAATTGTTGGCCGCCCCAAACAGGAAGATTATTTTATTGGTGACTTCCTTCAAGACCTGCTTTCACCACTCTTTCCACTGGTAATGAAAGGGGTACGAGAGTTGAAAACTTTTGGTGAAACCGGATTCCATTGCCTTGCAGCAGCACGGGTTGCTGATCGCTATCCCCGTGAAGCGTTTGCCTGTGGCCTGCGTGTTCTTGGAGAAGGACAGCTCTCTCTTACAAAATTTCTTATTCTCACCGATGGGGATATTGATATTACAAACTTTCCAAAACTCTGGACCCATGTTCTTGAACGTATTCAGTGGGACCGGGATCTCTTTGTTTTTGCAAATGTTTCACAGGACACCCTCGACTACACAGGACCTTCTGTGAATAAAGGATCCAAGGCAATTATGTTGGGCCTTGGTAAAGAAAAAATACGGAATCTTCCCACTGAATTTTCGGGAAACCTTCCCACTCACTGTACAAAAGTAAAAGCCTACCTTCCTGGCACCCTGGTTCTTCAGACCACGGACTACGAGCAGGAACCGGATCTTGCTGATAAAATCGCCAAGGACCCTGCACTTAGTGATTGGCCAGCAATCCTACTAGTAGACAACTGTGAAGAAGCTACCTGTTCTACCCAGGAATTCCTGTGGACATTTTTTACCCGTTTTGAACCTGCGGCAGATATTCACGGAGCAACCACCACAGTTCAACGTTTCCACGTGGGGCTTACTCCACCAGTCGTCTTTGACTGCCGTATGAAGCCCTGGTACACCGATGTACTCGAAGTTGATGATGCCACACGAAAACTTGTGGATTCCCGTATCAACATCCTGTTACCACCAAACCTCCGCTAAGCTATGGAAAACAAACCGGTTCGATTACAGAAGTTTCTTGCCATGGCTGGCATTGCATCCCGAAGAAAGGCGGAGGAGTTTATCAGTGCCGGACGGGTCAAAGTCGACGGGAAAATTTCCACTGCAATGGGGGTGAAAGTAACACCTGGGGAACAGGAAGTCTTATTTGATAACAAAAAAGTCGAAGCAAAAGAAGAACCCATCTATATTCTTCTCAATAAACCTAAAGGCTATGTAACCACACTCTCTGACCCTCAGGGACGGCCAGTGGTCACATCACTGCTGCATGGAGTACATGAACGTGTGTTTCCCGTTGGAAGACTCGATCTTGATACGGAGGGTGCTCTTTTACTGACCAACGATGGAGAACTGGCTCAAAGCATAATTCATCCAAAATATGAAGTATTTAAAACCTATGAAGCCAGAGTGAAAGGAACCCCCTCGAGCCAGGCAATGCAATCTCTTGAGAGGGGCATTCTTCTTGAAGAGAAAAAAACGGCTCCTGCTAAATGTCGAATTCAAAGAGAAAACAAACAGAATTCCGTCATCATTATCACTATTCATGAGGGAAGGAAACGTCAGGTGAAAAAGATGTTTCAGGCCATAGGTCATCCGGTGCAAACCCTTAAACGTCTTGCTTATGGCAATCTTGGACTTGACGATTTACCCTTGGGAAAATTCAGGATTCTAAACCAAAATGATATAAAAAGGATTTTTTCGAAAAAAAACCCTTTACAAACAAAAAAATAACTGTTTAAATTTGAATAGTTATCTGGTAAGTTTATAGATCTGTTGATCAAACAGGTGCAATTAAATTTCCCTGTTACCTTTTTTCGAAAAGAAATTTGATTACAATTTATACTTATTAATTTTACTTTTTCTATCTGAATACAGCAAAAACTGCCGTATTCGCTTTGAACGAACAGGAGCCAGGCATGAACAAATCTGAGTTAATTGAAGCGTTGTCCCAGGATATCGATCTTCCACACAGGGAAGCTGCGGCAATTACCAACACTATCATCGAAACCATGACCGAAGCACTGTCTAACGGAGACAGTATTGAAATCAGGGGTTTTGGTAGCTTTGTTATTAAACAGTACGGCTCCTATGAAGGACGTAACCCAAAGACCGGTCAAAAAATCAAAGTAAGACCAAAGAAGCTTCCCTTCTTTAAAGTTGGAAAGGACTTACGTGAACAGGTTAATGGCAGCAAGTAAAACTCTGACCTACCCTTCCTGAACGATCCCACCCACCAGATCATATATTTGCGCTTCGGTGATACGTACCTGTACGATATCGCCGGGGTTTGCAGTTCCATCGTTGATATATACTATTCCATCTATATCTGGTGCCTGATAGACTGTCCGCCCTTCCAGAAGCAGATCCGTCTCCCTGCTGAGTCCTTCCACCAGTACCGGTACTGTCTGCCCAATATATTTTTGTAATATTTCCTTTGAAATTCCGGCCTGGAGCTCAAGGATTCGCTCCATCCTCGATCGTTTAATATCTTCTGCTATTTGCCCCTCAAAAAACTCAGACCGCGCCCCTTCTTCATTGGTATATGAAAAGACTCCAACGTGATCGATTCTGTATTCTTTTAGAAATTTCTCCATTAACTCTATATCATTTTCGGTTTCTCCAGGGAAACCTACCATCATCGTGGTTCGCAGCGCAATATCCGGTACTGCGTTTCGAATTCGTTCAATAAAAGTACACAGATCATCATAGCCGTAGCGTCTGTGCATCGGTTTAAGAATGGAATCTGAAACATGCTGAAAAGGTATATCCATATAGGGTAGAATCCGCTCTTCGTTTTGCATCAGCTCATAGAGTTCTGCGGTTACTCCAGATGGGTAGAGATACATAAGACGCAACCATGGGAAGTTCGTCTCTTTCAGGATACGAGTAAGCAGCGTTATAAGATTACTTGAAGCATCCAGGTCATTGCCATAGGCGGTAAGATCCTGGGCAATAAGCGAAATTTCTTTTACACCACCAACTTCAAGACGCTGCAGTTCTGTAATTATATCTGTGATATCCCGCGAACGGAGATCGCCCCTGATTGAAGGAATCATACAGTAGGTACAGCGATTATTGCAGCCTTCAGTTATCTTGACTGAACTCCTGAAAAATGGAGTAGACAGGGTACGCGGCAATTCGGCATTCATCAAAAAGCGATCGGGACAGTAGGATCTTTCAGTCTGTTTTCCATCGAGCAGTTTTTGAAGAAGCTGTCCAATCTCTGCCACACCTTCAGTGCCCACAAAAAGATCGACTTCCACCATATCACTTGCAAGTTCGTCAAGGTATCGCTGGACAAGACACCCGGTAACCACGAGTAGTTTATCCGGATCATCTTCCTTGTATTGGCCCATCTCGAGAATTACTTCCAGCGCCTCTTCAACCGCCGGCTGAATAAAGCCACAGGTATTAACAATAAGGATATCGGCGGCAGCGGGATCATCGCTAAGCTCCCAGCCACTTTCCTGGAGAATGCCAAGCATCACTTCAGAATCAACCAGATTCTTGGCACAGCCAAGACTTACAAGATGAAAACTAGCCATTCTCAAGCCTCCTTAAAAGTAGACACTGATACAATCGTGTTCAGCAGTTGTTTAATTTGCGCCTTACTCTTTCTTTTGAACACCTTCCCAGCAAAACCTGGTTGCCAATCATCTCTCCAGAGTTCATCGGAGACAAGAAAAAGTGCTGCAAAATCAATCTTTCGAAAATCAGCGACGGCACACAGTGCTGAGTATTCCATATCCACCGCTGCGACGCCATATTTGTCAGCAAGTGCCTGTAGCATCTTTCTCGACTCTCTATAGGGTGCATCCGTTGACCAGAAAGGAATTGATTCTTTCAAATCAAAAACTGGCTTCATGCTTGTCAGATAACCGGAAGATGGATGAGAAGAATCCTGATCTGTATAATAACGGGATGTTCCCTCACCTGAATAGGCGACACCACCAAGAACAGTATCTCCAATACGGATTTCAGAACTGACAGCACCACACCATCCAGCCATAACAACTTTAGTGGCACCAAGTGCAATAAGTTTTTCAAGGATCATCGCAGCCATTGGAGCACCCACAGCAGGACCAGCAACGAAATATTTATTGTCCGGGCTGACCACAAGTCCTGAATGAAACAAGAAACGCTGGTCTCCACCTCGATCGACAAGTGTTTGCAATGCAAATCTTGCCTCTGTCGGATTTACAAATAAAATCCCGCAGGACGGAATTGTTCTTTCTTTGCCAGCACGACTCGGATGTATAATTATATCGTCTTTCATTGGTTTCCTTCAGTTTGACTCAATCTCAATATCACTAAACGCAAAAAGGCTGCAGATTACTCTGCAGCCTTTCAAAACTCAATGATTTGTTCGTCACGAGTGACGAACAGATCAAACTGAAACTAAATTAGCCAATCAGAGGATTAGCATAAAGAAGGATCAGAGAAACAACCAGTCCGTAAATAGCACAAGATTCAGCAAGAGCCATACCAAGGATCATGAAAACCATCAATTTAGGCTGTACTTCTGGGTTACGAGCAAGACCCATGGTAGCGCCCTGTCCAACATTACCGATACCAATACCAGCACCAAGTCCAGCAAGTCCGATTGAAAGTCCTGCACCAATACATACGAGTCCGAGCATCAAAGCATTTGATTCCATTGTAAATCTCCTTAAAAAGTTTTTTGTTTTGGCCTTCTTCTTAAATCTATATAAAAATATCGTATTACTTACATTCTTTACTACTCAGTGGATCAATGGGCATGTTCCTGAGCCTGACCGAAGTAAACAACGGTGAGCAGAACAAAAACCATGGCCTGAACCAGTGAAACAAGTACACCAAGAAGCATGATTGGCAGTGGCGCAAAATAAGCACCGGCCAACATAAAGAGAATTCCGAGTAGGGTCTCTTTAGCCATGATGTTACCGAAAAGACGAATGGAGAGTGAAAGCAGACGAGCAATATTACTGATAAGCTCGATGGGCAACATCAGTGGAATAAGTACTGGAATGGGTCCAAGGAAATGCTTAATATATCCCATACCATGGGCACGAATACCGATGATATGATGAGTTACCCAGACAATAGCGGTTAGTGCCAGAGTAGTGTTAATAGATGAAGTTGGAGACATAAAACCGGGGATAAGACCGATAAGGTTACCCACTGCAATATAGAGAGCAAAGGTGGCAATCATAGGGAAAAGTTTCTCGGTGAGTTCCCGTCCCATATTTGCATCAAAGAAATCATACATTCCACCAATAAGGAGTTCCCAGAAATTCTGCCCTTTACCAGGGATCATTTCGATATTACTGAGAGTCAACTTGCCAACCACTACCAGAAAAATCATAACGAACCAGGTATAAGTCATATACGGTTCACACAGTTTTTCCAGAAATGTGTTTCCAATAGGACCATGTGGAATCGGCAGTCCTAATTTCTCCAAAATCAGTGAAATAAATAGTATCGGATGTTCCATAACTCTCCCTATTACCCTTTCCTTCTAAAAAAGTAGCGCCCTGCCACACTGAGTGTCATCAGAATAATGGCAAAAACTACAGTTGATAGCCCCAGAAGCAACCCAATCGCATCGGCCTTACCGCTCCGTATAAAGAACAGCAGGATCACAGCAATTAAAGCCAGCCGGAGCCAAAATTTAACAATATAAACGGACTTTCCACTCTGCTTCTTCTCTTTTTCCTCTCCCTCCTTGGGAGGCTCAAAGGTTTTTAGAAAAGAGTCAATGTCTCTGTGTCCTGAGAAAAAACTTGCGATGGCTATCACGCCACCAATTAGTACCGACTGAGCAAAGGACCATGACATAATCAGCCACGATCCACCTGTCAGTACCAAGAGGAACCCAACGCTTAACGCCTGTACCTGTTTTAAAGAAATATCAAGCACGGTGTGTCAACCTTCTTCGTCCTCATCCGTTGATCTGGCCGCCGGAGTCCGTAAAATATCAAACAAACTTTTAAAACCAGCAAATATCCCAAAAGCCAAACCAATAAATGTAAACCAGGGTGAGGTGCTTCCATCAAAGAAATGTTCATCCAGATAGATACCGCCCCCGAGGCCTATAAAAATTGCGGCCACAAAGGTAAATCCGATATGTCCGTAATTCCCGAGCAGATCAACCATCTCGGTACTTAATTTTTTAGCCATTTACATTACCACCTTTTAAAAGCACCAAAACTCTGTGGCAATTGTTCAAATTTGTTATCATGCCCACCCGCCAAAGTCAACGATTTTTTTACTTTTAAGCCAACTTTTTGAATGACCATTCAGTCATTTTAAGACATTTCTCGAGGTCTTCCTGACTATGAGCTGCTGATATAAAAGCAACTTCAAATTGGGAAGGAGCAAGGTAAATTCCCTTACTTAACATTTGTCTATAATGCATTCCATAACGATCGGTATCGGCTTTCATCGCAGAATTAAAATCGGTTACCGGACTCTCCGTAAAAAATCCGGTCATAAATGATCCGACCCGATTTAAAGTAACCGGAATGCCTGTGGCCTCTGCTACTTTTGTCAGGCCATCTGCAAAAAATTCTGCTTTCTCATTCAGCTCTTTATAGAAATTTTCCTCACGCAGGAGTTTCAGGTTGGCAATTCCTGCTGCCATGGCCAGAGGATTCCCGGAAAGTGTCCCGGCTTGGTAAACCGGTCCATCCGGTGCAACCATATCCATAATTTCAGCCTTACCGCCATAGGCACCAACTGGCAATCCACCACCGATAATCTTACCAAGACAGGTAAGGTCAGGCATGATATTAAAAAATTCCTGAGCACCACCATAGGCAAGACGGAATCCAGTAATAACCTCATCAAAGATAAGAACAATACCAAGCTCTGCCGTGAGCTCTCGTAATTTCTGTAAGAATGTTTTTGATGGAGAAACACAGCCCATATTACCCGCAACGGGTTCCACGATCACACAGGCTATCGTATCCGCCTTAGCCCGCAATGTCTGCTCAAGTACTTCTTCATCATTATAAGGTATGGAAATAGTATTTTTGACAATATCTTCAGGGACCCCTGGGCTTCCTGGAATACCAAGTGTAATAACTCCGGATCCTGCCTTAATCAGAAATGAATCTGCGTGTCCATGATAACAGCCGTCAAACTTTACGATAACATCCTTTCCGGTATAGCCCCTGGCGAGGCGTACTGCACTCATGGTCGCTTCTGTTCCGGAATTCACAAAACGAACCTTTTCCAAAGACGGAACGGCATCAACCACCATAGTTGCCAGTGCCATTTCTTTTGTGGTCGGGGCACCAAAGGATGTGGAATCTCCAGCGGCTTCAATTACAGCCTCAACTATTTCCTTTGGTGCATGGCCATGAATCATAGGCCCCCATGAACAGACGAAATCGATATACTCATTGCCATCGACATCGTACACCTTTGAGCCCTTAGCCTTTTGAATAAAAACCGGATCACACCCAACGGATCGACAGGCCCTTACGGGACTGTTCACCCCACCAGGGATCACCTTTTTGGCCATTTCAAACATTTTTCCGGAAACAGTTGTATTCATTTCAACTCCCTATTTTTTGTATAGTAGCGGTCCCATCATCATTGGATGAGGATAGTTAATTATCAAGACAAAAGAATATACCACGACTTACATCCCCGGTAAACTGAAACAAACCAGACCGCAGTTTAGGACTTTAAAAAAAATTATATGCTGCTAGAGCCCCGTCAAAGAGCGCCCCACCTTGATCTTTTACAATTTATACACATTGTATGGTGAAACAAGCTCTAAAACCGCTCATATTCCACGCATATTTTTCTTGTCATGGAAAACGGCAAAGGGTACATTGTAGTCATTCATATAAATAATTTTGTCTTACGATTATAACCAGAGACAATTAACGACCCCATTCAGATTGGAGAAATACTATGGCCAGTGATAAAGTAAACGATGTCAGTGATGCTGATTTTGCATCAGTAACAGGTTCCGACACCCCAACTCTAGTTGATTTTTGGGCCCCTTGGTGTGGTCCATGTAAGGCCATTGGTCCTGTTGTCGAAGCGCTCGCCGATGAGTATGCCGGAAAGGTCACCATCGTAAAGATGAATGTTGATGACAACCCTGAAACTCCCGGAAAATTTGGTATCCGCGCCATCCCCACCCTGATTCTTTTCAAGAGTGGCGAAAAAGTTGACCAGGTAACCGGAGCTGTTGGCAAGGCTCAGCTAATTGAGCTGATCGAAAAAGCTTTATAAAAAAACAACCAGTTCTGCTTTCCACAGGTTCTCCTGCAGAAAACAGGACTGGTATTCTTTACTTAACACGCTTGATCATTCATGGATAAAACTCATTACAACCTGATTATTTTAGGTGCCGGGCCCGCTGGACTTACGGCAGGACTCTATGCGGCAAGAGCTCGCATGGACCACCTGCTTATAGAAAAGGGTGCCGAAGGTGGACAGATCCTTCTCACTGACTGGATCGACAACTATCCCGGTTTTCCCGATGGTATTTCCGGTTTTGATCTGTCCGAGAAAATGGCTGCTCAGGCCAAACGGTTTGAGTTGAACTCCATTTTTGGTAATGTCCTCTCCATGGACCTTACACAACCGGTCAAACGTCTTGTGCTCGAAGATGGTCCGGACGTGACCTGTGATACCCTGATTATCTGTTCGGGTGCCCACCCCCGTCCCCTTGGAATCCCCGGAGAAAAAGAACTTACAGGAAAAGGTGTCTCCTACTGCGCCACCTGCGATGCCCCTTTTTACCGTAATATGCATGTGGCCGTTGTTGGCGGTGGAAATACTGCAGTTCAGGAAGCAGCACACCTCACCAAATTTGCCAGCAAAGTAACTTTAATCCATCGCCGAGATGAACTACGAGCCACCAAGATTCTTCAGGAAAAAGCATTTGCCAATCCTAAGCTTGAGTTTATTTGGGATTCTACTGCAACAAAAATATCTGGAACAGAAGGTGTTGAAGAACTGTCTCTGCTACATAGGGATGGAACGGAATCCGTATTGAAAGTTGACGGTGTTTTTGTTCTTATAGGAGTATTACCCAACAATGAAATGTTGCCGCTTGATCTGTTAAAAGCTGACGACGGAGGGTTTATCCCCACTGATCTTGAAACCCGAACTGCTGTACCCGGCGTTATGGCTGCTGGAGATATCCGCAGCAAAGAAGTACGGCAAGTAATCAATGCGGCCGGAGAAGGTGCAACCGCTGTACTTGCTGCCGAGCACTATCTCACAAATCTTAGCTGAGTCCAATTATATAATGTCCTGTTTCAATCACGTTAGCACGTCCTCGTCACTTGTCCGGATTTCTCTTAGATTCACTCTTGTCGGTGCATTACTTCTCGCACTGGGAGGCTGTGCTCAGATCAGTTCTCTCTTTGGAAACGGTGAAGAGGAAGAGAAAGATATCCGTCTATCCGCCCAAACTCTTGCAGGTAAAGGAATGGATGAATTTTCCAGGGGCCGCTATTATAAGTCACGGAAGGTTTTTGATGAAATTCTGGATTACTACCCCTTCAGCCCGGAAGCTATGCTTGCACAGTTGAAAGGAGCTGACAGCAACTACTATCTTGAGAATTACCAGGAGGCACTTATGCTCTATCATGAATTTGAGGAGCGCCATCCTACCAACGAAGCCATCCCCTATGTGATGTATCAAATTGCCATGTCTCATTATCAACAGATAGACCGTATTGATCGTGACACCAGTGGTGCAGAAAACGCTATCAAAGAGTTCTCGAAACTTCTCCGCGCTTTCCCTAACTCTCCTTATAAAAAGGAAGCCAAAGGCCGGATCAGAGCTGCAAATGAATTCATGGTTAACCATGAATATTTTGTTGTTGAATTCTATCTCAGAACAGAGAAATATGAAGAGGCACAAGCCAGGCTTCAGTATTTAATCAGCACCTATCCGGACGCAACAATAACACCTAAGGCAACCAAGTTATTAAAACGTCTTGAAGCCGGTGATCCTCCAGGATTCAATCTTTCAGCCTGGTTCCAAGACAATCTTCTACCGGACTGGGAACTCTTTGGCTCCGATGAGGACGAAACTGTTCCAGCTCCACCCTCACAGCAATAGCATCAGGCGTTACTCAAACAGAACACCTTTTCCTGCATACAAAACATTGTTCCGCACTTCTGTGAACCGGAGCAATGTCTTGCATTGTTAGTTATAAAAAAACTATTTTCCTGATTTTTGCTTTTTCTTCAAGGTAACAAGGTAGAGATTTTCTACTTTAGTCCGAGCCCAGGACGTCTTGCGAAGAAACTTAAGACTGGACTTCACGGAAGGATTGCTGCTGAAGCACTTGATTGGTATCCATTTGCCTAGTTTTTCCCAACCGTACCACCCAACCAGGGTAGTAACAATTTCCTCGAGTGTTACCCCGTGCAGGGGGTTATTGGGTTGCTGATCAACCACGGGAAGACACCAGAGAGTAGAAATAACCGGGAACCTTTGCTTCAAAAGTCATTTCAACATTTGTAAAGGGATGCACCAGAGTAAGTGAAGCTGCATGAAGAATTAATCGTTTAATATTACCTTTCTCACCATATTTTTTATCGCCAGCCACCGGGTGACCCTTCTCGGCAAAATGGACACGGATCTGATTTTTCCTCCCGGTCAGCAGATCAACCTCGAGAAGAGAGTACTTTTCTGACTCCTGCAAAACCTTATACCCGGTTCTGGCAAGCTTTCCTTTTTCAGGATCTTTCACTGAATACATCTTATGGATACTGTTTTCGACAAGGTAAGATGAGATAATCCCTTCTTTCTCAGTAAGTATTCCATTGATTACAGCATAATATTTTTTTGAAAATGTCTGCCACTGATCCTGAAGAACACGCTTTGCCTTTTCACTTTTAGCAAAAACGATGACTCCAGAGGTATCCTTATCGAGACGGTGAACAATAAAAATTCGGCTATTTGATTTTTTATTTCCCTTCCGAACATAATCCGTCAGCTTATAATAGGCTGTATTCTCTCTTTCTTTGCCATTACTGACCGTGAGCAGGCCATGCCGTTTATCAACAACCAGAATATCATGATCCTCAAAGAGAATGGGAAGTCCTTTAGGCTGAAATTTTTTGGGAGGGCTTTTAAATTTTTTTCTATTTTGCAAACTGATCACATTCCGTTTTTTTTACGTTTAATAAACTACCAGGGAGGCGGACTGGCTTTTCGACGAACTGATTTCTTGGCAAACCCGGCTAAAAAGCTGTCCAGCTGATTGGCAAAGGCCTGTCGGTCACCTTTGTTCAGTGCCTGCGGACCACCGGTATCAACCCCGTCTGCTCGCAGACTATCCATAAAATCTCTCATACTAAGCCGCGATCCGATGTTATCAACACTGTACAATTCACCACGCGGATTCAGAGCATGCCCACCCTTTGCTATCACATCGGCAGCCAGAGGGATATCTGCTGTAATCACAAGATCCCCTGGATCAAGCCTCTTTACTATTTCATTATCAGCAACATCCGGCCCTGCTCCAACCTTCACAAAGCTAATATATTGCGAAGCAGGAACAGTTATAATCTGATTTGCAACAAGGATGGTTTCTATTCCAGTCCGTTCTGCAGCTTTAAATAAAATCTCTTTCATCGCCACAGGACAGGCATCGGCATCAACCCACACTTTCATTTCAGTTCACCACTTCTATCACGTGACAATCTTTTCCTCTGCCTCGGCAAATGCCCCTGAAATAGGCGAGACTTCCATTGCCCGTACCGGACAGATGGGAACACAAAGCGAACACCCCGTACATTTATCGGCATCAAAGATAACTTCCATGGAAGGGCGCTTTATATATAAGGCACCCACGGGACAGATACCGGTGCACGCTCCACACTGAAAACATTTTTCATCGTCTCTCTTAATAGCGGCAGCAAGACGTTCTGCCTTCACTCCAAAAGATTTTAGATAGTCCAGACCCTTTTTTACCTTCTCCTGTGGACCTTTCAGCTCAAGAATCATCACCCCTTCCCGCTGGGGAAGAATATCTGCTTTAAGGATATTGAACTCAACATCATACTGTTTGACCAGTTGATAGATCATAGGTTCACTGCTGGTCTCTTTTGGGAAACGTAATATATAGATTTTTGTTGCCATTCCATACCTCTATAGAATTGTCTAAGGATTTTTTTAGATCCTGTTTATTTCTGTTGTTACTTGTTTCACCAGATCTGCTATGGGAGCATCGGTGTCCAGTTCTATAATATGTTCTGAATCCATCACCGGCTGAAAACGCTTTTTCTGTGAGAGATAAATTTTCCAGTTTCCATCGGATACAGCATCAGGATCCGAGGCACGTTTCTCCAGCCGCTTTCGAATCACTTCCTCTGCACAAAAACAGTGTACAAAAACAAGCCGTACCCGACTGGCAAACTCTTTACGCAGCAGCTCCCGTTCATCAAATGACTGATACGATCCGTCAAGCACAACACAAGCCTGCTTATCAGTGTTAAAATGAGCGCGCGCCTGTTCAATCAAAGTATCGTAGGTACGCCTGCTGAACTCGGGTGTATAAATCCCCTGATCGACCTCTTCTAATTGATCAGATTTCGGGGAAAGTCCTGCCAACTCCTTACGAACTCTGTCCGAATTATAATAGGGCAGATCATAACGATCTGCCCAGGCAGAAGCGAGATAACTCTTCCCCGTAGCAACCATCCCAAAAAAAACGACCAGAAGATTCTCAGGCTGTGGCATACTGTTCAGCCAGAAGAAAATGTTTTTTTGCCTGCTCGATCAGGGCGGCAGAGGCTTTTTCATCCACTGCAGGGTCACTTGCTGTAAACAGGGCAATCTTAGCACGTACATACGTTCGATAACACTTGTAAAAATTTAGCATTCCCATAAGTTCCGCATCCCCTGATTTTGCGACAAACTGTTCCACAAAATAATCAGAAAGCTCGGTATCACCATGAAAATCAAGGTCCATGGCCAGAAAAGCAACATCAGCAGCTACATCTGTATAGCGAAAACGCTCGTTAAACTCAATGCAATCAAAAATATACACAGGATTTGAAAGACAAATATTGGCCGAATGCATATCCCCATGACAATCTCTTATTTTCCCAGCATCAATACGTGCCTGAAATCTATCTTTATGACTCAGAAATTCTTTTGAGTAATTCACAATTGTATCAAACTGAGATCTGGTAACCGCTCCCTGATCAACAAAACTTTCTGTCTGTTCAAAATTTTCGAGGACATTTACGGCAACGGAATCCGCTTTACCAAAGGTTTTTATCTCATTATCTCCTGCAGCTGCCTTATAGAAGGGAACGAGCTGATCGATAATTTCATCAAGGTGGGCTTTGGTCAGTTCACCTCTTGCCATCACCCGCCCCATCATCTGCTGTTCGGGCATACGTGCCATCCTGATGCCATACTCCACAACATCACCAGTACCATTCAGACAGAAACTCTCTCCATCTTTATTGATGGTTACCAGTTCTTTATAGAGATCGGGACAGAGCCTGCGATTGAGCTGCAGCTCCTGTTCACAGTAGTACTTTCGTTTTTCAAGGGTGGAAAAATTCAAGAAACCAAAATCAACGGGCTTCTTCCATTTATAGACAGAGTCTCCTGCTAGCAGAACAAATGAAATATGGGTCTGCACCAGCTGAATTTCAGTGGCCACATGGGGATAGCTATTTTCCTGCTGCAAATATTGAATATACGATGGAAGCGTTACATCACTCATCAAACAAACTCCTTAAAATATAAATTATCAGTCCAAAACTTTACCTTCGTTTAGTATCGTGATACTTTAAACTTTTCACTCTCAACTTTCCACTCTAAATTAGGGTCTCATGAATCAAGACAGTATCAAAAAGCTTCTTACCGAAGTACAACGTAAAGATTGCTCGGTTGAACAGGCCCTGCATAAGCTCCGTCATATGCCGGGACAATTTATCAAGGACGCCTGTATCGACCACCACCGTAGCCTTCGAACCGGTATCCCTGAAGTTATCTACGGGGAGTCAAAGAGTAGTGAACAGATCATCACTATTGCAGAAACCTTTCTGCAACAACACTCTCTCTTTCTTGCCACCCGTATAAATCCCGAAAAAGCTGCGCTGATAACCAAAGCTCTACCGGAAATCATCTATCACAGCCAGGCCAGAATGCTTTCCTGCAATATACAGGAACCAGACCCAAAGAAAATACATGGGAATATAGTTATTCTCTGTGCCGGAACATCGGATATCCCGGTGGCAGAAGAAGCCAGAGTGACCGCAGCAGCTCTTGGTAATCCTGTCACCACTCATTATGATGCAGGTGTTGCAGGGCTTCATCGACTATTTGGGCAACAGGAAGCCATCGCCACAGCTTCTGTGATTATTGTGGTTGCCGGGATGGAAGGAGCACTGCCAAGCGTTGTGAGCGGGATGTGCAGTTGTCCCGTGGTGGCGGTACCAACCTCCATAGGGTATGGCACGAGTTTAGGAGGAATCACTGCCCTGTTCGGGATGCTTAACAGCTGTGCACCGGGTCTTGCCGTTGTAAATATTGACAACGGATTTGGGGCTGCCTGCCATGCATCTGCTATTAACATAAAAAATAGGTCTGAAACCTTGCAAGATTCAGGCAGTACAGTATAATCTCATAACTTTTATCCAATTAAATTATCTTCTAAAATCAACTAGTAACATTTTTTCTTTTAGGAACCTGAATGAACACATCATTAAAGTTGAAAATTCCTGCGCTTATTTTTCTAATTGCGCTCTCCATTGTTACCATTATTCCTTCTTTTTACAGCTCTACCCCGGACTGGTGGAAAAAATATATGGCCCCCGAAGGATTACGACTCGGCCTCGATCTTCAGGGAGGAATGCATCTTGTCCTGCGAGTTAATCTGGATAAAGCAGAGGAAGATTCCCTGGAACTTGCCGCCAATGAGCTAAAAGACCTCCTGAAAGAACAGGGCATAAGTGCAGTGCGGACAAAATCGGAAACCGGAGTTGTCCTTTTCACTCTGCCAAACTCCGGTGCAGTCGACACCGTGAACCAGGTAGTCAAGGATAGCTTTCCTGAGATCAACATTAAGGTGGATGCCAAGAAAGGCTCATTCCCTAAAATAACGATAACGCTTAAAAGCGATGAAATAGATTTTATCCGAACCCATGCTGTGGAACAGTCTCTTGAGATTATCAGAAACAGGATCGATCAGTTTGGTGTGGCAGAGCCAGTTATTATCCGGCAGGGTGAGGCAGAAATAGTCGTCCAGCTTCCCGGTGTAAAAGACCCGAAACGAGCGCTGAAACTCCTTGGGGAGACGGCCCAGCTTGAATTTAAACGAGTGGCGGATTCCGCCGGAATCAATATTGGTCTCCTGGCAGAAGAATCCCGTACAGCAGGCCAGTGGGACGGCGTCTGGTCCAGCCATGAAGAACTGGCCAAGCTGAACAAGGCCTTGCAAAACAGGCTGCCAGAAGACACTAAAATATATATAGAAAAAGATACCGACGCCACCAGTGGAAAAGAGATCATTCGCCCCATACTCCTTGACCAGCAAATCCTGATGACAGGAGAAATGGTCAAAAATGCCCAGGTTCGGATTTCAAACCAGTTTAACGAGCCCTATGTCTCCATTGATTTCACCTCAAAGGGCGGCAGGGTCTTTGCTAAACTCACTGAAGAAAACGTGGGTAAACGAATGGCCATTGTACTCGATGACGTAGTTCGTTCAGCCCCTGTAATTCGAGAAAAGATCCTTGGCGGCTCCGCCCAGATCAGTGGTAGCTTTACCCATGAAGAAGCAGCGGATCTTGCCATCGTCCTTCGTGTTGGTGCACTCCCTGCCCCCGTTGACATTATCCAAAATATGACCGTTGGCGCAAGTCTTGGTCAGGATTCAATTAATAAAGGAATGACATCCGGTGTTTTTGGCGCACTGATTGTTCTGGTATTTATGGCGATTTACTACAGACTTTCAGGTCTTATTGCCAACGTTGCTCTTATTCTGAATATTCTTTTTCTCTTCACAGGACTTGCCATACTCAATGCAACACTCACCCTCCCCGGTATTGCAGGTATCATTCTCTCCATCGGAATGGCAGTGGATGCCAATGTTCTGATCTTTGAACGAATGCGTGAAGAATACAGTCTCGGAAAATCTGTTAAATCCAGTGTGGACGGCGGTTTTAGTAAGGCCTTCTGGACGATTGTCGATTCCCAGGTTACAACACTTATCACCGCAATGGCCCTGTTTATGTTTGGAACAGGTCCTATCAAAGGGTTTGCGATCACCCTGTCACTTGGTATTATCTTTAACCTTTTCACCGCCCTCTTCTGTTCCAGATTAATATTTGACACCCTCTACTCCTTCCGTTCTCTGAAGAAGCTGAACTTCATGCAGTTTGTTAAAAAACCAAATCTGAACTTTATGGGAATACGCAATATTACCTTTGGAGTCTCTGGAGTCCTTGTTGCAGTCGGCCTCTTTGCCTTTATCCAGATCGCACGGGGTAACGCCAATATGGGTGTTGATTTCTCCGGTGGTTCGTTGCTGCAGTATAAAGCAACAGCTGATTTCACCATGAATGAAGTACGAACAGTTTTTGAAGCAAACGATCTCAAGAATGCAAACATCCAGGAAGTTGAAGGTGAACATCGCCTGATCGTTAAAATCAAGAAGTCAGAAGAAATCGTGACAGATCTCAGTGAACAGATCACATCACTTCTTGAAACCAATATGGCTGAAAAAGGTTTTGTTTTGGAGAGCCAATCTGAAATCGGCTCCTCGGTCAGTGCTGTGCTTAGAAACAAGGCCATCCAGGCAATCTTTATTTCGCTGCTTGGTGTTATCATTTACCTGGCCATGCGTTTTGATATCCGCTTTGGCCTTGCCGCAGCTATTGCCACCTTCCACGATGTTATTGTAGTCCTTGGTATCTGCTGGCTCTTAAATGTTGAAATCACCCTGTTGATAGTAACGGCGCTGCTTACCCTGGCAGGCTATTCACTGAATGACTCCGTTGTTGTATTTGATCGTATCCGTGAAAATATGCAAAAATCGGAAGGCCACTCGCTGCTGCAACAGATTAACAAAAGTATCAATGAAGTTATGAGCCGAACCTTTGTGACATCAATAACGACTGCCATGGTGCTCCTGTCACTCTTCTTTTTTGGTGGTTCAGTTATCCATGACTTTTCTCTGGCACTGCTTCTTGGCGTTATGGTTGGTACGTATTCATCAATCTTTATAGCAAGCCCTGTCCTCACCCTGTGGCCTGCAAAGAAGAACTAGAAGAATGAATCAACCGCAATTACCCGAACATGTCCGTCGGATAGAGACAGGTGAAACGTTCTGTTTCTCCTGTCACCCGAAGGTGGACTGCTTCACCGACTGCTGCAGACAGCTGGAGCTTGCCCTTACGCCTTATGATGTTCTGCGCCTGAAACAGGAGACAAAACTTGATTCCCGTAGCTTCCTTGATCGCTATGTAATTGAGGAGCAGGAAGCAGAAGATATCTTTCCCCGCTTGTATCTTACCATGGTAGATGATGGACAGGCATCCTGCGTCTTTGTCTCAGAAAAGGGTTGTACAGTTTACCCCGGCAGGCCCGGAGCATGCAGAGCCTACCCAATGGGAAGGGCTGCTATGCGCCGTGATGACAACAGTATTGATGAATTCTTTGTGCTTCTGAGCGAACCGCACTGCCATGGGTTTCAGGAAAAAGAAGAACAGACCACAGAACGCTACAGCACAGGACAAGGCCTGAAACACTATAACATCTTCAATGACAGGGTTGCCGCTCTGCTCCAGCATGAAAAAATCCGTCAGGGCATGCAGCTGACAAAACAGCAGACGAATCTCTTTGTTCTGGCGCTCTACGACCTGGATTCGTTCCGCAACCAGCTAGACCAAGAAATGCTGCCGCAACAGGATCACTATTCCGCACAACAGGAAGCCTGCACAGATGATGAACAACTCCTTCTTTTTGGAATAGAATGGCTGCAGGGAGTACTTTTCCAGTAATGAAACTTAAACTTGTTATTTTTGATTGCGACGGAGTAATGTTTGACTCCAAATTTGCCAATCAAACCTACTACAATCACCTCCTCGACCATTTTGGGTACCCTGTAATGGATGAAGAGGAACTCGAATACGTCCATATTCATAATGTAAACGAGTCAACACGCCATATTTTCCGCCACTATCCCGACCAGAATCTGCAGGACGTTGATGATTTTCGCCTGGAAACTGGCTATGCCCCTTTTTTACAGTATATGAAAATGGAAGAGGACCTGATTCAGTTTCTGGATATATGCAAGCCTCGCTACCAGCTCGCCGTCTCCACCAATCGAACCAATACCATGGAACCGATACTGGAAATTTTCAAACTCAATGATTATTTCGTCAAGGTGATGACAGCAGAGAATGCAAAACGACCCAAACCTGCCCCGGATGCATTACTGGAAATCCTGGATTTTTGTAACTGCAAGGCAGATGAAGCCATTTACATAGGCGACTCCATTATAGACCGCGAGCATTCAGCAGGATGCGGAATGCGCCTAATCGGCTTTAGAAATAAAAAACTTGCAGCAGAATATCACGTCAACAGTTTTATGGAAATCCTACAACTCCCACCTTTCCAAGAGTAATACTTCATATTTTTCCGACTTCCAGTCAAACACAACTCAATAAATGATTTCAGGTGGTGTAGATTTTAACGAACGCACATATCCGTAATAGTAGAGCTATACGAATATGTGCGTTCGTTAAAATATGCGCCACCTGGGATTATTTATCTTCCTCCCCAGATTCATCTACTCTTTTTATCCCTTCCATTAGTAGCATCATAAAATCACCAATCTCAGCAGCCTTCATCTCCTCAGGAGAAAGCCCGGTAGTAAACGTAAACGCCCCTCCTTCTCCTTCAACATATCAAATATAGCAGCCTGGTTACTCATATCCCGATACTGGGCATTAATAACACAGCCCTCACGAAAAGAGACCTTCGCCTCTCCCCGGGGAAGATCAAGGGAAAGCACTCCTGTTTTCTGATTCATATGAAAAATCTGAAAGAGTTCAGCAGGCGGCATCTCACGAATCCAGCCGCTCATACATGCATCAAATGTATCGAAATGACTGGCGTTGGATTCGGCTAGACGTTGGACCAGAATTTGAGCCATAAAGAGTTGCAACTCGGGGATACGACCAAGAAGTTTACTGAAGGCATCACCAGAAATTGACAGTACCTCTGCCTCTGTAATGGTCCTTACATCAGCACCAGCGACATCTCCTCCAAGATAGCTCATTTCACCGCAAATATCGCCAGGTCCTAGGTGAGCAATGGCTAGTGAATTATCACTCACCACAATATCGCCGGAAAGAATCAGGTATAAATAGAGACAATTTTTCCCCTTACTGATAAAAGTGGAATTAGCAGGCAATCGTTCCTTACGAAAACTACGGATAACACAGCACAAATCAGACTCTGGAATCGCCTGAATCATAGCGAAATCACGAATTTCTGTTAGCAATGCCTCATCTTCAGAGTCAAGAGGAGGATCTGAAGTCAGCAACCCATCCTGCCTGGCGGCCTCTTCTGAAATACGACTGAATTTAATAAGCCCTGTACAACCACTGCAACCATAAACCTTGCCATCGCTCTCTGCGTCGTCAAGACCACCATCGAGAAACTCAAAAAGAAGATTCGTCATTTCCCGCACAAGAATCAGACAGGTAGCTTTATTTTCCGGGCAGGAAAGAGCCTTTTCAGAAAGCGACAACAATTCCCCCTCTTCATACAGAGGACAATTATTGTCTGCAATAATCTTAAAATAAATTTTTAACTGTTTCATCACTTCCTACGTTACCACACCCACTGCATCTTGATGATAAAAAAATATTTTTTTATTATTGTAACAAATATTTTGTTTTACAAGAAGTTACTGCTATACTTACCTATCTATAAACTCATATATTGACTTATTACTATTCGTTAATTTAACAGGCTCAATCTGCCTTATTTTTACTTTATATGTCGGCAGTCCGCTATGAACAAAACCAGCAACCAACTTGACACCGTATTTCAGGAAGTAAATGAATATTTTTCGACTATTCCTACTATAGTCGTAACGCCAGGTGAAGGAAGTCCCCCTGAGCAGTACTCTATCAATTACCAGATCACCGGTGTTTGTAAGGAAAATGGCGGTGACGTCTTCAGTTGTGATAGCCATACCATTTCCGTCTCACTTCCGTTTGGTTTTCCTCATTTCCCACCAAACTGCCTTCCGGAGAGTTCCACATTCCACCCTGATTTCGACTCATCTGCTATCTGTATAGGCGATGCCTGGGAAGCAGACAAGTCCATAGTAAGCCTGATTCTCCATATTGGGAAGATGATTTCCGGTGAAATCTACTCCGAAAGCAATGCTTTTAATGAGGAAGCCTCGGACTGGTATAAAGATAACAGCGATCAACTCCCCTTCGATACTTCTGACTTTAAACAAGTTGCTCCCACCCCGGCACCTCAGGCTGAGCTCGAGGAAGACATTGATCTTGACGGTATGGACAGTGATCTTGATGGTATCGACACCCTTGATGACGATGACTTCGGCGTTTCCTTTTCACTTGAACAAGAAGCAGCACCAGTGGTTGAAATTGATACCGATCGTTTGCGGGTCATAGCAAAACAAAAAAGATTTCAAGCCCTTACCAGGGAACTTCAATCTATCCAAGGGGAATTTGAGGGACGACAGGAATTTGAAGAGCAAACCCAAATGGCCATGGATCAGGCCATGTCTCTGTATCACGAAGCTGACAACCTTGAACATCAGGGAAAACAGCAGGAAGCACTGGAAAAATATCTCACCATAGAAAACCTGGTTTCCGACTATCCAAAAATTCAGGAAGCAAAAGATCGTGTTCAGCAGGCATTTGACCTTCTGGGTGACTGGGTGAGTGGTGAAAACAATGATGAGGGTTTTGCACCAATCGAGACTGCCCTCTCTTCCAAATCAACTGATACGACGACCAGCGACACTACTCAGGAGAAGTTTTCAGCAGTATCTGCCACAAGAACCTTTTTCGAAGATACAAAAGCCGCGAGTAAAAAATGGCTGATATTTGCTCTTGGCGGAGGTTCCATTGCTCTTATCATAACTCTGATTTTCACCTATTTTTCACTGGGCTCAAGCCTTGAAAAAGCAGGTAACCGATTTGATGAGTGCAAAAGCCTTCTGGCTGCAAATAATTTTCGACAGGCTGAAGAAAAGTGCGATGAAGCTCTTAGCTTCACAGCCGACGTTAAGATAGTCAAACAGGATACCAAAGACACACTTGCCAGGGAAATACAACAGGTGCTGGCTTCGCCAAAACTTCGCCAGGGACTCGCAGGAAAAACTCTGCTTGATGGTAAGTATGTAACAACGTCTACTAGAGAACTCCTTTTGGCCTTTAAACAAGCCAAGAAAGATGGTGATCTCTTTTTTAAAAATGAACGATGGAGTGAATCAGCAAACAGCTATCGCAAAGCTCAGGATCTAGTTAAGGGCAAGGATATTATCGATGCCTCTTTACTTGCTGACATACACCAGAAGCTGCCGCGAGCCCAGTTTAACAGTATGATGCAGGCAGGAGAAAAATCACTGACTATATCCGATTGGGATGGTGCGAAAAAACATTTTGGCAAAGCTCTGACACTGGCTAAGGCAAACCCCAATGTACTTCCTGAAAATATTGCACAACTGGAACTCCTCTCCAACCAGGCAGAGTTTAACACCCTGCGCGACCAGGGGCACCAATCCTTCAGTGACGGAGACTGGGATACCGCGCTGAAAAATTATATCCTTGCCCTTGACCTTGTAGAAAAACTTGGTCTTTCTCAATCCGATGCGATATCCAGTCTGCACGAAAATATCGCAAAAACGAGAATCTACATGACCATAGAAAAGGGAAAAAAAGCCTTTGCCGCCTCAGAATGGGACGAGGTCGTGAGTCAGTATGAAAAAGCCATTATCCTTCTTGAGGAAAACTCCAAACTCTTAAGCCAGATCAATACTGAAGAAAGCCGCATTAAACTATCAAGAATAATGCTTCATGCTGAAATTATAAAAAACAAACAGAATGTAGCTCAGTCTCTTAAATCAGAAGATTTCGACTCTGTTATTGAGAAACTTGAATCCATTAAAAAGGCCATCACCAACAGCCAATTTGCCCAACAGGCTGAGTTCACAACTATTCTGACTGAAGTGAGTATTCAAATCAAGGATACAGAGAGGCAGTTGCTGCTTATCAACCTCACCACCTATCTGAAGGACAACTATGAGAAATTATTCTTAACACACTATCCGGCAGCAACCAGCTCTGCACTCAGTGCACCAGCCATTGAATACCTAAACACTATCGGCGACAAGCTTCTCTTCAGAATGCAATGCACTGAAACAACGGGAGGAAGGCCACTGCGTCTCCAGATGGACTATTTATATTCTCCAGTCAGCAAGCAGTGGAAGTTCTACGCTGAGGAATAGCGCTCCTAGCAGCATGAAATAATAAGTACTTCGGTTTTTAATGATTATGGTGGTGGTGATGGTGACCATGCCCGCTCTCTTCGGCTGGTCCTCCAGCCGCAGCAAGTGCTTCTTCCAGATGTTTTGTCACAAGCTCCATGGCGGCAAAAGCTGCCTTGAGATTTGTCTGTACGTCCCCCTGCTCCACCTGATCTGCCCATTTTGCACACTCTTCGGCATGTCCTTGATTATGCTCAACCCAGTGGGGCAGTAATACCTGTAATTTTTCCAGCTGATTCATTGTTCTCTACTCCTTCCTTTACTACTTATTTTCTTTTTGTTCCAAAAACACTTTTCCACCAAGGAAATCAATTGATTGCACCAAAACTCCAGGTACAAACTTTGGTTCCTCAAAAAATGTACTGACTTCAACTCCACCATCCTTTACTTCCAGTCGGGTAACACTTTCCATCACCAGTTCATCCTGTTCCTGTCCCCTGACCAGCACACTCATCTGACACATATTGTCTCCTTAAACCAAAAATCTAAACTCACCTTTTCCGAGTAGATCATGGAGATGAAGTATTCCTGTCATCTCCCCCTGCTCCCCAACAATCGGTAAGATTGTAATCTCGTGCTGCTGCATTATGCTTAGTGCATCAACTGCCTGCATACTACCACTAATGGTGATTGGACTTACAGTCATTAATTCACCGACCTTTATTCGTTCAAGATCGCCTAGCTCAGCAACTGCCCTTCTCACATCACCATCGGTTAAAATACCAAGAACCTTCGATTTATCATCAACAATCAAAACAGCACCCAGGTTTTCCCGGTTCAAAACAACCACAGACTCAGTAACCGTTGCCTCCCCGGAAACGCTTGGGACAGCCTCACCTTTCAGCATAACCTCGCTGACATTCACCTTTAACCGCTCTCCAAGACTTCCACCTGGGTGATTTTCACGAAAGTCCTCAGGCTGAAATTGTTTACGTCGCAGTAAAACAACAGCCAGGGCATCTCCCATGGCAAGGGTTGCCGTGGTACTTGTTGTCGGGGCCAAACCAAGAGGACAGGCTTCCTTGGGAATTTTAATATCAAGCACGATATCACTCGCACCTGCAAGTGTTGACTCTCTCCCTCCTGTCATGGCAATGATGGTAGTCCCTCTTTTTTTCAAACTCACCAGCAATGCATTTAATTCTGTAGTTTCACCGGAGTACGAAATAGCAATCACAACATCCGAGGAGGCGACCATTCCGAGATCACCATGCATTGCCTCAACCGGATGGAGAAAAAAGGAGGGCGTTCCCGTAGAATTAAAGGTTGCTGATATTTTCTGACCAATGATACCCGACTTCCCAATGCCGGTAATCACTACTCTGCTCTGACATGCCAGGATACTTTCCAAGGCCCTGTTAAATTCTTCGCCAATAGCTTCTCTTACAGCTGCAAGACCCTGCTCTTCAATAGCTAGCACTTCCCTTGCTTCCTCGATCGACATCGTTTCCTATGCTCCCGAATAATTTATTTTTGGCTCTTATAACTGCACCTGAATGGTGATCTTTGTAAAGTAATCACTGTTCTGAAATCGGCAATCTGCTTTTCCTTCGAAAGAGCTCTAATATTCTCGGTTTATCCTTGACATCGACAGGTTTCAGCGTCATATTGTTCTGTTATTATTTACACTAGATAGCCTGAAGCCCAAATACTTAAATATCCAAAAAACTTCATTGCTGCAGAACAGAAAAAATATTAGCGGAGACCCTCCATGTCAAATCATATGTTTACCTCTGAGTCCGTCTCAGAGGGACACCCAGATAAGGTAGCTGATCAGATATCAGACGCCATTCTTGATTCCATTCTCACCCTTGATCCTGCAGGACGCGTTGCCTGCGAAACTATGGTTACCACAGGTATGGCAGTTATTGCCGGTGAAATAACCACCAGTGCCTGGGTTGATATGCCTGAAGTAGTACGAAACACGATTAAATCCATTGGATACAATTCATCCGAAATGGGATTTGACTGGCAATCCTGTGCCGTACTCACCTCAATTGATAAGCAGTCCGCTGATATTGCTATTGGCGTTGATGAAGGCAGCGGCATGGACCTTGATCAGGGAGCTGGCGACCAGGGCCTTATGTTTGGCTACGCCTGCGACGAAACCCGCGTGCTGATGCCCATGCCAATTACCTACTCCCACAGACTTGTAAAATGCCAGGCCGATGTACGTAAAGCTGGAGATCTTTCCTGGCTTCGTCCAGACGCTAAAAGTCAAGTTACCATAGAGTATGAAAACAACAAACCAAAGCGTATAGAAGCTGTTGTCCTTTCAACTCAACACGATGAATCAGTTAGCCATAAAGACCTCAAGGAAGGAGTTATGGAATTGATTATTAAACCAACCCTGCCAGCAGATATGGTTGATAAAAACACTAAATATTTTATCAATCCCACAGGCCGCTTTGTTATTGGCGGACCCGTTGGTGATTGTGGCCTTACCGGTCGTAAAATCATTGTTGATACCTATGGCGGCAAAGGTTCACATGGTGGTGGCGCCTTTTCCGGAAAGGATCCTTCAAAAGTTGACAGATCATCTGCTTATATGGGTCGTTACGTTGCTAAAAATATCGTCGCTGCCGGGATTGCCACTGAACTTGAAGTACAGATTGCTTATGCAATCGGTATCTCACAGCCCGTATCAATTAATGTAAACAGCTTTGGGACAGGTCAAATTGACGATGATGCAATTATTGCTTTGATTGGTCGTAACTTTGATCTTCGCCCTAAAGCAATCGTCCAGCAACTCAACTTATTGCGCCCAATTTACCAGGCGACTGCTGCCTACGGTCACTTTGGACGTGAGCTCGATGATTTCACCTGGGAGCGCACCGATAAAGCCGAAATTCTTAAGAGTGATGCTGGTCTCTAGACAGAGCTTCAAATACTGAGCAATCAACCCATCTGCCACTACGGTAGATGGGTATTTCTTTTTTACAAACACACAAAAGGATACACTAATGAGCGATTATAAAGTTGCCGACATGTCTCTTGCAAAATGGGGACGCGAAGAAGTAAAAATTGCAGAAACAGAAATGCCTGGTCTTATGGCACTCCGTGAAGAATTCAAAGACTCTCAGCCATTAAAAGGTGCCCGTATTGCCGGTTGTCTCCATATGACTATCCAGACAGCTGTTCTAATGGAAACCCTGGTTGATCTTGGCGCTGAAGTTCGCTGGTCATCCTGTAATATTTTCTCCACCCAGGATCATGCAGCTGCTGCCATGGCTGAAGCCGGTATCCCTACATTTGCCTGGAAAGGTGAAAACGAAGAGGAATTCTGGTGGTGCATCGACCAGACCATTTTTGGACCCGATGGATGGCGCCCTAACATGATCCTTGACGATGGTGGAGATCTCACCCTTATTATGCACGACAAATATAAGGATGAAATGAAAGAGATCAAAGGTATCTCTGAAGAAACCACCACCGGAGTTCATCGCCTTAACGAGATGGCCCGTGATGGGAAGTTGATGTGTCCTGCCTTTAACGTGAATGACTCCGTTACCAAATCAAAATTTGACAACCTCTACGGTTGCCGTGAATCATTACTCGATGGTATTAAACGCGCAACCGATGTTATGATCGCCGGAAAAAAAGCTGTCGTTGTTGGCTATGGCGATGTTGGTAAGGGATGTGCCCAGGCACTTCGTGGAATGGGTGCCACTGTATACGTAACAGAAGTTGATCCAATATGTGCACTCCAGGCTTCCATGGAAGGCTATCAGGTTGTTACCATGGACGAGATCGCGCCACGCGGCAATATCTATGTAACCTGTACTGGCAATCTTAACGTTATCACCAGAGCCCATATGGAGCAAATGCCCAATGAAGCTATCGTTTGTAACATTGGACACTTTGATTCAGAGATTGATATTGCAGGAATCAGAGACCTTCCATGGGAAAACATTAAGCCTCAGGTAGACCATGTTGTATTCCCCGATGGAAAGAAAATTATAATTCTAGCGGAAGGCCGTCTTGTCAATCTCGGTTGTGCTACGGGCCACCCAAGCTTTGTTATGAGTAACTCTTTCACCAATCAGGTTCTAGCTCAAATCGAATTATGGAAGAGAGCAGACAAATATGACAATAAGGTTTACTTCCTGCCAAAACATCTTGATGAGAAAGTTGCACGACTGCATCTCGAAAAGATTGGAGTACACCTTACAACCTTAAGTAAAGTACAGGCTGATTATATCGGTGTACCAGTTGAAGGCCCATACAAACCTGAATACTACAGATACTAAGAAAGCAGAAGAGTTGTACTATCAAATTAACTCCATGGAGCACTTGCTTCCATGGGGTTAATTCCAAATTATTTATCCGGTAATTATTCGTTACTTTGCAAGTTGGACATCTCCAGAGAGAATCTCATACACCCTGCCGCTTTTATCTTTTGCCAGCAGTTGTCCATTCTTATCAGGCCCCATCCCAATCGCAGTAATCAATTTCTTTTCACGGGTCACCCACTGCATTTCTTTTCCAAGAAGAACATCCTTCCTCCGCCATTTCTCAAGAATAGGTGAGAAACCATCGGTTTCATGAATATGGAGATGATGCAATAGCGCCCTATGTATTTTTCCGTACAATTGAGTTATATCGAGAATTCCAGAACCAAGAATAAAGAGGGATGTTGCTTTTGCTTGAAGTTCTAGAGGAAACATATCCATGGGTGTATTCACATTCAATCCTATCCCCACCACAACAAAAGAATCCTCACTTTCATTATGTGGTGATGAAGACTCAACAAGAATCCCACCACATTTTTTCCCTTCCGAATACAGATCATTGGGCCACTTCAGCCCGAATGAGACCTCAGGAAGTAACAATTCAACAACAGAACAAAGAGCCAGACCTGCAGTGAGTGTAAGTTTGGGAAATTCAGAAAAAGGGAGATCAGGACGTAAAACAATAGAACAGTAGAGCCCACTGGCAACGGGAGAGACCCATGCTTTACCAAGTCGACCTTTGCCTGCAAACTGGGTATCCGCAAGAACACCAAAACCATGCTCAACTCCTTTTGAGGCGAGCCGGTAGGCATCATCATTGGTGGATTCAGTACTTGTCAAACGGAGTAGATTATCCATAAACACAAAAAGGTACATAACTCAAGAGAGTCATGTACCTTTCCTCAAAAACATACGAATGAAACAGAGTCTAGTTCACTCCGTCTTCACCCTCTTCATTTTTGATACGATCTGGACGGGCATACATGGTGGTGGAACCGGAAGACCAGAACATCAACTCTCCCTCCATTACCAGTGCATTTGCGAGATTTTTAATTTGGCGAGGCTTAGTATCAGGATCGCATTTATAGAAATCTTTAATATAAAGCTGTGGTTTCGGGGCTTTTTTGGCCTTTTCAACTATTGCAGCTTTAATTTCTTCATCAGTCATTCCCATAACACATGCTCCTTATAGATAGTGTGTCAGGCAAGTGGCCAAAAAGCGCAGTCGGTCACCGAAGTTTCCGACTGCTGCTATTAGTCAATTACTTGATAGCGTTGGTGTACTTAAACTGAGTGGTTGTACGCCAGGTATCATAAGCCAGACGATAGTCATCGACGGACTTAATGGTGAAGGGGATGTCACATTTTTCAAAGAACTTCTCCCAACCAATACGCTCAGCCCACTCGCCGATACGCTCGTATTTCTTAGCATCTCCTGCATATACTTCTACGATATTCTTTACTGCGGCAACGGTCTCAGGCCAGCGTGGCGGAGTGTTGGGCAGGAATGGAATAACGAGCTTGGAGAATTTCGGTGCCGATCTGGAGTTGGAAACCTTACCACCAACGAGGATAGCAATTCCGTCACCATCTGGATCAGCAAGAGGCATTGCAGGACACATGGTATAACAGTTACCACAGAACATACAACGATCAACATTAACCTTAACAGTCTTGATCTCTTTTCCGTCAATCTCTGTTTTAGCAGGCTTAACAGCTCCGAGAGGACAAGAAGCGATGGCAAGAGGAAGCTCACAAACACCGGTGATACGAGTATGATCGATCATAGGTGGCTTACGATGAACACCAAGGATGGCGATATCGGAAGCATGTACAGCTCCACACATGTTCAAACAACAGGCAAGTGCAATACGAACCTGTGCAGGAAGCTTCATGGTTACAAAGTAATCGAACAGCTCATCCATAACGGCTTTAACAACACCGGATGCATCAGTTGCAGGAGTATGACAATGTACCCAACCCTGAGTATGAACGATATTGGTAATACCAGCACCGGTTCCGCCTACTGGGAACTTGTTGCCGCGTGAAGCCAGATCGTCAAGCAGAGGCTGAACTTTAGCTTTATCATCTACCATGAACTCAACGTTATTTCTGGTAGTGAAACGCAGGAAACCGTCACAATGCGCATCTGCAACATCACACATCTCATAAATAAGCTGTGTGGAGATTAAACGGGCAGCACCGACACGGATGGTCCAGCACTCGTCTCCAGACTCAGCTTTATGAACAAGAACACCCGGCTGGGTGATTTCATGCCACAACCATTTCCCTTTGTTTTTTGCAATAACTGGGGGATGGAATTTTGAATAATGTGGGGGACCAATGTCTGTAATCCTGTCCGCCATGGGATTTTTGGGATCGTAACCCATATTTATATCCTCCTAAAATATGTACTCGAGTTTAAACATTCAACTCGATTAATTTTCTTATGCTGCGTGACGTTTACGGAATGCAACAACATCACGTTCGAAACCACCAGGAACTTCCTCATCACTCCAGAAGACGTATGGGTTTGAACGAGGCTCTTTAACCATCTGTGGAATTGGATCAAGACCCATAACCTTAATAAAGGTAGGCAGTCCAACACGCTGCATGGTTTCACCAACACGCTCACGGTTTTTACCAACTTCCATCCACCAGTCCCAAACGTTCTCGATAACATCGATTACGTTCTCAAACTCGTTTTCAGCAGAAACTTTGATAAAAGGAATAATGAGAGTTGCAAACTGAGCACCATCAAGGATAGGAGCTTTTGCACCCATACAGATGGAAGCACCCTGATCTGCACCTGGACGCAATGCACGAGGCATAACGTTGATACAATGCATACAACGGGTACACTCAGCGTCGTCGATTTTCAGCTCGTCGCCTTCCATCCACATACATTCGGTGGGGCAAAGATCAATAACTTCAGCCTGGATATCAAACGCACCCCAGTCACCACCAGCATGAGCACCACCATTAGAGGCGATGTTACCAGCGACATACTCTTTTACAGAGGCCTGATCGATACGGATATTGTCTCTCCAGGTTCCGATAACAGCGAAGTCAGAACGGGCAAGAGCAGCAACACAGTCGTTGGCACAGCCGGAGAATTTGAATTTAAACTTGTAAGGAAAAGCAGGACGATGAATCTCATCCTGATAATGCATGGTCAGATGATGACACGCTTCTTCTGTATCAAAACATGACCACTCGCAGCGAGACTGTCCAAGACAGTTAGCAGGAGTACGAAGGTTGGATCCGGAACCACCAAGATCCTGTCCCATTTGGTGGGTCAGATCCCAGAAGAAAGGCTCAAGAGCCTCAGTACGACAACCAAGGAGAATAATATCACCAGTGGAACCATGCATGTTGGTCATACCGGAACCATGTTTGTCCCAGAGAGCCATAAGTTCACGAAGATTCGCAGTGGAATAGTACTTGGATGCTGGCTGATTTACACGAACGGTATGGAAGTGTTCAACGCCAGGGAACTGCTTAGGAACGTCGGAATAACGACCAACAATACCACCACCATATCCGAATACACCAACGATTCCGCCGTGTTTCCAATGGGTGATCTTATCTTTGAAAGACAGCTCGAGCTGACCAAGAATATCCCAACAATCGGGGTTTACCTCAGCCTGACGCTTAATGTCGGAAACGAAGCTTGGCCACGGGCCATTTTCAAGCTCATCCAACAGGGGTGTATCATGCTTTGCCATGAATTTTCCTCCTTAAAATTACTGTTATACTTCAACCTTTACCAGAATATACACATCAAAAGCGTTTGCTTCAAAAACTGACAGTCAGAGTATGAAACCGTTCGTCCCCTGCTGCCTGATTTCTTACCAACACTCTTGATAAAAACAGCAGACTATGAAACGTACACTATTGAATAGTCATTCAGCGTGGGAGAATATCTCTGAACGTGTCCTTTGTCAACAAAAAACGCAACGGATTGATCTGAAAACTGAATGAATATTCATTTTATTAAATGAAAAGCCTTACTTTATCCCTGCCACTGTCAGAAACGTCTCTGCAACCGTTTTCCCACCACTTCCCCCTGCCATGGCATCCAGGATTTCTCCGGCCAAAACCTTGCCGAGCTGTACTCCTTCCTGATCAAAAGAATTTACATTCCAGCAGAAACCCTGAAAAACAATTTTTGCTTCATAGAGGGCAAGAAGTGCTCCCATGCTTTGTGGAGTGAGTTTTTCCCCAATTAGAAGCGAATTTGGACGATTTCCGGAAAACCGTTTATTAGGGTTTGTATCTTTTTTTCCAATGGCAAGAGCAAGCGATTGAGCAAGAAGATTAGCCACTAATTTCTGCTGGGAGCTGCTCCCCTCAAAAACAATATCCCGGCCCCGCTGACTTTTTCTAAACCCGATAAATTCCACTGCAACACGCTCAGTCCCCTGATGCAGCAGCTGATAAAAGGCGTGCTGTCCGTTTGTACCGGGTTCACCCCAGACAATTGGGCCACTTTTTTGAATTACAGAATCGCCGTTACGCTGGACAGATTTCCCATTGGATTCCATATCACACTGTTGAAGATGCGCCGGGAAACGATTTAAGCCCTGGCTGTATGGCAAAACAGCAACACTTTCCATGGAAAGAAAATTATGGTTCCAGACACCAAGCATGGCAAGTAAAAGGGGAATATTGCAGCGAATATCCTTTTCCATTGCAGCCTCATCCATCGACCAGGCCCCTTTCAAAAATTCCAGCACCTGCTCATAGCCAAGGGCAAAGCTCAACATCACCGCGCCCACCATTGACGTTGAACTGAAACGCCCACCGATATAGTCATACATATAAAATGAGCGCAGATAGCGCTCAGGGTTATCTATGGGACTCGCCTCACCCGTTACCGCCAGACAATGACGTGATGGATCAAGTCCCGCCGCTTCTAAAGCCGCCCGAACTAAACTTTCATTCGATAATGTCTCCAGAGTGGTGCCACTTTTCGACACCACCAACACAAGAGAGCGAGACAGATCGACCCGTTCAAGAACCGCCGCAGAATCATCGGGATCAACATTTGATATAAAAAAGACCTTTCGATCGTTTTTACCGTATGCCTTTAATGCTTCATACATTGATCGCGGACCCAAATCCGAGCCGCCGATTCCCACATGAATCAGGCTGGTAAATGTTTTCCCATCTGCGTTTACTATCTTTCCCTGATCGATTACCGATAAAAATGATTTTAATTTTTCAAGTTCTTGTTTTGCCTGAGTAGAGGCGTCAGGATGGGCAGGGGTGTTCGAAAAAATATCACGGCAGGCGGTATGCAGGACCTGACGTTCTTCAGACGGGTAGCCCTCGATCCGATTCAGAACAACTCCTGCCCGCATCTCCCCAAACTGCTCAACGAGTGCACACTCATCGGCAAGAGATTGCAGGCAATCCAGTACTTCAGGTGTCACTCGCTGACACCCATAGAGCAGGTCAAAGTCCGTCCCCTTACACACAAGGGACTCAAGACGGCCAGGATTGAGGACACCCTGCCCTGTCAAATCAAAAGGATCTTTTGCAAGGCGTACCAGGTCTGTATATGCCTGACATGTATGGATGGATTTTCGCTGCTTTGTCATAAGGTTTCTTTCAGCCTCGTTTTGCTTTACCAGCCTCTGCAAGTTTACGCATTTCAGCAATTATCGGCGCATATTCATTACAACCATAGATTGCAGAACCTGCGACAAAAACATTTGCTCCCGCCTCAGCCACCCGTTCAATGGTGTTGGGACCAATGCCGCCATCTATTTCAATACCAACCGTAAGGCCAAGAGCATCAATTCTCTTTTTTAAGGTATCTGTTTTAGAAAGAGTCGACTCAATAAAAGATTGGCCACCAAATCCGGGATTCACACTCATCAGCATTACCAGATCCAGGTCCTCAAGGACATAATCAAGTGTCGCCAACGATGTGGCAGGATTCAGCACTGCACCGGCCTTCTTCCCAAGTTCCTTGATTCGACCAATAGTTCGATGCAGGTGAGTACAGGCTTCCACATGAACAGTTATCCAGTCAGCACCTGCTGCCGCAAAATCATCAATATAACTATCTGCATCTGTTATCATCAGATGAACATCCAGTATTTTATCAGTCGCTTTCCGGGCTGCTTTTACCACCAGAGGCCCAATCGTGATATTAGGAACAAAATGACCATCCATAACATCAATATGAATAATTTCTGCCCCTGCCTCATCAACAGCTGCTATTTCTTCACCCAGACGGGTAAAATCTGCAGACAAAATGGATGGAGCGAATTGAATATCAAGCATAGTTTTCCTCTGTATATTTCTATTTGTTTAGTGTGATTGACTCCCCGACGTATTCAGCAAATAACACATATATCCAGTTTTCCCAACAATGCATACTCAAAACGGACAGGGTGATCACCACTACGCAATACGTCGTATCTCATCGCCGGGCAATATCTCTATCAAACCTTCAAGCTCAAGTAAAAGCAACAACTCGGTTACTTTTGCAGGCCCAAGGCCAGAGTCTGCTATTATTTCATTACGTGATTGAGAATACACTTCAAGATTTTCCAATAAGTCACGGGCGTCTGGATCGATCGTAGCATCAATAGCTAGTGATTTTTTATTAACAACGGATTCTCCTGGACCACAACCAAGTTCAAGCAGTATATCATCCACAGACTGTACAAGTGTTGCCCCCTGCTGCAGCAGCCAGTGAGCCCCCGAACTTTTAAAGGAATCAATCTGTCCGGGGACCGCAAAAACTTCACGCCCCTCATCAAGTGCCATTTCGGCAGTGATAAGAGACCCCGATTTTCGTGCAGCCTCCACCACTACAACACCTTTGCTTAACCCGGAAATGATCCGGTTTCTGGCAGGAAAACGAAATCCGTCCGGTTTAGTCCCTAAAGGATACTCAGAAACAAGAAGTCCCTCTTTACGAATCTCATCATACAAACAACGATTCTGGGCAGGATATACGACATCAAGCCCACAGCCAAGCACTCCAATGGTTGCGCCCTTTACCGATAATGCACCCCGGTGCGCCTCACTATCAATACCGGCTGCGAGTCCTGAAACCACTGTTATGCCAGCAGACGCCAGACCCTGTGCCAGCAACAAGCTGCTACGTTTCCCATATGCAGTCGCGGCACGCGACCCAACCATGGCAAGGCAGGGCGAGTCCAAAAGCTCAACACGCCCCTGAACATAGAGCACAGGCGGTGGATCAGCGATCTCTTTTAATGACTGAGGATAACGAGCATCATCCAGGCCAACAGCATCGGCACCACCGCCATGCAGTCGATTGAGAAGAAGTTTTGCTTTATCACGAAGGGGAGCAGGATTGGTTAGAGCTAAACATACATTTTTTCGGACTCCACAGTCAGTAAGAGCCTGTTTATCGGCCAGAAACGCTGCCCGAGGACTCCCAAAGTGGCGAATCAACTGCAGAATCCCCTTGCTCCCAAGCCCAGGAACAAAGCTCAAGGCCATCCAATCAATTACGGAGAGCTGCGACATAAGATTATCCAGAAGCTTGTCAGAGAAAAAGATTTTTAGAGGCTTATGCTTCGACTACCTATTCAAAATCGAAGAATTTCCAAAAAAAAATCCCGGACCAAAGCCCGGGAAGATAAAAAAAACACGCCACATATCAAATCAATCAATCATAAAGACACGTAACTCATCCACTCGAGAAGGATGCTTCAGTTTCTTTATAGCCTGGGCCTCTATCTGGCGGATACGCTCTCTTGTTACAGCAAAACACTTCCCGACCTCTTCCAGCGTATGGTCACATCCGACATCGATGCCATATCGCATCCGCACAACTTTCGCTTCACGAGGGGAGAGGGAGGACATTACCTTACAAAGACACTCCTTCAAACTCTCCACCATGGATGCATCGTGGGGACCAAGGGTCGAACAATCTTCAATAAAATCACCAAGAAAGGTTTCTTCATCGTCACCCACAGGGGTATCAAGCGAGATGGCATCCTTGGCAGTTTTCAGAGCAGCTTTCACTTTACTGACATCTGTTCCAAGCTGCTCAGCCATCTCCTCAGGTGTAGGCTCCCGATTTTCTTCACGGATAAAATCTTTGGAAACCCTGAGAAGACGATTTATGGTCTCTATCATATGAACAGGAAGACGGATTGTTCGCCCCTGGTCAGCAATACCACGAGTAATGGATTGACGAATCCACCAGGTCGCATAGGTACTGAACTTATAGCCACGATGATAATCAAACTTATCTACGGCCTTCATTAAACCGATATTACCTTCCTGAATAAGATCGGGAAACTGCAGGCCCCGATTCACAAATTTTTTGGAGATTGAGATTACCAGACGAAGATTGGCACGAACAAGTGACTCTTTGGCATGTTTATTAATGTCACGGCCCGCCTCAATTGCATGAACAACAGCATTCAGAGCACGATAACCAAAACCAAGTCCCTCCTTCATCTGCATACCCATATGAAACTCAAGTTCTGCAGGAGTCATCTCGGGCAGCCCGCCTTCAGCAGCTGCGAGTTTCTGAGCCTTTACAACCTCAACCCGTACCCGCCTGAAACGTCTGGATAAATCTTTTAAGTTGGAAGCAACGCCATTAATGCAGCGGGTGCATATGATCCGGTCGCTAAACAGAGCTGCAATATCGGCACAAAGTACCATCATTTTTTTATTTATCTGCTCTGCTTTCTTTACATCTTCGGTGCGACTCGTTAATTCATCCTGCAAAACTTTACGCTTTTCTTCAATTTCAAGAGCCTTATCAACTTTGGTAAGAAAGCGTGCTTTTTCCTTCTCAACAACGGCGGTTTGAGTATCCTGAATACCACGAACAATATTAAAAATCTTAATTGTATCCTTGCGCAGCTCTACTGCAATCTCTTCGAGTGCCGAGATGGCAAGTGGTGTGGAGAGGACAGCGCTCTGGACACGAAGCAACCCCTCTTCCATCATCCGGGCAAGCTCAAGCTCTTCTTCATGACTGAGCAGAGTGAGTGTTCCCATTTCACGAAGGTAAATGGACATTGGATCAACCGCATGATCACTATTGCGCTTGGAACTTCTGGCAAGACGACGCTGACCGTTCCTCCGATCCGAAAAAAAGCCATGGCGCCGATCGCCAACCTTTGGATTTCTACGATCCTCATCTACTCCATCGGGAAACCCGACAGATTGCACTTTTTCTCCCGACTCAAAAATACCCGTCAGGTCCAGCACCTTATCATCTGTCTGATCCGCGCCACCTTCCTTCACCTGGCCATCTTCAACCATTCATTTCCCTCCGGTCTCCCAACCTGTTTCTGCAAAAAGCAGAAGACGGTTTCACCGCCATACTACAATTGACTATCCTTTTCTCCGCTTGTACAATATCGTAATTTAAAATGATATTCAATCATTTCAAGTTAAATAATTAAAAAAAAAGGAAATTTACCCTCGTTTTGCCAATTTAACGAAGAGAAGCAACAACAAAAAGAACACAACTCCAGCTTGTTAGGAAAAACAGTCCTCTTTCTAAAATAAACCAGAGCAATATCTTCAAAAAAGAGCGTACAATAGTATACTTAAACAGATTCCAGGAAACATTTTCACAAACCGACCAAAAGGCCTAATATCATTCACCTATGGAGGTTGCTTGCTGACGGATTTCCTGAAGTCGATTATCCACACCCACCTTTGTCAACACCAACTGCTCCAACTCTTCCTGATTATTCTGTGACGCACACTTTCGTATCTTATCAAGGAGTTCCTTCGATTCTCGCAGCAAACGTTCTCTCTCCAGCCAGGTAAGCAGTTCCTGCAATTCTTTATCCGTTCCCTGGTACCCCAGATCACTATCCCCCGGAGAAGACTTCAAGAGAATGTCAGAGACCAGTACCCGCTCTCCTCCCTTTGGCAATTTCCCCAATAACTCCTCAGGTTCAACACCACCTGGCTGCTTGAGCAACACCAGCAGCTGCAGCAGCAAAACTTCACCAATGGTTCCGCCAAGACACTCTCTCAAACCGGCTTTTTCAAGCGCAGGGGCAGAATCCGGATACAATACCATATGTGTAACGAGACGTTTCTGTGATGGCGATAAGGGAATCAATCTTTCGGGCGGACGCTCCCGCACCCGCTCTTCCACGGGAAGCGGTATGGGGCTCTCGATCCGCGGCATGGAGGCACCGAGTTCTTCTGCACTGATACCTATTGTTTTACTGAAATGTGAAAGCATAAGTGAACGCTGCAGAGTTGATGTAGCGGCTTTTATCAGAGGCTGCAGTTCTGCTATGATCTTCGTTTTTCCATCAAGTGTCAGACCATATTCATCAACAAGCTGCTGTAGCGCAAATTCCGGTAGCGGCAGGGCGTGCTCAAGCAGCGCATTCAATGCATTCAGCCCTTCTTCCTGAACAAAAGTATCAGGATCATGTTCCGCGGGAAGAAGGGCCACCTTACCAGCCACCTGTTCACTCAGAAACAGTGGCACAGCACGCATTGCAGCCTTCACCCCTGCCGCATCGCCATCGAAAAGCAGAATACATTCATCTGAAAAACTCTTCAAAAGCTTGAGTTGCTGGGTGGTCAGTGCCGTTCCAAGTGGTGCCACCACATTTGGACAGCCATGGACCACAAGCGACACCAGATCAAAATTCCCCTCCACCAGTATGGCCTGTTTACGGCGTCTGATCTCATCACCCTGCTGATACAGACCAAGAAGAGAGGCCGATTTGTTAAAAATGAGACTTTCCGGAGAATTCATATATTTTGGCTGGCCCTCTCCAATAATACGACCACCAAACCCAATAACCCGTCCCCGCCGATCATAGATCGGGAAAAGGACCCTGTCTCGAAAACGGTCATAGGTTCCACCACTTTCTTTTTCAACAAGAAGGCCCACCTCAACAGCAGCCTTTTGTTCTTCTTTACTGAGTTGTGCTCCCAGGAAATTCCAGCCTCCACTTTCAGGGGATGGAGCATAACCAAGCCCGAATAGTTCCTGTGTCGCAGGTGGGATTTTTCGTTTCTCAAGATACTTTCTGGCGCCATCCGCCTGTGAAGATTTCACCAGAGTCCTACGATAAATCTCTACGGCTTTCTCGTTCACCGCATACATTAGTTTACGTTTCTGATTCTTTTCACGTTCCTGAGGAGATTGCGGACGTTCTGGAATATCAACATTATAACGCCTGGCCAGCTCTTTCATGGCCGTTGGAAAATCAAGATTGTGATACTTCATCTGGAACTCGAAAACATCCCCGGAGGCCCCACAGCCAAAACAGTGATAGAACTGTTGACCGGGATGTACGGAAAACGAGGGTGTCTTCTCATTATGAAATGGACAGCAGCCAAGAAAACGAACCCCAGCCCGCTTCAGTTCCACACATTCCCCTATAACCTGTACGATATCCGCCTGTTCTTTGATTCTAGCCGGCAAATCATCGTTCAAATTCGAGTACCCCATATATGTTCCCTATAAATTAATGTACCTATCCAGCTACAGTTCAGTGTTTTGCAAATTAGCAGGTACTCGCTGAATAATTACTAAATAATAATGCACGCAATTCCGAGACACGCTATAATCACCTGAGAGTAAGCCACTGTCAAGCAGATACACAAGCTTCCCATTCTAAGTGAGGTATGCCATGGAAGATTTTGCCCAAACTCTGGCCTTTGAGGTCAAAAAAGATATCGCTGAACGCTATTTTGGTTTCCGAAAAATCATAGAAGAGGATTCAAACGATTACCAGAAGGAAATCATCGAATCCACTCTTGTCCTGGAAACTAAAATTGGATTTGACCTACTCCGCATTTACGCACTCCTTCAAGAAGATTCGCTTATCAAAGAATTCTACACCCTCACAAATCTTGGTGATGTCCTCTTTTTTGATTCCTATATAAGCACCTCCCAAAGCATTCGCAAACGGCTTTTTCAGGATCAGGATATTCACGGCTTTTTCCGACAATCACGCTTCAGCAATATGTTTTTTGATACCTACGACTCCCTTCGCAACCATGTGGACGACTATCGTGACCGTATTGCCATGCTTGCAGAAGATCGTGAAGTCATTGAAGAAGAGATCAAACTCTTTTATCAAAAAAATGATATCAGTGGCATTATGCTCTTTCTCCGCAACCTTGACGGCGATTCCGGTACATCGGGTACCATGTCCGGAAGCATCGAAGGAGGTGGGACCATCACCATGGAAGAGAAGATGCGCCTTCATGCACCACAGCCCGTGGAAAAATTTCTCCCGGTTCTACGAGAACTCCCCGATTCATCATCCATCAAGCAAGAGCTCAAAGCCCTGGTGAATCAGGCCCTTGAGAAACAGCCGGAACTTGACCTGAAAGAATTATAGCAACATCGATCCATCTTGACAGGAATCACTCCATCATTACTGTATGAGCTGAACAAAAGGGGAGAACAGTAAAAAAACCCTTGGAGGTAAAATGACAAGTATGATTAAAACGGGCATGCTGATGGCTGCCCTCACAGCTGTTTTTATGGTGGCAGGACAAGCACTAGGCGGCAACAGTGGCATGATACTGGCCCTGCTGATAGCGTTTGGAATGAATTTTTTCGCCTACTGGTTCAGTGACAAAGCTGTTCTGAAGATGAGTGGGGCCAGAGAAGTCTCTTCCTCTGAAGCACCTGAGCTGTACAGAATGGTAGCAAGTCTTGCACAACGAGCTGAACTTCCCGTGCCACGTATTTTTATAATGCATCAGGATACTCCAAATGCATTTGCCACGGGAAGGAATCCAGAGCATGCGGCTGTAGCTGTAACCACGGGCCTTATGAACATCCTCAAACCGGATGAACTAGAAGGAGTGCTGGCTCATGAACTCGCTCATATCAAAAACCGAGACATCCTGATCAGTACCATTGCTGCGACCATGGCCGGTGCTATCAGTACCATGGCATCCATGGCCCAATGGGCAATGATTTTCGGCGGTGGCAGATCGGACGAGAACGACAGAGGCGGTGGCATTATCGGAACCATCGCCATGATGATCCTGGCACCAATTGGTGCATCCCTTATCCAGATGGCAGTTTCCAGAAGCCGTGAATATCAGGCCGATGCCACAGGTGCTACCATATGTGGCCGTCCCCGTTCCTTAGCTTCGGCACTGCAGCAACTCGAGATATTCAACAGAAGACGTCCCATGGACGTTAATCCGGCAACAGCGCAAATGTACATTGTCAATCCATTGTCCGGCGGACAACTTGCAAAACTTTTTTCCACTCATCCGCCGATGCAGGAACGCATCAAACGCCTGGGCGCAATGTAATCAGATCACACCCTTCACCCAATCACAAATAACAATCCGGTACCTTTCCATGATTACTGGATTGTTATTTGGGCATCAGCTCGGTTCTTTCCATTTGCTTTTTTCCAGTCGCTCCCCATATAATTCGAATAGCACCTCTTACTGTTAAAGCATCCTTTTCATTAAACAGCAATTATCATGAGTGAAACATTCATCATAGCATCACCAGATTCAGATGAAGCCAACTCTCTTGCCGGACAGGTAGTTGCAATTTCGGAAGAGTTCGTTGTGCTTATAGCTGAAACTGCCGAAAAACTGCAAACTTTCTGCAGGGAATATGGCTGTGCTATGCTCTTGACAAACTACTCATTCTATCAGGATAACGCAGCCAGCATCTCTCTACCTGAAGATGCTATTATTCTGTTTCAGACCTCTCCTGCCGAAACGGAAGAACTGGCAGGACAGCTCGGCCGCCTCGTCACTATTTGTGATTTTATTCCCCGACAAATTTCCCAGACACTGCTACAACAAAAACTACTCTTTCTTCTTCGGCAGCGTAGCATCATCCGCGACCATATCAGCCTTCAAACCCTGCACAGTAATCTCCTAACAAAACTTAAAAATACTGAGTACGCACTAAATCTACAGCACCATCATCTCGACATTCTGACAGAACGTGACGGGCTCACCGGGCTTTACAACCGCAAACACCTCACAACGGTATTAAAAAATGAATTTCACTCTGCCAGGGAATACGGAAAAGAATTCTGCCTCTTACTCCTCGATATTGACCATTTTAAGGATATCAATCGAAGGTACGGTCATCTCTATGGAGACTATGTACTTAACGAAATTGCCGCCAGACTAACGAGTAACACTCGGAGCTCTGATCTCTGTTTTCGGTTTGGAGGAGGAAATTTTATAGTTTTACTTCCAAATATAAACATCCAAAACGGCTGTCATACCGCAGAAAAGTTAAAATCCTGCTGTATAGCTAAGAAATTTGACAACGGACATAATAATCACCTAATCACCATTTCAATTGGAGTTGCTTCCATTATTGAATCTTCTCCTGAGACCCCGGATCAACTGATTAATATGGCCGACATGGCCATGTGCCAGGCAAAGGCCGAAGGAAGAAACAGGATCAAAGCCTACCCATTCGAAGATCAATGATTCACACAAAATAGTATAAAGAGATTGATCTGACAGCGAGTTTAGGCTATTTTTACAGATATCATATATGAACATTACCCATGGCTCAAAACACTATGCAAGACCAGCAAAACACAAAAATCTTCAGAAAGGTTGACTCCCTGCCTTCTCTACCAGCCACAGTCTCAAAGGTTTTAGCTGTTACTGCTGACCCTGAAAGTTCGGTGGAAGATCTTGTCAATGCCGTTCTGCCTGATCAAGCCATGTGTGCGACCATTCTTAAGCTTGCAAATTCCGCATTTTTTGGCATGCCAAGAGAAGTTGCAACCATGGACAAAGCTGTATCTGTACTTGGCTTCAACGAAGTTCATAACATTGTTTTAGGAAAAGCTGTCTTTAACTCATTCCAGAAGATCGGTGCCAACAACAAAGAGACAATTGACTCCTTCTGGATCCACTCCTTCACCTGTGGACTATCAGCAAAAATTCTTGCCGCAAGCCTTAAATGTTCTGCCAGCGAACTCTTTATTGCAGGCCTTATCCATGACATAGGAAAACTTGCTCTGTTTATCGCAAGACCAGATGACTACCTGCCGGTTCTCGAGTTATCTGGCAGCGACCAAATCAGAAGCAAACAACTGGAAAACAAAACCATTGGCATAGACCATGAGCAGGTAGGACTCCACCTCCTTACACGCTGGATGTTTCCTGACAGTCTTCTCTGTGCCGTGGGCTTTCATCATCGGCCGCACGAATGCATCGACACAAGCAAGCAGCAGTATGCTGTTATCGTCCAGCTTAGTGATGCCCTTAGCCTCCTTGCACCTATTCAGGATCCAACAAACAAAGCCCCCTTGCTGCCCCAGCTACTCAAGGTTCTTCCCGACAGTACTGACTTATGGAAAAAGCACAATATTGAAATCAATGAAGAACAACTGCAGAGCTGGATGGCATCACTCACTGAAAGCTTTGAAAAAGACAGTGGTATCCTTAATATTTTCACATCTTCTTAAAACGAGATAATGAAAGTCACTTCTATCAACAAAACCATTCGTAGCACCAAACGGCTTTCCAAGATCATACGAGTTCTCTCCAAATTCGGATTTAAAGAAATAGTTACCGACCTTGGTCTGGACAGATTTGGCAGTGGGAAAAAGAGCACTGATATTCCAGAAAGCGAACAGCCGGACACCCCCTCATCACGCCCGCTGCGAATGCGTCATGTTCTGGAAGAACTTGGTCCAAGCTATATAAAACTCGGCCAGATCCTGGCCACGCGTCCCGATTTAATTCCACCGGAATGGGCTCAGGAATTCAAACACCTACAGGATAACTGCGGACAGGTACCATTCAGTGACATAGAAGAAGTTTTAGTCAATGAATTTCCGGGACGACTTCAGCAGCTGTTTGCCTCCATAGATGAAACACCCCTTGCAGCCGCATCCATGGCCCAGGTCCACCGGGCCACATTAATGAATGGTACGGCCGTTGTTTTAAAAGTCCTGCGCCCTGGTAATAGACAGCTGGTTGAAGAGGACATGGCTCTTCTTGAGTGGCTAGCCCAGTTTGTTGAAGATTACTTTTCAAACCTTGGCTACAGTCCAGTTGCCGTAGCTGCTGAATTCTCACGGGAAATAACCAGGGAAATGAACTTTCTTCAGGAGGCACAGGCGACCAATAAACTTCGCCGTTACTTCGAAGATGACCCCAATATCAGTTTCCCAAAGGTATATAAGGAGTCCACCACCCGCAACGTACTGACCCTTGAGGAGATTAAAGGGAAACCATTATCCTCCGTTGATCCAAAAAGCCTGCGCCCCGAAGAAAGACGGAAAATCGTTGCAAACGGCACAGATGCCGTCTTTAAACAGTGCCTTCGTTACGGCTTTTTCCATGCAGACCCCCATCCTGGCAATATTTTTCTGCTTCCCGGGCAAAAACTCTGTTTTATTGATTGCGGAATGACCGGGCGCCTGGATAAAAAGACTGCAGAACAACTTATTGACCTCGTTGCAGCTATCAGCCAGGGAAATATCGACAAACTCTGCCGGGTAGTAGTTGAACTCACCGATGTGGATCCTGCCGTTACGGACAGAAGAGATTTCAGGTCCGATGCCCAGCTTATGGTATCCTCCTTTGAAGATGCAGACTTAAAACAGCTTGATATTACAAAATTACTTTCTGATTTCTTTGGAATGCTGCAACGTTACCATATCGTCTGTCCCAGCGACCTGATTTTGCTCAGCAAAGCACTGACCACCATCGAAGGCGTTGCAGAATATTTTGATCCGACCTTCAATGTACTTGCTCATGTCGAACCTCAGATCAAAGAAGTTGTAACAAAACGATACGGTTTCACCGCACTTCGGGATCGCATGCAGAAAAGCATAAACGACTATGTGGATCTTGTTGAAAACCTGCCGCTTGATATACAACGGATCATGGATCAGGTTCGCCATAACCGCCTGACTTTGAATCTTGAGATGAAACGAATTGAACACCTTGCTGACAAGGTGGATCTTTCAAGCCGGGTCATGGGAATTTCCATGATTATTTCAGCCCTTATTGTGGGCTCTTCCATCCTGATTCTTGCAGACTCCCTGGCAAAAAAAGAAGGTCTATTGGGGATACTCGGACTTATCGGGCTTACGGGTGCGGGCTTGTATTCTGTAGGTTTTGTAGCCTCTTCCCTGCTGCCGAAGAAAAAGAAGAAATAGCATCCTACTTAATTGAAGCTCCAACTTTATTACAAATTCCTGCAAAAGATTTGGCATCAAGACTTGATTGACCAACAAAGAGCCCTGAAAGCTCTGGAAGATTTATATACTCTTCAACATTTTCTACAAGTAAAGAACCGCCATAGACAACGGGCCTCTTCTCCTGCACCTGTTTAATAAACTTTGCTGCTTCAGCCACACGCTGCGGCTGCTCCGGAATCCTTGCCATTGCGGCCTCCGTGGGACCATAGGCAATAAGCAAGTCATCACAATCAATATCATGTAATGCCGTAAGCTGAGACATTGCATAGGGCTGATCAATACAGACAATCGGTTTTAAACCGGCTTCGACTGTTTCCAACATCTTATTTGCTGTATCCTGAGAGGTCTCATGGAAGTAACGTCTCCGCTCCGAATGGCCAATAATCACATAATCAACCATTCCCCGTATCATATCTGCAGCGACAGCCCCGGTATAGGACCCTTTAGGAAAGGGGGAGACATCCTGAGCTGCAAGAGAAAAGTTTTCCAACCCAAGGGCAGATACATACTCAGACAGACTGCACAGACATATAAAAGAGGGGGCAATAATAACTTCAAGGTCTTCAACCGGATGGTACAGGCCAGCAAACTCCGAAAACCACTCCTGGGCGGCTTTTCTATCCTTGTTACTCTTCCAGTTACCAATTACATATTTTTTCATCCGCCTCTCCTAGTCAATCATTTATACCAAAACCGCTTCGATTTTACCTCGAACATCCTCTGCATTCAAACCTGAAATAAGAATGCTCTTGTTCCGGGACTGCAGCCCGCGTTTAATATCCAGACTCTTTTTTTTTATACCCAGGAACGAAGCAAGAAATTTGATTACTGCAGTGTTGGCCTTACCATCAACAGGTGGTGCGGTGATAGCAAGCTTTATGGCATCACCATGGATCCCTGTAAACACAGTACGGGATGCTCTGGGCTGAACAAATACCCTTAGCAGAACCCGTCCTGAGCTGTGATCGGAAAGATAGGGCATGAAAACCACTCAAGAAGATGTTTTTTTCTTCTCCTCACTGGACTCCAGGCTGAAAATATCTTTTAAACTAAAGACATCTTCATCCTCTTCCCCCTTTTCTTCATCACCTAACAGCGACCCAAAAGATTCACCATCAATATCAGCGACAGATCCGGGAAGCTCACTCAATTTTGCCACATCTTCAGCTGCAATTGAGCCATCATCATTTATTTCAATCTTCTGAAATAACTCATCGTCTCCTTCAGCTCCAGTTTCACTGACACTTTCAGAAGGATCAACATTCTCCTCTTCGTCATCGGGATAAAATACTTCTATCGTTTCCAGATAACTTTCAAGGGTTGCCTTTAAATCTGCCTTCACTTCACCTTTTTTCTTCTCCAGGTCGGCGATCTCTTTAGGCAGACGCTGTAACTCTTCATGGGCATCATCACGAATTTTTGTGATCTCAGCATTGGCCTCAGCTATCATCTCCGCTGCCTGCACCTTGCTTTTTTCCTTCAAATCTTCAGCAAACTGCTGAGCCGTTGCCAGGGTGGATTTAAAATCAACCTCTTCCTTTTTTAGATCACTGTTCTGTTCCTGAAGGATTACAAGCCTGTTCTTAGAACTATCCCTGTCTGTCTCCGCCCTCTTTAAAGCCGCCTCTGCTTCCTCGGTTCTGGCACTTGCTTCACTTACTTCCTCATCACGTTCGGCATTCTCCTGTTCCAGATCAGCAATACGCAACTGCAGCTCATCAACTTCCTTGGTTAATTCCTTAACCTTTTCTTCCTTCTGAGTACAGCCATCCTTGAGTTCGTCGGAAATCTTCCTTGTAAACTCCATATCCGTTTCCAAGGAACCGGTATAATCGACAAAACTTTCCTTATCTTTTCGCAGGAGCTCAAGCTCTTCAAACTGCTCTTTACACTGTTCCTGCAGTTCAAAAAATTCGTCAGCAATAGTTTCCAGGTAATCCCTGACTTCCAGCGGATCACAGCCTCTGAATTTAATCTGGAATTCCTGATCTTTAATTAATTGCGGAGTTATAGCCATACACATTCACCTTTATAAGACGTTACTGCCTAATTCGTTCCCATGGCCAATTGCTTGAGAGTTGGCACAAGAAAGCTTTGAAGAAACATAATCGCCATGATCAAAATCATGGGTGAAAAATCGATCCCCCCCATACTCATGGGAATAACACGCCTGATACGACTTAACAGCGGCTCGGTTACATCAAAGAGAAAACGAACAATTGGATTATACGGATCTGCGTTTACCCAGGAGATCACCGCCCGGCCAATAATAATCCACATATAGGCCGTGAGCAAAAAATCAACCAGCTGAGCTATGGCCATCATAAAATTATTTACAACATACATTTTGGAACTCCATCTTTAATGGTACATAACAAGTTAGGCAACCTTCGTCCCTGGAGGAACAGGCCCACTCACCGTGGAAAGAACCAATCGGTTCCCATCATCTGTCTCTACCTTAGCAGCAAGTACCATCCCCTGGGACTTCACTCCCATAAGTTTTACAGGCTGCAGATTCGCCACAATCAGCACCTGCATACCTATAAGTTTTTCCGGTTGATAATACTCAGCAATTCCTGCTACAATTACCCGCTCTTCAGGGGCATTAACAGTCAGTTTCAAGAGACGATCAGATTTTTTGACGGGCTCAGCCGCAACAATTTCAGCCACCCGTAACTCAAGTTTTTGAAACTGATCAAAGGTGATTACACCCTCTATATTTTCAACTTTCTTTCCCTTGTTTTTATCTACTTTTTTGTTCTTCTTTTTCCCTTTCTGTTTTTGGGCTTGTTGCTTCTTTTTGGTATCAACACGTGGGAAAAGGGCTTCAATCTGCAGCAAAGTTGTACCTGCTTCCAGTTTTCCCCAATGACCATTGGTATCAAGATCCTGAACCAGCGGGTTATTTTCTCCAAGCCCAAGTCCTTCTGCCATTTTCTTGCATGTCGAAGGCATTATCGGCTCCAGCAGAAGCGTGAGCAAACGCAGTGTCTCAACAAGATTATAGAGGACAGTGTGCAGACGCCCAACCCGTTCCGGATCCTTGACAAGGGCCCATGGCTCATTGGTTACAATGTATTTGTTGGCCTGACTGATCAGCTCCCATATTGACTGGAGCGCACGGTGAAACTGAAAGCTATTCATGTGTTCCCGATAGGCCGCAACCACGCTTTCTGCAAGATCCGAAAGAACCGTATCGTCATCGGCTGCCACACGGGACGGCACCACACCATCGGTATATTTTACGAGCATAGCGGTGGAGCGACTGTAGAGATTACCAAGGTCATTGGCAAGATCTGCATTTTTCCTGGCAACAATTGCATCGGCACTAAAAGATGCATCAAGCCCAAAAGACATCTCACGCAGCGTGAAATAGCGGATACTGTCTACGCCATATTCTTCAATAAGCTCAGTGGGACGCACCACATTACCAATACTCTTAGACATCTTCGTTGCATCCACGTTCCAATAGCCATGGACATGAAGTTTCTGATACAACGGGAGTCCCATGGAAAGAATCATGGTAGGCCAATAAATCGCATGGGGTTTAAGAATATCCTTGGCAATCACATGTTCTGCAACATCCCAATATTTTGAAAAATTCTCAGCATCTGGGTAATCAAGCCCAGTCAAATAGTTAATAAGAGCATCAAACCAGACATAGGTAACAAACTTATCGTCAAATGGCAGGGGAATCCCCCAGGTAAGACGTGAAGTTGGCCGTGAAATACAAAGATCTTCAAGGGGTTCGCTTAAAAAGGAAAGCACCTCATTTCGGTAGCGCTCAGGAGTGATAAAATCTGGATTCGCATTGATATGATCAAGCAGATCCTGCTGATACTTTGACATCCTGAAAAAATAATTCTCTTCAGTTATTTCATCGGGTACCGTCTGGTGATCTGGACATTTCCCATCCACCAGTTCTTTGTCGGTAAGAAAGCGCTCACAACCTGTGCAGTACAACCCGGTGTATTTATCAAAGTAGATATCCCCCTTGTCATACACTTTCTGCAGGATAGATTGCACCGTGGCCATATGATCTGTATCGGTGGTACGAATAAAATTATCAGGTGCAATATCGAGCAATGGCCAGGTATCACGAAACATGCCACTAATCCGGTCAACGTACTCTTTGGGGCTCATCCCCTCCCTGGCAGCAGCTTCTGCTATTTTATCGCCATGCTCATCGGTTCCGGTCTGGAATCTAACGGTATCACCGCATAAACGTCGAAATCTGGCATAGGTATCAGCAACAATAGTAGTATAGGCGTGCCCCAGATGAGGTTGGGCATTTACGTAATAAATAGGAGTGGTTATATAAGTTGTCATTGTATTAAAAAAAGTTACTCTTTTGAGTCTTCCTTCTGCTCCTTCTTTCCTTTATTCGTCTTTTTTTCCGGACGAACCGTCTCAGCATTCTGCCACTGTTCTGCCTGCAAAAGCTGAACCTCTCCCGCCTCATCCACCACCTGAAGCGTGGACTGCAGAGGATTTTGACGTCTCACCCGATAACAGCATCCATCAACCATAATCTTCTTTCCAGGACGCGGCATACCCTTACGTTCGCGTTTGTAGGTCTCAAACTCATAGGTCAGGCAGCAGAGGAGCCGATTGCAAACCCCGGAGATCTTCGATGGATTCAGGGGAAGGTCCTGTTCCTTAGCCATCTTTATAGAGACAGAATCAAATTTTTTCATATGACCGGAGCAGCAGAATTCCCGACCGCAGGTGCCAAGCCCTCCAATCATCTTCGTCTCGTGACGCACCCCAACCTGACGCATCTCCACCCGGGTCCTGAACTCCTGCACCAGGTCCTTGACCAGCGCCCTGAAATCCACTCGCTTATCCGCTGTAAAATAGAAAATCATCTTACTGCCGTTAAAAAAACGTTCCACCCGGACAAGGCGCATCTGCAGAGTATGGCGAAGAATCAGTTCTTTGCATGTTGTAAAGGCCACAGCTTCTTCAACGGGAATATTGCTATAACGATTACACTCTTCATGCGCTGCACGACGTGATATTTCGTAACTTGCCCTTCGGATAACATCCGATTCCCGGCACGCAGGTGCCGTACTAATGACACAGGCCGGTTCCAGACCAAATTCACCCCGCACCATTACCACATCATCCCTTTTCAGATCTTCCAGAGTTGATAAGGCGGTAAACTCCTGCCCATTGGCACGAAACCGAATACGGTAAAAATAATCCAAGGCCGTATCTTTTGCCACTTCTGTCTCGGCTGGAGTTTCTTTTATTTTCTGCTGTTCATCTACCATAATTTCTTTTATTTTTTCAGCCGAAAAAGCAAGACCTCACACACAAGGGTTCGATTGCAATTTCGACCTAATTCTTTTTCAGCCTGATTAATGGCTTGTAGTTTAGCAAAATATTGCTCAGAGTTCCAGTCTTTCCGTCTCTTAGGAATCCCTGCACCTGTTTGCTGACCATGGATTTCAAAGAGACTGTCCCTGATCCAAAGCCTGATAAGAGCGAAAAGATGAGGTAACTCTTCCTTCAGAGCAGCCATAGCTTCTGCCATTATCAAAATTTTAGTGACGTCGCGTGCCTCATCACTGCTTTTATCTGCAAGGAGTTCTATCAGGTCGGTCCAAAGCCCGACCAGCTCACCGCTCTGCAGCAACTGCGCTCTGCCAGGGCTTCCTTCAGCCAGTCGCGCCAAGAGTTCAGCTGTTTCCCGGTCAAGATCTGTATTCTGATCGATTAGGATATCAGTGGTTTCTTTTATACTCAGTGCATAAAAGGGGATCGTCTGGCACCTTGAAATAATAGTCTGCAACACAGTGCCAGCAAGATCTGCCGTGAGAATCAGGAGATTATTTGCCGGCGGCTCTTCAAGGGTCTTCAGAAGGCTGTTTGCCGCCTCCTGACGCATGGTATGCACATCTTCAATAAGCACAACCCGAGTCTTTGCCTCGTAGGGAGCAAAGGAAAGATCCTTGATAAGTTTACGAACCTGGGAAATCTTGATAGCACCCTTGTCAGGAGAAACGGGTAAAAAATCGGGATGACTTCCTGCAGCAAACTTCTTGCACGAAGAACAGACACCGCAACCAGACAGCCCCTGCCTCTGGTCGCAATTCACCGCAGCAGTAAGTGTTTTTGCAAGCAGCTGTTTGCCCACCCCTTCAGGGCCTCGAAAAAGATAGGCATGGGCGAGGCGATCCGAGGCAATACTTCTAGTCAGCAGATTTTTTGCCTGATCCTGTCCATAATAAACCTTGCCTCCAATGCGCAACACAGGGTTCGTTGTTTGTGCCTGATGGGTCATCTCAGAACAGTCCTATCACACGTTAAAACGGAAGTTCAGACAGTCACCATCCACCACAACATACTCCTTGCCTTCAGAACGCATCAAACCTTTTTCCTTGGCCCCGGCCTCACCGTCGCAGGCGACAAAGTCGTCATAACTAATGGTTTCGGCACGAATAAACCCTCGTTCAAAATCGGAATGAATTTTCCCCGCAGCCCCCGGCCCTTTTGTACCAAGGGGAATTGTCCAGGCCCGGGTCTCTTTTTCACCAACGGTAAAATAGGTAATCAAGCCAAGCAGTTTATATCCGGCTGCAATCAGACGATTAAGTCCCGGTTCTTCCATCCCCATATCGGCAAGAAATTCCAGCTGTTCTTCAGAATCGAGCTGGCTCAGTTCCTGCTCGATTGAACCGGCAATGATAACAACTCCATCACCATCTTCCTGAGCAAGTTTCTCAAGCGCCCGAACATGATCATTTCCCTCAATAACATCGTCTTCCTGAACATTTGCCACATACAGCACTGGTTTATCAGTAAGAAGACACATCTCTTTCATCATCTCCTCTTCCATATCGCCATCAAGCTCAAGAGTCCTGGCCGACGCACCAGTATCGAGCAGATCACGAAGACGCTCAAGAAAAACCGCCTGGGCCTTCAAGACCTTGTCACCGGACTTAGCCAGTGATTGTGCTTTTTTGAGCCGCTTCTCCACGGCATCAAGGTCAGCAAGGACCAACTCCATGGTAATTACTTCCTTATCACGAACCGGATCTATAGAGCCATCCACATGGACAATATTTTCGTCTTCAAAACAGCGAACAACATGAACAAGCGCGTCCACCTGCCTGATATGACCAAGAAATTGATTCCCTAATCCCTCACCCTGACTTGCGCCTTTCACAAGACCTGCAATATCTACAAATTCCATCTGGGTGGCGACTTTTCGCCGGGTTTTAGCCATCTCAGCCAGGACATCCAGGCGTTTGTCCGGAACGGGCACAATGCCCACATTGGGCTCAATGGTACAAAACGGATAATTCTCGGCATCAATACCAGCCGCTGTTAAAGCATTAAAAATTGTAGACTTCCCCACATTTGGAAGACCAACGATCCCGCAACAAAAACCCATATATAACTCCCCACCCCTAACAGGGTGTAAAAACTAGTAATATCAAACAACACGACAAATCAGTAAAAATAGAATAGTATACCCTGCTCACAGAGAAAATGCCCCTTTTTTTGCAAGGACCAACCCATGACCAATCCCCCCATATATATCAGCAACGTCACTCTTTACACGGATCCCGAGACACCACTCGCCCACGGGCAATGGCTCCTCTGCGAAGATAACCTGATCCACTCCTTTGGTTACATGGACTCGGCTCCCGCCTGTTCAGATGCGATCCGGATTGACGGAAGCAATAGGTTGCTTATGCCAGGCCTTATCAATGCTCATAATCACTGCGCAATGACCCTTTTTCGAGGCCTTGCCGATGATATGGCACTTGGTGAATGGTTGAACGAGCATATATTTCCGGCAGAAGCTGCCCATGTGAACGAAAGGATGGTCTACTGGTGTACTAAACTTGCCGCCGCCGAGATGATACTTTCTGGCACAACCACCGTTGCCGATGGCTATTTCCATGAAGGCAGTGCCGCACAGGCACTCCTCGACTCCGGCATGCGTGCATTTCCAGCCCATGGTATTGTGGATTTTCCAGCTCCAGGAGTTGCTGATCCCGCAACCAATATCGATGCAGTTGAAAAGTACATTCGGGAATGGAAAGACAGCAGCAGCAGAATCACCCCTGCGGTGTTCGCCCATTCACCCTACACCTGTTCCCCGCAGACCTTACAGGCCGCAAAAACACTGGCCACGCGATACCAGGTGCCCTTTTTCATTCATATTGCAGAAAGCAAACATGAACAGGGAATGATTATAGATCCACAGGGAACAAGCCCGATCCGCCACATGGCAGCACTTGATCTGCTGGACAAAGACACTGTTCTTATTCACTGTGTCTGGCTTGATACGAAGGATAGAAAGACTATCCAGGAAAGTGGCGCAGGAGTTGTAATATGCCCCCAGAGCCATCTAAAACTGGCATCGGGTATCGCCAAAGCCTCCACCATGGACGCCATGGGAATCCCTATTGGGCTGGGTACGGATGGCAGTGCCAGTAATAATTGTCTGGATCTTTTTCGTGAAATGGATGTTTTAGCCAAAACACAGAAACTGCGAACACTGGACGCCACGGCCATGCCGGCAAGACGTGCCCTTGCAGCAGCAACCGTAAACAATGCCAAAATCCTGGGTCTTGAAAAAGTTGGAAAGATTGCGTGCGGATATAAGGCTGACCTTATCCTGCTCGACATCAATCAACCACACCTACAGCCCCTCTATAACAGTGATTCACTGGTTTACAGCGGCAGCGGAGCAGACATTGAAACGGTAATAATCGATGGCAGAATCATAGTAAAAGATCGCAAAATCCTTTCCTTTGACCTTGATGAATGCTTACGAGAAGTGAACACACTTGCCTCCAGGCTGGGAAAACTCTAACTCTCACACCTTTTTCTTTTTAGGCTCACGATTGGCAACCACAATACCTGAAACAATCAGCAGCACACTCAAGAAGTGAACACTGCTAATCACCTCACCCAGAAAGGCATAGGCAAGTACGCCGCTAAAAAGGGGCAATGTGTAGTAAATCATCGCAGCCTTTGCCGGGCCAACGGTCAGTATGGCCCGGTTCCATAACAGAAAAGCAGTAAGTGCTGCAAAAACACCAATATACACGATAGCAAGAACGGTCCTTGTCTCAAACTGAACGGGAGGAGTTACGTACACTTCCCAAAGATAGAAGGGAAACAAAAAGAGAAGCCCCAGTAGAAAGGAACTGAGTTGAAATGCCCTGACACTGAGTTCTTTGGGTTTCCGTTTAAGCAGGATGCTATAAACAGCAAAAACAAATGCAGCCACCAGCATCCAGATATCACCGATCGCAAAAGAAAGATGAAGAAGTCTGGTCGGCTCTCCTTTAGTAATCAGTAGAACAACTCCTGCCACCACAAGCAGAATTCCACCAATTTTATTGAAAGTGAAGCGTTCACCATAAAAAATGCGCAGCAGAATCACAATAAAGATGGGGAAGGTGATAGATATCAGTGAAAGGTTTATAGCGGTGGTGGTTTGTCCGGCAAGATAGACCAGGGTGTTAAAAACTGTGACACCAAGAAATGACGTTATCGCCAGATAGGGAAAATGTTTCTTTAAGACATCCCATTCAGCAATAAGTGGCTTTATGGCAAAGGGAAGAAATACAAGAATGGCAACCACCCATCGCCAGAACGCCAGACTGACCGGCGGAATACTTTCATTCAGACCACGGGCAATAATAAAATTACCGGACCAGATTGCAGTTGCACCAAGTGCGCAGAGATACCCTACAACCCGGTTGGGTGGCCGAGATGTCAAGACGGCACATACCCTTCGGTAAAACCTGGAAGACTATACGCTTTTTGTATTTCTTCAGGGGATGCGTTACAGCCGCTAAACTGTAAAACAACATTTTTCCCTTCCAGACGTTCTCGCAATTGAATGGCAGCCATTATGGTTGAAGCCCCGGCACCTTCAACAAGGTTCTGGGTATAGTAGGCGGCAAGTGCAATGCCTTCGTATATTTCTGTTTCTGTCAGGAGTACAAAATCTTCGAGATGATTTTTGTAGATTTCAAACGGCATCTTATAGCCGGTCCCCGTTGCAAAACCACCAGCAAATGTTTTATTTGCAGCCAACTGAATGGTTCCTGCTTTCCAGGACAGACAGGCAGCACAGGAGCTACTAGCCTGGACTGCATAAATTTCTACCCCAGGGGATACAGCTTTCAAAACCGTAACCGCAGCTGCTGCTTCACTTCCTGCACCAATGGGAAGAATCACGGCGTCCACATCGGGGAGTTCTTCTACAATTTCAAGAAACTCCGTGGCAACCCCGTTTATCAGATGGGGCTCATTGGCAGGATGCACAAAGTAGAGTCCTCTCTCATTCGCAATTTCCTCAACAACCCTGGAAGATTCCTCAAAGGTTTTCCCAGCTTCAATCAACTCGGCCCCTGCATCACGAATCTTCCTGTTCTTTGCCGGATTATTATTAACAGGTACCACAACCACAGCATCAAGCCCAAACCAGAGAGCAGTGGTCGCAACAGATATACCATGATTTCCCGTTGAAAACGTTATCACCCCGGAAACACCCACCCGTTTCAGGTGATGCATCAAATTAATACCGCCACGCACCTTAAAGGAACCCGTCGGATTATGATTCTCGTGCTTAACATACACCTGGGCCTCCAGCAATTCAGATAAGCCCTTATAGTATGTCAACGGAGTAGGAAGAATATGCTGAGAAACCGGTTTTCTGGCCCGCAGAGCCTCGGCCAGAGAAACAGGAAATTGTGTTGTTTTCGGGTTCATACTTACACCAGGAGTTTTATAATCACAAAGCCGCCAATCAGCAAAACTACAAAGGCCACACAAAGAACATTGAAGTATTTGTCTATAAACTGTTTGGCTGGTTCCCCCCATTTATGAAGGAGCCAGGCAACAAGAAAAAACCGACTCGCCCTGGCCACAAGAGAAGCCATCAAGAAGATGGGCAGATTTACATGGGCAACCCCGGCTGTAATGGTGGTCAACTTATAGGGCAGAGGCGTCAAACCGAAAACAAAAACAATCCAGGCATTCCAGTGATCATACACCTGAAACAGATATTCACCGCCAAGGGAGCTCCCCATACTTGTAATAAGATATGACGGCAGGGCAATATCAAGCCGTCCATCCACATCCACCAGAGTCACATGGGCCACATTTTCAACGATCCAGCGTCCCATGGTATCCCAGGCAAAAACACCGATCCCATACCCGGCAAGCCCACCCGCAACGGATGCAAGGGTGCACCAGAAGGCGTACTTGTACCATCGGCTTGTTGCTCCAAGTACCAGAGCAATCAGGAGCACATCAGGGGGGATGGGGAAAAAGCTTGATTCGGCAAAGGAGAGCACAACAAGGGCCAGTAACCCATACTTACTGTCTGCCCAATGCAGCATCCAATCATAGAGACGGCGCACCAATCCTGGTTTTTTTAGTTTTTCTTCGGTCATAACACGTTATAATTTTTTTGTTAAGTCAAGCAGGATACAGTTATCACTTCCAACCATGCTCTCCAATCAAACTGACAAAGCGAACACTTTCAAGCCGTTCAACATGTATTTCACCATCAATCTTTGTCAGATACTGCAACTCCTGTACATCACGTTCACCAACAGGAATCACCATACGGCCCGGATCTGCAAGTTGATCTATCAGGGGCTGGGGAATTTCAGGTCCACCTGCTGTGACAATAATAGCATCATAGGGTGCATACTCCTGCCAGCCCATGGTGCCGTCATCAAGACGGGAGAGGATATTATAATAGTGGAGTTGGTCAAAAACTTTTCTGGCGCCAGAAAGAAGGATATTGATTCGTTCAACGGTATGTACTTTTTCGCAAAGCCTTGAAAGAACGGCCGCCTGATAGCCTGACCCAGTTCCAATCTCAAGAACCTTCTCAGTTCCCTGCAGCTGCAGGGCCTGGGTCATTGCAGCCACAACAAGCGGCTGGGAAATTGTCTGATCACTGTCTATTGGAAGGGGATGATCTCCATAAGCAATTGCCTGCTGAGCATCCTGAACAAAGAGATGCCTGGGCACCTCTGCCATAGCGTTTAAAACCCGTTCATCACTAATACCACGGGACACAAGCTGCTCTTGCACCATCCGCTCCCGTACTGTGACAAAACGATCTATCACTTCTTCTCGGTCTCCTTTTCAGTCTCCTGCCAGGAATAATCGTCCTGCCAGTCAAACTCATCATCATCATAGCCACGATAATTACAGGTTGCGACCATATCACCGGAAAGAGTAATAACAACCATATTATAGCCATCTGCGTTAAAGGCACCACCCACAAGAGGTGTATCCTGGAGCATCGAGCGATCCTCTTCGTAATAGGTCCACTCCTCGGTTTCGGCAGTGACCATACGTTTTGAATCAGGTTCTCCCATAAGAACAACAACGTCCTCACGAGTGGACTGACCAGCCTGAATCATACACACATCTGAGACCAGATGACGTGTAGGGGTCCCCGAACACCCCGCAACAAACAGGGCCAAAAACAGAAGGCTTACAACGGAAAGAGAACGAATGGTGTTTAGCATAGGAATCTCCAGCTAAAAAGAACGGTTGAAAAAATCGTGAAGTTACTTATTTTTAAATTATTCAGCGAGTATTTGAAAATTGGTAAAACACTGAACGCGCCCCGAAGGAAGTACTCTTGGGGTGTAACTGTTCAGATGTGCCTCATATTCGTTCATTTTGACATCCGAAGCATACTAATGCTATGTGAGAATGTCAAAATGGGCGAAGATGGGGTGCAGCTGAAGAGTTACCTTGTTTTCAACCGTTCTATAGCGTGCTGACGTGCTTTTTTCAATAGTTAAGTGAGGCTCAGGCCCCTACAGCTTTGTTAAGAATTTTATAGTTTCTCTCAACCATTACCATCGGGTCAACCACAAGACCCGCCTGAATCATAGCATTATCATATATCTGTGCTGCCACATCGGCGGCAAACGATTCATCGCTTTTTGCAAGATCCGCAAGCTGCTTGATCAATGGGCTGGCAAGATTAATTTCCAGATTTTTCTTGTTGGCATCGGGGGCAAGCCCTTTTTCCATACGACTTGCAGCCATAATCCGTTCCATGGAAGAGGTCATATGACCATCGGGGTTTACAATCATTGCAGGAGAATCCACCAGACGCTTGGACGCAAGTACATCGGCAACCTTATCATCAAGTGTTTTCTTCAACCAGGTGACAAGTTCGCCACTGGCATCATCACCCAGCTTTTCAGCTGTATCATCTGCGTCTTTATCATCACCACTCTTGGAAAGATCAAGATCAGCACGATCAGCAGAAACAAGTTTCTTGCCGTCAAATTCACCTAAGTGATTGAGGACGAAATCATCAATGGGCTCCATGGTGTAGATAATTTCGATGTCTTTTTTGCTAAACATCTCCACATAGGGACCGGCCTCAATAGCCGCCCGGTTAGGACCATTAATATAATAGATCTCTTCCTGTCCCTCTGCCATACGTTCTACATAATCAGCAAGGGAGATGGGTTTACCATCTTCTGAGCGAGAGGATTCAAAGCGAACCAACTGGGCCAGTTCTTTCTGGAATTCATAGTCCGAGGTCACTCCTTCTTTCAGGTAAATGCCAAAGGTATTCCAGAAATCAAGATAGTTATCGGAATCACGCTTTGCCTCTTCTGCCAAAAATTTCAGAAACCGTTTGGTGATCACCTTGCGAAGCTTCATCACCAGTGCATTATCCTGAAGTGCCTGACGAGAGATATTCAAAGGAAGATCTTCACTGTCCACCACACCTTTTAAGAAGCGCAGCCATTCCGGAAGAATATTTTCAGAATGCTGATCAATAAGTACTCGCTGACAGTAGAGATTCACACCGGGCTCTACACGGCCAAAGCCCATGGATTCAAAGTTTTCTTTAGGAGCAAAGAGAACTGCATTGATGGCAAGTGGCGCATCAACAGAAAAGTGGAGACGATAATGAGGCTCATCGGAGGCATTGCCCACAAATTTATAAAAATCATTATACTCGTCGTCGGTGATCTCACTTTTCGTTCTGGTCCAGATGGCCTGAACCGTATTTACAGTCTCACCTTCTAACTTGATAGGAAAAGGAACAAAGGTGGAATACTGCTTGATAATACTTTCCACTTTCCATTTCTTATCATAATCATGAGCATCATCTTTCAATTCGATGATCATCCTGGTTCCACGATGGAGACCGGGGGTTTCTGCAATGGTAAAACTTCCGGCACCTTCGGATACCCATTCATTTCCTTCCGATCCATCCCAGGAACGGCTCTGCACAGTCACCTTACTACCTGCCATAAAAGCGGCATAAAAACCTACTCCAAACTGACCGATCAGGTTCACATCTTTGCGTGCCGCCTCAGCAAGTTCTGCAACAAAGGCCCCGGAACCGGAATGAGCAATAGTACCAAGATTGGTCTCAAGTTCCGCACGGGTCATGCCAACACCGGTATCGGTGATTGTGAGGGTGTGTTTTTCTTCGTCAAGATCGATTGTCACTTCAAGTGGCACATGAGCATCAAAGACATCATCTTTGGTGAGGCTCTCATGGCGCATCTTTTCAAGGGCATCGGAACTGTTGGAAATAAGCTCACGAATAAAAATATCACGCTCGGTATAAAGCGAGTTAATTACAATATCTAAAAGTCTCTTGGTTTCCGCCTGAAACTCATGGGTTGTAGCCTGGTCAGTCATTTTAATATTCTCCTCTTATAATTCGTAGGAAATAAAGGGAAAACCATCCCTCAATTCCATTGCTTTTTCTTATCAAGTCGGCCAAAATAATAAGCATATATACCATGCTGTCAAGCCACTCTGCGGAGTTACAACCTACAAACTATTATCTGGATGTGGAATCAATGATAAAAGACACACTAATCATCGGAGCAGGCCTCTCGGGACTGACCGTAGCCTGGAAACTCAAACAGATCCCCGGTCATTCCATTCTTTTGCTCGATCAGTCAGATCGAGCCGGCGGAGCTATCTCCAGTCATTCAGAACAGGACTATCTTGCAGAGGGCGGACCACATGGATTTCTCGATAACTGCCCGGAGTCTCAAACACTCTTAAGCGAAACAGGACTCGACCAAGAATGCCTGAAGGCACCTCTGTCCAAGTTTGTCCGTTACGTGTGCATGGATGGTAAACTCAGGCTTATCCCTCAATCGCCGCCAAAAATTCTTGCAGCACCCCTTATCTCACCCCTTGCTAAACTTCGCGTTGCCGCTGACTTCTTCAAAAAACCCTTGCAGGGTGAACCCACGGTCAGTGAATGGGTTGAACATCGTTTTGGCAAGGCGTTACTCCCCTATGTTGACGCCGTCTTCACCGGAACCTATGCAGGAGATCTGGAACGACTCGTTATTGACGGGGTGATGCCAGGAGTGCGAAAGATTGAAAAGGAACACGGTTCCATCATCTACGGACTGTTAAAAAAAATGAAGGCTGCCAAAAAGGCAAAACAACAGGGGAAGAAAAAAGGGCTTCCGGCCATGACCAGCTTTCCAACCGGTATGGGAAGATTCGCTGAACGGTTACACAAGGAATTGAGTGAGGATGAAATACAATTAAATTGTCCGGCAACAACAATTTCAAAAGAAAACAACGGCTGGAAAGTAGAAACGGCAGAAGAGACTTATATATGCCGCAATCTGGTATTAGCGCTCCCGGTTAATGCCTCCCTTGCTCTTCTTGCTAATCACGTCACAGCCCCTCCGACCCCGGCAATTCCAGAAGCACGAATAGTGACCATTGCCATGGGATTTGGCCCGGAAGCAAGTTTACCTCCGGGTTTTGGATATCTGACCCCGGAGAGGGAACAACGCTTTTGTCTCGGAGCACTTTTTTCTTCAAATATGTTTCCCGGCCGCACCCCGAAGGATCATATCCTGCTCGAAGCACTGGTTGGAGGGCGCAGACATCCGGAACGTCTTGAGCTTGATGATGATACATTAATTAACAAGGCATTACAGGATTTACAGCAACTCCTCGATCTTCCCAAACCACCAAGTTATGCAAGAGTCCTTCGACCACGCGGCGGTATCCCACAGCTGGAAAAAGGCTATCCCGCACTACTCAAATGGCGAAACGATACGATGAAAGAGGAAAAAGGACTGTATGTTACGGGCTTTGGCTGGGAAGGTATCGGGCTCAACGATATGATCAAAACCGCCTTCCGGGTAAGTGAAGCAATTAAACAGGGCGAACAGGACGGCGGAGAAGAAAACGCAGAAGTAAAGAAAATCTACTTCTAGCCAGCGCTGGTGCGGTTTTGATTGTGCACCAGGCTTAACTGGCTGCTTTCTTGGAGTGTCATCCTGGATATTTCGTCGTATTTTTCCTCTTTTTCTCATCTGGTTTGGATCAGTCTTTGTGAGAAGCTGGCATGACCCAAACTGGATGAGCAAAAGAGTTAAAATCAAGGAATCTACAGTAGAAGCGGAAAAAAAGCATCCAGTGAAGCCGGATATTGAATTTGAGAGAGACCGCCACTTATTTCAACATATGGAATTTTCTACGAATCCCTTTTCACTGATACCTCGGTACCATTTTCAACTTCAGAACTCGCAACCAGGACACTCTCAAAGCAATCTCTTATAATTCATCAATAATCTGATTAAATGTTGCACTAGGACGCATAACAGCAGATACTTTAGCAAGATCCGGCATAAAGTAGCCACCGACATCAACCGCCTTCCCCTGACAATTTATCATCTCTGCAACAATCGTCGCTTCATTCTCAGTGAGCGCCTGAGCAACAGCGGTAAACTTTTCCTGTAACCTGGTATCTTTTGTCTGTGCAGCAAGAGCCTTTGCCCAACTCAGTGCCAGATAAAAATGACTGCCACGGGTATCAAGTTCCCCAACCTTTCGAGATGGAGACTTCTCATTCTCAAGAAAATCCCCGATGGCTTGATCCAGAGTCTTGGCAAAAAGTGCTGCCAACTCATTGTTATGTGTTGCGTACAAATGCTCAAAGGAAGGGACCATCGCACAAAATTCACCAAGTGAATCCCAGCGGAGATGTCCTTCTCCAAGCAGCTGCTGGACGTGTTTTGGAGCAGATCCTCCTGCTCCTGTTTCAAACAAACCACCACCATTCATCAGTGGAACAATGGAGAGCATCTTAGCACTGGTGCCAAGCTCCAGAATAGGAAAGAGATCGGTCAGATAATCGCGGAGCACATTTCCTGTAACTGAAATAGTGTCCTCACCCTTTCTGATACGTGTGATCGATTCCTGCATGCCCTGAACGGGTGTAACCAGACGCACGTCAAGATTCTTTGTATCGTGTTCTGGAAGATAGGTATTCACCTTGCTAATAATCTCGGCGTCATGGGCACGAGCTGGATCAAGCCAGAACAGAGTTGGTACACCCGTTGCTCTGGCACGAGTTACTGCCAGCTTAACCCAGTCTCGGATAGGTGCATCTTTTGTCTGGCACATTCTGAAGATATCACCTTCTTCAACACTCTGTTCAAGAAGTACAGTACCTTTTTCATCAAGCACGCGAATCATACCACTTGCCGGTGCCTCAAAAGTCTTATCATGGGAACCATACTCTTCTGCCTTTTGAGCCATAAGCCCGACATTGGATACACTGCCCATGGTAGCTGGATTAAAGGCACCATTTTTCTGACAATCAAGAACGACTTCCTGATAAATCGTTGCGTAACAGCGATCAGGTATCATGGCATTGGTATCATGAAGTTTATCGTCAGGCCCCCACATCTTACCACCATCACGAACCACAACGGGCAGCGATGCATCGATAATAACATTATTGGGTACATGAAGATTGGTTATTCCCTTGCTGGAGTCCACCATGGCAAGTTCACCATTCTTTTCATACACTGCCATCATATCGCTTTGTATCTCTTCCTTTTGATCCACTGGCAGGGATTCAATACGATCATAGACATCGGCTAGTCCATTGTTCACGTTCACCCCAAGGCTTGCAAACAATTTGCCGTGTTTAGCAAAGGCATCCTTATAAAATACAGAGACACAGTGACCAAACATAATGGGATCTGAAACTTTCATCATTGTCGCTTTTAAGTGAAGCGAAAGAAGCACTCCATCTTTTTGGGCCGCCACAATCTGCTCTGCAAAAAACTCACGCAGCCTGCGAACATTCATAACCGATGTATCGATTACTTCTCCAGCAAGAAGCGGAATAGTGGGATTCAGCACAGTCACGGTGCCATCTGCAGCCTCACACTCAATCCTCACATTACAGGGAGCCGCCATCGTACTAGATTTTTCACTGCCATAGAAATCCCCGCCGTCCATATGACTTACCCGGCATTTTGAAACTTCCGGCCATTCTTTCATCATACGATGGGGATTTTTTTGACCAAATTTTTTAACAGATGCTGCTGCCCGTCTATCAGAGTTCCCTTCACGTAATACCGGATTCACTGCACTGCCAAGTACTTTTGAGTAACGACCATGTAACTCTTTTTCTTCAGCAGTTTTTGGCTCAGCCGGATAATCTGGTATGCTATAGCCCTTGTCCTGCAGTTCTTTGATTGCGTCTATAAGCTGTGGAATCGATGCACTTATATTAGGTAGTTTAACGATATTAGTGGCAGGCTCCTTCGCAAACCTTCCAAGTTCGCTCAAATCATCTGCTATTCGTTGCTCCGCGCTAAGATTTTCAGGGAAATTAGCGACAATACGACCAGCCAGAGAGATATCTTTTTCCACCAGTGAAAAACCTGAGCCGCTGGTAAACCCCTGTAAAATTGGCAGCAATGAATAGGAAGCCAGGGCGGGTGCCTCATCAACTTTTGTGTATATAATCTCTTGAACGGTCATAGGAATTCCTCAAATTTCGTAACTATTCAGTTACAGTCTGGAGTAAAGGGTACTTTCTAGCTTACGCTGAATAGTTACCAAATTTCTTCTGATGTGAATAAAAGTGCATGATGCATCGAAAATACGACATCATAGACTATTTAACGGTTCAAAGCCATATGGAAAAGTCAGGCATCCATCACAAAGAAGAGCAGGAAAAAGGAAATGTATTGCGGGAAAAGGAGAGTAGCTTTAGATATCAGCCATTTTTTGATCAAGGATTTCCACTTGACGACGCACAGAAGTATCACACCTGCAGAGCTCGGAAACGACCTTAACGGCGTAAAGAACAGTTGCATGATTACGATTGAAGATTTTACCAATCTGGTCCAAAGACTCTTCGGTATGTTTACGACCAAGATACATCGCAACCTGCCGGGGAAAGGTAATAATTTTTTTGCGGGAACGCGACTGCAGATCCTTATAACTTACGTTAAACTCACGACTGATAATTTCTCCAATAAGTGCCGTGGTCAGATTCGAAGGCATACCAACAGTTTCAGCCACAACATCACGAACCGTCTCCATTTCAACAATTCCACCAACGAGCGCTACCTTAGCACTCAAGGAAAGAAGAGCCGATTCAATACGCCTCACATCGCCATGAATATGCTGGCTGATATAAGTGATCGCATCCTCTGTGAGATCCAAACCACTCTGGGTAGCCTTGTTTTCAACAATGCGATACCGTGTAGCAAGATCAGGAGCCTGTATGGTTGTCACAAGCCCTGCCCCCATACGGGATCGAAATTCATTATCGATGCCTTTCAAGTCCCGTGGTGCATTATTTGCCGTCAAAATCACTCGCTTTCCGCCTTTAATCAATGCGTCGAGCAATTCATTCATCTCTTCCTGAGTTTTCTTCTTCCCCTGCAAGGAGTGGACATCCTCAACGAGCAAAAAATCGCAATGATCATGGTAACTGGACTTAAAGGTATCCATGCTCTTGGACTGAATATTACGCACCATCTCAGAAGCAAACTGCTGGGCAGTCACATAACGAAGCCTGGTTTGAGGGGATTCCGCAAGAAGGGTATGAGCCACAGCATGGGTTAAATGACTTTTCCCAAGGCCGGTGGTGGAATTAATATAAAGGCAGGAGCCAACTGTATCATCTCCGTTAATCAATGACTTACATGCAGATTGAGCAAGAAGATTTGATTCACCAAGCATAAAGGCATCAAAGGTATAACGAGGGTGAAGAGAGCGTACAACGGATTTTCGTTTCGGGACATGTGGCAGCCTGAGCTGCCCTTTTGGATGCACAACCGGCAGAGCCTGCATCTCTTTATCACAAAGAACGACTTTACAATCACTTCCAGCAATATCAGTTACTACTTTCTGCACCATTGTAAGATGATTACGATCCAGATGGGCACGATAGAAGCGATCAGGACACGCCAGCTTCACCTCGCTGGCATCAAAACAGATACATTCAAGAGGTTCTATCCAAAGACCATAAACCGAGTCACCAAGACTCTCTTTTAATGTTTTCTGTATCTGTTTCCACATCATATATTATCCCCGACGCCTTGTATCTAACGACGAAATCGCGTCAAAATCACCAATTACCAAGTCTTACAAGCGTATTTATATTTTTTTATATTGCTGAAGCCAATCATATTTGAAAAGAAGAATCAGATGTCCTTGCCTCTCTTTTTATGGGATACGGAGTGAGATCCACCGCCGCAACTCATGCCGGGGAATTAACTCTATTTCTATTTTTCGGTCAAAGTCGATTTTACCAAATTTTCCTATCACTACCACATATTATCCCCCCAATTCTAAATCCCACGACAGGTACGGGATTGCAGAAGAACCCTTTTTTAAACCCTTTATTAACGGGCAAAACACACGGCCCTAACCAATGTACTGTTATCTTCACACCTTAGTCCATGTCTGAACAAGTTATTAACAAATTCCATTTTTTCTTTAACTCGACCAATCTAAACAATACTGAAAATAACAAAGATTTTCTCAATATTACAAACAAACAGACCTGAGGTTTACGCTATATCACGGAGTACACTGAATTTCTCGGAATAAAACTTTTTTTATTTTTTTCTCCCTTAATTTTATGGCATATTCACAGAAACCAAGCCCCACTTGCCTCTACTCTTCATTAGTACCAAAAGTGAACAACAATCCCATAAAATGTCTTCCGGTTTTCAGCAGAAATAACTATTTCGTCATTCAACACAGTACATATCTTTCCTATTCAAGCCTCTCTATTCCAATACTCTGGCAAGTGTCAGCACCCGAACCTCTTCTGCTCCTGCGGCAAGCAGGGCGCGACTGCACTCTAAAACGGTGGTACCGGTTGTATAAACGTCGTCTATAAGGACAATTTTTCTATTGCTGACGGCACTCTTCTCTGAAACAGTAAAGGCATTACGGAGATTTTTTCTTCTTGCTACTCCATCGAGTCCGGTTTGCGGATCTGTATGACGAACCCTCCGTAGAACATCCACCAGAATTTGGCTACAATTATCAGGGAAAAATAACCGGGCTATAAGCACAGCCTGATTGAATCCACGAGATCGCAAACGTTTGATATGGAGCGGTACCGGAACAACCCTGTCTTCTGCCTCAAGAGTCACAGATTCACCACCATCAACAATTACCTGCAGAGCAGATAAAACTGAAAGGTCACCATCGTACTTCAGCCTGTGCAAAAGGGTGGAAACAGGCTCCTGATAATGGGTCACAGCGGAAGCCATAAAAAGACGCTTCTTTTTGCTCCGCAGACAGGACCCGCACAGATGATCTCCCGACGTTGAATTGATGAATTCACGGCCACACCCCGTGCATTGAGGAGATTTAATAAATGCAATACTTTGAAAGCACTCTTCACAAAACGATTTGACCGAAGCGGGCAGAGGTTTCGAACACCCCTGACAGGACGTTGGGAAAAGAATGTTTTTTCCAGCACTTAAAAACGACATGGCATACGATACTCCTTTTTTTGTTTCTAAATTTTTCTTCTAAACGGCAAGCCAATATGCGAAAATACCATTTTTTTTCAATCGAACCAAAAGCAAAAAGATGACCTTTAGCAAAAACCATGCTATCGTATACAATTAATTTAATCAGGTGAAGAAAGATCACTTCTTGTACAAATTCTAACATATTACACTGTGACACAAGACAACTCTTCCTCAAAAAAACTTTTAGGCGTCCTTATTGGCGGATCCGGACTTATTGGTGGTACTCTGGCCCATTACTTTAAGACCAAAACTCCAGACACGATAGAACTGCGCGCGCCAAGTAGCAAGAAACTCTCCATAAGAAATTCCGTCGATATCAAAGACTACCTGAAACGTTTACAGCCTGATTTTGTAATTAATACAGCCATTGCCAATATCGGTTCAGACTCTCAGTTGGCATTGGAAGTAAACTATATAGGTGCACTCAACCTTGCCCGGGCAGCAGCAGCCCTTAAAATCCCCTATATCCATATTAGTTCAGCCGCCACCCTGCCAAACGGAGAGGATCTCACCGAAAAGGACTATCTGGCCATCGAACCAAAGCTTAACAATTACGCAAAGTCAAAGCTTATGGCCGAGAAGACACTGAAACATATGCATAAAACGGTGGGCCTTGATTACACCTGTGTTCGTCTAGCCATTGTTTATGGAGAACATGATCATAAAACACAAGGGTTCCATCGCCTCTTCTTTTCCATCGCCGATGAGTCCATGCCTGTTATGTTTACCAAGAAAAAAATCAGGCATTCCTACTCCAATGCCAATAAATTTCCCTATTTTATCCACCACCTGCTACTCAACCGGGAAGAATTCAGCGGCGAAACCTATCACTTTGTCGACAAACGTGCAGTGGAACTTGCCGATCTTATCCTCACCATTCGTTCCTTCCTTGAGCTTAAAAGCCCAAGAGAGATTTATGTACCTCACTCCATGGCTATATTTGGAAAAAAAATACTGGAATTTATCCTTAAAGGACTTTCACGTATCGGAATTAATGGCGGCCTCCCCCCCGAGCTGATGTTTCTTGAAAGTTTCTATAAAACGCAAACCTTATCCGCGGAAAAACTTCAAAATTCAAGTTTTGTCGATCCCTTCCCCACAGAAACTATTTATACAAAACTTCCAGAGCTTGTTGTGTATTACCTGACCCGCTGGTCCCACGAAAACATGATCTCAACATTCAACGAAGAAGTACTTGGGCCAGACACAATGTCCCATGATTTTGACCAGTCCCCTGCGGATCTTCTGGAGAGTGTTCACCAGGATTCCACGACGCCATTTATCGACATTAGCAAACCTTGAAAAATCCCGTTCTTTTTCTCCTTTCTGACTTTGTACTCTTTGCAAAAAACGCTAAACATGGCATAGTGTATGATTTTTAATATGTTTACCAATCTTCTTCAGTTCAGTTACACCTGAGAATGTTATGAAATGCGGACAGAATCATTGTCCACAAGACAAATCATTTCCTTTTAGAGACACAGGACATCACATGAGCCATTGCAGAAAAGTTGCCCCTCTATCCAAAGCCACCAAACACAAATATAAGCGAGGAAGTTTGTTACTCACTCTTCTTGTTTCGTTTTGTTTTCTCTTTCCGGGATTTGTCGCAGCTGTTGAGCAGAACACAACGTACCTTCCGCTCAAGATTAACAGTCCCGACAACATTCAGGCTATTGAGGAACAGACTGACAGCGCACTGACTAATTCCCTTTTTCCAACCTCATTTACCATGATGGAACGGGCGGAGGCTCAAAAGCTTCTCGATTACTCAGGAAGCTGGCCTCCTGCACCAGAAAAACTTCAGAAAATTGCTGCGGCAACCGGACTTGATTACGTAGCCGTCGGAAGTCTCACCGTTATTGGAGACCAGATCAGCATTGACTACAAAGTTTTTGACCTCCTGGCTCCAGCCTCTCCTAAGTACTATTTCCGCCATGGTGAATCCATAGAGAATCTCGCAGGTACCCTGTCAGAAGTTGTACGGGACGTCATTTCCTACACTGAGCGCGATTTTATCATTGCAACCATCTCTCCAAGCGGCAATCAACGTATTGATTCCGGTGCTATCTCCCGTAAAATCAAAACAAAGGCAGGCGATTTTTATAACCCAGCCACATTACGTGACGATCTGAAGGCCATCTTTAAAATGGGCTATTTTGAGAATGTCCGTATTGAGGTGGAAGAGAGTGAATCTGGAAAAATTGTCACCTTTGCAGTAACTGAAAAGCCGATTATCAGCCGTATTGAATACACAGGCTATGATGCTCTTTCTGAAACAGATGTCTCTGAAGCTGCCAATATCGGTGCCAACACCATCTTAAATTCAAGCAAGATCAACAACGGCACCGCTGCAATCAAAGCCCTCTATAAATCTAAAGGCTATTACAACACCACCGTTACTCCCGAAATCACCTATCCCGACGAGGAACATGCGGAAGTTCGCTATACCATCGTCGAAGGCGATAAGATCTACATTAAAGAAATTTCATTTATCGGTAATAAAACTTTTGACAGTGATGACCTTGAAGACATTATCGAATCTGGCACAAAAAACTGGCTTTCCTGGCTTACCGAAGCGGGATTGATGAAACAGCAGCTGCTAGCCCAAGATGTCGCAAGGCTTGGTTCCTTCTACAACAACCAGGGTTTTCTTGAAGTGAAAATAGGAAACCCCAAGGTAGTCCAGGAAGATGACTGGTTATATATCACCTTCACCATCGACGAAGGTCCACGCTACAGAGTTGGAACTGTAACATTTAAAGGTGACCTGATTGCAGACCAGCAAACACTGCGCAAACTCGTAACCATCCAAAACCAGGAATACATTAACCGGCAAATACTGCGTGAAGACGTTCTTAAAATTACAGACTATTACTCTGAAAATGGTTTTGCCTTTGCCGATGTTCGTCCAAGAACAAAACGATCAGCAACCGGATCCAGAGTGGATGTTCTTATAGAAATCACCAAGGGCGACCTTGTCTATATTCAAAGAATTGCCATCAAGGGAAACAGTCGTACTCGGGATAATGTTATCCGTCGTGAACTTCAGATAGCGGAAGGTGGAGTATTTGATTCCAAAGCACTCCGAATCAGCACCCAACGCCTACAGCGCCTGGAATTCTTTGAAGAAGTGAACATTATTCCTGAACCTGCCCTTGACCCATCAAAGATGAATGTCACCGTAAATGTGAAAGAAAAGTCTACCGGTCAATTCAGTATTGGTGCAGGGTACAGTTCAGTTGACTCACTTATGCTTATGGGTGAAATCTCCGAGAATAACTTTCTCGGCCGGGGTGACAGACTTTCACTTGCTGCCAATATCAGTGGTGTATCAAACCGCTTCAACCTGAGTTATACCAATCCTCACTTTCGGGACTCAGCTCTCTCAGTCGGTGCCGACCTCTTTAACTGGTTCCGTGAATACGATGACTATGATAAAGATTCTAAAGGTGGGGCTGTTCGTTTCGGATATCCGATTTTTGAAAAATGGCGTGGCTATGGTAGTTATAGTTATACAGATACCCTGCTGACCAATGTCTCTCCATTTGCATCCCAGATCATTATTGATTCCATGGATATCAATATAACCAGCGCCGTCAAATTTGGAATGGTTCGTGACACCCGTAACAGAATGACCGGGCCAAGCACAGGGTCTGAAAACTCCATTACCGTAAAGTACGCTGGTGGTGTTTTTGCAGGAGATGCTGAATTCACCAAGCTCGAAGCTTTCTCAAGCTGGTATTTCCCCATGCCCTGGACAACGGTCTTCCACTTCAAAGCCGCTGTCGGTCAGGTATGGGAGAATGAAACTGGCAAGCTTCCTGTCTACGAACGATTTTACCTTGGTGGTATCAATACCATCCGTGGTTTTGAATATGGAAAGGCAAGCCCCATCGATCCGCTAACCGGTGATCGCATTGGTGGCGACAAGATGTGGTATACCAATATTGAATACGTATTTCCGCTCCTAACAGAGGCTGGCGTTCGCGGGGTATTTTTCTTTGATGCCGGTAAAGTATCAGCGGATGATGAAGACTGGAACCTTGATAGTTACAACAAAGCTGCAGGTATTGAAGTCCGGTGGTTATCCCCCATGGGACCTCTTCGTCTGGTTTGGGGGTATAATCTTGATCCAGAACCCGATGAAGATACCACGGTATGGGATTTCTCCATTGGTGGCTCTTTCTAGAAAGGCATTCTCCGATAAGCTCCTAGTACTGGTTTTACCTCATAATTTTACTTCCTGCCGGCTGCATGTATTCCATGCAGCCGGCACTTTTATTTGATCCATATGCATACTCCACTTAGTCCAGGCCCGATTCAACGCGGAACATCTCAGAGCCACCCCTCACTACATGGTGGTTCCAAAGCACTTCTCGCTGCCCTGCAGGCTACATCACAGCCCTGTTGCTGCATAGTTCCCGACGAGGAGATGGTAGCCGAGATTGAGGATGACCTGAAACTCTTTACAGACCGTCCGGTGTTCAGCTATCCCGGATATGAGATTCCGCCCTATACACCACTCTCACCGGATCCGATCACCACTGCAATACGGCTCTCCACCCTGTACAGACTACAAGACACAGGTGCTGACAGTTCTTTTATACTAGTTGTCTCAGCTGAAGCGCTGATGCGGCGCACCCTTCCTGGAAAGACCCTATTTGACAATGCAGAACTGCTCCTCTCCGGAGAAGAATGTGATCGGGATGAACTTGTCCAGAAACTCAACGACCTTGGCTATGAACAGGTTAACCTGGTTCAGAGTATGGGCGATTACTCGGTACGAGGCGGAATACTCGATATTTTTCCGCCCTCCTTTCTTGAAGGTAAAACGGTTCACAACTCGCCACTGCGTCTCGATTTTTTTGGAGATACCATTGAATCCCTACGTGGATTCAACCCCATCAGCCAGCGTTCGACTTCTGAAATTGAAGAGGCAATTATTTTACCAGCCAGTGATATCTGCTACCCGGCATCATCATCTGCTAAAATGCAACGAATCCTTAAAATCTTTGATCGGGAGCATTCGGATTCAGATTGGGATCCTGATAAAAGCCTGAAGATTCGGGACCAGATTGCGTCAGGACAGAGGTTTGCCGGAATGGAGTTTTTCCTTCCCCTCTTCTATCCTAAGCCAGATCGAGTCAGCAGCCTCTATGATTTCCTACCTGAGGATACATGCCTGATTCACTTTGCACCCGAGATGGAAGACCAGGCCCGGGACATGGTCCAGGAAAGGATCATCAATAATTTTGAGGAAGCAACAAGCCGTCTCACTCCAGCACTTGAACCGGAACAGATTTTTCTTCCCGCTCAGGAGACCAGGAAAAGAATGGCGGACTTTGCCACCCTTCTCTGCTCTCCTTTTGGTGAGTCAAATGAAATCCAATCATTCACCGCCACAAACCATCAGGTACTCAAGCAGACTATCAGTCTCAAACGCAAGGAACGTGGTCTGATTCCACCACTCTCCGAACAGATCCACACCTGGCAAAACCAGGGTGAGACAGTCATTCTCTGCTGCCGCTCCCTGCGTCAGACAAAAACACTTGCCGAACTCCTCGAAAAACATCAGCACAGCATAGAACTTCTTGAAAGCCCCATTGATATAACTGCCTTCACACAAAAAGCAGACTCAGAGACTCTTTATCTTTGCGACCAGCCGCTCAGTGAAGGATTTTCTCTCAGCAATCCTGCAATCCACTTCCTCTCTGAAAGCGAACTCTTTGCGGAAATGCGCATAGGGAACAAAAAGAAAACCAAGGAAAAGCTTGGTGAACCCATTCGATTTGCCGAGCTCCATAATGGCGATGTCGTTGTTCACCGTGACCATGGGCTCGGCCTTTATCTTGGTATGGCCACACTTACCATGCAGGGAGTGGTTAATGACTACATGCTCCTTGAATACAAAGATGGAGATAAACTCTATCTCCCCGTTGACCGTCTTAATCTGATCAGCCGCTATGAGGGACTCTCTGACAAATCTCCACGTATCGATAAGCTCGGTACCAGCTCATGGCGTGCCGCAAAGGCAAAAGTAAAAGAGGAGGTCTGGAAGGTTGCGGAAGAACTCCTGCAGATATACGCCAGACGAGAACTTCGTGAAGGGAGACGTTTTTCAGGCCCCGGTGAACTCTATCACGAACTCGAGGAATCCTTTCCCTTTGACGAAACCATTGGTCAGGACAAAGCTATCACCGATGTTATTACGGATCTCACCAGTGACAAACCCATGGACCGCCTTGTGTGCGGTGATGTGGGCTATGGAAAAACTGAAGTTGCCATACGCGCAGCGTTTAAAGTTGTAGAGGATGGACTACAGGTGGCTATTCTTGTGCCAACTACGGTTCTTGCCGAACAGCACGTAAAAACATTCAGGGAACGGATGCAGGGATTTCCAGTAACCGTCGATTGCATCAATCGTTTCCGCACGCCTGCTGAGCAAAAACGTATTATTAAAGACCTTGGAACCGGTAAAATTGATATCATCATAGGCACCCACCGCCTCCTTTCCAAAGATATCAACTACCGCGAACTCGGCCTCCTGATTATTGATGAAGAGCATCGCTTTGGTGTAAGTCATAAGGAAAAAATCAAGAAGATCAAATCTGAAGTCGATATACTCACTCTCACCGCTACTCCCATCCCGAGAACTCTGCAGATGTCCCTGCTTTCCATCCGCGATCTTTCGGTGATATCAAGTCCTCCAGAACACCGAAGGCCAGTCAAAACCTTTGTCGCACGATACGATGATCTGGTTATTAAAGAGGCCGTTACCAGAGAAATCCGTCGTGGTGGTCAGGTCTTTTTTGTCCATAACAGGGTGAAATCTATCTACAAGATGGCAAGCAGTGTCCAGGAACTTGCGCCGGAGGCTCGTATTGCAGTGGCCCACGGACAGATGACAGGTAAGGAACTCGAAGAAATTATGGTCCGTTTTGTAAACCGTGAGATCGACGTCCTGGTCGCTACCACAATTATCGAATCCGGCCTTGATATTCCATCCGCAAACACAATGATTATCAATCGTGCAGATATGTTGGGCCTTGCGGAAATCTACCAGTTACGAGGCCGCGTTGGTCGATCATCCGTTCAGGCATTTGCCTACCTACTAGTCCCATCACTTGATAGCTTAAGCAAAGACTCCAAAGCTCGGTTACGGGCTCTTATGGAGTGCAATGAGCTTGGAGGCGGTTTCAAACTCGCCATGAGCGATTTACAGATTCGTGGCGGGGGCAATCTTTTAGGAGTCTCCCAATCAGGGCAGATTGCTGCCATTGGCTATGATCTCTATCTCGATCTCCTGCAAAGAACTGTAGCTGATATGAAGGCCCGTGCCGCATCCGGTGATAACACCCCCATTACACAAGATACTCCGGAGGCAGAAATAAACCTTCAGCTCTCCGCCTATATTCCGGAAGGATATATTCCGGATATCAGTCAACGGTATGTTGCCTATCGACGCATTTCTGCACTTTCAACTGCCGATGCCGCAATATATGATGACCTGATTGAAGAACTCACCGATCGTTATGGAAAGATTCCTGATGAAACAAACAATCTCTTTAAAATTGTCGCCCTTAAAAAGGAGCTTACACAACTTGGGATCCGCAAGCTTGAAAAGGGCAAAGACTCTTTTGTCTTTTCCTTCACGGATGACACCCCACTCGACCCGACTCTGCTCCTTGGCTACCTGCAAAAGGGAAGCAAGAAAAGAAAGTCAAAACCACGCAGACTAACTCCGGATGGAAGGCTTATTGTTCCCGCCGTTATTGACTCACCTGCACGACTGTTTACTGTATTGCAAAAAGCACTGGTTGAGCTAAAGGCTTGTTCAAAAATAACTTCGTAATTATTGAACGAGCCCTAAGCAGCCTAACCCGATAAAACTGAGCACTATGACACATACACAAATAATCCCGGATTTTTCCTGGAAGGATGTCGATACAATCCTTCTTGATATGGACGGTACGCTTCTCGACAAATATTTCGACGACCATTTCTGGGAAGAATACGTCCCGAAGATCTTTGCAGAAACCCATAAACTTTCGGAAGAAGATGCACGTAAAGAGCTCCTGCAGCGATACCAACGAGTAGAGAGTACCCTGCAGTGGTGTGATCTTGACTACTGGTCCGACCAACTCGGACTCAATATTCCTGAGCTGAAATGCAAGGTTGATCACCTTATAAAAGTACATCCCTATGTTGTTGATTTTCTTGTCTATGCAAAGAGCATCAAAAAGGAGATCCATCTGGTTACCAATGCCCACTCCAAAACGCTGGAGATCAAGATGCGAAAGAGCGCACTAGGAAAGCACTTTGACCGTATTGTCTGCGCCGAAGAGATAGGGTATGCCAAGGAACAACCCGAATTTTGGGACAAACTTGAAGCACACCTTGGATACGACCGGCAACGAACCCTCCTTGCCGATGACACTGCCAAAGTACTGCATTCCGCTAGTCAGTATGGGATGGGATTTCTTATATTTGTAGCCTATCCAAGCTCCAGGATTCCAGTCCAGTTCTCTCCAGACTACCCATCCATCACCTATTTCAACGAACTAATCCTCTAATAACTCAGGTCTATAGGGTATGTATTTACAATTAGATGATGTTTTTTTTAACACATTGCTCTCTCAAGCGGACAATAGTCCGAGAATGAGGAGTCATTATACTCTTCATAAAAAAGATACTGAGCTCGTCCAGAGATTCTGTGTTGGTCTTAAAAAAGGGACATATATTCGACCGCACCATCATCAGAATATCAACAAATGGGAATTGCTTATTGCTTTGAAAGGATCAGTGGTATTTCTTATTTTCAATAGTGATGGTGTTGTATTAGAGAGGTTCCTCTTAAACCCGACTGAATCAATTACTGGTATAGAAATTGAACCAAACACCTGGCATACAGTCTTTCCTGCCACCGAGGAAGCCGTATTTCTCGAGGTGAAAGAAGGGCCATACACACCAGCGGAAGCAAGTGACTTTGCTCCATGGGCACCGGAAGAGGGACAGAACGATGTGCCAGAATTTCAAGAATGGTTACAAAACGCAAAAAAGGGCGACAAATTTTGTTAAATCAAGCCTCACCACTCTCCTTCAGATCATTTCGAATCTGACCGATCGCCCGGTTGGAGGAAAGCAGGATAGCCAGCCAGCGAGTCTCACTCGATCCATCGAGTGCAATACGAACAGCCATAGTAAGCGGAACAGAGAGCAGCATCCCGACAGGACCCAGTACCCAGCCCCAAAAAGCTAAAGAAAGAAAGACCACCAATACTGAGAGACCGACTCCCTTACCCATCACCCGAGGTTCCACAATGGACCCGATAACAATATTCACCGCAAGATAGAGCCCGCCGCTCACAAGTGCCGCCCCACCACCAAGCTGCACAAAAGCCAGAATTACCGCAGGAATTGCAGCAATAATGGAACCGATATTAGGAATAAAGTTGAGCAGAAAGGCAACAACTCCCCACATAATTGCATAATCAAGACCCAACAGAGACAGCCCCACGCCTATAATTGTACCGGTCACCAGGCTGGTCAGAGTCTTGATACCAAGATAACGGTTTACACCAACTGCTATCTCGCCATATTTTCGGAGCGCACTGGATTGTTCTCCCTGAATAGCACGCATCTTGGCAGGAAACCCTGCTGCCTCGGAGAGAATAAAGAAGAAGGTCAGAAAAATTACAAAGGTGTTGGTAAGCATTCCTCCAAGACCATTCAGAGTATTTGCCGCCATCCTCAAAATCTTACCGGGATTAAAGGTATCGGTGAGTATGCTGTGGTCCAGAGTAATCCCATGCGTATCCAACCATCTCCACCAGCCTGCCGTCTCCACCAGTAAACGCTCCTGATAGCCCGGTACATTTTTCGAAAAATCGGTCAACGATCCCCCGATAAGAGTAACAAGTGAACCCCAAACCCCAAGGATCAAGACAACCAACAGGACCATACCAATAAGCTCAGGAATGCCTCTTTTTTGCATCCAGAAGAGTGGTGGAGCACAAATTATAGCAAGAAAAACAGCAAGCAGAAAAGGAACTACCAGGGGAGCTGCCGCCTTCATTCCAGCTACAATAACGACGAAAGCTGCCATATTAATCAAAGGACTGTTGCGAACTGAAAGAGGTGTCATGGAATAAAAGAATAGTCAAATGAAAGGAAATAGCGTATTTTCTCGCTACGTGTAGTTATTTAATCGTGGCTGAAGGTTACAGTTCAGCCTTTTATCTCTTCTTTATATACAAGTAGATTATGTACAAGACAAAACTTTTCTCACTTCTTTTTCTGGCCACCTTGCTCTCGGGCTGTTCTTCAAACACTGCTCAATACGAGGGACTCAGTTTTCCAAAGACAAGTTCCAGCAAGATCACCTTCCAGGAACATACCATCCCGACGGACTGCTCAGCATTTGCCCATCTCCTGATGAATACAAAGATACACTCGACTGGAGAAGATATCAGCAGTGCCATGCATAAAGAAGCTGAAGCAAAAGGTGCCGACCTGATCCTTGTGGGTATGTCAAAGGAGATGGCCGGAGAGGAACTTGAAGAGAACCGCTTTGACTACTACGGCCCCCAATATGCCTATCTGTTTGATACAACATGGTTAGGTTGGAAATTCGGTTTTAGTGAGTGGACCGATGCAGGAGGTCTGGTAGGACTAGGTGCTGCCACCTGGAACAACGAAGATATCAGCTTTGAAAATACACTGCTTGTTCAGGCAGTTTTTCTTCACTGCAACCAGTAACAGTTACAAGCTCTCCATCTCAAGCAGAACCTTGTTATGAGTTTGAAAGTTCCGGATACTTTTTTGTCCAGAGCTCAAATTCCTCAAAAACAGCCTGTAGATCCGGCATTCGATCTCTCAACTGCTCAACCTCGCCATCTCGGGAAAGACTTTCAAACTCAAGGGCAAGATTTGAGATTCTCCATGCGAAGATAGTGGCACAGGCCCCTTTCATGCCATGACAGATCTCCCGCAACGCCTCACTGTTCCCGGCATCGATCTCCTCTTGCAGACGGGTGATCCACTTCGGTCCACTTATTGTATGCAAATGGGTAAGAAGCTCTCTTACAATATCAATATTTCCGTTACAATTATTTTTCAGCCGATCTAGATCAAGAATGACATCAGGACGCTCATCCACAGTTACAGATTTCAAATCCATATATAATATTTCCAGTGTTGAAGCCAGGGTACTGTCCCAGAATAAAATCCACCTCCACGAAACCTATCAGATTATATCAGGAAAAAAAGGATATTCACAGCACTCTTTGGCAAAATCCTACCAGACTGCTCGCATTCCTTCCTGCTTACGAAGAAGATCAATTCTTCTTTCAAGGTCAATACGCCATTCCGCGTGAATTCTGGCAGCCGATGGAGCAATCAGTTCCGGTAGTCCGTAAACAAGCCTGTCGGAGGCCCGACTCGCCTCAATAACAGCTTCAATGGAACGGGCACCAAATTTATAACGACTGAGCAGAAGACGCAGGAGCAGCCCCGAGGTTTTTCGTGCCGCCTTCTTCCAATGGGTATCCATCTGATGGGCAATAATAAATGCACGTTTCAACAAAATCCGGCGCAGCTCTTCAAGATCATCACTAGTAGCTGAATCACGAAGCAGGATATCGGGAATCTCAATACCGTCAATATCAAGTACGACACGCAGACGACTCATAAAATCAGGAATCTTTAAGGTCTTCATCTTCGCTAAAGCGTCCTTATCTGTAGGATCTAGAAGCTCCTCCATACCAGCCCAGCTCGCCTTAACACCTCCTGCGAAAACAAAAATTGCCCGTCCGATAAAATGCGGGATACCGTTTACATATGTTACTCCGTCTTGCATGGAGGGCAGAAAATAACGAAGATAGCCAAACTCATTCCCGTCATAACGACAATCAAATTCATCCCAGAAGACAATGGGGACTTTGCCTCTTGCCACCGCAGCACGTACCGGTTCAATGGCAGAGTTGATCTCATCGGGCGATGCAAACTGAGTCAGGTTGAATTCAAAGAAATCAAAGGGGTCACCTTCAAATCGTTCTGAAATTACCCGAGCCACCTCTTTTACAGCAAAGGACTTTCCAGATCCCGGCGGACCGAACACTCCAAGACAGAGAGGCCGAAGAACACTCTCCTTGGACACATAGGAATCCATTACATTCTGCAGGGTGATCACAGGATCAATTTCTGCAGGATCAGTGGTCCGTAGATGCCCGACCTGAAAAATAGGCAGATTATCAAAACCGCTTTTCCGATTAACCTCTTCCTTTAAATCATGAAGAACAGAGACAATTTCATCTAAGTATCCATGAGTATTACCAAGTGACCCACCATCCATGGATGATTTACGATAGTAGAAGAAACTCCTCAGAGCCCGTTTTTTATCATCGGACCAGATTTGTGAAGCGACAAGATCCAGCACAACTTCAAAATCGGCAGAGAGGGGCGGAAGCTCAAAAAATGATGGATCAGGACCTGCATCCATAAAGGAACAGGCGTACCCACCCGGGAAGCTTTTGGCAAAATCAAGATTTGGAAATTCCAGTGTTTCCTTAAAATAGTAGCCGTGACTGTAGAGCAGCTCCCAATTATTGAGAACCCTCTTTGAGAAATCATAAAAATAGTTCCTGCTGAAATTAAACTCACCAAAACGCAGCGCGTCCATGGCAAGCATTGCAGGAAGCAGAGTATCATAGCATGGCACTGACCCACGCTGACGAGGCGAGCTTTTCTCCGGCAAACAGCCTTTTCGGTGCCTGAAGAAGATAGCATCCGGGCCGATATAAAGTACACCATGGGGAAACATCTCCACCACGATATGACACCTGAATCGTGCCTTTTTACTACACCAGAGACCAACTTCCTCTGTGCGAAGTGATCGGAGGCACATGGCAACTATTGTCTCCCAGTTCACGGAACAATCCATCTCCATTCTGGTCGTCTCAAGATCCGAGAGTCTGCAGAAAAGAACAAATCGTTTTCCAAGCAACTTGGCCCAATTCCCCCAATAGGCAACACTGATCCCCATGGCAATGGCCCAGAGATTCGGGTTCCGATCCAGATCCTGCTGAGACAGTTCCGGAGGGTGCCCGGAATCATCAATTACGATTAATCCATCGTTATCGGTAAATATATGCCTGTTTGAATCATCTACTACAAAATCCTCAGCGGAACTCGATCTGCCTCCAGCGGGCAAATACTGATTGACCATAAACCATCCATGGTCAGCTCTTTCCACATCGACATTACGATATTTCCTGAAAATCTGAAAAACATCCTTCTGCTCACCATAGGTCACAGAATGAATTCGTGGACTCAGATCAGATTCTGACACATAAGCACTAAGCCAGGTCAGCAGCTGTTCGAGACGGCCATATTCAATGGACACGTCCCCTGCCATAAGCTCAATATGGTCACCGGGGTTATACCCATATGCCGGAAGATTTCCCTCCTCCAAGAGACTCACCTGTTTGATTGGTAAATTACGAATCTTGACATTGGATCCGAGAAGAGTCACTTTTTGGTCATTTTCAGACATATTTTATACCCATAAAAAAAAGTATACTGCAAAACGCACAATGGGAGGCCAGGCCTCCCATTGCACACTTCTAAAAATCAGACAGCTTTACCTGTCCTCAATCTATGTTACAAAAGGCCTGCTTTATCGAGCGCAAACACAGCCCCTTTGTACGAGATAACAATAACAGCTACATATCCAAGCAACATAAAAGTAGTCATGGATTTCTCCTTTTTGTATTCATTAGTAAGCTTCGTGGTCCAGTGCATCTTCTATCGAAATCTTCTTCGAATCCATCTGTTTCCAGAGATAGGCAACATAGGCAAGAAGAAATGGGATAAACAGAGCCACATAGGTCATAACCATGAGAGTATACTCACTCGATGAAGCATTGTAGATAGTGAGACTCGACTGCAGATCAAAGGTTGAAGGATAAAATGCTGTCCCATTAAATGCTGGCAGACAGAGTACACACAACCCAACAAGTACCGTTCCAAGTCCTGCAGGCCAGATGCCCCTATAGCTTCCCTTCAACGCACCAAGCAGCACACCCCAGATCACCAGTCCAAGACCGCCAAGCAGCAGGAGAAGAAGATGGGGAAGAGCAAGAAGATTAAAGAGATACTTAAAGGATACCATGGAAACCACGCCATTTTCATCCACGCCAAATCCTTTGCGTAACAGGATAGACACTACAACATAGAGCAGGAAGGGAAGCGAGCAGATAAAGTTGGTCATTACCGCTTTGCGCAGTCTCTCTTCAAGCTGGGCAACGGAACTCAAATCAATGTTATTAAGCAGATACAATGCCCCCAGTACCCTGGCATTGAAAACAAGGAACAGTCCAAGTGACAGATTGAAAAGTGAGAAGGCAGCTTCCAGGCCACGAAGATTCACGCCACCCAGAGTATACTGCCAGGTAACCTGATTCATATCATTGAGTGAGAAAGCAGATCCGGTATAAAAGGTACCCACTGCGGCACCGATCAGTAACACACCCACGGAACCGTTAATAAACATAAACGATTCATAGGTTTTACGTCCCCAGACATTTCCGGGTTTTGACCTGTATTCATAGCTCACCGCCTGAATAATAAAGGTGAAGAGAATAAGTACCCACACCCAGTAAGCACCACCAAAACTTGTGGAATAAAATTTTGGAAATGAGGCAAAAAGAGCGCCGCCAAAAAGAACCAGGGTCGTAAAGGGAAGTTCCCATTTACGGCCGAGTGAATTCACAACAAGTGAACTTTCAGTATCGGTTTTAGCCACCTGCCAGAGCAAAGTCTGGCCGCCCTGAACAAATATAAGAAAGAGAAAAAGAGCACCCACAACCGAGCAGAGAACCCACCAGATTTGCTGTAACGTTACATAATCCAAATTTGATATCATCTTCAGTGTACCTCCGGTCCAGCTGCGATTGCTTTCAGCATAATGGATATTTCAGCAATTAACAGCACGGTAAAAACTGCTGCAAACATTGCAAATGTGATCTGAACAGAAGTGGTGGAAAGATTCGTTGTTGCAATCTTTACCGGCATAAGCCCCTGAATAGCCCAGGGCTGACGACCAACTTCTGCAGTTACCCAGCCAGCCTGCTGAGCAAAGAGTGCTAACAGTCCTGTAAAAAGACCAACTGGAAGTAACCAGCGCTGTTCTGACACGGTTCCCTTCAAGGTGAAAAATAAAAATGCTCCAAAAATCACAGGAAACATTGATCCGAGAATCGCCATAAGATGAAAGGAATTAAAAACGATATTTACAGGCGGCACAGCTTCTTCAGGTGTATCTAGATATCCATAGCCCATAAATTGTTTATTCACGTCAAAGCGGGCAAGAGCAGCTTCTGCTGTCGCGTCATCCTTACTCTTCCTAGCCTGTTTATAGGCAGCAAGATCAGCAAGAGCCAGTTTTCCTTTTTCCATCATGGTATTCACACCCATGATATCATGTTCTTTATTGCCGTAAACGAGATCGTCAATACCGGGTACAAAGGAGCCAAACTCACGATTAGCAAGCAGAGATAACATTCCAGGAATTTTCACTTCAAACAGGAAGGGGTCCTGAACATCGCCCGGAACTTTGGTATTATTAATGATTCCAATAGCTACAAGCCCGGCACCAGTTTCACCTTTGTACAAGCCTTCCATGGCAGCAAGTTTCATTGGCTGTTTCTGAGCGACTTCATAGGCAGCTTCGTCTCCTGTGAATCCAACAAAACAGGATGCGACAAGACCAAAGACAGAGGCCACAATAATTGATTTTTTTGCCATTTCAACATGCTTTTTCTTAATCAGATACCAGCAGGAAACGGTGAGCACAAAGGCCGAGGCCATTACAAAACCAGATGACGAAGTATGGGTAAACTTGGAAACTGCAATGGGATTAAAAACAACTTCTGCAAAATTCTGCATCTCAAAACGAGCAGTATCAGCATTGAATGCCATACCAACTGGATTCTGCATCCAGCCATTGGCAACCAGAATCCACACAGCAGAAAGGTTGGAGCCTATGGCTACCATCCAGGTGGAAAAGCAGTGAAAACCTTTGGAAACCCTGTCCCAGCCAAAGAACATAACCGCAAAGAAACTTGCCTCCATAAAAAAGGCAAACAGTCCCTCAATTGCAAGAGGAGCTCCAAAAATATCACCAACCATCCAGGAATAGTTGGACCAGTTGGTTCCAAACTCAAATTCCAGAATAATTCCTGTAGCGACACCGATGGCAAAGTTAATACCAAAAAGAGTCATCCAGAAACGAGTTATTTTCTTCCACTCTTCATCTCCAGTCTTCAGGTAAATTGTCTCAAAAAATGCACACAGAAATGATAACCCGAGTGTTATCGGTACAAAAATCCAGTGATACATAGCCGTGAACGCAAACTGCGCCCGCGACCAGCTCACCAAACTGGGGTCCACATCAATCATTTTTTCCTCCCTCCTTTAATTAGCATTTGTAACTGGCCTGATGAGTTGCTCCAGGACATAGTCACCACGTTGTTTATCTGTTTCAAAATTGGTATTTAAATAATTTGGGAAAAAGAAGAACTTGAGTACTGCAAACATAACAAAAAGTTTTATAAAAATAATTTTCCACAGGGTTTTCCCTACCGTCATCCGCGCAAACCCATCGCGGTAAAAGTTGAACACTTTCGCTGGAACTTCGATCATTTTCCATCCTCCACTCTGCAGATATGCTTAATCAAACGCAATTAAAACAAAAAATATCTTTTTTAATTATGCACAGGAAAAAGCGGAATACAAGACTCATTTTCAGACAACTCAGCCAAACTGACACTTGCAAGGGTCTCGCGTAACTGGGTCCTCGCATGCTCCCAGACCTTATGAACACTACAACTGTTACTGATATTACAACTCACCGGTCGGCCAACACAGTCATTTAAATATATCTCACCGATCATCACTTCGACAACTTCAAGGAGGGAGATATCGGCGGGATCCTTCAGCAAGCTGTAGCCGCCTCTGGAACCCTGTTTAATGATGATCATACTTGCCCGCGCCAGATCCTGAGCGATTTTTGCCAGAAAATGAGCAGGGATATCTGCACGCTCGGCAATTTCCTGCTTGGAAACCTGAATCCCCTTCCCTTTATGCGACAAATAAATCATACACCTGACCGCATATTCTCCAGCACGCGTCAATCTCATTTCACAGCCACCCATAAAAGACATTTAAGATAATTAATGTCCTATATACACCATATGTATCTAAGGTCAACCTCTTTTTTCCATTTGTAACGGAGATGAAACGGCCCTACATACCCAGCATTTCTATTAAATCAGCTCTCTCTTCAAGGCGTTTTCTGAATCCTTTTTCGAGTTCCAGCAGCGACTCCTTATCTTGAATAATCCCAGAGTCTGCTCCACAACGCAACAAAAGAGTCGTCAGCACTTCCCCCATTGTGTCCTCTTCTTCCTTATGATCCTTTATAACAATCCAGCGACTGAGCAGGTTTGCAATAATCAATATTTGACAGGATCGATCATACCCTCCAATCTCCTCATAGCCGTGGTGCAATTGCACCATATCCACCAGTACAGTAGGAAACATCCAGCGATGGAGAAGCTGGGAGCCAAGATCATTATGGCCGCATCCAAGAAGCCTGTTCTCAGCTTGAATGCCATCCTCTTCCACGAGCTTTCCATAGTGATCAATGTCCTCAATCTCTACCGAAAATTTCTGTATAATAATCAACTTACCGACATCGTGCAGCATCCCCCCAAGGAAACAAACCGCACTCTCATCTTCACACTGTTCTGCCACATATTCAGCAGCGAGTGCACATTCAAGAGAGTGCCGCCACACTCCCGACATAATATCTTTCTGTCGGCCCTCAGGAACCTTAAAGGCCTGAAACATTATCCGGGAAAGCAATAACCCCTGCACCTCATTCCTTCCCAGAAGGAGGAGGGCATGCCTTAAAGAAACAACCTGACGCCTCAACCCGTAGAAGGCTGAATTGGCAAGTTTTAAAACAGCAACCACAAGCGAAATATCCCCCTGAAGGACAAGTTCAATTTCAGTAGCCGTAGTATCCGGGTCAGACACCAGAGTCATTACCTTCATGGCAACGGATGGCAAAGGAGCGAAATCCTCGACGGAAGCAGCAACTCTTTTATGGAGAGCACATGGTTGATAGCTATCCTGTTTCAGCATCAAGAAGCCTCCTCATCATCTGAAAAGATCCCGTACCCATCGATGGTTTTCATTAACATATCAACCAGAAAGGGATCAAACTGACTACCGGAGTGTTTTTCCAGTTCACGCTCCGCACTCTTCCGGATCATCCCTTCTTTACCGGACGCCGGAACCACCATGGCCACAAAAGAATCCACCAGGGCGAAGATTCTAGCCGCCATGGGAATTTCATCTCCCTTCAGACCATCGGGATATCCCGTTCCGTCAAAATGCTCATGATGGGAATATAAAATAACCCGCTCGGAGGCAAAAAAGTCAAACATTGTTGTCAGTTCACGAAGCATAAGTGGCTGATCAAACAGCATCGCCTCCTGCTCTTGACTTAAAGGTCCATCGGTCTTCAGGGAGGAATCATGGATATAACAACGAAAAAGATCATGCAGTTTAATGGCACGACGAAAGGAATGGGCAAGCTGATCTGGAAGATTCAATTTTTTCGACAGCTCATCAAGCACACGGATAAAGAATGCATTGCGATCTGCCAGGATATCATAATCCCGAGTCTGGGAATGAACCATCGCCTCAAAGGAGGCAAGAGTCATGGCACGGGCTTTTTCTATGGTTGCATTCAGATGGTTTTGTTGATTTGAACCTATCACATCACTGATACAATCCTCAGGTCCCGCAGCTCCTCCTCGTGAGAGTCTGTAGTGACAAATCCTGTTTCGCCCCTCTGCTTTTGCTTGATACAAGGCGTTGTCGACATAATCAATTACAGTTCCAGAAGAATCGGTTTCTTCACCAAAACCGGAGTACACTCCGATGGAAACCGTCACATACCGTTCATATTTATCATTGGAGAAAACGGTGTCTGCAATAGTTTTCCTGATTTTTTCAGCTACAGCTCCCGCCTGTTCAGTATCAATATTTGGAAGAACAATCAGAAATTCCTCCCCTCCATACCTGCCGAAGATATCAGCTTCCCTTAAATTCTCCTGAACTCTTCTGGAAAATTCCATGAGAACAAAATCCCCGAAGGGATGCCCACAACTATCGTTCACATCTTTAAAGAAATCAAGATCAAGCATAAAAACTGAAAGAGGCGTGTTGTAACGTCTTGCAATTGAAACCTCCCGGCCAAGCTGATCCAGTAAATAGTTATGATTATAGAGCCCCGTCAGACTGTCACGGATGGCCCGCTCTTCAAGTTTTAGATTCTGACGCTGGATAACATCCGTTGCATGGGCAAGTTCACGCTGACGAGTATCGAGTTCGAGAAAGACTTTAACCTTTGCCAGCAAGGCTGCCGGCCGAACCGGTTTATGAATAAAATCCACCCCGCCAGCGGCATAGCCCCGGTCAAGAAGCTCGCTAATATGCTCAGATTTGGCCTGAAAAATAATGGGGACATACCATGTTTTTTCGTTGTCATCGAGAATTATGGCAGTTTCAAAAGGGGAAAGGTTTGTGGGAGAAACACTAAAAAGAATCAGTGCAAAATCATACAGAAGCACCAGATCCGGGACTTCCGATGTGGACTCGGCAACAACCACATCCAAGTCAAAATCCTTCAGAACCTTTTGAACACTCGCCTGATTAACTGAATCATCGTCAACAAGGAGTATGGATTGTTTTGAGGTATTACTCATACGTCTTTTACCGTTTTTTACTTCAGTTAAAACGAGGAAACCAAGAGGCTATGACTGACAGAACAAGCACAAAAAACAGCCACAATCATGTAATCTACACAATTGTACTATAGTAAAAATAAAAACTGAAGGAGGAAAAAAAAGATTCAGGGAAACAGAAAGAAGACAAAGACACTGCACTCTTTAAATTCTGGAGAAAATTAAGATATTAGTCTCTAGTAAAAATACCCTACGGCTGATTAAATAAAAGACTATTAACAGGAAATATGAAATTATCCCTTTCAAATAAAAATTTTGTATCATACACTTTTTAAACAAGTGGAAAAGTCTGTTTATTCCAACAAAAATCACAGGAGATGCTATGTTTAAATTACAGAATATCGGATCAAGGATAATACTGCCGGTTTTTGTTGTCACGATACTATTCTCGGTAACCCTCTACTATATCGCAAATTCTACAATCTCCGGCATTATCGAACAAAATCTGATTCACAATGCTGAAGATAAAATTGAAGAGATAACAGTCAGCGAAAAACGTATTGCCAAAACCATGCTTACACAGGCATCCCTTTTCAGTCGTTCTCAGGCAATACAGGCGGCATACCTCACTGCCCATAATGGAGATATTCAGAATGAAAAAGATCAGGAAATGGAAAAAGCCCGCGGCGAGCTTCGTGCCTATTTTACTTCCATAGAAAAGGGCTACAGCTCCGTAAACAAAGGCAAGAACTTCCGCATCCATTTTCACCTACCACCAGCTCGGAGTTTATTGCGTTTATGGAATCCCAAACAAAATAAAAGTGATGACCTCAGTTCTTTTCGAAATACCGTAAGCACCATCAGTCAAGGGAACCATGCACCCATTGCAGGAATTGAGATTGGCCGAGGTGGATTTGCAATCAGAGGGCTTGCCCCAGTAGTCTCAGACACAGAGAAGTATCTCGGTTCCGTTGAAGTCTTATCTTCCTACGACCCGCTGGTACGATACAGTATTTCTAATAAACAAGAATTTATTGCTGTCTACATGAACAAAAAATTTCTCCCAATTGCAACAAAGCTTCAAGATCAAGGAAAAAATCCACTGTTTGGAAACAAACTTGTCTATATTTCGTCGACGGATAAAACAATAACAAATGGACTTCTCAGCCCCAACATTCTCTCTCAGGGAGAACGAGAGGTGAGCCTGTCACGAATAGACGATTTTTTTGTAGCTGTCTTTCCCATAAAAGATTTTAGCGGTAACGAAATCGGCGTGATGGCCTATGCCTATGATGCTACGGAGGCCTATGCCACCCTTGCGGCATTACGAATTGGCATTTTTCTTTTGTGTTTAGCTCTTACCTTCGGCATTCTTCTCCCTCTTTTTTTCGGTGTTCGCTCAGTGACCAACCCGATCAATCGTACCACAGAAATGTTGAAGGATATTTCAGAAGGTGATGGTGATTTAACGAAACGGCTTGAGATTCTCAGGGAAGATGAAATCGGTACGATGGCTGGCTATGTCAATGTATTTTTAGATAAGTTACAAGAGATGATCAGGCAGATAAAAGACAATGCCCAGACCATCAATACAGCCTCAACTGAAGTATCTGATGTTGCTGGGCAGGTGTTAGGAAACTCTGAAGAGACATCCAGCCGCTCCAATATGGTGGCCACTGCCGCAGAAGAGATGAGTAGTAATATCAACAATGTCGCAGCAGCAATGGAAGAGTCATCTACCAATATTAATATGGTTGCCTCTGCTGCCGAGGAAATGTCTTCAACTATAAGCGATATATCTACGAATGCAGAAAAGGCACAAACAATTTCTAACCAAGCCGTTGAGAAAGCCGGCGTGGTTTCTCAGCAAATGGAAGGCCTTGGGGAAGCAGCCACAGGAATTGGAAAGGTTCTGGAGACGATTACTGAGATTTCAGAACAGGTGAATCTGCTGGCTCTGAATGCAACCATTGAAGCAGCAAGAGCGGGTGAGGCAGGTAAAGGTTTTGCGGTTGTAGCAAATGAGATTAAGGATCTTGCTAAACAGACTTCAGAGGCAACCTCGGAAATCAAAGGGAAGGTTGACGCTATTCAGAAGAGTACTAATGACAATATCGCAGGGATTGAAGAAACCTCAGGAGTTATTACCGAAATTAATGGACTTATCGATTTTATCGCCGTTTCAGTAAGTGAACAGTCGCAGGCAACCCAGGAGATTGCCACAAATATTGCTCAGGCCTCACAGGGTCTTCAGGAAGTGAATGAAAATGTAAACCAGACCTCTTCTGTGGCAGGAGAAATAACGCAGGATATTGCTGTGGTAGATAGTTCTGCCAACAGTATTACTCAAGACAGTAATCAGTTAAAAGAAAATGCTGAAAACTTAAGTAAAATGGCTGATCAACTCAATGGTATTGTTGGTGGCTTTAAGGTGTGAAAAAACCTGCAAGATTAAGATCCTTTCAGAAAAACAAGGTCGTCATCCACAAATCTTGCTAGCTAAGTGACACAATTAGCAAGTTTGTGGGTAAACATTTGGTTGTTCAATAGAGCAGGCCGATCGAAGTAAAGGTGTGCGGAGGCAATACTTACCACTTCTGGACCAGGGTAGGTTGAGATATTTTCTGATGTAACCGTCAACACTGCTATTTGTACAATTCGACAAGTAACGGCTGAAGTTTTTTACGGGATATCCCCAGATTCCCTTGACGATAACACCCAATATACCCTTCCCCTTTGCCCCGGTTTCCAGCACAACCATACAGAACAAGGTCCAGTAAATTCTTCTGCAAATAAACAACCAGAGCATCGTGCATTTCTTTTGTCGTACAGTACACAAGCAGATCTCTCTTAAAGCCGGGATCAGCAAACGTATTCATAGAAAGAAACAGATCAAGCCTTCGGTCTGCAGCAAATCCAGCCACCCCTGAAAAAAGATCAGGGTCGATTTCCTGCCATTGATGGATTGACAACAGAGCAGCGCCAATCCCACATCGCAGGCTATCAAAATGATACTCTTTGTAGTCCTTACGAAACAGGTCAGCAGTTGAAAGCCCAGCTATATTGAATTTTTCCCTCTGGATAGTATTAAAAAAAACATCTCTTGGCAGAGGACAAAGAGGAAGAAGAATTTCTACAATGGCAATATCGGCGTCAGTTACCCGACCAGCTTTTTCATCAAGATTTACCGTATCAAGAAGAATAGTCCCACTGAGAAGAATAGCTATATTTTCAGGAATAGTGACACCTGCCTGCCCAAAGGCCATTCCAACAAGCGAGGCGGTCGAACCAATTTTTCGAATAATCCGAGGCTCAGCATTACCATAAAGCCCCTCATCAATATGATGATCGAGAACAGCCGTAACATGAGAATCGTATTTTTCCAGAGATGGACCAAGCTTATTATGATCCACCAGAACAAGATCGACCCCGGTTTTCATACATTTGGCAAAATCAATTTCATCAAAGAAAATCAGATTTTCCAGTTTTATGCCAGCCTCTTGAAACACATAGACCGCTTCACTACGTAAGAGGAAGTCCGCTCTCGGAATAGGCATCACAGGTAAAGAGACAATGGCTGGATCCTGCAGGCTCAGCAGATAGCCATAGGCAATTGCCGAGGCCATGGAATCAAGGTCGGCGGCCTCGTTTCCAAGAATAATACGATTAACAGTATCTTTGACTGCCTTTACTGACACAAGATAGCCCTGTAAAGAACTCATAGTGTTTCCTTATCTAAATTGCTGAATAGAAATGTAGCCTCGGGTATTCTTCCGCCCGGACCAATGATACATCAGCTTCCCTTCTCGGGTCAAATACCATTTCATGTATGTTTTTATTCTGCAACCCACCAGACCGCCATACAAAATCCCGTCAAAATCAATTCCCTTGACATTCATGGGCAGCATACTATAAGTCAAGTGTAATAATGTTACTCATAGAAGAAAAAACAGATCGAAACTATTTTTTAAACCATACTTTCAGCGACATAACAAGATAACAAGTGACAAACGCCCCCGCCTTCCATAACCGTTTAGGAGACACAATTTTAGAAGTGTTTTCCGAATCTGACTTCCATGCCGTAGGCATCAGGGATATTGCCCAGAAAGCCGGGGTCAGTTTTGCCACGATATATAAGTATTACGGCAATAAAGAAGGGTTAGTTTTTGCTTTTGTAGATATCTGGATGGGGAAACTCACCGATAGAATCATCGATCATCTGCAGGGGATGGCCGATCTCAAAGAAAAACTCCGAAAGATTTTCTGGCTGCAACTCGATTACTATGAAGATCACAGTGAATTTGCAAAAATAATTTTCATGACACTCCCCATGAAAACATGGATGGCGGATGAAAGTTTTGAACAGCGTAGAATGTTTAACCTCCTTATGGATGTTTTGCGCCAGGGCCAGGAAGAGGGAGTATTAAACCCGGAAGTAGATACAAGAATCCTGCTTGACTTTATGCTCGGCTTTGTCCAACGTAGCTTTATTATGTGGGTGCAGCGTGGACAAAAAGAGAGCTTAGCCGATCAGACAGACATTATGTTTGAGATGATCTGGCGTGGAATAGTCGCACCCGAGAAGATACATTAACAACCAAACCAGCAAATTTAATTGAGGAAAACCATGGGACAATTTAATACCTTATTTCAACAGTCCATTGAGCAGCCAGAAGAATTCTGGGCAGATGCAGCAGAAGGAATTGACTGGAACAAAAAATGGGACAAAGTTCTCGATGCGTCCAATCCTCCCTTTTACCGCTGGTTCCGCGGAGCAGAGCTCAACACCTGTTACAACGCCGTTGATCGTCACGTTGAAGCAGGCCGGGGTGAGCAGACTGCCATTATCTATGATTCTCCCGTCACCGACACTATTCGTAAAATATCCTATAAAGAACTACAAAGTGACGTTGCAAAATTTGCCGGCGCCTTAAGAAGTCAGGGCGTTGAAAAAGGCGACACCGTTATCGTCTATATGCCCATGATTCCGGAAGCTGCCGTTGCCATGCTTGCCTGCGCAAGGCTCGGCGCCGTCCACTCCGTTGTTTTTGGTGGTTTTGCTGCAAGTGAACTTGCAATCCGCATAGATCACGCTCAACCCAAGGTTTTGGTCACAGCATCTGGTGCTGTTGAAGGAAAGAAGGTTATCGCCTACAAGCCGCTGGTGGACAAAGCCATCGAGCAATGCGATCATCAACCTGAAAAATGTATTGTTTTCCAGCGTGATGTCGTCACCGCTGAAATGCAGAATGGAAGAGATCTGGACTGGCAGGAACTCGCTACCGCAAGTGAACCTGCGGAATGCGTTTCCGTTGCAGCAACCGATCCACTCTATATTCTTTATACCTCCGGTACCACCGGAATGCCAAAGGGTGTTATGCGGGATAACGGCGGACATGCCGTTTCCATTTACTGGTCCATGAAAAACATCTACAATATCGAAGCTGGCGATGTCTTCTGGTCAGCATCCGATGTTGGCTGGGTGGTTGGACACTCCTATATTATTTATGGCCCCCTGCTAAAAGGTGCCACCACCATAATCTATGAAGGAAAGCCCATCGGAACTCCCGATGCAGGTGCCTTCTGGCGAGTTATTTCCGAACATAAGGTAAAGGTACTCTTCACCGCACCCACGGCCTTCCGTGCCATTAAAAAGATGGACCCCACCGGATCCTTGCTCGGTCAGTATGATATGAGTTCTTTTGAAGCCCTCTATCTTGCAGGTGAACGACTTGATCCAGACACCTATCATTGGGCATCCGATCTTTTAAAAGTCCCCGTTATTGATCACTGGTGGCAGACCGAAACCGGCTGGTCCATCGTCGCTAACTGCCGTGGTATCGAAGAGATGGAGATTAAACCTGGCTCCCCCACACTCCCCGTTCCCGGTTACGATGTCCGCGTGGTGAATGACGATGGCAAAGAACTGCCAGCTGGAGAAGAGGGTAACATTGTTATCAAGCTGCCATTACCTCCCGGAACTCTTGCCGCCCTGTGGCGCAATGAAGAGCGTTTTGTCTCTTCCTATATGAAAACTTTCCCCGGATTTTACGAAACCAGCGATGGAGGGTATATAGATAAAGATGGCTATGTCTTTGTTATGGGTCGAATGGATGATGTTATTAATATCGCAGGCCATCGTCTCTCGACGGGTGCCATGGAAGAAGTTATCGCCACCCACCCGGACGTTGCAGAATGTGCAGTTATTGGAACAGATGACCAGTTAAAAGGTCAGCTGCCCCTCGGTCTTTTTGTCTTAAAATCCGGGGTTACCCGTAATACAGAAGACATACAGCAGGATCTGGTTAAAATGATCCGAGAGGAAATCGGGCCCATTGCCTGTCTTCGTGAAACGTCCATGGTGGAAAGATTACCAAAGACACGTTCCGGAAAAATTCTTCGCGGCACCATGCGCTCTATTGCCAATGGCAAGGATTATAATATGCCTTCCACCATTGATGATCCAACAAGCCTTGATGAGATTTCCGGGGCATTAGGAACCATGGGATACCCTAAAAAATAAGTAACTATTCAGAAGCACCCAAGTTTTGAATAGTACGCTGAATAGTTACAGAAGTATTTACTCTAAAACATCGAATTTTGAATTCAAACGAAAATGAAAATTCACGAATATCAAGCCAAAGAGCTCTTCCGTAAATCAGGCATCCCTGTTCCGGAAGGAAAGGTCTGTACAGCTCAAGAAGATATCGCATCAACCCTTGAAGGGATGACTATGCCAGTTGCAGTCAAGGCGCAGATCCTTGCCGGCGGCCGTGGTAAAGGCGGCGGTGTGGTTCTTGCCAAAACAGCAGACGAAGCTCAGACGGCGGCTGAAAGAATTCTTGGTATGCAGCTTATTACCAAACAAACCGGAAAAGAGGGCACAGAAGTCAAGACCATCCTCTTTGAGCAGGGAGTCGGTATTAGCAAAGAACTTTACCTCTCCATGCTTGTTGACCGCGACCATGCTGGTATCGTAATTATTGCCAGCCGTGACGGAGGGATGGATATTGAGACAGTTGCAGCCGAGACACCGGAACGTATTATCACGGTGCACGTCAATCCTCTGCTTGGGCTGCAGGGCTATCAGGTCCGGGAGCTTATCTTCGGACTCGACATCGCCCCTGCAGTTGCCAAAAGTTTTGGTGCTATTATCAGAAAACTCTTTGCCCTCTTTATGCAGTACGACTGCTCACTTGTTGAAATCAACCCTCTGGTTATCACCGATCAGGAAAGTGTAATTGCACTCGATGCCAAGATGGATATTGACTCAAACAGTCTTTTTCGCCATCCCGACATCCTTGCCATGCACGACAGCAGCGAAGAAGACGAACTTGAAGCAGCAGCTGCGAGCCATGGCTTAAACTACATCCGTCTCGAGGGTACCATCGGCAGTATGGTCAACGGCGCAGGCCTTGCCATGGCCACCATGGACCTGATCAAACAGGCAGGAGTAGAACCCGCAAACTTCCTCGACGTTGGAGGCGGTGCCAGTGCAGAGATGGTTGAGAACGGCTTTCGTATTATCTTAAGTGATCCCAATGTACGCGGCATCTTTATCAATATCTTTGGTGGTATTCTCCGCTGTGATATCCTGGCAGAAGGGGTGGTTGCTGCTGCCAAAAAAGTTGGCCTGTCACTTCCCGTTGTTGTCCGTATGGAAGGGACAAATGTAGAAGAAGGGCGAAAGATCCTGGCAGATTCCGGCCTCTCACTCAGCAATGCAAAAGATCTTAAACATGCAGCAGAACTCCTAGCGGCCATATAACAACCATGCAACATTTATTTTTTCTTATACAACGACGTGGCTTTTTCCTTCTGTTTCTGAGTCTTGTCCTCTCGCCAACTCTTGCGACAGCCAAGCTTGTCATTGCACAGGGTGGCGCATCGGGCTATCTCATGGAGCACAACCTGCCCGCAGTGACCATGGCCGTGATGATGAACGCCGATATCATCAAAATTGACACGGTACTCAGCGCTGACAATGAAGTTATTGTGACCAGCTCTCCCAAAATCACACAATCCACCAATGCTTTTGAAATTTTTCCAGATCGTGCCCGTGACGATGGTAACTATTACGCACTCGACTTTACGCTCGAGGAAATCCGGCAGCTGAGCCTGCGTGATCCAGCAGGACGTTTTCCAGAAGAGCTGCAGCTCCGTCTCACTATTCCTACTTTAAAGGAAGAATTGGCTCTGATTGAAGCCTTAAATGGGAGTCTGGAAAAAAATATTCGTATTGCAGTTGAAATCAAACAGGCTTGGCTGCACCGCAAGGAAGGCAAGGATATCAGCACTCCCGTACTCAACACTCTTCAAAGATTTGGCTATAGCACAGGAAGCGATCAACTCCTGCTTATGTCTTACGACGCCGTGGAACTGCGCCGCATCCGAAAAGAATTGCTGCCTGCAATGGGAATGGGTGTAAAACTGGTTCAACTTATCGAGTCCAATGAAGGACAGGAGAATATGGTTGAAGAGTGGGGAGAACTGAAGAGTTACAACTACGACTGGATGTTTTCCAAATCCGGTCTCCGTTCGCTTGCTGGATCAGTGGCTGCTATAGGACTTCCTAAATATATGCTTGCCGACCCAAAAGGTACGCTCCTGCTCGATGAATTTGTCAAAAATGCACAGCAGCTTGGGACTATGATTTTCACATTCCCTGTTCAAAAAGAGGAAAATGGACGGGTTCCATTTCTGAACAGCTTTAATGAAGAACTTGAGTTTTTCTATTTTACCGTTGGGGCCGATGGTATTATCACCGATTTTTGTAAAGACGCCCTCCAATATCTCAAAAATAGAGAGGAAAACCCTGCCCCCGGAATCATGTTTGAGCAGGAAGAATTTGCAGCACCGTCCATGGAGACCATCAATGATGATCCCCTGCAACTCACCAGCCCGTTAGAATTTGAATCCAAGGAATAAACAATGGCTATATTTGTAGATAAAAACACCAGAGTTCTGGTTCAGGGAATCACCGGAAAAGAGGGCCAGTTTCATACCGAGCAGTGTCGTCAATACGGTACCAATATCGTAGGCGGCGTAACGCCTGGCAAGGGTGGACAAAGTGTAAACGGAATTCCGGTATTTAACAGCGTGGCTCAGGCAGCTCGTGAAACCGGGGCAAATGCCACCATGATTATAGTCCCTCCCCCATTTGCAGCAGAGGCTATCCTTGAAGCGGTGGATGCTGAGCTTGATCTTGTGGTGTGCATCACAGAAGGTATTCCGGTAATGGATATGCTACGGGTCAAAAATGGTATGGCAGGGAAGAAAACTCGCCTTATCGGCCCCAACTGTCCCGGCATTATCACTCCCGGAGAGTGTAAGATCGGTATTATGCCAGGCCCTATCCATATGGCCGGCGGTCCGGTTGGTGTGGTTTCACGCTCAGGCACCCTTACCTACGAAGTTGTTCATCAGCTCACCCAAGAGGGACTTGGCCAGACCACCTGTCTCGGCATTGGCGGGGATCCCGTCAACGGCACGGATTTTATAGACTGCCTCACAGCTTTCCAGAATGATCCTGAAACACAGGCAGTGGTCATGGTTGGTGAGATCGGCGGCAGCGCAGAAGAAGAGGCCGCCGCCTGGATTTCAGCAAATATGGACAAGCCGGTGGTTGGCTTTATCGCAGGACTCACCGCCCCCCCAGGCAGACGTATGGGCCATGCTGGAGCCATTGTCAGCGGCGGCAAAGGAACAGCCGAAGCAAAGCTTACCGCCATGCGGGAAAATGGTATTCATGTCTGTGAGAGTCTTGGCGATCTTGGCAGATTGTGCAAAGAAGTCTTTACGGAACATGTCTCACAATGAAAGATATTAACTGGCAGGAATTTGAGCAGGTTGAGCTACGCACAGGCACCATTATTGAAATAGACGACTTCCCCGAAGCCCGGCAGCCAGCATGGAAGCTGCTTATTGATTTTGGCGATGCCATCGGCACCCGAAAATCAAGTGCCCAGATTACAGATCTCTATAGTAAAAAAGATTTACTTGGGAAACAGATTATTGCCGTTATTAACTTTCCTCCCAAACAGATAGGGCCCTTTATGTCAGAATGCCTGGTTACCGGATTCCCTCAGGAAGATGGTTCTGTGGTGCTCGCCATCCCGGATAAAACAACTGCAAATGGTTTAAAAATATCATGACAACAAAACAGACACCTTACCGCGTACTTATTGGAAAGCCAGGCCTTGACGGCCATGATCGGGGTGCCAAATTTATCGCTCGCGCCCTGCGGGATGAAGGCTTTGAGGTTATCTATACAGGTATTCGTAGAACTGCAGCTGAAATTGCAGCCACTGCCATTCAGGAAGATGTTGATGTGGTGGGCCTCTCTTCCCTGTCCGGTGCCCATTTACGACTTTTCCCGCAGGTTGTTCAGGAATTGAAGGATCGGGGAGGAGCTGATATCCCGGTTCTCGGTGGTGGCGTTATTCCTGATGAAGACATCGAGCTGCTGCTAAAAGAAGGCCTGAATGCAATCTTTACTTCCGGCACTCCCGCCGACACCATTATCCAATCCTTCACCACGGCCAGCCAGCAGCACCGCGACCATGACGCCCAAAAGTAAGGCCCTGCTTGCAGGACTAACAGATCAGGATCCCCGCAGTATTGGCAGGGCCATTTCTGCAGTGGAAAACAACACTGCTGAGGCGGCTGATATTCTCTCCAAACTCGATCAGAATCTTATTAGCAATGTTCTGGTTCTTGGAATAACAGGCCCTCCCGGAGCCGGGAAATCCACCCTTACTTCAAGCCTGATCCGCACCCTGCGCCAGCAAAAAAAGCGAGTGGGAATTATTGCAGTAGACCCCTCTTCCCCCATTAGTGGAGGAGCCATTCTGGGTGATCGCATCCGTATGATGGACCATGCCCTTGATTCCGATGTCGTGCTCCGTTCCATGGCAACCAGAGGAAGACTTGGCGGATTATGTGCCTCGGCAGGAGCTGCAGTACGTATTTTGGCAGCCTCGGGATGTGAGGTTATTCTTATTGAAACCGTGGGTGTTGGTCAGTCTGAGATGGATATTGTCCGTCTTGCAGACATCACTCTTATGGTACTAGCCCCTGGCTTTGGCGATGATATTCAGGCCATGAAGGCTGGACTTCTTGAAGTGGCTGATTTTTTGGTAGTTAACAAATCTGATATTGCTGGCGCTGAAGCACTGTGTATGGATATGGAACAGATTTTTTTCGCGAAAGAGGAGAAAAGCGAAATCAAACGGGTTCTCCAGACCATTGCCACGGAGAACAGTGGAATCAGCGAACTTCTTGCGAGTATTAACAGATTTTCCCACTATATAGCGACCACTGGAATCAAAGAAAAACGGCGTGACAAAGCACAAACCGCTGAAACCCTTGACTGGATAATCGAAATGCTCCGCCCAGGACTTATACAAGCCCTGGAAAAAGACACGGGGAAAAGTGACCCCCGGGTGCGGGCCCAGAAACTAATAGACACCTTAAAACTCAAATAATACCTAAAATATCGTGAGCACAGACAACAAATACAATGAATGGAAGGAACAGGAACTGGCTGCAAGCCTGAATCGCTTTCCGGAACGCAAAGAGGAATTCACTCTCCACGGAGATGCTGAAGTCCCCCGCCTCGCCCTGCCTGAAAACATAGATGACGACTATATGGAACATCTTGGATTCCCTGGGAAATACCCCTACACCAGAGGCGTACAGCCAACCATGTACCGTGGCAGATTCTGGACCATGCGTCAGTATGCCGGGTTCTCAACAGCCACAGAGTCCAATAAACGCTACCGCTATCTGCTCGAACAGGGAACCACTGGCCTCTCCGTAGCCTTTGATCTTCCCACCCAGATCGGCTACGACTCCGACGATCCCATGTCTCTTGGCGAAGTTGGGAAGGTGGGTGTGGCCATTGACACATTGGCCGACATGGAAGCACTCTTTGCCGATATTCCACTCGATAAGATTTCCACCTCCATGACCATCAACTCTCCTGCGATTGTTCTGTTAGCCATGTATATTGTGGTGGCTGAAAAGCAGGGCGTCCCGGCAGACAAACTCCGTGGCACCATTCAAAATGATGTTTTAAAAGAATACGTTGCCCGCGGAACGTATATCTTCCCCCCCAAACCATCTCTTGGCCTGATCACTGATATTTTTCAATGGTGCAGCAGTTATATGCCACTCTTTAATACGATCTCCATTTCCGGGTATCATATTCGGGAGGCAGGCTCAACCGCTGCCCAGGAAGTAGCATTTACTCTGGCCAACGGTATCACCTATGTGCAGACAGCCATAGAAGCTGGACTTGAGATTGATCATTTTGCTGCGCGGTTGGCCTTTTTCTTTAATGCATCCTCTAATCTTCTGGAAGAAGTTGCAAAATTCAGAGCAGCCCGCAGGCTCTGGGCCAGGATTATGAAAAATCGTTTTGAGGCAAAAAAACCCGCCTCCATGATGATGCGATTCCATGCCCAGACGGCAGGAAGCAGCCTGGCTGCCAAACAGATCGACAATAACATTGTTCGTGTTACCCTCCAGGCGCTTGCTGCAGTTCTTGGCGGAACGCAAAGCCTGCATACAAACTCACGTGACGAGGCTCTGTCATTGCCAACCGAAGATTCAGTTCGTACCGCTCTTCGTACCCAGCAGGTCATTGCCCATGAGTCAGGGGTTGCGGATACAGTTGATCCTTTTGCCGGATCGTATTATATCGAGCAGCTTACTGATTCCATCGAGCTTGCTGCAGAAGAACTGATTGCCAAGATTGAGCAATCGGGCGGTGTGGTTGCCTGCATTGAAGATGGCTTTATCAAGCGTCAGATAGAACAGGCTGCCTACGACTACCAGAAAGAAATTGAATCCGGTGAACGGGCGATTGTCGGCGTCAATGCATTCCAGATTGACGAAGAGGAAAAACCAGAATTGCTCCGGGTTAATCCAGCGGTGGAAGACGCCCAGGTGAGTTCGCTTCAAGATGTACGTAAGCAAAGAGACAACAACGAAGTAGAGAGCAGGCTTGCTGCGTTAAAAGAAGCGGCTGAGTCTGAACAAAACCTTATGGAACCAATTATTGATGCGGTTCGCGCCTATGCAAGTCTTGGTGAAATATGCACCGTTCTCCGTGGCATATTTGGTGAATACCGAGACTAATTTCAATGCAGAAATACTAACAACAAAAGATATGCTAAAAAAAATAGACCACTTAGGAATTGCAGTGCACTCCATTGCTGTTGCACGTAAATTCTATGAAGATATATTAGGACTCACCTGTGAAAAGGAAGAAGAAGTCGCCTCCCAGAAAGTTCGTACCGCTTTTTTTGTACTCGGGGAAACCCATATTGAGCTGCTGGAACCAACAGCGGATGACAGCCCCATCGCAGTCTTCCTGAACAAACGCGGTGAAGGATTGCACCATGTAGCCTACCGCACCACGGATGTGAAAGAGCAGCTGGCACAGGCAAAGGAAAAGGGCTGCAAACTGATCCATGAAGAACCATTTACCGGAGCCGGAAATAAACAAGTGGCTTTTCTCCATCCTAAATCCAGCCATGGATTACTCACTGAATTCTGCAGTGGAGCACAAAAATGACAGACCATATTGATAATCTGCTTAAACTTCGAGCCGAAGCCCGGCTCGGCGGCGGCCAGGACCGAATCGACAAACTCCATGCCAAGGGCAGGATGACTGCCAGAGAACGTATTGACCTCCTTCTTGATCCCGGCTCCTTTGAAGAATTTGATATGTTCAAGACCCATCGCTGCCATGATTTCGGTATGGAAAAAAAGATCTTTCCAGGAGACGGTGTGGTCACCGGCTACGGAACGGTTGACGGCAGACTGATCTACGTCTATGCCCAGGACCCCACTGTTCTTGGCGGCTCATTGTCCAAGTCATTTGCTGAAAAAATCTGTAAGGTCATGGACCTTGCCGTTAAAAACGGTGCCCCGGTTATCGGTCTTAACGATTCGGGAGGCGCGCGTATTCAGGAGGGCATCGAAAGCCTGGCAGGATACTCTGATATCTTTCTTCGCAATGTAATGGCCTCCGGTGTTGTTCCTCAAATATCCGCAATCTTTGGCCCCTGTGCAGGTGGTGCCGTCTATTCACCTGCACTCACTGATTTTGTGGCCATGGTCAAGAACAACTCCTATATGTTCCTCACCGGTCCCAAGGTCGTTAAATCTGTTACCCATGAAGATGTGACCGTGGAAGAACTCGGTGGAGCCGACATGCATTCTTCACGTTCAGGTGTTTCGGATTATGCAGCAGAATCGGGAATAGATTGTGTTAACTATGTAAAAAAACTCCTCTCCTATCTTCCGCAAAATAATGCGGAGACACCACCCACTCTGCCCACTCAGGACCCATCAGAAAGGCGCTCGGAAGAGCTCAATTCAATCATCCCTGAAAGTGCGACTACCCCCTATGATATGAAAGAGGTTATCCTTTCAAGTATAGATAATGGCGATTTCTTTGAGATAAAAAAAGAATTCGCCCCCAACCTGATTATCGGTTTTGCACGATACAGCGGGAAAGTTGTGGGGATCGTTGCCAACCAGCCCTCCCATCTCTCCGGGGTACTTGATATTGACTCATCTATTAAAGGTGCTCGATTTGTCCGCTTTTGTGACTGTTTTAATATTCCGGTGGTTACCTTTGTTGATGTGCCCGGATTCCTTCCCGGAACCACTCAGGAATATGGGGGTGCCATCCGCAACGGTGCCAAGATTCTTTACGCCTATGCGGAAGCAACCATTCCTAAAATCACGGTTATTACCCGAAAAGCATATGGTGGTGCCTACTGCGTGATGTCCTCCAAACATCTACGCGGTGATATCAACTATGCCTGGCCCTGTGCAGAAATTGCTGTAATGGGAGCAAAGGGAGCCGTTGAAGTACTCTATGGCAGAGAAGCCAGAAAGTCAGATGATCCCGCAGCCTATCTTGCCGAAAAAGAGGCCGAATATCAGGACGCCGTCGCCAACCCGTATGTGGCTGCAAGACACGGCTATGTTGATGACATTATAGAACCTGCACGTACCCGTTTCCGTATTATCAAGGCACTTGGTATGCTGCAGAACAAGAGAGATAATAACCCCATGAAAAAGCATGGGAACATCCCTTTGTAAAAACCGTAAACCGTAAAACACCAATAGATATTATGAATTTTGCCAATATAGGTCTTCAAAATCTCAACCAGCCAGGATTTGACGCCCTGCAGTTTTCCCTTATGGGAATGGGTCTGGTCTTTGGTGGCTTGCTAATTATTGCCGTATACATCACTCTTCTTCCCAAACTGCTGAAGCTTGGTGCACCAAAAATTGCGCAGCCCAAAACAGCAGAGACAGTAGAGGTTGATAAGGAAGAGGAGATCCTTCTTGCCATTACAACTGCCCTTCATCTACACAATAATTTTCCAGACGGCGCTGAACGTATCACCTGGAAAAGTCATGGTGATATGGAATCCCCCTGGTTGGTCTCAGGACGCATGCACACTTTAAATAGCCGCAAACTTGTCAATAACTGGAATAGTAAATGAAAGAATATAAACTGAAGATAAACAACAATAGCTACAATGTTGTTATTAAAGATGTCACCGATGATGCTGTGCTCGCTGAGGTAAATGGCAAACAGCATGTTGTTCACATCAATACCATTGAAAACCTCGCCACACTCGTTACGCCTCAGGCAAGCACACCAATTTCTGCAACCCCGGCAACTCCTGTTCCCTTGGCTCCGCCGCAAAAAGCATCAACACCCGAGCCATCCGGTTCCGGTACAATCCTCACCCCCATTCCCGGGCAAATCATCTCCATCACGGTAACTCTTGGAGAACAGGTACGTACCGGACAGAAGCTGCTGGTGCTTGAAGCCATGAAACTTGAAAACAGTATCACGGCAACCATGGATGGAACCGTAAGTGAAATTCTTATAGCTGAAGGCGATGTTGTCAATCAGGGCCAACCTCTGATTGTACTGACATAGGTGATACTGTGGACATTTTAAGCTTTTACAACAACTCTGGAATCGCCCATCTGGAATGGATCAATGCGATAATGATTGCAGTGGGGATTGTTTTTATCTACCTCGCCATTACCAAGGACTATGAGCCATTACTGCTAATCCCTATTGGATTTGGAGTAATTGTCGGTAATATTCCACCCATTGAAGGAATGCCGCTTTCTGTTTATGCAGAAGGATCCGTATTCTATTATTTATATCTCGGGGTTATGAAGGGAATTTATCCACCGCTTATTTTCCTTGGTATTGGGGCCATGACAGATTTTTCCACCATGCTCTCAAATCCCAAGCTGATTCTTTTAGGGGCAGCTGCCCAAATCGGGGTTTTTCTCACATTTATTGGTTCACTCTACCTTGGATTTTCCCCCGAACAGGCAGGAGCCATAGGAATAATCGGTGGAGCAGACGGCCCCACTGCCATTTTTCTCTCCTCCATGCTAGCCCCGGAACTCCTTGGCCCGATTGCTATTGCAGCGTACTCCTATATGGCACTGGTTCCCGTTATTCAACCACCAATTATGTACCTCTTTACCACAAAAAAAGAGCGTGTCATCCATATGAAGCCACCGCGCCAGGTTTCCAAGAAAGAGAAGATAATCTTTCCCATCGTTGCCTTTCTTATCTGCGCTCTTATTGCACCCGGCTCCATGACTCTTCTTGGAATGCTCTTCTTCGGTAATCTGCTCAAGGAATCCATGGTCACTGAGCGACTTGCCAATACAGCCAGGAACTCTCTGATTGATGTTGTAACCATCCTTCTTGGTTTTTCAGTCGGGGCATCAACCCAGGCCCAGACATTTCTGACCAGCCAGTCCATTTTAATCTTTGTGCTCGGTGCCGGCTCCTTTATTGTTGCCACCTCGGGCGGCATACTCTTTGCCAAATTTATGAACCTTTTTCTAAAAGAAAAAATCAATCCACTGCTCGGAGCTGCCGGTGTATCTGCTGTTCCTGATTCCGCACGAGTCGTCCATGCCGTTGGCCTGAAGGAAGACCCAAGCAACTTTCTGCTTATGCATGCTATGGCTCCTAATGTTGCAGGAGTTATTGGATCGGCCATTGCAGCAGGTGTCCTCTGGTCTGCTTTGGGGAAATTCTAATGCCTACCCAACCCCTCTCCATTGGTGACTTTCAGATTTACTGGCTAAATGGGGGAAACTTTCGTCTTGATGGTGGAACCATGTTTGGCGCTGTTCCAAAAGTTCTCTGGGAAAAAAAGAGTCCGGCAGATGCAAACAATACTCTACCCTTCTGCAATGATGTTCTTCTCGTTAAAACTCCTGAGCATAATTTGATTATCGACACAGGCCTTGGCAACAAGTTAACAGAAAAACAGCTATCCATCTTTCAGGTGAGTTCCCCCTGGTCTGTTATAGAGGATCTTGCAGAAATAGGTTTAACCCGGCAACACATTGACTATGTGCTTCTCACCCATTGTGACTTTGACCATGCTGGTGGGGTGGTTATGCATAACACCGAGGGGAATGAAGAACTCACATTTCCAAATGCTGTCCATTACGTACAGAAATCAGAATGGGAAGATGTTGAGCAGCCCTGTCGCCGTGCCAAATCCACCTACTGGCCTGAAAATTTCAACCTGTTAAAGCACAAAGGACAACTTGAAATAATTGAAGGAGATGTTGAAGTCATCCCCGGAGTATTGCTGCGTCACACTGGAGGCCACACCCGTGGTCATCAGCTGGTCGAGCTTACTTCCAAGGGAGAAACAGCTGTGCATCTGGGTGATCTGTTCCCTACCCATGCCCATTCAAATCCACTCTGGATTATGGCATATGACAATTTTCCGCTGGAAGTAATTGACAAAAAAGAAGAATATTTCAAGCACTACCAGAGACTGGACAGCTGGTTTACTTTTTACCACGATACAACGACAAATGCCTGTAAACTGGATACACACAATCGTGTCATTCAGACATGGCCCTCCACAAAATAAATAATCCATACCAAAAACTTATTTGCATTTATTATCGAAACAGGTTATCAGGTAACAACAGTTACCAACAGTATCATAATACTAACTATAATTATTGGAGAACCCTATGAAATTAACAAATAAAGTAATTCTTGGTGCTATCGTTCTTATACTCAGCAGTGGAGTTGCCCTTTCAACAGCTTCTGCTAATGCTCCTGCAGTTGCCACAGAAGTAGCAGGAGAAGTTGCGAAAAAGAGTGCCGGAGATATGGCAAAAGATGCAGCAGGCCAGGTTGCAGATTCTGCCAAAGAAAAAGCTATTGGTATGGCTAAAGATCAGGCCAACCAAGCAGTAGATGCTGGAATGAAGAAGGCAACAGATGCCCTGAACCCAGCTGATATGGCAAAAGATGCGGCTAAGGAAGCAACCAAGTAAGCTTCTACCAGTCTAATTCTTTCGTAACTATTCAGCAGGTAATGACAAATTATCCCTCTTGCTGAATAGTTACATCTGCCTTACTCTTCTTTTCCATTCTTCTTTCCCCTCTTTTAACAGATCCCCGCCTGAGTATTTGGAAAAAGACCTCTTTTCTGTTAAGATTGAGAAACATTGTAATAACGATCACTCTTACTCACTATAAAAACAGGTTCCTTGTGAAATATACAACAGCTTTTAAAACAATCTGTATTCTCGGGTTAGCCGGCCTCTTTCTAGCCCCAACACTGCAGGCCAAGCCCCGAACTTCCGTTAAAAACACTCTATCGCGTGAAGAGAACCATGACGGAAGTACCAAAAATACTCTGATTATGCCCTATGTCTTCCCATCGGACAGCATGGGCTTTACGATGGGTCTGGGTGGCGGAACAAAAGGCTATGGACAGGAACAGCTACTTCTTGGTGCAACTGCATTTGGAAGTTTCGACGAAGCAGCGGCTCTGTTTCTTGGTATGTGGGATTATCGTCCATCCTTTGCCAATCGTTTTTTCTTCAGTGCCCAGGGAATGGCTGGACACTATCCTAGAAATCGAGCTTACACCAATGTCAAGTTTCAACACGACAGCATTCGTGCCGGGAGCAATGACTCCGATGTTGATGACTATGTAGAAGATAGTGGGTACGATAACTGGACTGATTTTAAAATGGAATTTGTACTCCCCTGGGGAGCAGGTCGCAGTGATTCAATGCAGCGTTACGCTTTGAAAGACGGCTTACTCAAGTCATCCCCCGTGGGTGGCGACTCATGGAACCCGTTAGAAAATGGTGTCACGACACTCCTGCTAAGACAGTACAACCGCTTTCGCAGTTTTGAGATTAAGGAAGGAGAAGAAGCCGCCACTGCCCACCCTCTTGAAGTTGCCATTGGACATGACAATACAGATTTCCCCAACAACCCATCCACAGGAAGCCAGCAATACGTCGGCATCACCCATGATTTTGGTTGGCTCGAGTCGCCCACCGAATGGACATTTGTTGAATTTGAAGCAAGTAAGTACTTTTCTCTTGGAAGTTCCGACTGGGCAAGGCAACGAATCATTGCTCTCAATTTTTGGACCGGAGACACTCCAAGCTGGGATGAACAAAACAACTTAGATGGTACTGTTTCAGTAACCGGCCGGTCCCCCTTTTATGAAGGTGCAACCCTTGGTGGATTCTACCGGATGCGTGCCTATCCCACTGACCGTTTCAACGATCGTTCTGTTCTCTACACCACGGCAGAATACCGTTACACTCTTGACTGGAATCCGATCGGAAATGTCTCCTTTCTTAAATTCTTAAAAAGTGACTGGCTGCAGCTCGTGGCTTTTGCCGAGGGTGGCAGAGTTGCAAATGATTATGGAGATTTGTTCTCGGACTGGAAGTATGATGGAGGCTTTGGTCTCCGTGCATTGTTCTCCGGGGCAGTTGTTCGCTTTGATGTCGGTTTTTCCGAAGAATCCACAACCGCTTGGGTTATGTTCGGACAGCCGTTTTAAAAAGAACAGCTTGAAGAAAAAAACCTAACGCCCTTCAAACAGATACAATGCGAGCAGTCATCCAGCGAGTCAGCAAGGCATCGGTCGCCGTTGACTCTGAAATAACAGGGCAAATTGGGACAGGATTGCTTGTTTTTCTTGGTATTCATAAAGATGACACAGATTCGGAAATAAAATGGATGTCAGATAAAATCATCAACCTTCGCATCTTTGAAGATACCAACGGCCAAATGAACCGCTCTCTTATTGATACCGGGGGAGCCATGCTGATAGTTTCCCAGTTCACCCTCTATGGTGACTGCCGCAAGGGAAGACGCCCCGGCTACTCCAGTGCCGCCCCACCCGAAAAAGCAAAAGACACATACTTCCAGTTTATAGACACAGTCAAACAAAAAAATATAGTCACGGCCAGTGGCAGATTCCAGGCTCATATGGACGTGGATCTTGTCAACGACGGCCCGGTAACCCTTCTCCTTGATTCCTCAAAACTCTTTTAATATGAGACCCTAATGACTTATAGCCCAGGCTCCACCTATTCCGGTTTTACCCTGAAACAGGTACAACAACTCGACGAAATTCAAGCAGAAGTATACCTCTTTGAACATGATGTTCTCGGATGTCCGTTACTTGCCATAAAAAATAACGACAACAACAAAACCTTTTCAGCCTCGTTTAATACCATCCCAACCGACTCCAAAGGTGTTGCTCATATTCTCGAGCACTCGGTACTGATGGGATCTAAAAAATACCCGGTAAAAGATGTCTTTGGTGAGATTAATAAGGGCGGGCTTATGACATTCCTCAATGCCATGACCGGATCCGATATCACCTACTATCCATTTGCCACCAGAAACCTGAGAGAATATTTCAATATCATGGATGTATATATGGATGTGGTGCTTAACCCGCTGCTGGCCAGATCCACATTTGAACAGGAAGGATGGCATTACCATCAGGAAGAGAAAGAGACACCTCTACAATATCAAGGTGTTGTCTACAACGAAATGAAGGGAGCCTTTTCTGATCCTATTCGCCTTATGTTCCATCATATTTTTGGCGGGTTAATGCCAAATTCCACCTACGCCCATGAATCCGGTGGTGATCCAAAGGATATTCCAAGTCTCTCCTACGAAGATTTCTGTGCTTTTCACAAAACCCATTACCATCCATCAAATGCAACCTTCTTTGTTTATGGTGATGCCGATCTGGATGATGAACTGGCCTATTTACAGGATAAATTCCTCTCCGCATTCCCGGAAAGAGGCAAACGGGTCGAGGTTATCACTGGCGAGGAAATTGAAGAAATCACCTACATCGAAGATAATTACAGTGTGGATTCAACGGATACCGCTGAAAAAACATTCCTTGCCGTAGCAAGCAGGGTAACAACGGTACTAAACCGTGAAGAGAACGCGGCCTTCCAAATTATTGCAAATATCCTTTACAACTCAGACGCTTCCCCTCTGAAAAACACTATTATCACCAGTGGATTATGCAAAGACTTTGGCGGGTTCTATATCTCCACCTCAAGTTTTAAAACCATGATGGTAACCTATTTAGTGGGAAGTGATGCTGAAAAGCGGGATGAATTTTTAACTCTATATAATACCACCCTCGCCCAGATGGCAACGGATGGATTAGGAGCTGAACTCATCCTGTCCGAGCTGAATAAATATGAGTTCGGAGTACGGGAGGAGGGCTGCAAGGCGCAACGGGGACTTGATCTTATCGGTAAGGCACTGCCAGCATTTAAATATGGTACCGACCCGTACGATTCTCTGCAAATCAACAAACTCTTTGCGACTATCCGGCAAAAGGCATTGCATGAAAACTACTTTGAAGAGCTGATCAAAAAATATCTGCTCGACAACCCAGCCACAGTGGTTATCACCCTTATACCCGACCCTGAAAAACAGGCCCGTGACCAGGCCCATGAAGCCGCCCGTCTTGAAGCCTATGGAAAAAGCCTCGATACTTCCGGGCAGGAGAAACTTATTGCAAGAACCCTGGAGCTGATGGAAGATCAACAGCGAGCCAACAGCGTGGAGACACTTGCCAAACTTCCCCAGTTAGGGCTTAATGATCTTGAACGAAAGCTTGATTTTCACCAGGTAGAGGCCACGGAGCTAAAAGGGCACGAACTCCTTATCAGCGAACTGGACACCGACCATATTTCCTATATAGATATCGGCTTTGATATCTCCTGTCTTCCTTCTAAATACCTTCCCTGGCTGGACATCTTTGGGGGCATCGTCACAGAGATTGGTACCTCTAAGATGGATTATATGCACTTTGCCAGGGAGGTTGGAACCTGTACCGGAGGATTTTCCCATAACTTCCAGTGCCATGTCAAAAAAGGAGGCAATGGAGATTTCCGTCCCATACTCTGGTTTCAGATGAAATGTCTACCCGAATATCAGGAACAGGCACTACAGCTTTTAAGCAATGTTTTCTCCGACCTGTCACTCCAAGACCGGGTTCATATTCAGGAAATTGTTATTCGTGATTTTGCATGGACGGAGCATGGTGCCCAGAGTGAAGGCTATAATCTGCCGACATCACTGGCCTTTGCCAAACTCAGTAAAGCAGGCGCCTGCAATGAGATGGTCTCGGGAGTAACAAACTATCGCAATGCAAAGGAGCTTTCCCAAAATTATCCAAGACTTGAAGAATCCTTTCTCACCGGTCTTCGGGAAATGGCAAATATTATTTTTAACCGCAACAATCTGACGCTCTCCATTACTGCCAATGAACAGGAGGTCAGTACCTTTAAGGAGCATTGCAGCTCTTTAATTTCAGCACTCCCCAACACCATACACAGCAGGCAGACACTGACCCCACCGGATTCGCCAACACATGAGGCCCTGATCACCTCCGCTGAAGTTGTTTATGCCGTACAGGGTGGAAACCTACTCCCTGCAGGGAAGGGCTACAATGGACACTTTGAAGTTTTGAAGACCTATCTCTCCCGCGACTACCTCTGGAATAGTGTGCGACAGATGGGAGGGGCGTATGGCTGTTTTATCCAGTTCAGTCATATCAGTGGCAACTTTGCAGTTATCAGTTACCGCGACCCGCAGGTACGCAAAACATATGACAGCTACCAAGCCATGGCCGAGGTCGTTAAAAATCTCGATCTCCCAAAAGAAGTCCTGCAACAACTGATTATAGGCACCTATGGTAATTTCACCCCGCATCAGGCCGCTGCGGCAGTTGGTATCTCTTCCCGTAACGAATATTTGAGCGGTATTACAGCAGCATTCAAACAGCAGCGTATTGAAGAAATCATTTCAACCACCGTTCAGGATATGCGGTCCTATGCTGAAGCATTTAAAACCATGCAGACAGCCAGCAATCGGATGATTATCGGCAACAGAGTCAAGATTGAAGCAGACAGCGATCTCTTTGATCAAATTGGTGAATTGTAAAGAACCACAGGCTAACGGAAAACGAATATATGACTACTGAGCACTTTGATAAAGCAGCAGCTGGATGGGACGGAAAATCACGCAGGGTAATGCTTGCAGAGAAAATTAGTACTGCAATTTTAACCCTGCCACTCTCAAAAACAATGGACGGAATGGAGTATGGTTGTGGGACCGGGCTTGTAGGCCTCGCCGTTGCCCCTTCCCTTTCAAGGCTGACAACCATCGACACCTCTCAGGGTATGCTGGATGTGTTGCAGGAGAAGATCGACAAACAGGATAAGACCTCTATTGAAACACTGTGTTGTGATCTGTTAAAGGACGACTATAGTCAGAAGCACGATATTATTTTCTGTTCTATGACCTTGCATCATATTCAGGACACAGAGGGGATTTTCAGACGCTTCACCGAACTTCTTAACCCCGGTGGATATTTAGCCATTGCCGATCTGCTGACCGAGGATGGTTCCTTCCACGGAGAATCGGCAGAGGGTATCTGGCATAAGGGCTTTGCACCTGAAAAACTTGCCACCCTTCTTCAGGGACTCGGCATGGAGGAGATCAAAAGTGAGATCATCCACACCATTTGCAGAGAAGAAAGTAACGGGCAATATCCTGTATTTCTGCTTAGCGGCCGTAAATCCAGCTGACAGACCTTTCTCTCAGATTCCTATTCTATACATTTCAACGACTATTTGAAGAATGGAGAATTTCCTCCTTGACCATGGCCTTCCGGCTCTCTTTCTTCTCAGCCTCATTGCTGCGACTCTTCTGCCCTTAGGGTCTGAATGGCTCCTTGTCGCGCTGATACTCCAGGGTTTACCACCAATCCAGGTAGTTGCTGTTGCCACTGCTGGCAATGTCCTGGGCGCCCTTATTACCTATGGTATCGGAATATGGGGTTCTGAATTCTTTATGAAAAAGCTCTTGAGGGTGAGTCAGAAACAGACAGCAAGGGCCATGGAGTTATATCAACGCTATGGGCCCCTCTCTCTCCTGTTTGCCTGGCTCCCCATTATTGGAGACCCACTATGCCTGGCAGCCGGCATCCTGCGACTACAGCCTTTGATCTTTCTCTGTTTTGTTTTTATAGGAAAACTCGGTCGCTATGCATTTATCGCCATATTAATGGATATGCATATCTAACCCGCATTTCTCTACATCTTTGGAACCTGCCAGTTAATCACAGTTTTCCCCTGCTCTTCAAGATAGGCATTCGCCTTTGAGAAATGATGCTGCCCAAAAAAGCCGCGATGAGCAGACAGAGGAGAGGGATGAACGGATTGCAGGACTAAGTGACGTTTCTGATCAATAATCCTGCCCTTCTTCTGTGCATAGCTGCCCCACAACAAAAATACCAGTCCGTTATGCTCTTTATTCAGCACTGTAATAATGGCATCGGTAAAGTGTTCCCAGCCTTTTCCCTGGTGTGAACCTGCGTTATTTTTTTCAACGGTGAGCACACTGTTCAGCAGTAACACCCCCTGCTCGGCCCAGCTTTTCAGATACCCATGATCCGGGATCGGAAGATCAAGATCCTGATGAATCTCCTTATAGATATTTCTTAACGATGGCGGAATCTTCACCCCCGGTTTCACCGAAAAGCAAAGACCATGCGACTGTCCGGGACCATGATAGGGATCCTGACCAATAATAACCACTTTCACATCCTTAAAAGAAGTAAGATTCATACTGTTGAAGATATCATCCCCTTGAGGATAAATGACCTTTCCAGCCTGTTTTTCCCGGACCAGAAACTGTCTGAGCTTTTGCATATACTCCTGCTCAAACTCAGTACCTATTTTCTGTTTCCAGGAAGATCTCAGTTTCACCCGATCCAGTATCTCTGACATTACAATACCCTCGTGAAATACGATTATCTGCCGCTCTACCATTATTTCCAGCCGAAAAAGCGTTATCAGCAACTATTATTTTGACATCGCCATCCATCTGTTTACCATAAAGAGAGTAGTAGAGCACTTGGCCATTTTTTTGGTAACAGTGAGAACAGACGGATAACGATTAGAATATGGCAGCTAAACACCACAGAACAGGATACTTCCGCACACATTCAACGGAGAACAGTAATGAAGGTTATCACACTTGATGATACAAATGAGTACACCAGCGGTAAAATGAAACGTTTTTTTCTTGTGCAGGACTCGGAATATTTCAAAATAATAAACTTCAATCTCGAAGCTGGTGTTACATTTCCAGTGCACTCACATGATCTTGACGGAGATTTATCGATTCAAATCCTTGAAGGAACTGGATTTTTTCTTGGTGAAGGAGACACGGAAATACCAGCCAAAGAAGGAGATATTCTGGTTTCACAGATTCGGGAGCCACACGGAGTACGGGCTGAAACAAACCTGCGGATTTTGGTTACTATCGCGCCCCCAATTTGATTAAAACAGATCTCGATAACCCGGTATTACCGGGTTGTCAAAGCCAAAATGGTTACAACTCTTTTTCTCTCAGCTCTTCATCCGAAACAATCCTGCTTTCCCGTAACGCTTTATTACTTAGCGCATAGACCCCGGTCAGCAGATAGAGCACTCCTCCAATACCATAGATGATCCGAATGGACACAAAACCGGAGAGCCATGCAAAGAAAACACCTGCAAACATAAAAACAGCATTCCGCAACATTTCCCGCGTTGCATAAATCCGTCCCAGCTGTCTCTTTTCGACACTACTCTGCAGGAGTGAATCCTGTGCCACATCACGAATAGCAAATGGCGGACCAAAAACAAATGCCCATGTTACCGCCACCCAGACAGTCTGACTCCCGGCATACGCCAGAGTAAATAATCCTGCGACACAGGCATTGAAGACAATAATACGTCCCGGAAACCTTGCCAGTGGGCCGCTTAAGGACATTGCCACAAGAGAACCCACAATCATCCCTGTAAAATAACCCGTTCCCTGATAGCCCCAGTCTGCCGCATCACCGTGTAAAGCCTGAGTGGTAAAGGCCAGCATTACAGCTCCCGTCCAGATACCATGGGGAAGATGTTCCACCGTTTCCATAATGGTAAGCGGTCGGGCAATGGGATGGGCACGCAGATACCTCAATCCAGATATCCAGGACTTCCAGGCAGACTCTTTCCTCTCGGCTTTATCTGCATCCTGTGATCTGGGTTCAACAATTGCCATTGCAGTCAGCACTGCCAATACAAATAAGGCCATCACTGCAAAGGAAATGTTCCCCAGAGGAAACGATAGAATCAGCCAACCGCCTGCGGTATAGGAAATGGCCATCATGATTTGGTTGGAGGCGAGAATAAAACTGTTTGCCTTCACCAGATGCCCTTGATCCACCAAAGTCGGGATAAGAGCCATACGGGCAGGCCGATGAAAAGTATCGGCGACCGCAAGACCTGCTAAAATAGAATAGATCAGAGTAACCGACATTTCGTCGCTGCTCCGAAGAACGTATATGGCAACTCCTACAAGGATAATCTGGAACAATCCAGAACTTATAAGAATATTTTTTCGGGGAAAACGATCAACCAACACTCCAGCAACCGGTCCCAGTAAAAATGGTGGCAGGGTTCGTGCCACCATAGCACCGGCAGCCATCAAGGTTGATGCCGTCTGTTCAAAAACCGACACCAGAACCGTGACGGTAAAGAGTTCTATAGCCAGCGTCGTAGCGACATTGACGCACCAGAGATAGTGAAAATGGTTAGTGTTCATTTCAATCGTCCCTTACACGCTCAACCCAAGAGAGACATAAAGAGTCACCCAATTTCAGCCATCGACTATCAGACAGAGACAGCCAGCATCGTATCAGGAAAGTTTTTCCCGTAGTGCTGAAACCTTCTCATCCAGCAGATAATCCTGAAAAGGCATCATCCTATCAATTACCCCACCCGGTAACAACTCAACAATTCTATTGGCAATGGTATCAACAAATTGATGATCGTGGGAAGAGAACAGTAGCACTTCCGGGAAAGCAATCAGCCCATTATTGAGTGCTGTAATAGACTCCAGATCAAGATGGTTAGTTGGTTCATCCATCACAAGACAGTTGGCATCTGAAAGCATCATTTTCGAAAGCAAACACCTCACCTTTTCACCACCGGAAAGAACACTTGTCTTTTTCAAGGCTTCCTCACCGGCGAAAAGCATCTTCCCCAAAAACCCTCTGGCAAATGTTTCACCCTCTGTGATTGGAGTGTAATCTCCCAGCCACTCAACAAGTGTGACATCTTTCTTGAAAAACATGCTGTGTTCTTTGGAAAAATAGGAGTGACTCATGGTCACCCCCCAACGAAAGCTACCACTATCGGGTTCAAGATCTCCTGTGAGAATCTGAAAAAGGGTGGTTTTGGCAAGACTGTTACTCCCGACAAAACCGATTTTATCGCCTTTATTTACGGTCAGATCAAGATCCTTAAAAAGAGTTACCCCTTCCACGGTCTTGCTTAACCCCTTAATCTCCAGAATAATATCACCACAGGGGCGTCCGGCCTTAAAAGAGATAAAAGGATATTTTCTTGAAGAGGTTGGCATTTCTTCAATCGTTAACTTATCCAGTAATTTCTTTCGGGATGTTGCCTGCTTTGCCTTAGAAGCATTGGAAGAAAAACGTCTGATAAAATCCTGCAACTCCTTCGCCTTTGCCGTCGATTTTTTATTCTCGTTCTGCTTTTGCTGCAGCACCAGCTGGCTGGCTTGATACCAGAAATCATAGTTTCCGACATAAATAGCAATCTTCCCAAAGTCGATATCGGCCACATGAGTACAGACCTGATTGAGAAAATGCCTGTCATGGGAGACGATAATGACAGTATTCTGAAACCGATCAAGAAAATTTTCAAGCCAGGCAATGGAATCAATATCAAGGTTATTTGTCGGTTCATCGAGCAGCAGGACATCCGGGGTACCAAAAAGCGCCTGGGCAAGTAACACCCGTACTTTTTCACCACCTTCGAGCTCCTTCATTGTTTTATGGATCAGAGCGTCTGTAATACCAAGACCACTGAGCAAAACGGCAGCTTCAGATTCTGCGTCATACCCATTCAGCTCTTCAACCTGCGCTTCGAGTTCACCGCTGCGAATCCCATCTTCCTCATTAAAGTCTGCTTTTGCATACAAAATTTCACGCTCAGCAAGCAGATCATAGAGACGTTTATGTCCCATAATAACCGTGTCGAGCACTGTTACCTCATCAAAGGCAAAATGATCCTGCCGCAGTACTGCAATACGCTCCCGGCTTCCTACGGAAACGGTGCCATGATCCGGATCAAAATCTCCGGCAAGAATTTTCAGGAATGTTGTTTTCCCGGCACCATTTGCTCCAATAAGCCCATAGCAGTTACCAGGCCTGAATTTAATATTTACATCCTGAAAAATAACCCTCTTCCCGTAGGAAAGGGCGACATCTGTTGCAGTGATCATAACGTTTCCTTAGTGCCAGTGACTCTTGTTCCAGAAGAGATCTCGTGATTAAAACTGAAAAGCGCCTCTTCCCGGAAATTTGGGATAGAGACGCTTTCGTATAACGTACTATATCAGGACAGATCTATTTACATTCCCCGGAGGAGAATTTCAAGAGAAATCGCCTCTTATTGAGGATATACTCTGACCATTTTATTATTCTGCCATTCACCAACATACTTGAAGCCACTGGGATAAATAAACGTCCCACGTCCATGCTTCACTCCATCTTTCCAACTTCCCACATACTGGTTACCATTGGAACTCCTGTATGAGCCATGACCATTCATTTTCCCGCTTTCCCACTCTCCAACAAAGCGATCGCCCTCAATCCCTTGGTACGTTCCATGCCCATGCCAATTACCTTTCTTCCACGTACCGATATAACTGGTTCCATTTTTCTGACGAAAGCTCCCATAACCCTCTTTCCTGTCATTTTTCCACTCACCAGTATACTGATCTCCATTAGCAAACACCAGGATGCCATTTCCGTGTTTACGTCCACTCGACCACTCCCCGGTGTACCTCTGGCCATTCTTCCAGGTAAACACCCCATGACCGTTCTGACAATCGCCACTTATACAGGCGGTAACATAACATTCACCGGCAGCTGTTGTAAAACAGCCCTTCCCAATATCCACACCTGCCCGCCACTCACTCTCGTAGATATCTCCATTTACATAGAGAAATCGTCCAGGTCCCTGCTTCTTTCCAGCCGCCCAGAATCCTTCAAATCGATCGCCATAGGCAAACGTTACAGTTCCTTTACCATCTTTTTTATCATTCTTCCAATACCCTTCGTAGCGGTCACCACTCGCGGTGGTGGAGACCCCCTGGCCATTCCTTTTTCCATTAACCCAGCTTCCAACATACATATCACCATTGGCCTTTGTAAATGACCCGTAACCATGTAATTTACCTTTTTGCCAGGATCCCGTCAGATGTTCTCCAGTGTCAAGCGCGAGGGTCCCTTCACCATCGGAACAGTTCCCTTTCACACAGTCCGATGCACATCCTGTGAGAAAAAGAGAAAAGCTGGCTAAAATAAACAAAAGAAATTGAAGATAAGGCCTCATGCATTATTCCATAAAAAAAATATTCATAAAAAAAGAATCACCCAATGCCTTAAGCACCACTATGTATCCATACTAGTTCAAAAATAATTTCTTACAATAAAAGATCATTGGAAAGTTCCTTTTGCCCTTCACTTCCTTTCGAGTTAAGGTTATCAAAACAAAACTGTAGTTCCTAACATTGATTATAATTAACAAACCACAATGGACACGACATGACAAATGGATCAGAACAAGCGCTGAACGCCTTTATTGATGAGTGGCAGGACACATCAGAAACAAACAAAAACACATTTTTACATTTCAAAAACTATTTAAGCAGCAAAGATGGGGTGCTTCTCGATTTTATAGCACGACCGGGTGTTACCTATTCACTCCGGGGAGTCCATAAAGACCAAAAAGAAAAAGAACTTTTTGTTATGGTTGATGTTATTGAAGATACCACCAGGTGGCTTTCAATCTGTTTTTATGGTGATATGATTGCGGACCCGGAAGAACGAGGGGATTTTGTCCCCGGAGGACTTCTCGGTGAAGATGCTGTCTGTTTTGATCTTGAAGAACAAGATGAGACTCTCGTCAAATATATCGAGACACGCCTGGACGAAGCCTGCACATATGCAGCATCTAAATAGTTTCTTGGACCTGATCTGACAAAATCCAATCGCTGAAATTCCCCCAGCCGTGCAGCAGTTCCTTATCATGACAGAGCAAAGCATTTCTCCAGGGGTCCATATCCGCCTGATCTTAACCATGACATTCTGGGGTGGAACCTTTGTAGCAGGACGCCTTCTGGCAGCAGAGTTGCACCCCTTGACGGCATCCTCGCTGCGTTTCATCACAGCCTCAACAATGCTTTTAGCGGCAATCCTTATTCGCGACAAAACCCTGCCTCTGCTAACGAGAAACCAATGGAGAGCTATAGTGTTGCTTGGATTGACCGGTGTATTTTTTTACAATATTTTCTTTTTCACCGGATTACAAACAGTGGAAGCCGGACGTGCCTCCATGATCATTGCTGTCAATCCTGTTATCACCGCCTTCCTAGCCATGTTTTTCTTTGGTGAACGATATAATTTTTCACGAAGTACTGGCATGATAGTATCTGTCTGTGGAGCACTGGTTGTCATCTCCAGAGGAGATCTTTCAGCCATATTCCTTGGAGACATCGGTGGAATGGGGGAACTTTATATAGTCGGCTGTGTGTTCAGCTGGTCTGCCTACACGCTTATCGGCAAACAACTGTTAAAAGACATAGAACCACTGGTGGCAGTAGCGTATTCCTGCACTGTTGGCGCTATATTTCTTGTGATTACATCTCTGTTCACTGGACACTTAACTGAATTCACTGATTTCACTGCTACTGCTGCAGGCTGTATCTTCTACTTTGCCTTTTTTGGAACAACTCTTGGATTTATCTGGTTCTATGATGGAGTAAAAAAGCTTGGTGCCAGTAGAGCAGCTATGTATGTAAACCTCGTACCTATAAGCGGCATACTACTAGGGACTCTGTTTCTTGATGAACACTTGGGAAGTTCACTTCTTATTGGTGGGTCCCTTGTCTTTTTCGGTCTCTTTCTTGTGAACCGCAGGGTAGGTACTTCATAGTTACAATTGCAAAAGGATATCTTTTTACAGAAAAGATTATCGACTCCCGGAACACAGGAATCTTCTTAGGCACTAAAACAAATGCGCTTTTTATCCACGTCATCCTGCTCGATAAACCAGTCGTCACATCCTCTATTCTTGAACGTACCCATGAAATAACGGGGTCAGGCCTTGAAATACTACTTTCTTGCATTTCAAGACCTGCCCCTGTTTTGCTGATTTTTTGCGCGTGGTTTTATGGCACATCAGGAGATATGGTGCTGTAGTGCTTTGATGGAGTGCAAGGGGTTCTTGTGGCGCAACAGTCGATAAAACCTATTCTGTTTATATCAACCGTGTAATCAGTGACGTGCGTCCAATGTTTGTTTGATTTTTTCAGGGTCTCGACGTAAGTCTAAAACTCTCCACACAACTGCAGTCTCTTGTTCAATCTGGTAATAAATTGCGTAAGGAAACCTTTTGGCCAGCATTCGATAATAACCAAATATTTTCTGGTGACCCCCAGCATAAGTATTAGCGAATCGATGTCAGAAAATAAGGAATCAAAAAAATATTCCCCCAGTCCTTCTCCTTGTCTCTCATAGAAAAGTCTAGCTTCATATAAATCTTCCAATGCAGTAGAAAGCAGTTTGACTTTCATTCGAATCTTTTTCGAAGTTCCTTTTTTGCCGATTTCCAATCCACAATTGTCTCTTGCCCGGAGTCAACTCGTAGCTTTGTCTTCTGCAGAACTTTCTGATGCCAGCTTGGAGATTCAACCTCTACTTCCTCTCTTGACAAGTCTCCCCAGATATCCTCCATGACCCTGAGTTTTTCTTCTCTGGAAAGATGACTTATTTCTATAGTGCTTTGCATAATGTCAAATCCTTCTGATTAATTGAAAAAATGAGCAAGCAACCGCGATTGTACCAGAATTTTGGAAAAATTGAATCCGAAACCCATCATCTATTTACAATGGTGACAGTTTTGATTGTAAATGGCAAGGTCAACAGTTCAGAATAACCTCAGATAAAGATGTTTCCTGGAAGTAACGGCGTCTTGAAATACTACTTTCCTGCATTTCAAGACCTGCCCCTGGTTTTTACTGATTTCACTGCTACTGCTGCAGGCTGTATCTTCTACTTTGCCTTTTTGGGAACAACTCTTGGATTTATCTGGTTCTATGATGGAGTAAAAAAGCTTGGTGCCAGTAGAGCAGCTATGTATGTAAACCTCGTACCTGTAAGCGGCATACTACTAGGGACTCTGTTTCTTGATGAACACTTGGGAAGTTCACTTCTTATTGGTGGGGTCCCTTGTCTTTTTCGGTCTCTTTCTTGTGAACCGCAGGGTAGGTACTTCATAGTTACAATTGCAAAAGGATAACTTTTTACAGAAAAGATCTAACACATCAGCAGTTAACGAAATTATTTCCCCTGTACGATATTCGTTCTGTATACACGTCCTGTTAATATTAATTATTGGAGATTGGTTTGGGTCTACTTGGATGACGTCAACAATAAGCCCATCGTCATGGCGGGTAAGGTGGCCAACAATTTTAATTGAAGCGGTTTCAGGGGCTACTTTTATTGTTCCGCGGTATAAACACTGATCTGAACCTGCCCCAATATTGTGGAGTCGAAGTTAACTCGTTATAGTAATAACGAAAGGAGACCCACATGGGAAATGGAAAAAGAAGAAG